>Ga0310822_100051_pt1 | contig 235525 bp, 219 predicted proteins | sample P4_ome_2_FD_201313 | JGI IMG/M metagenome (GOLD analysis project Ga0310822, IMG submission 201313) | Sorghum-adapted microbial communities from Joint BioEnergy Institute, Emeryville, California, United States - P4_Day56_Rep2 | ecosystem: Engineered > Bioreactor > SSF (Solid state fermentation)...
AAGGTAGCGTCAAGCACGTCGAGGTCTTCCCGGTGGGCAGCGTCAGAACTCCCATCATCGGAAGACCTCGACACCTACCCCCGGACCGACGCGCCAGCGCCGACTACACCCTCATCTGCGAAGAGCCACATTTCCCCATCCGCTCCGACGTCCTCAGCGACAGAACCTTCCTGACACCCTGGCCGGGTCCGGCGGTACCCCGGTTGTGCTGGTCCGCACCACCGACATCCGGGCGGCCACCGGCACCGCCGCTCACCGGGCTGCGAGCGCAGCGGATCGTCGTGCTCGGCGGCGAGGTGTCGGTGAGCGCGGTCGCGAGCCAGCTCTCGGCATACGTGCGATAGCCACGAGGCCGCTCAGCGAGTGTCGGCGGTGATCGCGCCGCTGACCCGCTCGCGCAGCTCGGCGAACTCCGGGGTGTTGCGCAGCTCGGCCGCCGGCAGCGGGCGGCCGTAGGCCTGGCTGATCGCGACCGGCTGGTCCAGGACCACCCGCCCGGGGCGGGGCGACATCACCAGGACCCGGTCGCCGAGGATGATCGCCTCCTCGACGCTGTGCGTGATGAAGAAGACGGTCTTGCGCCGCTCCCGGCTGATCTGCAGCAGGTCGGACTGCAGCCGCTCCCGGGTCAGCGCGTCCAGCGCCCCGAACGGCTCGTCCATGAGGATGATCTGCGGGTCGTTGGCCAGCACCCGGGCGATCTGGGTGCGCTGCTGCATGCCGCCGGACAGCTCGTAGGTCTTGTGGTCCCCGAACCCCTCCAGCCCGACGAGGGCCAGGACCTCCTCGGCGGTCTGCCGGCGCGTCTTCGCGTCGACGCCTCGGAACTTCAGGCCGAGCTCGACGTTCTTGCGGACCGTGAGCCAGGGGAACAGGTTGGCGTGCTGGAACACCACGCCCCGCTCCCACGACGGCCCGGTGATCGGGTCACCGTCGACCTTGGCCACGCCCCCGGTCGGGGTGAGGAAACCGGCCAGGATCCGCAGCAGCGTGGTCTTGCCGCAGCCCGACGGGCCCACGACGCAGACGAACTGGCCGGGGTCGACGACCAGGTCGGTGTCGGCCAGGGCGTGGACCGCCTCACCGCTGTCGGTGACGTAGCGGTGGGAGACGCGCTCCAGGGTGAAGCTCACTGACCGGCGACCTGCCTGATCGCGTCGGAGAAGACCGCGCCCTCGTAGGACTCGGCGACCTCGTCGATCTCGTTCTGGGTGACGAGGAAGTCGGCGGTGTCGGCGAGCGCCTGGGCCATCTGGCCGTCGAAGTACTGCTCGGCCTGCTCGGCGGCGGTGAGGTAGACGTAGCCCTCCAGCTGCGGCAGGACCTCGTCGGGGGTGATGCCCAGCTCGACCGCGATCGACTCCGCGGCCGCCTCCGGGTCGTCCTGGATCAGCTGCACCGCCGCGTCCTGCACCGCGGTCCAGGTCTGCATGAACTCCGGGTTGGCCTCGATGAACTCCGTCGTCGCCGCGGCCAGGTCGAAGGTCGGCGCGCCCGCCTCGGCGGTCTCGGCGGCGGACAGGATGATCGTGCCGGTCTCCTGCAGGCGCGGCAGCGTCGGCGCCCACACCCAGGCGGCGTCGATCTCGCCGCGGCCCCAGGCCGCGAGCATCGCGTCGGGCGCCATGTTGATGAGTTCGATGTCCTGGGCGGTCATCCCCTCCCGCTCCAGCGCCGCCAGCAGCGAGTAGTGCGCGGTCGAGGCGAACGGCACCGCGACCCGCTTGCCGGCCAGGTCGGCCAGGGTCTCCCCCGCGCCCTCCTGCACCACGAGCGACTCGGCCTCGCCGATGACGTCGTGGATCCAGATCACCTGCATGTCCACGCTCACCGGCGGGGAGGCCGCCTTGGTCGCCGGGCTGGAGCCGACCAGGCCCAGGTCGACCGAGTTGGACCCGAACGCCTGGATGACCTCGCCGCCGGAGGCGAACTGGATCCACTCGATGGACGCGTTCGGCATGCACGCCTCGAGCCAGCCCAGGTCCTTGACGACGAGGTCGCCGTTGGGGATCGGCTGGAACGCGATGCGCACCGAGGTGTCGATCTCCTCGTCCACCTCGACCGGGCACTCCGCCCCGCCGGCGTCGCCGGAGGCGTTGCCGCTGTCCCCGCCGGCGGGCTCGGGCGCCTCGGCCTGCCCGGCACCACACCCGGCCAGGGCCAGGGCGAGGGCGGCGGCGCCGCCGGCGAGCGTCATACGGGTGCTGCGGGTCATGGTGCTCCTTCGGGAGGGGGCAGGGTCAGGCCTTGCCGTACCAGGGGACGAGTATGCCGCCCAGCCGCTTGATGAGGGCGTCCAGCGCGACGGCGGCCAGGCCGATGACGATGATGCAGGCGATGGTCAGGGCGGTCTTGAGCTGCTGGCCGGACACGTACGCCAGGCCGCCGATGCCGGGGATGCCGGCGTTGAGCTCGGCGGCGACGACCGTGGTCCAGGCGAAGCCGGTGGCGATCCGGATGCCGCCGATGACCTCCGGCAGCGCCGACGGCAGCACCACCTGGGTGGACACCTGCCAGCGGTTGGCGCCCATCGACTGGGCGGCGTGGATCCGGTCCTCGCGGATGCCGCGGATCCCGTTGATCGTGGCGATGACGACCGGCGGGAACGCGGCGAGGAACAGCAGCCAGTTCTTGGACAGGTCGCCGATGCCGAACCAGATGATCAGCAGGCCGATGTAGCCCAGCGGCGGCAGCGAGCGGAGGAAGTTGAGGTAGGGCTCGAACGCCGTGCCCATCCACTCGACCGTCGCCAGCAGGTAGCCGACGACCGGGCCGAGCAGGATCGCCACGCCCACGCCGATGCCGATCCGCTGCAGGCTGGCCAGCAGGTGGCCCCACAGGTAGTAGCCCTGCTCACCGCAGATGATCCGGTCGCTGCCCTCGGCCAGCGGGTAGCAGGTGTTCGCGCGCACGAACGCCTCCCACACCGCGCCCGGCGACGGCAGGTACAGCGGCGGCACCAGCTCCAGGGCGGTGACCAGCCACCACAGCGCGACCACGACGACCAGGACACCCGCCTGCAGCATCCGGCGGCGGGTCCGCCCGCGCCGGGTCGAGCGACGGTGGTCCTCGGCCACCTTGAGGGTCTGGCCGAGGTCGTCGTCCTGCTGCGGCGCGTGCCCCGCCGGGGGCACGGCGGCGCTGTCGCCGCCACCTGCTTCGCTCACGTGTCGTCCGTCCCGCGGGGCCTCGGTGACCCCGTTCGTAGGCCGTGGGGGAGTCTAACGAGCGCGCGCCGCGTCGCGCCTGCTCCCGTATGACGCGGCCAGGGTGGACACTGTCCTCGCGGGTCCGCATCCGGGCCCGTCCCCGTGGCACGAGGCAAGTGCCCTGCTCGAAGGACCGCCATGAGGATGCTGCCCCGCATCGTCGCCGGGCTGGCCGCGCTGGCGCTCACGGCACCCGCCGTGGCCCCGGCCCTGGCGGCGCCCGAGCCGGACCGCACGGCGTCGGCGGAGGCGGTCGTCGCCGACGCGCCCGTGCGGGGTCCGCTGCGCGTCGTGACGGTCGTGGAGGCCGACGGCCGGCCACGGGTCGAGGTGACCGAGGTGCCCGGCCGGGACGCCGCGGTGGACGTCGTCGCCGCCGCGCAGGCGGACCCCGACGTGGTGGCCGTCGAGGTCGACACGCGGGTCTCGGCGGTCCAGGTCGCGAACCCGCGGTGGAACGACTTCTTCCGCGAGTTCCAGTGGGCGCTGGACCGGCTCTCCGCCGAGGACGCCCACGCGCGGGTGGGCCAGCGCGACCCGGTGCTCGTCGCGGTCATCGACACCGGCGTCCAGGCGGCGGTCACGGACCTGGTGGGCCGCGTCGTGCCGGGCTTCGACTACTTCGTGCCGGCCAACCGCGGCCGGGTGGACGACAACGGCCACGGCACCAACGTCGCCGGCATCATCACCGCCCGCGCGGACAACGGCGTCCAGGTGGCCGGGTACAACCAGGCGGTCCGGATCCTGCCGATCAAGGCGCTGGACCACGAGGGCAACGGCTGGAACTCCGACATCACCCAGGGCATCTACGACGCCACCCACGCCGGCGCCCGGGTCATCAACCTGTCCCTCGGCGGGCCCGACCACAGCCAGGCGCAGCGGCAGGCGGTGGCCTACGCCCGCTCCCGCGGCGTCACCGTCGTCGCCGCCACGGGCAACGAGAAGCAGTTCGGCAACCCGGTCTTCTACCCGGCCGCCTACCCGGGGGTGATCGGCGTCGGCGCCACCGACGAGGACGACCGCATCGGCCCGTTCTCCAACACCGGCAGCTACGTCGACGTCGTCGCGCCCGGCGTGGACATCTGGGTGCTCGAGCCGGACGGGTACGGGTCCTTCGGCGACGGCACGTCCTACGCGAGCCCGTATGCCGCGGCGCTGGCCGCCCAGCTGCTCGCCGCCCGACCCGGCCTGCCTCCGTCGCTGATCGAGACCGTGCTGACCACCACGGCCGCCGACCTGGGCCCGGTGGGGCGGGACAACACGTACGGGAACGGCATCATCAGCCCGCTGGACGCGCTGTGCGCCGTCGGGGTGTGCGGGGCCGACGACCCGGTGTCGCGGCTGGCGGGGACGGACCGGTACGCCACGGCCGCCGAGATCGCCCGGCAGTTCCCCCGCGGCGGGGACGTGGTCTACGTGGCGAACGGGCAGAGCTTCCCCGACGCCCTGGCCGGTGCGGCGCTGGCCGGGTCGCGGGGCGCGCCGGTCGTGCTGGTGCGGGGCACCAGCATCCCCTCGCCGACCGCCGCGGCACTCAGCGAGCTGCGGCCGCGGCGGATCGTCGTCCTCGGCGGCCGGGCGGCGGTCGGCTCCGACGTGCTCCAGAAGCTGCGCTCCTTCGCGACGGCCAACACCGCCGACGAGGTGCGGCGTCTGGCGGGGGCGGACCGGTACGCGACCGCCGCGGCGATCGCCGCCGAGTTCCCGGCGGGCGGTGAGGTGGTCTACGTCGCGAGCGGGGAGAACTTCCCCGACGCCCTCGCGGGCGCGGCCCTGGCCGGGTCGCAGGGCGCGCCGGTCGTGCTGGTGCGGAGCACCGGCATCCCGTCGGCCACTGCCGCGGCGCTGGCCCGGTTGCGGCCGGAGCGGATCGTCCTCCTCGGCGGCACCGCGGCGGTCCGCGAGCAGGTGCGCGAGCAGCTGAGGGGTTACGTCACGACCGGCCAGGTGACCCGGCTGTCGGGTGTCGACCGGTACGCGACCGCCGCGGCCGTGGCCGCACACTTCCCCGCCGGCGGCGAGGCGCTCTATGTGGCGAGCGGTCAGAACTTCCCGGACGCCCTGGCCGGCGCCGCGCTGGCCGGGTCGCAGGGGGCGCCGGTGCTGCTGGTGCGCTCCGACGCCATCCCGCTGTCGACCGCGGCGCCGCTGGACGCCCTCGACCCGCAGCGGATCGTCGTGCTCGGCGGGATCACCTCGGTGAGCCAGCAGGTGGCCCGGAGGCTCACGGCATACGTGGAGTAGCTCCGCTCCGACCGCCTGGCAGGCACGTCACGTATCCCAGGATCTCGGACATCGCTCTTTCAGGGCTGTGGCACCCCGCAGCAGGCTGCCGGACATGACAACGACGACCACCCACGAGGCACACGTCGCCACCCCCACGTCCGCGGGCGTCAGCTGGTGTCACCTGTCCGTCCACTACGTCGAGATGATCCTGGCGATGGTCGCCGGCATGGTCGTGCTCGGCACCCTGCGCGACCTGGTCGGAGTCAGCCCGGCCTTCGACACCCAGCCGGTCGCCTGGTACCTGCTGATGGCCACCGACATGTCGATCGGCATGGCGGCGTGGATGCGGTTCCGCCGCCACGGCTGGCCGGGGATCCTCGAGATGTGCGCGGCGATGTACGTGCCCGGCGTGCTCCTGCCGCTGGTGCTGGGCGGTGTGCTGGACGCGATGACGTTCATGGTCGTCGCCCACGTCGCGATGCCGGTCCTGATGCTGGCCGTGCTGCTGCGGCGCCGGGCCGAGTTCGGTGGGCAGCACCATTGAGGACCCGACGCCCCACCCGCCGAGGTGCGGACCTCCGGATCGTCTACCGCGGGCGCCAGGACCCTCGCTGGCTCGACGACGTCATCGCGCGTATCCGGGCACTCGATGAGGACTCCCTGAGGAAGGCCGCCCGCCGGCGTGCCTCCTGACTCCATAGCCTGGGCGGCATGTACCCCACGGTCGAGCCGCATGCGTCCGGGCTGCTCGCGATGAGCGACGGCCAACAGGTCCACTGGGAGGAGTCGGGCAACCCCGACGGGCTCCCGCTGGTCTACCTGCACGGTGGACCCGGGAGCGGCCTCGGCACCCGGGGGTACGTCGCCAAGGCCGACCCGGCGCGCTACCGGATCATCGGCCTGGACCAGCGCGGCTGCGGCCGGTCGGTGCCGCTGGCGACCGACCCCGGGCACGACCTGGACGCCAACACCACGCCACGGCTCATCGCCGACACCGAGGAGCTGCGCGAGCACCTCGGCGTCGAGCGGTGGGTCGTCAACGGCGTCTCCTGGGGCTCCACCCTGGCGATCGCCTACGCCCAGGCACACCCGGAGCGGGTGCTCGGCGTGGTCTGCATGGCGGTGACCACCACCTCCCGCTGGGAGGTCGACTGGATCACCGAGACCGTCGGGGCGATCTACCCCGAGGAGTGGGACCGGTTCGCCGGCCACGCCGAGGAGGCCGGCGTCGGCTACCGGCGTGGCGAGGGCCGGCTGGTCGAGGCCTACCGGCGGCTGCTGCGGCATACGGACCCGGCGGTGCGGGACGCCGCGTCCCGGGCCTGGGCCCGGTGGGAGGACGTGCACGTCTCCATCGGCGCCGGCGGCTACTCCCCCGACCCGCGATGGGACGACGACGGGCTGCGGCACACCATCGTCACGCTGGTCACCCACTACTGGGCGCACGACGGCTTCTGCGACCCGCCGCTGCTCGAGCGGATGGACCGGGTGGCCGGTATCCCGGCCTACCTCATCCACGGCCGGCGCGACGTGAGCTCCCCGGTGCAGACCGCCTGGGAGCTGCACCGCCGCTGGCCGGACAGCCGCCTGGTCGTCGACGAGGGCGAGGGGCACGGCGGCGTCTCGATGGTCGAGGCCTGGCGCGAGGCCAACGACGAGCTGGCCGATCGTCTCGGCACGTGACGCGACGAGGTAGGAAAAGCCCGAGCCCCGACGGCGGGGTTCTCCCTATCTTTGCCAGGTGACCAACCGGACCCAGAACGAAGCATCCCGAGCCAAGCGCGTGCTGACCCCGCAGGCCGAGGACTTCCCGCGCTGGTACCAGGACGTCATCGCCAAGGCCGAGCTGGCCGACAACGGCCCGGTGCGCGGCACCATGATCATCCGGCCCACGGCATACGCGGTGTGGGAGCGGATGCAGGCGGACATGGACGCGCGGATCAAGGCGGCGGGCGCGCGCAACGCCTACTTCCCGCTGTTCATCCCGCAGTCCTACCTCGAGCGCGAGGCCGAGCACGTCGAGGGCTTCTCCCCCGAGCTGGCCGTGGTCACCCACGCCGGCGGCAAGGAGCTGGACGAGCCGGTCGTGGTGCGCCCGACCTCCGAGACGGTCATCGGGCAGTCGATGGCGGACTGGATCCAGTCCTACCGGGACCTGCCGCTGCTGCTGAACCAGTGGGCGAACGTGGTGCGCTGGGAGCTGCGGCCCCGGCTGTTCCTGCGGACCTCGGAGTTCCTCTGGCAGGAGGGGCACACCGCGCACGCCACCGAGGCGGACGCCCGAGCGTACGCGCGGCGCATCCACGAGGACGTGTATGCCGCGTTCTTCCGGGAGACGCTGGCCGTGCCGGTGGTGCTGGGGCGCAAGACCGTGCGGGAGCGGTTCGCCGGTGCGACCAACACCCTGACCTGCGAGGCGATGATGCGCGACGGCAAGGCGCTGCAGATGGCGACCTCGCACGAGCTGGGGCAGAACTTCGCCCGCGCGTTCGGCATCGACTACCTGTCGAAGGACGGCACCCAGGAGCTGGCGTGGACCACCTCGTGGGGCTCGTCGACGCGGATGTTCGGCGGGCTGGTCATGTGCCACGGCGACGACCACGGGCTGCGGCTGCCGCCCCGGCTGGCTCCGGTGCAGGCGCTCGTCATGGTGGTCAAGGACGGCGAGGGCGTGGCCGAGGCGGCGCGTGCGCTGGTGGACGAGCTGGCCGCGGCCGGGGTCCGGGTCGAGCTGGACGACCGGACGGACACGCCGTTCGGTCGGCGGGCCGTCGACGCCGAGCTCAAGGGCGTGCCGCTGCGCGTCGAGGTCGGGCCGCGCGAGCTCGCCGGGGGGTCGGTGACCCTGGTGCGTCGCGTGCCGCGGGCCAAGGCGCCGGTGCCGCTGCGCGGGCTGGTCGCCGAGGCCACCGCCGCGCTCGAGCAGGACCAGCAGGCCCTGTATGACGAGGCGCTCGCCTTCGCGCGGTCGCGGACCGTCGACGTGACGAGCCCCGACGAGGCGGCCGAGGCGGCGCGCACCGGCTGGGCCCGGCTGCCGTGGTCCTCTCTCGGCGAGGAGGGCGAGACGCGGCTGGCCGAGGGCGGCGTGTCCGTGCGGTGCCTGACCATGCCCGACGGGTCGGTGCCGGAGAGCGAGGACGACCCGGAGGTGCTGGCTGTCGTCGCCCGGGCCTACTGAGGGTTCGCTGCGATGAGTTCCGGGTGCGGGCGCCGTCAGTCACGTCATCGCCCGCACCCGGAGGAGACCATGCCCCACCCCACGCGAACCAGCCGCGAGGGGTTCGACCGCGCGGCCGCGGTGACGCGGTCCATGCTCGGGTGGGGCGTGGTCGCCGGCCCGTTCTACCTCGTCGTCGGCCTGGCTCTCGCCCTGCGCACGGACGGCTTCGACCTGGGTGAGCACGCGCTGAGCCTGCTCATGCTGGGTGACCACGGCTGGATCCAGTCGGTCAACCTCGTGCTCACCGGCCTCATGGTGCTGGTGGCCGCCAAGGGGTTCGAGCGTGCTGCCGCGGGCAGCGGCCGAGGCCGGCACCTGTCGGTCCCGCTCGGGATCTACGGGCTGTGCCTGGCGGCCAGCGGGCTGTTCCCGCCCGATCCGGTGCAGGGCTTCCCGCCCGGCAGCGCCGGAGGTGAGGCCTCCGTGACCGGTCTGCTGCACCTGGCCTTCGGCGGCGTCGGGTTCCTGGCGCTCGGCGTCGCGGCGTTCCTCTTCGCCCGATGGGCCCGCTTCCGCGGGGCCACCACGGTGGCGACCCTCTCCGTCGTGGCCGGGGTCGTCGTCATCGTCGGGTTCCTCGCCGGGGCGGCGCTGGCCACCTCGGGCACCGGTGTGCTGGCCCTCTGGCTCGCCGTGGTCGTCGGGCTCGCCTGGCTTCTCGGCGCCTCGGTCCACTCCTACCGCGCCATCCCCCACCCCGACCTCCACCGACGGGAGCGCGCATGAGCGAGCACACGGCATACGAGGACGGCGGCGGCTTCACCGTCCGCCGGCGCCTGCCGGGGACCCCCGAGCGGGTCCGCGCGGCGTTCACCGAGCCGGAGCGGCTCGAGCAGTGGTTCGTCGTCGAGGGCTACCGGACGCCGGCGGCGCGGATGCGGGTCGACGCCCGGACGGGAGGTCGGTTCGACGCGGTCATGGTGTCGGAGACCGACGGGACCGAGATCCCGTTCGGCTTCGACTACGTCGAGGTCGAGCCGCTCCGCGTGGTGCTGGCGTTCACCGAGCCGCGGCAGCGGGTGACGGTGACCCTGGCCCCGGTCGAGGGCGGGACGGACCTGACGTACGAGTTCCGCAGCTGGCCCCCACCGTCCGATCCGGCGGCTTCGCGCCGGGGTGTCGAGGACATGCTGGACCGCATCGACGCCGGCCTGCGCGCGGGCACGATCTGAGCCGGCGCAGCGCCCCGCTCTGTCGGTGGTGGCGACGAGACTCGTCTCCTCACGCAGAAGAAGAGACGAGAGGGACAACGCCATGACGAGCATCGACCACACCCACCCGATCCTCGTCCTCGGAGGCACCGGCACCGTCGGCGGCCGGGTCGTCCGGCAGCTGCGGGAGCAGGGGGTCCCCGTGCGCCCGGCCAGTCGTCACACCGACCCGCGGTTCGACTGGGACGACCCGGGCACCTGGGACGCCGTGCTCGATGGTGTGCGCCGCGCGTACCTGCTGCTGCCCGACGACGTGGGCCTGCCCGCCGGGTTCGTGGACCGCCTGGCCGCCGCCGGGGTCGAGCGGGTGGTGCTGCACTCCGACCGCGGCGTCGAGGTCATGGGCGTCACCCGCCTGCAGGAGGCCGAGGCCGCGGTCCGACGGTTCCCCGAGTGGACCATCGTGCGGGCCGACTGGTTCGACCAGAACTTCGAGACGTTCTTCCGCGACGCGATCATCGAGGGCCGGCTGCGCGTGCCGGTCGGTGAGGCCCGGCAGGGTTTCGTCGACGCCGAGGACATCGCCGCCGTCGGGGTCCGGGCGCTGCTCGGCGACGACCTGGTGGGCCGGGTCCTCGAGGTCACCGGCCCCGAGGCGCTGTCGTTCCGCGAGGCGACCTCGATCATCGGCGAGGTGCTCGGGCGCGAGATCGAGTTCGACGGCACCGCCGCGGCCTACCGCGAGCAGATGACCGGCCTCGGCCTGCCCGACGAGGTCGTCGACGGGCTCATCGCCGGGTTCGCCGCGCTCGAGGCGCGCGGGGACACCGGGCCGACGGGCGTCGTGGAGACCGTGCTCGGTCGGCCCGCCCGCAGCCTGCGCTCGTATGCCGAGCAGGCGGCCGAGCGTGGGGCGTGGGGCTTCCAGCGGCCTCGGGTGCTCAGCGCCCACGGACGGATGTAGGCGGTCAGTCCTCGCCGCGGTAGAACTCGGTCCAGGTCCGGTCGGCCTTCGCGTAGAGCTCGGCGATGTCGGCGTCGGCCCGGTCGTCGGACGCGACCCAGTTCTCCGAGGCGGTGTCGTTGCCGTAGTTCCAGATCGGGGACGAGCGCTCGCCGAACCAGGTCCACACGGCACTCGCGGTGTCGTCGTCGACGAGCCCGTGTCGCTGCAGCTCCTTCGCGACGTCCTTGCCGGCCTGCTCCTCGATGGTGGAGGTGGTCTTGATCCGCTGCCCGATCTCGGTGGCCGAGCGCTTGTTGGCCTCGCCCGCCTCGCGGATCCGGGTGAGCTCCTGCTGCCGCCACTGCGACCAGGCCTGCTCCATCCGCTGCCGCTCCTGGGCCCAGTAGGCGTCGAGCTCGGCGCCGGAGCCGGCGGCGGTGAACTCCCCGCCCCCCGCCTCGGCGATCGCGGCCAGCGCGGCCTGGTCGGCGTTGCCGGTCTGGAAGCCGATGACGTTGACGACCGGCTGGATGTCGGTCTGGGCCAGGTCCCGGGACGCGGCGACGGGGTCGCCACCGCAGGTCTCGATGCCGTCGGTGACGACGTAGACGATGCTGTCGGTCGCCTCCGCCGGGATGTCGCCCTGCGCGTCCTCGATCGCGCGGGCCAGCGGGGTCCAGCCCACCGGGTCCACGCCGGAGAGGGCGTCCGCCAGGCCGGCCTCGTCCTGGCTCTGCCCCTCGAAGACGACCTCACTGGACCGGCACGACTCGTCCTTGCCGGCGTCGGTGTTGTCGCCCTCGTGGCCGTAGATCCGCAGCGAGACGGTGCTGTCCTCCGGCAGGTCACGGACGAAGGTCTCGATGGCGGCCTTGGCCTCGTCCATCCGGGTGCCGGTCGGGGCCGCGTCGGCCATCGACCCGCTGGCGTCGAGGACCACCGCGTAGTGGTTGGTGCCGACGTCCGCGACCGGCGGCTCCGCGTCGGAGCCGGGGCCGTCCGAGCCCTCACCCGTGCTCGTGTCGAAGAAGACCGTGGCCCGCACGTCGTCGGCGTAGTCGCCGTGGACCTGCGCGAGCACCGCGCCGATCCACTCCTCCTCCGTCTGCGGGTCGAGGGCGGCGGCCGCCGCCGCGGCCGCCTCGCGGTCCGCGTCCGAGAGCAACGCCTCTGCCGGCATCTCGCTGAAGTTGGCGTACGGACCCGCCTCGAAGAGCACCGACTCCTCGACCTCGGTCAGCTCCCGGGGCGCGTCCTCGATCTCGACCGGGGTCAGCCAGCGGGTCAGCGGGTCCCCCGACGCCTCCTCGGGAGCGGCGCTCGTGGCCGCCGCGTCAGACCGAGCTTCATCCACCGACCCCCTTGAGAGACTCCCGAGGTCAAGCACGGTACGTATCGCCCGGACGAACCGCGAATCCGCTTCAGCCGCACTACCGTCTTGTCGCATGGCCGAGCGCAAGAAGGACGAGTCGGGCCCGACGCTGCTCTCCGGCGGTAACCCGCAGATCCCCAAGGGTGAGGGCGACGGTCCGGTGCGGGCCTACATCGCCGCGATGCCCGACTGGAAGCGCGAGGTCGGGCGCCGGCTCGACGACTTGGTGACCAGCACGGTCAAGGACGTGCGCAAGGCGGTGAAGTGGAACCAGCCGTTCTACGGCGCCCCCGGCGACGACGGGTGGTTCCTGTCGTTCCGCTGCTACACGACGTACGTCCAGGTGCAGTTCTGGCGCGGCACCGAGCTCGACCCGGTGCCGCCGAAGCCGTCCAAGCACGCCGAGGTCCGCTACCTCGACATCCACGAGGACGACGAGCTCGGCGAGGCACGGCTCCGCTCCTGGGTCGAGCAGGCTGCCGCGATCCCCGGGACGAAGGTCTGACGGCGAGCGGCACGGCATACGAGAATGTCCGCGTGACCCGCGTCATCCGGTTCTTCTTCGACCACGGACACCCGTGGCCGCTGTGGGAGGACGGGTCCGAGAAGTACACGACCGACCCCGGCGACTACGGGCTGTCCGACGACCTCGCCGCGCGGCTGCGGTCGGCGTACGCGCTCTGGGAGAGCCACCGGGACCTCGAGGGGAACTGGAGCTCGGAGCGCGCGCGTGAGCAGTGGCGTGCCGAGTGCGACGAGGCGGTGGCGATCCTGCGCCGCGAGGTCGCCGACATCGCCGAGGTGCGGGACGAGCGCGGCGAGTGAGCCGGTCGCCTAGAGCGGTCGGGACGCCCGCTTGACCCGCTTGGCCGGTTGCGGCGCGGGCCGCTCGAGCGACGCCGAGGTGTCCTCCGCCGTGATGGCGTACTTCTCGTTGGTTCCGGTGATGAGCTCGTCGGCGACCTGGCGCAGGTTCACACCCCTGCCCCGGGCGTAGCGGACCAGGAACTGGTAGGCCCGCTCCTCGTCCACCTGGTAGCGCTCCATGATGAGGCCGACGGCCTGGCCGATGGCCTTGCGGGTGGCGACCATGTCGGTCAGCTCGTGCTCGCGCTGGGCCCGCTCGACGGCCAGGGAGGCGTGGACGGCGAAGAGCCGCACCATGGGCACGATCAGGGGGTCGATGACCGTCTGTTGCGTCGAGTAGAGGTTGAGGCAGCCGAGCACCTCGCCGCCGAAGACCAGGCGGAGCGACATCTGGGCACGGACGCCGTAGCGGACGGCCTGCGGGGTGTAGTTGGCCCAGCGCGTGTCGGTCGTCAGGTCGTCGACGACCACGACGTCGGTCGCCGAGAGGGCCTCGACCGCGGGGCCCTCCGACAGGGCCTCCTGCAGCTGGTCGAGGTCCCGGACGAAGTCAGCGGTCCAGGCGCGCGGCTCGAGGGTGCCGCGGCGCGGGCTGACGGAAATGCCCGCGTGGTCGATGTCGGAAAGCGAGTCGACCGTGGCCACGGCGATGGAGGTCAGCGTCTCCTCCAGGTCCGGCCGGATCCTGATCTGTCTGGCCGCCTGCGTCAGCGCCTCGGCGACGGATAGGTGAGAGTCCACGTTCACTCCGAACGTTGTGGGAGGCAAGGTGCACCAGCCCAGGCGAGACGTTCGGCGAACGAGGCGTCTGAAGGGGGACACGCGGGCCGGGCAGAGAGCCCGGTCCCCTCACCGTAGCCCCTCGGGCACCCTGAGGGCCACCCCCTGAGGGTCCCGGCGTGCGTGGCCCTGTCGCCCGGGCCCCCACCCGCCCCCGTTCCGTCGCACGAAACGGTTAAAATGTTCTCATTGGGGGACACCGGCAATAAACCCGCGACAGGCATGCATTTGCCAGGGAATGAATCAGTTCCATAGACTGCTATTCGTGACGATGTGGATGCGGCGGAAACGTCGATCCAGCTCCCCGCTATCATCTTCGATCCGTGCGGCACAACGACGTGCGCTAATGCTCACCGCAGGGTCCTGAGCGGGCCCGAACATCCCTCAACCAGTACAAGGAGCACACATGGCACAGAAGACCCGCGTCATCCTCGTCGACGACCTCGACGGCGAGGAGATCACGGACGGCGGTGAGACCATCCAGTTTGGTCTCGACGGCGTGACGTACGAGATCGACCTCAACGACAAGAATGCGGCCAAGCTGCGCGACGCCCTGAGCTACTACATCGCGCACGCCCGCCGCGTCGGGGGTCGCCGCCAGACGTCTCGCGCCGGCGGCGGGGCTGCTTCCGCCAGCCGTTCCGAGCTCCAGAAGATTCGCGAGTGGGCCAAGGAGCACGGCTACAAGGTCAGCGACCGCGGCCGGATCTCCAAGGAGGTCCAGGAGGCCTACGCCGCCGCCCACTGACGCTTTCCCACCAAGCTCCCCCGGACCGGCACGCCGCGACCACGCGGCGTGCCGGTCCTGCTGTGTGCCCCACTGTGACAGTCGGCTTGGATCATCACCGGGCAGACGACCCGGCGCCCGCGGATCAATGTTCTCGGGTCCGTCACCACAGAACCAGGGTTACTGAAATTTCAAAAGTCACGCGTTGGATCTTCTGCCGGTTCGGGGCGAGGAAATGACTGCGCCGGCCGCGGTGGACCCTGGGAATTCTCTGAGAGCGCGCACAACGCGCACCGTTAGCCCGACCCCGGGACCGGAATGAGGCGTTATGGGTGAAACACAACGCCGAGACCCCGGGTGCAGACGGAGAGACCACGTGTGTTATATGGCGCCGTCGTTATCCACAGGGGCTCAGCCGATCGGCCGCGGCCGACGATAGGATCGGCGCGCCAGGGCCCAGCCGACACTGGCCAGACCAACGCACCACGCCACCGCCGACAACACCGTCGGCATATCCACCGCGCCCCCTGCGAGCAAACCGCGCACCGTCTCATTCACCGGGGTGAAGGGCTGGTGCTCGGTGAACCACCGCAGCGCCGCCGGCATCGTCTCCACCGGGACGAATCCACTGCTGAGGAACGGCAGCAGCAACAGCACCATCGGGGTATTGGACGCCGATTCCACCGACCGTGCCGAAACCCCCATGGCGACCGTGAGCCACGTGAGCGTGAACGCCAGGAGCGTGAAGAAGCCGACCAGCGCGAGCCAGTCGCCGGGCCCCGCGCCGGGCCGGTAGCCGAGCAGCACGGCCGCCCCGAGGACGACGGCTCCGGCGAGCAGCGTCTGCACCAACGCCCCCACCACGTGCCCGCCGAGCACCGCCACCGGCGCGACCGGCATGGTCCGCAGCCGGGTGACGACACCACCGGTCATGTCCATGGCCACGTTGATCGAGGTGGCCTGCGCGACGGCCGAGGCGGTGAGCACGAGGATCGCCGGGGTGATGTAGTCCAGGTAGGCGGCACGCCCCGCGGCGCCCGGGGCCGCACCCGTGCCGACGCCGGCCCCGATGGCGCCGCCGAAGACGTAGACGAAGAGCAGGAGCAGCACCACCGGCATCGCGACGAGCATCACCGTGAGCGAGGGGTAGCGCCGCATCCGGGTCAGGCTGCGCCGGGTCATCGTGACGAGGTCGCGGGCGGGAGCCGGCGCCGGAGCGATGGCGGTCATCAGGCCACCTCCGAGGTGCGGGGACCGGTGCCGTCCGGATCGGTCAGGGCGAGGAAGACGTCGTCGAGCGAGCCGGCGTCGTGCGCCGCCTTCAGCCCGGCGGGGGTGTCGTGCGCGACCAGGCGCCCGTCATACAGGACGGCGACACGGTCGGCGAGGTGGTCGGCCTCGTCGAGGTACTGCGTGGTGAGCAGCACCGTCGCGCCGTCGGCGACCACCTCGCGGACCAGCTGCCACAGGTCGCGGCGGGCGCGCGGGTCGAGGCCGGTGGTCGGCTCGTCGAGGAAGACGACCTGCGGCCGGGCGACGAGCGTCATCGCCAGGTCGAGCTTGCGGCGCATGCCGCCGGACAGCTGCTGGCCCTGCTTGCGTGCGGCGTCGGCCAGGCCGAACCGCTCGATGAGGTATGACGTGCGCTGACCGGCCGCGCGTCGCGGCAGGTGGAACAGGTCGGCCACCAGGCGCAGGTTCTCCGCGACGGTGAGCAGCGGGTCGACCGCGGACAGCTGGCCGGTGACCCCGATGCGGCGGCGCACCTCCTGGGAGTGGCGCGTCACGTCATACCCGAGGATGCGGGCGGTGCCCGCGTCGGCGGGCAGCAGGGTGGCGAGGATCGAGACGGTCGTGGTCTTGCCCGCGCCGTTGGGGCCGAGCAGGGCGGTGACGGTCCCCGTGGGGACGGTGAGGTCGATGCCGTCGAGGACGGTCTGCGGGCCGAAGGCCTTGCGCAGGCCGGCGATCTCGATGGCCGGGGTGGGTGAGGACATGGGTGCTCCTCGTGCGAAGCCGGGGTCTCCCGGCGGCGCCGGGAGCGTCAGATGTCGAGGTCCTCGACCTCGGGTTCGGTGTCGTAGACGGCGAGCACCTCGGCCAGCTCGGTCGGGACCGCGGCCCGCAGCTCCTCGAACGTGTCGTGCACGTGGAGGGAGGCGGTCGCGGGGAGCTCGCCCCACTGCTGCTCGCTGGCGAAGTGCTTGCGCCAACCGGTCAGCTGGCCGTCCTTGCGGGCGGACCACACGTGCTCCTTGCCCCGGGCCAGGTGGACGGCGAACCGGCCGGCGCGGGTGCGGTAGACGCGGTAGCGCTCGACGGTGCCGGTGCTCGTCGTGCGGCTCCAGTCGGCCAGGAGGATGCCGAGGAAGCGCTGGATCTTGGTGCCGCCGGGGCCGACGCGGACGGCGATCTCCTCGAAGCCCTCCTGCCGGGCCTCCTCCACCTCGACGAGGCGGCGCAGGGCCCGGGAGATGGCCGCCGAGAGGTTGCCCCCGGTGAGCTGCTGGGCGCGCTCGAAGACGGGCAGGTCCGCCTCGGAGACGTAGATCGTCTTGTTCGGCATGCGGCCATCCTAGCCATGTTCAGAGTATACGCATACGTCTACGTATATAGCGAGCGGCGGCCGTCCGTGGGCTGCGGCTACGCCGCCGGGCGTAGCGCGAATGACGCTGGTCAGCCGACGTTTCGGGAGCCCGAGAGCAAGACCGTGGAGGGGTCCGAAGGAACCGAGAAGAGGAGGACCCCATGTCCGCGCTCCTGAACCTGTCCGCCACCGCCCAGCCCCTGCTCGAGCACGCGGGTGACGAGGTGCACCGCTGGGCCGGCGGCCCGCCGTTCCCGTTCTGGATCTTCCCGATCCTCTGGCTCGTCGTCATCGCCGGCATCGCGCTCCTGGTCGTCTTCGGCCGGCGCCGCCGCGACCGCCAGGTCGGCCGCGTCGCCGGTGAGCAGGTGCTCGCCGAGCGGTACGCCGCGGGCGACATCGACGAGGCCGAGTATCGGGCCCGCCGGGCGGTGTTGCGCGAGAAGAGCTGAGCCCCGGCATACAAGAAGGACCCCGTCCCGGATCTCCGGGGCGGGGTCCTTGCCTCTCGATCAGTCGAAGCCCAGGCTCAGGCTCACATCCAGAAGCCGGGTCAGTCGGGCCACGACCCGACCGAGGAGCGAACTCGGCCCCTCTCCGGCCGGCGGCCGGTCAGCCACCCCCAGGGCGTGGAGGCGGTAGTGGAGGGGGTCGCTCAACGTCCGGCTGTAGGTGTCGGTGATGTGGCTCCCCTTGCGGTAGACAAGAACCTCGCCGATGACAGCAGGGCACCTCGGGCTCAGGTCCGACGGGGGGCAGATCCAGTCCTCCATGTCGACGTAGACCGCGCCGTCCACCCGATCCGCGGCATCACCGAGCGCGTGGAGGTCGTCCCCCCTGAAGGCGTACGAACACTGTGTGTAGTCGCCCTCGGGCACGAGAGCCAGGACGCACCCGGCCACGTCGTTGTCCCGGGGATCCGCCAGGCCCGGCTGCGGGGTGTTGTACAGGGCGACGATGCGATCGACGCCGGCCTCCCGCAGCTGCGTCCACACCCGCACGTGGTTGGGGACGTGCTTCGACAGGCCGCTCACGATGACGATGTCCGGCGGGTCGGCCCGCAGGTGCTCCATGAGGTTGTTGTTGTAGGTCTCGCACTCGGGGTAGTCGGGCCACGCCGCTCCGGGAAGGAAGCTGCACGCGCTCTTGGTGTACACGTGCAGGCGCCATCCCTCCCGGGAGGAGATCTCGTCGACCGGCGCGAACCACTGTGCCGCCTTGGAGTCGCCGACCAGGGCGACATCCACCGTCCCGTCTGGCGCTCCGTGCGTGCAGCCGTCGACCCTGGTCTGGGATGCCGGGGCATGGCAGCCCTTGTTGATGAGCGGCCCGTCGGCCTGCAGCGACTCGTCGTCGAAGGGGGTGATCTGACCGGAACGCGTGATCGCGGCGGACGCGTCGCTCGCCGGGGCCGCCCAGGTCCGGCCCTTGAGTGCCTGCGCTCCCGGGTGCGAGCCGAGATCCTGAGCTGTGACGGACGACCCGGCGACCAGCAGCAGGACGACGGCGGTCAGGAGGGCGGAAGCTCGTCTGTAGATGATCGGCTCACTTCGCTGGGGAGAGACTGGCCGCAGCATTGTGCCATCTCGGGTCCCCGATCTGCGCTTCCCGCCGTCCGGGACCGCTAGCCTGGGGCCGGCTCGGAAGGAAGCGAGATCGAGGGCAAGGTGACCCAGGACAGCAAGAGATCGCCGGACTCCGGCTCCGCCGACGACACCCACAGGGCGTCGCTGCCACCAGGTTGGTGGGGGCTGCTTGTGCGGGCCGCCCTCCTGCCCACCCTCGTCACCCTTCCTCTCGTCAACCTCCCGTTGCGAGCGGACCACCGGTTCAACACGTTCCACTTCGGCGGTGACCTCAGCCAGCACCCGTGGCACCTGGTCTCCGACCCCGTCCGGGACGTACCCCGGCTCCTGGGGGCAGGGAACTTCCGGCCCCTGGGACGGATGCTCGAGCGAGGCCAGGAGTGGTTGACCTTCGAGCTCGCTACCGGTCTCAACCTGCCGGCCACGATCGCCATACGAGTGGTGGCGCTGCTGTTCGTCGCCCTGCTCGGAGTCGCCCTCGTCGTCCTGGCCGAGGCCGTCACGAGCACCACAGCCATCTTCGCCACACGCCCCAGCGGCGTGGCGCAGCTGACCAGCCTCGCCCTCCCAGTCCTGCTCGTCGCCACCACCGAGTCCGCCGTTGTGCTCTTTACCTCGCTGTACTTCGCCTCAGCGGTCGTCGTCCTCTTGACCGCACTCGCCGTCGTCAGGCGATCCTGGATGACCGAGGGAAGGGCGTCCCTCTGGCTCCTCGCCGCCGCGGCGCTCGGCGGCGGGTGCCTGGCCTCCTTCAACGAGGTGGGCTACCTGGCGCCACCGCTGGCGGTCATCGCCGTCGCGGCCCGCGGGGTGCTCACCCTGGGCCTGGCGCCGTCGGTCCTGGTGCGGACCGTGGCCGTCAAGGTGCTGGCGGCGCTGGTTGCCGGCTTCCTTGCCGTTTTCGTCCCCGTCCGGGTCCTCATCGCCCGGGAGTGCGCCGACGGGGAGTGCTACTCGGCCTCCGACCTGGCTCTCGGTCCGGACTTCTTCCCGGCGCTCGTCAACCGTCTGCTCTCGGTGAACCCCGGCGCCATGTGGTCCGCCGCCGAGGTCACACGGGATCCGGGGGACGTGGTGCGTGACCTCACCGCACTCCTGACCCTGGTCGTGCTCGTTGTCGCCGCCGTCATCACCTGGCGCGAGGTGCGCCGGAGCCGCCCAATGGCGCCTCGGGGCCTCGCTGCTCTCGCCCTTGTGGGCGGTGGTCTCCTGATCGTGCCGAGCACCATGATGGCGCTCTCGTCGTACGTCCAGGACCGGGTCAGCACCGAATCATGGGCACTTGGCGAGGGGTACAGGGACGCGCCCCTGACCGCCGCTGCCCTCACCCTTCTCGGTGTAGCCGCGTGCTGGTACGTCATCGAGCTCCTCGGCTCCACAGCTCGCACCGCTGGCCTCATCGGCCTGGTGACCCTGGTCACCGCGGCTGCCTTCGTGACGTCCCAGGTCAACGTCGGCTTCGCCTCGCTGCAGAGACCCTCCGCTGCGGCCGACCTGTTCGACCGCATTTCTCTCGCCATGCTGCACCTGGACGAACGCAGCGAGGACCAGCAGTGCGCCCTGCTCGCCGAGTTCGACCAGAGGTACCCTGACCGCCTGGACTGGCAGGCTCGGCTACGCCGGGCGACGAACGCCGCCTCGTTCGCGGTTCACGGCCGGCCCTTCTGCCCGGAGGAGCAACAGTGACGGCCCCACGGGAGGCGCCGACGATCTCCGTCGTCAGCCCGGTGCACAACGAGGGTGCCGGGTTGCGCAAGTTCCTCGACCGGACGGTCACGGCCCTGCAGTCGACCGGGGTGACGTACGAGATCCTGCTCGTCGACGACGGCTCCACCGACGACTCCTGGGACCAGGTCCTGGCAGCGCACCGGACCATTCCGGGCGTGCAGGGCATACAGCTGTCCCGCAACTTCGGCAAGGAGTCGGCAATGCTGGCGGGTCTCGCGACGGCCCGCGGCGAGGCCGTCGTCGTCATGGACTCCGACCTGCAGCACCCGCCGGAGCTGCTCCCCCAGCTCGTCGCGGCCTGGCGGCGGGGCGCCGACGTCGTCGAGGCGGTGAAGCGGACGCGAACGGGACAGGGGCTCCTGAACCGCGCGTACTCGCGGTTGTTCAACAGGACCTTCCACCGCCTGACCGGCGTCAACCTCACCGACGCCACGGACTACCGCCTGCTGTCGCGTCGCACGGTGAACGTGCTGCTGCAGCTCCCGGAGCGCACCTTCTTCTTCCGCGGAACGAGCACCTGGATCGGCTTCCGCAGGGAGCAGATTCCCTTCGATGTCAGTCCCCGGGTCGCCGGGGCATCTCGGTGGCGGTTCCGCAGCCTGGTCAGGTACGCCGTCAACGGGATCACCTCGTTCACTGCCGCGCCCCTCCACCTCGTCACACTCGGGGCGCTGCTCTTCGGAGCCTTCGCCGTCGTGCTCGGTGCCCAGACCATCTGGCGCTTCCTCCAGGGCGACGCGGTCACCGGTTTCCCCACGGTGATCCTGCTGCTGCTCATCCAGGGCACGCTCATCCTCCTCGGGCTGGGGATCGTCGGGGAGTACCTCGCTCGGATCCACGACGAGGTGAAACGACGGCCCAGGTTCGTCGTCGCCCGATCCACCCTCACCGACGTCCACGACGGTGCCGACGAAGGGACGCCGTGAGCACCACCGACCCGGTGCGCCCGCGGCGACGTCACGAACTCCTCGACACCTCACGCCTGCTCCGCTATGGCGTGGCCGGTGGGCTCAGCATGTTTACCCATGTCGGGACGCTGACCCTCCTGGTCGAGGCGGTGGGCATGCGACCGGTCTGGGCCTCGAGCATCGGCTTCGCCCTGAGCGTCCTGGTGTCCTACTCGCTGCAGAAGTGGTGGGTCTTTGCCTCCGGATCCCGGCACCGGAGCGCGATCCCGAAGTTCCTCGTCGCCACCTGCGTCGCGCTGCTGCTCAACGCGGCCGTGATCGCCATCGGCACCGATGTCCTCCACGTGCACTACGTCGCCGTCCAAGTGGTGGCCCTGGTGCTGATCCCGGTCAGCAACTACCTGATCAACTCTCTCTGGACGTTCCGTTGAGCGCTCGGGGCGGTCGGCACCCGGCCGACGCGGGCGGTGCCCCGCAACCAAGGGCTGAGCCACGGCATACCCGTATCGACTCAGCCTCCGGCGGTCTCGGGACGGGCACTCTCTCGGTGGAGGACACAGGTCGGTCGGCGTCGCTGAGCCGGCAGACCGCCCCGGTCTTCTGGGGCGGACCATCGGCGACGACCGGTACGTGGTGACGAGTCCCGCTTGAGGGCGAGTCCCGTCATTGCGGCATCTCGTTGTGGCGGTGTGCACGCCCCAGCGGTCCCGGCGCAACAAAGAAGCCACCGGCGGCTGCCCGTGAGGTCGTTTGGCGTGTTCGGTGGCGGTTCGGACGCGCCGTTTCGCGTGTTCGGTCGGGGTGGGGGGCGGGTCGGGAGTCAGGCGAGGCCGGACTGGTAGGCGAAGACGACGAGCTGGGCGCGGTCGCGGGCGCCGAGCTTGGTCATCGCCCGGCTGACGTGGGTCCGGGCCGTGGCCGGGCTGACGTAGAGGCGCCGACCGATCTCCTCGTTGTTCAGGCCCTCGGCGACGAGGGAGACCACCTCGCGCTCCCGGTCGGTCAGCAGGTCGAGGTTCGGGTGCGGGGTGAGCGAGCGCGGCGAGGCCGAGACGAACTCCGAGATCACGGTCCGGGTCACCGTCGGCGCCAGCAGCGCTCCCCCGTCGACGACCGTCCGGATCGCGTCGAGCAGCGCCTTGGGCGCGGTGTCCTTGAGCAGGAACCCGCTGGCGCCGGCGCGGAGCGCCTCAAAGACGTACTCGTCCCGCTCGAACGTGGTCAGCACGATGACCTTCGTGTCCGCCAGGCGCTCGTCGCCGAGGATCCGCCGGGTCGCCTCGAGCCCGTCGATGCCCGGCATCCGGACGTCCATGAGCACGACGTCCGGCCGCGTCTCGAGGGCCTGCTGGACCGCATCGAGCCCGTCGGCCGCCTCCCCCGCGACCTCGAACTCCTCCTCGTGCTCGAGCAGCGTGCGCAGGCCGACCCGGATCAGGTCCTGGTCGTCGACGAGCAGCACCCGCACCACTACGACGCCCCCTGCAGCTCGTGTCCCACCTCGGCCACGTTAGCGACCCGGCGCCGCCGCAGCCGACCCCACGGCTTGAACACCGACAACGTCATCGCCACCGCCATCGCCAGCGACGCGGTGACGGGCGGGAACACCAGGTCCCCCGCGGACACCGTCGACCCGTCGGCGAGCGCGGACCGGCCGGCGTCGGCCACCGCCGTTACCTCCGGTCCGAGTGCACCCAGGACGAGGACGACAAGGACCACGTTGATCACCAGCTTGACGAGGACCCACTTATAGCGAAGTAGGCCGTACTTGGTGCCGAGCCCCAGCAGCACCCCGGACGCGAGCGTGAGCAGCCCGACGACGAGCAGCGGCAGCGGCGCGAACGCCGCGATGCTCGCGGCCGCGGCGCCACCGACCGGGTCGCCCGCGACGATCGTGATGACCAGCAGGCCCAGGACGAGGTCCATCCCGAGCCAGGACCCGGCCGAGGCGATGTGCACAAGGAGCACGGTCTTGCGGGCACGGGCGGAGAGCCGGAAACGCGGTGTGGTGGCTGTCGCGGTCATGCCCCCACGGTCGACCACCACGGTCCGCGGCACGTCCGCACCCGGGCGACATCCGGCATACGTCAGCTGTCGTATGCCGGGATACGCGCCGGGCGTCGTGACGTGCGGCTCCCGACGCGCCAGAGTGGTGTGCGATGGAACGGACCCGGCGCACCCTGCTCGTCGACGCGGCCCTCGCGTTGGCGCTGCTCGCGTTCTGCCTGCTCACCGCCCCGTTCCTGCGCGGGGTCGAGGGCCAGCAGCGCGCGGTCGACCTGCTCGGCTCCCTGCTGCTGGCCGCCGCGTGCCTGCCGGTCGCGGTGCACCGGCGGTGGCCGCTCGCCGCGCTCGGGCTGACCACGGCGGCGGTCGCCAGCTACCTGGTGCTCGACTACCCGTACGGGCCGGTGTTCCTCCCGCTGGTCGTCAGCGCGTATGCCGTGGGTCGCCGGTTGCCGCTGCGGTTCGCCCTGCCGGCGGCCGGGCTCGCGTATGCCGCGCTGCTGGTCCACCTCCTCGGCGGCTCGCCGCTCGGGGTGCTGGGGGTGCTGCCGGCCGGCGGGTGGATCGCGGTGCCGCTGACGATCGGGGTGGCGCGGCGGATGGTCGCCGAGTCCCGGGAGCGCGAGCGGGTGGAGGCGGAGCGGCGCCAGGTCGAGGAGGAGCGGCTGCGGCTGGCGACCGAGGTGCACGACATCGTCGGCCACGGGTTGGCCGCGATCCAGATGCAGGCCGATGTCGCGCTCCACGTCGCCGACAAGAACCCCGACCAGGCGCGCGTCGCCCTCGAGACGATCAGCGCCGCGAGCTCCGCGGCGCTGGGCGAGCTGCGGGCGACGCTGAGCCGGATCACCCCGCGGCAGGACCGGGAGCGGCAGGCGCACGCCCCGACCCCCGGGCTGGCGCGGCTCGGGGAGCTCGTCGGCCGGGTGCGCGACGCCGGGGTCGCGGTCGAGCTCGAGGTGACCGGGGACCGGCGGCCGGTCCCCACCCAGGTCGACGTCACGGCATACCGGATCGTCCAGGAGGCGCTGACCAACGTGGTCAAGCACGCAGCCGCGCCCCGGGCGACGGTGCGGGTGGGGCACCGGCCCGACGGTGTCGAGCTCGAGGTGACCAGTCCGCACACGGGCGACCCGATCGAGGAGGGGTTCGGGATCACCGGGATGCGACGGCGGGTGGAACAGCTCGGCGGGGAGCTCGCGGTCGAGGCCGGGCCCGAGGTCAGGGTGCGGGCGCTGCTGCCGGTGGCCGCCGGATGAGGTGCGTCCCGGACGACCGCGTCGGCCTCGATCTCGACGAGGAGCGCCGCGCGCGATCGGCACCGCGCCCCCCGGGGACCGATGACTTCCCGCCGGACCGGGAGTCAGTGCGCGACAAGACCACCGAGACCCAGGAGAAGGCATGGCACAGCTGATCGTCACCGCGTTCGTCTCGCTCGACGGCGTCATGGAGGACCCGGGCGGGGGCACCTACCGCCACGCCGGGTGGACGTTCAGCGAGGTACCGTTCGTCGAGGAGGCCTACGAGCTCAAGGGCCGCGAGCAGGAGGAGTGCAGCGCGCTGCTGCTGGGCCGCCGGTCGTACGAGGAGTTCGCGCCGGTGTGGCCGTCTATGGACGAGTTCGAGCGGTACAACTCCCTCCCCCGCTATGTCGTGTCGACGACCATGACCGAGACCCACCCGGACTGGCCGGCGACGATCCTGCGGTCCGTGGACGACGTCGCGAGGGTCAAGGAGGAGGTCGACGGGCAGATCCAGGTCCACGGCAGCGCCACGCTCGGGAAGAGCCTGGCCGACGCCGGCCTCGTCGACCGCTACGACCTGCTCGTCTTCCCGCTGCTGCTCGGCGAGGGCAAGCGGCTGTTCAGCGAGTCGGTCACGGACGTCACCAAGCTCAGGCTGGTCGAGCACGAGGTCTACGCCAACGACATCCAGAAGCTCGTCTACGACGTCGTGCGCTGACCGCGACCTACGATCGCCCCGTGGCCGGAACGTGTGAGTGCGGCGCGGCGTCGCCCTGCGTCGACGTCTGGCACGCCGCCCTGGTCGAGGAGCAGGCCGACCCGGACATGTACGCCTGGCACAACCCGCTCGTCTGCTCGTTCCTGCTGCAGCACCCGTCGCAGCGGCACGAGCGCTACGCGGACACCCAGTTCCGCTGGCTGCAGCTGTTCCTCGACCGGGGCATCGACGCGCTCAACGCGGTCGCCCGCCGCACCGTGTCCCGCAACCGCGGGTCCAGCCCCGACGTGGTGCCGCCGGAGCTCGCCGGCTACCACCCACTGCCGGACGTCCCCTCCCCGACCGGCTTCCGGCTCAGCGTCCACCACCTGCGCGGCGCGGGAGGGTTCACGGCCGGGGGTGCGGCGGCATACGGGCGCCGTATGACGGAGCTCGCCCGGGCGACCGTCGACGCCTGGCTCGCCGCCGCCCCGTCACCTCCCCGGTGAACCGCATCCACCGCGTCCAGCATCGACGCGCCCGCCCGCCCCCACCGCGGCCCCGAACCACGCACGTGCGCGCTTCGGCATGCCCCAAACCGAAAATCCACGTGCCCAAGTGCGCACATGCGTAAGTGCGGTAGGCCCCGACCGCCCTGCCGCCCCACCGCAACCACAACCGCGCACGTGCGCGGTCGGGGAACGGCCGGGTCAGTCGGTCTCGCCGGCCGCCAGGGTGAGGAACCGGTCGACCAGCGGACCCGCGACCTCCGAGCCGCGGCGGCCGTCCTCGACGAACACCGCGACCGCCAGCTCGTCCTGGATCGCGATCATCCAGGCGTGGGTGCGGGGCGGTGACTCGGTGCCGTACTCCGCGGTGCCGGTCTTCGCCATGACCGGGCCGCCGGGGTTGTCGGCGAGCATGCTCGCGGCGCCGTCGGTGACGACCGCGCGCATGAGCTGACGCAGGCCCTCGGCCTCCTCGGGGGTGAGCCCGCTGCTGACCTCGGGCGGCGGCTCCTCGGTGAGGACCCTCGGTATGACGATCTCGCCGCGGCCGATCGTCGCGGCGACCGCGGCCATGGCGGTCGGGGAGGCGAGGACGCGGCCCTGGCCGATGAGGTTGGCGGCGTGCTCGGTGTCGCTGGCGGCCTCGTCCGGGACTGACCCGGAGAACGCGGTGACCGGCATCCCCCACGTCGCACCGAGGCCCAGGTCCGCGGCTGCCTGGGCGAGCGCGTCCATGGGCACCCGGTCCCGCTCGGCGATGAGCGCGGTGTTGCACGAGTGGGCGATCGCCTCGGACAGGGTGATCTCGCCGAGGTTCTCCGGGGCGTAGCCGGGCACGTTGTGGAACACGTAGCCGTCCACGACGAGCTCCTCGCTGCAGTGGACCGTGCTCTCCGGGGTCATCCCGGCACGCAGCAGCGCCAGGGCGGTGACCAGCTTGAACGTCGACCCCGGGGCGTACTGGGCGGCGAGCGCGGTGTCCCGACCCTGCGAGCCGGGCCCGTTCGCCATCGCGACCACCTCGCCGGTCGGGTGGTGGATCGCGACGAGGGCGCTGGGTGGCTCGACGTCGGCGAGGACCTCCTCGGCGTGCTCCTGCAGCTCGATGTCCAGGCTGACCCGCACCGGCTCGGCCGGCTGCGGCTCCTGCTCCGCGACGGTCAGGCGGGCGCCGTCGGACTCCTGCACCTCGACCAGCCGCACCCCGGGCTGGCCGGTGACCCGGTCCTCGAGAGCGGCCGCCAGACCGGAGAGCCCGGCGACGTCACCCGGCTGGTAGCGGTCCGGGTCCTGCTCGACCATCTCGGCGGTGACCGGGCCGACCGTCCCGAGCAGCGGCTGGGCGAAGGTCCGTGTGGGGCCGAGCACCCGGGTGTCGTCGATGGCGACGGCGCCGTCGATGTCCTGCACCCGCCGCCGGAGCTCCTGGCCGTTGGGGTCCTGCGCCCGGTAGGTGATGAGCTCGACGAAGGCCTGCGGCCCCGCGGCGGCGACCTGGTCGGCATACGGGCCGGGGTCGATGCCCGCGGCCTCGGCCAGGGCCCGGGCGGCGGCGGCCTGCTCGGCCTCCCCGGTGACCCGGGTCTTGTCGATGCCGAACCGGACCACCGGCCGCTCGGTGAGCAGCGGCTCGCCGTTGCGGTCGAGGACGTCGGCCCGCTCCGGCTGGGTCTCCTCGACGACGAGCCTCCGGCCGCTGGGGACACCGAGCAGCCCGTGCTCCCAGACCGCGAACCACTCGTCCTCGACCCGTCGCAGGCGCAGCGACACCTCCCGCACGGGGTCGTCGTCGCCCGGCAGGTCCCAGGTGATCGCCAGCCTCGCCTCGGCGCGCGGTACCTCCTCCAGCTCGCGGACCTCGACGACCTCGGCGGTGACCGGCAGGTCGCTCAGGCCCTCGTATGCCGTCTGCCTCGCCCGGGCGGCGTCCTGGGCGCTGCCCTCGACGAGCGGGACCGCGGTGAAGTCCCCGTCCGCGATCGCCCGGGCGACCAGACCGGCAACTTCCTCGGGTGAGCTCTCCGGCTCGGCGTCGCACGCGGCCAGGCCGAGCCCGAGCGCGGGCACGACGAGCAGGGCGACGGTACGGCGGAGACCCATGGTGCTGATGTGATCACGCCGTGGGGCTGCGGTCAAAGAGGCCCGGCCGTGGGAGGGTGGACCCCATGGGGACCCCGGGAACGTCGTCGGTGAAGGCTGCCCTGCTGGGGCTGGTGGGCTTCGTGCTCGGGCTGCTGCCGTGGCTCGTGCACGGCGGGCGGCTGCCGGTGTCGGGTGCCTGGCCGGCATACGAGGTGGGGGCGACGCCGTGGGTGGCCCTGCCGTTCTCGGAGTACCGGGTCGGTGACCTGCTCGCGCTGACCGCGCTGGCGGGCGCGCTCGCCGTCGCGCTCCCGCACTGGCTGCTGCGGGGCCCGTCCCGGCCGCGCCTCTGGCCGGTGGTCGGGGTGGCGCTCGGCCTGCAGCTCCTCGCGCTCCTGCAGGCGTCGTCGGTCGTGGGTCGGGGCCTGGCGAGCTCGCAGGCCGCCGACCTGCTCGTGCTGGTGCTGACCCTCGTCGCGGGGATCGGCGGCCTCGCCGGGACCGGGCTCGGGCTGCTCCTGGTCCGCGGCGGCCCGGTGGTGCAGGCGCTGAGCGGCACCACGCTCGCGTGGCTGGTGCCGTCCTGGCTGTCGATGCTCCTGGCCTACGGCGCCACGAGCCCCAGCCCGCTGCAGACGACGACCGTCGGGCTGGTGCCGTACGTCGCCGCCGTCCTGCACGGCCTGGCGCTGGGCCGCCTCGGGTTCGGTGGCGTGGGCCGGGTCGTGACCTGGCTGGTCAGCCTCGCGATCGCGGTGCTGCTGCCCGCGCTGATGACCGCGGCGTTCTACGCCGGCTCGTACGCCCACCCCAGCCAGCTGCGCGGTGACGGGATGGCCGAGCTGGTCGACGCCACCCTCGACGTCACGGTCATGGCGCTGCAGGCGAACCTGACCCGCCCCGGGCCGCTGCTGCTCGTGGTGGTCGTCGGGCTCGCGGGGACGGCCCTCCGCGGCAGGTGGGAGCGCGAGCGGGAGCGTCAGCAGGAGGACCAGACGGTCAGTCCGGGTTGACCTGGTTCGGCGGCCGGCGGCCGCCGAGCACGGCGAGGACGTTGGCCACCGCCAGGTCGACCATCCGCCGCCGCGTCGCCCCGGTCGCGCTGCCCAGGTGCGGCAGCAGGACAACGCGCTCGCGCAGCTCGAGCAGCCCTGGGTGGACGGCCGGCTCGTCCTCGTAGACGTCCAGCCCGGCGCCGGCGATGGTGCCCGCCCGCAGGGCCTCGACCAGGGCGGCCTCGTCCACCAACGGACCGCGCGCGGTGTTGACCAGCACCGCGGTCGGCTTCATCCGGGCCAGCGCGTCGGCGTCGATGAGGTGCCGGGTCTCCTCCGTGAGCGGGGCGTGCAGCGAGACGAAGTCAGCCCGGGCAAGCAGCCCACCGAGATCCGACCAGGTGACGCCCAGCTCCGTCTCCTCGACCGGGTCCAGCCGCCGGCGCTGGTGGTAGAGCACCCGCATCCCGAAGCCGTGGAACGCCCGGCGGGCGACGGCCCGGCCGATCTGCCCGAGCCCGACGATCCCCAGCGTCTTCCCGTGGACGTCCAGACCCATCTGCTCCTGGTCGAGCTTCCAGTGCGTGTAGCAGCCGGCGCGGAGGAAGGCGTCGCCCTCGGGCACGCGGCGGGCCACCGCGAGCAGCAGCGCGAAAGCCAGGTCGGCCGTCGCCTCGGTGAGCACGCCGGGGGTGTTGGTCACCGCCACGCCGGCCCGCGAGGCCGCCGCGACGTCGATGTTGTCGTAGCCGACTGCCACGTTGGCGACGACCTTGAGCCTCGGCGCAGCGCGGAGCAGCTCCTCGTCGACCCGGTCGGTGATCAGGCAGATCAGCGCGTCCGCCTCCGCGCACAGCTCCCGCAGCCGCTCCGGGGGCAGCGGCGCGTCACCGGGCTCGGCGTGCACGTCGTACCCGGCGGCCGCCAGGGGCGCCAGGCACTCGGGGAAGACGAACTGGGACACGACGACCCGGGGAGCGGCCACGCGTCGATTGTCGGTCACGGCCCGCCGTCAGCGGATCCCGGCACGCATGAAGCTCTGCACGAACTGCCGCTGGAAGATGAGGAACGCGATGAGCAGGGGGGCCACCACCAGCACCGTCGCCGCGGACATCAGGGTCCAGTCGATCCCGGACTCCGTGCCGTTGTAGACCGCCAGGCCCACGGTGAGCGGCCGGGCGTTCTCGCTGTTGGTGATGACCAGCGGCCACAGGAAGTTGTTCCAGTGGGTGCTGACCGACACCAGCCCGTAGGCGACGAGCGTCGGCCGGGCCAGCGGCACGTAGACCCGCCACAGCCGGCCGAGCCGCCCGCAGCCCTCGATCTCGGCCGCCTCGTCCAGCTCGATCGGCAGCGACTTGAACGTCTGCCGCAGCAGGAAGATCCCGAACGCGCTGGCGATGTAGGGCAGCCCGATCGCCGGGATGGTGTCGACCAGCTGCAGCTGGGCCATCGTGTTGTAGTTCTCGGAGATGAGGATGTCCGGCGCGATCATCAGCTGGACCAGCACCAGCGCGAAGGCGATGTTGCTGCCGACGAACCGGAACCGCGCGAACGCGTATGCCGCCAGCACGCCCAGCACCAGCTGCCCGGCCAGGATGCCGGTCACCAGCAGGACCGTGTTGAGGTAGTAGCGGTCGAACGGCGCGCCGTTCCACACCGAGACGAAGTTGTCGAGGGTCAGCGGCGCGGTGAGGTCGAACGAGGTCGCCGCGTCCCGGTGGTGCACCGAGGCCCACAGCGCGTAGAGCAGCGGGCCGATCCACAGGATCCCGAGCAGCCAGGCGCCGACCGTCTCCAGCAGCCGCCCGACCCGGACCCTGCGCTCCCCCGGCAGCGCCGTCGTCAACGTGGTCACCGGTAGTGCACCCGCCTCTCCAGGACGACGAACTGCAGGATCGCGGCCAGGCCGAGGATGACGACCAGCGCCATGGTGAGGGCACCGGCATACGACGGGTCGAAGAACGAGAACGCGGTGTCGTAGATGTAGTAGAGGAGCAGGTTCGAGGCGTTGTTCGGGCCACCGCCGGTCATGATGAACAGGTGGTCGATGATCTTGAACGCGTCGGTCACCGCCACCACGAAGACGAACAGCGTGGTCGGCATGAGCAGCGGGAACGTCACCCGGCGGAAGTGGTACCACCGCGAGGCGCCCTCGAGCGTGGAGGCCTCCTCCAGCTCCGGTGACATGTTCTGCAGCCCGGCCAGGTAGAAGATCATGAAGAACCCGGCCTGCTTCCAGATCATCATCACCATGAGCGCCGGCAGCACCGTGTCGGGATCACCCAGCCAGTTGCGGGTGGGCAGCCCGACCGCGCTGAGCAGCTGGTCGATCGGGCCGATCCCCGGCGAGTAGAAGAACAGCCAGATGCTGGCGACCGCGACCATCGGCAGGATCGTCGGGGTGAAGTAGGCCAGCCGCAGGAACGCCTGCCCCTTGAGCTTGTTGTTCACCCAGACCGCCATGAGGATGGCCAGCGCCATCGAGGTCGGCACGGTGCCGAGGGCGAACCAGATGTTGTTCTTCAGCACCTGCCAGAACACCGGGTCGTTGACCAGGCGCTCGTACTGCCCGGTCCCGATCTCCCCGCCGCGCTCCTGCGCCGACGCCATCGCCGACCGCACGATCGGGTAGTGCGTGAACGCGATGAGGACGACGAAGGCGGGCGTGAGCAGGGCCCACGCGAACGCCTGGTCGCCGAGGCCGCGCCGCCGCCGGGGCGGAGGCTCCGAGCGCGGGGCCTCCGTCCCCGTCGGCGCGGCGAGGACGTCGGTCATCGGGCCCGGTAGGGCTGCAGGATCTGGTCGATGTTGGCCTGCAGCTGGGTCAGGGCCTCCTGCGGCTCGGCCTGGCCGGTGAGCACCGCGGCGATGGTGTCGTTGATGGCCTGGGCGACCCGGCCGTTCTCGTGCGAGGTGGTCTCGCCCTGGGCGACCTCGAGCTGGTCCCGCGCGACCGTCGCCTCGGGGAACTCCTCGGCATACTCCTGCATCGCCTCGGTCTCCCAGGCCGGCTCACCGGTCGCGACGTACCCCGACGCGATGGACCACTCCGCGGCCCGCTCCGGCTCGGTCAGGCACTTGGAGAACTCGTATGCCGCGGCGCGGCTGTTCTCGTCGCCGCGGTTGAACACGTACAGGTTGCCGCCGCCGGTCGGCGAGCCGGGCTGCTCGGCGGCCGGCAGCATGCTCACGCCGAAGTCGAACGAGGCGTTGGTGCGGACGTTGGTGAGGTTGCCGGTGGTGTGCCACATGATCGCGGTCCGGCCCTGGAGGAAGTCCTCCGGCGTCGAGGCCCACTCCGTGGTGCCGCTGGGCATGAGGCCCTCGTCGGCCAGCGACTTCCACCAGGTCAGCGCCTCGACCGAGCCCGGGTCGTCGAGGTAGTCGACGAACCCGTCGGTGCCCGGCGTGTTCTCCACGCCCTGCTGGATCGCCATCGCCTGGAACATCCAGTTGCCGAACTGGGTGGACGGGATCTCCAGGCCGTACTCGGCCGCGCCCTGCTCCTGGATCTGCCGGGCGTGCTCCTCCAGCTCCTCCCAGGTGGTCGGCGGCTGCTCCGGGTCCAGGCCGGCGGCCTCGTAGGCCTCCTTGTTGTGGTACTGCACGATCGTGGACCGCTGGAACGGTAGGCTCCACAGCTTGCCCTCGGCCTCGCCGGAGGCCAGGAACGCCGGGAAGAACTGCTCCTCGGTCCAGGACAGGTCCTCGTCGAGGGTGTCCAGCGGGACGATGAGGTCGTTGTCGATCAGCGTGTAGAGGTCGGTGGTGAGCAGCACCGCCAGGTCCGGGCCCTGGCCGGAGCGGGCCGCGGTCTGCGCCTTGGTCATGGTGTCGGCGTAGCTGCCGGAGTAGACCGCGGTGACCTGGGTGCCGGTCTCCTCGGTGCAGTCGGCGACGAGCTTGTCGACGACCTCGGTGAGCGGGCCGCCCACGGCGACCGGGTAGTACATCGTCAGTCCGTCGGAGCCGCCGGAGCCGTCACCTCCCCCTCCGCAGCCTGCGACGACGACGAGGGCTCCGGCGACGGCGGCCGCACCGGTCAGCGAGCGGGGACGAACAGGCATGAGGGATACCTCTCTCGTGGGGTCAGGCGTGCGACACGGCCAGGGCACGACCGGTCTCGGCGTCGAAGAAGCGCAGGTGGGACGGGTCGGTGGTGAGCTGCACCGGCGACCCCTTGTCGAGCCGGACGATGCCGGGGAGCCGGGCGACGAGCGACTGCCCGTCGGCGGCGTGCAGGGTGACGAGGGTCTCGGCGCCGAGGATCTCGGTGCTGTCGACCACGCCGGCCAGGCGCAGCGAGCCGGCGCCGTCGACGGACAGCGCCTCGGGACGGACCCCGACGACCACCGGCCGGTCGCCGGAGGGCACCGGCCAGGTCCCGACCGCACCGGACACCTCGAGGCCGCCGTCGACCGGGCGAGCCGGCAGCAGGTTCATCGGCGGCGAGCCGATGAACGAGGCGACCTCGGTGTCGGCCGGGTCGGTGTAGAGGTCGACGGGCGCCGCGGCCTGGGCGACCTCGCCCTTGCGCATGACCACGACGTGGTCGGCCATGGTCATCGCCTCGACCTGGTCGTGGGTGACGTAGATGACGGTGAGCCCGAGCTCCTGCTGCAGGGCGCGCAGCTCGATGCGCATCTGCTGGCGCAGCTTGGCGTCGAGGTTGGACAGCGGCTCGTCCATGAGCACGACCCGCGCGTCGGACACGAGAGCCCGGGCCAGGGCGGCGCGCTGCCGCTGCCCTCCGGAGAGCTGGGCGGGCTTGCGCTGCAGGTAGTCGGTGAGCCCGACGGTCTCGGCGGCGCGGTGGGCCTTCTCCAGCCGCTCCCGCTTGGGCACCTTGCGCACCCGCAGCCCGAAGACGATGTTCTCCAGGACGGTGAGGTGCGGGTAGAGCGCGTAGTTCTGGAAGACCATCGCGATCTTCCGCTTCGCGGCCGGCACGTCGTTGACCCGCTCGCCGCCGATGAGCACGTCGCCGCTGGTCGCGGACTCCAGCCCGGCGATGATCCGCAGCGAGGTCGACTTGCCGCACCCGGACGGGCCGAGGAGGACGACGAACTGTCCCGACGGCGCCACGATGTCGACGCCCTTGAGCACCTCGGTCTGGCCGCCGTGCCCGTCGGGGAAGACCTTCGTCACACCCCGGAGCTCCACATCAGACATCCGGCCTCCCACGCCCCTGCTTCGTCGCGCCCCCGCGGCGCGGACTCTGGCTGACGCTAACTAAATCGATTAAGGTCGTCAACACCCAGGAGGGTGTACGCGCGGTGAACAGGAGCCGACGTTCCTGGGACCGGGAGGGTGGTGCCGATGGCCGGCCGGGTCAGCATCCGCGACGTCGCGCGGGAGGCCGGCGTGTCCACCGCGCTGGCCAGCTTCGCGCTCAACGGGCGCGAGGGCGTGGCCCCGGCGACCCGTGCCCGGATCCTCGAGGTGGCCCGCCGCCTGGGCTACCGCGCCGACCCGCTGGCCCGGGCCCTGCGCACCGGGCTCACCGGGACCTACGGGCTGATGGTCCGCAACATGCGCAACCCCTACTTCCTCGAGGTGCTCCGGGGCGCCCAGGAGGCCGCGTCCGAGCACCGCGCCACCGTCTTCGCCGTCGACTCGGCATACTCCGCCGAGCGTGAGCGCGAGCACGTGCTGCACCTGGTCGAGCAGCGGGTCGACGCCCTGGCCATCGCCCCGGTCGGCTCCGGTGACGCGGTGGCGCTGTGGCAGCAGCTCGCGCCGGGCAAGCCGACCGTGGTCGTCAACGCGGTCCCCCGCGACCCCGACGTCGTGCGGGTCAGCCCCGACAACGTCTCCGCGGTCGACCAGGCCGTCGAGCACCTCGTCGAGCTCGGCCACCGCCGGCTCACCTTCTACTCCGCCCCCGCCGGGGTGATGGCCGACCACGACCGGCTGGAGCGGTTCCTGCAGCGCTGCGCCGAGCTGGGCGTGGACCCCCACCCGGTCGAGACGCCGCTGGACTTCGACGCCGCGTATGACGTGACCGCCCGGCTCCTGCAGGACCGGCACCCGCCGACCGCGATCATCACCAACTCCGACTACACCGCGCACGCGGTCTACCGGGCGTGCCGGGACGCCGGCGTGCGCGTCGGCGCCGACGTGTCCGTGGTCGGCCACGACGACCTGCTGACCTCCCCGCTGCTCGACCCGCCGATGACCACGCTGCGGCTGGACCGGTTCGCGCTGGGCCGGGCCATCGGCGAGCGGCTCCGCCCGGGCAGCTCCCTCGGCCACCACCTGGAGCCGGTGGAGCTCGTCGTGCGCGGCTCGACCGGGCCGGCGCCGCGCGGCTGAGGCGACCGGCACGTCATCCGGGGGCATCAGCCGCGGGGATCGCGCAGCAGCAGCTCGACGTTGCGGTCCCGGCGCTCACCCTGCGCGTTGAACCCGCCCACCCCAAACGGGTCGTTCGCCGCCAGCTCGCGGTGCCAGGCGGCCAGCTCGTCGACGGTGTCGATGCCCTCGGGCACCACCGGGCCGTCGTGGTCGACCATCGTCAGCAGCAGCGACAGCGTGCCGTTGCCGTGGTCGAGCAGCTCCACGAGCCGGCACTGGGTCGGCCAGTCCATGACCGAGGCGGTGCTGATCTCCCAGTAGCCGCCGCCGTCCGGCCCCACCCGCGGCGTCACCCGGTTGCGGTGGATGTGCCCGGAGACCCAGGCGATGACGTGCGGGTGGCGCAGCAGCAGCCGGTCCACCTCGTCGCCGAGCACCCGGGGGCCCTCCCCCTCGACGCCGCACCCGCTGACCCGGTCGTTGGTCATCGACGCGCGCGGGTGGTGCGAGGCGACGACGACCAGCCGGTCCTGCGCCGCCGCGTCGGCGAGCTGCTGCTCCAGCCAGGCGAACTGGGCCTCGTCGATGCTCCCCTCGAAGATCCCGGCCGGGTTGGTCGTGTCCAGCATGACGACCCGGATGCCGTCCAGCCCGTCGTGCGCGTAGTAGGCCGTGCCGTCGCGCAGGTTCTGCTCGGTGAACCCGTGGCCGAGGGGACGGCCCCGCTCGAAGTGCGCGGCGACGTACTCCGCCCTGGAGATGAGCCGGCGCTCGGGGTCCGGGGTCACGGTCCAGGTGCGGTCGGCGTAGGCCGGGTGCGGGTCGTCGGTGAACCGGGCGGCGTCCTCGGCGCGCACCCGGGCGACCTTGCGGTGCCCCAGGGTGATCTCGACCAGCTCGGGCGTCGCGGGGACCCGGCCCTGGACCAGCCCGTCGTGGTTGCCGAAGCAGCTGAGCCAGGGCAGCTGGGTGCCGGCGGCGGCGAGGGGCCGCAGCGCCGCGTCGAGCAGGCCGGGCACGTGGGGGAAGCCGTGGTCGCGGCCCCACGGGTTGTCCGGCTGCTCGGGAGCCCAGGCCCACTCCCACCGGCCGTCCTGCGGCCCCTCGTAGGTGGGACCGCCGGAGTCGAGGTCGACGGTGCCGCCCTCGACGAGGTTCATGAAGGCGACCAGCTCGTTGTGCTGCATGTTGTCGATGTTGTCGCCGGTGGTGAGCAGCAGCTGGACCGGTGCGCCGGTCCGCGGCGAGCCGGTGACCGCGTCGATCCGGCGCAGCAGCGCGTCGGTGGCGTGCGCGGCGAGCAGCTCCTGGGGGCGCATCAGCGGGAGCATGAGCCGGGTCTCCGGCCGGCGGCCCAGGGCGTGCACCGCCTCGAGCCGGGACGGCGACTGGGTGTCGAGCAGCTGCACGTCGGTGAGGTGGGCCAGGTGCGCCAGGCTCCGCGGACTGCTCGAGCGCGGCCCGGACCACAGGTCGGAGCGCACCAGGTGCGGCTCGACCATGCCCAGCTCCAGCCCGTAGTAGGGCTGCACCCTCCCCTCGCGCAGCACGGCCCCCCGTCGGATCGGGCGGCTGGGCAGTGACACGTCCGGTCGGACCATTCAGTGACTCCTCTTCATCGCTCCGTCGGCCAGCGCGTCCGCGGCCTCCCCCAACCGGAGCCCGACCACGTCGAGGCGCCGGAGCAGCTCGCGCAGCTTCAGCGTCTCCGGGGTGACGGGGCCGGACAGGGTCTCGGCGACCGCCTCTTGGTAGCGGCGCCGGACCTCGTTCTTGCGGACCGCCAGGGACGCCCGGCGGATCCGCAGCGGGTCCTCGGCGATCGTCGAGATCGCCACGTCCAGGTCGTCCAGCGCCTCGCGGATCGCGGTGAGCAGCCCCGCCAGCAGCGGGTGCGGCTGCACCGCGAACAGGTCGAGCTCGCGGACGAAGTCGTGCAGGTTGTCGAGCACGTCGTCGATCGACCGGGACAGCCGGAACAGGTCCTCGCGGTCGATCGGGTTGGCGAAGGCGCTGGACAGCCGGTTGACCGTGGTGTGCCGGCACTCGTCGCCGCGGTGCTCGATCTCGCGCATCCGCTGGCGGGCGTCCGCGATCGGCACCTCGCCGTTGACCAGCGCCAGGGTGAGGTCGACGCCCTCGACCGTGACCGCGACCTGCTCCCGCAGCGCGCCGACCAGCTCGGCGTCGGGGCGGCGGGTCAGCGCCCGCCCCAGGGACCGGAAGAAACCCATCAGGCCATCCTCCCCACCACGATCCCGGTGCCGGCCGCCAGCGCGAACGCGAGCGGCAGCGTCACCACCCACGCGATGACGATCGTGCCGACCTGGTCCCAGCGGACCCGGCCCCAGCCCTGGCTGCCGCCGGCGCCGACGAGGGAGCCGGTGATCGTCTGGGCGACCCCGACCGGCGCGCCGACCGCCGACGACCCGAGCAGTGCGGCGGACGTGGCGAGCTCGGCGGTGACGGCATACAGGGGCCGGACCGGGAGGACCCCGCGGCCCACGCGGCGGGCCATCCGGCGGAACCCGGCGGCCGACCCCAGCGCGAACAGGACGCCGAGGCCGATGAGGACGGGCACGTCGGCGCGGACCCGCCCGGCCGGCGGGGTGGCGGCCGTGGCGACCGCGGCGACGGCGAGCATCTTCTGCCCGTCGCTGGCGCCGTAACCGAGTGCCAGCAGCGGGAACGTCCACAGGTGCATCCGGCCCAGCGAGCGGCCGGCGTGCCGGGTGCGCACGTGGCGGGCGACGAACCCGACGACCACGAACGCGATGAGCCCGCCGACCAGCGGCGCCAGCGCCATCATCGCCAGCACCTTGAGCACCGAGGCCCAGGGCGCGTCGGCCCCGGAGGCCACGGCATACCCGGCGAGGGCGCCGACGAAGGCCAGGGTGAGCCCGGTCGGGATGCCCAGGCGGGTCAGCCCGAAGACCACCACGAGGGTCACCGCGACGGTGACGATGACCGCCACGTCGGCGCCCGCCGCGCCGGGGGCCGAGAGCTGCTCGACGAACGTCGTCGCGACGCCGGTGCCGACGAGCAGCGGCCCGGCGACCACCCCGGCGGCCAGGAGGACCAGGCCGACGGGGTGGTCGATCGAGGTCAGCGTGAGCGAGGTGGCCAGCAGGGTCGAGCCGGTGTTGGCGCCGTTGACCACGGCGAACGCCACCGCCAGGACCACCAGGGCCACCGTCACCGCTGCCGGGCTCCTTCCCTCAGTAGGCGTACAGGTCCAGCAGGCGCAGCTGCGGGGTGTACACCGCGATCGAGTCACCGTCGTTGTTCAGCACAGCACGACCGAGGTCGTTGTAGTAGCGGTCCTCGGTGTTGGTGCCCGGGCCGGTGTAGACGCGCAGCGTCGCGCCCGGCGCCAGGACGTAGCCTTCGCCGACGACGAGGCGGTTGATCACCGCGTCCTGGAGGATGTAGCCGCTGACGTCGATGGCGCGGTCGGAGGTGTTGATCAGCTCGACGTACTCGCCGTTCTCCGGGGTGAGGTCGTCACCCGGGGCGTCGCCGAGCACGTGGTTGACCTCGATCCCGTTGGCCTGCGGGAAGGGGTCGCGGCCCTCGAGCAGGCGCACCATCTGGGTCGGGAAGTCGGTGATGACCTGGTCGACGCACAGGTCCGCGGCCTCCAGGACCGCCTCGGGGGAGTTGAGCGTGTAGAGCGCCAGGTCCAGTCCGAAGGACCTCACCCGGTCGACGTCGGCGGGGTCGAGGAACCGGTAGTTGGTCACGAGCCCGTCGGCGAAGCCGGCCCAGCGCTCCAGCGTCGCGTCGTCGTCCGGGACCTCGGTGGCGATCTGCAGCACCGGCAGGTCGGGCATCAGCTCGTGGAACGTGGTCAGCGACGTCTCGTCGAAGGAGCTGACGACGACCTGGTCGCGCTCGACCAGCCGCTTCCAGAACGGGTCGGTCTGCAGCGCCTCGGCGAGGACGGCCTCCACGCCCGGGGAGTCCTCGGGCGACTTGATCTCGATGTTGACCGTCAGCGGCGACCCGGCGACGGCGCGGGCGACGTCGTTGAGGTGCGGCACCGGCTCGCCGTCGAAGCGCTTGGCGAAGTACTCCCCCGCGTCGAGCTGCTGCAGCTCGGCCCAGGTGAACGAGGTGATCGGGTCGCCGGCCCGGTCGGGGAAGACCTCCTCGACGTCGCTCGTCCGCCCGCCGGTCGCGTCGTGGAAGATGAACGGCACCCCGTCGGCGGTGAGCTGGACGTCGACCTCGGTGATCTCCGCCCCGGAGCGCCGGGCGTCGCGGACGCTGGCGATGGTGTTCTCCGGACTGGTGCCGCCGGAGCCGCGGTGGCCGACGATCGTCGGGTGGTCGCAGTCGGGGGCGGCGGCCTGGGTGACGCCCACCGGCCCCAGCAGCGTGAGCAGCAGCGCCGCTCCCGAGGCCGTCGCGAGGGTGGTGCGCACTCGAGTCCTGGTCATCAGTCGTTGCCTCCTGTGATCTCAGTCCCTCGGCCCCGGGCACGCTACCTAAAACGTTTTAGTCTGGCAACAGCCGTCACTCCCGGGAGCCGAACTCTCCCGGACGCCACTCCCCGGGCCGGCTCTACCGAGACGCCGTTTCCGGTGCCGAGGTTCTTCCCCCGACGTGCCCCCACCCCGACCGACAGGCCCCTCGACAGGTAAGACCCCCTCCCCCGGCGTCCCGACCGTTTCCTTGCTGCGTTGGGACCGCTCCAGCCGTCGAAACGCAGCATTGCTGCGCTCGGCACGTCAGGGGCGGGTCGAGCGAGGTCAGGCGCGGCTCGAGACGACCCGCGGATCGGTCGGCGTCGGGCTGGTCGACCTGCTATGTGACGTGTCGCACGCTCCAGCGGTCAGAGCGCAACAAGCAGACCGCAGCATTGCTGCGCCGGGCTCGTGGGGCAGACGCCGACGTCATCCCAACCTCACCCGTCGGAGACGCGCGGACCGACGTGGCTTCCAGACGTGCTCCACGCCCGCCAGCAGAGAGCCGTTGGCGCGGTCGAGCAGGCCCGCGCGCGTCGGGCGCTTGTTTCCTTGCTGCACCAGGACGGCTCCAGCCGTCGAAACGCAGCAACCAAACGCAGCATTGCTGCGCTCGGCACGTCAGGAGCGGGTCGAGCGAGGTCAGGCGCGGCTCGAGACGACCCGCGGATCGGTCGGCCTCAGGCTGGTCGACCGGCTTTGTGACGCCTCGCACGCGCCAGCGGTCAAAGCGCAACAAGCAGACGGCAGCAATGCTGCGCCCGGCACGTTGGGAGCGGCCGGTCGGGTCAGGCGGGACAGGCAGGTTCGATCAGGCCTGCGGTGGCATCGACCGGCGGGTCGGTCGAGTGGGACCCGAGCAGGCCTGCGGTGGCATCGACCGGCGGGGCGAGCAGGCCCGCGGGGCGCCGACCGGCGAGGCGAGCAGGGTCGGGTGGGGCTCGAGCAGACCCGCGGGGCGCCGACCAGCGGGTCGGGCAGGTCCGCGATGGCGTCGACCGACCGGGGCCCGCAGCGACCGGCGGGCCTCTTCGACCGGGGTGTCGCTGTCAGAGGTCGCGCAGGCGGGGGACGACGTCCTCGGCGAACTGGGTGAGGAAGCGCTCCTGGTCGTGGCCGGGGCCGTGGAAGACCAGGTGGTTGAAGCCGAGGTCGACGTACTCCTTGAGCCTGGCGACCGCGGTGTCGGGGTCGGAGGCGACGATCCAGCGCTGGGCGACCTGCTCGATCGGCAGCTCGTCGGCCAGCCGCTCCATCTCGGCGGGGCTGTCGATGCTGTGCTTCTGCTCCGGGGTCAGCGACAGCGGCGCCCAGAACCGGCAGTTCTCCAGGGCCCGGTCGGGGTCGCGGTCGTAGGAGATCTTCACCTCGAGCATCCGGTCGATGTCGTCACCGGGCCGGCCGGCCTTCTCCAGCCCCTCCTCCACCGCGGGCAGGAGCTTGTCGGCATACAGCTCCCGCCCCTTGCCGCTGGTGCAGATGAAGCCCTCGGCCGAGCGACCGGCGTACCGGGCGACGACCGGCCCGGCGGCGGCGACGTACACCGGCACGGGCGACTCGGGGCGGTCGAAGATCGAGGCGTCGACGGTGCGGTAGTACTCGCCCTCGAAGGTGACGTGGGTGTCGGTCCACAGCTGCCGCATGAGCTGGACAGCCTCGCGGAGCCGGGCGAACCGCTCCTTGAACTCCGGCCACTCCCGGCCGGACACGGCGGTCTCGTTGAGGGCCTCGCCGGTGCCGACGCCGAGGAAGACGCGGCCCTCGGTGAGCAGCGAGAGCGTCGCGAACGCCTGGGCGACCACGGCCGGGTTGTAGCGGAACGTCGGGGTCAGGACGCTCGTGCCGATGCGGACGCGGTTCGTGCGCTCGCCGACCGCCGCCATCCAGGCGAGCGAGAACGGGGCGTGCCCGCCGTTCTCGCGCCACGGCAGGAAGTGGTCGCTCACGGTCACCGAGTCGAAGCCGAGCTCCTCGGCGCGGACCGCGTACTCGACGAGGTCGCGGGGGCCGAACTGCTCGGCGGAGGCCTTGTAGCCCAGCGTCAGGGTGCCTGTCACGTGCCTTCCTCTCGGTCTCGGCGGCCACCTGGCCGGGGCGGGGTCGCGTCCACCCCAGTCTCGCAGGGCCGCGCGTGTATCCTCCCGCCGGAGGTGGGCGCCCTGCTCTCCTGCCACATCCCGTACCTCACAGGAGCGACATGCCCACGACGTCTGCCCAGCAGCCCGCGGCGCGCCGTCGGTGGCCGCTGCGCAGGCGCGCCGCCGAGACCGCGGCCCCGACGCGGGAGGATGCGATCGCCCGCGGGCTGGCAGCGCCGGACCTCCTCGCCGTCTCGCCGCACCAGGACGACGAGGTGCTGACGTTGGGGGCGGGGATCCTGGAGGCCGTCGCCGCCGGCAAGGACGTGGCCGTGCTCCTCGTCAGCCGGGGAGACGCCTCGATCGTGCGCACCAAGAGGCTGCCGAAGCAGCTGGGCTTCGTTCCCTCCCCCCACCACTTCTCCGCCATGCGCGACCGGGAGTTCGACGGCGCGGTCCGTGCCATGGGCGCCACACCGATCATCGCCCCGTACGAGGAGCGGCTCCCCGACGGTGGAGCCACCCCCGAGGCAGTGGCCGCACTGGTCCGCGCGCACATCGCCCCCGGCACCCCCGCCATCACGGTCAGCGCCTACGACGAGCACCCCGACCACAAGGCGTGCGGCAACGGGGTGCGCAGCCTCGTGGCGGAGGGTTACCTGCCCTCCGCTGCCTACTTCATCTCGCCCGAGCGACTCGACCTCGTACCCGAGGGGGTGACGCTGACCAAGGTCGGGGAGGGCACGCCGGTCACCGAGGAGCACCAGCGGCCCTACCGGGAGCAGGACCTCGCCCGGAACTGGTGGGGCATCGGGCGCCTGAGCGTGCCCGAGTCCTTCGACTTCCAGCTGCGACACCCAGAGGGCTACCGCCACGACTGAGCGAGCAGATCAGGGTCCTGGGAGGTCGGCGTCGGTCCGGTATGACGTCCCGTGCACCCGGCGCAGCAGCCGCCAGCTGAGCGACCCCACGACGAGGAGGGCGATGCCGGTGACGCCGACCCAGGCCGGCGGCACGTGCAGCATCGCCAGCCCGGTGAGGGTAAGGACGGTCGCGATGCCCCGCCGCGTCACCGACTGCGGGACGACGGCGGACAACCTTGCCCCGAGGTAGGTTCCCGGCGCGCCACCCAGAACGAGAGGCACCAGCACCTCCCAGTCCACCCCGGACACGATCACGTGGCTGACCGAGGCCGCGAACACCAGGGGGATGGCCTGGACCAGGTCGGTCCCGACGAGGCGGCGTGCCGCGAGCGTGGGATAGATCAGCAGCAGGCACACCATGATGACCGAGCCGCTGCCGACGCTGGTGATGCCGACCAGGAGCCCGCCCAGCCCACCGACCAGGAACGTGGGAAGGGCCCGCACCGGCGGGTCCTGGGCACTCGGGGCCTCGACAGTCCCCCGCACCATCCGGAGGTAGAAGCGCAGGGCGTACATGGCCGCCGTGAGCAGCAGGGTGATCCCGATGGCGGCCCGCAGGAAGACCTGCTGCTCCTCGGTCGACCCGACCGCCCGGACGATGAACGCACCCGCGAAGGCCAGCGGCACGGACCCGAGGACGAGCCAGCCGGCCAGGCGCAGGTTGGGCGAGCCGGTGCGCCAGTGGACCACCGCCCCGACCGTCTTGTTCGCCGCTGCAGCGACGAGGTCGTTCGCGACCGCCGCCGTAGGAGGGACGCCGAGGAAGATGAGGGCCGGCGTCATGAGGGCGCCTCCGCCCATGCCGGTCAGGCCGATGACGATGCCCACGCCGAAGGCGACGAGCGTGAGCGCGACCGGGTCGCCCATCAGCAGGGCCGCACCGACGGATCTGGCCCGGCCTGCAGGTGTCCTCGCCGGCGGAGCAGGGACAGCACCCTGTCCCGCGCCTCCTCGACGCTGATGCCCGTGGTGTCGACCTCCAGGTCGGCGTCGACGGGCACCTCGTAGGGCGCACTGACCCCGGTGAAGTCGGGGATCTCCCCTGCGCGGGCCCTGGCGTACAGCCCCTTGCGGTCGCGGCGCTCACACTCCTCCAGCGGCGTGCTGACGTGCACCAGGACGAAGTCGCCGCCCCGGTCCACGGTCATCTCCCGGACCGCCCGACGGGTTGCGGCATACGGGGCGATCGGGGAGCAGATGGCCACGCCCCCGTGGTAGGCGATCTCGGCGGCCACCCACCCGATCCGCAGGATGTTGGCGTCCCGGTCACGCGGCGAGAAGGTGAGCTCGGACGACAGGCTCCTGCGGACCACGTCCCCGTCGAGGAACGACACCGCGCGCCCCGTCTCCTCGACGATCGCGGCACGGACGGCTCGTGCCACCGTCGACTTGCCGGACCCTGACAACCCGGTGAAAAAGAGCACCACTCCACCCGGACGGCCCTCCCCGGCCCCCGCCGCACCGACGAGTTCGTCCAGGCGCCTGACCGGGCCCGGGAAGTACCGCGCCAGGACGTCGTCGAAGAGTCCCGGGTCCCGGTCGGCCTCCGCCGGGTCCAGGGGGACGGCGACGACCGCTCCCTCACCAAGACCCCGGACAAGACGGACGGAGGGACGCAGCCGCTCCACGCCGCGCGAGTAGGGTGACAAGGTGGGCCCGGCCAGGACCAGGAGCACGAGGAAGCGACCCTCGCCGGCCCTGCGGAGGGCGGCAGCGTCCTCCGGGCCCGGGGGGCGGTCGATCGCCACGACGAGGGCGTCCCGCGGTGTCTCGTCCCGTACCTCGGGAGCCGGTCGGTAGCATGCCTCGAAGGGACGCTGGGGTGGTCGACCGAGCCACACCGGTGGCCCCACCGCCCCGTGGGCGCCGATCTGGCCAGGGCCGTACCGCGCCAGCGGCACGCCCTCGGGATCCACCACCTCCAGACCCGCCTGCGCCGCAGCGGCCTGGTCCTCCGGTGCCAGCGGCACCACCAGCCCGCCCGGGTCGGCGACCGCTCCGAGGCGGAGCCGCTCGATGGCGTCCAGATCGCGGTAGGGGAGGCACACCTGGTGGGGTCGTACCGAGGTCACCCGGGCATTGTGACAGTGCCGCCGAACGCTTCGCGGCGGGCTCGTCCCGAGCCGGCAGCGGATATGGTGTGCTCCGCATCCACGACGCCCAGGAGACCCACGTAGATGTCCAGCCCACACCTCGACTACCGACTGAGCCATCTGGGCCAGCTGGAGGCAGAGTCCGTCTACATCTTCCGTGAGGTCGCCGCGGAGTTCGACAAGCCGGTCCTGCTCTTCTCGGGGGGCAAGGACTCCATCGTCATGCTGCGGCTCGCCCAGAAGGCGTTCCATCCCGCTCGGATCCCGTTCCCGGTGCTCCAGGTCGACACCGGGTACGACTTCCCGGAGGTACACCGGACCCGCGACGCCTGGGTGGAACGGCTGGGCCTGCGCCTGATGGTCGCCTCGGTAGAGGAGGCCATCGCCGAGGGCATCGTCGTCGACGACGGCAAGACACCCCGTAACCGGCTGCAGATCGGCACCCTCCTGCACGTGATCGAGAAGGAGGGCTTCACCGCGGCCTTCGGTGGCGGCCGCCGCGACGAGGACAAGGCGCGGGCGAAGGAACGGGTGTTCTCCCACCGCGACGAGTTCGGACAGTGGGACCCGAAGAACCAGCGCCCAGAGCTGTGGTCCCTCTACAACGGCCGTGTCCACGCCGGCGAGCACATGCGCGTCTTCCCACTGAGCAACTGGACCGAGCTGGACGTGTGGCACTACATCGCCCAGGAGCAGCTTGAGGTCCCCTCCATCTACTTCGCCCACCGGCGCCGCGTGTTCGAGCGCGACGGCATGCTGTTCAGCGAGAGCGAGTTCAACCCGTGTCGCAAGGGCGAGGTGGTCACCGAGCGGCTGGTGCGCTTCCGCACCGTGGGTGACCTGACCCTCACGGCGTGCGTCGAGTCCGACGCCGACACCGTCGAGAAGATCATCGCCGAGGTGGCCACGTCCCGGATCACCGAGCGCGGCGCCACCCGAGGGGACGACAAGTTCTCCGAGGCCGGCATGGAGGACCGCAAGAAGCAGGGTTACTTCTGATGGAGCAACGACACGTCGACCTTCTGCGCTTCGCCACGGCGGGATCGGTGGACGACGGCAAGTCCACGCTGATCGGCCGGCTCCTCCTGGACAGCAAGGCGATCTTCCAGGACCAGCTGGAGTCGATCGAGAAGACCTCCCGCGAGCGGGGGTACGACTACACCGACCTCGCTCTGCTGACCGACGGCCTGCGCTCCGAACGCGAGCAGGGGATCACCATCGACGTGGCCTACCGGTACTTCGCCACCCCCCGGCGCAAGTTCATCATCGCCGACACCCCGGGTCACATCCAGTACACCCGGAACATGGTGACGGGGGCGTCGACCGCCGACCTCGGCCTGGTGCTCGTCGACGCCCGCAACGGCATGACCGAGCAGTCCCGCCGTCACGCGGTGCTCCTGTCCCTCCTCCGGGTGCCGCACGTGGTCCTCGCCGTCAACAAGATGGACCTCGTCGGGTACTCGGAGGACGTCTTCACCGCCATCGACGAGGAGTTCACCGCGTTCGCGGCCCGGCTGGACATCCCGGACCTCACGGTCATCCCCATCTCGGCGCTCCACGGGGACAACGTCGTCACCCGCAGCCAGAACATGCCGTGGTACGAGGGCACCACCCTGCTGCACCACCTGGAGCACGTGCACATCGCCTCGGACCGTGACCTGCGGGCGGTGCGGTTCCCGGTGCAGTACGTCATACGGCCCAAGTCGAACACCCACCACGACTACCGGGGGTACGCGGGACAGGTGGCCGGCGGGGTCATGAAGCCGGGTGACGAGGTGATCGTCCTGCCCAGCGGGATGACCACCACCATCGCCGCCATCGACTTCTTCGGCGAGGAGCTGGAGGCGGCCTACCCCCCGATGTCGGTCACCGTCCGCCTGGCGGACGACCTTGACGTCGGCCGCGGCGACATGATCGCGCGGGTGAACAACCAGCCGGACCAGCTGCAGGACCTCGACGCCATGGTCTGCTGGATGACCCGGGCGACCTCGTTGCGGCCGGGGCAGAAGCTCGAAATCAAGCACACCACCCGCACCGCGCGGGCCGTGGTGAAGGCGATCCAGTACCGCCTCGACGTCAACACGCTGCACCGCGTCCCCGAGGCCGGAGAGCTCCACCTGAACGAGATCGGGCGGGTCAACCTGCGCGTCGCCCAGCCCCTGCTCGTCGACCCCTACCAGCAGAACCGCACCACCGGCTCGTTCATCCTCATCGACCCGGCGACAGGCGGCACCGTCGGTGCAGGGATGATCAACCCCTAGCCGTTGCCGCCCCTATGCTGAGCCGGTGACCGCCGATTCCCCCACCCGCAACAGGCTCAAGGCACTCGGCCGTCGGATCCGAGCCCTCGGCACGCGCTCCCGGCGACCCCCGGAGAAGGTCTTCGTCCTGGGCAACCAGAAGTCGGGGACGACCGCGATCGCCGCCCTCCTCGCCCGGTGTATCGACCGGCCTTTCCTGTCGGACGTGCTCTACCGGCACAAGCTGGACCTCAAGAACCTGCTGGACGGCGATCTGACCATCGGCGCAATCGCCGAGCAGCACCCGGAGAGCTTCACCGCGACGGTCGTCAAGGACAACGACTTCTCCTTCCTCTACCCGCAGCTGAGGCGGGCCTTCCCGGACGCCGCCATCGTCTTCGTCGTGCGTGACCCGCGGCAGAACGTCCGCAGCATCCTCAACCGGGTGAAGCTCCCGGGCAACCTGGACGGTCTGTCCCAGGAGCAGTACGACGAATTGGCGGCGACCCTGCCCGGATGGCACAAGATCGTGACCGGCTCGAGCTTCGGGACCACGTCGGGCCACTACATCGACGTGCTGGCGGACCGCTGGGTCAGGGCCAACCAGACCTACCTGGACGCCCGCAGCGACATGACGTTGGTTCGCTACGAGGACTTCGACGCGAACAAGCGGCCCTACATCGAGCGGCTCGCCACCGACCTGGGCTTCCAGGTGGCCCAGGACATCAGCGGGTCGCAGAACAAGCAGTTCCAGCCCCGGGGCAACCGCAAGGTGACGCCGGAGGCGTTCTTCGGGCCGAACCTGCAGCGTCTGGAGGAGCGCTGTGCCCCGCTCATGCCGCAGTTCGGATATGACCCGACCCCGGGTCTGACCCGCTGAGCGAGGACACCCCGCGCCCTCCGCCGCGGTTAAGCATCAGGCGGGCCACCGTCAGTCCCGGTTGTCGAGAACCGCGGATCTTGACACACGGGGAAGTCTGCCCACTCCCGGTGAACAGCCCCCGGATCCGCACGCCCGGACCGCACTAACGTCTTGTCATGCGTCAGTTCCAGTTCCGCACCGACCCCGACGGCACCGAGTCCGTCCAGATCGCGGTCCGGGGTCACCAGGTGCTCGCCCGCCCCATGCTCAACTTCGGCCCGGGCTACACCCTGGAGCAGCGACGCGCCCTGGGGCTGACCGGGCTGCTGCCGCCGGCGTACAACACGATGGACGAGCAGCTCAAGCGGGTCTACCGGCAGTTCCGCAGCCAGCCGGACGACCTGAGCAAGTACGTCTACCTCAACCAGCTCCAGGACCTCAACGAGATCCTCTTCTACCGGCTGGTCGCCGAGCACCTGGACGAGATGCTCCCGATCATCTACACGCCCACGGTCGGGGAGGCGATCCAGAAGTTCAGCTCGACGTTCGACCGCCCCCGCGGGGTCTACCTGAGCATCGACGAGCCGGACGGCATCGACGAGGCCCTGGCCAACCACGGGCAGACCGCCGACGACGTCGACCTCGTCGTGGTGACCGACTCCGAGGGCATCCTCGGCATCGGTGACCAGGGCGTGGGCGGCATCCGCATCGCGATCGGCAAGCTCGCGGTCTACACCACCGCCGCCGGCATCCACCCGCTGCGCGGGGTCCCGGTCGTCCTCGACGTGGGGACGGACAACCACGCGCTGCTCAACGACCCCTCCTACCTGGGCCTGCGCCGGCCCCGGGTGCGCGGGGAGCAGTATGACGAGTTCGTCGCCCGGTTCGTCGACGCGGTCCGGCGGCGCTACCCCCACGCCCTGCTGCACTGGGAGGACCTGGGGGCCGACAACGCCCACCGGATCCTGGAGACCTACCGCGACGAGATCTGCACGTTCAACGACGACATCCAGGGCACGGCGGCCGTCGTCGCCGCGGCCGCGCTGGCGGCGGTCAAGGCCAAGGGCGAGACGCTGAGCCAGCAGCGGATCGTGATCCACGGCGCCGGAACCGCGGGCATCGGCGTCGCCGACCTGATGCGCGACATCATGGTCAAGGAGGGGCTGACGCCCGAGGAGGCGGCCAGCCGGTTCTGGGGGCTGGGCAGCCGGGGGCTGGTGCACAGCGGCGGCCCGATGCGCCCGTTCCAGCAGCGCTACTCCCGGCCCGAGAGCGAGCTCCGCGGCTGGGAGCTGGAGGAGCACGGCCGGTACGGCCTGGCCGACGTGGTCCACAACGTCCGCCCGACGATCCTCATCGGCACCTCGGCGCAGCCGGGCGCGTTCACCGAGCGCGTCGTCCGGGAGATGGCCGCGCACTGCGACCACCCGGTGATCATGCCGCTGTCCAACCCGACCTCCAAGACCGAGGCGCACCCGGCCGACCTGCTGGCGTGGACCGAGGGGCGGGCGCTCATCGCGACGGGCTCCCCGTTCGGGTCGGTCCCCTACGGGGGCACCACCTACGAGATCGCGCAGGCCAACAACGCCCTCGTCTTCCCCGGCATCGGGCTGGGGACCATCGCGGTCCGGGCCACGCGGGTCACCGACGGCATGATCGCCGCCGCCGCGGAGGCGGTCGCCGAGCTCACCAGCGCGGCACGGCCCGGCTCGCCGCTCCTGCCGTCGATGCGCCAGCTCCGGGCGGTGTCGGCCGCGGTCGCCGTGCGCGTCGCCCAGCAGGCCCAGGCCGAGGGCGTCGCCACGCGCGAGCTCGAGGACCCGATCCAGGACATCTACCGCCAGATGTGGCGCCCGGAGTACCCCAAGGTCGAGGTGGTCAGCAAGATCGAGGCCCCCTCCGCCCGTCCGACCGAGCCCTGACCGGCTGGTGCCAGCCGGCGTCGCGGCACACGCCCTCCCACTCCAGGAGCCGGCCCCGCGCCAGCCGGCCGGCGTCCCGGCTCACGCCTCCCCACTCCAGGAGGCGCCCCCGCACCAGCCGGTGCGGCCCCCCACGCAGGGGCAGCGCACGCTTCCGTCACCGGAGGCACGGGAACGTGACCTGAGCTGCTGTTCGTAGGCGTGCTCGGGCCATGGTTCCGTGCACCGGCCACCCGAGTCGATTCGATCTGAGGACTCACCCGCTCCGCTGGTAGCTCCGCAGCGACGAGTGGGGGGCGCGTCTCCGCCCAGAAGCACCTGCCAGGATGCTGTCTCCGTATACAATCCGCGCAGCGGCCAAGGTCTTCGGCCTCGTCACATCTCGCGGGAGGAGCCAGTGCGGTGACACGGCGAGACGACACCGACAGCGTCACTGCCCCGCAGTCGGCGACCGCGGCATCCTGGGGCGAGTCCGCCGAGATCGCATACAACAAAATCCTCGACCTGCTGCTGCACGGCGAGGCACCGCCGGGCGGACGCCTCCGGGAGAACTACCTGGCCGAGCTCACCGGGGTGAGCCGGACCCCGGTCCGTCAGGCCCTCAACCGACTCGCCGCGGAGGGAGTCGTCCGCCTTTCCCGCAACCGGGGCGCCCAGGTCGTCGAGCTCACCGACGAGGACGCCCGCGCCCTGCTGGACCTGCGCGCGCGGTTCGAGCCCTATGCGACCCGGCTCGCCGTGGCCCACATGAAGCTGGAGCACCTGGACCGGCTCGTGGAGCTGGCCGACCAGATGGAGCGGCTGGTCGCCACCGAGGACTGGCACCCGGTCGCGCTGAGCCGGCTCAACAACGAGTTCCACGGCGTGCTCATCGAGAACTGCGGGAACCGGCACCTGGTCATGGCGCTGCAGTCGGTGGTGATGCCGGCGACGGTGGCCCGGACGTTCGACCGCTACACGCCGGAGGCGCTGCAGCGGAGCATGGCCCACCACGCCGAGCTCATCGACGCGGCGCGAGCCGGCGACGGCGAGTGGGCGGAGTCGGTGATGCGGACCCACATCCTGGCGGCGCGGCACGCCTACCCCGCGCCGCACCGGAGGGGCTGAGCGGGCGCTGCGTGGTGCTGCCGGCCGGCTACGCGGTGTCCTGTATGCCGCGCAGGTACCCCAGTGCGGTGTCCAGGTCGACGACCTCGGCGTACTTGGTCTGCAGGTCCGACAGGCTGGCCTCCCCCACCTCCGGGGCCCGGTCCCCGACCGCGCCCCGGACGACGATCGGGACGAGGTTGTGGGCGACGGCGTCGACGGCCGTCGCCCGGACGCAGCCGCTCGTGCTGACGCCGGCGATGACCACGGTGTCCACCCCCAACGCTGCCAGCCGCTCGGCCAGGTCCGTGCCGAAGAACGCGCTGGCCTGCTGCTTGACGAGGACGGTCTCACCCTCGGCCGGAGCCACCTCCGGCATCAGCTCACCCAACGGGGCCCCGGGCACGAGCTCGCGGAGGGCCGGCACCTTGCGCAGGAAGACCAGGGTGTCCAGGTCCTCCTCGCTGTACCGGACGACGGTGTGGAGCACCGGGACCCCGGCCTCGCGGGCCGCGGCCAGCACCCGCGCCGCCCCGTCGAGCGAGTCACGCGACGGCAGGCAAAACGGGCTCCCCTCGGTGTAGTACGCCGCCATCATGTCGATGGCGATGACCGCCGGCCGGCTGCCCGGGCGCAGCCGGCCGGCGAAACCGGCGGGGGGAGGGTGAGGGGACAACGTCACCGCCGGTTGATCGGGGTGGGAGCCGGGAGCCCGGTCTCCTCCAGGGCGTTCGCCATGATCGTCTCCAGGTCGGGGCCCTTGTTGACGATCGGCAGCTCGCCGGTCCGCTGGGAGCGGATCTCCTCACGCAGCGTGGCGGTGGCCTGCTCGTCGACGTTGCCCTCCTCGTCGCAGACGACGCCGTAGCGGCGGGCACCCTCGACGGTCACCAGACCGCGCAGCACCTCCAGGCCGACGAGGGCCGGGTCGCGCTCCAGCGGGTCGCGCCAGCCGCCACCGCCCCAGGTGACGAAGTGGAGCAGGTCACCCGGCTGGACCTCGACGTCGTGGACCTTGCTGGGCAGCACCTCGACGGTGCCGTCCGCCCGCTCGAGCCACTTCCGGCCGCGGGCGCCCGGCTCGCCGCCGAGGACGCCCCACGGGTAGGTGAGCCACCGGTCGTCGTGGATGGCGATGGTGCCCGGCTCCAGGAACCGGAAGGCCACGTCCACGCCGTTGCCGCCGCGGTGCAGCCCCGGGCCGCCGCTGTCCGGCACCGTCTCCCAACGCTCGACCCGCAGCGGGTAGTAGGACTCGAGGTACTCGCTGGGGATGTTCATGAACGAGGGCCACAGCGAGTGACCGTCCGGGCCGTCGCCGACCGGCCGGCCGGGGATGCCGCCGAAGCCGATCGAGTAGAGCTGGAACCACTCCCCCTTGCGGGCACCGTCCCGGTAGTAGCCGGAGTACATGAAGTGCGGTGAGGAGGAGAACCCGGCGGCGTTCATGAGGTCCGGGTTGCACTGACCGAGAAGACCGCCGAACAGGTCGAACAGCCGGCCGATGCCGTGGTTGCGGCCGTTGAGCGCCTGCGGGTACTTCGGCTTCCAGAAGGAGTCCTCGGGGATCTTGACGTCGACCAGCGGGTAGAACCCGTCGTTCCACAGGATCTGGGGGTCGGCCACGGTGATCATGTAGATCCCGAAGAACATCCGGATGAGGTTCTCGTTGATGTAGTAGTTGACCGGGCCCTCGGCCTGTCCGGAGCTGCCGGTCAGGTCGATGAGGACCTTCTCCCCGGTCCGGGTGATGGTCATCCTCAGCTCGAACGGGCCGTTGCCGCGCCCGTCGTCGTCGATGTAGTCGGTGAAGCTGACCGGCTTGCCCTCCTCGAACACCGCCTCGAGGAGCGCCTTCATCGCCCGGTAGTTGCGGTCGAGCAGCGCGTCCAGCGCCGAGGTGTAGGTGTCGACGCCGAACCGCTCGCACATCTGCTGCACGCGCCGGGCGGCGGTGCGGCAGGCGGCGACGATGCCGTTGAGGTCGGCGCGGTTCCAGTCGGGCTTGCGGACCTGGTTGAGGATGATCCGCAGCGCGTCCTCGTCGAGCACGCCCTTCTTGTAGAGCTTGAAGGGCGGGATGACGACGCCCTCCTCGAAGATGGTCCGTGCGTCGGTGGGCATCGAGGCCGGCGTCTTGCCGCCGACGTCGGACATGTGCCCGAACTGTGAGGCCCACCCGACGATCCGGCCCTCGAAGTAGATCGGCATGACGACGAGCCAATCATTGGCGTGGCTGATCGCGGCACCGCAGGAGTAGGGGTCGGAGGTGAGGAGGACGTCACCCTCCTCGATGTCGCCCTCGAAGTTCTCCAGGAAGTCGGGGATCGACAGGCCGAACTGGCCGACGACCATCTTCCCCTCGGGGTCGCCGATGAGCGGGAACTCGTCGTGCTGCTCGCGGATGCCCGGGGACAGGGCCGTGCGGAACAGGACCTCGTCCATCTCGTAACGGGCGCTGCGCAGCCCGTTCTCGATGAGGTCCAGGGTCACGACGTCGACGTCGACCTTGCGGAACGGCTCGGTGCTGGTCTGAACGAGGTTGGCCACAACTCACTCCTGGGAGTCGACGGGACGGATCAGCAGGGTGCCGCTCGGGTGCACGGTCGCGGCGTGCCCGGGGAGCACGAGGGTGGTGGAGTCCATCTCGGTGACGATGGCCGGTCCCTGGATGACGTTGCCCGCGCGCAGCTGGAGCCGGTCGTAGACGCCCGCGGTGTGGTGGGCGCCCTCGAACCAGATCTCCTGGTCGCCGGTGCGGGCGGCCGAGGGGTCGGTGCCGCCCTCGTCGAGGACGTTGACCTGCACCTCGGGGCGCGGGCCGGTGACCGTGGCCCGCACGGTGACGACCTCGTGCTCGTTGGAGAGCAGGAACGAGAACAGCCGCTCGTGCTCGGCGTCGAACGCGGCGCGCAGCGAGTCCAGCCCGTGCTCGCCGTCGAACCTGTCGATGTCGATCTCGACGGGGATCTCGAAGCCCTGGCCGTGGTAGCGTAGGTCGGCCTGGTAGCTGTAGGTGAGCTCGTCCTCGGACAGGCCCGCCTCGAGCAGCGACACCTTGGCGGTCTCGGCCAGCTCCTGCAGCACGGTCCGCAGCGTCTCGTCGTCGATCTCGGAGAACCGCCGCACCAGGGTGCGCACCGACTCGTCCCGCAGGGTGGTCGTCGCGTCGCCGAGGGCACAGAGCACGCCGGGCGAGGGCGGGATGATGACCGGCCAGGCGCCGGTGAGGACACCGAGGGCGTTGGCGTGCAGCGGACCGGCGCCGCCGAACGCGACGAGCGCGAAGTCGCGCGGGTCGAAGCCCTGCTGGGTGGAGACCAGCTTGAGGGCGCCGAACATGTTCTCGTTGACGATGTCGTAGATCCCCTCGGCGGCCGCCTCGACCGACGGCAGGCCGGTCGCGTCGGCGATCTTCTGCACCGCCTCACGCGCCGCCTCGCGGTCCAGGGAGATCTCGCCGCCGGCGAGGCTGGTCGGCAGGTAGCCGAGGACGAGGTTGGCGTCGGTGACCGTGGGCTCGGTCCCGCCCAGCCCGTATGCCGCAGGGCCGGGTCGTGCGCCCGCGGACTGCGGGCCGACGCGCAGGGCCTGGGTGAGCGGCGGGACGTGGGCGATGGAGCCACCGCCGGCGCCGACGGTCCGGACGTCGACCGAGGTGGCGCGGACGGTGAGGTCGCCGACCGTGGTCTCGCGGCCGATCCGCGGGGTGAGGTTCTGCACCAGCGCCACGTCCGTGGAGGTGCCACCCATGTCGAGGGTGAGCAGGTCCTTGTAGCCCGCCTGCTCGGCCACCCAGACGGCCCCGGTGACACCGCCGGCCGGGCCGGACAGCAGCATCGAGACCGGGTTGTCCGAGGCGACCTTCGCCGAGACGAGACCGCCGTCGCTGCGCAGGATGGACAGGTGGGCGTCCATCCCGGACTGGTGGAGCTGGTTCTCCAGGTTGCCGACGTAGCGGGCCACCTGCCCCTGGACGTAGGCGTTGGCGACCGTGGTCAGGGTGCGCTCGTACTCGCGCAGCTCCGGCAGGACCAGCGAGGAGCAGGACACCGGGATGCCCTCGAGCTCCTCCGCGGCGATCTCGGCGATCCGCAGCTCGTGCTTGTTGTTGGCGTAGGAGTTGATGAGGCTGATGCTCAGCGCCTCGATGCCGCGGCCCTTGAGGCGGCGCAGCTTGGCCCGGACGTCGTCCTCGTCGAGCTCGGTGACGACGCTGCCGTCGGCGCCGACCCGCTCCCGCACCTCGACGGTGTCCTCCAGGGCGGCCAGCGGCTCGGGCTTGGGCCAGATGATCCAGCCGGCCAGACCGCCGGGCACGTAGGAGCGGGCGATCTGCAGGACCTGGCGGTAGCCCTCGGTCGTGACCAGGCCGACCCTCGCCCCACGCTTCTCCAGGATCGCGTTGGTGGCGACGGTGGTGCCGTGCAGCACCTCCCGGACCTCGCCGGGGTCGACCCCGGCGGCCGCGCAGACCGCCTGGATGCCGCGGAGGACGCCGACGGACTGGTCGTCCGGCGTCGAGGCGGTCTTCTCGCGGAAGGTCTCGCCGGTCTCCTCGTTGACCAGCAGGATGTCGGTGAAGGTCCCACCGACGTCGACGCCGAGCCGATAGCTCATCAGGACTCCTTCGAACAGGGGTCGAGGGGGAGGTGGCCGCACGGGACCGGTGGCGGTCCACTCACAGCCGACATGGGCGTCAACCTAGAGGGGGGCACGGTGAGCGTCAATAGTTTTGGATACAAGAGCCGGGGATTTTCCGGCAAGCATTCCGCTGGGCGGCAAACTGGTATACAACTTTCACCGAGATCGCCCGACGCGCAGGAGAAATTGCCATGAGCGACACCACGCCCCCCGCCCAGCCCGGACCCCTGGCCGGCCTGCGTGTCGTGGAGATGGGCCAGCTGCTCGCCGGCCCGTTCTGCGGGCAGCTCCTCGGCGACCTCGGCGCCGACGTGGTCAAGCTCGAGGACCCCACCCGCGGCGACCCGCTGCGCCAGTGGGGCCGCCAGCGGCCGCAGGGCCAGTCGCTGTGGTGGTCGATCGTCGGCCGCAACAAGAAGTCGGTCACCCTCAACCTGCGCAGCCCGGAGGGGCAGGACCTCGCCCGCGAGCTCATCGGCCGTGCGGACGTCGTCGTGGAGAACTTCCGTCCCGGCACCATGGAGCGCTGGGGCCTGGGCTACGACCAGCTCAGCGAGATCAACCCCCGGCTGATCATGGCCCGCGTCTCCGGCTTCGGGCAGGACGGCCCGTATGCCGCGCGCGCCGGCTACGGCGCGATCGGGGAGGCCATGGGCGGGCTGCGCTACGTCGTCGGCGACCCCAGCACGCCGCCGTCCCGGATGGGCATCTCCATCGGCGACACGCTCGCCGCGATGTTCGCCACCATCGGCGTGCTGTCCGCCCTGCACGAGCGGGAGCGCAGCGGCCGCGGCCAGGTCGTCGACTCGGCGATCTACGAGGCGGTCCTGGGCGTCATGGAGTCCCTCGTCCCCGAGTGGGCGATCGCCGGCTACCAGCGCGAGCGCACCGGCGCGATCCTGCCGGGCATCGCCCCGAGCAACGTCTACCCGACCTCCGACGGGCTCTGGATCCTCATCGCCGCCAACCAGGACACCGTCTTCGCCCGCCTCGCCCAGGCGATGGGCCAGCCGGAGCTGGCCGAGGACGAGCGCTACGCCACGCACGTCGCCCGGGGCGAGCGGCAGGCCGAGCTGGACGACCTCATCGCGGAGTGGAGCTCGCAGCACACCGCCGAGGAGATCGAGACGCTGCTCAGCGAGCACGGTGTGCCGGTCGGCAAGATCTACCGCGCCGCCGAGATGCTCGCCGACCCCCACTTCAAGGCCCGGGGCACGATCACGACCGTGCCGCACCCCGTGCTCGGGGAGGTGCCGATGCAGAACGTCTTCCCCCGGTTGAGCCGCACCGTCGGGCAGGTCCGCTGGCCCGGGCCGGAGCTCGGCGCCCACACCGAGGAGGTGCTGGCCGAGCTGGGCCGCAGCCCCGACCAGGTCGCCGCGCTCCGTGAGGCGGGCGTCGTATGAGGCGGCTGCTCCAGCTCCCCGACTCCATCCGGATCGTCGAGGTCGGCCTGCGCGACGGGCTGCAGGCGGTGCCGGAGCCGCTGCGCACCGAGGACAAGGTGCGCATCGTCGAGGGGCTCATCGCCGCCGGCGTCCGGGAGATCGAGGCGGTCTCGTTCGCCCACCCCAAGGTGCTCCCGCAGCTCGCCGACGCCGAGGCGGTCATGGCGGCGGTCCCCCGGCCCGAGGGCGTCCGCTACCGCGGCCTGGTCCCGAACCTGCGGGGCGCCCAGCGCGCCGTGGCCTGCGGCCTCGACGAGTGGACGGTCGTCGTGCCGGTCGACGAGGAGGTGGCGCTGCGCAACCAGCGGCGCACCCCCGCCCAGCTGCTCGACGAGCTCGTCGAGATCGGCAGGCTCGCCCGGGAGCACGACGTGCGGCTCGTCGTCGCGGTCGCCACCGCGTTCTTCGCCCCGGCCCGCGGCCCGGTGCCCTTCCCGGACACCCTGGCCGTCGTCGACGCCGCGGTCGACGCCGGCGCCGACGGTGTCTACCTCGCGGCCACCTCCGGCCAGGAGCAACCCCTGGAGATGGCGGACGGGATCGCGCAGGTGCGCGCACGTCATACCGGGCTCGACGTCGGGGTCCACCTGCACAACCGCAACGGGTTCGCCCCGGCCAACGCCCTGCTGGCGATGGCCGCCGGTGCGACCTGGCTGGAGGGCAGCTTCGCCGGGCTGGGCGGCGACCTGTGGTTCCCCGGCGACCCCACCGTCCTGGGCAACGCGCCGACCGAGGACCTCGTCCACCTGTGCGACGCCGTCGGGGTGCGCACCGGCATCTCGCTGGAGCGGTACCTCGACGTGGTGCGCCAGGTGGAACAGCTCACCGGGCGGCCCTCGACGTCGTTCGTCACCCGCGGCGGCACCCGCGAGGAGCTGGCCACCGCCTCCTGGCCGGACGCACCCTCCCCTGGCTCCTAGTGCGGTGGTTCGGAAGGTCACCGGATCGCCCGCCGCAGACTCTGGCGCAGCGCGCCGCGGCGGCGCAGACTGAGGAGCGTGCGATCCGCAGGAGGTGGGCCATGAACGAGGTGGACCTCAGCACCCGCGCGGCGGCCGAGCCGATCGTCTGCACCCGGCAGGTCGACGCGGACCCGATCCACGCCTTCGAGGTCTTCACGGAGCGGTTCGGCGACTGGTGGGACCCCCGGCTCACCCCCGACCCGTCCACGTACGAGGGCGCGGACGTCGAGGAGGTCGAGGGCGGGGTGGTGGCCCTCCACCACGACGGGGAGGACTACCCGATCGGCGAGGTCACGGTCTGGGAGATCGGCGAGCGGTTCTCCATGTCCTTCTGGCTGTCGCTGCCGCCCAACGCGCCGACCGAGCTCACCGTCGACTTCGAGCCGTCCGACGGGGGGACGCTGGTCACCCTCACCCACGGGGGCTGGACGTCGGGCAACGTGGCCAAGCGCGCCAGGTTCACCGAGTGGCCGCACCTGCTCGAGCGCTTCGCCGCCCTCGCCGAGGGGTAGCCGGCCGTCCCGCTGAGCCTCGACCCCTCCGGCCCCGACCCATCCCGTTGCCGCGCCGGCGAGGTCGTTCGTAACCTGCCCCTGTGAAGCGACTGCGCAGCAGCACCCCGCCCCCGGTCAGCTGACCGGGGCGCCCGGGAGCAGCTGACCTCTCCCCGCCGCAGCGGCGGGTCTCCTGGCGTGTCCCCGGACCGGTCCCCACCGTTCCGCCGACTCCCAGGAGCTCCACATGACCTCCACCTCGACCCTGCCCACCCCTGCCCGGACCCGGCTCTCGCCGCTGGTCCCCCTCGCCCTCGCGGGCGTCCTCTGGGGCACCGGCGGCCTCACCGGCTCGCTCGTGCAACGGCACACCGGCATCTCCGCGCTGGGCACCGGGTTCTGGCGGCTCGCCGTCGCCGCCGTCGCCCTGCTCGCCTGGCACGTCGCCACCGGCCGCACCGACCGCCTGTATGTCGCGCGCCGGCACCGGCCCCGTGTGCTGGCCATCGGCCTGCTGCTCGCGCTCTTCCAGTCCTGCTACTTCGCCGCCGTCGGCCACCTCGGCGTCGCCGTGGCGACCCTGCTGACGCTGGGCTCTGCCCCGGTGCTGGTCACCGCCTGGACCGCAGCCGTCGGCCGGGTGCTGCCGTCCCGGCAGACCCTGGCCGCGCTCGTCTCCGCCGGAGGAGGACTGCTCCTCGTCGTCCTGGGCACCGGCACCGCCGCGGGGCCCGCCGGGTCGGTCACGATCGGGGTGGTGCTCGCGCTGCTGTCGGCCGGTGCCTTCTCCGCGGTGACCGTGCTGTCGCCCGGCCTCGGCGACCGTGTCGCGGCGACCACCACGGTGACCTGGGGCTTCACCGTCGGCTCGGTGGCGCTGCTCCCCCTGGCGGTCCTCGCCGGACCGCTCGTGGGGACACCGGGCCCCGCGGACCTCGCGCTGCTCGTCTACCTCGGCGTCGGCCCGACCACGGTCGCCTACGGCCTCTACCTCTCCGCGCTGCGGCGGGCCACCCCCACGACCGGGGCGCTGGCCGCGCTGCTCGAGCCGGTCACCGCCGCGGTGCTGGCCGTGCTCGTGCTCGGCGAGCCGATGACGCTGCTCACGGTCGTCGGGGGCGCCGGCATCGTCACCGGACTCGTCCTCGCGGGCGCGGCGCGGGCGCCCGCTCCTACGCGTCGTCGACCGGGACCAGCTCGAGGCCGTCGGCGTCGGCGCCCAGCTGCTCGCGCAGTCGACTGAGGGAGGACTCGTCACCCTCGACGGTGGCGACGACCCGACGGTCGGACAGGGTGGCGTCGTCGACCCGGTCTCCCGCGGCGCCGAGCAACCGGTCGAGCAGGTCGAGCTCGTCGGTGAGGTCCCTCTCGTCCGGTGTCCACCGGACGTGGACGTTCTCGCTGTCCACGAAGAGCAGCGGCGGCGGGTCCTCGGCGACCGTGGCCAGGACCCGGGTGGCGACGTCGACGACGCGGTCGTCGTCGGCGACCCGGAGGTTCGGGAGCCCACCGACGAGGATCACCTCGTCGACACCGTCGAGCGTGGTGAGTGCCGCGAACCGGTCCGGCCACGCGGCCCGCCCCGGGTCGTCACAGCCTCCGGACAGCCGGCCCCGGCTCCCGATCTCGACCTCGAGGCCGACCCGCTCGCCCGTCTCGTCGGTGTAGCCGCACACCTCGGCGACGGCGGCCGCCAGATCGTCGACGTCGGTGATCCGGCCGCTGACCTCGATGCCGTCGCCGGCACCCGCTGCGGCGACGTCGTCGACCTCCAGCACCTGAAGGTGATCCGAGCTCCACTCCTCCCAGCCCGGGGGCTCGTCGTCAGAGCATCCGGTGACGGCGGCGGATGCGGCGACACCCGCCAGCAGCGCCCCCGCGACCTGGCACCTCGACCTCGACATGACCCCACACCCCCGTGTCCCTGCGCCGGCTTGCGACACCCAGGGTGTCACAGGTGGGCGAAACACCGTGGCGGAAGCCTGCCAGCGCCCCGCCCCCCGACCACGCAGGCTGCTGGCATGGACCACACCGCGACCCTGCCCACCGTCCGCTTCACCGGCCTCGACGACCAGACCCTCGACCGGCTCTGGAACGAGGGGGTCGACGACGCCGGGCACCCCGTCTCCCCGTTCACCGACGACGGTGGGACGTGGCCGCTGCGCTGCTGCCTGCGCGACTCCGAGGTGGGTGAACGGTTGGCGATCGTCTCCGCCTCGCCGTTCCCCTGGGACGGCCCCTACCGGGAGACCGGGCCGGTCGTCGTCCACGCCGAGCCGTGCGGCCGGTCGGACGGCTCGTTCCCCGAGCAGTTCGAGCAGCGCCGCCAGGTGGTGAGAGCCTTCGGCCGCGACGCCGGACGGGTCCACACCCAGGTCTACGACAGGCACCGCGTCGTCGAGCCGGGGCAGGGACTCCGGCAGGCCGTCGCGGAGGCGCTGGCCGACCCGCGGGTGGAGTTCGTGCAAGTGCACAACGTCGTGTCGCAGTGCTACAGCTTCACGGCGGTGCGCGTCTGACCGACAGCGACGTGCCAGGATCGGCGGTCATGGAGACGACGCCCCGCGCCCGTCGCGCCGGTCCCGAGGAGGCGGCCACCGTCGCGACCCTGCTCGACGACTTCCAGCAGGAGTTCGGCTCACCCTCACCCGGGCCGGTGGAGCTGGCCGAGCGCCTCCGCCGGCTGCTGGCCGGGGACGCCACCGTGGCCCTGCTCGTCGGGGAGCCCGCGGTGGGGTTCGCGCTGATGACGCTGCGGCCCAGCGTCTGGTACGCCGGCCCCGTCGGCTACCTCGACGAGCTCTACGTCGCCCCGGAGCACCGCAACGGCGGGTTGGGCGGCGTCCTCCTCGAGGCGGCCGAGGGAGTGGTCCGCGAGCGCGGCGGGGAGCTGCTGGAGATCAACGTCGACGCCGCCGACCACGACACCCGGCGGTTCTACGAGCGACACGGCTACACCAACATCGACCATGGCCAGACCGAGCCGTCGTTCTACTACTACCGCGAGCTCCCCGCCGACCCGTCCTGACTCAGTCCAGGTGGGTGAACCGCTGCCACAGCCGCGGCCACGGCTCCTGCGGGCCGGTGCACACCAGCACCGGTAGCCCCTGCTCCTCGTTGTCGACGTCCACGCCGTTGTCGAGCACCCCCGCCCGGGTGCACTCCTCGAACACCCGGGGCACCCACAACGTCTGCCCGCCGACGACGACCACGGTCCCGACGTCGTCGGCGGGCCGGCCGAGGCGGGCCAGGTGGTTGTGCCCGCTGAACGGCTCGGGCAGCCCGTGCCCCGCGCCGTACCGCACGATCGCGCCTGCCTCGCCGTAGTTGGAGGCGATGATCGCCACCGGCTCCCCGAGCTCGGCCACCGCCTGCTCGTAGGCCGAGGCGACGGTCGCGACATTCGCGGGCCAGCCGACCTGGTCGCCGGCGAGAGGGCTGATGCCGGGCACCGGGGTGCGCCCGAGGACCGGCTCCGGCAGCAGCGGCAGCGCGATCACCGCGCTGACCAGCCCGTTGAGTGCGATCCAACCGACCAGGGCCCGGGACACGCGCCCGCGTCGCTCCATCCGCTCGCCCAGCGGCACGCAGCCGGCGGCGAGCACCGCCGCCAACGGCGACATGAAGTAGTGCGGCTGGGTCGCGCCCACGAAGGTGAAGACGAGCAGCGCCACCAGGGTCACCACGAGGAACCGCGCGTGCCGCAGCCCCGGGGTGACGAGGAGGTGCCGGATCCCGGCCACCCAGATCGGGACGAGCGGCGGGCCGAGCAGGACCAGCAGCAGGATCCACATCCCGACCCGGACCTCACCGGCGTTGTTCTCCGCCAGTGCCCCGCCCATCGCCAGCTGCGGCCAGTCGTTGGTCGCCTGCCAGCCCAGGTTGGGCAGGGTGAGGAGGAACGCCGCGCCCACGCCGGCCCACAGCCAGGGCGAGCGGAGGGTATGCCGTGGGCCCAGCAGCAGCACGCCCGCGGCGATGCCCACGGCCAGGACCGCGACCAGCCACCGGTTGGAGGTGTCCAGGCCGATGAGGACGCCGGCGAGCAACCACCACCGCGGGTCCCGCAGCGCGGCCCGCGTCGCCGCCCACAGGATCGCCATCCAGAACGCCAGGTCCAGCGTGGCCGGCAGCAGGACGTGCCCGAACATGAGGACCGAGGAGGTGCTGGCGTAGGCCCACGCCCCGATCGCCTGGGCCCTGCGGTTTCCGCCCAGCTCCCGGGTGAGGAGAGCGAGCAGGACCACCGCGCCCCCGGCGGCCAGGGTGGCGGGCAGCCGGATCGCCCACACCTCGTCGGCCACCAGGTCGGTCAGGGTGCGGGCCAGCCACGGGACCAGGGGCGGCTGGTCGACGTAGCCGGGCTCCGGCGGGAGCATCCGGTAGTAGAGCTCGTCCCGGTGGTAGCCGTACCCGGCGCTGGCCAGGGTGAGGACGAGCACGACCGCCCCCGCCGCCGCGAGGACCGGTCGCCAGGCGACGGGGTGGAGCGGAGTGGGCGGTGCGGAGGTCACTGGCTCGCGATGGTCGGGACCGCGATCGCGGCGGTGACGGCCGCGGTGACCGACTCGATGGCGCGGCGCACCCCGGCGGCGGCCCAGCTGCCCTGGGCGATCTCCTTGGCCCGGGCGCGCACCAGCCGTTTGTCCGCGCCGGGGAGGACCTTGGGGGCGAGGTCCACCGCGGAGAGCAGGCTGATCAGCGCGGCGGTGCGGGGGTCCGGCTGCGCCCCGCCGACGAGGACGGCACCGATCCGGTCGACGAGCGCCCGCTCGTAGGACGGGTCCGCCGTCGGCCAGCGCGAGGTGGGGAACAGCCCGAGGACCTTGCCCCGCTCCTCGCGCAGCACCCCCTCGGCGGCGAGGCGGTGGAGCAGCGCGTCCTTGATCCGGCCGGCCCGGTCCTTGAACGACGTCACCCCGGCGATGTTGCTGATCGCGTCCTGGGGCTTCTTGTTGTGGCAGACGTCGGCCACCTCCTCCAGGAGCGGGTCCGGAGCGACGCGTCCGGGCACCCGGTAGAGCCGCCCGGAGCGGACCGGCCCCCGCGCGTCCGCGATGTCGAGGACCCCGAGGACGGTGAGCTCCAGCACGGTCGCCCCGGCCAGGGCGGCGTTGAGCCGCGTGCTGTCCAGCAGCGGCTTGCCGGTGTCGTCGGCGTAGGCCAGCAGCAGCAGGTCGGCGGCAAGGGGCATGGTCATGGCTCTCACGCTACGGCGCGCCGGAGGCCCCCTCCCAGTGCACGACGAGGTCCCGGTCCAGGCCCGGCAGCGGGAGCGAGGCCGCCTCGGCCGCCACGGCGGCGCGCTGGACCGCGGTGAGCGCAACCCAGGGATGGACCCTGACGACGTGCTGGGAGCGCCGCCAGGTGCCGGCGACGTCGCCGTCGAGGAGGAGCGCACCCGGCCACACCCGCGACGGCCACAGCCCGGCGCGCTGGTCGGCGTCCGGGACGAGGAGGGTCCGGTCCTCGCCCTGCAGCAGGAAGAAGGTGTCACCGCTCGGCAGCAGCCGCACCGGGGCCGGCGGGCCGGCGGGCTCGCGGAAGGACGCCTCGTCCGCGGCGAGGACCCACGCCTCCCCCACCGGGGTGGTCACCGGGACCAACTCGTCGCGGAGCGCCTCGAACCTGGTGCGCGCGGGAGCGGGCCGGGCGCCCGCCCAGTCGCCGAACCCCGCCGGCGTGCCGGGCCCCAGTGCGTGCAGGTAGCGCCGGACCAGCTCCAGCCGCGCCTCGTCCGGGTCGGTGTCGGGGCGCGGCACGATCCACACGTGCGGCTGCCGGGCGCCGTCCCAGCGGACCAGCAGCCGGCCGGTCGGCGCGGCGTAGCGCAGCGCGTTGGGGTGGCCGACCCCGATCGCCCGGGCCGCCTCGGCCATCGGCACCCGCTCCCCCTGCAGCGCCGCCTCGAGCCGGTCGGCCAGCTCCTCCCCGAGCGCGAGCCGGTCGCTCCCGGCGGTGCTCCGGCCCACGGTGAACACAGCACGGTCCGGCGCGGCCACGGCATACACGCTGAACCGCGGGCCCCACAGCTGCACCAGGGCAGGGTCCTCCCAGGAGCCGAGGGCCACGCCCCGGACCCGGGCGTGGAGGGAGAGCACCGCCGCGCGCGGCATGCTGTCCGACAGTCCGGCGACCGCCGCCCGGCGCAGCGAGTCCGGCCCCGGGGGGAGCCGCTCGTCCAGGTGGGTCACCCGCCGGCGGTGCGCGAGCACCTGCTCCCGGGTGAGGGTCAGCCGCGTGGTGGCCACGCCCCGAACCTAGCGCCGCGGTCCGACGTCACCACCCCTTCCTCACAGCCCCTTGCGGGTGAGGATCAGGTGGATGACGCCGCTGGGGCTGGACACCGCCTCGACGTCGAAGTCGCGCTCCATGCCCTCCAGTCCGTCCCAGAGCCGCACCCCCCGGCCCAGCACGACCGGCACGAGCACGACGTGCAGGTGGTCCACCAGACCCGCGGCGACGAACTCCCGCACCGTGGTCGGCCCGCCGCCGATCCGCACGTCCTCCTCGCCCGCGGCCTCCCTGGCCAGCTCCAGGGCCCGCTCCGGCGGGGCGTCGAGGAAGTGGAACGTGGTGCCGCCCTCCATCTCCAGCGGCGGCCGGACGTGGTGGGTGAGCACGAACACCGGGGTGTGGAACGGCGGGTTCGGTCCCCACCAACCCTGCCAGTCCGGGTCCTGGTGCCAGCCGGGGTAGCCGTACTTGCCGGCGCCCATGATCTCGGCGCCCACCCCGACGTGGAACAGCTGCAGCAGGGAGTCGTCCAGGCCCTGGGTGCCGCCGGTCCCGCCGAGCATGGCCCTGCCGTACCGGGTCGCGAACATCCACTGGTGGAGCCGCTTGCCGGCGCTGCCGAACGGCGCCTCCCGGCTCAGTCCCTCACCGGTGGCGAAGCCGTCGAGCGAGATCGCGAAGTGCTGCACACGGGTCAGTGGCACGGTGCCTCCTCGGGTCGTGGTCGTGCTCCGGACTCGGGGGGACAGACCACCGCGGGGTCAGAAAGTGATCGCCACGACCAGGCAGACCAGGGCCACGGTCAGGTCCAGGCCGATGCAGAACACCGCCATCGACCGGGAGACCACGATGTCGCGCCGGTAGTGGTACCGGTCCCACACCGCGTGCGCGGCGAGCGCCAGGCCGGCGAGGACCAGGCCGGCGCGCGGGGCCAGGAACAGCGCCAGCACGGAGACCCCGAAGTACCCGGCCATCGCCGCCGCCTGGACCACCGAGGTCCGGCCGTGCCCGGCCAGGACGCCGACGAGCAGGAGGAGCAGGCCGGCGAGGGCCATGAGGACGTACCACGGCAGGACGTCCAGCAGCCCGGCGAAGGCCAGGCCGGGGAAGACGAACACCCCCACCCAGGAGACCCAGCGGACCCCGGTGGCGGCCGCGGCCAGGTAGCAGAGCACCGCCACGCCGATCGAGGTCGCCGGCGTCATCGCCGTGGTGCCCTCGACGAGCGGGAGCCGGTGCATCCGGGCCAGGCCGTAGGTGATGCCCATCCCGGCGGCGATGCCGACGAGGACCCAGCCGGTGACGTAGGCCGACGACCGCGGAGCCGGGTAGGTCACGGCCACGTCGGCCGTGGAGCGGGTGCTGGTCATCTGCGTGCCTCCTCGTGTCCCACATACCCCCACCGGGTATGTCGTGTCGCGGCTTCCAGCGTGCGCGCGCCGGCGCGAGGACGCCCGGGTGGTGTCCGGTCTGCTGGGGTTTCTGTCCGACCGGACATCGGCGGAGTGCCTACGCTGGGGGCGTGGCCGAGCTCTCCGCCCTCGTCGTGGGCTATGACGACGCCGAGCTGGTGGACATCGCGAGCGTGACGTCCGCCCTCTCACTGGCCAACCGCCTGGGTGCCACACCGGCCTACCGGGTCGAGGTGGCCAGCCCCGACGGGGACGACATCACCTGCGACTCCGGGCTGCGGCTGGGCGTGCAGCGGGCGCTCCCGGAGGTCGAACGGGTCGACACCCTCATCGTCTCCGGCGGCAACGGGCACGTCCGGGCCGCCAGCACCCCCGGCGTCGTCGACCACGTCCGGCGCCTGGCCGCCACGGCCCGCCGCGTCGCCTCGGTGTGCACCGGCACCACGGTGCTGGCCGCGGCCGGGCTGCTCGACGGGCGCCCGGCGACCACACACTGGTTCTACGCCGCGGACCTGGCCGCCCGGTTCCCGCGGGTCAGGGTGGACAGCACCCCGGTGTACGTGCGCGACGGCAAGTTCGCCACCTCCGGCGGGGTCACCGCCTCGCTCGACCTGACCCTGGCGTTCATCGAGGAGGACCACGGCGCGGAGCTGGCCCGCTGGGTCGCGATGGGCATGGTGACCTACCTGCAGCGGCCCGGGAACCAGGCGCAGATGAGCATCTTCACGGAGACGCCACGCAGCGACCACGCCCTGGTCAAGCGGGTCATCGACCACGTGGTCGCCCACCCCGACGGAGACCTCAGCACGACCGCGCTCGCCGCGGTCGCCGGGGTCAGCCCGCGCCAGCTCAACCGGCTGTTCCGGGAGCACCTGCACACCCCGCCGGCGAGCATGGTGCGCCGGATCCGCCTGGAGCTGGCCGGCCAGCTGGCCTCGAGCACCGACCTGACGATGGGCCAGATCGCGCGGCGCTGCGGGTTCGGCTCCGCGGAGAGCCTGCGCCAGGCGTTCGTGGCCCGGTACGGCGTGGCGCCCCGGGCCCTCCGGCAGACCCACGCACGTTCGCTCGCGAGAGCCTCTGCCTGACCCCACGGCCATGAGGAAGGTCGTTCTCGAGCACGCCGCGGTGGCGCGCTGGCTGGAGCGGGAGACCCCCGGACCGGAGTCCGTCCTGGGCCACGTCCTCACCACCGGTCACGGCCGGGCCTGGGCCGACCGCTGGCCGGAGCCGTCCGTGCTGCTCACCGAGACCGGCGGCAACTACCTGCTCCTGGGCGAGCCCGAGGCCGTCGACCCGGAGGAGCTGCGGCCGCTGGTCCGGGGGTTCCTCGCCGCACCACCGGAGCTCGCGCCGGTCCTCGCCGCGGCGTTCCCCGACCGGGTGGTCTGGGACCCGGGTGGTCTACCGGCTGCCGCCGGGCCGTCCGCCGACCCGGCCGGCCGTCGAGGCGGAGGTCCGCGCGCTGACCGGGGCCGACGCGGACGCCGTCGCCGGTCTCAGCGACGAGGTCGCGTGGATCTCGAAGACGTGGGGCGGGCCGGCCGGGATGGCCGCGCACGGCAGCGCCGTCGGCGCCTTCGTCGGCGGCCGGCTGGCCTCGGTCGTCTGCACGTTCTTCCAGGGGGTGCGGCACGAGGACGCCGGCACCGTGACCGAGCCGGAGCACCGCGGCCGCGGGCTGGCCACCGCGTGCGCGTGGGCCTGGTGCCAGGCGGTGCTGGCCCGCGGGCGGGTGCCGTCCTGGACCACCTCTGTCGACAACCTCGGCAGCCTGCGGATCCCCGAGCGGCTCGGCTTCGAGCTGGTCCGCCGGGACGTGCTGCACGTCGTCGGCGTCGAGGTCCCGCGCTAGGGTCGGCCGGGTGGACCGGGACTCGGTGCCGGGCGCGGACCCCGCCGTCCGGAGGGCCACCCCGCGGGACGCGGGGACGGTCGCGGTGCTCCTCGACGCGTTCAACCGCGAGTTCGACGTCCCCACCCCCGGACCGGAGGTGCTCGCGGCCCGGCTGGAGCGGCTCCTGGCGGGCGACTCCACCGTCGCCCTGCTCGTCGGGGAGCCGGCCGTCGGCTTCGCCCTCATCACGCTGCGGCCGAACGTCTGGTACGACGGGCCGGTCGGCCTGCTCGACGAGCTCTACGTCGTGCCGGGGCACCGCAACCGGCAGCTGGGCACCCGGTTGCTCGCGGCCGCCGAGGAGGTCGTCCGGGAGCGGGGTGGCGAGCTGCTCGAGATCCCCGTCGACGGCGAGGACCACGACACCCGCCGGTTCTACGAGCGGCACGGCTACACCTGCCGGGAGCCGGGTCAGCAGGAGGACCAGGTCTACTACCACCGCGAGCTCGCGGCGGGCCGGAGCCGACCGGCTCAGCGCAGGTAGCGCTCCAGCCCCCAGCGCACGGTGTCGCGCAGCACGTTCGGGCCACCGGTCACGACGATCTGCTGCGGCTTCAGTCGGTTCAGTGCCGTGGCGGTGGCCGCCGGGACGGTGTCACTCGCCGCCAGCAGCACCGGGGCGCCCTCCCGCCCGGCGCGGGCGGCAGCAGCCAGCGCATCCGGGTAGTTGGTCCCCAGGGCGACGTACACGGTCTGCACCGGTGCCTGGTAGCCAGCGGTGAGCGCCGCCGCTGTGGCGTAGCGGTTGGAACCGGAGACGCGAGTGACCCTGGCGTTGCCGGGCAGCTGCTGGAGCTGGTCCAGCACGCTGTCGGCGACGACGTTCGGCCCCCCGACCACCGTGATCTCCCCCGGGTTCAGGTGCATCAAGGCGTCGGCCGTGCTGGAGGGCAGGGAGCCGGGGCGCGTCAGGAGCACCGGCACCCCCTCGTGGCCGGCCAGCGACGCGGCCGCCAGCGCGTCCGGGAACGACGCGCCGGTGGCGACATAGACCTTGGGCACCGGTCCGGTGGACAGGCGTGCCACGGCCGCAGACGTCTGGTATCGATCCGTGCCTGCCACGCGCTCGACATCGGTTGCGAAGGCGCGTAGGGCATCCTCGACCGCAGCCGTCACGGCGCCCTCCCCGCCCACGATCGTGATGTTGCTGGGCCGCAGCCGCTGCAGGGCCGACCTGGTATCCGCAGGCAGCGATCCGGGCCGGGTGAGCAGCACCGGGACCCCGGTCGCTCCGGCCCGGGCTGCGGCACTGAGTGCGTCGGGGAAGTCCAGGCCGCTGGTCACGATGACGCCTTGGCCCTCGGGGTATCCCTCGGAGAGCAGGGCCGCGGTGTGGAAGCGGTTCGCACCCCCGATACGCTCGACCCGCTCAGGCTCCGGCGGATGGGTCGCGACCCCGGCGCGGTAGAGGCGCTCGTGCAACGCGTCCGTCAGCGTCCGGACGTACGTGGTGCTGAGGTGGCTGCCACCGCGGTACACCGTCGCCTGGCCGATCACCGGGGGGCATCGCGGGGAGAGCGTCGAGGTCGGACACACCCAGTCCGCCATGGACACCAACCGCGCGCCCCCAACCCGGTCGACCGCAGCCTTGAGGGTTGCGTTCCCGGAGGCACCCGGTCGGTACGAGCAGGAGGCCACATAGTCACCCTGCGGCACGAGTGGCTCCAGGCAGGGAGGGACCAGCGGACTGGGCGACGGGGAGTCCCACAGCGCAACCACCTGGCGGGTGCCGTTGGCCCGCATCTCGCGCCACGCGCGGACGTAGGCCTCGGTCAGGTCGGCTCCCTGCTTGACCGAGGCCGTGATCACGATGTCGGGGCGGGCCTGCCGCACGAGCCCTTGTACGTGCAGGTTGAACTCCTTGCACAGCCGGTTGCCCCGCGTCGGGTTGGCCGGCAGCGGGAGGGACGGCGCATAGGGGCAGCCGCTCTTGGTGTGCATCGTCAGGCGCCAGCCCTCGCGACGGGCGATGGCGTCCAGCGCGACGAACCACTGGCCAACCTTGGAGTCGCCGAGGACCCACACATCGGTCGTCCCCCTGGGGTCTCCATATCGGCACGGCGTGCCCGGAACACTGAGGTCGGGGGTCAGGTGACACCCGGGGTCGTCGTAGTAGGGCGGGTCGTCCGCGTTGGCCTCGGCAACCGTGGCGGGAAAGACCGGCCCGCTGCGCGTGAACGCGCTCGACGGCGACGTCGTGGGTGCCCCCCAGGTCTTGCCCTTGATCGCCGCAGCACCAGGAGGGTTGAGAGCGGCGGGCGACACGGAGTCGGCAGAGCCGGCGCCGGCGGGCCCGGTGGAGGCCGCGTCGTCCGCCTGAGCGTGTCCAGACGGTGCGCTCAGCAGACCCAGAAGGAGGGCGGTCACAAGGACGACGACGCGTGGGGCCACAGGGGTTCCTCTCGACCTGCGCGATGACGAGTGGGCGCATTCTGCCAGGTCAGAGCCCCCGAATACCAACCCCCGGGCGCACCTCGCCCCCGGCTACGTGTCTCGCGGCGCGGTGTCGGCGACGCCGGCCCGGTGCAGCCGCTCGTGGAGGGCGTCGGTGAGCGTCGCGGCATACGTGCTCGTCAGATGACTGCCGCTGCGGTACACCAGGGCACGGCCCACGACCGGCGGGCACCTCGGGGAGAGCCGGCTCGGCGGGCAGACCCAGTCCGCCACCGGCACGAACCTGGCGCCGTCCACCTGCAGGGCGGCCGACTCCAGCGTCGGCGAGGCCGAGGCGCCGGGCTCGTAGGCGCAGGCCTCGACGTAGTCGCCGCCGGCGGCCTGATCGACGCACCCGGGGAGGTCGCGGCCCGGGTCGGGGGTGTCCGACAGGGCGACGACCTGCCGGGTGCCGTGCGCCCGCAGGTCGCGCCAGGTGCGGACGTACGCCTCGGTCACCGCCCGCCCCCGGCGTCCGGACGCGGTGACCACGACGTCGGGTCGGGCCTGTCTGACCAGCCCCTCGAGGCGCTGGTTGTGCTCGCGGCACCGGAGGTCGTTGGTGGTCGGTTCGGCCGGCAGCGGCAGGGAGGGCGCGTACGGGCAGGCGCTCTTCGTGTGCACCGTCAGCCGCCACCCCTCGCGCCGGGCGATCTCGTCCAGCGCGGGGAACCACTGGCCGACCTTCGAGTCGCCCAGGACCCAGACGTCCGTGTCTCCCTCCGGGTCCCCGTAGACGCAGCCGTCGGCGGGGACCGTCTCGGGGCCCGGGAGGTGGCAGCCGTCGGCGTAGTAGGACGGCTCGTCGGCCGCGGCCGCCTCCGCCGTCCCCGGCGTGACCGGCCCGGTGCGGGTCAGCTCGGCACGGGGGTCCGCCTCGGGGGCGGCCCAGGTCGGGCCCCGGACCGCGTCGGCGCCGAACGGCACGGTCGGGAGGGTGAGGGCGGCACTGGTGATGATCGAGACCAACCCGTGGAGCACAGGGTGGGACCTCCGCTTGCTCGGGTGCGGGTGTCCGGCCAGTGTGCGCAGCAGACCCCCTCCGCGGGCAAGTCGCCCGGGCCACGCGCGACCCGTCATACGGTCTCACCGGGCAGGACCGGGCGATCGCGCCCAGAATTGGGGCATGGCGATCAAGGACCTGCGCATCACCAGCCCCGACTTCGAGCCGGAGGGGCGGATCCCCGACCGGTTCACCGCCTACCACGACAACGAGACCCCCACGCTGGACGTCACCGGCGTGCCCGAGGGCACCGCCGAGCTGGCCGTGATCTGCCACGACCCCGATGCACCCCGGCCGCGCGGGTTCACCCACTGGACGGTCTACGGCATCCCGGCCGACGCCACCCGCGTCGGGCCCGGCCACGGGTTCCGCGAGGGCCCCACGGACGCCGGGCAGCCGGGCTGGTACGGCCCGCGGCCCCCGGCGGGGCACGGCACGCACCACTACTACTTCTGGGTGTACGCGCTGAACACGCACGTCGACGGGGCGCCGTCGCGGGAGGACTTCCTGCTCAGGTACGCCGGGAACATCCTCGAGCAGAACCGCATCGTCGGGACCTACTCGGCCTGACACGCAGACAGCCGCCCGCGGAGGACCCGCGGGCGGCTGCCCGACGTCTGCGCCGACCCGTCAGCCGCCTCTCGGCGAGTGGCCGCTCGTAGCGGCAGAGGGTGAGGCCCGGGGGATGAAGCGGGCCGGCACGGTGGGCGTCAACGGGGGACGGCCCGTTCCTATTCCGCCCTCGGTCGAGAGCCCGGCTGGTCGGGTGGGGGCCGTCGACCCGCCCCCGGCGCCGACCCGCCCGGTCCGACCCTGCGCAGCCCTCAGCTCCAGTCGCGGGTGTCGACGACTGGGCCGTCGCCCGGGGTGAGCTCGGGCACGACCACCACGTCGGCGCGGAACCGCAGGCCCTCCCGCACCCGGGTGGCGACCTGGCTGGTCAGCGCGTCGTGGTCGACGCCGGGCTCGGGCACCACCTCGCAGCGCAGCGTGTCGACGTGGTTCTCCCGGCCGATGACGAACCGGTAGCCCGCGAGGCCGGGCACGCCGGCCAGCGCCTGGGTGACCTGGGCCGGGTGCAGGAACATGCCCCGCACCTTGACCGCCTGCCCGACCCGGCCGAGCACGCCCCGCAGCCGGGGGGTGCCGTCCGGCCCGAGGACCCAGCCGGACAGGTCGCCGGTGCCGAACCGGACCAGCGGGTAGTCCGGCCGCAGCACGGTGACGACGACCTCACCCTCGGTCTCGTCGGTGACCGGCTCGCCGGTCACCGGGTCGCACACCTGGACCAGCACCCCGTCGGCGAGCACCAGCCCCGCCCCGTCGCCGGTCTCGTAGGCGAGCAGCCCGGTCTCCCCGGTGCCGTAGGCCATCCGCACGTCCGGCACCCGCCGGGTGAGCAGCTCCCGGAGCGAGTCCGGCAGCGGCTCGGCGGTCACCAGGGCCCGGGTGAGCAGCCAGCGCTCCCGCGGGAGCCCGGCCGCGTCATACCGCTCCACCAGGGCATGGAGATAGGACGGCAGGCCGGTGTATGCCGTGACGCCGAGGTCGGCGATGGCCCTCACCTGGAGGTCCTGGTTGCCGATGCCGCCGGGCAGCACGCGGGCGCCCACGGCGCGGGCCCCCTCGTCCATCATCGCCCCGGCCGGGGACAGGTGGTACCCGAAGCAGTTGAGGACGGTGTCGTCGGGGCCGACGCCCAGGGAGCGCAGCGCCTGGCCCCAGCGCCAGGTGTCCTCCCCGGCCAGCTGCGGCTCGTACAGCGGGCCCGGCGACTGGAACACCCGCACCACCGGCGCGCCCTCGGCGAGCATCCCGCCGAACGGCGGGTTCGCCGCCTGCAGCTCCAGGACCCGGTCCTTGCCGAGCACCGGCAGCCGGCTCAGGTCGGCGACGGTGCGGATCGAGTCCGGGGACAGCCCGGCCTCCTCCAGCCGGGCCGCGAGGCCCGGCACCCGCCCGGAGCGGTCCATGAGGACCTCGACGGCGGTGTCCAGGTCCTGGCGCCGGACGTGCTCGGCCAGCGCGGCTTCGATCGACATGGGTCCCCCTGCGTCACAACCAGCGCTTGCGGCGCTTGTAGTGCTTGACGTCCCGGTAGCTCTTCCGGCCACCCTCCTCGCCCAGGCCCAGGTAGAACTCCTTGACGTCGGGGTTCTCCCGGAGCTCGGCCGCCGGACCCTCGAGCACGATCCGGCCCTGCTCCATGATGTAGCCGTGGTCGGCGACCTCGAGGGCGCGCCGGGCGTTCTGCTCCACGACGAGCACGGTGAGGCCGCGCTCCTCGTTGAGCCGCTTGATGTAGCCGAAGATCTCCTGCACCAGCAGGGGCGCCAGGCCCAGGGACGGCTCGTCGAGCATGAGCAGCTTGGGCCGCGCCATCAGCGCCCGGCCGATGGCGAGCATCTGCTGCTCGCCACCGGACAGGTACCCGGCGATCCGGTTGCGCATGTCGGCGAGCTTGGGGAAGAAGGCGTAGACCTCCTCCAGGTCGTCCCCGGTGTCCCGGTGCGTGTAGGCGCCGGCGACGAGGTTCTCGGCGACGGTGAGGTGCTCGAAGACGTGCCGGCCCTCCATGCACAGGCTCATCCCGAGCTTGACCCGCTCGGCGGCGTCCAGGTGCGTGATGTTCCGGCCGGCGAAGGTGATCGAGCCGTCGGTCACCTCACCGTGCTCGCTGGGCAGCAGTCCCGACACCGCCTTGAGCGTCGTCGACTTGCCCGCCCCGTTGGAGCCGAGCAGGGCCACGATCTTGCCCTCCGGCACCGCCAGGGACAGCCCGCGGAGCACGAGGATGACGTCCTCGTAGATCACCTCGACGTTGTTCAGCGCGAGGAGGGGCCCCCCGGGGGCGGCGGCGGACGCCGCCCCCGGGGTGACCGTGGCCGTGCCCTGGCTCATGGCGCGACGCTCGCCTCGATCTCGACCATCTGGCCGCCCTCGGCCCGGTAGATACCGGTGTTGGTCGAGCCACGGTGCGAGTCGGTGGAGAACTCGACCGAGCCGCCGCCGATGAGGCCGCCGACGTCGATGGCGCCCATGGTCTCCAGGGCCTCCTTGATCGCGGGGCCGGTCAGCTCGTCGCCGTTCTCCAGCGCGGCGGCGATGCCCTGCGCCATCACGTCCATCGTGGCCCAGCCGGCCACCCACGAGACGCCGATGGAGCTCTCGTCGATGCCCTTCTCCTCGAGGTACTCGCGGATCTTGTCGTGGCCCGGCTGGTTCGTGGTCATCGGCGCGATCGGCTGCACGAGCACGTGGCCCTCCGCGGCCTCCTCACCGGCCAGCGAGATCATCAGCTCGTTGGCGCACCAGTTGAGGCAGACGATCGTCATGTCCAGGCCCTGGGCCTCGATGTCCTTGGCGACCTGCGCGGCCGGCGGGGCGACGTTCTGGATGACGATGTACTTCGCGCCCTGCGACTGGGCCTGGGACAGCAGGCCGACGTAGTTCGCCTGGCCGCCCGGCATGGCGTAGGCCTGGTAGCCGAGGTCGTAGCCCTTCTCCGAGATCCAGGCCTCACCGTCGGCCACCGGCGCCTGGCCGAACGGGCTGTCGTGGTGGAACACCGCGACCTCGGCGTTGCCGCCGGAGTCCTCGTTGATCCAGTTCAGCGCGACCCGCATCTGGTCGGAGTAGGTCGACGCCACGACGAAGTTGTACGGCGCGTCCTCCGGGTTGGTGAGCGGCTCGGCATACGAGGCGGACATGAACGGCAGCTCGTCGTTGGCCACGCTCTGGCTCAGCGCCTCGGTGTCACCGGTGCCCCAGCCCTGGATGGCCACGACACCGTCGTTGACGTACTGGTTGTACAGCTCCTCCGCGCGGGGGACCTCGTAGGCGTAGTCGTTGCTCTTGGCGTCGATCTGCCGGCCGTTGATGCCGCCCTGGCCGTTGACATAGTCGATGTAGGCGAGCATGCCCTCGTTGTAGGGCTTGCCGACGTCGCCGGTCGCGCCGGTGAGGTCGGCGATGATGCCGATCGGGATCGGCTCGCCTCCCTCGGCCGCGCCGCCGCCGTCGCCGTCTCCGTTGCCGCCGCAGGCCGACAGCACCAGCGTGAGGGCCGCGGCCCCGGCCACCAGGCCGGAACGTGAGAAGCGGGTCATTCTGTCTCCTTCATTGGGGTGGGAACCTTGTGCAGGGGTGGGGTCAGTACCGGAAGGGCCAGACTCGGAAGTAGTCCTTCATCCGCTGCCAGATCCGGTCCAGGCCGCGGGGCTCGAAGATGAGGAAGGCGATGATGATCGCGCCGAAGGCGGCGTTCTGGATCGCCGGCAGCTGGTCGGCCAGGAACGGCACCGAGCCGCTCGCCGCGTTGGCCACGTTGCGGATCAGCACCGGCAGCAGGGTCATGAACACCGCCCCGTAGACGGCGCCGGCGACGCTGCCCAGCCCGCCGACGATGATCATCGCCAGGTAGAGGATCGAGACCTCGAGGGTGAACTTCTCCCAGGTCACCACCTCGCTGTAGTGGGCGGTGAGCGCCCCGGCGAGGCCGACGAAGGAGGAGGACACCGCGAACGCGGTGAGCTTGGCCCGGGTGAGGTTGACCCCGATCGCCTCCGCCGCGATGTCCTGGTCGCGCACCGCCATGAACGAGCGGCCCAGGCCGGTGCGGAACAGGTTGCGGGCGCAGATGACGGCGAGCACCGCGATCACCGCGAGGATCCAGTACCACTGGAACTCGAACACCGACCGGGCGCCGATCTTGAACGGGCCGACCTCCAGCCGGTCGACGTTGATGTAGCCGCGGCCCTCGGTGAGGAAACCGCCGTAGTCGCGCCGGATGAAGAACTCGATGATCTGCTGGCTGGCCAGCGTGGCGATCGCCAGGTAGAGGCCCTTGAGGCGCAGGCCCGGCAGCCCGAAGAAGGTGCCGACCACCGCGGTCAGGGCGACCGCGAGGGCGATCGACAGCGGGGTCGGCAGGCCGATCCGGTCGCTGAGAATGACCGAGGCGTAGGCCCCCACCGCCAGGAAGCCGCCCTGGCCCAGGGAGATCTGCCCGGTGTAGCCGACGAGGATGTTGAGGCCGACGGCGCCGATGACCGCGATGAAGATCGTGTTGATGATGGACAGCCAGTAGTTGTCCATGACGAACGGGACGACGACGAGGAGCACCGCCAGCAGGGCCAGCCGGACGTACTCGGCCCGGGTGGCCCGCAGCCTCAGCTCGGAGGCGTAGCTGCGGTGGTGGATACCGGTCGCGGTGGCAGCCATGTCACACCCTCTCGATCCGGGTCTCGCCGAAGATGCCGTAGGGGCGGACCAGGAGGATCAGCACCAGCACGATGTACGGGATGACGGTCGCCAGCCCCGGGTCCAGGTACCCCGAGACGAACTGGCTGAGCAGCCCCATGACCAGGCCACCGACGATGGTGCCGGGGACCGAGTCCAGACCGCCGAGGATGACCACGGGGAAGACCAGGAGCCCGAACGAGGCGAGGTTCTGGTCGACCGCGGAGATGTCGCCCAGCAGCACACCGGCGATGAGCGCGCTGACCGCCGCGAGCGCCCAGGCCATCGCGAAGATCCGGCGCACCGAGATGCCCATGGTCATCGCGGCCTGCTGGTCGTCGGCGACGGCGCGCATCGCGATGCCGTGCCGGCTGCGGCGGAAGAACTGGGTGAACAGGGTCAGCACGACCGCCGCGATGAGGACGACGAGCAGCCGGTTCAGCGGGATCGTCGCCCCGGCGAAGGAGATCGAGGTCCGCGGCAGCAGCGGCGGCTGCGACATGGGGGAGGTGCCGTAGAACATCTGCACCAGCGCCCGGAGCAGCATCGACAGCCCGATGGTCACCATGATGATGCTGATCGGGCTCTCCCCGACCATGGGCCGCAGGATCAGCCGCTCGATGACGATCCCGATGAGCGTGGCGACGACGACCCCGAAGACCACGGCGAGCACCATCGGCAGCCGCAGCACGACGAACGCCGTGTAGAACATGTACGCCCCGACGAGGAGGAACTCGCCCTGGGCGAAGTTGATGACGCCGGTGGCCTTGTAGATGAGCACGAAGCCCAGGGCGGCCAGCGCCAGGATCGCGCCGTCGGCCAGCCCGTAGACCAGCAGGTTCAGGAAGGTGCTCATCGGCGACCACTCCAGACGGGCCGGCGACCCCGGTCCTTCGGGATCTCGTAGGTGGTCAGGTCGAAGATCTTCAGCGTCAGCTCCCGGTCCACGGTCGTGCCGTCCTGGTAGGTGATCCGGCTGGTGATCGTCACGTCCTCCCGGCCCGCGCGCAGCGCCGCGATGATGTCGGCGTAGCGCTCGGCGATGACGTTCCGGCGCACCTTGCGGGTGCGGGTGATCTCGTCGTCGTCGGGGTCGAGCTGCTTGTGCAGCAGCACGAACCGCTGGACGCGGATGGTCTCCGGCAGGTCCTCGTTGGCCCGGGTGATCTCCTCGGCGAGGAGGTCGTACACCTCCGGCTTGCCCGCCAGGTCGGTGTAGGTCGTGTAGCCGAGGCGCTCGTGCTCGGCCCAGGAGCCGACCGTCGCCGGGTCGATGGTGATCATCGCGGTCATCCCCTGCCCGATGACCTCCGGGGCGAAGGTGACCGCCTCCTCGACGTAGGGCGAGAACTTCAGCTTGTTCTCGATGAACGCGCTGGAGTAACGGGTGCCGTCGGGCGCGGTGAGGACGTCCTTCTGCCGGTCGATGACGACCAGGTGGCCGGTGCCCTCGTCGAGGTAGCCGGCGTCGCCGGTGTGCAGCCAGCCGTCCGGGTCGACCGCCTCGCGGGTGGCCTCGGGGTTGCGGTGGTAGCCGCGGAACACCGACGCGGACCGCAGCAGGATCTCGCCGTCGTCGCTGATCCGCAGCTCGGTGCCCGGGATCGGCGTGCCGACCGTGTGGAAGGCGATGTCGTCGTCGCGGTGGACGACGGCGATCCCGCAGATCTCGGTCTGGCCGTAGATCTGCTTGAGGTTGACGCCGATGGCGTGGAAGAAGCGGAACACGTCCGGACCGAGCGGGGCGCCCCCGGTGTAGCAGCGCTTGATCCGGGCCAGCCCCAGCTGGTCGCGCACCGGCCGGGTGGCCACCTGGTCGGCGACCAGGTGCAGGAACCGCAGCCACGGCCCGGGCTTCCGGCCGGTGACCCGCAGCGAGGCGACCTTGTCGCCGATGTCGTAGCCCCAGCCGAAGAGGCGGCGCTTGAGCCAGCCGGCCTCGTCGATGCGCACCTGGACCTCGGAGAGCATCGACTCCCAGATCCGGGGCGGGGAGAACATGACGTCCGGGCCGATCTCGCGCAGGTCCGTCTTCTGGGTCGCCGAGTCCTCCGGGAAGGAGATCGTCAGCCCGCGGGACAGGCCGCACGCGACCGCGAGCATCTGCTCGCCGATCCAGGCGAACGGCAGGAAGGAGACGTAGCGGTCCTTCGGCCCGATCGGGTCCACCTGGGTGAGGTGGTCGGCCATCGAGAGCAGGTTGGCGTGGGACAGCTCGCCGAGCTTGGGCTTCGACGTCGTCCCGGACGTGGTGCAGATGACCGCGATGTCGTCGGGCGTGGTGCGGTCGACCTGCTCGTCGAACCAGCCCGGGTGGCCCTCGCCCCACTCCCGGCCCCGCGCCTCGAGGTCGGTGAAGTCCAGCAGCCAGGGGTCGTCATACTGCTCCAGCCCGTGCGGGTCGTAGAAGACGACCCGCTCCACCAGCAGCGGCTCCTCCCCCGCCTGCCGGTCCCACTCGTCGCGCAGCCGCAGCAGCTTGTCGACCTGCTCCTGGTCCTCCGCGACGACCACCCGCGCGCGGGAGGTGGTGAGGATGTGGCGCAGCTCCTCACCGATCGAGGTCGGGTAGATGCCGACCACCGCGGCGCCGATGCTCTGCGCGGCGAGCTCGGCGATGAGCCACTCCGGCCGGTTGTCGCCCAGCACCGCGATGATCTCGCCGCGCTGGACCCCCAGCGAGGCCAGCCCGTGGGCGAAGTCGCGTACCCGGGCCAGGTAGGCGCTCCAGGTGAGCGGCTGCCAGATGCCGTAGCGCTTCTCCTGCATCGCCACGTCGTCGGGCCGCTGCCGGGCCAGGCCCCGGAGCAGTCGGGGGAAGGTGGACTGCGCCGAGGGGGTGTCGTCCACCCCGGTGGCGCTGCGGTCCCGGACGGTGGTGTCAGCCACGGTTGCCCTCCGCCTCGTCGTGGGTGCCGAGCTGCTCGAGGGTCCGCAGCGCCTCGCGCACCTCGGCGTCCTCCTCCTCGGCGCCCAGGTAGGCCTCGACGACCGCGGGGTCGGCCTTGACCTCGTCGGGGGTGCCGTCGGCGATGAGCCGGCCGAAGTCGAGGACGCTGACCCGGTTGGAGATGTCCATGACGACGTTCATGTCGTGCTCGATGAGGACGACCGACACCCCGGCGAGCTCGTGCACGTCGAGGATGTAGCGGGCCATGTCCTCCTTCTCCTCGGCGTTCATGCCCGCCATCGGCTCGTCGAGGAGCAGCAGCGCCGGCTGCAGGCACAGCGCCCGGCCGAGCTCGACGCGCTTCTGGATGCCGTAGGCCAGGGACCCGACCGGCTTGTGCCGGAACGCCTGCAGCTCGAGCAGGTCGATGACCTCCTCGACGAGGTGCCGGTGCCGGATCTCCTGGCGGCGGGCCGGGCCCAGCCACAGCATCGAGCGCCACACGCTGTGGCGCATGTGGATGTGCCGGCCCAGCATGAGGTTCTCCAGGACCGTCATGTGGGCGAACAGCTCGATGTTCTGGAAGCTGCGGGCCACGCCGAGCCGGGCGATCTTGTACGGCGGCAGGCTGGTCAGCCGGTGCACCCGCTCCTGCCCGGGGGAGCCGTCGGGCCCGGGCGGGTCGGCCGTGTGCAGCCGGATCTCCCCCTCCTGCGGGTGGTACAGACCGCTGATGCAGTTCAGCAGGGAGGACTTGCCGGCGCCGTTGGGGCCGATGACCGCGTGGACGTGGCCCTCGGTGACCGTGAACGTCACGTCGGTGAGGGCCTTGACACCACCGAACCGGAGGGAGACGTGGTCGACCTCGAGCACCGGCCGGCCCGCCGGCAGGTGCGACCCCCTGAGGGAGTGCTGGTAGGCCCTGGTGAGCACTGGCAGACCTCCGAGCTCGTTCGTCCGCGTCGACTGGTACCGAGAGTGACAGTAGCTTTCCACTATCTGGAAGGCAAGGACTACCATCGGAACTGTTATCCCATCGTGTCCTGCAAATCCACGGATAGTGGATAATGAGCGCCCGTCAGAGGAAGTGAGGGCCAGATGGTGAACGCGGTCGGCGCCGAGTCGGAGGGTCGGGGCGGGCTCGGCACGGTGCGCAACGCGGTCCGGCTGCTGGAGCTCCTGGGCGAGGGCCCGGCATACCAGCAGCTCAGCGACCTGGCCGAGCGGTCCGGCATGTCCCTGCCCACGGTCCACCGGCTGCTGCGCTCCCTGGTGCTGGCCGACCTGGCGGTCCAGGACCCCCAGTCCTCCCGCTACGGCCTCGGGCCCGAGCTGACCCGGCTCTCCGGGCACTACCTGTCCCGGCTGCCGCTGCTCGGGGCGCTCGCGCCCTACCTGTCGCCGCTGCGCGACGAGCTGGGCACCACGCTCTACGTCATGACGCTGGTGCACGGTGAGGTCGTCTACGTCGACCGGGTCGACGGGCCCGGGGGGAGCCCGTACCGCGACACGCACCGGGTGCACCCGGCGCTGCTCACCGCCGGCGGCCGGCTCCTCGCGGCCCGCGCCGACGAGGTCAACTGGCAGTGGGCCCTCGACAAGGCCGACCCCGACGACCGCGAGCAGGCGACCCGCCAGCGCGAGGAGTGGGCCGCCGCACCGTGGCTCGCCGTCGCCCCCTCCGACCCGACGCTCAGCGCCGAGGTCGCCGTCCCGGTCGTCGACGGGCGCGGGGTCGCCGTCGCCGCGCTGTCCGCCGCCGTCGACGACGCCGAGGACGACCGGAACCGCGCCGTGGCCGCCAGCCTGGGCCGGGCGGCGAAGGCGGCCGGCAGGACCCTGAGCCATGTCTGAGCCGTCCCTGCCGCCGCTGGGCGCGCCCGACCCGGCCTGGGAGAAGGTGGCCGGCCAGATCACCTTCGACACGGCATACGAGGAGCTCTGGCAACCCGGCCCCCGCGGCGGGCACTGGTTCGTCGGCGGCGCGCTCAACCTCTCGGTGAACTGCGTCGACCGGCAGCTGCCCGGGCGGGGCGACCGGGTGGCGCTGCACTGGGAGGGCGAGCCGGGCGACCGGCGGTCGTTCACCTACCGGGAGCTGCACGAGCAGGTGCTGGCGCTGACCCGGGGGCTGCGCTCGCTCGGGCTGGGACCCGGTGACCGGGTCGGGCTGCACCTGGGGTGGCTGCCCGAGACCGTCGTGTCGATGCTCGCCTGCGCCCGGATCGGGGCGGTCTACACGATCCTGCCGGCGCCGCTGCCGGCCGAGGCCCTGGCCGACCGGCTGGCCGGGATGGAGCTCAAGGTGCTGTTCACCCAGGACGGCGCCTGGCGGCACGGCACCGTCCTGCCGCTCAAGGCCCGCGCGGACGAGGCGCTGAGTGCGACCCCCGGTGTCGAGCACACCGTCGTGGTGCGGCGGACCGGGATGGACGTGCCGTGGTACGAGGGCGACCGGTGGTACCACGACCTCGTCGCAGCCGCCCGGCCCGGCGCGGTGACCCCGGACGACGAGCCGGTCGCGGTGCCCCCCGACCACCCGGTGTGCACCATGCCGCAGGCCAACCGCCGGGGCGAGCCGATCCTCATCCGGCACGGCACGGGCGCGGTCCTCGCCGCGTCGGTGGCGGTGCACCAGCAGCTGTCCTCCGGCGGGGTCTTCTGGTGCGCCGCGGACATCACCTGGGTGGCGACCCAGTTCCACGGCATCTACGGGCCGCTGGCCTGCGGGGACACCTCGGTGATGTACGAGGGGACCCTGGACGTGCCCAACCACCGGCGGGCCTGGCGGATCGTCGAGCGCTACGGCGTGGAGACGGTCCTCACCAGCCCGTCGGTCGCCCGGACCGTCCGCGGCTGGGCCCGGTCGATGCCCGAGGTGGAGCGGATGCCGACGCTGCGGCGGGTCATCACCGCCGGCGAGCCGGTCGAGGAGGAGCTCGGCGAGTGGCTGCGCCAGGCGCTGGGCGGCGGCGAGCTCGAGCTCGGCGACGCCTGGGGGCAGCTGGAGCTCGGCGGCATCGTGCGCGTCGTGGGGCTGCCCACGGACGGGGACCTGGTGCCGCTGCCCGACTGCGGCCTGGACATCGTCGACCCCGACGGGCAGCCGCTGCCCCCCGGGCAGGCCGGCGAGGCGGTGCTGCGCCGCGCCTGGGCCGGGATGTCGGTCGGTGTCGAGGGCGGCGCCGCGTCGGTCGACGAGGCGCACTGGACCCGCCACCCGGGTCTCTACGCGACCGGCGACCTCGCGGTGCGCGAGGGTGAGGGTGCGGAGGTCACCTTCCTGGGCCGGACCGACGACGTGGTGCCGATCTTCGGCCAGCTGGTCTCGCTCCGGGAGGTCCGCGAGGTGCTGGCCGAGCACCCGTACGTCGCGGCCGCCGACGCCGCGGTCCGCAAGGACCCTTCGGTGGGCCGCAGCATCGTCGCCGCGGTGGCGCTGAAGCCGGAGGTCGCGCGCACCGCCGACCTGGACGCCGTGGCCGTCGACCTCATGGACAACGTCCGGGAGATGATGGGCGGCCTGGCCCGCCCCCGGGCGGTGCTGTTCGTCGACCGGATCGGCGACGAGCTGAGCCGCACCCAGCGCACCCAGGCGTTCGCCACCCTGGCGACCGAGGACCGGCACACCCCGACCACGGTCACCTGGGAGCAGGTCCTCGCCGCCGCCGGCGTCCGCCCCTGACCCGACCGAACACGCGAAACGTTGGTCCCGAGACCCGACCGGACACGCCAAACGGCGCAGTTCACCGCCCACCGAGCACGCCAGCCGGCGCCCTGCCGACGATCTCCACGTGAGCAGGCGCCGTTTCGCGTGTCCGGTCCGCCTGTGGAGGCGTCGCCTCGCGTGTCCGGTGACCCGTGGAGGGCGCTGTTTCGCGTGTTCGGTCGCGGGGGTGACGCGGTCAGGTGGCGAGGCCGTGGAGGAGCAGGCTGGTCTCCTGGCGGACGTAGGCGTCCAGGCTCATCCGGGCGCCGACGTTCCAGTGCTTGAGCGCCCAGCCGTGCGCGATCATCAGCACGGTGTGCGCGACCAGCTCGGGGTCGATCGCCCGGAACGACCCGCGGGCCAGGCCGTCGACGACGATCTGCCGGATCGGCTGGACGGTGCGCAGCTCCAGCTCCTTGATCCGGGCCAGGCCGGCGGGCGGCAGGGTCGCGCTCTCCCGGTAGGCCAGGACCGCCGCCTCGCGCTTGGCGTCGATGATCTCGCAGTAGGCCCGCACCGCCCCGGCCAGCTGCTCCTCCGGTGACTCCTCGGCCTGGATCCGCTCGGGCAGGGTCTGCTCGAAGTCCCGGAGGATGTCGACGATCACCGCCTCGAGCAGCTCCAGCTTGCCCCCGAAGTACTGGTAGATGAGCCCGACGCTGACGTCGGCCGCCTCGGCCAGCTGCTGCACCGACATCGCGTGGTAGCCGGTGCGCTGCATGAGCCGCGCGGCGGCGTCGAGGATCTGCCGGCGGCGCCGCTGGATCCGCTCCGCCCGCCGCGCCTCGCGCTGCACCACTGAATGCTCATTCATTTAGTATGACGCTAGCCCGGCTGGCGCGCACCCGTCAACCGAGCACAAAGCACAGAGAACGTGTTGACAGCCGACAGCCTGCGTGCCAGATTCTGAATGAGCATTCACTCAACAGTCGCGAGCGAAGGGACCTCCCCATGGCGGACTTCGAGGACATCATCTACACCGTCGAGGACAAGACCGCGACGATCACGATCAACCGTCCTCACCGGTACAACGCCTTCACCGCCCGCACCGTGGAGGAGCTCATCAAGGCGTTCCGTCTGGCGTGGGCGGACCACGAGGTGCGCAGCGTCATCCTCACCGGCGCCGGCGACAAGGCCTTCTGCACCGGCGGCGACGTCAAGCAGCGGGCCGAGACCGGCGACTACGGGCCCTCCGAGTCCGGGATGTTCGAGATCGGGTACCTGCAGAAGCTCATCCGGGACATCCCCAAGCCGGTCATCGCCGCGGTCAACGGCGTGGCCATCGGCGGCGGCCACGTGCTGCACGTGCTGTGCGACGTCTCGATCGCCAGCGAGACCGCGCGCTTCGGCCAGGCCGGGCCGCGGGTGGGGTCCTTCGACGCGGGGTTCGGCACGGCATACCTGGCCCGCGTCGTCGGCGAGAAGAAGGCCCGGGAGATCTGGTTCTTCTGCCGGCAGTACTCCGCCGCCGAGGCCCTGGAGATGGGGCTGGTCAACAAGGTCGTGCCGCCGGAGCAGCTCATGGACGAGGCCCGCGCCTGGGCCGCCGAGATCGCGGTGCTGTCCCCCACGGCGATCCGGTTCTGCAAGCAGTCGTTCAACGCCGACACCGACCACCAGGCCGGCTTCTCCAACATGGCGATGACCGCCCTGGACGCGTTCGCCACCTCCGCGGAGGGCATGGAGGGCGCCCGCGCGTTCGCCGAGAAGCGGCCGCCGGAGTTCGACAAGTACGTCCAGTGGCACTGAGCCGCACGGGCTGAACGACAAGGAGACGCTCGTGCACTACGGCTTCGACGAGGACCAGCAGGCCTATGCCCGTGAGATCCGCAGGTTCGCCGAGAAGGTCCTCGCCCCGCACTACCAGGCGGACGACGCCGCGGCCCGGTTCCGCCCCGAGCTGCCCGGGGAGCTGGCCCGGATGGGCCTGACCGGGCTGCGGATCCCCGAGGAGTACGGCGGGCAGGGCGCCTCCGCGGTCATCGCCGGCATCGCCGCCGAGGAGGTCGGGCGGTGCGACTTCAACGCCTCCTACGGGATCATCGTCACCGGCCTGGTCAGCGACATCATCGTCCGCAACGCCAGCCCGGAGCAGAAGGAGGCGTGGCTGCCCGGCATCGCCTCCGGCGAGACCATCCCGTGCATCTGCATCACCGAGCCCGGGCACGGCACCGACGCGGCCAACCTGCAGCTCAAGGCCGTCCCGGACGGCGACGGCGGCTGGGCCCTGCACGGTGAGAAGACCTCGATCACCCTGGGCACGGTCGCCGACCGGGGCGTGGTCCTGGCCCGCACCGGCGGCTCCGGCGCCCGTGGGGTCAGCGCCTTCTGGGTCGACATGACCCACCCCACGATCACCCGGTCCGGCTTCGACGACCTCGGCGGGCGCTCGATCGGCCGCGCCTCGATCCACTTCGACGGCACCCCGGTCGGCCGGGACGCGCTCATCGGCGAGGAGGGCGGCGGCTTCGTCTCGACGATGCAGGGCTTCGACTACTCCCGGGCCATCATCGGCCTGGCCTGCCTCGGTGCCGCCCAGGCCTCCCTGGAGGAGGCGCTCCAGTGGGCCCGCGACCGGAAGACCTTCGGCAAGCCGATCGGCTCCTTCCAGGGCGTGTCGTTCCCGCTGGCCGAAGCGGCCACCCACATGCTCGGCGCCCGGCACGTCTGCTACGAGGCGCTGTGGCGCAAGGACGAGGGCCTGGAGCACAGCAGCGAGGCCGCGATGGCCAAGTTCTGGGCGCCCAAGCTCGCCGCCGAGGTCATCCACCGGTGCCTGCTCACCGTCGGCCACGTCGCCTACTCCACCGAGAGCCCGATCGGGCAGCGGCTGCGCGACGTCATCGGCCTGGAGATCGGCGACGGCACCGAGCAGGTCAGCAAGCTCGTCATCTCCCGGCACCTGCTGGGCCGGGAGTTCGCCCCGTGACCCCCGACACCGCACCGAAAGGCACCCGCATGGGCAGGCTCGAGAACAAGATCGCGATCGTCACCGGCGCCGGCCGCGGCATCGGCAAGGGCATCGCCACCAAGCTGGCGGCCGAGGGCGCCCACGTCGTGGTCTCCGACATCGACGGCGACACCGCCGGGGCCACCGCCGAGGAGCTGGGCGGCACCCCGGTCGTCGCCGACGTCGCCTCCCTGGACTCGGTGCGCGCCATGACCGAGCAGGTCATCGCCGCCCATGGTCGGGTCGACGTCCTCGTCAACAACGCCGGCTGGGACCTGGCCGGCCCGTTCCTGGAGTCCGACCCCGCGGTCTGGGACAAGATCGTGCGGATCAACCTCTACGGCGTCCTCAACACCACGTACACCGTGGTGCCGCACATGGTCGAGGCCGGCTCCGGCGCCGTGGTCAACGTCTCCTCCGACGCCGGCCGCGTCGGCTCCTCCGGCGAGGCGGTCTACTCCGCCGCGAAGGGCGGCATCATCGCGTTCACCAAGACCATGGCCCGGGAGACCGCCCGCGCCGGCATCCGGGTCAACGCGGTGTGCCCCGGGCCGACCGACACCGCGCTGTTCGCCTCCATCGGCGGGGACAACCCCAAGCTGCGCGAGGCGCTGACCAAGGCGATCCCGATGCGCCGCCTCGGCCGCCCCGAGGACCTGGCCAACGCGGTCGCCTTCCTGGCCTCCGACGAGGCCGCGTTCATCACCGGGCAGACGCTCAGCGTCAGCGGCGGCCTCACCATGGTCTGACCATGGACACCATGACCACCGACACCAGCATCCGTCCCGCCTACCTCGTCGGCGGGGTGCGCACTCCCTTCGGCCGGTATGCCGGGGCCCTCGCCCAGGTGCGCGCCGACGACCTCGCCCGGCACGTCATCCGGCAGCTCCTCGACCGGTACCCCGCCGTACCGCCCGAGGCGGTCTCCGAGGTGGTGCTCGGCTGCGCCAACCAGGCCGGGGAGGACAACCGCAACGTGGCGCGCATGGCCGCACTTCTCGCCGGCCTGCCGCAGACGGTGCCCGGCATCACGGTCAACCGGCTGTGCGCCTCCGGCCTCGACGCCGTCCTCCAGGGCGCCCGGGCGGTCCGCCTCGGCGAGGCCGACCTCGTCGTCGCCGGCGGCGTGGAGAGCATGTCGCGCGCCCCCTTCGTCATGCCCAAGGCCGCCACCCCGTTCAGCCGCCAGGCGGAGGTCTACGACACGACCATCGGCTGGCGCTTCGTCCACCCGGAGATGGAGCAGCGCTACGGCACCGACCCGATGCCCAGGACCGCGCAGACCGTCGCCGACCGCTACGGCATCTCCCGGGAGGACCAGGACGCCTTCGCGCTCCGCTCCCAGCAGCGCACCGCCGCGGCCCGGGCCCGTGGCCGGCTGGCCAGGGAGATCGCCCCGGTCCACGTGCCGCAGCGCAAGGGTGACCCGGTCGTCGTCGACACCGACGAGCACCCCCGCGAGACCAGCCTGGAGGCGCTCGGCCGGCTGCGGCCGCTGTTCGAGAACGGCTCGGTGACCGCCGGTAACTCCTCCGGCGTCAACGACGGCGCCGCCGCGGTGCTGCTGGCCTCGGAGGCCGCGGTCGAACGCTACGGCTTCGAGCCGCTGGCCCGGGTCGTCACCGGCACCTCGACCGGCGTCGAGCCCGCCGTGATGGGCATCGGGCCGGTCCCCGCCACCCAGGCGCTGCTCGAGCGCACCGGGCTCACCCTGGGCGACATCGACGTCATCGAGCTCAACGAGGCGTTCGCCGCCCAGTGCCTGGCGGTGCTGCGCGGGCTCGGCCTGCCCGACGACGCCGAGCACGTCAACCCCAACGGCGGCGCGATCGCCCTCGGCCACCCGCTCGGCGCCAGCGGCGCCCGGCTCGCCCTCACCGCGGCCCTGGAGCTGGCCGAGCGGGACGCCCGCCGCGCCGTGGTCACCCTGTGCGTCGGCGTCGGCCAGGGCGTCGCCGCGCTGCTCGAACGGCCCTGACGGGCGACGAAGGAGAGAGATGGACCTGGAGACGATCCTGCTGACGGTGGCGGACGGCGTCGCCGTCGCCACCCTCAACCGGCCGGAGGTCCGCAACGCGCTCAGCGCGCGGGTCCTCGACGACCTGCGGGCGGTCCTCGACCACGTCGCCGGCGAGGACGGGATCGGCGCGCTCGTGGTCACCGGCGCCGGGGAGAAGGCGTTCGCCGCCGGCGCGGACATCACCCAGGTCCTCACCTACGACATCGCCCACGGCCTCACCGCCCGGATGCAGCGCGTCTACGACGAGGTCGAGCAGCTCGACAAGCCGACGATCGCGGCGGTCAACGGCTACGCCCTCGGCGGCGGCTGCGAGCTGGCGATGGCCTGCGACATCCGGATCGCCTCCGACAACGCCCGGTTCGGCCTGCCCGAGCTGGCCCTCGGGGTGCTCCCCGGCGCCGGCGGCACCCAGCGGCTGTCCCGGCTCGTCGGGGTCGGCCGGGCGGTGGAGATGATCCTCACCGGCCGCATGGTCGGCGCCGAGGAGGCCCGCCAGATGGGGCTGGTGACCAGCGTCGTGCCGCAGGCCGACCTCCTGGCGAGCGCCCGTCATACGGCGCAGACCATCCTGGCCAAGGGACCGCTCGCGGTCCGGCTCGCCAAGACCGTCGTCCGGGCCGGCTACGACGCCGACCGGCACACCGGCCAGGTCGTCGAGCGCCTGGCCCAGTCCGTCCTCTACGCCACCGCCGACAAGACCGAGGGCGCCACGGCGTTCCTGGAGAAGCGCACCCCGCGGTTCACCGGCCGCTGAGCCCTGAAGGAGACCCCATGGACCTGGCCCTGACCGAGGAGCAGCAGAGCTTCCGCGCGCTGGCCCGCGAGTTCCTCGACCGCGAGGTCGTCCCGCACCGGACCGAGTGGGACCGGCGCGAGCAGGTCGACCTGGCGATCGTGCCCAAGCTCGGCGAGCTGGGCTTCTTCGGGCTGACCATCCCCGAGGAGTACGGCGGCCTGGGCGGGGACTACATCACCTACTGCCTCGGCATGGAGGAGCTGGGCCGGGCCGACTCCTCGGTGCGCGGCATCGTCTCGGTGTCCATGGGCCTGGTCGGCAAGGTGATCCTCAGCCACGGCACCGAGGAGCAGAAGCAGGAGTGGCTGCCCCGGATCGCCACCGGCGAGGCGCTGGCCTGCTTCGGGCTCACCGAGCCGGACACCGGCTCCGACGCCGGCAACCTGCGCACCCGCGCGGTCCGCGACGGGGACGACTGGCTGCTCACCGGGCAGAAGATCTTCATCACCAACGGCACCTGGGCCGACCTGTGCCTGGTCTTCGCCCGCACCGGCGGCCCGGGGCCGAAGGGGGTCAGCGCCTTTCTCGTCCCGACCGACTCCCCCGGCTTCGAGCGGCGCGAGATCAAGGGCAAGCTCGGGCTGCGCGGCCAGGCCACCGCCGAGCTCTACCTCACCGACGTGCGGGTGCCGGCGAGCGCGATGCTCGGCGAGGAGGGCCAGGGCTTCTCCATCGCGATGCACTCCCTCGACAAGGGGCGCGTCTCGGTGGCGGCGGGGTGCACCGGGATCATCCAGGGCTGCCTGGAGGCGGCGGTGGAGTACACCACCCAGCGCAGGCAGTTCGGCAAGCCGCTGGCGGCGTTCCAGCTGGTGCAGGACATGATCGCCGACATGTCCGTCGACGCCGACGCCGCGCGGCTGCTGACCTGGCGCGCGGCCGACCTCATCGAGCGCGGCGAGCCGTTCGGCACCGCGGCGTCCAAGGCCAAGTACTTCGCCTCCGAGGCGGCGATCCGCGCGGCCAACGCGGCGATCCAGTGCTTCGGCGGCTACGGCTACGTCGACGAGTACCCGGTGCAGAAGTACCTGCGCGACGCCCGGGTCATGGCGCTGTACGAGGGCACCACCCAGATCCAGAAGCTGCTCATCGGGCGCGCCGAGACCGGCGTCAACGCGTTCGTCTGACGGGGGCCGGTATGACGCGGAGCCCGGGCCGCTCGCTGCGGGTGCTGGAGCCGGGTGGTCGCCCGGAGTGGGTCGAGGGGCCGCTGGACCCGGACACCTCACCCGGCTCGGTGCTGGTGCGGGTCGGGCACTCCTCGCTCAACTACAAGGACGCGCTCGCCGCCACCGGCCGCGCCCCGGTGCTGCGGCGGCACCCGCTGACGCTCGGGATCGACGCGGCCGGGGTGGTCGTGGAGTCGGGCGACCCGGCGGTGCCGCCGGGGACCCGGGTGGTCGTCACCGGTTTCGGGATGTCGGAGGACCACGACGGCGGGTGGGCGGACTGGCTGCGGGTGCCCGCGGACTGGGTCGTCCCGGTCCCCGAGGGCCTGACCGGGGAGGAGGCGATGGCCCTCGGCACGGCCGGGCTCACCGCGCCCCTGGCGATCCACCGGCTCGCGGAGCACGGGCTGCGCCCCGGCGACGGGCCCGTCGCGGTCACCGGTGCCAGCGGCGGCTCGGGGATGCTCGCCGTGGCCATGCTGGCCGGCTCGGCCACGAGGTCGTCGCCGTCACCGGGCGGCCGGGGAGCCGCGACCTGCTGGGTGTCAACACCGGCTGGTTCGACCCAGGCCTGCGCCGCCGCCTCTGGCAGCGGATGGCGACCGACCTGCGCCCGGCCGACCTCGCCGCCGTCTACCGGACCGAGCCGCTCACCGCGGTGACGACGCTCGTCGAGGACCTCCTCGACGAGCCGGGTCACCGGGCGGGTCGTGCTGGCCGTGTGACGCGCGCCGGCCCCGGCGCGAGACGATGACGCCATGAGCGACGACGCCCTGCTGGTCGAGCGGCACGACCACATCGAGACCTGGACCCTCAACCGGCCCGACGAGCGCAACCCGATCAGCGACGACGAGGTGGTGACCGCGCTGGTGGCGGCGCTGGACCGGGTCGAGCGCGACCACGACGTGCGGGCCGTCGTCCTCACCGGCGCCGGCTCCGCCTTCTCCGCCGGCGGGAACGTCAAGAAGATGGCCGACCGGTCGGGGATCTTCGGCGGCCTGCCGCACCAGGTCCGTGAGGGCTACCGGCACGGCATCCAGCAGATCCCGCTGGCCTTCGCCCGGTGCGACGTGCCGGTCGTGGCCGCGGTCAACGGACCGGCGGTCGGCGCCGGGTGCGACCTGGCGCTGATGTGCGACCTGCGGGTGGCCGCCGAGTCGGCCTGGTTCGCCGAGTCGTTCGTCAAGCTCGGCATCATCCCCGGCGACGGCGGCGCCTGGCTGCTCCCGCGCGTCGTCGGGCCGGCCCGTGCGGCGGAGATGGCGCTCACCGGCGACCGGGTCGACGCCCACACCGCGCTGTCCTGGGGGCTGGTCAACCAGGTGGTCCCCGACGACCGACTCCTCGAGGCGGCCACCGCGCTGGCCCGGCGGGTCGCGGCGAACCCGCCCCACGCCATACGGATGGGCAAGCGGCTGCTGCGGGAGTCGGGCCACCAGACCCTCGCCGGCCACCTGGAGATGTCCGCGGCGATGCAGGCGCTGGCCCACCACGCCCCCGACCACGCCGAGGCGATCAGCGCCTTCGTGGACCGTCGGGAGCCGCGGTACACCGGCGAGTGAGGCCTCCGCCGCGGGGCGACCCCGCGCCGATATCCTGAGGCGTCCCTGGGCCCCGGCGGGGAGGTGCGGCCATGCCTGACTCCTGGATCAACGCCCTGCCCGGCGCGACCCCCGGCGCCCGGATCACCACCCCGCCCGCCGACGGGTGGGACGAGGTGGCCTCCTCGCTGACCTGGGCCCAGCCCTACGACCGGCTCTGGGAGCCCGGGCGTCGCAGCGGCCGCTGGTTCGTCGGCGGCGAGCTCAACCTCTCGGTCAACTGCCTCGACCGTCACCTGCCCCGCCACGCGGAGCGGGTCGCCGTGCACTGGGAGGGCGAGCCGGGCGACCGGCGCTCCCTCACCTACCGGGAGCTGCACGAGGAGGTCGAGCAGCTGACCCGGGCGCTGCGCGGCATGGGGGTGGGCCCCGGCGACCGGGTCGGGCTGCACCTGGGCTGGCTGCCGGAGACCGTCGTGGCGATGCTGGCCTGCGCCCGGGTCGGCGCGGTGCACACGATCCTCCCGGCGCCGCTGCCGGTCGAGCCGCTGGCCGACCGGCTGGAGTCCCTGGACCTCACCGTGCTGTTCACCCAGGACGGCGCCTGGCGGCACGGGACCGTGCTGCCGCTCAAGGCCCGGGCGGACGAGGCGCTGCTTGCGGCCGGGTCGGTGGAGCACACCATCGTGGTGCGCCGCACCGGCATGGACGTGGCCTGGTTCGAGGGCGACCGCTGGTACCACGACCTCGTCGCCACCACCCGGCCGGGCAAGAACACCCCCGGCGGCGAGGCGGTGACCCTCCCGGCCGACCACCCGGTGGCGACGGTGCCCCTCGCCACACGCGGCGGCCGCCCGGTCTCGATCGTCCACGGCGCGGGGACGATGCTGGTCAGCGCCCTGGCGGTGCACCGCCAGCTGCGCACCGGCGGGGTGTTCTGGTGCGCCGGCGACATCGCCTGGGCGGTGACCCAGTTCCACGGCATCTACGGCCCGCTCGCCCACGGCGACACCGCGGTGATGTACGAGGGCACCCTGGACGTGCCCACCCACCGGCGGGCCTGGGAGATCATCGCCCGGTACGGCGTCGAGACGATGCTCACCACCCCGTCCGTGGTCCGGACGGTACGCGGCTGGGCGCGGGAGATGCCGGAGGTGTCGGCGATCCCGTCGCTGCGCCGGGTGGTCACCGCCGGGGAGCCGGTGGAGCCGGAGCTGGCCGACTGGCTGGTGGACGCGATGGGTGCGGTGAACCTCGAGGTCGGCGACGCGTGGGGGCAGCTGGAGCTGGGCGGCATCGTCCGGGTCACCGGGCTGCCGCCGTCCGCTCCACCGGTGCCGGACTGCGGGCTCGACATCGTCGACCACGACGGCAAGCCGGTCCCGGACGGCGTTGTCGGCGAGGTGGTGTTGCGCAAGCCGCTGCCGGGCACGATGGTCGCCGTCGAGGGTGACCAGGCCGCCGTCGCCGAGTCGCACTGGAGCCGCTACCCCGGCGCCTACGCGACCGGCGACCTCGCCGAGCGGCGTCCCGACGGGACGGTGGTGTTCCTGGGCCGCACCGACGACGTGGTGTCCGTCTCGGGGCAGCTGGTCTCGCTGCGCGAGGTGCGCGAGGTGCTGGCCGACCACCCGTACGTCGCGGCCGCCGAGGTGACCTGGCGCAAGGACCCCGAGCTGGGGCGGTCCCTCGTGGCGGCGGTCGTCCTGTCCGACGAGGTCCCGGCCGGGCTCGACCTGGACGCCGTCGGAGTTGAGCTGATGGACACCGTGCGCGAGGTGATGGGCGGGCTGGCCCGGCCCCGGGCGGTGCTGGTCGTCGACCGGTTCGGCGACGAGCTGGGCCGCACCCAGCGGGCCCAGGCATTCGCCTCGCTGGCCACGTCCGACCGGCAGGGCGGCCCGCGCCGGATCACCTGGTCGCAGGTGCTGGCGGCCGCCGGCTACCAGGCCTGAGCGGCCGTCCACCCGGCCACCCGGCCCACCCGGCCCGCGGGCCGCACCGCGCACGTGCGCCGCCCAGCCAGCCCCCTGCGCACGTGCGCGGTTCGGCACGCGGTTTTCGCGATCCGGGCATGCGCATCTGCTCACGTGCGCGGTTCCGGTCGCGCTGGGGGACGGGGCTGGGACCGTGGGTGGAGGTGGGACCGGGGGTGGGCTGGGACGGGGGGTGGGCTGGGACGAGAGGCGGGGCCGCTAGACGGTATGTGGCGACCCGGTCGCCACATACCGTCTAGCGCGGGTGGGGTTGCTCCTGCCCGAGGTCGTCCGAAAGTCGCTCCGACCTGCGGGATCGGCCGGCGGGTGTCACCCTGTCGCCATGGCGTTGCGCATCAGTGAGCTGGTCCTGGACTGCCGCGACCCTGTCCGGCTGGCCCGGTTCTGGTGCGAGGCACTCGAGTTCGTGGTGGTGGGACGGGAACCGGACGGGTCCCTGGAGATCGGCCCGACGACGGGGTTCGGCGGACCGCAGCCGACCATCATCCTGTCCCCCACCGACCGGCAGCCTCCGGAGCGCGGGCTGCTCCACTTCGACGTCAGCCCGGTGGAGTCCACCATGGAGGCCGAGGTCGAGCGGCTCCTGGCCCTGGGCGCACAGCACGCCGACGTCGGCCAGACCGGCCAGGAGGACTGGGTCGTCATGCAGGACCCGGAGGGCAACATCTTCTGCGTCCTCCAGCGCAGCCTCGGTGTCCTTCCGCGCGCCCGCTGACCTGGGCCACCGCCAGGGCACGGTCCCCTGACCGGCCCTGACCCGGTCAGGGCTGGCGCAGCCCCAGACCGACCTCGTCGGCCATGATCGTCAGCGTCGCGGCGTCGATGGAGTAGGTCAGCGACTCCGCCGACAGCACCTGGACCACGTGGGCCTCGAGCTCTCCGGGTGCCCCGTCGCAGAACTTCCGGGTCATCGCGACCGGCCCGATCTGGAGGGTGTCGCCCTCGACGACCCAGGTGCCCCGGCCCCTGTTGCAGCCGCCGTCGACGAGCAGCGTGCCGTCCTCCTCGAAGGTCAGCGAGGCCGTGGCCCCGGCGGGCACGGACGAGACGGCGTCACCGGAGAGGTACAGCGACTCGACCTGCCACGTGGCCCCGGCCAGGGCGCGGTCCGGTTCGGCGACCTCGCGGTCCAGCAGCCGCAGCACCGTGTCGCCGGAGGTGAGGACGAGCTCGTCGTCGCTGAGCTGGACGGTCGGGCCCGTCTCGAGGAACCCCAGCAGCCACTGGTCCTGCTCGTGCAGCGCCTCGTCGCAACCCATCTCGGTCATGCCGCCGCCCCCGAAGGCGAGGGTGTCCCCGTCGAGCCGCCAGGTCCCCAGGATCGTGTTGCAGCCGGCCCGGGCGCTGAGGTTGCCGTCGCCGCCGAACGTCAGCCGGATGTCGGTCCCCTCGACCAGGGGCTGGGGGCTGCCGCCCTCCTCCACCGACGTCGAGACGAAGGCCCGGTCGTCGAGCGACCCGCCACCGTCAGCCACCACACCCTCCGATCTGCCGCACGCGGCGAGGAGCAGCACACACCCGACGAGCAGCAGCCTCCGCATGGTGGAAGGACGCACGGGGCCGCCCCGTCGTTCCCGCGCCGGCACGCCGCTCAGATGCTGCCGGTGATGAGGGGCTCACCCTCGCGCTCCGGCTGGGCCGACGGTCCGGTCTTGAGGTTGCGCTGGTCCTTGACCCACAGACCGACCAGACCCCGGAAGTGGGCGAGGAACTGGTCGTGCTCGTGCGGCGGGTAGGTGGCCCGGACCGTGTCGACGAGGATCTGGTCGAACCGGTCGGAGTCGACCCACTCCAGGACCGCCTCCGGCAGGTGCGCCAGGTGCTTCTGGCAGAACTCCAGGTAGCGCTCGGTCTCGAAGTACTCGTCGGCGAGCGCCCGGTAGGCCCGCATCTTCTCCAGGTAGTCCCGGTCGGGGTCGTCGGCGATCTCGAAGTAGCGCCGCATCTGCAGGTCGAGGACCGGCCTCCGGCCGGTGACCAGGCAGAACGTCGACCACCGCACGAGGGCGGTGATCGCCCACGGGAAGTAGTAGTGCAGCGAGGTGACCGCGACGTCGGGGCAGGCGTTCGCGTAGTCGATCGGGTGGACCTCGTCCCCGGCCACCAGCATCTCCGCGGAGTTGAACTCCCAGCCGAAGAAGGCGTTGACGACCTTGCTCACCGTCTGCGCCTCCCAGCCCGCCTGCGGGGAGAGGAAGTCGTAGGAGACGGCGTACCGGTTGTGCATCGGCTGCTCCGGGCGGAAGTCCATGACCATGGTCTCCGGCCCGATGGACAGGGCCCGGGCGAACTTGTCGTAGTCGACCGTCGCCTGCAGGTGCATGAGCATCTCGCCCGACTCGTCGTAGGAGCGGTGCAGCCCCTCCCGGTCCTCGATCCGGGAGACCCCGCGCCAGCCGCCGCCGTCGAACGGCTTCATGTACAGCGGGTAGCCCAGGTCCTCGGCGATCGCATCGAGGTCGAACGGCTCGTTGTACTTGGCCGAGGTGTAGGCCCAGCGGACGTTGTCGACCGGGTTCTTGTAGGGCACCAGCACCGTGCGGGGCACCTTCATGCCGAGGCGCATCATCGCGCAGTAGGCGCTGTGCTTCTCCATCGACTGGAAGGTGAACGGGCTGTTGAGCAGGTAGGTGTCGTTGACCAGCGCCGCTTTCTTGAGCCACTCGCGCGGGTGGTAGTACCAGTGCGCCAGGCGGTCGATGACCAGCTGGTGCCGCACCGGGTCGGTGAGCTCGAAGGGCGCGATCCGCAGCCGCTCCGAGCGCAGCTCGTACGCGGTGCCGTCCACCGTGATCGGGCCGACCAGCCCCAGGATGTCCTCGAACGCCTGGGGCCAGTCCTCCTCCGTGCCGAGCAGGAGACCGATCAGCAGGGTCTTCGAGGAGGCTGCCATGTCGAGAACCTACCGCGATCCCCCGCCCGGCGGCAGGACGAGCGGACCCCCTGCCGCGCCGCGCCTCAGCAGAAGCGGGGCAGGTGGTGGGCGATCTGCTTGCGCCACCACGGCCAGTCGTGCATCGAGTCGTAGCCCCACACGTCCAGCTCGTGCGGGATGCCCTTCTCGGCGAGCACGGCCGCCAGCTTGCGGGCCCCGGGGAGGGACTGGGTGGGGTGCACCTCGAACGCGCCCTGGCCGACGACGAGGAGGATCTGCACGTTCCGCCGGACCCAGTCCAGGTGGTGGCCGTGCATGTTGTGGACGTAGGCGATCGGGTTGTTGAAGTAGGTCGCCTCGCCGAGCTCGCCCCAGCCCCGCCACTGCGGCGGCTCGTAGTTGCCGGACAGGGCGACGGCCACCTTGAACACGTCGGGTCGCTTGAGCGCGAAGTTCACCGCGTGGTACCCGCCCATGCTGCAGCCGGTGGTGACGATGCCCTGGTGCCCCGGGGAGTCGTGGTCGATGGCCGGCACGACGTGGTTGAGGATCCAGTTCTCGTATGCCGTGTGGCGCCGGGCGCGCTCCTCGGTCGGCAGCGAGTACTGGGACCAGCTCTGGTGGTCGAAGGAGTCGACGCAGTAGAGCTTGACCCGGCCCGCCTCGATGAGGTCGCTCACCGCGTCGACCATGCCGTTGTTCTCGTAGTCCCAGGCCCGCCCGGCCTCGGAGGGGAACGCGATGACCGGGCGCCCGAAGTGCCCGTAGCGGATGACGGTGCCCGGCCGGTCCAGGCCCTCGCCGTTGATCTCCTCCTGCACCCGCTCCATCCGCGCCTCCTGTGCTGTGCCTGCCGGTCAGCGTGCCACAGAACCGGCGCCTCCGGCTCGCGGGAGACGCCGCTAACGTCGTCCGGGTGGAGCTCATCGGGCGCGGACGCACCGCCGACGTCTACGCCGTCGGCGACGGGACGGTGCTGCGCCGGTACCGCGACGGTCAGGACGCGGAGCGGGAGGCCGCGACCATGCGTCACCTGCACGGTCACGGCTTCCCGGTGCCCCGGGTCGTGGACGCCGACGGGCCGTCCCTGGTGATGGAGCGCCTCGACGGCCCGACCCTCCTCAGCACCCTGCTCTCCGGCGAGGCCGCTCTCGAGCAGGGCGCGGCCGTCCTCGCGGCGCTGCACCGGGACCTGCGCCGCGTCCCGCTGCCCGACCCGGCGCCGGGTGGTCCCGGCGAGGACCTCTCCGTGGTCCACCTCGACCTGCACCCGGGCAACGTCGTGGTGGTCCCTGGCCGCGGCCCGGTCCTCCTCGACTGGGCCAACGCCGAGGTCGCGCCGGGCGACCTCGACGTGGCGATGACGGCCGTCATCGTGGCGCAGGTGGCTCTGGCGCCGGCCGGGTCTCCCCTGGCGGACCCGGCCGGACACCTGCGACCGGAGCTCGAGTCGTTCCTGAGGACGTTCCTCCGCGAGGTGCGTGGTGACCCGCTGGCCCAGCTGAGCGCGGCGGCGCTGCTTCGGGCGAAGGACCCCGCCCTCTCCCCGGCCGAAAAGCGAGGGGTCACGGAGGCTGCCGAGCTCGTGGCCGGCCAGATCGACCCAACGTCCTGATTCCTCCTCGACGCGAAGGCTGGCGCAAGCGATCGCGGCCCCTTCCCGCCCGATCCCCTCACGCGTTGTGCCTGGTCGTCGCGGCCCCAAGACCTGCGGCGCGTGTCTCAAACCTCGCGGTGCCGACTCCGCACCGGCGACCTGACCAGCAGATAAGCAGGAGGACACCCATGCCGAACCACACTCGCCCCGCGCAGCGCCGACGACGCGTCGCCGGCGGCCTGACCGCCCTGGCGGTCGTCGCGGCGGGTCTCGCCGCAGCGCCTACCGCCTACGCCGCACCCGAGCCGACGGCCTCGGCCAGCCCGGACGCGATCGACCGCTACGGAACCTCGACCGTCACGCTCACGCTCGAGGGGGAGACCAGCCTGCAGTCCACACCGACCGATCTCGTTCTCGTCCTGGACGAGTCCGGCAGCATCAACAGCTCCAACTTCAACCGGTTGAAGAGCTTCGCCGATGACATCGTCGAGGCGGTGGCCGCTGACGGGCTGTTCGAGCACGGCGGCACCGTCGGGATCGTCGCGTTCGGCTCCGGCTCCCGACTCGTCCTTGCCCGCGGCGCCTCGGAGTCGCTGAGCCGCGACGCCATCTCCCGGCTGTCACAGCGTGGCGGCAGCACCTGCATCGCCTGCGGGCTCGACACGACCAGCACGCTGCTCATGAACAACTCGGTCCCCGGTCCAGACGACCCGGAGCGCAACAGAGCGGTCATCGTCGTGACCGACGGCAACGCGAACGTGAGAGCGGGGGACACCGCGCTCTCCGCCCAGATCCTGCAGAGTCGTGCGGAGGTGTTCGCCGTCGGCGTCGGCTCCGGCGTCAGCCAGGCCACGCTCGAGCTCGTCGCCAGCGGCGACGGGGCCACGAACACCTTCCCCGTCCACAGCTTCGATGCCCTCGAGTCCCTGCTCGAGTCCCTGGTCGCGGCGGTAGCGGTCCCGGCTGCGACGAACCCGTCGGTCACCGTGACACTGGCTCCGGACTGGGTGCTGGTCCCCGGCTCGGTCAGCGCCACGCTCGGCGCATCCGTCAGCGGCCAGACCACCGACGGATTCACCGTGTCGCGGGACGCCCTCGGAGACGAGAGCCTCGTCATCAGCTACGAGGTCGAGCACCTCGGTGCCGCCTGTGGCCCGCTCCCGGTCAATGCCGCCGTGGACTACAGCGACGACGAGGGCGCCCAGGTCGCCTTCCCGGCCGCCACGGTCGAGGTGAACTGCCTGGCCCCCGTGGCCGACGCCGGACCGGACCGCACCGTCGACGAGGGGTCCACCGTGCTGCTAGACGGCACCGGCAGTCACGACCCGGACGGCACCGTCACGGCCTACACGTGGAGCGGGTCGGATGCCTCGACCGGCACGCTGGTCGACGCAGACAGCGCGTCCCCCTCCTACGTGGGCGTCGACGACGGCACCGAGACGGTGACCCTGACCGTCCGGGACGACAACGGGCTCTCGGACGAGGACGAGGTCCTGGTCACCGTCACGAACGTGGCTCCGTCGTTGAACCTGACCTCCTGCCCGGCCCCCTACACCCAGGTCGGCACCGAGCTGGCCGTCGGCGGCACCTTCACCGACCCGGGCGCCACGGACACCCATGTGATGAGCGTCGACTGGGGTGACGGGACGGTCACGCCGGCGGGGCCAGCCACCTCACCGGTGAGCGGGACCCACCGTTACACCCAGCCGGGTCTGTACGACATCACCGTCACGGTGACCGACGACGACGGGGGCGCCGACACGCAGGCCTGCGGCACGGTCGTCGCCTACGAGCCCACGGCTGGATTCGTGACCGGTGGTGGCCGGATCGACTCCCCCGCCGGTGCCTACCCCGCCGACCCCGAAGCCAGCGGCACGGCCAACCTCGGCTTCGTCGTGAAGTACAAGAAGGGCGCTCACGTGCCGACCGGGAACACCACCTTCCAGCTGGGGGCCGCCGGCCTGAAGTTCGAAGCGAAGGACTTCCAGTGGCTCCTCGTCGCCGGCTCGCGGGCCCACGCCAAGGGCACCGGCACCGTCAACGGCGCCAGCGGGTACGAGTTCATGCTGACGGCGATGGATGGCAGCCCGGACCGGCTCCGGCTCCGGATCTGGCAGACCTCCGACGGCACAGTGATCTACGACAACCAGATGGGCGCAGGCGACGCCGCGGACCCGGCGACGGCGTTGTCCGGCGGTCAGGTCGTGGTGCACCAGCGCTGATCCACCAGGAGACGGCACGACTGCGTGGGCTGTGGCCTCCGCAGTCGTGCCGCTGCGCGGTCGGCGGGTATGCCGTGTCCGCCTCAGGGGCGCTCGCCCGCCAGGGCGTCGAGCCAGTCGCCCCAGAACTCCTTCCACACCGCGGCGGCAGCCGCCGTCGGCAGCTTGTCGTGGGTCACCGTGAGCCGCACCCGCTCGCCGGCCGGGTCGAACGAGAACAGCACGACCCCGTGGGCCTCGCCGCCCGGATCCGCGAGCCCCACGCGCAGCGCCTTGGTCGACGGCCGCGAGCGCAGGGTTGCCACCATCCCCGGGAAGAGGGCGGTGCGGTCCTCGTCGTCGAGCAGCAGCCGGCGCAGCTGGTCCACCGAGGCGTCCAGGGTGCGGGACCGGCTGGCCCGGAAGGTCCCGTCGGCCATCTGGCCGGGCAGTCGCAACCCGGTGATCCGCTCGTAGCCGACGGTGACGTTCTGGGCCCACCACCCGTCGACGCCGTGTTCCCGGACCAGCCACCGGGCGATGGCGGTGTGGCCGGCCTCTCGGCCGGGTCCGGCGTCGATGACCCCGACCCACTCGTCCCAGCCACGGCCGGTGCGCTCGCGGATGGCGGTGTCGGCGGTGTCGGGGTCGGAGACCCACCCGCGGCGGCCGGCGGGTGGCTCGGCCTTGGCGAGGAGGGCGCGTCGGGCCGCGCTGTAGCGCTCGCCGGTCTTGGCCATGCGCGCGCGGATGCGGTGCTTGAAGGACTCCTGCGTGGTCATCGGTACTCCCGTGGTCAGCGGCGCAGTCCGCGGCTCGCGCCCGTCGGGCCGCGCCGGTGCACGGTCGTCCGGTCCCACGTCGAGCACGCGAGGTCCCCTTTGCCTCCGCCATCCCGGATGACGGGTGGTGGGCCGACAGCGCGAGTGCCGGCGAGGAGGTGAGGCGGGACGCACCGCCTTCACCCACCAGGCTAGCGCATCGAGGAGAGCTGGAACCCGGGCACTGCGCACGCCTCAGGCGTGCAGGTAGAGGCGTCTTCGGTGCAGCAGCGCCGCAAGCACGGACCAGAACACGATGAACGCCAGCCAGAAGGTGGCCCGGGGATGGCCCCACGGCCAGTCGAAGCTCCGGAGGAGGCGCGCCAGGGACGGATCACCGGTGGTGTGGATGAGGTTGACCATGAGGTGGGAGCCGAAGTAGACCAGCAGGGAGTTCCGACCCAGAGCGACCAACGGTTGCGCGGCGCCTCGCCTGATCCGGCCCCACCACCCCGACGCGGGCACGTCGTGGACGGCGTAGCCGATCGTCAGCAGGGTCACCGCAACGACGCCGGTGAGCAGGGCGAAGCTCGGGGTCCAGAGCCGCTTGAACGGCTCCACGTAGGTCGACACCACCATCCCCGAGGCCGCCACGACCAGGGCCCACGTCGCGAGCCGTGCCAAGGTCTGCACCACGCCGGCCCGCTGCAACAGGATCTTCCCGGCGACCACGCCCACCAGCATGGTGATCAGGCACCCGACCATCGTCACGAACCCCTCTGGGTCGTGGCCTGCCGCGCCGTCCGCGTAGAGGTTCTGGGCCGGTACCAGCCGCAAGTCGATGGCCGCCGAGAGATTGCAGCTCCGGGTGGACCGGCCGGTCGGACAGGACCGGTCGAAGGCCCAGAACACCACGGACCAGGCAGCTGCCAATCCCAGCGTGAGCGCGATCCAGGCACGGAGTCGTCGTACCCGCAGGTGCAGCAGGGCCACGACCACGGTGAGCACGCCGTACACCTGGAGCGGTCCGAACACCCGCACCTGACTCAAGTCCGTCGTGCGGGCCAGCACGGCCTCGTAGAGGATCCCGACGACGACGAGGACGCAGAACCTCCGCAGGGTCACCCAGCCACTGACCCGACGGGCGTAGGCGAACGCCATACCGACCCCGGACAGGCCCACGAACAGCGGAAAGATCAGGTCGTTGACGCTGACGCCCGACCACGCGGGGTGCTGCAGCCACGTCGGGCGCGGCGGCAGGATCGCCACGGTCGCCAGGAGGCCGACCAGCATCCACCCCCGGCTCCAGTCCAGCGACGTGAACCGTTGCCGCGACACCTGCTCCGGGACCGGAACCTGGGACGGCGCGCGCTGCTCGACCGACATCACGAGCCCGCTGGGACCACGAGGAAGTGCTGGCGACGGGGAAACAGCACATTGCCCGGGGAGGTCACCTGCTCGCCGGGTTCCCAGGCAGGCCCCGGGAAGGCCAGCCACCCGTAGGCGACCTGCTGTAGCCCCGTGCGCCGCCGGTCACCGAGCGGTGCCTCCCTTGGGCCTTCCAGACCCATGTACGCGGCGTAGTCCTCCTCGTCGAGCGCCATTTCGCGCCACGAGGTCTCCTGCGACGCGCCGAGGGCAGCGACCAGCGCATCGTTCTTGCCGGGTGCGGTGCTGATCCACGCTCCCAGTCGCGCTTCCTCAGCGAGGCCGACCAGGGCCTGGGTGACGACGTAGTGGTCCTGGTTCTCGTACTCGAACGCGTCCCGGTCACCCGGGCAGCCGTACGCACGCTCACACCCACCGTTGCCCGTGGTGTAGGTGCCCCGGTCCGGAGAGTCGTTCCAGTACGAGGCTCCGAGGATCCGTCGCAGCGGCAGCGCGGGCAACGCCGCTCCCCGAAGATCAAGGACTCCTTCCAGCGCAGCCTCGACACCGGCGACGTCGAGTCCCCCGTCAGGCAGGTTCAGGACCAGCCGGGCGGCCGCCTTCCCGATCCACGCCGACGCCTCCCCCTGGAAGCGTCGGTCGGCCAGCTCCTGCCGCTCGGCACCGGCCACGGCGAGCCCGGGCGTCACGTCCGCGGCCTGCTTGAGAAAGTGGGTCCAGCTGTCCAACCGGGCCGCGGCACACTCGGGCCCGCCCCGGGCACCGGGCAGCGGTCGCGGCGCCCGCTCCCCACGGTCCTCCTCCAGGTACCGGGTGACGTCGTCGCACCGATTGGTCTGTTCACCCCGGGTCAGCGTCACCACCACCGTGTAGACCGACGGGTCGTCCTCCAAGGCTGCAAACACCAGCAGCTCGTCGTCAGGATGGGGCGCCACGAGCAACTGCAGTCCGGTCGGGCCGGGACCCGGGGTGCTGAGGAGGGCCCGTGCCGACGAGAGCCCGAGCGTCACGACGGCCACCACCAGCACCAGGCTGATCAGGATCTCCCGCCGACGCGACACGTGCCGAGTGTAAGGAGGCCCGCGCGCTGGCACCCGCATCGTCGGCGTCAGCCGTGAGTGCCCGGGGTCTCCTCGAAGATCAACCAGGTCCTCGTCGCCTTGACGCCCGGGATCGCCTGGATCTGCTCCAGGACGAGGTCGCGCAGCTCGTGGTTGTCCCGGGCACGCACCTGCACGATCGCGTCGAACTCCGCCCCCACGAGGGCGACCCGCTCCACGGCCGGGAGCCGCCGGAGCGCCTCGGCCACCGAGCGCCAGGTGTTCTGCTCGATCGACACGGACACGTAGGCCGAGGTACCGAGCCCGATCCGCTCGGGCACCACCTGGACGGTGTACCCGGTGATGACGCCCTCCTCCTCGAGCCGCTGCAGACGGGCGTAGGCGGCGGCCCGGGAGATGTGCACCCGCGCCGCCAGGGACCGCACGGACATGCGGCCGTCCTCCTGGAGGGCCTCGATGATCGCCAGGTCGGTGTCGTCGACGACATATCGTCCAGCCACCCTCGCCCGGGACGGCGCTGCGTTGGACGTTTGGCTCGGTGACATGGCCCGAGTATGCCGGATGTCCAGTAGTTGCCCCGGATGTTGAGGGTGCCGTCCAGGCTCGGGGACGATAGGGGCCATCCCGTGCCGCGCTAGGAGAGGTCGACGATGACAGACGTGCAGGACCTGCTGCCCTGCCCCGAGCCGGTCCGGTTCCTGGACGAGACAGGGACCGCGGTACAGCCCAGCGAGCAGGCCGCCGCCCGCGGCTATGCGATGCCGGAGACCGAGGCCCTGGTCGAGGTCTACAACGCCATGGTGCTCGGCCGGCGCTTCGACGCCCAGGCCACCGCGCTCACCAAGCAGGGCCGCCTGGCGGTGTACCCCTCGAGCCGCGGTCAGGACGCGTGCCAGGTCGCCCCGGTCCTGGCGCTGCGGGAGGACGACTGGTTCTTCCCCACCTACCGCGACTCGATGGCCCTCATCACCCGTCGCATCGACCCGGTCGAGGCGCTGACCCTGCTCCGGGGCAGCTGGCACTGCGGCTACGACCCGCAGGCGACCCGAACCGCTCCCCAGTGCACCCCGCTGGCGACGCAGGTCCCGCACGCCGCGGGCGCGGCATACGGGCTCCGGCGGCGCGGCACCGACGCCCTGGCGCTGTGCTTCATCGGCGACGGTGGCACCAGTGAGGGCGACTTCCACGAGGGCCTCAACTTCGCCGCGGTCTACGACGCGCCCGCGGTGTTCCTCGTGCAGAACAACAAGTACGCGATCTCGGTCCCGCTGGCGAAGCAGACCAGGGCCCCGGCGCTGGCGTACAAGGGCGTCGGCTACGGCATCCGGTCCGAGCAGGTCGACGGCAACGACCCGGCCGCGGTGCTCGCGGTGACCCGCGCGGCCTACGAGCACGCCCGCGCCGGTCACGGGCCGGTGCTCATCGAGGCCCACACGTACCGGATGGAGGCGCACACCAACGCCGACGACGCCACCCGGTACCGCACCCCGGACGAGGTGGACGAGTGGACCGGACGCGACCCGATCGTCCGGCTGCAGGCCTACCTCACCGCCCAGGGGGCGCTGACCGAGGCCATGGTGCAGGAGGCCCGGGAGCGGGCCGAGGACTTTGCCGCCGACCTGCGCACCAGGATGAGCGCCGAGCCCGAGGTCGACCCGATGGACCTGTTCGAGCACGTGCTCGCCGAGCCGACGCCGCAGCTGCGCGAGCAGGCGGAGATGGTGCGCGACGAGCTGAGGATGACGGAGGCCACCCGATGAGCGAGATCACCTTCGCCCAGGCGCTCAACCGGGCCCTGCGCGACGCCCTCACCGCCGACGAGAACGTCCTGGTCTTCGGCGAGGACGTCGGCCGCCTCGGCGGCGTCTTCCGGATCACCGACGGGCTCACCCGCGACTTCGGCGAGGAGCGCTGCTTCGACACCCCGCTGGCGGAGGCCGGGATCGCCGGCTTCGCGGTCGGCCTGGCGATGGAGGGGTTCCGCCCGGTCATCGAGATGCAGTTCGACGCCTTCAGCTACCCGGCCTTCGAGCAGGTCGTCTCGCACATCGCCAAGATGCGCAACCGCACCCAGGGCCGGCTGCCGATGCCGATCGTCATCCGGATGCCCTACGCCGGCGGCATCGGCGGCGTCGAGCACCACTGCGACTCCTCCGAGGGCTACTACGCCCACACGCCGGGGCTGCAGGTGGTCACCCCGGCCACGCCCGCGGACGCCTACTCGCTGCTGCGCGAGGCGATCGACAACCCCGACCCCGTGGTGTTCATGGAGCCCAAGGTCGCCTACTGGTCCAAGGCCGACCTGGAGCTGCCGGTGCGCACCGAGCCGTTCGGCACGGCGGTGGTCCGGCGCGAGGGCACCGACGTCACGCTCGTCACCTACGGCCCGCAGCTGGCGACCGCGCTCAAGGCGGCCGAGGTCGCCGCGGCCGAGGAGGACTGGAGCGTCGAGGTCGTCGACCTGCGCACCATCGTCCCGTTCGACGACGAGACGGTCGCCGCCTCGGTCCGCAAGACCGGCCGCTGCGTGGTGCTGTCGGAGGCCGCCGGGTTCGGCGGCGTCGGCGGCGAGGTCGCCGCCCGGATCGGCGAGCGCTGTTTCCACTCCCTCGCCGCCCCGGTGCTGCGCGTGAGCGGGCTGGACATCCCCTACCCGCCGCCGATCCTCGAGCACACCCACCTGCCCGGGGTGGACCGGATCCTCGACACCATCGCGCGGCTGCAGTGGGACGACCAGCCGGACACCACCCACCTGGCCGGCACCAGCGCGGGGCGGGTCGGCGCATGACCCAGGTGTTCACGCTCCCCGACCTCGGGGAGGGGCTGACCGAGGCCGAGATCGTCGAGTGGCACGTGGCGGTGGGCGACGAGGTGACCGTCGACCAGGAGGTGGTCACCGTCGAGACCGCCAAGGCCGCCGTCGACGTGCCCTGCCCGTATGCCGGGCGCGTCGTCACCCTGCACGCGCAGCCGGGTGAGGTGCTGGCCGTGGGCCAGCCGCTCATCACCGTCGAGCCCGTCGGCTCGGCGGCGCCCCCCGCTCCGCAGGCGCCGGACACCACGGCGAGCAACGGCGCGGGCGGCGAGCAGTACCGCTCCGAGGAGCTCGCCGGGTCCGACCCGGCCAAGGCCGACAGCGAGGGCTCCGGTGCGGTGCTCGTCGGCTACGGCACCGGACGCGGCGACCAGCGGCGGGGTCGCCGGCGGCTCCGCGGAGCCGCCCGGGCGGGCGCCCCGACCCCTGCCGCGTCGCCGTCACCCGCTGCGGCGAGCACCCCGGCACCCGGCCGGAAGGAGGCGGTGAAGGTGATCTCCCCGCTGGTGCGCCGCCTGGCCGCCGAGGCGGGCATCGACCTGGCGACGGTCACCCCGACGGGCCCGGCAGGCGTCATCCGACGTGCTGATGTCGAGGCCGCCATCGCCGCGCGCACCGCCCCGCAGGCCGCGGCTGCTGCGGCCCCGGTGGCGGTGCCCACGACGGCCGGGGACCGGCGCATCCCGCTCACCGGCGTCATGCGGGTGATGGCCGACCGGCTGGCCACCTCGCGACGGGAGATCCCCGACGCCACGACCTGGGTCGACGTCGACGCGACCGGCCTCCTCGAGGCCCGCGACGCGCTGCGGCGGGCGCGGCCGGACGACGGGATCGGCATCCTCGCGCTGCTGGCCCGGATCACGGTCGCGGGGCTGCAGCGCTACCCGGTGCTGAACTCCTCGGTCGACACGCGGGCCGGCGAGATCGTCCAGCACGGCGAGATCAACCTGGGCTTCGCCGCCCAGTCGCCGCGCGGGCTCGTCGTGCCGGTGGTCCACGGGGCGCAGGCGATGACGACGGTCCAGCTGGCCCGGGCGCTGCGCGAGCTCACCGACCTGGCGCGCGAGGGCCGGCTGGCCCCGGCGCAGCTCACCGGCGGGACGTTCACACTGAACAACTACGGCGTGTTCGGCGTGGACGGCTCGACGCCGATCATCAACCACCCCGAGGCGGCGATGCTCGGCGTGGGCCGGATCATCGACCGGCCGTGGGCGCACGAGGGGCAGCTGGCGCTGCGCAAGGTGACCCAGCTGTCCTTCACGTTCGACCACCGCGTGTGCGACGGCGGGACGGCCGGAGGGTTCCTGCGCTACGTCGCCGACTGCGTCGAGCACCCGGCCGCGCTCATCGCCGACCTCTGACGCAGCTCAGGCGATGCGGTCCAGGTGGACCGTGACGTCCTGACCGGCGGCCTTGCCGAGCCGCTCGGGCAGCCCGCCCCGAGGTGCCGGCGAGGAAGCCGATCCCCGCGGTCTGCAACGAGTCCATGCCCGAGTCCGCCTACCGGGCCTGCATCAGGAACCAGCGGGCCGACTTCCCCAGGCCGCCGGTGCGCTACCAGCACACGGCGAAGTAGCCCCCTTCCGGGGCCGCGGAGGGCCGGGACGCCGACCAGCGTCCCGGCCCTCCTGCTGTCGGCGACGCGGCATACGGTGGGGTGCATGGCCACGCTGCACATCGGAGGACACGTCGACCAGCTCGACCCCGTCGCGGAGGCGAAGGCACGCGGTGCCACGCTGTCGCAGTTCTTCCTCGGCGACCCGCAGAGCTACAAGGGGCCGGTCATCCGCTACGAGGGGGGCGCGGAGGCGCTGCGGGCCGCGGCGGAGGCCGCCGGCGTCGACCTGTACGTGCACGCGCCCTACCCGATCAACGTGGCGTCGACCAACAACCGCATCCGCATCCCCGGGCGCAAGCTCCTCCAGCAGCACCTCACCGCCGCCGCCGAGATCGGCGCCAAGGGCGTGGTCGTCCACGGCGGCCACCTCGGCGTCGAGGAGGACCCGGCGATCGGCTTCGACAACTGGCGCAAGTGCATCCAGGGCCTGGACATCCCGGTGCCGCTGCTCATCGAGAACACCGCGGGCGGTGACAACGCGATGGCCCGGCGCCTGGAGGCGCTGGAGCGGCTGTGGGACGCCATCTCCCGGGCCGACGGCTTCGACCAGGTCGGCTTCTGCCTCGACACCTGCCACGCCCACGCCGGCGGGATCGACCTGTCCACGGTCGTCGACCGGGTGCTCGCGATCACCGGGCGCATCGACCTGGTCCACGCCAACGACTCCCGCGACGAGGCCGGCTCCGGCGCGGACCGGCACACCAACCTCGGTCAGGGGTTCGTGCCCGAGGACCAGCTGGTCGACGTCATCCGCGCGGCCGGCGCCCCGGTCGTCGTCGAGACGCCCGGCGGGGTCGAGGGACAGGCGGCCGACATCGAGTGGCTGCGCGAGCGCGTCGGCTGAGCCGCGTCACACCTGGCCGGGCAGGGTGCCCGGCGGGCCCAGCACGACGTCGCCCAGCTCCTCGGTGACCCGCTGGAACAGCTCGACGTCGAAGGTCGTCTCCCGCCCGGCCCGGTGCGCGGGGGTGCCCGACCGGGCGATGAGCTCGGCGAAGCCCGCCGGCGAGGTGACGAGCAGCGCCCGGCAGCCGTGCGGCCCGGACCGGACCGCGTGCGGCACGTGGCGCGGGATGAGGTTGAAGTCGCCGGAGCGCAGCACCCGCCGCTCCTCGCCCACCCACACGGTCATCGACCCCTCGAGCACCCAGTGGCGCTCCTCGTAGACGGTGTGCAGGTGCAGCGGCGTCATCTTCCCCGCCGGCTGGTAGCAGTCGCACAGGTCGTGCCGGCCCTCGGTCTCGGCGGCGGTGGTGAGGATCCGCACCCGCAGCTCGTCGCCGAGGACGAACTCACGCTCGGACGCGTTCCGGGACTCCACATCGGTCATGTCGGCACGGTCGCCGGTATGACGAGGGCCTGGCTTCCGTCCGCGTGCCAGGGTCTTGCACGTGCGTGCCTAGGAGGTGCGGTGCGGCGGGAACACCCGGAGCATCGGCCCGGCCGCGCGGCGGACCGCCTCCTCGAACGTCTCGCCCGCGCGCAGGAAGGAGTGGCCGGGCGGCCGGGCCGGTGACCGGGACGCCTCGGCCCGGGCGAACGCCGCCAGGTCGGGGTGCTGCTCGTCGAACAGACCGAGCCGGCGTGCCTCACCGGCCTCGACGACGTGGCGCCCGTCCGCGAGGCTACCCGCCACGTCCTCACCGACGATCTGCCCGAGTCGCCACCGGGTGAGGCCGTCGAGCTCGATGCCGTGGTGCCCGAACGGGAAGACCAGGCGCGGGCCGCCGATCGCCACCCGCCGGTCGCAGGCGGCCATGATCTCCACCCCGCCGCCGGCAGCACCGCCCTCGACCACGGCCACCACCTCCCGGTCCAGGGTGTGCAGCCGCACCAGGCAGCCGACGACCGCGGTGACGAACGCGACGGCCTCCCGTTCGCCACGCCGGGCGACCGCGAGCGCACCGAGGTCGGCGCCCGAGCAGAAGTAGCCGCCCGCCCCCATGAGGTAGATCGGCCCCGTCGTCCGCCCGGCCAGCCGGGTCACCTGCTCGGGGAGGGCGCGCCACATCTCCAGGGTGAGCGCGTTGCGCCGCGCGGGTCGGTCGATGAGCACCACGGGTCCCAGCGGGGTCGTGGCGAGCCGGACACCGGGGTCCGGCGGACCGACGGGTCCGGAGGTGGGCACGGGGCAACCCTAGGTCGCCCGGAAAGGCGTTGGCGGCCCGGGCGCACCGGCATACGGTGGCCGGGATGGCCGTGCTGAGCGCCCAGGACGTGCCGGCCGCCGAGCGTGAGGACTACTGGCGGCAGGTGCTGAGCGACAGCCTGGTCCCGGCCGAGGTGACCCTGGCGAGGGGACCCGGCCCGAGGGACCGGGTGGTCACGGGGCGCCTCGGCGCGGTGCGCGTCACCGCCTCCTCCAGCGGCCCCGGCGAGCTGTGGCGCACCCGCCGTCACGTCACCGCGACCGACGACCGGCTCGTCCAGGTCCTGGTCCCGACCGCCGGGCGGACGCTGGGCCGGCAGGGCGGCAGGGAGGCGCTGCTGCGGCCCGGCGACCTCGTCGTGGCGGACGCGGCGAAGCCGTTCCGGTGCCGCCACGGCAGCTTCGCCGCGGTGACGCTCACCTTCGACCGGCGGCTCCTCGGGGTGCGGGCGGCGGACCTGGACCGCGTCACCGGCACCACGATCCGTCCCGGTGAGGGGTCCGCGGGGCTCGTCTCGCGGGTGGTGCAGGACCTGCCCCACCAGCTCGGCCAGCTCACCGACGCCGGTGCCGCGCGGCTCGGCACCACGGTCGTCGACCTCGTCGCGGGGATGGTCGCCGAGCGCGTCGGAGGACCCGGGGTCCGCGCGGGGTCCGCCCGGGACACCCCGCTGCTGGCCAGGGTGCTGGCGCACATCGAGGAGCACCTGGCCGACCCCGACCTGTCCCCCGCGACCGTGGCCGCCGCCCACCACGTCTCGGTGCGCCAGCTCCACCGGCTCTTCGAGGGCCGGGACGAGACCGTCGCCGCCCGGATCCGGGCCCGCCGCCTCGAGCGGTGCCGGCGCGACCTGCTCGACCCCGCCCTGGCCGGGCAGACGGTCGCCGCCATCGGCGCCCGCTGGGGGCTGCCCAACCCCTCCCAGCTCAGCCGCCTGTTCCGGCAGGTCTACGGGGTGACGCCCTCCGAGCTGCGCCGGACGGCGGGGTGGCCCTAGACGTCACCAGCCGCCGCGGGTCGGCGTGTGCCCCTCCCGGACGTCCTCGGGCATCGTCATCTCCGCGTGCACGCCGAGCAGCCGCACCGGGCGGTCCGGCTCGATCTTCTCCGCGAGCGCCAGCGCGGTCGCCTCCATGGCCTCCAGCCGGTCGGTCACCGGGATCTTGCGCCCGTACGTCTTGGTGAGGAACGGCTTGTAGCGCACCTTGAGCGTGACCCGGACGACCGGCCGGCCCTCGGCGCGGATGTCCTCGGCGACCTGCGCGGCCAGCTTGCGGATCGCGGCCTCGATGTCGGCGCGCTCGGTGAGGTCCTGCTGGAAGGTCTCCTCCCGGCTGTGCCCCCGCGCCACCCACGGGGTGTCGTCGACCTCCGAGGCACCCTCGCCCCGGCCGAGCTCGCGGTACCACGCGCCCATCCGCGGGCCGAACTCGCCGGTCAGCACGTCCAGGTCGGCCGCCGCGAGCTGGGCGACGGTCTCGATCCCGTGCTGCGCCAACCGCCTGGAGACCTTTCTGCCCACGCCCCAGAGCTCGATCGTCGGCCGGTGGCCCATGACCTCCAGCCAGTTCTCCCGCGTCAGCCGGAACACCCCGCGCGGCTTGCCGAACCCGGTCGCCACCTTGGCCCGGACCAGGGTGTCGCCGATCCCGACGGTGCAGTGCAGCCGGGTCCGCTCCAGCACCGCGGCCTGCAGCTGCCGCGCGTACCCCTCCGGGTCGTCGGTGCGCACCCCCACGAACGCCTCGTCCCAGCCCAGCACCTGGACCACGGCACCCGGCATGCCCCGCAGCGTGGCCATGACCTCCCGCGAGGCGGCGTCATAGGCCCGGTGGTCCACCGGCAGGAACACCGCGTCGGGGATCTTGCGCGCGGCGGTGCGCAGCGGCATACCGGACCCCACCCCGAACTCCCGGGCCTCGTATGACGCGGTGCTCACCACCGCGCGCTCGGTGGGGTCGCCGCGGCCCCCGACCACGACCGGCTTCCCGGCCAGCTCGGGACGGCGCAGGATCTCGACCGCGGCGATGAACTGGTCGAGGTCCACGTGCAGCACCCAGGAGCGCTCGGCCACGCCGCCAGTCTGCCGGGTGGTCTGGCTGACCACCGTCGGCCGGGACGGCTCGCCGCAGCCCAACCCGGTGTGGTTCGTCTGGGAGGGCGGTGACGAGCTCGTCGTCTACACCGTCCCCCGGGCCCACCGGCTCGAGCACATCGCCGAGCGGCCGCGGGTCGCGGTCCACCTCAACAGCGACCGGGACGGCATGGACGTCGTCGTCTTCCGTGGGGTCGCCGAGGTGGCGCGGGACCTGCCGCCCGCCGACCGCAACGACGCCTACCTGGCCAAGTACCGGGCCGCGATGCAGCGGATCAGCGGGGACGTCGAGCGCTTCGCCGCGACGTACTCGGTCCCGCTGCGGGTCCGCCTGGAGCGCCTGCGCGGGTTCTGAGACCCCGGGCGCGAAACGCGGTGGCGCGCGGACGCCATACCCACCACGCTGGGGAGTGATGACGAGCAGTGACCTCTGGGACGAGGAGGCGGCCCGGCGCTACGACGACGAGGTCGCGGCGATGTTCGAGCGGGCCGTGCTGGAGCCGACCGTGGAGTTCCTGGCCCGCCAGGCCGAGGACGGACCCGCGCTGGAGCTCGCGATCGGGACCGGGCGGGTGGCTCTCCCGCTGCTGGCCCGGGGTGTGCCGGTCGCCGGCATCAAGTTGTCCCCGGCGATGGTCGAGCAGCTGCGCCGCAAGGTGAGCGCGGAGGAGCTGCCGGTGACGCTCGGCGACATGGCGACCACGCGGGTGCCCGGCGAGTTCTCCCTCGTCTACCTCGTGTTCAACACCATCGGAAACCTGCGCACCCAGGACGAGCAGATCGAGTGTTTCCGCAACGCGTCCCGGCACCTGGCACCCGGCGGGCGGTTCGTCATCGAGGTCGGTGTCCCCCCGCTGCGGCTGTTCCCGCCCGGGCAGACCGCGGTGCCGTTCGACGTGTCCGAGAGCCACGTCGGCCTCGACACCCTCGACCCGGTCACCCAACAGGCGACCTCGCACCACTACACCCACCTGCCGGACGGGACGGTCCGCTACAGCCGCACCAACTTCCGCTACGTGTGGCCGTCCGAGCTGGACCTCATGGCCCGGCTGGCCGGGCTGGAGCTCGGGCAGCGGATCGCCGACTGGCACGGGACACCGTTCACCGCCGAGAGCGAGGCGCATGTGTCGGTCTGGCGCAAGCCGGGCCGCTGAGGCGTCGGTCCCGGCCTCTAGTGTCGGGGTCGTGACCCTGTACCTCCACCGCGCCGAGCGCACCGACCTGCTCGCCGACGAGCTGGCCGGGCTGCTGCGCACGCCGCTGGAGGACCCGTTCGCCGAGGAGGTCGTGGTCGTCCCGGCCCGCGGCGTCGAGCGGTGGCTCACCCAGCGGCTGTCCCACCGCCTGGGCACCGGAGAGCGCGGCGGCGACGGCGTGTGCGCCGGGGTCCGGCTGATCAGCCCGCACTCCCTCGTCGCGATGCTGCTGGGCAAGGAGCGCGACGATATCTGGGACCCCGACCGGATGGTCTGGCCGCTGCTGGAGACGATCGACGCCAGTCTCGGCGAGCCGTGGTGCCGGACGCTGTCCGACCACCTCGGGCACGGCCGCGACGACGACCTCGGCCTGCTGCGGCAGGAGCGCCGTTACTCCGTCGCCCGGCGGCTGGCCGGGCTGTTCGCCTCGTATGCCGTCCAGCGGCCGGCCCTCATCGCCGCCTGGCGCGAGGGCCGGGACGAGGACGGGGTCGGCGGCCCGCTGGAGCCGGACCTGCGCTGGCAGGCCGAGCTGTGGCGCCGACTCGTCGAGCGGGTGGACCAGCCGCCGCCGGACGTGCGTCATACCGAGACCCTGCGGCGGCTGGAGACCGGCGCCGACGGGCTGGAGCTGCCGCCCCGGCTCTCGCTGTTCGGGCACACCCGGCTGCCGGTGACCGAGGTGCAGCTGCTCCAGGCGCTGGGGCGGTTGCGCGACGTCCACCTGTGGCTGCCCCAGGCCTCTCCCCACCTGTGGGACGCGCTCGCGCCCGCGGTCCAGGACGGGCCGGTCCCCCGGCGGCTGGACCGCTCCGCCGAGGCGGTCGGCCACCCCCTGCTGGCCTCGCTCGGGCGGGACTCCCGCGAGCTGCAGCGGACCCTCGCGGTGGCGGACGAGGCCGTCGACACCGGCTGCGCCGAGGCCGGGGACGGCCCGGCGACCCTCCTGAACTGGCTGCAGCACGACCTGCGCCACAACGCCGAGCCCGATGCGGCGACCCGGGAGGCGCGTCGCGTCGACCTGCTCGACGACTCGGTCCAGGTGCACGCCTGCCACGGCCCGTCCCGCCAGGTCGACGTGCTCCGCGAGGTCCTGGTCGGGCTGCTCGAGGACGACCCGACGCTCGAGCCGCGCGACATCCTCGTGATGTGCCCCGACATCGAGACCTACGCACCGCTGATCCAGGCGGGGTTCGGCCTGGCCGACGTCGCCGACGAGGAGGCCGGTGAGGACCAGGGCCACCCCGCGCACCGGCTCCGGGTCCGGCTCGCCGACCGGGCGCTGACCAGCACCAACCCTCTGCTCGCGGTGGCGAGGCAGCTGGTGCTCCTGGCCGGTGGGCGGGTCACCGCCACCGAGGTGCTCGACCTGGCCTCGACCGGGCCGGTGCGCTACCGGTTCGGGTTCGACGACGACGACCTGCAGCAGGTGGGCTCCTGGGTCGACCAGGCCGGCATCCGGTGGGGGCTGCACAGCGAGCACCGGTCGGCCTACGGCCTGGGCAACCTGGGCCAGAACACCTGGCGGTTCGGTCTGGACCGGGTCCTGGCCGGGGTGGCCATGGCCGAGGACGAGCACCGCTGGATCGGCTCCGCGCTTCCGGTCGACGACGTCGCCAGCGGAGACATCGACCTGGCCGGCCGGCTCGCCGAGCTGCTGGACCGTCTCGAGCTCACCCTGCGCCAGCTGCACCAGGCGAGATCCGTGCGCGACTGGACGACGGCGCTGTCGGAGGGGGTGTCCCGGCTGGCTGACGTGCCGGACACCGACGCCTGGCAGGTCGCGCAGTTCGACCGCGAGCTGGCGCGGATCGCCGACGCCGCGACCGAGGCCGGCCCGGGCAGCACCCTCCGGCTCTCCGACGTGCGCCACCTGCTCGAGCACCGGCTCGCCGGCCGACCGACCCGGGCCAACTTCCGCACCGGCACGCTCACCGTCTGCACGATGGTCCCGATGCGCTCGGTGCCGCACCGGGTGGTCTGTCTCGTCGGGCTCGACGACGGGGAGTTCCCGCGCAGCCTCACCGTGGACGGCGACGACGTCCTCGCCCGCGACCCGGTGACCGGCGAGCGCGACGTGCGCAGCGAGGACCGCCAGCTGCTCCTCGACGCGATCATGGCGGCCCAGGAGAAGCTCGTCATCACCTACACCGGCGCCAACGAGCACACCGGCGCCGAGCGTCCGCCCGCGGTGCCGCTCGGCGAGATCCTCGACGCCGTCCACCGCACCGCGACGTTCCCACCCGACCGCGACAGCGTCGTCATCCGGCACCCGCTCCAGCCGTTCGACGTGCGCAACCTGCGCCCCGGGGCGCTGCTGCCCGTGGAGCGGCCGTTCAGCTTCGACCGCGCGGCCCTGTCGGGCGCGGAGGCGGCCACCGGGCCACGGCAGCGACCCGGGGCCCTGGTCCCCGAGCCGCTGCCGCCGCGGACCGACAGCGACATCACCCTGGCGGACCTGCAGGCCTTCTTCGCCCACCCGGCCCGGCACTTCCTGCGGCGCCGGCTCGACGTCGCCTCCCCGGAGGAGGCCGAGGAGCGGCGCGACTCGATGCCGATCACCCTCGACGGCCTCGAGACGTGGAGCGTCGGCGACCGGCTGCTGCGCGACATCCTCGACGGCATGGACCCGGAGGCCAGCTGCACCGCCGAGCAGCTGCGCGGCCTGCTCCCCCCGCAGCAGCTCGGGGTCAAGGTGCTCCACGAGGTCGTCCTGGTGGTCCAGGAGCTCATCCGGGCCAGCGCCCCGCTGCGCAGGGAGCCGGCCCGCACCCTCGACATCGCGATCGACCTCGGCGACGGGCGCCGTCTCGTCGGGTCGGTGCCCGAGGTGCACGGTGACGCCGTCGTCTCCGTGACCTACTCGTCGCTGCGGGCCAAGCAGCGCCTGGCGTCCTGGATCAACCTGCTGGCGCTCACCGTGGGCCACCCGGGCACCCCGTGGCGGTCCGCCGCGGTGGGGCGCGGCACCGGCTACGGCCGCCAGCGGTCCACCGCGCACGTCGCCGAGGCCGGTCCCCTCGACCACTCCGCCCGCACCTACCTGCTCGACCTGGTCGACCTCTACGACCGCGGCCTGCGCGAGCCGGTCCCGCTGCCGCTGCGCACGGCCTACGCCTACGCCGAGGCGTGGCGCCGCTTCCGGGCCACCGGCGAGACCGACCCCCGCGACGCCGCGGCGAACGAGTGGGTCACCCAGCGCAGCCAGCCGAACCGGCCGCCCGGGGAGCAGGACGACCCCGCGCACGTCAAGGTCCTCGGCGCCGAGGCGCCGGTCGAGGTGCTGCTCGGTCCGCCGCGCCCGGACGAGCGGTGGAACGACGCCACCACCCGCCTGGGTCAGTACGCCCTGCGGGTGTGGGAGCCGGTCCTCGACCACGAGCGGGTGCGGAGGCTGTGATGGTGGACGAGCTGCCCGTCTTCGACATCTGCGGCCCGCTGCCCGAGGGCACCACGCTGCTCGAGGCCAGCGCCGGCACCGGCAAGACCTGGACCATCGGTGCCCTGTGCATCCGGTTCGTGGCCGAGGGTGTGGCGCGGCTGGACGAGATGCTCGTCGTGACGTTCGGCCGCGCCGCCAGCCAGGAGCTGCGGGAGCGCGTGCGCGCCCAGCTGGTCGCCGCCGAGCACGCCCTCGCCGAGCCGGACCGCCCGACCGAGGACGACCTGGTCCGCCTGCTGCGGGACGCGGACCCCGCCGAGGTGCGACTCCGCAGGCAGCGCCTGCGCGAGGCGCTGGCCTCCTTCGACGGCGCCACCATCGCCACCACCCACCAGTTCTGCCAGCTGGTGCTGCGCAGCCTCGGCGTGGCCGGCGACTCCGACAGCACCGCCCGTCTCGTCGAGGACCTCGAGGACCTGCTGTCGGAGGTCGTCGACGACATCTACCTGCGCGGCTTCGTCGACGAGGCCGACCCCGCGTTCACCCACGCCGAGGCGCTGCGGATCGGCCGGGAGGCCGCCCTGGCCAACGGCGCCGCGCACCTCGAGCCGGACGAGGTGGACCCGAGGAGCCCCGCGGGCCGGCGGGTCAACTTCGCCCGGGCGGTGCGCCGCGAGATGGAGACCCGCAAACGGCGCCTGGGCATCCTCGGCTACGACGACCTGCTGTCCCAGCTGGCGGCGGCTCTGGAGGACCCGGACAGCCCGGCCCGGCAGCGGATGCGCCGGCGCTGGCGGGTGGTGCTCGTCGACGAGTTCCAGGACACCGACCCGGTGCAGTGGCAGGTCCTCGACCGGGCCTTCACCGGCCACGCCCGGATGGTCCTCATCGGCGACCCCAAGCAGGCGATCTACGCGTTCCGCGGCGGCGACGTCGTCACCTACCTCCAGGCGGCACAGACCGCGGGCACCCGGATGACGCTCGGCACCAACTGGCGCTCCGACGGCCCCCTGGTCGACGCGCTCCAGGCGGTGCTGCGCGGCACGACCCTCGGCGAGGAGGGCATCGTCGTCCACCCGATCCGGGCGGCCAGGACCGAGAGCCGGATCACCGGCGCCCACCGGCCGGCGCCGTTCCGGCTGCGGGTGGTCACCCGCGACATGGTCGGCGGGAGCAGCAAGAGCCTGCCCAGGGTCGGCGCGGTGCGGGCCCACGTCGCCCGCGACGTCGCCCACGACATCAAGGCGCTGCTGGCCGCCGGCACGACCTTCCGGGACGGCGACGAGGAGCGGCCGCTCCGGCCCAGCGACATCGCCGTCCTGTCGCACGCCGGCGACCGCCTCGTCGAGGTCCGCAACGCACTCCAGGAGGTGGGCCTGCCCTCGGTGCTGTCCGGGGGCGGCACGGTGTTCTCGACCCCGGGGGCGCTCGACTGGCTCACCCTGCTCGAGGCGCTGGAGCAGCCGCACCGCTCGGCGCGGGTGCGGGCGGCCGCGCTCACCCCGTTCCTCGGGTACACCGCGGCGGAGCTGGACGAGGGCGGCGACGACCTCACCGACCGGCTGGCACGGCGGCTGCGCCGGTGGGCCGAGGTGCTGGAGCGGCGGGGTGTCGCCGCGGTGCTCGAGGCGGCCACCCTCGGCGGCCTGCCCACGCGGGTGCTGCGCCGCAGCGACGGCGAGCGCCTGCTGACCGACCTGCGCCACGTGGGCCAGGCCCTGCACGAGGCCGCGGTGACCGAGCGGCTGGGCCTGGTCGCGCTGCTGGGCTGGTTGCGCGACCAGGTCGCCGAGGACCGGCGCGAGGGCCCGAGCGCCCGGACCCGCCGCCTCGACAGCGACGCCGCCGCGGTGCAGCTGGTCACCATCCACGGCAGCAAGGGCCTGCAGTACCCCGTCGTCTACGTGCCGTTCCTGTCCGAGCGGTGGGTGCCGCGCACCGTCGACATCCCCCTGTTCCACGGCCCGGAGCCGGACCGGGTCCGCTCCATCGACGTCGGCGGCCAGGGCGGGCCCACCTACCGCGCCAGCCTCGCCGCCCACCTGGCCGAGGAGGCCGGGGAGTCCCTCCGGCTGCTGTACGTCGCGCTCACCCGGGCGCAGTCCCAGGTGGTCGCCTGGTGGGCGCCGTCGACCAACACCAAGTCCGCGTCCCTGCACCGGGTGCTGCTCGGCCGCGAGCCGGGCCAGACGGTGGTCCCCGACGAGGCCCGGGTGCCCCCGGACGCCGAGGTCGCCGAGCGTCTTGCCGCCTGGCAGGCCCTGGGCGGCCCGGTCGTGGAGCGGGCGGAGCCGCCGGCGGCGGACGACGTGACCCTCCCGGTGCGACCGACCGACCTGACGGTGCGCGAGTTCACCCGCGAGGTCGACGCGGACTGGCGGCGCACGTCGTACACGGCGCTGAGCCGGGCCGCCGACCCCACCGCGGTGGGTGCCGTGGGCAGCGAGCCGGAGGCGACGGCCAAGGAGGACGAGCCGCCGCAGGAGGAGCCGCTCGAGGGTGTCGGGCCGCTGCCCGACCACCCGGCCGCCGCGGTGCGCTCGCCGATGGCCGACCTGCCGGTGGGTGCGACGTTCGGGTCGCTGGTCCACGCGGTGCTGGAGGAGGCGGACCCGCTCGCGCCCGACCTGGCGGCCGAGCTCGCTGCGCAGGTGCGCGAGCAGCTGGTGCGTTGGCCGGTGGACCTCGACCCCGACCACCTGGCCCGGGCGCTGGTCCGGGTCTGCGGCACGCCGCTGGGCCCCCTCGTCGGCACCACGCTGCGGCGGATCGGCCGTCCGGACCGGCTCAGCGAGCTCGCCTTCGAGCTGCCGCTGGCGGGTGGCGACGTCCGCGGCTACCCCGCGGCGGAGGTGCAGCTCGGCGACATCGCCGTGCTGCTGCGCCGACACCTGCCCGACGGCGACCCGCTGCTGCGCTACGCCGACCAGCTCGAGGCCCAGCCGGCGCTCGCGGAGCAGGTGCTGCGCGGCTACCTCACCGGGTCCATCGACGTGGTCATGCGGGTCGGTGACCGCTACCTCGTCGCCGACTACAAGACCAACTGGCTGGGGCCGGCGGACGCCGAGCTCACCGCGTGGGCCTACCGGCCGGAGGCGCTCGCCGAGGCGATGGGCCACTCCGACTACCCGCTCCAGGCGCTCCTGTATGCCGTGGTGCTGCACCGCTACCTGCGCTGGCGGCAGCCCGGCTACGACCCCGAGCGGCACCTCGGCGGGGTGCTCTACCTCTACCTGCGGGGGATGTGCGGGCCGGACACCCCGGTCATCGACGGCCACCCGTGCGGGGTGTTCTCCTGGCGGCCGCCGGTGGCGCTGGTCGCCGAGCTGTCCGACCTGCTCGACGGGTGGGCACCGGCCCGAGGGGGTGCCGCGTGACCGAGCTGTTCGAGCCGGCCGGCCCGTTCGACCGGCGCCTGGCGCTGTCCGCCGCCGGGGTCCTCGCCGAGGCCAACGCCGCGGGGGTCCTCACCGCCGCCGACGTGCACGTCGCCCGCCGGCTGGGAGACCTGGGCGGGGAGCACGACGAGTCCGTCCTCCTCGCCGTCGCACTCGCCACCCGGGCGGTGCGGCTCGGCTCCGTCTGCGTCGACCTCGCGCTGGTGCCGGAGGTCGCCCCCGACCTCACCTGGCCGGCCCCCGACGCCTGGAAGGAGGCGGTGCGGTCCAGCCCGCTCGTCGAGAAGGGCGTGCTCCACCAGGAGCACGGCCTGCTCTACCTGGACCGCTACCGGCGCCAGGAGGTCCAGGTCTGCGAGGACCTCACCGCCCGGTGGCGGCAACCGACGCCGCCGGTGGACCTCGGCGCGCTCGAGGCCGCGGCGCTGCGGGTCTTCCCCGCGGACGGGTATGCCGAGCAGCGCGCCGCCGCGGTGCGCGCCGCGCGGAGCTGGACGACGGTGCTCACCGGCGGTCCCGGCACCGGCAAGACGACGGCGGTGGCCGGGATGCTCGCCCTGCTCGCCGAGCAGGCCGAGCTCGCCGGCGACCGGCTCCGCATCGCCCTCGCGGCCCCGACGGGCAAGGCCGCCGCCCGGCTCGGCGAGGCGGTCGCGGAGGCGACCGCGAACCTGCCGGCCGAGGACCGGTACCGGCTCGGCACGCTCGAGGCGCGCACCCTGCACCGGCTGCTCGGCACCCGGCAGGACAACAGCACCCGGTTCCGGCACCACCGGGGCAACCGGCTGCCGCACGACGTCGTCGTGGTCGACGAGACCTCGATGGTGTCGCTGACCCTGATGGCGCGCCTCCTCGAGGCGGTGCGTCCCGACGCCCGGCTGGTCCTCGTCGGTGACCCCGACCAGCTCGCGTCCGTCGACGCCGGGGCGGTCCTGGCCGACCTCGTCGCCGGCCTGGCCGACGTCCCGGACTCCCCGGTCGTGTCGCTGCGCACCGCGCACCGGTACGGCCGGGTCATCGGTGGCCTCGCCGAGGCCCTGCGTGCCGGCGACGAGGACGGCGTGCTCGCCGCGCTGCGAGCCGGTCACGGCGAGGTGGAGTTCGTCGAGACCACCGAGCCGGAGGAGGACGACGAGACGGCGGCGCCGGCGGCCGAGGCCTGGGAGCGGCTCCGGCCCCGGCTGGTCGAGTCCGCGCTGAGCGTCCGCCGGCGCGCCGAGGCCGGTGACGCCGACGGTGCCCTGGCGGCGTTGCAGCGGCACCGTCTGCTCTGCGCGCACCGGGAGGGACCGTTCGGGGTCCGCGCCTGGAACCAGCACGTCGAGCGGGCCATCACCGAGGAGACCGGCGACCCGCTGTGGGACCCGATGTACGTCGGCCGGCCGCTCCTCGTCACCGCCAACGACTACGGGCTCGGGCTGTTCAACGGCGACACGGGCGTCGTCATCCGGCTGCCCGACGGCCGGCTGCGCGCGGTCTTCGCGACGGCGACCGGGAGGGTCGAGCTGGCCCCGTCGCGGTTGGCGGACATCGAGACGATGCACGCCATGACGATCCACAAGGCCCAGGGCAGCCAGGCCGAGGAGGTCACCGTGCTGCTGCCGCCGCCGGACTCCCCCCTGGCCACGCGGGAGCTGGTCTACACCGCGGTCACCCGGGCGCGGGAACGCATCACGGTGGTGGGCCCGGCGAGCGCGGTGCTCGCCGCGGTGCGCCGGCGGGTGCAGCGGGCGAGCGGGCTGCGTCAGCGGCTGGGCGAGGCGGTCCTCACGGGACCCACTGCTCCCGAACCTGCGTGACCGCACCGTTCTCGACGGTCAGCCACACGCCGAAGACGAACCCCCGGTCCTCGACCGCGGTCAGGTACTCCGCGAGCGTCGCCGTCTCGACCTGGTCCGGGATCCCCTCGGGATGGAAGGCCACCTGGGTGGCGTCGGCAGCGGGCACGGTCCGGACCTTTTCGGAGGCGTTGCGCACGTAGTAGTCGTTGTTGACCGGGCCGAAGCCGTCCTCGGTCGCGGCCTGCTCCGCGTCGTCGCCGACGAACCAGCAGGCCAGGTCGAACTCGATCGCCTCGGGGGTCGCCTCCGTGATGAGGCCGAACCAGGTGCCGTCCGGGAGGGTCTCGCCCTGCGGCGAGCAACCGGAGCCCTCGGGGACCGGGCCTCCGGCCGTGGGTTCCTCCGTCGGGAGGCCGACGCAGATCCAGCCCCCGCCGGAGTACACGCACCGGGTATCGGTCGGGGAGGCGGTGGCCGGTTCCTCCCCGGACGGGGTCGCCGTGGAGGTGGGCGCGGTCGGGGTACGAGGCGTCGTCGGCGCCGCCGTCGGGGTCTCGCTCGCGGTCGCGGTGTCCGTAACGGTGCCGGTCGTGGTGACGGGCGCCTCGGACGTCGGGGGCGGCTCGACGGTGGGCTCGTCGCCGTCGGAGCACCCGGCGAGGAGCGCCCCGACCAGGGCCGTGACCGCGGCGAACCCGCGGACCCGCCCTGCGGTGGTGGCGCGCGTCGGACCCCTCACAACCCCTTCATGTCCCACGTCGGCCACCTCTTTCGTCTCAGCCCGTCGCGGTCGCGTCGTCGGGCGCGCCGATGGCGATCGGCTCCAGCCGGAACCCGACCTGGTCACCGTCCACGGAGGTGACGACCACCCTGATGCGGTCGACCGGGGTCCCGAGCGGGTCGATCCCGGCGAGCTGCACCCCGCAGACCACCGAGGCATCCACCTCCATCGGCACCCCGCCCGGGCAGTCCAGCTCCAGGATCTCGACGCCCCGGTCGGCCATGCCGTCGCGGATGGTGCGCTCGACCTCGGCCTGGGGGACGTCACGCTGGGCGCAGCCGGCGAGCAGCACGAGCCCCACCGACAGCACGGCAGCCCCGCGCCACGACAAGGACGACATCCTCGCCTCCCTCGGACGACTGGCGCCAGCGTAGTCGTGGCTGCCCTGACCTCGACGTAGGTGGGCCGCACGCCGTCGGGTCGAGGCGTCCGGTGGGGTGGAGAAGCGTCGGTACCGGGCGTCCGGTGGGGTGGAGGAGGGTCGGGTCGAGGCGTCCGGTCGAGGGGTGGTGGGCGGGAGGGGACGGCCCACGGGTCACGGTGACCGGGAACCCGTGGGCCGTCGCCCGGGTCAGGGCAGCGCCAGCCCCGCCGCGGGGGCGATCCGCGCGGCACGGCGGGCCGGCAGCACCGAGGCGAGCAGGCCCGCCACGACCGCCAGGCCGACCACCGCGGCGATCGAGCCGACCGGCAGGTCCAGGTGGACCGTGGACTCCGCCGGGAGGAGCGACTGCACGCCGGCCCAGCCGTACCCGATGCCGAGGAGGACGCCGAGCACCGCGCTGACCACGGCCAGGAGCACCGCCTCCACCGCCAGGGTGCCGCGGAGCTGACCACGGGTCAGGCCGAGCGCCCGCAGCAGCGCGTGCTCCCGGGACCGCTCCAGCACCGACAGGGACAGCGTGTTCGCGATGCCGATGACCGCGATGACCACAGCGACGCCGAGCAGGGCGGTCGTGATCATGACCATCAGGTTGAGCATGCTCGTGAAGACCTCGCGCATCGGCGCGCCGCCGTCGATCGAGACGTCGGCGTCGAGCGTCGCCTCCTGGATGCGGGTCATGGCCGCGGTGACGTCGACGTCATCCTGCAGCCGGAGCACCATCCCGGTCACCGGGGCCGAGCTGTCCACGGCGGCGAGGACGTCCGGGTGGGCGACGACCGACCAGTCCAGGCCGAACTCCACCAGCTGGGCGGTCACCTCCCCGTCCGGGCCGCTGAGGGTGACCTCGTCACCCACGGACAGCCCGTAGCCCAGCATCATGTCGCGGCTGACGCCCACGGTCCCCGGGACGAGGTCGCCGACGGCACCCGGGCTCCGGAGCACCTCGGCAGCCTGCGCCGGGTCCAGCGCCAGGACCTGCTCGCGACTCTCGTACGACGACCCGATGCGCACGTCGACCCAGGAGCCGGTGAGCGGCGTGGAGGACGTGACGACGTCCAGGTCCTCCAGGGCACCGGCCACGGCCGGCTCCAGCTCGGCTGCCCGGACCTCGTCGTCCTGCCCGGTCTCCGGCCAGGTGGTGACCACCACGTCGGCGGGGTAGGACCCGTCGATCTCCTCCTCCGCGGTGGACGAGGCCGATGCCGCCCCGACGCTGGTCATCGTGATGAGGGTGACCCCGACGAGCAGGGCGGCACTCGTCGCCGCGGCGCGCGAGGGGTTCGCGGTCGCGTGCTCGACGGCCAGCCGCCCGGGCACCCCGCTGGCGCGGGCCGGGACCCCCAGCAACCGCATCGCGGCGGGCACGATGACGACGGCCGCGACGAGGACGCCGCCGAAGCTCAGCAGGCCGCCGGCCACCCCGATCGGCACGGACCGCTCCGTGGCGCCCGTCCAGAGCGCGAACGCCCCACCACCCACGAGCAGCAACGCCAGGACCAGGCGCAGCACGCCCGTACGGGACCGCGCGGTCGGGGGTGCTGCCGGCTGCAGCGCGGCGACCGGCGCGACCCGCGTCGCCCGGCGGCTCGGCCACCAGGCCGCCAGGGCCGTGACGACCACACCGACCACCCACGGGACCAGCACCGCGGTGGGGCTCACCTGCAGGGCCAGCGGGACCGGCATACCGAGCTCCACCTCGCCGAACACCTGACCGGCGGTCCACGTCAGCCCCAGCGCCAGGAGCACGCCCACGGCCGAGGCGACGGCTCCGAGGATCAGTGCCTCGGTGAGCACGCTGCGCCGCACCTGGGAGCGGGTGGCGCCGACGCAGCGCAGCAGCGCCAGCTCCCTGCTGCGCTGGGCGAGGACGATCGTGAAGGTGTTCGCGATGACGATCGCCGTCGTGGCCAGCGCCACGGCGCCGAAGCCCATGAGGACGCCGCCGATCACGTCGGTGTCACCGGTGGCGGCCTGGGCGCGGGCCGCGGCCTCCTCCGGGCCGGTGCGCAGCGTGGCGCCCGGCGCGTGCTCCTCGACGACGGCCCCCACAGTGACGGGGTCGCCGTCCGCCGCGAGGTCGATGAGCACCTCGTCGAACGTGACGTCCGGGACCCACTCCCGGATGACCGGCTCGGCGACGACGAGCGCCTCCCGGGCGGTGTACTGCGGGGCGTGGCCCAGGTCGACGACGCCGACGACCTCGACCGGGCCGACCGGGGTGTCGTCCTCCAGCAGCAGCCGGAGGGTGTCGCCCACAGCGACGCCGGTGAGCTCGACGTTGGTCGGGGTGACCGCGACCTCGCCCGGACCCTGCGGGAGCCGGCCGGAGAGCAGCTCCACGCCGTTGCCCGTGGGGAGGGTGGTGAGCAGGTTCCACCGGTCGCCCACCTGCACGGCCGACTGCGCGGTCGCCTGCACCGACGCGACGCCCTCGGTCCCGCGGAGCGCGTCCACGACCTCGGCGGGCACGTTGTCGGTGTCCGGCGTCAGGACCAGGTCGTGCCGGTCCACGCCGTCGGCGACGGCGGTCTCGACCCCACGACCCACCGTGTTGAGCAGCAGCATCGCGGTCGCGACGAAGGTGACGCCGATGACGATCGCGAGGCCGGTCGCGAGCAGCCGTCGGGTGTGCCCGCGGACGCCCGCGACCGCCAGACCCGAGGCGCTCACCGGTGGTCCCCCAGTCCGCGCAGCCGGTCGAGGACGGTGTCGGCGGTCGGCTCGAGTATCTCGCCCACGAGCCGGCCGTCGGCCAGGAGCAGCACCCGGTCGGCGTAGGCCGCGGCGACGGGGTCGTGGGTCACCATGACCACCGACTGCCCCCACCGGTCCACGCTCTGACGCAGCAGCGCGAGGACCTCGGCGCCGGTGCGCGAGTCCAGCGCGCCGGTCGGCTCGTCGGCGAACAGCACGTCCGGCCTCGTCACCAGGGCACGGGCCAGCGCGACGCGCTGCTGCTGGCCACCGGACAGCTCACCCGGTCGGTGGCTCAGCCGGTCGCCCAGCCCGAGCTCGCCGATGACCGAGTCGAACCAGCCCTTGTCGCCCTTGGTGCCGGCCAGCCGCCACGGCAGGGTGATGTTGTCCCGCGCGCTCAGGGTCGGGACCAGGTTGAACGACTGGAAGACGAAGCCGACACGCTCTCGGCGCAGTTTGGTCAGCGCGGCGTCGCCGAGGCGGGTCAGCTCCACCTGGCCGAGGAACACCCGGCCGCTCGTGGGCGTGTCCAGCCCGGCGAGCAGGTGCATGAGCGTGGACTTGCCCGAGCCGCTGGGGCCCATGATCGCGGTGAACCGGCCGGCCTCGATGCCGACGGAGAGGTTGTCGAGGGCCCGCACGGCGGTGTCGCCGGAGCCGTAGGTCCTGGTGAGGTCGATGGCGCTCGCGGCGAGGGTGGTCCCCTGCCGCGGCGCGGGTCTTTCGGTCGTCGTCGTCATGCCGACGACGCTAGGTCCGCGACCACCCTGCGGGCGTCGGCCCGGGGGCTGGACCTGCGGCGATGCCGGGTCCGTCCCGGGTCGCCCCGGGTCATCCCACGGTATGACGCGGGGCGTCAGTCCCAGGGGTGCAGCCGTACCGACAGGCAGGTGACGCAGCCCTCGAGCTTGGCGATCTCGCTCGTCGGCACGGTGACGACGGACAGCCCGCGTGCGACGAGGAGCTCGACGGTGCGCGGGGCGGCGTCGGACACCAGGACGGTGTCCTCGCCGAGGACGATGACGTGGGCGCCCTCCTCCTCGGGCACCTCGAGGAACCCGGTGGCCCGCTCCCAGTAGCCCGGGTCGTCGACCAACGGCGGCCAGCCCACGACCGTGCCGTCGGGCAGCGCGGTGACCTGGCTCTTCAGGTGCAGGGTCCGGGCGACGGGGACGGTGCGCACCGGGTAGCCGGCCCCGGCCAGGTGGTGCGCGAGCGCGGCGGCACCCGCCGGGGTGGTGCGGCCACCCACGCCCACGTAGGCCGTGTGTCCCACCTTGAGCACGTCACCGCCGTCGAGGTGGACCGGTCCGGTGACGTCGGGTGGCAGCGGCGCGTCGACGAGCTCCACGAGGGTGAGCCCGGCGGCCCGGGCGGCCTCGCGCGCGGTGTCGACCTCGGGGGCGCGGGCCGGAGCCTGCATCGCGGTGATGACCGCCAGGTCGCCGGCGACGACCATGGTGTCCTCGATGAACACCCCGTCGGGCAGGTCCGGCGCCTCCTCCGCCTCGAGCACCTCGTAGCCGGCGGCGGTCAGCGCGTCGACGTAGGCGTGCCACTGCTGCAGCGCCAGGTCCGGGTCGACGTCGCTGCGGTCGATGTGCGTGACCAGGCCCTCGGCCAGGCGGGGGCTCGGCCGGCGCACCAGGGCCCGGGGCCCCCGGTCGGGGACGGGAGTCGTCATCCGGCCAGCCTAGGTCGGCGGGCGGCTCCTCCCACAGGTCACCGGACGAGCACGGGATCGGCGAGGAGCCCGGGCTGGCCGTCGACCACCTGCCGGACCGTGTAGGTGCCGGGTGCGACACCCGGGACGACGACCCGGCCGGTCGGGTTGGCCCGGCGCTCGGCGACGACCTCGCCGTCCCGGCGCAGCTGGACGGTGGCTCCCGGTTCGGCCACGAGGTGCACCGTGCGACCGACGACGCGGACCACCTCGGGGGCGTCGGGGACGTCGACCGTGGGGTCGCCCTGGCTGGGCAGCCCGTAGTCGCAGACACCGGTCGGGAAGATCTGCTCCAGGCGGTCCACCTCGGCCGGGGTCGGCTCCCACTGCCCGTAGAGGCCCTCGGCGACGGCCGTGGTGACCGGCATGAGGTGGCACTTGTAGATGTCGCCGGAGACCGGGCCGCCGGCCTCGATGCGCGAGGTGGTGTGCAGCTCGAAGTGCTGCGCGCAGGCACCCTCGGGCCGGTCGTCGAGGATGCCGTCCCACACGCCCGGGCCGCGGGCGATCTCGGTGCCGTCGGCGGCCAGGCAGCGGTCCTGGGCCAGCTCGGGTGCCGCCTCGGCGACGGACAGCGTCGGGTCGGCGGCGAGGTTGGCCTGCCACTCGGCGATCGTGTCCAGCGCCTGGTGGGTCAGCTGGTCGGCCGGCGCGTCGCCGTTCGCGTCCGTGTCGAGGAACCAGATGACCTGCCCGTCGTGGTGGCCCTGACCGTCGAGCAGCCGCTGCCGCACCGCGAAGGACTGGTGCGAGTTGTGCATGTCGAGCACGTGCTCGAGGTAGTCGCGGGCCTCGATGATCGGGATCTCCCGCGGCAGGTCGCCGCGGAACACCAGGCCGGAGGAGTAGACGTTGCGGATCGCCTCCAGGTCGCCCTCGTGCCGCGGCGCCGGCGTCACCCCGCCGTCGGGGGACAGCTGGGCGTTGCGCATCGACCAGGGGTCGAACAGCTCGGTGTACGGGATCGCCCCGGTGGCCAGGCCGAGGAGCACCTGCGGCACCGAGATGCCGCGGGCCTCGGCGATGCGGGCCAGGACGACGTCGGGCTCCTCGAAGGGCACCCCCTCGTGGACCATGTCCGGGGTCCTCTTCCACCCGCCGACCTCGGCGTTGACCTCGAGGAACTGCTCGGGGGAGAGCACCCCCTCGGCGACCGGGCGCAGGCCGTACTGCACGCCGACGTTGTCCCAGGGCACCCGGGCGTAGCCCGTCTCCGGGTCGGTGCCGTAGGCCTCGCGGGCGTCGTCCCAGTGGGTCCGCTCGATCAGGTCGACCTGGTCGCCGAGCAGCTCCCAGTTCTCCTCCCAGCCGAACAGCGGGTTCATCGCCAGCGGCAGCAGCCCGAGCCAGCCCTCGATGCACTCGCTGGAGCCGGACTGCCGCGGCAGGTCGATCCCCAGCTGGGCCTGGAGCAGGTCCTTGGCCTCGTTGAGCGCCCGGGCGTTGGAGCCGAGGTAGCCCTCCACCGAGTTCAGCCCCTGCAGCAGCTCCCGCCGGTCCCAGTCCGCCCAGAACCCCGTGTCCTCCGCCTCCAGGTCCATCCACCGCTCCAGCAGGGCGCAGTCGCCGACGTGGATCGTCTGGGTCGCCATGTCCGGGTAGCTGCGCTGCGGCACCAGCGCGTCGAGCAGCTCGGGGTGGTTCTGGGCGTAGACGTACTGCTGGATGCCGCCCCCGGAGCCACCGAGGCCGACGGTGTAGTCCGGCTCGCCGTGGGTGGCCACGAAGTGTTCCTTGACCTGCACGGCGGTCCGCCCGCCGACCAGCAGGTTGTAGTGGTCACCGGTCCGGGTGCCGGTGGAGTAGATGACGGCGTAGCCCATCCCGAGCCGGTCGGGGTCCCCCTTGATGGCCCGGGCCCGGGTGCCGCCGTCGTCGTACCGGCCCTGGCTGTGCCCGATCCCCACACCGCCCTGGAACTGGAACAGCAGCCGCCCGTTCCACAGGCTGTCGTCCGGCTCGTCCGGGGACCCCTGGGTCACCTCCTCCTCGGTGGCCAGCATCGAGACCGAGTAGATGAACCTGTTGATGACCCCGCGCTCGTGCCGGACCAGGTAGGGCACGCTGCGCCCGTCGGTCAGGGTGGTCGTGGCCAGCTGGGCCCCGGCGGGGAGGGCGTCCTCGATGCTGTCGACCGGCGGCTCGCCGTGGCCCCGGATGACGTGCAGCCGGCCGGTGGTGTCCATCGCGTAGTACCAGGTGCGGGTCTCCGCGGTGCAGTCCTTGCTCCAGCCGAGCAGGTTGCCGTTCCCGTCGCGCACCTCGACGCCGAGGCCGTCCTGGTTGTCCACGACGAGCTCCAGACCGTGGTCCTGGGCGGTGCAGGCGAACGGGTACTGCACCGGGGGCCCACCCGGCGGCGCCTGTCCCTGGGCGGCAGGCACCCCCACCAGCCCGGTGGCCGCGAGGGCCGCGACGGCGAGCAGCGGGACGAGACGAGATCGACGGACCGGGCCACGGCGGACAGCCATGACGCACCCCCTTGTGCGGCAGGACCTGATGCCGCTCGACCCTAGCCAGGCCCGGGTCGCCCGTCGAGACCTCGACCCACCGGCGCGGAGCTCCTGGAGCGTGCCGGGGTGCTGACCACACTCCGGCCCTGTCAGTCCCGGCCGACCAGCCCCGTCTCGTAGGCGGTGATGACCATGTGCACCCGGTCACGCAGCTGCAGCTTGTGCAGGATCCGTCCGATGTGCGTCTTGACGGTGGCCTCGGCCAGGTAGAGCTCGGCGGCGATCTCGGCGTTGGTCAGCCCGCGGCCCACGGCGGTGAGCACCTCCCGCTCCCGCTCGGTCAGCGGCGCCAGACGCTCCTCCGCCCCCGACCGCGCACCGTCCCGGTCCTGACCCGGGTCGGGCAGGTGCGGGACGAAACGCTCCAGCATGCGACGGGTGGTGCTGGGCGCGACGACCGCGTCGCCGCCGTGCACCGCCCGGATCGCCGCGAGGAGCTCGGCCGGCCCGGCGTCCTTGAGCAGGAAGCCCGCGGCCCCGGCCCGCAGCGCCGCCCAGGCGTACTCGTCCAGGTCGAACGTCGTCAGCACCAGCACCTTGGGCAGGTCGCCGGCCGCGGTGAGCCGCCGGGTCGCCTCGACCCCGTCCATGCGCGGCATCCGGATGTCCATGAGGACCACGTCGGGCCGCGCCGCGGAGATCGCCTGCAGCGCGGTCGCCCCGTCGCCCGCCTCCCCGACGACCGTCATGTCGGGCTGGGCGTCGAGCACCATCCGGAACCCGGCCCGCACCAGCTCCTGGTCGTCGACGAGGAACAGCCTGATCGGTGCCTCCTGGTCCGTGCTCACCGTGTCCTCTCCGCCAGCTCGTCCACGTCCCCGGCCCCGTCCCGGCCCACCGGGATCGAGGCGACCACCTCGAAGCCGCCACCGGTGCGGGCCCCGGCGTACAGGGTGCCGCCCAGCACCTCGACCCGTTCGGTCATCCCGATGATCCCGTTGCCCCGGCCGTCGTGCTCACCCGGCCCCCGGCCGGTGTCGCTGACCCGGACCAGGAGGACCGCCGGGCTGCGCAGCACGTCGACCTCGGCGGTGGCGCCCGGGCCGGCGTGCTTGAGCACGTTGGTCAGGGACTCCTGCACCACGCGGTAGGCCGCGAGGTCCACCTCCCGGGTCAGGCCGTCCAGCTCGCCGCGCACCGCCAGCCTGACCGGCACCCCGGCGTCGGTGAGCCGGCCGACCAGCTCGTCGAGGTGAGCCAGGCCCTGCTGCGGGCTGTACTCGGCGGCGCTGCCGCTCTCCCGGAGCACCCCGACCAGCCGGCGGGTGTCCGCCAGCGCGGCCCGGGCGGTCGCCGCCACCGTCTCCAGCGTCTCGGCGGCGTCCCGCAGCGCCCCGGGGTCCGCGACCCCGTCGCCGGTCCGCTCCAGGGCGGCGCGGGCGGCATACGCTCCCCCGTCGGCCTGGACGACGACGACCGACAGGGAGTGGGCCACGATGTCGTGCATCTCCCGGGCGATCGCCGCCCGCTCGCGCTGCGCGGCGAGCTGGGCGCGCTGCTCCTGGTCGCGGGCGAGCGCCTCGTTCTGCTCCCGCAGCCGCGCGATGACCTGACGTCGGCGGCGGACCACGTCGCCCAGCACCCAGGCGATGACCACGACCATCGCCAGCACGCCGGTGGTGAACAGAATGTCGACGCGCGGCGACGCGCCGTACCAGTCCAGGGCCGCGACCGGCGCGCCGAGCAGCGCCGCACCGAGGACCGCCTGCGACTGCCACCGCTCGGTGGCGTTGGCGGCCACCGTGTAGACCACGACGAGGACGGCGAAGTTGCTGGGCAGCGGGCCGTCGGAGACGACGACCTGCGCGAGGTGCGCCACGGCCACCGCGCCGGCGACCGGCAGCGGCCGGACCCGGCGGAAGGCCAGCGGCAGGACCTGGGCGACGACCAGCCAGAACGGGGTGACCCCCGGCCCGTAGACGAGGGCCAGGAAGACGGTGACCAGGACCGCCATCCCGCCGTCGACGAGGACGGGTCGCGACCACGGCACGCCCAGGACGTCACGGGTGCTCACCTTCCCGACTGTATGTCGTCCGGCGGGGCGTGCCGTCAGCCCGCGGGATGGTCCCCGGGCGCGGGACCTCCCACCCGGGTCGGACGTCGGGTTGACTGTCCCCAGGAACGGTTCGTGCCGCCCCGGCGTTCTGACCGGTGAGCCCGGACCCGTCGTCACGAGGAGCTCGTATGCCGCGTCCACCCGCCCTGCGCCACGGCGTGCTCGCGGGTGGGCTCGTGCTGGCCCTCCTGGCGGGCGGCGCCGGGTGGTGGGCGGCCACGGTCGAGGAGCCGGAACCGTCGGGCGCCGCCGCGCAGGAGCTCCTCGTCGAGGTGGGGCCGGAGCCGGACGGGATGCCGGTCCGGCTCGACGCGGCGCTCTACCTCCCGGCGAGGACGCCGGCCCCCGCTGTCGTCCTCGCCCACGGCTTCGGCGGCTCGCGCCAGGCCCTCGAGGACGACGCGCAGCGGCTCGTCGAGGAGGGGTACGCCGTCCTCGCCTACACCGCCCGCGGCTTCGGTCGGTCCGGCGGGCGGATCCATCTCAACAGCCCGGACTACGAGGTGGCGGACGCCGCCCGGCTCGTCGACGAGCTGGCCGAGCTCGACGAGGTGGTCCAGGACGGTCCCGGGGACCCGCGGGTCGCGATCGTCGGTGGCAGCTACGGCGGCGCGCTCGCCCTCATGGCCGCGGGCGCCGACCCCCGGGTCGACTCGGTCGTGGCGATGGTGACCTGGAACGACCTGGCCGACGCCTTCTTCCCCCAGCACGCCGAGCGGCACCCCAGTGCCGCCCTCGACGGGCTGGACAGCATCGGCCGGCCGGGGCCGTTCAAGCAGCTGTGGGCCTCGACCTTCTTCGCCGGGACGGCGGTGGCCGACAGCGCCCCGGGGGCGGTCCCGCCCACCGGTGAGGGCCCCGCCCTGTGCGGGAGGTTCGACCCCGCACTGTGCGAGCTGTTCCTCGCGGCCGCCGAGACCGGCGAGCCGTCCCCCGAGCTCATCGACCTGCTGCGCCGGAACAGCCCCGCCCCGTCGCTGCACGAGGTGCGGGCGCCGGTCTACCTGGTCCAGGGCATGAACGACACCCTGTTCGGCCTGGAGCACGCCGACGCCACCGCCCACGCCCTGCAGTCCGCCGGGGTGCCGGTGGCGGTGCGGTGGTTCAACGGCGGCCACGACGGGGACGCCACCGCGGCGGCCGGGCAGGTCCAGGACGCCGGCCCGGGTGGCGGCCCACCCCAGGTGGGCACCAGCTCCGCCGCCCGGGCGGCCCAGGCCGAGCAGGAGCAGCAGGAGGAGTCGATCGCCCGCTGGCTCGACGGGACGCTCCGCGACCGGGGCCGGGACCTGCCGCTGCCCGGCTTCACCTACACCCTGCCCCACCAGCGCGGCCAGGACGTGGCCCGCACCCTCACCGTGCCCGACTACACCGCCCTGCGGTCCCCCACCCGGCCCCCGGGGCCCGAGGCCGCCCCGGCAGACCCCACCGCGCACGAGTTCGCGCGCTGGGAGGAGGCGCTGCCGTTGCACCCCCATGGCGCCCCGGTCGCCGTCAACCCGCCCGGCGGGACGCCCGCGGCGATCACCGCCCTGCCCGGAGTGGGCTCGCTCGGCGGCTCGGCCCCCACCTACCAGCTGTCCGCGCTGCCGGGCCAGCACGTGGCCTTCGACACCGAGCCGCTGGAGGAGGGCATCGTCGTCGCCGGCTCCCCACGGGTCAGCCTGCAGGTGACCTCGAGCGCGGAGGAGGTCACCCTGTTCGTGTCGCTCTGGCAGGTCCAGGGCACCTCGGCCACGATGCCGCGCCGCCTCGTCGCCCCGGTCCACGTCGCGACCACCCCGGGCGAGCCGCAGCGGGTCGACGTCGCCCTCCCCGCGGCGACCTGGGACATGGCGGCCGGCTCGGTCTGGCGGGTCCTGGTCTCGGCGACCGACACGGCATACCGGAACCCGACCGAGACCCGGGTCGACCGGATCACCCTGGCCGAGCCCGCCCTGCGCCTCCCGGCGCTGACCGGTACCCCCACGGCCGGACCAGGACTGTGGGACGCCGAGGCGACGGGCGTGGCGGTCGCGACCGCGGTGCTCCTCGGCGGGCTGGGCGTGCTCGCCCTGCGCCGCCGGGCCCGGCACGTGGAGGCGCGCGAGGACCTCGCCGACGTGCCGCTCGTGGTGACGGGACTCAGCAAGCGCTTCCCGGACGGGCACCGCGCCGTCGACGACGTCTCCTGGCGGGCCGAGAAGGGCCAGGTCGTGGGCCTGCTCGGGCCCAACGGCGCCGGCAAGACGACGACCCTGCGGATGGTCGCCGGGCTCATCCACCCCGATGCCGGGGAGATCCACGTCCTGGGCGAGCCGGTCCGGCCCGGGGCGCCCGTGCTGCGCCGGGTCGGCATGCTCGTCGAGGGACCCGGCTTCCTGCCGCACCTGTCCGGGCGGGACAACCTGCGCGCCTACTGGGCGGCGACGGGGCGCCCGGAGGAGGAGGCACGGTTCGACGAGGTGCTCGAGGTCGCGGCGCTCGGCGACGCTGCCGACCGTCCGGTCAAGGCCTACAGCCACGGGATGAAACAGCGGCTCGGGATCGCCCAGGCGATGCTCGGTCTGCCGGAGGTGCTCATCCTCGACGAGCCGACCAACGGCCTGGACCCCCCGCAGATCGCGGCGATGCGGCCGATCCTGCGGCGCTACGCCGCCGGCGGACGCACCGTCATCGTCTCCAGCCACCTGCTCGCGGAGGTCGAGATGACCTGCAGCCACGTCGTCGTCATGCACATGGGGCGGGTGCTCGCGGCCGGCTCGGTCACCGACATGGGCGTGGACAGCGGCCACACCCTCGAGGAGGTCTTCCTGTCCACCATCGCCGGGTTCGGGTCGGTCCCGGACGACCCCGTCACCCGGAACGAGCGGCTGAGGCAGGTGCGGCCCCGATGAGCACGCCGTCGACCAGCACGCCGCCCCCGGCTCCGCCGACGGCGGCCCGGGACCGGGCGCCGCTGCGGGTGCCGGTGGAGTGGCGCCGCCAGATGGGGCGGGCGCGCACCCGGTGGGCGTTCGGGATCCTCCTCGTCCTGCCGCTCATCGTGGTCGCCGCGTTCTTCCTCGGCGACGAGCCGACCGGCTCGGGCACCCGGTTCTCCGACCTGGCCACGCTGGGGGCGGCGAACTTCGCGGTGTTCATGCTGTTCGTCAGCGCCGAGCTGCTCCTGCTCATCCTCGCAGCCCTCTTCGTCGGCGACGCGGTCCCGTCCGAGGCGTCGTGGGGTTCGCTGCGCTACCTGCTCACCGCGCCCGTGCCGCGGTCCCGGCTGCTGACGAGCAAGCTCGTCGTCGGCCTGCTCACCACCGTGTTGGCCCTGGTGGTCCTCGTGGTGTGGGTGCTCCTCGTCGGCGGGCTGTGCTACGGCTGGGCCCCGCTGACCCTCCCGGTGGGCGGGGTGATGGAGTGGGGTGACCTGCTGCCCCGGCTCGGGCTGGCGTGCGGCTACATCCTCGTGTCGCTGCTGCCGTTCGCGGCGATCGCGTTCTGGATGGGGGTGCGCACCGACGCCCCGCTCGCCGCGGTGGGGGTCGCCGTCCTCGCCGCCATCGTGTCCTCCATCCTCGACGCCCTGGATGCCCTGGGTGACTGGCGCCGGGGCCTGCCGAACCACTACTCGCGCGCCTGGACCGAGCTGTTCACGCCCGCCCCGGACTACGCCGAGCTGGTCCACGGCTCGCTCTGGTGCCTCCTGTACGCCGTGGTGTTCCTCGGTCTCGCGTACCGCTACTTCCACCGCAAGGACGTGCTGAGCTGAGCGGCCCCGCCCCGGCCACCGTCGGGCCGCGGCCGGGAGGGGCGGCGGCTCAGTGGACCGGGTGCCCGTGGGCACCTGCGGCGGCGTCGCCCCGGCGCAGCAGGGTCAGCGCGACCCCGGACCCGGCGAGGGCGACCCCGGCGGCCGCGGTGAACGCCGTCCCGACGCCGTCCGCCAGCGCCGCCGCGTCGTGGGCGGCACCGAGGAGCGGGGCGCCCGCACCGGCTGCGGCGAGCGTGGCGAGCACGGGGAGGATCAGCGCGATGCTCAGCTCGTGGGCGGTGCTCGTCAGCCCGGAGACCAGTCCGGCGTCGCGCTCGCCGGCGCCGGACATCGCGGTGATCACCACCCCGGCCGCCGCGAGGCCGCCGCCGGTGCCGAGCAGCAGGAAGCCGGGCAGCACGTCGGTCAGGTAGGTCCCTTCGGCACCGACCCGGCCCAGCAGCAGCGCACCGACCGCGGCGACGCCGAGCCCGGCCGCGACGACAGGCCTGGCGCCGACCCGGGACATCAGGCCGCCCCCGACGTGCGCCGCGGCGACGATCGCCACCGCGACGGGCAGGAACTCCACACCGGTCCGCAGCGCCGAGTGGCCGAGCACCTGCTGCAGGTACAGCGAGGACAGGTAGAAGCCGGAGAACACCGGGCCCATGCCCATTACCAAGAGGACCAGCGCCGTGCTGGTCGTCCGCCGCCGGAAGACGCCGAGCGGGACCAGCGGGTCGATGACCCGGCGCTCGACGGCGACGAAGGTGGCGAGCCCCGCGGCCGCGAGCCCCAGCGGCACCAGGGTGCCCGTGGCGGTCCAGCCGGCCTCCCCCGCCCCGGCGAGCCCGTAGCTGAGGGCCACCAGGCTCGCGGTCGCCAGCAGGGCACCGAGGGGGTCGAGCCGCCCTCGCCCGGCCGGGCGGACCGCCGCCGCTGGCGCCGACGGCCGCCCACACCGCGAGCGCGCGGGTGCGCAGCGGCCCCTGGGCGAAGGTGGTCGTGACGAGGGCCAGGGCCGACGGGGACAGCAGCGCCGCACCAACGCCCTGGGCGGCCCGGGCGGCGACGAGCAGGGCCGGGCTCGTGGCCAGGGCCGCGCCGAGGGAGGCGGCGGTGAAGACGACAAGGCCGAGCAGGAAGACCCGGCGCCGGCCGACCAGGTCGCCGGCCCGCCCGCCGAGCAGGATCAGGCCCCCGAAGGCCAGGGTGTACGCCGTCACAACCCACGACAGTTCGGCGAGCCCGATGCCGAGGTCGGCCTGGATCGACGGCAGCGCCACGTTGACAACGGTGATGCCGAGGATGAGGACGAACTGCGCCGCGCACAGCAGCGCCAGGGCGAGCAGCTGGCGCCCCGGGGCGCGGCGCCGCTCGGCCGGCGCGTCGAGGACGGCGCCGGTGGGTGTGTGGTGCATGGTGACTCCTCCGCAGTTCCGGACTAGCATCCGTTTCTGGACACTGTCCAAGAACTCTGGGCCGGGTCGCGGACCGTGACAACGGTCGGTCCGCCCGCCGTGACCGGTACCGGACACCGGAGCCGACCTGTCCGGCCGCGGGGCGCGACCACGAGGAGGCGCGATGGACCAGCCGGTGGACCGCAGGGTCCGACGCACCCGGGACCTGCTGCGGCGTGCGCTCCTCGAGCTCATCCGGGAGAAGGGCTTCGACCGGGTGACGGTGCAGGACATCGTGGAGCGGGCGGACGTGGGCCGCTCCACCTTCTACGCCCACTTCCGGGACAAGGAGGACCTGCTGGTCCACGGTCTCGAGGAGCTCCGGGAGGCGTTCGACCCGGCCCAGGAGCACCCGCCCGGGTCGCTCGCGGTGTTCGAGCACCTCGCGTCGTACCGGGACGTCTGGCAGGCGATGGCGAGCCGCCGCGGCGGTGAGCTGTTCCTGCGCCACCTCCACGGCTTCCTGTCCGACCTGGTCCGTGAGCAGCTGCGGACCCGCGCGCCGGACGGGCCGACCCAGGTGCCGCTCGACGCGCTCGTGGAGTTCGCCGTGAGCACGATGATCGGGCTGGGGATGCGGTGGTGGCAGCTGGGCGAGCGGGAGCTGTCTGCCCGCGAGGTGGACCGCATCTACCGGCGGCTGACCGCGCCGGCCATCGAGGCCGGGCTGCAGCCCGCCTTCGCCTGAGCGTCGGACCACGGCGCTAGCGTCGGGCCATGGCGCAGATCGGTCTGCACGCCCTGAACCGCACGACGCTGCACCGGCAGGGCCTGCTGGAGCGGTTCCGGGGCCCGGTCCCCGAGGTGGTCGGCCGGCTCGCCGGGCTGCAGGCCCAGCACGCCGACCAGCCCTACATCGCCCTCTGGTCGCGTCGCGCCGACCACACCGTCGCCGACCTGGAGCAGGCCCTCGGCGACCGCACGGTCGTCAAGGCGACCCTGCTGCGGACCACGCTGCACCTCGTGCCGGCAGCCGACTACCGCGCGTACGACGTGGTGTCGGCCGGGCCCCGGGTCGCCACCTGGCGCCCCACGGCGCGGCGCGCGGGTGTCGACCTGGCGGCGCTCGGCAGGGAGGTCCGGGCGTTCTGCTCCGAGCCCCGCACCGTGGCCGAGATCGAGGCGCACCTGACCGGGCTGCACCCCGACGTCGACCTCGCCGCCGCGGCGCCCGGTGGGGTGCGCAACGCCTGGTTCCGGCCCGCCACCGCCACGGGCGGGCTGGTGCACGTGCCGCCGAGCGGGATGTGGCGGTCCCACGGCAAGCCGCGCTACCTGGACGCCACGCTGTGGCTCGGTGACGCCGACCGGGAGCCGCCCGACCTCGCCACCGCCCTGGTGACGGTGCTGCGGCGCTACCTCACGGCCTACGGGCCGGCCTCGCCGGACGACGTCGTCAGGTGGGCGGGGCAGCGCCGCCTCCCGCCCGTCCGCAAGGCCCTGGAGTCCCTCGGTGACGAGCTGGTCCGCCACACCGGGCCCGGCGGCACCGAGCTGTTCGACCTCGCCGGGCTCGAGGTGGTCGACGACGTGCCGGCCCCGCCGCGCTTCCTGTCCCGGTGGGACAGCCTGATCATCGGCTACGCCGCGCGGGAGCGGATCCTGCCTCCGGAGCACACCCCGGCCGTGGCCAAGAAGAACGGCGACTTCCTGCCCACGTTCCTGCTCGACGGGTTCGTCGCGGGCCTGTGGTCGGTGGACCGGGCCGGAGACACGGCGGTCCTGCGGCTGCAGCCGTTCGCCACGCCGTCGCGGCAGCAGCGGGCCGCCCTGGAGGAGGAGGCGGAGCGGCTGGTCCGGTTCGTCGAGCCCGACGCCGCCCGGCACGAGGTGGCCTGGGCCGACTGAGGGACGCGGAGACCCGCCGGTTCAGCCGTCCGCGCCCGCCTCGGCCGCGATGACGCGCTGCAGCGACTCCGGGTCGCGGCCCACGACCGTCGTCCCGTCGCTCGCGGTGACGATCGGCCGCTGGATGAGCCCGGGGTTCTCGACGAGGTGGCGGATCCAGTCGGCCCGGTGTCCGGCATCCCTGGGAAGGGACCTCAGGCCCAGCTCCCTGGCGGCTGGCTCCTGGGTGCGCGCGACGTCCCACGGCTCCAGGCCCAGCCGGTCGAGCACCTCCTCCAGCTCCGCGGCGGTCGGCGGGTCCTCGAGGTAGCGACGGACCGTGAAGCCCAGACCGGCAGCCTCGACCTCGCTGACGGCGGTGCGGCACCTGGAGCAGGCGGGGTTGAGCCAGATCTCGATCACGCGGCCACCGTAGCAGGCGGCCCGGACGGCTCAGACGACGAGCGTGCGCGCGATCGGGACGCCGACCCGGTAGGGGAGGTGCAGGTAGCTCGGCGCGTCCAGCACCGCCAGGTCGGCTCTCGCCCCGGCCCGCACGACGCCGATGTCGTCGCGCCGCAGGGCCCGGGCCCCGCCCAGGGTCGCGGCGCGCACCGCCTCGGCGGGCGTCATCCCCATCTCCCGGACCGCCAGCGCGATCATCAGCGGCATCGAGGAGGAGTAGCAGGTCCCGGGGTTGCAGTCGGTCGCCAGCGCCACGGTGACCCCGGCGTCGAGGAGACGACGGGCGTCGGGGTACGGCTGCCGCGTCGAGAACTCCACGCCCGGCAGGAGCGTCGCCACGGTGTCGCTGCCGGCGAGCGCGTCGACGTCCTGGTCGGTCAGGAACGTGCAGTGGTCGACGCTCGCCGCCCCCAGCTCGACGGCCAGCCGGGCACCGGGCCCGGCGGAGAGCTGATTGCCGTGGACCCGCAGCCCCAGGCCCGCGTCGCGGCCCGCGGTGAGGATGTGCCGGGACTCGTCCTCGTCGAACGCGTGCGGGCTCGCCGGCTCGCAGAACACGTCGACCCACTTCGCGTACGGAGCGCAGGCCTGCAGCATATCGCCGGCGACGAGCTCGACGTAGGCCGACCGCGCGGTCCGGTGCTCGGGGGGCACGACGTGCCCGCCGAGGAAGGTCGTCTCCTCGGTCAGCGCCGAGGCGACCTTGAGGGCCCGCACCTCGTCCTCGACGGTGAGCCCGTAGCCGCTCTTGACCTCGACGGTCGTGGTGCCCTGGTTGCGCATCTCGTCCAGCCGGGCCTGGACCAGCGTGCGCAGGGTCCGGTCGTCCGCGGCCCGGGTGGCCTCGACGGTCACCGCGATCCCGCCCCCGTCGTAGGGCCGGCCGGTCATCCGGGCGGCGAACTCGGCCGACCGGTCCCCCGCGAAGACGAGGTGGGAGTGGCTGTCGACGAACCCCGGGAGCACGGCCTTGCCGCCGATGTCGATGGACCAGTCGGCGGCCGGGGCCCGGCTCGCGGGGCCGACCCACTGCACCGTCGCCGGGGCGTCCTCGTACTCCGCGCCGACGACGAGCGCCGCGTCCCGGAGGATGCCCAGCCCCTCGGCGTCCTCGGCGCCGTCCAGGGTCGGGTCGTTGGTGACGAGCTCGCTGATGCCGGTGATGAGGATGCCCACCGGCCCATCGTGCCAGGCTGGTCGGGTGGTCGAGCTCAGCACCGGGGATCTCCGGGCCGTCACCGGGTATGCCGTGGCCTGCGCCGCGGACGTGCTGCCCCTGTTCGAGGCGGCCGCGCCGGACGACCCGCGTCCCCGCGCCGCACTCGACGCGGCACGGGCCTTCGTGGCCGGCGGTGCCCGGTCCCTGCTCCAGCGCCCGCCGCGCCAGCCCGCAGGTGGTGGACGTGCTGCGCCGCTACCCGCCGGCCCCGGGCCGGGGCAACCGTGTCACGCAGCTCATGTCGGCGCTGGACACGCTGCTGCGGGACGGGGGCACCTGACCAGGTGCGCCGGCCGGAGGCGGTCCTACGATGACGCCGTGCCCGATGACGTGCTCCGATGCTCCGTGGACGACCTCCTCGGCGTGTTCCGGGACGGCCTGCTGTCCCTGGTACCGATGGCACAGCGCCTCGGGATCGAGTGGCGCAACGACGACCGCCACCGCGACTGGGAGCGCCTGTCCGAGGCCCTGTTCGACGCCTGCGTGCGAGGACCGATCGAGGCCGATGCCGGACTCTCGTTCGACGAGCTGCGTCTGCCCCGGTACGACATCGACGTGGCGTCCTACCGTTCCAACAGCTGGGTGACGGTCGTCTCCGCCGGGCACCACTGCCCGGTCGTCCGCCTGGTCACCGAGGCGGAGCCCTTCGACACCGTGCAGTTCGCGCGGCTGGAGCCGTCCGGTCTGCAGGTGGTCGGCCACGACGTCACGCCGTTCGCGACGGCTCGCTTCGCCTTCGTGCGACGCACCCCGGGCGGCCGGCAGCAGGTCGTCGAGGAGATCACGACGACCCCACCCGTCTGAGACGGAGCCGTCACGCGTCGGCGGGCGACGACTCGCGGCGCGGTGCGGGGGTGGTGAGCTTCAGGCCCGCGGCGCAGCCGATGATCCCGGCCAGGAACACCGCCTTGAGCGGGCTCAGGGTCTCGGTCCCCGAGACGACCGCGTAGACGACGGTGAGGACCGCACCCAGCCCGGTCCACACGGCATACGCGGTGCCGACCGGGATCACGCGCATGGCCCGGCCCAGCCCGACCAGGCTGAGCGTCCCGAAGACGAGGAAGACCACCGTGGGCGCCGGCCGGGACAGCCCCTCCGACATGCCGAGGGCGGTGGCCCAGACCGCCTCGAAGACGGCGCTGACCAGGAGGACCACCCACGCCATCTCAGGACACCGCCTTGAGCCCGACGACGCACGCCACGATGCCGAGCAGGAGCAGCGTGCGCACCAGGCTGACCGGCTCGGTGCCGCGCAGCATCGCCCAGGCGACGGTGAGCGTGGCCCCGGTCGCGGTCCAGACGGCGTAGGCCGTGCCGGTCGGGATGGTCTGCATCGCGACGCCCAGGCCCCACACACTCAGCACGCAGGCGACCAGGAAGACGAGGGCGGGCACGGGGCGGCGCAGACCGCGGGAGGCGCCGAGCGCGGTGGCCCAGACGGCCTCGAGGACGCCGGACCCGATGAGGACGGCCCAGTCCATGACGTGTTCCTCCAGGACAAGCAGGTGGTCAGGGGTTGGCCAGTCTTGTCGTCACCGGGTACTGAACCGTCGTCCGGAGCGCCGGAGGCGCTGCGACCAGGCTAGCAACGTCCCCCGGTCTCCCCGCCCGTCAGTCCCGCCAGAGCGGCTCGATCGCCGTGGCCAGCAGCCGCCCCACGCCGCCGAGGACGTGCCGTCCCTCGCTGACCACGGTGCGCCCGTCGACGACCACGGTGTCCACGTCGGCGGCGGTGGCGGCCAGGAGGACCTGGGCGGGGTCGGCCCCGGCGGTGCGCACGGTGTCCAGCCGGACCGCGACCAGATCGGCCCGGGCGCCGACCTCCAGCCGGCCGGCGTCCGCCCACCCGATGGTGTCGTGCGCCGTGGCCGCGGCCAGCAGCTCCTCCGGCGCGAACCGGCCGCGCTCCAGGGTGTCCAGCCGCTCGTGCGCCTCGAGCGCACGAGCCTCCTCGATGAGGTCGACGACGGCGTGCTGGTCCGAGCCCAGCGACAGCCGCACCCCGGCGTCCCGCAGCGCGCGGGCCGGTCCGATGCCGTCGGCCAGGTCGCGCTCGGTCGTCGGGCAGAAGCAGGCGGTCGTCCGCGCGCCGGCGAGCAGGCCGATGTCGTCGTCGGTGAGGTGGGTGGCGTGGACCGCGGTCAGGTGCGGGGCGAGGACCCCCTCCTCGGCCAGGAGCTGGGTCGGGGTGAGCCCGTGCGCCGCGCGGCAGGCCTCGTTCTCCGCCGGTTGCTCGGACAGGTGGATGTGCAGGGGGTCGTCGGCGCCGACCACCCCGGAGCCCGGGACCCTCGCGAGCTGGTCCCGCGGCACCGCGCGCACCGAGTGGACCGCCGCCCCGAGGCGCAGGTGCCCGGGCCCGCCGGCGAGGGCATCCGGACCGAGCCGCTGCACCCGGTCGTGCCAGGTGTCCACGTCCCCGTCGCCGAACCGCAGCTGCGGCCCCTCGAGCGGCCGGTACCCGTCGGCGTCGAGACCGCCGGCGAGGTAGAGCGTGTCGAGCAGGGTCAGCCGGACCCCGGCCCGGGCCGCCGCCTCGACGAGCGCCTGTCCCATCGCGTTCGGGTCGTCGTAGGGAACACCGCCCGGCCCGTGGTGCAGGTAGTGGAACTCCCCCACGGCGGTCACCCCGGCCAGCGCCATCTCGGCGTAGACCGCCGTCGCGAGCTCCAGGTAGCGATCGGGGTCCAGGCGCTCGGCCACCGCGTACATGCCCTCGCGCCAGGTCCAGAACGTCCCGCCGCCGGTGTGGGTCCGCCCGCGCAGCGCGCGGTGGAAGGCGTGGCTGTGGCAGTTGGCGAACCCGGGCAGCACCACCCCCGGGAGCCGCTCGGCCCCCTCGGCCGCGGCCTGCGTGCCGTCGATCCCGGTGAGCACGCGGGTGAACCGGCCGTCCTCGGCGACGAGGACGACGTCGCGCACCAGCCCGCCGGGCAGGTGGGCGTATGACGCGTGCCAGGCCCGCTCGGTCACCGTGTCTCCTCCGTGGTCGGGGGCGTCGCGAGCCCGGCATGGTCCAGCACCAAGCGCACGACCTCCTCGGGCGAGGCCCGCGAGGTGTCGACCTCCAGGGTGGCGCCGCGGCGCAGCAGCGGCTCGACCTCGGCGAGGTCGGCCAGCACGCGGGCCAGCTCCTCGGGGGTCCTGCCGAACGGGTTGGTGGTCCGGGTCGCCAGCCGCTCCCGGACGACGTCGGCCGGGGCGGACAGCAGCACGACGTGGGTCAGGTCCGGGTAGAAGCGCCCCTGGTTGGCGGCGCAGCCGGCGAGGAAGAGCGGTCGGGGCGACGTCGCCAGCACCCGCTCCACACCGTCCTCGTCCCACAGCGCCTCCTCCCCCGACTCGTCGAGGAGGCCCTCGTCGTCGATGTCGACCGCTGCGTGGCCGAGCTCGCGGAGCCGGGCGAGCACCGTGGACTTGCCGGTCCCCGACATCCCGGTGAGCAGGACCGTGGTCACGGCAGCGCCTCGGAGGTCAGCAGGTCGGTCAGGCAGCTCGTCAGGGCTGCCACCCCGGCGTGGCAGTCCTCGCGCTCGGCGTGCTCGGCCGGGCTGTGCGAGACGCCGGTCGGGTTGCGCACGAAGAGCATCGCGCTGGGCACGCCGGCCGAGGCCAGGATGCCCGCGTCGTGGCCGGCGCCGGTGCCGAGCACCGGGACGCTGAGCTGGTGGGTGCCGGCCAGCACCTGCCGCAGCCGCTCGGACAGCCCGTCGTGGAACCGGGTCGTCGGGGTCCAGGACTCCTCGGTCACCGTCGCCCCGAACTCGCCGGCCCGCTCGGCCAGCTCGGCCACCAGTCCGCGCACCTGCTCGGCGTCCGGACCGCGGCTGTCCAGCCACCCCGTGACCCGGGACGGGATCGCGTTGACCCCACCCGGCTCGACGACGACCTTGCCGACGGTGGCCACGCACCCCCGCCGGGCGGCGGCGTGCCGGGCTCCGAGCACCAGGTCGGCGTAGCCGAGCATCGCGTCGCGCCGGTCCTCCAGCCGGGTGGTCCCCGCGTGGTTGGCCTCGCCGGGGAACTCGAACCGCCACCGCCCGTGCGGCCAGATGTCGCTGGCCACCGCGACCGGGACGCCGAGCTCGACCAGGCCGCGGCCCTGCTCGACGTGCAGCTCCACGAACGCCCCGACCCGGCGGAGCGTCTCGGGGTCGGGGCCGACCCGCTCGGGGTCGCGCCCGGCCCGGCGCAGCGCCTCGGCCATGGTCACGCCGTCCGCGTCGGTCAGCGCCAGCGCCCGCTCGGGCGTCATCGCCCCGGTGATCACCCGCGACCCCGCGCAGGCCACCCCGAACCGGGCGCCCTCCTCGTCGACGAAGTTGACGACCGCCAGCGGCCGGGCCGGCTGCAGCCCCTGCTCCCGGAGCGCGTCGACCGCGGCGAGCGCCGAGACCACCCCCAGCGGACCGTCATACGCACCGCCGTCGGGCACGGAGTCCAGGTGCGAGCCGACGGCGACCCCGGGCGTGGTGTCGGGGTCGCCCCACCAGGCCCACTGGTTGCCCATCCGGTCCTCGACCAGCTCGAGCCCCCGCGCCGCGCACTCGCCGGCGAACCACTCGCGCAGCGTGTGGTCCTCCCGCGTCCACGCGAACCGCCGGTACCCGCCCGACGGCGCCCGACCCACGGGCTCCAGCTCCTCCCACATCCGGTCGAACGTCGTCGTGCGCACACCGTGACTGTATGCCGCCCGCCCACCCGGGTGGGATGCGCGCCCCGCGTATGCCGTCGAGCGTCACGACCATGGTCGTCCGCCCACCTCCGCGGGTGCACTGGTGGGTGGAAGGGCAACCCACCGCGAAAGGGGACCACCATGCGTCTCACCGTCTTCGGAGCCACCGGCACCGTCGGCCGCCCCCTCGTGCAGCAGGCGCTGGACGCCGGGCACGAGGTCACCGCGTTCACCCGCGACGCCGCGAAGGTCACCACCCGGCACGAGCGGCTCACCGTCGTCGAGGGCGACGTCACCGACCCCGGATCGGTCCTGCCGGCGGTCGAGGGAGCCGATGCCGTCGTCGTCACCCTCGGCGCCGGGCGGCACGGCGTGGTCCGGGAGACCGGCACCCGGGCCGTCATCACGGCCATGCACCGGGCCGGGGTCCGCCGGCTCGTCGTCCAGTCGACGCTGGGGGTCGGCGACAGCCGGGCCAACCTCAACTTCCTCTGGAAGCGGGTCATGTTCGGGCTGCTGCTGCGGCAGGCGTATGCCGACCACGTCCGTCAGGAGGAGGCGGTCCGGGAGAGCGGCCTGGACTGGACGATCGTGCGCCCCTCGGCCTTCACCGACCAGCCGGTCCCGGGCGTGCGCCACGGGTTCGGCACCGACACCGAGGGACTGCGGCTCAAGGTGTCCCGCGCCGACGTCGCGGCGTTCCTGCTCGCCGAGGCCGAGCGGGCCGAGCACCTGCACCGCGCGGTCGCCCTGTCGGCATGACCGGCGCCGCCCCCGCCGTCGGTACGCTCGGCGGCGTGGACGTCCTGGACGCCCTCCTCGACGGCCCGCGCGCCCGCGGCGTCTTCCTGCTCCGCACCGTGATGGAGCCGCCGTGGGCGCTGCGGATCGAGGACGAGGCACCGCTCACCCTCGTCGCGGCGCTGCGCGGGAGCTCCTGGCTGTGCCCGGACGACGGGGAGCCGGTGGAGCTGCCCGAGGGGCACGTGGTCGTCATCCGGGGGCCGGACCCGTATGTCGCGGCGGACCGGCCCGGGCGAGAGCCCGAGGTCGTCATCCTGCCGGGAGGCGTGTGCCGGAGCCTGCGCGACGGGCGGCCGCTGGCGGAGGAGTGGTCGCAGGGCGTCCGCACGTGGGGCACGCCGGGTGGCTCGACGGTGCTGCTCGTCGGCTCCTACGAGGGACAGGGCGAGGCCAGCCGGCCGCTGCTCTCCGCGCTGCCGCGGGTGGCGGTGCGTCCCGCGGAGGCCGGTCCGGACCGGATCCTGGCGGCCCTCGTGGAGGAGATGCAGGTGGAGGAACCCGGGCAGCGGGCGCTGCTGGACCGCCTCTTCGACGCGCTCCTCATCTCCACGCTGCGGGCCTGGTTCGCGGCCCGGGCGGACGAGGCGCCCGGGTGGTTCCGGGCCGGCCGCGACCCGGTGGTCGGCGTCGCGCTCGAGCTGCTTCACCGGGACGTCGCCCACCCCTGGTCGGTCGACGAGCTCGCCTCCCGGGTGGGGCTGTCCCGGGCAGCGCTGGCCCGACGGTTCACCCAGGTGCTGGGCGAGCCGCCGATGTCCTACCTCACCAGCTGGCGGATGGCGCTGGCCGCGGACCGGCTCCGGTCCTCCGACGCCACGGTGGCGGCGGTGGCCAGGCAGGTGGGCTACGGGACGCCGTTCTCGTTCAGCGCGGCGTTCAAGCGGGTCTACGGGATGAGCCCGCAGGAGTACCGCCGGACACCGGAGCCCCCGCCCGCCGGCGCGGTGCCGGTGGACGGGGGCTCAGCCCGGGTGTGAGGCCGGATCAGTCGGTGCGACGCATCGACCGGATGCCGACGGCCAGGCCAAGCGCCGCGGTGAGGCCCGCGGCCACCGCACCCCAGAGCACCGAGCCGGACGTGAGGTCGCCGTTGACGAGGGACCGCTCGGCGTCGACGACGTAGCTCAGCGGGTTGGCCCTGGCCAGGGCCTGCATCCAGCCCGGCCCGCCCTCGATCGGCAGCAGCATCCCGGACAGGATCATCAGCGGGAACAGCACCGTCTGGTGGACCAGCCAGAACATCCAGTCCTGCCTGCGGACCGCCAGGGCCAGCGCGTAGCTGAACGAGCCGATCCCCACGCCCAGGACCGCGAGCAGCGCGAGTCCCAGCACGGCACCGGCGGCGTGGAGGGTGAACCCGAACGGGATCATCACCAGGACGATGAGCAGCGCCTGCGCGCACAGCGTGACGATCTCCTTGAGCGCCCGGCCGACGAGCAGGGCGGAGCGGGCCAGCGGGGTGACGAGCATCCGCTCGTGGGCACCGGTCTGCATCTCGAAGAGCAGGTTCGCCCCGACGGTGCTGGAACCGAAGAGCGAGATCATCACCAGGATCGCCGGGACGAACCACTGCCAGACGGCACCACCGGGCAGCCCGTCGCCGAGGTTGCCGGCCAGCAGCGGCCCGAAGAGGGCGAGGAAGAAGATCGGCTGGACCAGGGAGAAGACCACCGAGAACGGGTCGTGCAGCGTCGGGCGCAGCTCCCGGGCCAGGACGATCGCGGTGTCCCGCACCAGCGACCGGGGCGGCGGCTCGGTGACAGCGGTCCGGGTCGGCGTGGGCGCGGTGGTGGCGGTCATGCTGCGGCCTCCTCGGTGGCGGCGGTCCCGGCCTCGCGCAGGCTGCGGCCGGTGAGGTTCAGGAAGACGTCGTCCAGCGTCGGGCGCCGGACCTGGATGTCGGTGATCGCGATGCCGGCGGCGTCGGCGGCGCGGACCAGCTCGGTCACCCGGGTCGAGCCCGCGGCGATCCCGGCGGTCAGCGTCGACCCCCGCAGCTCGACCTGCGTGGTCGCCTCCCACGCCTCGAGGTGGGCGGCCAGCCGGGCCGCGTGCTCCGGTCCTGCCGTCGAGACGGTCAGCCGGTCGCCGGCGTGCCGCGACCTCAGCGCCTCCGGGGTGTCGTCGGCGATGACCCGGCCGTGGTCGACGATGACCACCCGCTCGGCCATGGTGTCGGCCTCGTCGAGGTAGTGCGTGGTGAGCAGCAGCGTGATGTCGTGCGCCTCCCGCAGCGCGGTGATGTGCTCCCACAGGTTGGCCCGGTTCTGCGGGTCGAGCCCGGTCGACGGCTCGTCGAGGACCAGGAGCTCCGGTGCGTGCACGAGGCCCATCGCCACGTCGAGGCGGCGGCGCTGGCCCCCGGACAGGTCGGACACCTTGGTCCGCTCCTTGCCCGACAGGTCGAGCCCGTCCATGAGCTCCTGCGCGCGGCGGCGCGCGTCCCGCCGGCTCATCCCGAAGGTGATGCCCTGGACGTAGAGCTCGTCCAGGGCCCGCTGCCCGTGCCCCGCGCCGTTGCCCTGCCCCACGTAGCCCAGGCGGCGGCGCACCTGGGCCGGCTCGCGGACGACGTCGTACCCGGCCACCCGCGCCGTCCCCGCGGTCGGCGCGATGAGCGTGGTGAGCATCCGCATCGTCGTGGTCTTCCCGGCCCCGTTGGGTCCGAGGACCGCGACGGTCTCGCCGCGCTCGACGTGCAGGTCGATGCCCCGCACGGCGTGCACGGTCTCCTTGCGGCCGACGACGAAGTCCTTCGTCAGCCCCTCGGTGTGGATCATCCCGGTTCCTTTCCGTTGCCCCTGTCTGGATGACCCCCACGCTAGGAGTGGTAGCGGTCAGGTTCTGACCGCTACTCCGCGGCATACTCGGGACATGGCGACACCGTCCGGACGGCTCCTCACCCTCCTGTCCCTGCTGCAGGCGCGGCGGGACTGGCCGGGCGACCAGCTGGCGCAGCGGCTCGGGGTGAGCCCCCGGACGGTGCGCCGTGACGTGGACCGGCTGCGCGAGCTGGGCTACCCGGTGCAGACGACGAAGGGCCCGGCCGGCGGCTACCGGCTGGCCCCGGGCAGCGACCTGCCGCCGATGCTCTTCGACGACGACCAGGCGGTGGCCGTCGCGGTCGCCCTGCAGACCGCGGTGACCGGGATCGGCGGCGTCGAGGAGGCGGCGGTCCGGGCCCTGGCGACGATCCGCCAGGTCATGCCGTCCCGGCTGCGGCACCGCGTCGACGCGCTGCAGGTGGTCACCGTGCCGCCCCCGAGCTGGAGCCCGGTCGACCCGGAGACCCTCGTGCAGGTGGGGTCCTGCTGCCGGGACCACCAGGTGCTGCGGTTCGACTACACGAACCGGGAGGGGGAGGTCAGCCTGCGCCGGGTGGAGCCGCACCGGCTGGTCTCCCGGGGCCGGCGCTGGTACGTCGTCGCCTGGGACCTGGACCGGGACGACTGGCGGACCTTCCGGGTGGACCGGATGACGCCCCGCGTGCCGGTGGGACCGCGGTTCACCCCGCGCGAGCTGACCGACGAGCAGGTGGCGGCGCTGGTGCAGCCGCCGGTCGACACCTGGCCGGTGCGCGGCCGGGTCCGGCTGCACGCGCCGGCCGAGCACGTCCGCCGGTGGATCCCCCGCTCCCAGGGCACGGTCACCGAGGACGGCCCGGACCGCTGCGTCCTCGAGACCGGGTCCTGGTCGTGGGGCGGGCTGGCCGCCCAGGTGCTGATGTTCGAGGCCGAGTTCGAGGTGCTCGACCCGCCGGAGCTCGTCGCCGCCCTCGACGAGGTCGCGGGCCGGGTGGCGAGGGCCGCGGCGGCCTCGCGCTGAGCGATGAGGCCGTCAGGCGACGTCGGGGCCCTGCCTGCGCACCTCCTCGACGTGCTTCATCGCCTCGCGCAGCTCGGAGAGCCAGGTGTCGGCCTTGCCCGCGACCAGACGCACGCACCAGGCGAGCGCCTCGGAGCGGGACCGGGCCACCCCGGCGTCGATGAGCGTGTCGAGGACCTGACGCTCCTGCTGCCGCAGCCGGGTCATCACCGGCGCAGCCAAGGTGGTGAACATGATCCGGTGGTCGCCGACGGTGACGCCCCAGGACACCTTCCGCTGGGTGAGGTGCTCGAGCTCCCGGGCGATCTCCATGCGCCGGGCCCGGGTGTCCTCGCGGAACTGCGTGGCCCGGCCGCGGGCCGCCACGGCGACGGCCTCGTCGTCGGCGTCGTCCTCGAGCACCGGGGGCTCCAGGGCGCCCACGATCGTGATCTCGTCCCGGTCGGTGGTGATCTCCACGGGCCCGGTGAACCAGTCGCCCGGGATGCGGCCGGCGAGCCAGGCGGAGAGCTTGATCTGCGTCATGTAATGACGATTACACCCTTGCACGCGTATCACAAGGGTCGTCCGTCTGCTCCTGGCAGAGTCGGCCCACCCCGACCGGGCCCGGCGACACCCCCTGGGGTTCAGGGTCCCGTCAGGGTCGTCCCTCATGGTTCGATGTCACCGGTGCCTGTCAGCATGGACCGTGACGCACGCCGGGCCCGACCGAACGAGGGGAGCAACCCGTGACCGACCTGCTCGACACCATCAACGCGGTGGTGATCGACGCCGCCGGCCAACCCTGGGTCCTGGCCGTGCTGTTCGCGTGCTGCCTCATCGACGGGTTCTTCCCCCCGATCCCGAGTGAGTCCCTGGTCGTGGGGCTGGCCGCGGTCGCCGTCTCCAGCGGGGTGCCGAACCTGTGGCTCGTGCTGGCGGTCGCCGCGGCCGGGGCGGTGGTGGGCGACAACATCGCCTTCCTCATCGGCCGGGCGGTCGGCACCCAGCGGTTCCGCTGGATGCGCCGGCCCAGGGTGCAGGCCGCGTTCGACCGGGCCGGCGCGGAGCTGGAGCGCCGGAGCGCGTCCTACCTCATCACCGCGCGCTACATCCCGGTCGGCCGCGTCGCGGTGAACATGACCGCCGGCGCCACCGGCATGCGCCACCCCCGCTTCCTCGTCCTCAGCGTGCTGGCCGGGATCTCCTGGGCGGCGTACTCGGTGTCGTTCGGCGTGCTGGCCGGCCACTGGGTCGAGGACAACCCGGTCCTGGCCATGCTCGTCGCGATCGGCCTGGCCCTGGCCGTCGGCGTCGTCGTCGACCACCTCATCGTGCGGTGGAACCGCGCCCGGGCACGCCGCAGGGCGGCTCCGGTGCCGGAGCAGGCCCCGGCCATGGCGCTGGCCGAGACCGACCCCCAGCCCGAGCCGGACGCCGTTCCCTGAGCTCACCCCGGTGCGGTGTCGGTGGCCCGCTCCCACGGCTCGACCCCGCCGGGGACCCGGACGAACAGCGGGTGCGGCTCGACCTGCTCCGGTATGACGTCACGCCACCGGGCGGCCACGTCCGGGCTGCGGGTGGTGAGCTTGGCCATGAGGTGCCGCCACTCGTGGCCCAGCTGCCCCGCGGTCACGGTCAGCGACGCCAGCAGCAGCCCGTCCGGGTCGGGCAGCTCCACACGCGTCACGTCATACGCGTAGCCGCGCGCCAGCGCTTCGGCCCGCACCGCGGTCAGGTAGCTGCCGACCGTGGCGACGGGGTCGGCCGTTGCGCGGAACCGCTCCAGCTGCGGGTGGCGGGTGTAGCCGCGGGTGCGTCCCGCGAGGACCGCCTGGGCCAGGAGCCCCTCCCGCCAGGCTGCGGTGAGACCCTGCCGGTCCAGGTAGCGGGGGTGCAGCGACCACAGCCTCACGCCGCTGCTCCTGCGGCTCGGTGTCCAGGCACCCGGTGATGATCGCACCGCTGCCCCGCGGCTGCCGCACCGGAGGAGACGGGTGACCGGCGTGACCCACGGGGCTACGCTGGCGGTGCGAGGGAGGTGGGCGACGATGACGTCGACCTGGTTCGAACGTGCCGTGCGTCCGGAGCACGTGGCCACGGAGCTGCAGGAGACGGTGCCCGAGCTGCGCCGTGGCGACGAGGAGCTGCGCGGGGTCCGGATGATCCGGCTGCGGGCCGCCGAGCCGGAGCGGCACTGGACCGCGACGTACCTGCTCGACCTGACCCGGAAGGACGGCTCCACGCACACGATCGCGGCCCACGGCACGCTGGTGCCCCCGGAGGCCGAGCCACCGGCCGCGGCGTCCGCCGCCGGCTTCGGCGGCGACGGGTGGCGGCTCTGGCTGCCCGGTGCCCGGGTCCTGCTGCGGACCTGGGCACGGGACGACGCGCTCCCGGGTCTCACCGCGCTGACCGACCCGGGCACGGCCCGTGAGGTCCTCGAGCGGGTGCTGCGCGAGGGGGCGCCGGACCGGGCCGGCCTGCGCCTGGCCGAGGTGACCACGACGGTCGCCAGCTACAAGCCCGGCACCCGCGCGACGATGGTCTGCGACCTGGGCTACCCGGACGGTGAGCAGGTGCGGCCCGGCTGGCCGGCCGCGATCGTGGCCAAGGCCAACGCCGGCGACGAGGGGCGCACGGTCGACGCCGCCCTCCGCGCGCTGTGGGGGTCCCCCCTACGGACCTCACCGCACGTCGCGGTCGCCGAGCCGCTGGGCTACGTCCCCGAGCTGGGCCTGACCGTGCAGGGCCACCTCGAGCACGCGTGGACCCTCAAGGACCTGCTGGCCGAGGCCTTCGCCCCGTCGGGAGGACCGGTGGACCCGGTGCCGGCGGTTCGCGCCACCGCCGTGGCCCTGGCCGCGGTGCACACGAGCGGGGTGACCGAGGGCAGCCCGCACACCTGGGACGAGGAGCTCACCAGCCACTGGCGCAAGCACGAGAACCTCAGCGCGGTCGTGCCGTGGCTGGCCGACCTCACCGCCGGCGCCCTGGACCGGCTCCGGACCGCGGGTGCCGCGGTGCCGCCGGACCCGGCCGTGGTGACCCACGGCAGCTTCCGCACCGCCCAGGTCCTCGTGACGCCCGAGGGCCGCATCGGGATCATCGACTTCGACAAGCTGCGGCAGGCGGAGCCGGCCGCGGACATCGGCCCGTTCCTGGCCAAGCTGCGGCACACCGCGGTCAACAAGAGCGGCGGCGACGTGCCCGACGAGGCCACCGTGGCGGCCCTGGACGCGAGGGTCGATCAGCTGCGCGCCGAGTTCCTGGCGGCCTACCGGGAGCACGCTGGCGTCTCCCCGCAGCGGCTGGCGGTCTGGGAGGGGCTGGAGTACCTCTCGCTCGTGCTCGGCTCGGCGAAGAAGGGCCTGCACGAGCGCGCCGCCTCCTGCGCGGCGATGCTCCACCGTCACCTCGCCCTCCACGACCTCTGGGGCCGCTAGCCTCGGGGCGTGCGACTGCCCCGGGCCCCGGGCCGGGCCCCCTGGCCGGTGACCGTCCTGCTCGGCCTGCTGCTCGTGGCCGCGGGTGGCTACCTCGCGCTGCGCCCCCTCGCCTCGCTCGTCCTCCTGCTGGTCTCGGTCGTCGGCGGGCTCCTGGTCTCTGCGGTCTCGGAGCTGGTCGGGCGCGGTCCGGTGCCCTGGCGCTCCGTCCGGGCGGCGGCCTACGTGCTCGGCGCCGCCGGCATCCTCGCCCTGGCCGACCTCGGGCTGGCCACCGGCCTGGCCCTCGTCGTCGCCGGGGTGGCCGACCTCGGCGAGGCGCACCGGCTCCGCGGGGCCGCCCGCTGGAGCGGCGTCCTCGGTGGTGCCACCTCGATCGCCTTCGGCCTCCTGGCGGTCACCTGGAAGGACGTCAGCATCGTCGTGGTCGGCGTGCTCGTCGGCATCCGCCTGCTCATGGCCGGCCTGCGCCTCCTCGCCGAGGCGGTGGGACGACCGCGGCGCGAGGCGAGCCCCCGGCGGCAGCTGGTCGGCAGCGTGGCCGGCGCGGTCCTGGCGGGCGTCCTCGTGGTGGTCAGCCTCAACCTGCAGGCCGGCGCACCCCGTCCCGACGACTTCTACGCGGCGCCCACGGGCATCCCCGACGAGCCCGGCATCCTGATCCGCTCCGAGCGGTACACCACCGACGTGCCCGGGAACGCCGAGGCGTGGCGGATCCTCTACACGACCACCCGCGACGAGGGCCGCCCGGCGGTGGCCAGCGGCTTGGTGGTGGTCCCGCGGGAGCGGGCCGACGGCATACCCGTCATCGCCTGGGCGCACGGCACCACCGGGGTCGCGCCCGGCTGCGCACCCACCGTGCTGGACCCGTTCGAGGCCGGCGCGTTCCACCTCATCGACGACCTGCTCGCCGAGGGCTGGGCGTTCGTCGGCACGGACTACGTCGGCCTGGGGACCGAGGGCCCGCACCCGTACCTGGTCGGACAGCCCGCGGGCCGGTCCGTGCTCGACGCGGTCCGCGCCGCCCGCGAGCTCGGGGCCGCCGGGCTCGGCGACCAGACCGTGGTGTGGGGGCACAGCCAGGGCGGGCACGCTGCCCTGTGGGCCGGCGGCCTCGCGGAGGACTACGCGCCCGACGTCGAGCTGGCGGGGGTCGCCGCCCTGGCCCCGGCGGCCAACCTCCCGGCGCTCATCGACAGCGTCGCGGTGCTCACCGGCGGTGAGCTGTTCGCCTCCTACGTCATCGCCGCCTACGCCGCCGAGTACGACGACGTGCGGGTCGAGGACTACGTCCGCCCGCCGACCCGGCGGATCGTCCAGGCGATGGCGGGGCGGTGCCTGGCCGAGCCCAGCACCCTGGTCTCCGTCGCCACCGTGCTCGCGCTGCACCGCACGGTCTGGCTCGGCGACCCGGGCAGCGGCCCGCTGGCCGGCCGGCTGGAGGAGAACGTCCCCACCCTGCCGGTCACCGCCCCGCTGCTCCTCGCGCAGGGCTCCGCCGACGACCTCGTCACGGCGGCGGGGCAGGACGAGTACGTCGCCGGGCTCTGCGCGCACGGTGGCGCGGTGGACTACCGCACGTACGACGGGAAGGGTCACCTCGACCTGGTCGAGCCGGGGTCACCGGCGGTGGCCGATCTGCTGGCCTGGACCCGGGACCGGTTCCAGGGCCGCCCGGCGGGCGACACCTGCGGCTCCGGGCGCTGAGCCGCTCCGGCGATCAGTCGCGCTCGGAGTCCTTGGCGAAGCCCTCGAGCTCCGGCAGCTGCTCCTCGGGCATCGTCTCCTGGAACAGCGTGATGGTCAGCCCCGCCGGCGCCTCGAGCCGCGAGTTCAGCGACTTCCACGGCGTCATGACCGGCTCCGCGACGACCGTCGCGCCCGCCGCCTCCAGCCGCCGCGTGGTGCCCGCGCTGTCGGTCACCTCGAAGGCGAGCCGGATCCTCGGGCTCTCCCTGCCGTCCGCCTCGACCGCGTCGATGGCCTTCTTGTGACCGGGCGAGGCGATCTCGAGGGTGGCGCGGCCGGCCTCGAGGATCGACACGCGGTCGTCACCGCCCCGGGCGTAGGAGATGCGCTCGGGCAGCCCGAGCACGTCGCGGTAGAAGCGGACCGCGTCGTCGTAGTCCTCGGCCTCGACGACGACACGCAGCTGGAGCACGGGAGGGGTCTCGGTCATGCGCCCCATTGTCGCTGTGCGCCGGGGTGACCCATCTCACAACCCAACACACGGCATACAGGGAATCCTCACGTCCGGTTATGAGGTTGGTCGATCCGGCGGCGCGATGGCGCCCGCTCCCTCAACCGTCACCGGAAGGCAACCGACGTCATGCTGCAGCGCCTGAGAAGGATCTCGTTCGGCACCCAGGTCCTCATCGGTCTCGTCCTCGGCGTCGTCCTCGGCCTCGTCGCCCGGACCATGGGCGGCACCGCGGAGGACCCCAACTGGCTCACCGAGACGCTCGTCATCATCGGGTCCTCGTTCGTGACCCTCCTGCGCACGATCGTGCCGCCGCTGGTCTTCCTGGCGATCGTCGCCTCGATCGCCAACCTGCGGGAGGTCACCGGCGCGGCGCGCCTGGCCTGGCAGACCCTCATGTGGTTCGCCATCACCGCGCTGGCCTCGGTCGCGATCGGCATCACCGTGGGCCTGCTGACCGACCCGGCCCGCGGCGCCCGGGTCGACCCCAGCGCCGCCACCGCCCCGGACAAGACCGGCGGCTGGCTGGACTTCCTCACCGGCCTCATCCCCTCGAACATGCTCGGCCTCTCCGCCTCCGCCGGGGACGACGGCTCCGTCGGGCTGTCGTTCAACGTCCTGCAGATCCTCGTGGTGGCCATCGCCTTCGGCGTCGCCGCGCTGAAGGTCGGTCAGGCCGCCGAGCCGTTCCTCGGCTTCGCCCGCTCCGCGCTGGCCGTCGTGCAGAAGGTCCTCTGGTGGATCATCCGGCTGGCCCCGTTGGCCACCGTCGGCCTGCTCGGCAACGCCGTCGCGACCTACGGCTGGGAGGCGCTGGGCTCGCTCGGCCGCTACTCCGCGGCGGTCTACATCGGTCTGGCCCTGGTGCTGCTGGTCCTCTACCCGGTGATCCTGCGGCTCAACGGGCTGCGCGTCGGCAAGTTCTACTCCGGCGCCTGGCCGGCCATCCAGCTGGGCTTCGTCTCCCGGTCCTCGATCGGCACCCTGCCGGTGACCCAGGCCGTCACCGAGCGCAACCTGGGCGTCCCGCGGGCCTACAGCTCCTTCGCGGTGCCGCTCGGCGCGACGACGAAGATGGACGGCTGCGCCGCGATCTACCCGGCGATCTCGGCGATCTTCGTCGCCCAGTTCTTCGGCGTCGAGCTCGGGATCATGGACTACGTCCTCATCGCCTTCGTCTCCGTCATCGGGTCGGCCGCGACCGCGGGCGTCACCGGTGCGGTCGTCATGCTCACGCTCACCCTGTCGACCCTGGGGCTGCCCCTCGAGGGCGTAGGCCTGCTGCTGGCCGTCGACCCGATCCTCGACATGGGTCGGACCGCGACCAACGTCGCCGGCCAGGCCCTGGTGCCGACGATCGTGGCCAAGCGCGAGGGCATCCTCGACCGCGAGGTCTACGAGGGCGACAACCACGGCGACGTCCTCAAGTCGCAGGAGCCGGTCGACCGCGAGCTGGAGCTCGCCCGGGCCTGACCGCTCCCACCTGCGGCGCCCTCCCCGGTCGTTCCCGGGAGGGCGCCGCCGTTTGTAGGGTCGGTGCCGTGACCCTCAGCGGCGAGACCCGGGCCGCGTACGACGCGGCTGCCGCGTCGTACGACGCGTTCGTCCCCGGGGCGGAGGCCGAGGTGCCGCTGCACCGCGCGCTGCTGGGCGCGTTCACCGAGCTGACCGCCGCGAGCGGGGGCCGGCGGGTGCTCGACGCCGGGTGCGGGACCGGCCGCCTCGTGCCGCTGCTGCAGGCGGCGGAGCTCGAGGTCGTCGGCGCGGACGCCTCACCCGGCATGGTCGAGGTGGCCCGGAGGTCGAACCCCGGGGTCCCGTTCACCGTCTCCGAGCTGGCTGGCATGCCGTTCGACGACGCGGCGTTCGCCGGGGTCCTGGCCTGGTACTCCCTCATCCACACCGCCCCCGACGACCTTCCCGCCACGCTCACCGAGGTGGCGCGCGTGCTGCGCCCGGGCGGCTTCTTCCTCACCGGCTTCCAGGTCGGGCAGGGCACCCGCACCGCCACCGGCTACTACCTGGGCGAGCAGCGGATCACCGCCCACCTGTTCACCACCGACCAGGTGTCCGACGTGCTCGGTGACGCCGGCTTCGAGGTGCTGGCGACCTGCACCACGGCACCCGCGGAGGCGAGGTACCCCCAGGGCTTCGTGCTCGCCCGGCGGTCGCGCGACACCGGCGTCGATGACCGCTGACGAGGTCCGGCGGGCCAGCACCCCGCGCGGCGAGCTGGTCCTCCGCCGCCGCCCCGACGGCCACCAGGAGCTCCGGGCCAACGGGGTGTTCGTCATGGACACCCTGGAGCACACCTCGGAGCGGGCTCTCGCCGCCCGTGCCCTGGCCCTGCACGAGGGGGCACGGCTCCGGGTGCTGGTCGGTGGGCTCGGACTCGGCTACACGCTCGGCGAGGTGCTGGCCGACCCGCGGGTGGAGCGCTGCACCGTGGTCGAGATCGTGCCGGACCTGGTCGACTGGCTCCGCGAGGGGGTCGTCCCGCACGCGGCGCCCCTGCTCGCCGACCCCCGCACCCGGGTGCTGGTCGCCGACGTCGCCGACGCGATCCGCGACCTGGCGGCCGGGTCGCAGGACCTCCTCCTGCTCGACGTCGACAACGGGCCCGCGCACCTCGTCCACGAGGGGAACGCCCGCCTGTACGACGAGGCAGGCCTGCGCGAGCTGAGCCGGGTCCTCTCCCCGGGCGGGGTCGCGGCGGTCTGGTCGGCCTCGCCGTCGCCCGCCCTGGAGGCCGCGATGCGGGCGGTCTTCGGCGGGGTGGAGGTCGTGGAGGTGCCGGCGCCGGGGCACGGCCGGGTCGGCAGCTACCTGCTGTACGCCGGCCGGGCCTGACGCGCCCCGGACCTGACACGCCCCCCGGGCCTGCCCCTATCGTGGGTGGATGCCGGGGTGGACCCCACCCGATCTCCCGGCGCAGTGGACCTGGAGGGTCGACCTGCCGCCCTGGGTCGGACGGCGCGCCGAGCTGGACCGGCTGGAGCGGGTCTGGGAGGCCGTCGGGCACGGAGCGAGGCAGCTCGTGCTCGTCTCCGCCGAGCCCGGTGCGGGCAAGTCCCGGCTGGTCATGGAGGTCGCCGCGACCCTGCACGCCCAGGGTATCCCGGTCCTCGTCGGCGAGTGCACGGCGGACCTGGGCCAGCCGTTCGACCCGCTCGTCGCCCCGATCCGCGAGCTGCTCCGGGCGGTCGAGGCGGGCGAGCTGCGGCTGCCGGACCCGGGCCACGTCCCGGCAGCCGAGGCCGCCCGGCTGATGCGGGTCCTGACCACAGGGGTCACATCGGGGAGCCGTCGCAGGTCAACCTGGCGGTTCCGGCTCTCGCTGCGGTCCGCGCCGCCCTGGCCACCGCCTCCGCCGGCGGTCCCGTCGTCCTCGTCCTGGAGGACCTCCACTGGGCCGGTGAGTCGGGCCTGCGGGCCCTGCGCCACCTCGTGGAACGGACCGCGGACCTCCCGCTGCTCGTCCTGGCCACCCACCGCGACACCCCGCCCGACGCCACGGACGCCCTCTCGGAGATGGTGGACGACCTGCTCCGTGTGCCGGGCACCCACCGGCTCCGCCTCCCCGGTCTCGACGCGCGCGAGGTCTCCGCCTACCTCACGGCGGTCGGTGTCGGCGACGAGACCACCGTCCGCCGGGCCGCGAAGGTGCTTCAGGGCAGGACCGGAGGCAACCCCTTCCTGCTCAGCGACGTCTGGCGCGACCTGCGCGACCGCGGGGGCCTCGAGCGCTTGACGGCCACCGCCCCTACGGGAGGGCCCTGCTCTATGCGGGGCTCCAGGTTCCGTCCGAGCAGTCCCTCGACGCGGCCCTGCAGGGGACCGGGAGGAGGGGGACCCGGCCCTGCTCCTCGCCGTGCTCACCGCGGCGATCACCGGACCGGTCAACATCCGGATCGACCAGGGTGTCGACGCCTTCCCGCGGCTCCGCGACCGGGCCACCGAGGCCGCGTCCCTGGCCAGGGCGCAGAACGACCTGCGGCAGCTGGGCAACGCCTCGCAGGTCCGGGTGTACGGCGGCTACGTCCTGGGGCACGCGGCCGAGATGGAGGCGGCCCTGGAGGACCTGTTGCACGTGGGGGCGGAGACCCACGAGCCGTTCTGGACCTGGCGTGGGTACATGCTCGGCGGGTCCCGGTACCTGATGCGCTGCGACTTCGCCGCGGCGACCGAGTGCGTCGTCCAGAGCAGCCAGCTGGCCCGCTCCTTCGGACACGTTTGGGGCCAGGTGGAGGGTCCGCTCAGCATCCCGTCCTTCCTGCTCCGCCGGGAGACCGGGAGCCTGGGTTTCGCCCGCAGGCTGCTGGAGGCGGGGGACGTGCCCGCCCGGGTGTGGGGCCCCGGGCTGGTCGCCCTGTATGTCGAGCTGGGCCTGGCCGACCGCGCCCGCGACAGCCTGAGGAAGACCCTGGCCGAGGACCTGGAGAGCCTGCGCGCGTCATACACCTGGCCCACCTCGCTCTCCCTCCTGGGCGACGCCGCGGTCCATCTCGGCGATGCGCCCGCTGCGGAGCAGCTGCTGGCGGAGGCCGAGCCGTTCTCCGGGATGAACCTCATGGGGCCGGAGTTCCTCGCCGCCTTCGGCAGCGCCGACCGGCTGCTGGCCGGTCTGCTCGGGGTCCTGGGTCGGCCGGGGGTCGAGGACCACTTTGCCGCGGCGCTGGAGATGGACACCCGGAAGGGCGCTCCCCTGCACGTCGCCACCACCCGGGCGGAGTGGGCCTCCTGGCTGCGGCGCACCCACGCACCCGCCCGCCGGGTCGAGGAGCACGCGGGGCCGGCGCGCGAGCTCGCCGAGAGGTACGCGCTGGCCCGGGTCCAGCGCATCCTCGGCGTGGCCAGCGAGAGGTTCGGGGCACCCGACGGGCTGACCGGTCGCGAGGTCGAGGTGCTCCGGCTGCTGGGGCGTGGCGCGAGCAACCGGGACATCGCACGGGCCCTCTACATCAGCGAGCACACCGCGGCCAACCACGTGCGCAGCATCCTCATGAAGACCGGCTCGGCCAACCGCACGGCGGCGGCGCACTACGCCCGCAGGAACGATCTGCTCGACGAGTCAGACGACCGGAGCCAGTGACCCGTCGGGCAGCACCCGGTCGGTCACCTCGGTGATGACGTCCGCGGGCAGGCCCGCGCGCAGCGCGGCGCGGACGATCGCCTCGGCCGACTCCGCCTCGTAGAGGCAGTAGGTCTTCCGCTTGTCGGCGGAGAGGAAGGACATCAGCCAGCGGACACCCTCCTCGTCGTTGATCCGGTTGATCTCGTCAGCAGCCTCGATGGAGGGCTCGAGCTGCTCGGCGTAGCGGCGCTCGACGATGAACAGGGCCATGACTTCCCCCCTTCCACGGGATCCGAGTCACGGTACGCCTGTTCCGCCGGCGAGGACATGACCGGTCCTGACCATGCGGACCTCCCGCACCGGGGATGGGCAATTCCGGTCATGTGCCGGGCCCACCGGCACTCCTAGCGTCGAGGTGTCGGGCCGCCGTGACGGCCCACCTCCGTGAAGGGACCAGATCATGAGCTACCTGGACGGGATGGTCGCCCACAGCATCGCCGAAGAGCGGGCCCGGGACACCCTCCTCACGCTGCGCCGGCGGGAGCTGGCGGCCCGGCGCACCGACGCCACGACCGCACCGGTCGTCCCCCCGCGCCCTCACGGACGCTGGCACGACACCCTGGCACACCTGCACCTCCGCACCCGCACCCCCTGAGCGTGCTCGGGACACTCCTCGAGGAGGACACCGTGAAGACCACCCGTCGCGTCGCCGCCCTCGCCGCAGCCCTGCTCCTGTCGGCCACCGTCCTCGCGGGCTGCGGTGACCGCCCCGCCGCCGGGGCCGAGGACCGCCCGTTCCCCTACCCGCCCGTCCAGTACTGGAAGCGGGCCGTCTGACCCCAGGGAACCGGGCGGACGTCTGCTCCCGGGCAAAAAGGGCAGGACGGACCGCGACCCGGACAGGCAGGGTAGGAGGGTGGACGGACTCCCTCTCGTACTCGGGGCCATGTACTTCGGCACCCGGCAGGACGACCGTGCGGCCTTCGAGCTGCTGGACAGGTTCGTCGAGGCCGGTGGCGCCTGGATCGACACCGCCAACTGCTACTCGTTCTGGGAGAGCCCCACCGGGCACGGAGGGCAGAGCGAGCAGGTCATCGGCCGCTGGCTGCGGGCCAACCCCGGCATCCGGGACCGGGTGCGGATCAGCACCAAGGTGGGGATGGAACCGCTCGACCAGGGCGGGTTCGAGGGCCTGTCGGCGCGCGTCGTCCGACAGGGGATCGAGGGGAGCCTCGAGCGCCTCGGCGTCGACTCCGTCGACCTGTTCTGGGCGCACGGTGAGGACCGGGGGACGCCGATCGAGGAGACGGTGCAGGCGTTCGGGGAGGTCGCCAGCGAGGGACTGGCCGCCCGACTCGGCTGGTCGAACCACCCGATGTGGCTCGTGGAGCGGGCGCAGAACCTCGTCACGGGGGCCGGGCTCCCCGGCTTCTCGGCGCAGCAGCGCTACTCCTACGTCACCCCGCGCCCGGACGTGCCGATCGAGGGCCAGGACCACCCGTTCGGGATGGTGAGCCCCGAGACCCTCGACTACGTCCGCAGCAACCCCGGGTGGGAGCTGTGGGCCTACACCCCGCTACTGCTGGGGGCCTACGACCGGGCCGACCGCCCGCTCACGCCCGCCTACGACCACCCCGGCACCACCCGGCGGCTGGCGGCCCTGGGTGAGGTCGCCGCCGAGCTGGGCGTCCCCCGCGGCCACGTGGTCCTGGCGTGGCTGGTCGGCGGCGACCCGCCGGTGCTGCCGATCGTCGGCGGCAGCCGACCGGAGTACCTCGACGCAGCGGTGGCCGGCGTCCGGCTCGAGCTCACGCCGGAGCAGCGCGAGCGGCTCGACCGCGCGGGGTAGCTCAGCGCGGGACGACCTCGGAGGGCAGCCCTCGCACGGCCGGCGCGGTCGTGGAGCCGACCGGGACGATGTCCTTGCCGAGCGGAACAAGCGAGATCGGGATCATCTTGAGGTTGGCCAGCGCCAGCGGGATGCCGATGATCGTGAGGGCCTGGGCGACCGCGGTGAGGACGTGGCCGATGGCCAGCCAGATCCCGGCGACCAGCACCCAGACCACGTTCCCGATGGTCGACCCGAGGCCGGCGGACGGACGGGCCACGATCGTGCGGCCGAACGGCCACAGCGCGTAGCCGGCGATCCGGAAGGCGGCGATGCCGAACGGGATCGTGATGACGAAGATGCAGGCGATGACGCCGAAGGCGACGTAGCCCAGGGCCAGCCAGATCCCGCCGAAGACCAGCCAGATCACGTTGAGCAGGGCGCGCACGGGTGCCTCTCAGTCGAAGTCGAAGATCGAGCGGTGCCGGTAGAAGTGCAGGATGTAGGCGCAGCGCCGGCACACCATCAGAGGATGCGGTGGCTGGTGAAGCCCCACCGGGTGTCCTGTCGTGCCTCGTGACGGTCGAACTCCGTCCCGCGGCACAGCGGGCAGAACAGCTGGGCGGCACCCGTCGGCTCGGTCATGTCCCCTCCTCGCTGGCCGACCCGGGTGGCCGGCACCTCCCCGTATGACGGGAGCCGGCCGGACCCGGTTCCGTCGCCCGGTGTGTCGGTGGTGGCGCCTAGGTTGGGGCCATGACGGCGGGGGTAGTCGGGACCGGGGGTGAGCTGGCCGAGGCGTTCGACCCGGCCGAAGAGCTCACCCCGGGCCTGCTGGCCCGGGTCCGGGGGGTGCTGGAGGGGTTGGACCGGGCCGCGGACGAACCGGTCTGGCAGCTGTCCGACGCCGAGGTCGAGGACGCGCTGGGGCTGGTCGCCTGGATCTCCCACCGGCTGTCCCGCCTGGAGGCCCACCTGGTCGCCGACGGACTGGACCGGGGCCTGCCCAAGGCCCGGGGGTTCGGCGAGGTGGACTGGGTCACGGCCTGCGAGTCGGTCCACGTCCCGGCCCCGCCCCCGGCGCACGCCGCCCGCACCATCCGCATCGCCGCCGCCCAGGCCGACCCCGACCTGGAGGACCTGGTCTCCCACCTGGACACCGGCGAGCTGTCCCCCACCAAGGCCGACGCCCTGATCCGGTTCCACACCCAGGCCGCACCCGTGGCCGACCCGGTCAGCCTGGAGACCGCGTTCCACACCCTGGTCGAGGGCGCCCGGGACTCCGTCTTCGACGAGACCGGCCGGCTCCACCTGGACGAGCACGGTGACCCGGTCCGCTGGCGCGGGCTGACCGACCGGGAGCTCAAGGCCGCGATCACCCGCACCGGGCGGCTGGTCAGATCCGCCGCCGACCTGGACCACGAGGCCGACCGGGCCCGCGCCGCCCGGTCCCTGACCTCCATGCGCGGGCCCTGCGGCGGCACCGAGTACCGCCTGGTCCTGGACCCCGAGGGCGCCGCGACCATCGACGCCGCCCTGGCCGCCCTGTCCGAACCCCGCCCCGGCCCCGACGGCACCCGCGACCCCCGACCCGCCGCGCGGCGCCGAGCCGACGCGCTCCTGGACCTCGTCACCCGGGCCGTGTCCTCCCCCGACGGGGCACCCCCGACCAGGACCACCGCCCAGGTCGTCGTCACCACCAGCTACGAGGACCTCACCTCCGCCGTCCGCGGCGCCGGGACCACCCTCACCGGCCGAGGTCCTCCCACCCGAGACCGTCCGCAAGCTCGCCTGCGACGCCACCATCATCCCCGCCGTCCTCGGCGCCACCGGCCAGCCGCTCGACCTCGGCTCCCCGACCCGCCTGTTCCCACCCCGGCTGCGCCGCGCCCTCTGGCTACGCGACCAGGGCTGCACCTGGCCCGGCTGCACCGTCCCGCCCCAGTGGTGCCAGGCCCACCACATCGTCCACTGGGCCCACGGCGGACCCACCACCCTCGACAACGGCGCCCTCGTCTGCGAAGGCCACCACGACCACGTCCACCGCCACGGCTACACCGCCACCATCACCCCCCACGGCGTGGTCTGGCACCGACCATGACCCCGCCCCGCACCCGGCCCTCCACGGGCCGGGTCACCGGCCTGCGGGCAACCGGGTGCGCTGCTGCAGGGGTTCGTGCCCCTCGGGCTGCGCCCGTCGGCTACATCCGGCTCTCGCGGTCGTAGTTGCGGCCGAGGAACGCCGGCTGTCGCGACCAGCGGAAGGCGAACATCATGACCACGAGCGTCGCCACGAACGGCAGCATGAGCACGAACTGGTGCGGGATGCCGATCCCGGCGACCTGGGCCCGGAGGGCGAGGACCTCCATGGCCGCGAAGAACGCCGCGCCTGCGACCACGTAGTGCGGTCGCCAGCCGCCGAGGAACGCCAGCGCGATGACCAGCCAGCCGCGACCACCGACCATGCCCTCGGTGAAGGTGCCGGTGTAGACCATCGGCAGGTAGGCACCGGCCATGCACATCAGCGCCGAGCCGGCGATGGCGGCCCACATGCGGGTGCGCACCACCGGGATGCCGAGGCTGTCGGCGGCCTTCGGGTTCTCGCCCACGGAGCGGAACTTCATCCCGGCGTTGGTGCGGTACATGAACCACCACAGCACGAAGGCCAGGACGAAGGTGAAGTACACGACGAGGTCCTGCTCGAAGAAGATCTCGCCGATCACCGGGATCTGGGACAGCAGCGGGATCGGGACGTCGCGCAACGTCTCGATGAGCGGCGGCTCGAGGGTGACGCCGACGACCTCGCGGTAGAGCAGGGCCGCCAGGCCGAGGGCGCCGAAGTAGAGGGCCAGCCCGACGACGAACTGGTCGAGCCGCAGGAACGTGGTCATGTAGCCGATGACCACACCGAAGATGGCGCCCATCCCGAGCGCGGCCAGCAGCCCGACGACGTTGCTCCCGACGGTCCAGCTCACCAGGAAGCCGACGGCCGCACCGAGGACCATCATGCCCTCCTGCGACACGTTGAAGATGCCCGCGCGACCGCTGAGGATCGTCCCCTCGGCGGCGAGCACGAACGGCACCATCGCCGGGATCATCAGGGTGAGGAGATCGAGGACCTCGTTCACTGGGCTGCCCTCCTCAGGCGGTGGCGGACGACGTCGGTGAGCAGGAGGAACAGCAGGATCAGCGCCTCGATGATGAGGACGATCTCCACCGGCACCTGCGCCGTGCGCTGCATGGCGCTGGCGCCGACCTCGAGCACCGCGATGCCGAACGCGATGAACGGCAGGGCGACCATGCTGCCCCGGGCCATGAGGCCGACGATGATGCCCAGGATCAGGAAGTTCGACTGCATCCCCTCGAGCATCCGGCCGTGCACGCCGGCCACCTCGATCGCCCCGGCCAGGCCGGCGACGGCCCCGCCGACCAGCATGCCGGCACCGGCCATCCGGGAGGTCCGCACCCCGTGCACCATCGCCGCCCTGGGGTTGGCCCCGACGGCGCGCAGCTCGAAGCCGCTCGCGGTGCGGTTCATCCAGAAGGCCACGACGACGGCGAGGACGACCGCGATGAGGACACCGGTGTGCATCGCCGGCCGCTCCCCGAGACCCGGCAGGCGGGCCCCGTCGCCGACGACGACCGTCGCCGGGTGCCCGGCACCCCGGTCGGGCCAGACGTGGGAGGCGACGTAGTCGATGAGCTGGAACGACACGAAGTTCAGCAGCACCGTGCTGAGGATCTCGTTGACCCGGAACCGGATCATCAGGAACGCCGCGATGCCGCTCCACAGCGTGCCGGCGAGAGCGCCCGCGACGAGCACGCACGGCAGCAGCACCACCATCGGCAGGTCGGACCAGAGGATGCCCAGGGCGACGCCGCCGGTGGCGCCGACGAGCAGCTGCCCCTCGGCGCCGATGTTGAACTTGCCGGTCGCCAGCGGGATCGCGAACGCGTAGGCGCACAGCAGGATCGGCACCGTCTTGTGCAGCGTCTCGACGATGCCGAAGCGGCTCGAGAACGACGTGGTCAGCACCGCGTCGAAGGCCCGGACCGGGTCGTAGCCCAGCAGCAGGATGATCAGCCCGCCGACGAGGAACGCGGCGACGACCGCGCCGACGAAGGGCAGGGCCGTGCTGACCCAGCCGCCCGCCCGGGCCGCGGGCCCGGGCGGCGGGGCGGGCGCGTTCCGCGCCGGCGTGGGGGTCTCGACGGTGCTCACGAGGCGTCCTGCAGTCCGGTCATGCGTCGACCCACCTCATACGGGTCCACCGCGCCGCGCGGCCAGCTGCCGTTGAGCGACCCCGCGTAGAGCGCGAGGACGCGGTCGGACAGCGAGATCACCTCGTCGAGGTCCTCGGAGATGAGCAGCACCGCACCGCCCTTCTCGGTCACCGACCTGACCTGCTCGTAGACGAACCGCGTCGAGGCGATGTCGAGCCCGCGCGTGGGGTTGTGGAGGATCAGCAGGCGCGGCTGGTGGGCGAACGCCCGGGCCAGGATCACCCGCTGGATGTTGCCGCCGGACAGGTCACCGCAGGGGGTGGCCGGGCCGTTGGCCTTGATCGAGAACTGGCGGATCGCCTCGACCGCCCGCTCGCGGGCGGCCTTCCAGTCGATGAGCCGCCCCCTGCGGACCCGCGGGTTGCGCTGCGAGCCGAGCACGAGGTTCTCGGTGATGCTCGCCGTGGGCAGGATGCCGTCGCGGTTGCGGTCCTCGGGGACGTAGGCGACCCCGTGCTCCAGCCACTCCACGGTGGGCCGGCCGGTGAGCTCCAGGTCGCCCAGGCGCACCGACCCGGACACGATCGGGCGGACCCCGGCGATCGCCTCGGCCAGCTCCACCTGGCCGTTGCCGGCGACCCCGGCGATGCCGACGATCTCTCCCTTGCCGATCTCCAGGGTGAAGTCCTTGACCACCCGGACCCCGTGGTCGTTGGCGACCGTGAGGTCCCGCACCTCCACGCCGGTCTCGTACTCCACCACCTGGGGCGGGGCGGTCTCGTCGGCCACCTCGGTGGCCTCCACCGCGCCCATCGCCACGGCCGCGGTCGCCGCGACGTCCTCGTCCTCGGCCGGGTCGATGTCGACCTGGCGCCCGACCATCGTCTCGGCCAGGTCCTCGGCGTCGGTCTCGGCCCGGGTGACCGTGGCGACGTGGCGGCCCTCACGCATGATCGTCATCCGGTCACAGACCGCGAGGGTCTCGCGGATCTTGTGGGTGATGAGGATGACGCTCATCCCCTCGTCGACCATGACCCGCATCGACCGGAAGAGGTCGTCGACCTCCTGCGGCGTGAGGTTGGTCGTCGGCTCGTCGAGGATGAGCAGGCTGCAGCCGCGGTAGAGCGCCTTGAGGATCTCCACCCGCTGCCGCACCCCGACCGGGAGGTCCTCGACGACCGCGTCGGGGTCCACCTTGAGGCCGAAGTGCTCGCTCAGCCCGACGATCCGCTTCCGGGCGTCGGACAGGTCCAGCCGCACCGGCGACCCCAGGTCGGTGCCGAGGACGATGTTCTCGGTCACCGTGTAGGAGTCGACCTGCAGGAAGGTCTGGTGCACCATCCCCACGCCCGCCTCGATGGCGTCGCGCGGGGCGGAGATCTGGACCTCCTTGCCGTCGATGCGGATCTGCCCGCTGTCGGGCCGGTAGAGCCCGTAGAGGACGTTCATCAGCGTCGTCTTGCCGGCCCCGTTACCGCCCAGGAGGCCGTGGACCTCGTTGCGGGCCACCTCGAAGTCGACGTGGTCCAGGGCGGTGACGGAGCCGAACCTCTTGACGACCCCCGTCATCGACAGGCGGGGCGGCGTGGACACGGACGTCACTGGACCTCGGACTGGTCCAGCTCGACGGTGATCGTGCCGTCGGAGATGCCCTGGACGGCCTCCTCCACCGCGGCCTTGACGTCCTCGGGGACGTTGTCGCCGACCGCCACGGTCGCGCCCTGGCCGAAGCCGATGACGTAGTGCCCCTTGGTCTCGCCGTTCTGGATGCTCTCCAGGATCGAGGTCAGCGGGTCGGTGAAGTCGTACAGCGCGGTCGCGGCGTAGTGGTCCGGGCCGTTGCTGGACTTGTCGGTGTACTTCACCGTGATCCACGCCGAGCCCGGCTCCTCGGAGGTGACCGCCTGGAAGGCGCCGACGACACCGAGGTTGAGCGAGGTGACGATGACGTCGTTGTCGCTGTTGAGCAGCTGGGAGGCGAGCTGCTGGGCCTTGACCGTGTCGTTGAAGTCACCGCTCCACACGGGGTTGAGCGTGACGTCCTTGCCGCTGTCCTCGATCGCCTGCTCGATGGCGTGGACCTCGGAGTAGGAGAACGGCAGCGACAGCCCGCCCAGGTAGCCGACCTTGCCGGTCTCGGTGAGGTGCGCGGCGAGGACGCCGATCGGGTAGAAGACCGTGTGGAAGTTGCGGTCGATGACCCACACGTTGTCGGGCTGCCCCTCGGGCTCGCCGTCGAACTCGGCGATGAAGTTCACCTCGGGGTTCTCCCGGGCGATCTTGGCGGTGGCGTCGTAGAACTGCGAGCCGTGGGTCCAGATGACGTTGTATCCGGCGGAGACGTACTCCTGGAGGGCCCGCTCCACGTCCGGCACGGGAACCGACTCCGAGTACGTGGTCTCGGCACCGGCCTCCTCGGCGGCCTGGAGGGCCTGCAGGCCGAGGGCGTTGTAGTCGGCGTCCGTCGTCGGGCCGGAGAAGATGGCGGCGATGCGCACCTCGTCGGTGGATCCTTCGCCGCCTCCGCCGCACGCAGCGAGCAGGAGGGCGAGGACGGCCCCGAGGGCGATCCGAACGGCATGCTTCATGTCGATCTCGTTCCGTGCGGGGGCCGGCACCGGTGCCGGCCGGTGTGTCCGGGTGTTCACAAGTTAGGCAAGTCACACCGCCGTTCCACGGTCGAGATCTGCCATCCGGACCGGCGCCCCGTCGTCCGAAGTTGCCAGTTGCCGGCAGGCCGATAACCGCCTGCTCGCGAGCGCCCCTCTCCCGTCACGCCGGGTTGGGACAGCCCCGTATGACGGTGCGCCCGGTGCGGCGGTCAGCCGCGGCTGACCTCGGGCAGGCTGCGGGCGACGAGGACCCCCACGAGGCCCAGCGCGGCGAGGAACACCAGCGCCCAGGTCTCTCCGATGTGGGCCAGCCCGCTGGAGACGGCGCCGGCGGCGAGGAGGAGCACCCCCATGGCGCTGTTGGAGACCGCGACGTAGTCGGTGCGCCGGTCCTCCCCGGCCATGTCGACGACGTAGGTCTTGCGGGCCACCCGGACCCCGGTGTGGGTGAGGGCCAGCAGCAGGTAGGTGGCCGGGTAGAGGTAGGCGAACCCGCGGGCGGCGGGCACGGCATACAGCGCGAGGAAGCCGAGGATCAGCAGCGAGGCGAGGCCCGCGCCGACGACCATGAGCGTGCGGGAGGACCGGTCCGCCCAGCGGCCGAAGGCGCGGCCGCCGACCAGGCTGGCCACGCCCTGCGCGATGACGAAGGGGCCGAGGCCGGACAGGCCGAGCCCGCCCTCGCGGGCGCCCAGGGTCACGACGAACGGCGGGCTGAGGGCGGAGACGAGCAGCAGGGCCCGGGCGACGACGAAGCGGCGGAACGGGGCGTCGTCGCGCAGCAGGTGCCAGGAGGTCCGCACCCAGGGGTCCTGGTCCTCCGCCTCGGCCGGCTCGGTCGGCGGCTCCTTGATCCCGGCGTACACGACCAGCGCGAGGACCCAGGCGAGGGCGGCCGCACCCAGCAGCGCCGCCAGCACCACCGGGGAGACGTCGTCCCCGCCCAGCACCCGGATGCCCACGCCGACGGTCACGGCGACGGCGCCGGAGAACAGCGTGCTCAGGCCGTTGATCTGCCCGCGCTCGCCCTTGGGCACGGTGCGCCCGAGGACGTCCTTGCCGGCCAGCGAGTTCAGCGACCGGGCCAGGGAGAACACGGCGACGAGGGCGACGACGGCGACGCCGGCGGCCCAGCCCTCGAGGGTCGCCGCGGTCAGCGCCATCCCGGCGGTGGCGGCGGCCTGGCCGGCGGCACCCCAGACCCACAGCCAGCGTCGGGCGGCACGCCGCTGCACCCACGGGGCCAGCGCCGCCTGCGGCAGCATCGACAGCGACTCCCGGACCGGGACGAGCAGTCCGGTGAACAGCGCCGGAGCGGAGACCGAGGCGAGCAGCCACGGCAGCACGGTCTTGGCGTTGACCGCCTGGTCGCCGAGCGCCTGGAGGGTGTTGGCGACGACGTGACGGAGCCCGTTGCGGGCGGTGGCGCGCTGCTCCTCGGGCGGCTGGTCCGAACGCTCCGCGCGGACCAGCCGCTGGTAGACCCGGACCGCCGTGGTCACGCCCTCACGCACCGACGAGGTCGGACAGCCACGACCCGAGCACCCGGGCGCTGGCGTCCACCACGGACGGCCAGTCCAGCGCCGACTCGTCCGCCCGGTCGGAGACGTGCTTGACCAGCCGCACCGGCACCCCCAGCTCCGCGCAGGCGTGCGCCACGGCATACCCCTCCATGTCGACCAGGTGGGCGCGCTCGGCGAGGCGGTCGCGCACCTGCGGGTCCGCGACGAACACGTCGCCGGACGCCAGCACCGTGTCGTCCCCCTCGTCCAGCTCCAGCTCCTCGCGCGGGTCGTAGCCGAGGGCACGGATGAGGTCGGCGGACAGGTCGTGGTTGACCACCCGGCGCGGGGTGAACACACCACCCAGCCCGGGGCGCAGCGCGCCGGCGGTCCCGACGTTCAGCACGGTGAGGCCACGCCGGTCCGTCTCCATGAGCGCGCGGGTGGTCGCCACGGCCGCGGCGGTCTTGCCGACGCCGGTGATGACGACCGGCAGGGCGGACGGGACGTAGGCCGCCTCGGCGCGGGTGGCACAGACGACGAGGTAGCGGCTCACGTCGGAGACCCTAACCGCCTGGTCTGCCCTCCTGCATCGGGACGCGCACACCGCGCTCCCGGGCGACCTCCCCGGCCCGCTCGTAGCCGGCGTCGACGTGCCGGATGACGCCGGTGCCCGGGTCGTTGGTCAGCACCCGCTCGAGCTTCTGCCGGGCCAGGTCGGTGCCGTCGGCGACGCACACCTGCCCGGCGTGGATCGACCGGCCGATGCCGACGCCGCCGCCGTGGTGGATCGACACCCAGGTCGCACCCGAGGCCGTGTTGAGCAGGGCGTTGAGCAACGGCCAGTCGGCGATGGCGTCCGAGCCGTCGGCCATCGCCTCGGTCTCCCGGTACGGGCTGGCCACCGATCCCGAGTCCAGGTGGTCCCGGCCGATGACGATGGGCGCCTCGAGCTCCCCGGAGGCGACCATCTCGTTGAACCGCACCCCGGCCCTGTCGCGCTCGCCGTAGCCGAGCCAGCAGATCCGCGCGGGCAGCCCCTCGAAGTGGACCTTCTCCTGTGCGCCCCGCAGCCACCGGTGCAGGTGCTCGTTCTCGGGGAACAGGTCCATGACGGCCCGGTCCGTCTTCGCGATGTCCTCGGGGTTGCCCGACAGCGCCGCCCAGCGGAACGGGCCCTTGCCCTCGCAGAACAGCGGCCGGATGTAGGCCGGGACGAACCCGGGGAAGTCGAAGGCCCGCTCGAAGCCGCCCTTGCGCGCCTCGTCGCGGATCGAGTTGCCGTAGTCGAAGACCTCGGCCCCGGCGTCGAGGAAGCCCACCATCGCCTCGACGTGCCGGGCCATCGACTCCTGCGCCCGGCGGGTGAACTCCTCGGGCTTCTTCTCGGCGTAGTCGTGCCACTCCTCCACGGAGACCCCGAGCGGCAGGTAGGACAGCGGGTCGTGGGCGGAGGTCTGGTCGGTGACGACGTCGATCTCGACCCCGCGGCGGAGCAGCTCGGGGAACACCTCGGCGGCGTTGCCGACGACACCGACCGACAGCGCCCGCCGCTCGGCCTTGGCCGCGAGCGCCCGCTCCACCGCGTCGTCCAGGTCGTCGGCGACCTCGTCGAGGTACCGGGAGCGGATGCGACGCCGCAGCCGGGACTCGTCGACGTCGACGATGAGGCAGACGCCGCCGTTGAGGGTGACCGCGAGCGGCTGGGCCCCGCCCATCCCGCCGCACCCGCCGGTGAGGGTGAGGGTGCCGGCCAGGCTGCCGCCGAACCGCTTCGCGGCGACCGCGGCAAACGTCTCGTAGGTGCCCTGGAGGATCCCCTGGGTGCCGATGTAGATCCACGAGCCGGCGGTCATCTGGCCGTACATCGTCAGGCCCAGCTGCTCGAGCCGCCGGAACTCCGGCCAGGTGGCCCAGTCGCCGACGAGGTTGGAGTTGGCGATGAGCACCCGCGGGGCCCACTCGTGGCTGCGGAACACCCCGACCGGCTTGCCGGACTGGACCAGCAGCGTCTCGTCGTCGCCCAGGGTGGTGAGGGTGCGGACGATGGCGTCGAAGCTCTGCCAGTTCCGCGCGGCCCGGCCGGTGCCGCCGTAGACGACGAGGTCGTCGGGCCGCTCGGCGACCTCCGGGTCGAGGTTGTTCATGAGCATCCGCAGCGGCGCCTCGGTCTGCCAGCTGCGGGCGGTCAGCGTCGTGCCGCGGGGGGCGCGGACGGTGCGGGCGCCTTCCATGGGGACTCCTTCGTGTGCCGTGCGTTCAGTTGAGCAGGGACGTGACCGACTCGGCGGCCCGGCGGACCCGCCCGTCGGCCACGAGCCCGACGACGGTCTCGATCTCGGGGGACAGGAACCGGTCCGGGCCGGGGCCCGGGACCGGGGTGTAACCGGTGCCCTCACCGCCCGGGAGCGTGCCGGTGCGGAGGAGCTCGACCACCGCCGCGGTGGCGGGTGCGGGCCGCAGGGGGGCCCGGGCGTCCAGGGCGCGAGCGGCGGTGAGGACCTCGATGGCCAGCACCCGGGTCAGCCCGTCGACGGCCCGGCGCAGCTTGCGGGCGGCGGACCAGCCCATCGAGACGTGGTCCTCCTGCATGGCCGAGGACGGGATCGAGTCCACGCTGGCCGGGACCGCGAGCCGCTTGAGCTCGGAGACGATCGCGGCCTGGGTGTACTGGGCGATCATGTGGCCGGAGTCGACGCCGGGGTCGTCGGCGAGGAACGGGCTCAGCCCGTGGCTGCGGGCCACGTCGAGGAACCGGTCGGTGCGCCGCTCGGAGATGCTGGCCACGTCGGCGGCCGCGATGGCGAGGAAGTCGAGGACGTAGGCGACGGGCGCGCCGTGAAAGTTGCCGTTGGACTCCACCCGCCCGTCGGGGGTGATGACCGGGTTGTCGACCGCGGCCGCCAGCTCCCGGTGCGCGACGGTCCGGGCGTGGGTCAGGGTGTCCCGGGCCGCGCCGTGCACCTGCGGGCTGCACCGCAGCGAGTAGGCGTCCTGCACCCGGGTGCACGCCTCCGGGTCGCGGTGGCTCTCCCGGATCGGGCTGTCCGCCATGACCTTGCGCAGGTTCTCGGCCGAGGCGGCCTGTCCCGGGTGCGGGCGCAGGGCGTGCAGGTCCGCGGCGAAGACGTCGTCGGTGCCGAGCAGCGCCTCGACGCTCATCGCGGCGGCGATGTCGGCGGTGGTGAGCAGGGTCTGCAGGTCCTCGAGGGCCAGCACCAGCATGCCCAGCATCCCGTCGGTGCCGTTGATGAGGGCCAGCCCCTCCTTCTCGGCCAGCCGGACGGGCTCGATCCCGGCGGCGGCGAGGGCGTCGGCGGCGTCCACGAGGCGGCCGTCGGCGTCGCGCACCCGGCCCTCCCCCATGACCGCGAGCGCGCAGTGGGCCAGCGGCGCCAGGTCGCCGGAGCACCCGAGGGACCCGTACTCGTGCACCACGGGCGTGATACCGGCGTTGAGCAGCGCGGCGTACGCCTGCGCGGTCTCGACCCGGACCCCGGTGCGCCCGGTGGCCAGGGTGGACAGCCGCAGCAGCATGGTGGCCCGGACCACCTCGGGCTCCACCTCGGGGCCGGAGCCGGCGGCGTGGCTGCGCACCAGGCTGCGCTGCAGCTGGGCCCGCTGCTCGGTGGGGATGTGCTTGGTCGCCAGGGCGCCGAACCCGGTGGAGATGCCGTAGTGCGGCACCGGGTCCTCCGCGAGGGCCTCCACCACCTTGCGGCTGGCGGCGATCTCGCGCAGCGCCGCGTCGGACAGCTCCACGGTCGCGCCGTGGCGGGCCACGGCCACCACCTCGGCGGTGGTCAGCGGGCCGACGTCGACGGTGACGTGCGTGGGGCTGTCCGGCTCGGGCACTCGGCTCATGGCGACATTCCATCCCGTCGGCGCGCCCCGTCATACGGGAGGACTGGCGGTTGTGTCTCGGATCCGAGACAGAAGGTCGGACTAGCCTGAGCACGTATGACGACGCTGTCCCACCTTCGCACGAGCGCCCTGGCGCTGCCCGAGGTGACCGAGGGCTCCCACGTCGGCAGGACCGCCTTCGCGGTCCGGGGGAAGGGCTTCGCCTCGGTGACCGACGAGGGCCTGGTCCGGCTGCGCCTGGGCGACGAGCACGCCGCCGAGGCGCTGGACCGGCTGCCCACCGCGACCCCCCTGGTCCGGATGGGCCGGCCCATCGGGATCCAGGTGCCGCTCGCCGACGTCAACGGCCAGCACCTCAACGCCCTGCTCTACCAGGCGTGGGCGGGCCGCGCCCCGCGCCGGCTCGTGGCCGAGCAGGAGCGGGCCAGACGGGGTGAGGCGCCGGCGGACAGCGACCTGCCCCCGGCCATCGGCCGACCGGCCACCCGCGCCCTGCTCGCAGCGGGGATCAGCACCCTGGACCAGGTGGCCGCGCGCACCGACGAGGAGCTCCTGGCGCTGCACGGCGTCGGGCCCCGGGCGGTGCGGATCCTGCGTGAGGCGATCGCCGCGAGGTGACCTCGGGCGCGCGGCAGGCGGCGGGGGTCGGTGCCACCGGCCCCCTCCGACGCGTGCTCAGTCGGCGTGCTCGGGCGGCCAGACCACCCGGAAACGCTCGAAGACGATCTCGTCGTCCTCGCTCCACGTCGCGCCGCGGGCCGCGGCGGTGCGCTCCCAGTAGCGGCGGTGCTCCTGGCGCCAGCTCTCCAGGGACCGGTCGTCCTCGCCCTCGTCGTGGGCGAACGCCTCGTCGGCGTCGGCGAACCTGCCGATCCGCAGCTCGGTGCTGCGCAGCACCACGCGCGGCACCCCCGAGCCGTCGCAGGCGATCCAGTGCGAGCCGATCCGGGGCAGCTCCTCGCCGTCCGCGGCGAAGTCGGCCACGAGCGAGGCGGTCGCCCGCTTGGTGCCGCTGAGCACGAGGTCGAGCAGGGTGTTGCCGAGGGTCTCGGAGTCGCCGAACCAGCCGACGGTGTACTCCGGGCAGGCCCGTACCGCGTCCGGGTGCGCGGCGGCATACGCGGACCAGAGGCGGGCGGCCGCCTCGGTGTCGGGGCGGATCGGGGCCGGCGGTGGCGTGGTCATCGCCCTATCGTCGCGGATTCCTCCCGGCGTTGTCGGTGGGGTGCTGTCGGTGGGCGTTGTCGGTGGGGCGTTGTCGGTGGGGCGTTGTCGGAGGGGCGCGCGACGATGGGCCGATGCTCACGCAGTACTTCACCGCCAGCAGCGTCGACGGCTTCATCGCCGACCCCGAGGAGACCCTGTCCTGGCTGCTCACCCGCGACGCCGACCCCACCGGGCCCATGGGCTACGACCTGTTCTACGCCGACGTCGGCGCCCTCGCGATGGGCGCGAGGACCTACCAGTGGATCCTCGACCACACCGCCGCGACCGGGGAGCCCTGGTTCTACCAGGTGCCGACCTGGGTGTTCACGCACCGGGACCTGCCCGCTGTCGACGGGGCCGACGTCCGGTTCACCCAGGCGCCCGTGACGCAGGTGCACGAGGGGATGCGAGCGGCCGCCGGTGACCGCAACGTGTGGGTCGTCGGGGGTGGGGACCTGGCCGGTCAGTTCGCGGACGCCGGGCTGCTCGACGAGATCTGGGTGCAGTACGCCCCGGTGACGCTCGGGGCCGGGGCGCCGTTGCTGCCCCGGCGTCTCGAGCTGGTGCTGGAGGAGGTCGCTCGCAACCGGGAGTTCGCCTGCGCTCGCTACCGCGTCGTGCACGGGGAGGGCGGGGACAAAGGGTGAGGGGCCCTCGGCAGTATGAGTGCCGAGAGCCCCTCGGGTGACCGGGTGAGGTGACGATCCGGTCGAACCTTCCCAGTTCGGCAGGATCCCGCCGGCCCCGGTCACCGGGCCGACGCGGCGACCGAGGTCGCCGTCCGACGGGACGAACCCGTCCAGCGGATCCCCCTCTCCTGAGGAGGTCCCGCCTTCCCTCTCGGGAGGGCGGTGAGAGATTTCTACGGCGTTCTGGGAGGGCGCGCAAGGGGTCGGGGCAAACTTTCTCGGCGTGTTTGCGCTGGTCGGCGTGTCGTCCCCAGCGGACCGGTGGTTGCCCACAGGTCCCACCCGTTGTCCACACGGCTGTCCACACCCGCTGTGGACAGCCGGGCGACATACTGGCGCCGTGACCACGCCCGCGCGACGCCGCAACGCCCCGGCGGCCGGGCACGCGCTGGACGTCCTGCAGCTGCTGGCCGCGCACGCCGGTCCGCTGCCGGCCGCGTCGATCGCCAGGGAGCTCGGGCTGCCGCGGTCCACCACCTACCACCTGCTCGGCGTGCTGGCGGAGCGGGGCTTCGTCGTCCACCTACCGGAGGAGCGGCGCTACGGGCTCGGGGTGGCGGCCTTCGAGCTGGGCTCGGCCTACTCCCGGCAGGAGCCCGTCCAGCGGCTGGCCCGCCCGCTGCTCGGACGGCTCGCCGACCGCGCCGGACACAACGCGCACTGCGTGGTGCTGCACGGGCGCGACGTCCTCTACGTCATCGAGGAGCGGGTGCCCGGGCGGCCGTCGCTGGTCACCGACGTCGGGGTGCGGCTGCCCGCGACGCTGACCGCGAGCGGCCTGGCCCTCCTCGCGGCGCTGCCCGCCCCGCAGGTGCGGGCGCTGTACCCGGACGCCTCGGCGTTCGTGCAGCGGCACGGCACCGGGCCGACCTCGCTCAGCGCGCTGCGCCGGCTGCTCGTCCAGGTGCGCGCCCGGGGCTACGCCACCGAGGAGGGGTCGGTCACGCCGGGGCTGGCCTCGGTGGCCGCGGCCGCCCTCGACCACAACGCGCTGCCGGTGGCCGGGATCGCCCTGACCTACCCCGTCGAGGAGGTGGGCGAGCGGGAGCGGGACCGCCTCGCCGGGCTGGTGCGGGCCTGCGCCGCGGAGCTGTCCCAACGCCTGGGGCACCGCCGCGGCTGAGCCGCACCACGTCATACGGTGGTCACCGCCGGCACGAGGGCAGGACAGGGGGCATCCGCATGGTGGACGGGGTGGTCGAGCACGTCTGGGTGATGTTCGCAGGCTTCGGCGCCGGCGTGCTCACCTCGACCGTCGGGGTGGCCAGCCTGCTGAGCTTCCCGATCCTCCTCGCGGTGGGCCTGCCTCCCGTGGTCGCGAACGTCTCGAACACCCTCGGCCTGATCCCGGCCGGCGCGGGCGGCGCCCTGGGCTTCCGGGACGAGCTGCGGGTGGCCCCGCGGACCACCATCCGGGTCATCCTGCTGGCGGCCGTCGGCGGCCTCGCCGGCGCGACCCTGCTGCTGGCGCTCCCGTCGAGCGTGTTCGAGGCGGTCGTCCCGTGGCTCATCCTCGGCACCTGCGTGCTGGTCGCCGCCCAGCCGCGGATCTCGGCGGCGCTGCGGGCCCGGCACGCCCAGACCGACCGGCCACCCCGGCTGCACATGTCGCTGACGACGACGGGGTTCGTCCTCCTGACCGGGGTCTACGGCGGCTACTTCGGCGCGGGGGCGGGGGTCATGATGATCGCCGTCCTGGCGCTCGGCCTCGACCTGGAGTTCGGCGTCATCGCCGGCATCCGGACCACCTCGATCATGGCCTCGAACCTCGTCGCCGGGATCGTCTTCACCTTCCTCGGCGACGTGGACTGGCTCGTCGTGGCGTTGCTCGCCGTGAGCTCGGTCGGCGGTGGCTACCTCGGCGCCCGGATCGCCCGCCGGCTCCCCGCCGCGGCCCTGCGGACCGGCGTCGTCATCGCGGGCGTCGCGGCCGCGCTGTCGCTGCTCCTCTGAGGACCGGCCGCCACGGCTCGGCGGGTCCGCGGGCACCAAAGGGTCCGCGGGCACAAAGGTGAGGGGCCCTCGACAGTATGAGTGTCGAGGGCCCCTCGGCTGACCGGCTGATGGTGACGAACCGGTCGACCCACCCGGTCGCTCGGATCCCGCCGACCCCGTCACCGGGTCGGACCGGACGGGCGAACCCGCCTGACGCTGGGCCGAAGCCCTGCGTCCGGACCCTCGTTGCCGAGTGTGTCCCGCCTTCCCTCTCGGGTTGGCGTGAGAGATTTCTACGCGCTTCCGACAGCTTCGCGCAAGGGGTTCGAGGAACATTTCTCGAAGCATTTTCGCTGTTCACAGGCTTGTCCCCAGATTCGGCGGGTTCCCCACAGGCTGGCCGGCTTACCCACAGGCTCGTCCCCAGCCCCTGTGGACAAACCCCACCGGCCACGCCACCGTGCGCGCTCCACCCCATGCCACCGAAACGCCATCGTGCGCCCTGGTCAGCTCGGGCCATGACTTGGTGCGATCGGATCGCTCCGACGATCACACCGCAACAACCTTGTGCAGCAATGCTGCGGGCGGACGGTGCGGACACTGCGAGAGCGCCGTTGCGCGTGTTCGGTGCGGTGGGACGGGCGCCGTTTCGCGTGTTCGGTGCGGCGGGAGGGGCGCCGTCTCGCGTGCTCGGTCGGCTAGGAGGCCGGCGGCGGGAGGACCTGGCCGATCGGCTCCTTCTTCTCGGCCTGGAACCGGTCCTCGGTGCGCCCGAAGGCCCAGTACGCCGACAGCGACACCTGTGACCGGTCCAGCCCGCGCTCGCCGAGCAGGTAGTCGCGCAGGGCCTTCATCGCCTCGCGCTCCCCGTGGGCGAACACGTGGACCCGGCCCTCCCGCCACGGCACGGCCCGGACGGCGTCGACGAGGAGCCGCGTGGTGCCGGGCGCTGCGCCGGTCCGGTGCAGCCAGACGAGCTCGACCCCGGCCGGCGCGCTGAGCTCCAGCTCGTCCGCTGCCGAGTCCACCTCGACGAGGGCGTGCCCCACGGCATCGGCCGGGAGCGCCTCCAGCGCCGAGGCGATCGCGGGCAGCGCGGCGTCGTCGCCGGCGAGGAGGTGCCAGTCCGCCGTCGGGTCCGGGCGGTAGGCGCCACCGGGACCGGAGAACACCAGCTGGTCGCCCGGCCGGGCGCGCTCGGCCCACGGCCCGGCGAGACCCTGGTCGCCGTGCGTGACGAAGTCGATGGCCAGGCACTGCCGCTCGTGGTCGACCCACCGCACCGTGTAGGTCCGCCGGCTCGGCATCTTCTCCGGCGGCAGCACCTCCCGCAGCGCCTCCATGTCGTAGGGCGGGGTCAGCCCCAGCCCGGGGTCGGCGAAGAGCAGCTTGACGTACTTGTCGGTGAACTCGTTGTCCCGGTATGCCGCGAAGCTCGGCCCGCCGGCGACCACCCGGACGAGGTGCGGCGCCAGCCGCTGGACCTCGAGGACCTCCAGGACGGTCTGGTTCCTGCCCTTCGGTGGCACACGCGCTCCTCGGTCGACTCCGGTGAACAGCCGAATCTACCCCGGCACGGGCCGGGGTTCGTCCCGCTGCGGCAGGGGTCTGTGGCAGGGTGCGGACATGCCGCCGCGGATCCCCACCCGAGCGGTCGCAGGCTACGCCGCGGGCAGTGTCGGCACCGGCGGGTTCGGGACCCTGCCGGGGCTGGTGCTCGCCTACTACCTGACGGACACCCTCGGCGTCTCCGCGCTGCTCGCCTCGCTCGTCGTCATCGTGCCCAAGGTCTGGGACGTCGTCATCGACCCCGCCGTCGGCGCGCTCAGCGACGCCGAGGCCCGGCGGGGCAGCCGCACGCGCCTCATGACGGTCGGCGCACTGACCCTGCCGGTCGGCTTCGCCGGGATGTTCGCCGTCCCCCAGGGCTCCGGCCAGTGGCTGGCCGCGGCCTGGGTGACGGTCGCGTTCCTGCTGGCCACGACGTCGTTCAGCCTGTTCCAGGTGCCCTACATCGCGCTCCCCGCCGACCTGACGGACAGCTACCACGAGCGCACCCGGCTGATGAGCTGGCGGATCGCCGTCCTCGCCCTGGCGATCCTGCTCGTCGGCGCCGGCGGCCCGGGTGTGCGCGACGCGGCGGGCGGCGGCAACACCGGCTACCTGGTCATGGGCGTCGTCGTCGCGGTGCTGCTCGTCGCCGGGATGCTCGCCACCGTCCTCGGCGTCCGCGGCCGGTCCCAGCCGGCACCGGACAGCCGCGCGGCCTCCGACCGCTTCGGCCTGGCCGGCTACCGCGAGGGGTTCACCGCGTTCCGCACCATCGCGCCGTACCGGCTGCTCCTCACCGTGTTCGTGCTCCAGGCGGTCGCGACCGGCGTCATGCTCGCCGCCGCGCAGTACGTCGCCCGCTACACCCTCGGCGACGAGGCGGCACTCACCTTCCTCTTCGCCGCGCTCGTCGGCCCGGCCCTGCTGGTCATGCCGGTGTGGGCCCGGTATGCCGGCCGGCACGGCAAGCCCCGCGGCCTCACCGTCTGCTCGCTCACCTTCGCCGCCGCGGCGCTCTGCCTGCTCGTGCTGGTGTGGGCACCGGGGCCGTGGGTGTACCTCGCGGTGGGCGTCGCGGGTGTCGCCTACGCCGGGATGCAGATGTTCCCGCTGGCGATGCTCCCCGACGTCATCCAGTCCGCCGGCCGGGAGCGCGGTGGCGCGATGAGCGGGCTGTGGACCGCCGGGGAGACCGCCGGGCTGGCGCTCGGCCCGAGCATCGTGCTCCTGCTGCTCGCGCTGGGCGGTTTCCGGTCGAGCACCGCCGAGCAGGTCCTCGCCCAGCCGGACAGCGCGCTGGTGATGATCGTCCTGGCGTTCTCGGTCGTGCCCGCCCTGCTCGTCGGCCTCTCGCTGGTGGTGCTGCGCCGCTACCGCGACCCCGTCCCCCACCCCGTCCTGGAGACCGCGTGACCCTCCCACCCCTGGATCCCCACACGACCGCCGCCGTCCTGCAGCGCCTCGCGGCCTACCGTCAGCACGACGCCCCCACCCACGGCGGGCAGGTCCTGTCCTACGTCTACGACAGCGGGCTGGCCGGGCTCGACGAGCTCGCCAGCGCGGCCGCGCGCGAGCTGCAGGCGGTCAACGGCCTCGACCCCACGACCTTCCCGTCCGTGGCGATGCTCGAGGGCGACCTGGTGGCCTTCGGCCGGCGGATGCTCCACGGCCCCGACGCGGTCGGCTCGGTGACCTCCGGGGGGACCGAGTCCTGCCTGCTCGCCGTCAAGGCAGCCCGCGACCACTGGCGCGCCGGCCGCGGGCGCGGGACCGGCACCACGCCGCGGATCGTCCTCCCCTCGAGCGCGCACGCGGCGTTCCACAAGGCGGCGCACTACCTGGACCTGGACGTCGAGGTGGTCCCGGTCGACCCCCGCACCGGCATGCCGGACCCGGCCGAGATCACCGGCCACCTCGACGAGGCGACGGCGCTCCTCGTGCTCAACGCACCGTCATACCCGCACGGCGTGGTCGACCCGGTCGCCGAGCTGGCCCCGGTCGCCCACGACCGGGGGATCCCGGTGCACGTCGACGCGTGCATCGGCGGGTGGGTGCTGCCGTGGTGGGAGGCCGCGGGCGGTGGCCCCGTGCCGGCCTGGGACCTCTCCGTGCCGGGGGTGACGAGCATCTCCGCCGACCTGCACAAGTACGGCTTCGCCCCCAAGGGCGCCTCGCTGCTGCTCTTCTCCGACCGCGAGCTGGACCTGGCGCGGTACTTCGCGCTCACCGACTGGCCGGGCTATCCCGTGGTCAACGCCACGGTGCTGGGCTCACGGTCGGCCATGTCCCTGGCCGCGGCGTGGGCGGTGACGACGGCGCTCGGCGAGCGGGGGTATGTCGCGCTCACGGCCCGCACGGTGCAGGCCACCCGGGCGCTGCGGGAGGAGGTCGAGGGGATCCGCGGCCTGCGGGTGCTGGGCGACCCGGTCGGACCGCTGCTGGCGACGGTGGCCGACCCGGAGGTGCCGGACCCCGAGCGGGTGGACCCGCACCTCTGGGCGGCGGCGGTCGCCCGCCGTGGGTTCGTGCTGCAGGGCCAACCGGGGCTGGAGCAGGTGGACGGCAGTCACCTGCCGCGGTCGACCCACCTCACGGTGACGCCGGTGACGGCCGGCGCGCTGGAGCCGCTGCGGCGTGCGATGGTCGAGGCGGCGGACGAGGTGCGCGGCCGGGTGCCAGCGGGCCCGGGTGAGGGCGACGTCGTCCCCAACCCGCAGCAGCTGGCCCGGGCGGCCAGGTCGGGCGGCGAGCTGGACCTGACCGCGGTGCTGGCGCTGATCGAGGTGCTCCCCCGCGAGCAGAGCGCCAGGCTGCTCACGGAGTTCCTGGCCGCGTTCACCGAGCCACGCTGACGACGCGGCGACCACCGTCGACCGCGGTCCTCCAGCTCGGTGTGGGCGATCGTCGGGTCACTCGAGGTGGTGCTGGTAACGGTTGGTGATCGGCTCGACCCGCTCGGACAGGTCGAGCAGACGCAGCCGGCCGTGCCAGCCGTCCTTGGGCAGGGCGTCCAGCGCGGCCTTCCTGGCCAGGGAGGCGCGGATCCCGCTGTCGACGCCCTCGACCTGGTGGACGGGCGCCGGGACGTAGCTGCCGGGCTGCCAGCCCCTGGCGTAGCCACCGTTGCCTCCGCCGTCCTCGACGTCGCCGCAGGCGGTGAGGACCAGGCCGGCCATCAGGACGGCGGCGAGACCTGCTCCGGTCGTGCGAGGGTTCATGGTCCCGTTCCTTCCGGTGTCCGTGGGCCTCCTGGTGAGGACCCGACGCGACCACGGTGGAACCGGCAGGTACCGGAGCGGTGCCCGGTGGGTATCAGCCCGGTAACACCGTGCTCACGTGCCCGTGGCGAGTGCCGCGATCGCCGCCGCCACCTCGTGGGGTCGGTCCTCCGGGAGGAAGTGGCCCCCGCCGGGGACGAGCTGTCGGCGAGCACCGGGGATCGCCTCGGCCAGGCGGTCAGCGGTGTCCGGGGTCAGCCAACGGTCCTCCTCCCCCCAGAGCACCAGCGTGGGTACGCCGATCTCCCCCAGCCGCTCGACCGCCTCCCGGGTGTCGGTGTGCTGCACGGCCTCGACCTGGTCGACCCACCGGTGCTGCCCGGAGGTCCCCGACCACGGGCGCAGGTAGCTGTCCAGCACCTCCGGCGTCATCGGGGCGTGGGTCGCGGTGCGCACGCGGGTCGCGATCAGGTCGCTGAACGCGTCGCTCGGCATCGTGCGATAGGCCTCGGCATAGCGCTGCTGGTGCTCGGTGAAGGGCGTGTTCCACGGCCCGATCACGGCCGCGTCCACGAACACCAGGCCGGAGGCGGGGACGCCCTCGACCAGGTGCGCCCGCGCCGTGATGCCACCGCCGATGTCGTGACCGACCAGCAGGGGACGGGTCAGCCCCCAGTGGTCCACGAGCTCGGCCAGCGTCCTGGCCTGCAGCGCGATCGACGGTCGCCGACCCTCGTCGGGGCGGGAGTCACCGAATCCCAGCAGGTCCCAGACGTACACGGTGTGGGCCGGGGCCAGTGCCGGCACCACGGAGCGCCAGAGATAGGACCATGCCGGGGTGCCGTGGGTCAGGACGACCGCCGGTCCCGCGCCGAACACGCCGGCGGCCACCTCGCCGCCGGACACCCTGACCCTGCTCGGTAGCCGCCACTCGCTGGTGGTGGTGCTCGCTGTCATGACCGCCCCTCCTGCTGTGGGTCGTGCGGGCCGCCGCCCGGGATCGCGGCAGCGACTCCGTCCAGGATGAGCTCGAGTCCGTAGCCGAAGTCGCTGCTGGCGGGATCGCCGTCCGGGCGGTCGGCGTCACGGGGCGACGCCGGGTCGAACAGGCCGCTGGCGAAGAGCTGCGCCGCGTCCGGGAAGCGCTCGGCACCGACCAACCCGGCCATCACCCGGCCGTACTCCCGCTCGGCCTGCACCCGGTCGCCGGCCTCGTTCCGGCCCTGCCAGAGATCCTGTTCCAGCTGGCAGGCGGTGCGGACGTAGCCGCCGAGCACGTTGAGGATCCCGACCTTGGCGCCCCAGCCGAGTCCGGTGTCGCGCAGGGCCCGCAGACCGGCGTCCAGCCAGCCGATCCGGTTCGGCCCACGCGGCGGCCCGGACACGGGCAGCCGCAGCAGCCACGGGTGGCGCCGGTACACCGCCGCCTGGGCGGTCGCCCACCGGCGCAGCCGGGGCCGCCATCCCTCGTCCCCGGCTCCCGCCGTCGGCCCGGGCGCAGGGCCGAGCGCGTGGTCCTCCATCAACGCGAAGAGCTCGTCCTTCGAGCCCACGTGGCGGTAGAGCGACATCGGGGTGTAGCCGAGCGCCGTGGCGACCTTCGGCAGCGTCACCGCGGCGAGCCCGTCCCGGTCCGCCAGGGCCACCGCCTGACGGACGACCGTGTCGACGTCCAGCTCGGAGGGTCGTCCCAGCCGGGACCCGGTCCGGATCCGCCAGAGACGGCGGAGCTCGGGCTGCAGGTTCTCCTCGGCCATGGCAGGCAACGTACCGGCCCTCCTCTCCCGACCCGCACGGGTTCAGCGTCATCCATATAGTTTGCATCATATAGTTTCTGTGATACACGTTCATGAGCCGGAACCGGAGCCTGCCTCGGACCAAGGAGGAGCCTTCATGACAGCCACACTCACGCGGCGACAGGTCCTGCTCTCGGGAGTCGCCGCGACCGCCGCCGTCGGCCTGGGCGCGGTCGGGGCAGCCGCCTCCGACCAGCCATCGACCTCGCCGGTCCCATGGTCCCGACGGTCGGGGTGCACCGCGTACACGCGCGCGACGGTGATCGACGTCGATCACGGCCGCGCGCACCCCGGCCAGACCGTCCTGGTCCGGGGCGAGACGATCACGGCGGTCGGCCGGTTCGACCCACCGGTCGACGCCGACGTCGTGGACCTGCGGGGTAGGTACCTGGTCCCCGGACTGTCCGAGATGCACGGGCACAGCTACTTCGAGCAGATCGACCCGGCCCTGTACGTGGTCAACGGTGTCACCACCGTGCGCGAGATGGTGGGGAAGCCGGAGTTCTACCGGTGGCGGGAGCGGATCGACAGCGGCGAGCTGCTCGGGCCGCGGTTCGTGATCGCGAGCCCCCTCATCGACGGCAGCCCCTCACTGTGGGGGGAGGGGCTGCTGCCCACGATCGAGGTGACCACCGCGGCGGAGGCCCGGGTCGCGGTCCGCCGCGTCCAGGCGGGAGGCGCCGACTTCGTGAAGGTGTACTCCCGGGTACCGCGGGCCGCACTGCGCGCCATCGCCACGGAGGCCCGCCACCGCGGGATCCCGTTCGTCGGGCACTGCCCGGACGCCGTCCCGATGGCCGAGGCTGCCAGGCTGGGCCAGCGCAGCTTCGAGCACCTGCACTGGACGTTCTTCGCGACGTCCGCCGACGAGGACCTGCTCCGGCGCCGGATCGAGGACATCGAGATCGACCAGAGCGACTACAACGCCTGGTGGAACCAGATGCACCCGATCGAGTGGGACGCCGCGCACAGCTACGACGCGTCGAAGGCGAGCGCGCTGTTCGACCTGTTCGCCGAGCGGGGCGCCCGCCAGGTGCCCACCCTGACGTACCACCGCGGCATCGACCACGCCCGCACGCTGAGCGAGCAGGACCGCTCCGACCCCCGCCGCAGGTTCGTGCCCGAGACCATCCAGCAGATGTGGGACGGGCTGGTCTTCCCCGAGTACTACCTCAAGGGCCGCACCCCGGAGCTGGACGCGGAGTGGGAGGCGATGTTCGAGCTGCAGCTGGAGCTGGTCGGCGCGATGCACCGGGCGGGGGTGCCGATCATGGTCGGCACCGACACCGGGGGTGCACCTGCGCAGTACACCGGCTTCACCGTCCACGAGGAGCTGGCGCTGCTGGTGCAGGCAGGGCTGTCGCCGGCAGACGCGCTGCGGGCGGCCACGGTGGAGCCGGCGGCCTTCCTCGGCACCCAGGACACCGAGGGCTCGATCGCGCCCGGCAAGGTCGCCGACCTCGTCGTGCTGGACGCCGACCCTCTCGCCGACATCCGCCACACCCAGCAGATCGATGCGGTGGTCGTGCGTGGGCGCCACATCGACCGGGCAGAGCGGCAGCGGATGCTGGACGAGGTCGAGAGGGCGGCAGCGACCATGTCCGAGGCTGAGGTGACGGGAGCCGCGGCGGGCTGCGCCTGCCACGGTCCGCTCAGGCCGGGTCGCCCCTCGGTCTGAGGCGGCCGGCCGCGGGTGGTTGTCGCGGGCGAGGCGCTCACCGGGCCGGCTGGACCAGGTGCTGCTCGCGCTCGGTGGCGACGGACTGGGCGGTGTCGACGGCGAGCTGTCCCATGGTTCCTTCTCCTCCAGGCTTCTGCCCGGTTGGTCCGGGCGACTGGTTCGACAGTCGTCCCTGAGGGGTGGTCGCCGGATCCAGCAGGTGCCCTGGCTTCGGGCCCCACCGACCCCTCAGCCGGGCGCCGCACGGCCTCAGCCGCGGCCGCCCGGACCCCAGGAGGACCGGGTCAGGACGCCGGGTCGGGCGCGGTCAGGTCCAACCCGAGCTGGGCCGCCCGCACCGCGGCCTCGGTGCGGCTGGTCGCACCCAGCTTGCGCAGGATCGCGGAGACGTGGACGCTCGCCGTCTTGTCGCTGATGAAGAGCCGCTCCCCGATCTGGCGGTTGGTCAGGCCCTGCGTCACCAGCTCCAGCACCTGCCGCTCCCGGGCGGTGAGCTCCAGCACGCTGCCCCGTCGTCGCGGGCGGTCGATCCCCGACCGGGACGCCAGGTCGTCGACGAGTCGTCCGACGCGCACCAGCCCGGAGCGGCCGGCGAGCTCGGCCGCCCGGGCCAGGGACTCCGCCGCGGCGGTCCGGTCCCCGCCGGCGATCTGGGCCTCCGCCAGCCGGTAGAGCGCGTGGGCGTGCTCGTGGACCGGGATGCGCTCATCGGCTGCGGCTTCCGCCGCGGCCTGCCAGGCCGCGAGCTCCGAGCCGGCACCGTCCGGGCCGGAGAGCTCGGCCTCGAGGACGGCCTGCCACAACCGCTTGACGTCCCAGGCGGTGACCCGCTCGAAGGTCCGCCGCACCACCTGCGCGGCCTCGTCGAGGGTGCCGTCCTCGGGGGACAGGTCCGCCCGGCGCATGCCGCCCAGCACCCGCGCCGCCGAGACCAGCGTCCGGTACGAGGTGCCCGGCGGTGGGACCTCGCCGGCCAGGACGTCACCCAGTGCCGCCCACGCGCCGCGCAGGTCGCCGCGGGCCAACGCGACCGAGACGCGGGCGACGACCATCGCCATGGCGTCCTCGACGTCGTTGGCCGCGGTCGCGTCGATGAGCGTGCCGACGTCGGCGAGCACCTCCGCGGCGGCCGCCGACTCGTCGCGGAGGACGTGCAGCTCGGCGCGCAGCGCGGCCTCGTAGGCGCTGACGAAGCCCCACGGCTTGGCCGCCCGGATCCGGTCGAGGATGCGCTCGGCCTCGGGGAGCCGCCCCATCGCGAGCGTGGCGATGACGCCGGACTGGGCGATCGACAGCCCCCAGCCCCGCTCCTGGCCCACCTCGCGGGCGAGGGCGTGCCCCTCCGCCGCGACCTTCGCCGCCTCCTCGAAGCGCCCCAGGCCGCACAGCAGGAGGGAGCGGCGCTCGGTGTCCCGCAGCCGCGTCCGGGGATCGTCGGGGCTGGTCCGCAACGCCTCGTCCAGGGCGCGGAACGCGGCGTCGACGTCGCCCTGCTCGCTGCGGGTGAAACCCAGGTTGGTGAGGGCCCGGGCCAGCTCGAACCGGACCCGGGCGGCGAGCTCCGGGGCCAGGGGGCTGGGACGGTCCAGCAGCCGCCGCCCCAGCGCCACCGCCTCCTCCAGCGCCGCCGCGCCGGCGTCTGCGTCGTCCCGCGAGATGACGTGCGAGACCCCCAGGCCGACCTGCACCCGGAGTCGGACCACCTCGTCCTCGTCGCTGCCACCCGCCGGGAGCAGCTCGAGCGCCTGCACCGCGAGCTCCCTGCCACCGGGGCGGCTGTGGGCGTGCCAGACGACGAAGGTCTCGTGGAGCAGCAGGGCGTAGCGGCGCCGGTCCTCCCGCGGACACTCCGCCAGGGCCTCGTCGAGCACCGCCAGGGCCCGGGCGTCACCGGCCTCGTCGTAGGCGCTGGCGGTCGACAGGAAGAGGTCGGCCTTCTCCATGCCGGTCAGCGCCGCGGCGTCGGGCACCTGCGGCCACAGATCCAGGGCGCGCTCGCCCAGCCGGGCACCCACCGCGGGAGCGCCGCTCGCGACGGCCTCCCCGGCCGCCACGACGGTGGCCGCCAGCGCGCGGGGCAGGTCGTGCGCGGCCAGCCAGTGGTGGGCCACCTCCGCCCGGCTCCCGGCCAGGTGGGGCAGCTCCTCCAGCGCCGCGGCGTACCTGGCGTGGAACCGGGCCCGTTCCCCGGGGAGCAGCTCCTCGTGGACCGCCTCCTGGGTCAGCGCGTGCCGGAACGTGTAGGCCGTGTCCTCCGTGACCAGCAGCTGGGCGGCGATCGCCGTGCGCAGCGCCTCGTCGAGGTCGGCCGGGTCGCCGTCGTGCACCCGGCCGAGCAGGTCGTGGTCGACGCTGACACCGCCGGCGGCGATGAGCCGCAGCGCGGCCTGGGTCCGCTCGTCGAGGCGGACGTAGCGGGCGAGCACCAGCTCACGCAACGTCTCCGGCAGCGCCCCGCCCTCCAGCGACTCCAGCCCGAGCAGCTCCTCGACGAAGAAGGGCACGCCCTCGCTGCGCTCGACCAGGAGCGCCAGGTCGCGGGGGTCAGGGAGCTCACCGCGGATGAGCTGGGCGAGCTCGGCGGCCTCGGCGGAGGACAGCCGGGACAGCTCCAGGCGGAGCACCTGCCGGTCGCGGTCCAGCTCCAGGAGGAAGGGGCGCATCGGGTGCGAGCGCCCCACGTCCTCGGAACGGTAGCTGAGCACCGCGGTGACCCGCCCCCGGCGCAGCCCCGCCACGAGCGCGCGGAGCAGGTCCACGGTGGCCACGTCGGCCCAGTGGGCGTCCTCGACGAGCACCACGAGCGGGGCGTGGTCGGACAGGGCCACCAGCAGCTGGCCGACGATGTCGTGCAGCTGCTCCTGGGCCACCTCGACGGCAGACGCACCCTCGGTCGCGAGCTCCGGCAGGAGCGCGCCCAGCAGCCGGCCGGCAGGCCCGGCGGCCGTCAGCACGGTCTCGGCCCCGAACCGCGAGACCAGGTCCCGGAGCACGCCTCGCACCGGGGCGAACGGGGTGCCCAGCGACCCCGTCGCGACGCACTGTCCCCGCGCGACGACGACCTCCGGGTCCAGCCCCTCGAGGAACTCGCCCAGGAGCCTGGTCTTGCCGATCCCCGCCTCGCCCGCCACCACGACGACACGAGGCGCACCCGACAACGTGGTCAGGTGCGCCTCTCTCAGGTCCGCGAGGTCACGGTCCCGACCGACCATGACCGGGCTGGTGGCAGGGGATCTCATGCGCCATCGTTGCATCCCCGTGCGGCGGTGACCAGGGTCGATTCCGGCCGTCGTCGGGAACGGGGCGCTCACCGGGCCGGGTGGTGGACCAGGTGCAGCCGCTCCAGCAGGCCGTACCGGCGACGCGCCCGACGCACCGTCCCGCCCAGGTGGGTGTCGCGCTCGGCGCCGGTCCGCCGGCGCTCCAGCTCCCGGGTGAGGTGCTGCTCACGCTCGGCGGCGACGGACCGTGCGGCGGCGATGTCCAGCTGTCCCATGGTTCCTTCTCCTTCGGGTCCTGGGCCCGGTGGTCCGGGCGCTGGTTCCACCGTCGTGCCTGAGGGGTGGCCGGCGGATCCAGCAGGTGCCGTAACTTCCGGGCCCCCCGACCCCTTAGCCGGGGCGACGCGCGGCCTCAGCCGCGGCCGCCCGGCCTCAGGAGGCCAGGGCCGGCGGCTCGGTGACGTGCCGCAGGGCCAGCCGGTACCCACGCCGCAGGCTGCGGCCGACCCGGCGCGCGGCGCGGGCGGTGAGCCTCGGGTCCTCCAGCTCGGCGGCGACCCGGCGGTACTCGGTGGTGCGGGCCAGCTCGGCCTCGCGCTCGTGGGCGATCTCGTGGGCGAGGGTGACGATGTCGATGGTCATGACGATTGCTCCTGTGCTCACCAGCCGGGGATCGGCTGCTTCGCACTCCAGGTTTCTCCCTGAGGTAGGGCGGGCGGATCGGGCGCGATCCCTATCTCTGGCCGGCTTCCTCCCCCACCCCTGACCGGGGTGCCTTAGGCGTCCGTCCGGGCACAGGTGAGGGCCGGTGCGCCCTGGTGGCGCACCGGCCCTGTGCCCTGATCCCCAGCCTGTGCCGCGACCCGCGTCAGGCAGCCCTCGAGTCGCGCTCGGCCAGGTGCAACCGGATCAGGAGGTGATCGACCTCCGCCGCCAGCCCGGCCGCTTCTGCGGCAGCCCGGCGGGCCAGGACGGCGGAGTGGTCGAGGTCTCGGTGGACGGCGACGGCTCGCTCGGCCGCCACCGACTGAGCGGCGAGGACGTCCAGCAGTCCCATGGTTCCGTCTCCTGTCTCGGCAGCCGCACCCTGCGGCTGCGTGACACCCACTCTCCGGCCTAAGGCAGGGCCCCCGGATCGGACGGATGCCCTAGCTCTGGTCGCGGACTACCTCAGATCTGCGGCTCCCCCGCGTCGCGCCTGCTCAGGCCCCTCTCTAGGGTCGGCAACATGAAGGCGATCACCATCCGCGAACCCGGTGGCCCCGAGGTGCTGGAGCTGGTCGAGGTCGACGACCCGCGACCCGGCCCCGGTGAGGTCCTCGTGGACGTCGTCACCGCGGGAGTGAACCGCGCCGACGTCCTCCAGCGGCAGGGGAAGTACCCGCCCCCGGTGGGCGCCTCCGAGCTCCCCGGGCTGGAGGTCAGCGGCACCGTCGCCGCGGTCGGTGAGGGGGTCACCGCCTGGACCGTGGGCGACGAGGTGTGCGCCCTCCTCGCCGGCGGCGGGTACGCCGAGAAGGTCGTCGTCCCCGAGGGTCAGGTGATGCGGGTGCCGCGCGGGGTGTCCCTCGCGGACGCCGGGGCCCTGCCCGAGGTGGTGTGCACCGTCTGGAGCAACGTCTTCGCCACCGCCTCGCTGCGGCGCTCCGAGGTGCTCCTCGTCCACGGCGGATCGAGCGGCATCGGCACCGCCGCGATCCAGATGGCCAAGGCCGTGGACGCCACCGTCGCGGTCACCGCCGGCTCGGAGGACAAGCTCGCCGCCTGCCGGGAGCTCGGCGCCGACATCGCGATCAACTACCGGGAGCGGGACTTCCTCGAGGAGATCCTGTCAGCCACCGACGGGCACGGCGCGGACGTCATCCTCGACGTCGTCGGCGGCCCCTACCTCGACCGGAACGTCCGGGCCCTGGCCACCGGCGGCCGCCTGGTGGTCATCGGCCTGCAGGGCGGCGCCAAGGGCGAGCTCAACCTGGCGCGTCTGTCGGCCAAGCGCGCCTCGGTGCACGCCACCACGCTGCGGGCGCGCCCGACCGCGGAGAAGGCCACCGTGGTCGCCGGCGTCGTCGAGCACGTGTGGCCCCTGGTCGAGGCCGGGAAGGTCCGCCCGGTCATCCACCGCCGGTTCCCCCTGGCCGAGGCCGCGGAGGCGCACCGGGTCATGGAGGAGGGCCGGCACATCGGCAAGATCCTCCTCGCCGTCCGCTGACGCCGCGGCCCGGCTCACGTCATACGCCCTGCGGTGACGGGGGTCCGTCGATGACCCGGGGCCGGTACTCGACGAGCTGGCTCCGCCCGTCGAAGGTGCGGCCCCCGAGGAGCTCGAGCATGACGTCGGGGTACCCGTCGTAGATGCGCTCCGACCCGGACCTCCCGGTGATCACCGGGAACATCACCACCCGGAAGCGGTCCACCAGGTCGGCCCCGACCAGGGCCCGGGCCAGCGACAGGCTGCCGACGGTGCGCATGCCGGGGCCGCCCTTCTCCTTCTGCTCCCGGACCCAGGCGACCGCGTCACCGCGCACCAGCGTGGTGTTCGGCATGGCCAGCGGCTCCTCCAGCGTGCTCGAGAACACGACCTTGGGCAGCTGGGCCATCAGGTCGACGGTCGCCTCCTCCTCGTCGCGCAGCCCGCCCTCGGGCTGCTGCTGGAAGCCGAGGAACATCTCGTAGGTCTTGCGCCCCATGAGCATCGTGTACCCGCCCTCGGGGCCCTTCTCCAGCTCCTCCAGCCACCCCAGGTACTCCGGGCCCTCCAGGCCCCACCACCCCGGCCACCCGTCGGCCGAGGCGTAGCCGTCCAGCGAGGTGATGAAGTCCACCAGCAGCTCGGTCATGGTCGTCTCCTCCGGCCTCTCCCGGGGGCCCACCCTGTTCTTCTCCCGGGTGTCCACCCTGTTCTTCTCGTCCGCGCTGTCCGGCGCTCCGCCGGGACCGACCACCGCGGCCTCCCGGACTCATCGGCGGTGCGGCCCGCCGGCAAGTTACGAATCGGTAACAATGGTCGGGGCCAGCGTGATTTGGATCACGTCCTCGGGCAGTGTTCGGGCCACCGACCCCCGGCCGGACCCCTGAGGAGCGCCGTTGCTCGCCGTGCACAACCTCGAAGTCGTCTACGAGGACGTGATGCTGGCCGTGCGGGGCGCCTCGCTCCAGGTGCCCCAGGACCGGATCGTCGCGCTGCTCGGCGCCAACGGGGCGGGCAAGACCACCCTGCTGCGGGCCATGACCGGGCTCCTCGACGTGCACCGCGGCAAGATCACCCGGGGCTCGGTCTCCATCGACGGCCGCACCCTCGACACCCGCCGGCCCGCCCGGGTGGTGCGAGCCGGGGTCGGGCAGGTCATGGAGGGGCGCCGGGTCTTCGTCGAGTTCACCGTCGAGGAGAACCTCCGGGCCGGCGCCCACACCCGGGGCACCGCGGGACTGGCCGAGAAGCTCGAGCGGATCTACACGATGTTCCCGGTCCTGGCCGACCGACGGCGCTCCGAGGCCGGCTACCTCTCCGGAGGGGAGCAGCAGATGCTCGCCATCGGCCGGGCGCTCATGGCCGAGCCGCGCTACCTGCTGCTCGACGAGCCCAGCCTGGGCCTGGCGCCCAGGCTCGTCGAGCAGATCCGGGACCTCATCGTCACCATCAACGAGGCCGGCACCGGGGTGCTCCTCATCGAGCAGAACGCCGCCATGGCGCTGTCCATCGCCCACCACGGCTACGTCATGGAGAACGGCATCACCGTGATGGACGGGCCGGCCGAGAAGCTGCGCGCCGACGAGGACGTCCAGGAGTTCTACCTCGGCATCGGCGGGGACCGCACCTCACTGCGCGAGGTCAAGCACTACAAGCGGCGGAAGCGGTGGCTGTCGTGACCGAGCCCCTGCTGCAGGCCAGCGACCTCACCCTCCGGTTCGGCGGCAACACCGTGCTCGACGGCGTCTCGTTCGACGTCCGCGAGGGCGAGCTGTTCGCGGTCATCGGACCCAACGGCGCCGGCAAGACCTCGACGTTCAACTGCATCTCCGGGGTCTACCGCCCGCAGGAGGGCACGGTCACCTTCCGCGGGCGACCCCTGACCGGCCTCAAACCGGACCGGGTCGCCGGCCTGGGCATCGCCCGCACGTTCCAGAACATCGAGCTGTTCGAGAACCTCACCGTCCTCGACAACCTGCTGCTCGGCCGGCACCAGCAGCTGCGGGCCCCCTGGTGGCAGGCGATGGCCTGGCTGCCCCGAGCCCGGCGCGAGGAGTATGCCGCACGCCGGGAGGTCGAGTACATCATCGACTTCCTCGAGCTCGAGGCGGTGCGCCACGCCCCGGTGGGGATCCTCCCCTACGGCATCAAGAAGCGGATCGAGCTCGGCCGGGCGCTGGCCATGGACCCCCGGCTGCTGCTCCTGGACGAGCCGGTGGCCGGGATGAACGCCGAGGAGACCGAGGACATGGCCCGGTTCATCCTCGACGTCCGCACCGAGCTCGGCGTGGCGATGATCATGGTCGAGCACGACATGCGGCTGGTCATGGACCTGGCCGACCGGGTCATGGTGCTCGACTTCGGCCGCCGGATCGCGCTCGGCAGCCCGCAGGAGGTCCAGCGCGACCCCGCCGTCATCGCCGCCTACCTGGGCGGCGCCACCGAGGACGTGCTCGCCGAGGTCGGCGAGGAGCTGGGCGGAGGGCAGCCGTGAGCGCCCGCGCCCCCGAGACGGCCGACGTGGGGAGGGCCGTGGACGCCGGCGTGACCTACCTGCCGCGGCTGCTCCGGCAGGCCGCGGCGGAGCACGGCGACGTGGTCGCCCTGAGGGAGAAGCGCTACGGCCTGTGGCAGGACATCACCTGGTCGGACTACCTGCACAACGTCGAGCAGGTCGCCTGGGGCCTGGCCGCGCTCGGGGTCCGGGCGGGCGACCGGGTGGCGATCCAGTCGGAGAACCGGCCGGAGTGGCTCTACACCGACCTCGGCGCCGCCATGCTGCGGGCCGTCGTCGTCGGCTTCTACCCGACCAACCCGGTCGCCGAGGTGGAGTACCTCCTCACCGACTCCGGCGCCCGCGTCCTCGTCGCCGAGGACCAGGAGCAGGTCGACAAGGCGCTGGAGGTGCTCGACCGGGTGCCCACCCTGGAGTGGGTGGTCTACCTCGACGGCAACGGCCTCGGGGAGTACGACCACGAGCGGCTGCTGTCGGTCGACGAGCTCGTCGCCCGCGGCGAGCGGTTCCGGGCCACCGACCCCGACCTCCTCGAGCGCACCGACACCGAGCGCACCCCCGACGACGTCGCCACCCTCATCTACACCTCCGGCACCACCGGCCCGCCGAAGGGCGCGATGCTCAGCGCCAGGAACATCTCCTTCGCCACCGACACCTTCTCCACCGCACCGGGCATGTTCGGCCCGCGCGGCCTGGGCCCGGAGGACGTGCTCGTCTCCTACCTGCCGCTGTCCCACGTCGTCGAGCGCGCGGTGACCACCTGGTGCGGGGTGCGCAACCGCACCGTCGTCCACTTCGCCGAGTCGATCGAGACGGTCACCGCCGACCTGGCCGAGGTGCAGCCCACGGTGCTGTTCGCGGTCCCCCGCATCTGGGAGAAGATCCAGGCCTCCGTCGCGATCAGGATGGCGAACGCCACCCCGGCCAAGCGGGCGGCATACGCGATCGCGGACCGCCTCGGGCACCGGGTGGCCGAGCAGCGGATCCGGGACCACGGGCGGATGTCCGCCTGGTCCCGGGTCCTCGCCTTCGTCGCCTGGGTGCTCGTGCACCGCAAGCTGCGCCGCCACCTCGGGCTGGCGCGGGTGCGGCACTGCCTGTCCGGCGCGGCGCCGATCGCGCCGGACGTCATCACCTGGTTCCTGTCCATGGGCGTGGTCATCCACGAGGCCTACGGGATGACCGAGAACACCGCCGTGGCCACGACCAACGTCCCCGGCCGGGTCAGGATCGGCACCGTCGGCGAGCCCCAGCCCGGCATCGAGCTGCGGCTGGACGAGGAGACCGGCGAGGTGCTCACCCGCCACCCCGGCACCTTCCTGGGCTACTGGAACCGCCCCGACGCGACCGCCGAGGCGATCGACGAGGACGGGTGGCTGCACACCGGCGACGTCGGCGAGTGGGTGGACGGCACCCACGTGCGGATCGTCGACCGGATCAAGGACATCATCATCACCGCCGGCGGCAAGAACATCTCCCCCAGCGAGATCGAGAACGCCATCAAGGCCTCCCCCTACATCCGGGAGGCGGTCGTCATCGGCGACCGGCGGCCCTACCTCACCGCGCTCATCGGCATCGAGTACGACACCGTCGCCGACTGGGCCTCGCGCCGCCGGATCGAGTACACGACCTACCGCGACCTGGCCTGCAAGCCGGAGACGGTCGAGCTCGTCGCCGGGATCATCCGCGACGTCAACCAGCGGTTCGCCCGGGTCGAGGCGGTCCGCAAGTTCCGGATGCTGCACAAGGAGCTGGACCACGAGGACGGCGAGCTCACCGCCACCCAGAAGCTCAAGCGGCAGGCGTTCGCCGAGACGGTCCCGCACCTGGTCGAGGACATGTACAGCGGGCGCGAGGAGTACGCCGGCGGCGACCTGGGACGGAGGGGCTGAGTGAACGTCCTGCCCACCGCGATCATCAGCGGCCTCGGCACCGGGGCCGTCTACGCGCTCATCGCGGTCAGCTTCGTGGTGATCTTCCGGGCCACCGGCGTGCTCAACTTCGCCCAGCCCGGCCTGCTGATCCTCGGCACCTTCGCGACCTCGGTGCTCGCCGTCGACGTCGGCCTACCGTTCGCGGTCGCGGTGGCGCTGGCGGTGCTGGTCGTCGCGCTGCTCGCGGCCGGGGTGGAGCGGGTCGCGATCCGGCCCATGGTCGGCCGGGGGATGTTCCCCACCGCGCTGGTGACGGTCGGGGTGTTCATCGTCCTGCTGATCCTGGCGTTCCGGCTGTTCGCGGCGAAGGCGCGCACCGTGGCCGACCCGTGGCAGCTCAACCAGCTGTGCCTGGCCCAGGGCGACGGGACCTGCGCGGTCCCGGTGTACCACTACACGGTCGGCCGCGTCGTCGTCGCCGCCGTGGTGCTGGTGCTGCTCGGCTTCTGGCTGACCCGGTCCCGCACCGGCCTGGCCATGCGCGCCACCGCCCTGGACCAGGAGGCGGCGATGGCCCAGGGCATCGACGTCGGCCGGATGTTCTCCCTGTCCTGGGCCCTCGGCGGCGGGCTCGCCGCCCTGGCCGGGGTGCTCCTCGCCTCGACCGGCTCGGTCGTCCAGGCCAACGACGCGCTGTTCGCCCTCGTCGCCCTGCCCGCCCTCATCCTCGGCGGTATCGACTCCTTCCGCGGCGCGGTCGTCGGCGGCCTGGTCATCGGGGTCGTCACCGCCGTGACCGCGGCCTACCAGCCGGTCCACGCGCCGTGGCTGGGCCCGAACTTCGAGAACGTCGTGCCCTACGTGGTCATGATCATCGTCCTGCTCATCCGGCCCTACGGCCTGTTCGGCACCAGGGAGGTGCAGCGGGTATGACGGCACCCACCACCTCCCGCCGGCTCACCGGCGAGTCACGCGCCCTGGAGCCCCGCTCCGGCGGGGGCCGGGTGCCCCGGTCGGTGCGGCGGGGGCGGCCCCGGCTGTTCACCCGGTATGCCGCGGACCAGGCCCTCCTCAACTCCCCGGCGAAGCGGTGGTGGACGCTGGCGGCCCTCGTCCTGGCGTTGGCCCTGCCCTTCCTCGTCGCCCGGGACCTGACCCACCTGGTCACCACGGCCATCGCCTACGCCATCGCCGGGATCGGGCTGAACCTGCTCACCGGCTACGCCGGCCAGATCTCCCTCGGCCACCCGTTCTTCATGGCCCTGGGCGCGTACACCGCGGCGGTCGTGGGCGGCAGGCCGGGCACGGTGACCTGGGGCCTGGAGCTGGACCTGTCCCTGGCGCTGCTGGCCGCCGCCGTGGTCCCCGCCGTCGTCGGCCTGGTCGTCGCGCCGCTGGCGACCCGGGTCCGCGGGCTCTACCTGGCGGTGCTCACCCTCGGGCTGCTCATGCTCGGCGAGCAGCTGTTCAAGCAGTGGGCCGCGCTCACCGGCGGGTCCGGGGTGGGGCGAGCGGGCGCCATACCGGTCCTGTTCGGCAGCGACCTCACCCGCACGTACGCCGTGGGCCCCCTGCTCGTCACCCCGGAGACCGGGCTGTACCTGCTCGCGCTGGTGCTGCTCGTCGTCCTCGGGGTGGCCGCCCGCAACCTGGCCCGGAGCCGGACCGGGCGGGCCTTTGCCGCGGTGCGCGACCGGGACCTGGCCGCCGAGATCATGGGCGTCAACCTGCTGCGGACCAAGACGCTGGCGTTCGTGCTCTCGTCGGCCTACGCCGGCGTGGGCGGGGCGCTGCTGGCGATCCTCATCGGCCGGGTGACACCCGAGCAGTGGAACATCCTCATGGCGATCAACCTGCTCGCCATCGTCGTCATCGGCGGCGTCGCGACGATCACCGGGACGCTCATCGGCGCCGCGTTCGTCGTGCTCATGCCGCGCGTGCTCGAGTGGGCCTCGGAGTGGCTGCCGTTCGTGTCGACCGGCAGCGACGGCCTGCTCAACGTCTTCCAGCTGCAGTCGATGCTCTTCGGCGTCCTCATCGTCCTCTTCGTCATCCTCGAGCCGCGGGGCCTGTTCGGCCTGTGGCAGCGGGTGCGCACCTACTTCCGGACCTGGCCGTTCAGTTACTGATCCACCCCACCGCACGAAGGAGTGCACATGTCCCGATCACGCCCCACCCGCGCCGTCCTGGCGCTCTGTGCCGCCGGCACGCTCGTGCTGGCGGGCTGCACCGCCGTGGACGACCCCGGCACCGAGGCGGAGGCCGAGGCCCCGCAGCCGAGCGACGAGGCCGAGGACACCGGCTCGACCGAGGAGCCGCAGGAGACCGGCGCCGCGCAGATCACCATCGGTGACGGCGTGACCGAGGAGCCGTGCCCCGACGCGGTCAACCCGGACAACGGCTGCATCTACCTCGGTGTCCTGTCCGACCTGACCGAGGGCCCGTTCGCGGCCCTGGCGGTCCCGATCACCGACGCCCAGCGCGCCTACTGGCGGCAGGTGAACGAGGACGGCGGCATCGCCGGGTTCGACGTCGACATCGACACCTACACCCGCGACACCAAGTACCAGGCGGCCGAGCACGCCGCGGCCTACCAGCAGATCGAGCCGAACATCCTGGCGATAGCCCAGTCCCTGGGCACGGTCAACACCGAGTCGGTCCTCGGCGACATGGACGCCAACGACATCGTCGCGGTGCCGGCGTCGTGGTGGTCGGGGTACGCCTTCGCCGAGAACGACATGGGCCTGATCATGGAGACCGGGTACTCCTACTGCACCGAGGCGATGGTGGGGCTGGACTGGTTCGCCGAGAACCACGGCGAGGTCACCTCGGTGGCCGCGGTCGGCTACCCCGGTGACTACGGCGGCGACTCCGCGGCCGGCGTGCAGCTGTGGGCCGAGGCCAACGGCATCAGCGACGTCACGGTCGTCCCGACCGGCCCCAACCAGGTCACCGGCAACCAGGACGCGGTCGTCTCCGCGATCGCGGCGGCCAACCCCGACGTGGTGCTGCTGGCGGTCGGCCCCGCCGAGACCGCCGAGATCGTCGGCAAGCTCGCCGCAGGTGGGTTCCAGGGCCGGTTCCTGGGCTCACTGCCGACCTGGAACCCGGCGCTGCTGCAGAGCGGCGCGGCCCAGGCGCTCATCGGGCTGTACAACCACCTGGCCCCCACCGAGCAGTGGGACGGCACCAGCGAGGGCGTCGAGGCGATGAAGGCCTCGCTCGACGGCGAGGAGCCCCCGAACGCCGGCTACATCATCGGCTGGGTGATGAACTACCCGATGCACGCCCTGCTGGAGAAGGCCGTCGAGAACGGTGACCTGACCCGCGCCGGCCTCCGCGCCGCGATCGACGGCCTCGAGGTCGACTTCCAGGGCATGGCCGAGCCGATCACCTACGGCGGCGACGGCAAGGAGGTCGCGGTGAGCGGCGTCATCGTCTCCACCCCGAACCCCGAGGCGCCGCTGGGCGTCGAGTCGGCCGACGAGTTCTACCACGGCGCGACCTTCGACAAGGTCGACTACGCCCAGGCCTGCTCGGCAACCTCCTGACGGTTCCGTCAGGTCCCGGGCACGGTCCGGCCCCGGGTCCCGGGCCGGCCGCCTGGACGCGGCCCGCTCCCGTCCATCCACCAGGGTGGGCGGGGGCGGGCCGCACTTGCGACAATCGGGGTATGACCCAGCCGGAGAACGAGCAGCGCCGTCCCGCCCAGGACACCACGCCGGAGCGGACCGAGACCCCTGAGCAGCAGGGCGGTGACGCCGGGCGCGTCATCGTGGTGACCCCGGAGGGGATGGGGGTCGCGCAGACGAACCGGGAGGGCGAGAAGGAGCAGCGGCCCGCCGAGATGGTGGAGCAGCCGGCCAAGGTCATGCGGGTCGCCTCGATGATCAAGCAGCTCCTCGAGGAGGTCCGCGAGGCCCCGCTCGACGAGGCCAGCCGGCAGCGGATGGCCGAGATCCACCGCCGCTCGATCACCGAGCTGGAGGCGGGCCTGTCCCAGGAGCTCGTCGACGAGCTGGAGCGGATCACCCTCCCGTTCACCGACGCCGCCCCCAGCGAGGCCGAGCTGCGGGTCGCGCAGGCCCAGCTGGTCGGCTGGCTCGAGGGGCTGTTCCACGGCATCCAGACCGCGATCGTCGCCCAGCAGATGGCCGCCCAGGCCCAGCTGCAGCAGATGCGTCGTGCCCTGCCGCACCGGCCGCAGCCCGGCCAGGCCCCCCATCCGCAGCGCCCGGGCGACGACAGCCCCACCGGCCAGTACCTCTGACCCACCCCTCCCCGCAGCGGTCGGGCACCCCTGCCACACGCAGGACGGCGGGCCGCACCCCCAGGGGCTGAGGGGGTGCGACCCGCCGGGTCCGTGAGGCGGTCGGTCAGACCAGCTCGGGCTCCCTGGTCTGCGGGGCGGCGACCTGGCGCTCCAGCTGGGCGCCCTCGACGTCGACGTCGGGCAGCGCCCGGTCGAGCCAGCGCGGCAGCCACCAGGCCCGCTCGCCCAGCAGGCTGAGCACCGCGGGGGTCAGCGTCATCCGCACCAGGAAGGCGTCGACGAGCACGCCGAGCGCCAGGCCGAAGCCGATCGGCCGGATCATCGTCAGCTCGGCCCAGATGAACCCACCGAAGACCGAGACCATGATGATCGCCGCAGCGACGACGACCCGCGCGCTGTGGTTGAAGCCGGTCACCACCGCGGTCCGCGCGTCCTCGCCGTGCACGTACGACTCGCGCATCGCCGAGACGATGAAGACCTGGTAGTCCATCGCCAGCCCGAACAGCACGCCGACCAGCAGGATCGGCAGGAAGCTCAGCACCGGGCCGGGCTCGTTGACGTCGAAGACGTCGGACAGGATGCCCAGCTGGTAGGTGGCGACGACGCCGCCGAAGGCCGCGGCCACCGACAGCAGGAAGCCCAGCGTGGCCAGCACCGGCACCCAGATCGAGCGGAACACCACGAGCAGGAGCAGCAGCGACAGGCCGACGACCACGAGCAGGTACACCGGCAGCGCCTCGCCCAGCTGGGCGGAGATGTCGATGTTCGCCACGGTCTGCCCCGTGAACCCGATCTCGGCGGCGTGCTCGTCGCCGAGCGCCGGCGCCATCGACTCCAGCTCCTCGACGAGCTGCACCGTGGTCTCCTCCGAGGGGCCGTCGACCGGCACCATCTGGAAGGCCAGGGTCCGCTGGTCCTCGCTGACCCCGAAGGGCACGACGTCCCGCACGCCCTCGATCCCGGCGAGGTCCTCGGCGATGTCCAGCTGCACGTCGGTGAGCTCGGTCTCGTCGGCCGGCGCCCGGTCCAGCTTCGCCACCCCGATGATGGGGCCGTTGGTGCCCGCGCCGAAGTTGTCGCGGATGAGGTCGTAGGTCCGGTATGCCGTGGAGTCGGCCGGCTCGGACGACCCGTCCGGCAGACCGAGCCGCAGCTGCGGGAACGGGCTGGCCAGCACGCCGGCCACGACGACGACACCGAGGAGGGCCAGCCACGGCCGGCGCTGCACGAACGCCGCCCAGCCGGTGGTGGCCTCGTCGCGACGCTTCTCGTGGCGCGGCGCCTTGCGCTGCCGGCGGGACAGCACCCGCTCGCCGACGATCGACAGGATGGCGGGGGTGAGGGTCACCGCGGCGAGGACGGCCACGAGCACGGTGCCGGCTGCGACCAGGCCCATCGTCCCCAGGAACGGGATGCCGGTGAGGGTCAGTGCCACCAGGGCGATGATCACCGTGGTGCCGGCGAAGACGACGGCGTTGCCCGCGGTGCCGGTGGCCAGCGCGATCGAGGCGCGCAGCGGCATCCCGCCCGCGAGCTGGATCCGGTGCCGGTTGAGGATGAACAGCGAGTAGTCGATCCCGACCGCCAGGCCCAGCATCAGCGCCAGGGCCGGGGTCACGCTGGTCATCTCCACGACCGAGCTGAGCGCCATCGCGGCGCCCAGGCCCACGCCCACGCCGACGGCGGCGATGAGCAGTGGCAGCCCGGCGGCGACCAGCGAGCCCAGCACGACCAGCAGCACGACGCCGGCGATGAGCAGGCCGAGCGCCTCACCGGGCCCCATGACGCTGGAGATGTCCGAGACGATCTCGGTGCTGTAGTCGACCTGCAGCCCCTCGGCCTCCAGGCGCTGGCCGATCTCCTGCACCTTCTCGGCGACGGCGGGGTCGACGGTCGCGGTGGCGTCGAAGGAGATCGCGGCGACGGCGACCCGGCCGTCCTCGGAGACCTGGCGGACGCCGTCGGTGAGGGCGGCGAGCCGCTCCCCCTGCTCCAGCTCCTTCTCGGCCGCGGCGAGCTCGGCCTCCCCGGCCTCGAGCTCGGCCTCCCCGGCCTCGAGCTCGGCGCGGGCACGGTCCAGCTCCTCCTGGGCGGCGTCCAGCTGGGCCTCCTGCTGGGCGTAGGCCTCGGGCGGCAGTGCGCCCCGGGCCGCCTCGAGCTGCTCCCGGCCGGCGTCGATCTCGGCCTGGCCGGCCGCCAGCTCCTCGCGCCCGGCCTCCAGCTCGGCGCGGCCGTTCTCCAACTCCGCCCGACCGGCCTCGAGCTCCTCCCGGCCCTGGGCCAGCTGGTCCTCGATGCCGTCGAGCTCGGCCTGGGTGGCGAACGGGTCGCGGGCCTCGAGCACGCCGTCGAGGGCGGCCCACTCCTCGGTCACCTCGGCGACGGCCGCCCGCTGCTCCTCGGTGATCGGCTCGTCGGAGGAGATCACGACGGTCCCGATGATCCCGGAGGCCTCGGGGATCGTCTCCTCGAGCTCCTCGAGGACCACCTGGAAGCGGCTGCCGGGGATGCTGAACTCGTTCCCCAGCGGCTTCATCAGGGCGACGGCGCTGCCGCCGGCGACCGCGATGACGAGCAGCCAGACGAGCAGGGCCGTCCAGCGGTGGGCGGCACTCCATCGGCCGATGCGGTGCAACAGCGTTGCCACGTCGGTGTCCTTCCTGGGTGGGGCGCGTCGCGCCCGTGGTCCTGGGTTGCGGCGTCCGTGCCGCGGTGGTCGGTGGTGTGGGGAGGCGGGTCAGTCGCTGCGCCAGCCCGCGCGGGCGTGCTCCAGCCCGCGGAGGAGCTCGGCGTTGAAGAGGTCGAGCGACTCCTGGGACGTCAGCCCGGGACGCCGCTCGAGCCAGAGCGCCTCGACGGCGGAGAAGACCGCCATGACGGTGGCGGCGAGGGTGCGCAGCCGGAGCTCGTCGGCGTCCTCCCCCAGCCGCTGGCGGAGCACGCCGGCCAGCCAGGTCTCGTGGTGGCTCCACATGTGCTGGTGCAAGGTGCCCGCGGCGACGCAGTCGGCCGGGTCCTGCGGGACCCAGTCGAGCACCTCGGCGTCCAGCGGCCGCTCCCGCAGCGCGGCGATGATGGCGGTGAGCGGGTCCTCGGCGGCGGGCCGCCGGAGGAAGGTCTCGGCGAGGCGCTGCAGCGGCTCGGCGGTCGCGGCCGCCAGGAGCGCCTCGAGGCTGCCGAAGTAGTTGAAGAACGTCCGCCGGGACACCCCGGCGGCGCTGGTGATCTCCTCCACGGTGACCCGGTGCAGGCCCCGCTCGGCGGCCAGCGAGCGCGCCGCCCGGAGGAGGGACTCGCGGGTCCGCGCCTTGTTGCGTTCCCGCAGCCCTGACCCGGCGGCGGCTTCCGAAGCGGTGCTCACCCGACCAGTGTGCTCCTCAAGGTGCACGGGGTGCAAATTTGCCTCCCGTGCACGATTCAGTCGCCGGTCGGTGCCACCTCGTCCGGGTCCCCGTCGGGGTCCACGGTGCCGAGGAAGCGCCCCTCCCTCGCGGGCCCGTCGGCGTCCCTCAGCAGCCGGAGGATGCGCCGGGTCTCCCGGTCGGCGTCGGCCAGGTCGTCCAGCGACCACCAGCGGGCCTTGCGCACCTCGTGCGCCGCGGTGACCTCGGGACGCTCGGAGAGCTGGACCCGGAACACGACGTCGATGCTCTGCGAGTCCGGGTGCACGCCGGTGGTGAGCGGGCTGCCGGGGTCGATCCGCAGGCCCACCTCCTCGGCGACCTCCCGGGCCACCGCCTCCGCCGGGGTCTCCCCGCGGTCGAGCAGCCCACCGGGCAGGCTCCAGCCCTTGCGGTGCGGCTGCCAGAGCAGGAGGACCTCGCCGTCGTGCTCGAGCACGCAGACCGCGCCGACGGTGTAGCCGGGCGTGCCGGCGCGCACCAGCCGGCGCTTCACCGGGCCGGGAATGAGCCGGAACCCGACGAGGGCGGCCGTCCCGAGCCTGCGGCGGAGCGCGTCGAGGCCCGCGCCGCCCCGGGTCGCCGCCTCACGCGCCACCGAGGGACTCCAGCACCGCGAGGGTCTCCGGGCTGCCGAAGTAGTCCTTGACGAGGACGTTGAGCTCGGGAACGTGCCACAGCTGCGGCGAGAACGCCTCGCCGGTCTCGGTGCACCGCACCCGCCACGTCTCGTACCGCATCCGCAGCTCGCCCACCATGGTGTCCGTGCTGGTCAGCGGGGCACCGTCGGCGTCGGTGACCGCCAGGTTCCCGGAGCCGTCCTCGCCCACCTCGGCCTCGGGGTCGAACGGGCACGGCAGCGGGTCGGCCCCCCAGCGCCAGCCGTCGGTCTGCCGCGGCTCGTAGCGGCTGCCGGCGGCGCCGGGCAGCCAGTCCCCGCCGACGGCGATGACGACGCCGGAGCAGCCGTCGACGGCCGGGACGAAGTAGTCGGGCACCAGGCACCAGACGTGCGGCGCGACCTCGCCCGCGCGCGGCTCGGCCGGCTCGGCTTCACCCAGGTCCTCCACGGTCCACCCACCAGGGACGTCCACGGAGATGCGCACCAGCACGGCGGGCTCGGAGGGGCTGCCGGTCTCCGAGCTGGTGTCCGGCGGGACCGGGAGCGTCGTCTCGACCGGGTCCAGGGGAGGCGGGGTCTCGGTGGCGGTCCCGGTGTCGGGACCCTCGGTGACCGGGCCGGTGGGCGTGACGACGACGGTGTTGCCGGCCTGGTCGGTGGTCGTCACCGGGCCGCCCGGCTCCGGGTCGTCCGAGCATGCCGCGAGCAGCAGTGCGGCGGTGACCACCAGCGTCCCCGTGCGTGCTGCCGTCCCCATGGGCACAGCCAACCACACCGTGGGACGCCGCGTCGGCCGCGCGCACCGGCGCCGCCGGCCGGTGACCGGCCGGTCCGACCTAGCATGGCCCGGTGATCCGCTACCAGGAGAAGCGACCGACGCCGCGCACGTGGGCGGTCTTCCTCGCCGTCTGCCTGACCGCCTGGCTCGTCATGTGGATCGCGGACGACCGCCGGTGGGTCTTCCCGACCCTGCTGGTCGGCATGCTCGGCGGCATCGCCGGGCTGACCCTGTGGAGCACCGGGCGCTACGGGAACATCACCCTGACCGACTCCGAGCTCCGCGTCGGGCGCGACCGGATCCCGCTCGGCGAGATCGACCCGGCGTCGGTGACCGGCCCCGGTGGGGCCTCCCCGAGCGCGCCGGTCGTCGGGGGCGCCTACGCCCCTACCCTCGGCGACGGCACGATCGGCCTGGTGCGCCGGGACGGCCGACCGGCGCAGATCCCGGCCCGCGACCCCGAGGCGCTCGCAGCCGCGCTGCGCGCCGCGCTCTCCTAGCTCCCTGCGAGCCTCCTAGCTCCCTGCGAGCCTCCGCGCTCCCTGCGAGCCTCCGCGCTCCCTGCGAGCCTCCGCGCCCCGCGGAGCTCCGCCCGTCAGCCGACGGCCGCCGCGGCGGCACGGCCCGCCGCCCGCCCGGAGAAGATGCACCCGCCGAGGAAGGTGCCCTCCAGCGACCGGTAGCCGTGCATCCCGCCGCCGCCGAACCCGGCGACCTCGCCCGCGGCATACAGGCCCGGCACCGGGGTGCCGTCGGCGCCGAGCACCCGGGAGTCGAGGTCGGTCTGCACGCCGCCGAGCGTCTTGCGGGTCAGCACCCGCAGCCGGACCGCGATGAGCGGGCCGTGCCCGGGGTCGAGGAACCGGTGCGGCGGCGCGGTCCGGATCAGCCGGTCCCCCCGGTAGGCGCGGGCCGCCCGGATCGCGGCGAGCTGGGCGTCCTTGCCGAAGTCGTTGGCCAGCTCCCGGTCCCGCGCCCGGACCAGCTCGGCCACCCGGTCGGGGTCCAGCAGGTGGGAGCCGACCAGAGCGTTCATCCGGGCCACGAGCTGCTCGATGGTGTCCGCCTGCACGAAGTCCTCGCCGTCGTCGAGGAACCTCTGGACCGGCGCCGGGGCGCCCGGCCGGACCCGGCCCAGGACCTGGCGCACGCTCTTGCCGGTGAGGTCGGGGTTCTGCTCGGAGCCGGAGAGGGCGAACTCCTTCTCGATGATCGTGCGGGTGAGGATGAACCAGGACCAGTCGTAGCCGGTCTCCCGCAGGTGCCGCAGGGTCCCGAGGGTGTCGAACCCCGGGTAGTACGGCGCGGGCAGCCGCCGGCCGGTCGCGTCCAGCCACAGCGAGGAGGGCCCGGGCAGGATGCGGATGCCGTGCCGCGGCCAGACCGGCGAGTGGTTGGCCAGCCCCTCGGTGTAGTGCCACATCCGGTCCCGGTTGACCAGTCGGGCGCCGGCCTCCTCGACGACCGGGAGCATCGAGCCGTCGACGTAGGCCGGCACCCCGACGACGAGGTCCTCCGGCGGGGTGCCGAGCCGCTCGGGCCAGTACCGCCGGACCAGGTCGAGGTTGGCCCCGATCCCGCCGGAGGTGACCACCACCGCCTGGGCGGACAGCTCGAACTCGCCGACGACGCTGCGGGTGCTCGCCATGCCGCGGTCCACACCGTCGACGGCCAGCCGCTGACCGCGGACCCCGGTGACTGAGCCGCCCGTGGTGACCAGGCCGGTCACCCGGTGCCGACCGAGGACGGTGAGCCGGCCGTCCGCCTCGGCCGCACGGCATACCGGCTCGAACGCGGCGACCACCCCGGGCCCGGTGCCCCACGTGATGTGGAACCGCGGGACGGAGTTGCCGTGCCCGGTCGCGGTGCCGTCGCCGCGCTCGGCCCAGCCGACCACCGGGAAGAACCGGACACCGCGCTCGTGCAGCCAGGCCCGCTTCTCCCTCGCCGCCCACTCGACGTAGGCGCGCGCCCACCGCAGGGCCCAGAGGTCCTGGCCGTCGGGCTCGTCGAGCCGGTCGAACCCGGCGCTGCCCAGCCAGTCCTGCCAGGCGAGGTCGAGGCTGTCGCGGATCCCCATCCGGCGCTGCTCGGGGCTGTCGACGAGGAACAGCCCGCCGAACGACCACCACGCCTGGCCGCCGAGGTGGTCGGCGGACTCCTGGTCGAGCAGGATCACCCGCCGCCCGGCGGCGACCAGCTCGGCGGTGGCGACGAGGCCCGCGAGCCCGGCTCCCACGACGATGACGTCGGCGTCCAACACAGACCTCCTGCGAGTGGGCGGCGGCCCGGCCCCAGGACCGCGGGACGGACCGCGCTTAGGATCGCAGAGCGATGTCGGATGGGGAAGCCTCTGGTCAGGGGCAGGACACCCACCGGCCGAGGGAGCGCGCCGGCCGGTGGCTGCGCACTGCGCTGGTGGTGCTGGCCCTGGCGGTCATCGGCTCCCTCGGCGGGGTGACCACGACGATCCTGTGGCCGACCACGCTGCAGACCCGCCACTTCGAGGCCAGCGTCCAGGTGAGCCCCTCGGTGCTGCAGGCGTCGACGGTCCACGTGCCCACCGTGTTCGGGGACCTCGACATCCAGTTCGACGGCCGGCCGCTGGCCGCCCCGGGGATCGAGGCGCACGTGCAGGTGCGCGAGGAGATCACCGAGCTGTTCACCAGCGGCCACGTCGACGTCGAGGAGCTGGCGCCCGACCCCGACGAGCTCCGGTCGGTCATGCAGGAGGGCGTGGTCACCCTCGGGCTGAAGTTCGCCCTCGGCATCATCGCCACCCAGGCCCTCGTCGTCGGGCTGTGGATGGTGGGCCGGCACGAGCAGCCGTGGCGCGGCTCGGCCGGCATGGTCGCCGGGGCCACCGCGCTGGCGCTCGGCGTCCCCGCCGTGGGGTCGGCGGTGACCTACCGCGCGGAGAACTACGCCGAGTTCTCGGCGACCAGCCTGCTCGGCACGGTCCGGCAGAACAGCGGCATGTTCGCCGACATCCAGGGCGCCGCGCGGGCGGCGACCCCCTACGTGCAGAACCTGCTGCTGCTCTCCGACGCGCTGCACAACGAGTTCGTCCCCGACGAGGCGGTCATGGAGCCGGCGGCGCGGTTCCTCCTCGTCTCCGACATCCACGGGATGAACTACTACCCGCTGATGGAGCAGATCATCGCCGAGGAGGACATCACCGCGGTCATCGACACCGGTGACCTCGTGAACTTCGGCACCGTCGCCGAGGGCGAGATGGCCGGGATCTTCCGCTCCATCGAGGAGCTCGGCGTGCCGTACATCTTCGTGCGCGGCAACCACGACGCCACGCGGCCGGGCGACGAGGCGCTGCTGCGGCGGATGGCGCAGATCCCCAACGTCATCCTGCTCGAGCCCACGGACGGGGAGTACGTCGAGGCCCGGGTCGCCGGGGTCCGCATCACCGGGTTCAACGACTGGCGGTACTTCGGCGAGGTCGGCGACACCGACTTCGGCCAGCAGCAGCGTGACGCCGCCGCCCGGTACGCCGAGGCGAGCCGCGGCTGGCCGGAGCCGGACATCCTGCTCAGCCACCAGCCGTTCGCGCTGCGGCCGCTGGACACCGGCCGGCTGAAGATCAACGGCCACATGCACGCCGCGGCGCTCGAGGGCGACAACCACATCACCGTCGGCACCTTCACCGGCGGCGGCCTGGTCAACCACTTCCAGGTGCCGGGCGACGAGGACGAGGACACCGCCGGTGAGCTCGTCGGCCAGCCCTACGCGTTCGACATCCTGTCGTTCGGCGCTGACTGCTCGGTGCAGACGCTGACCCGCTACACCTACCGCAACCTGGTCTCCGGGCGTCCGCAGTTCGACAACGTGAGCGTCATCAACGGCGCACGCCTCGCCGAGCCGCCGCCGGAGGAGGAGGGTCGCACCTGCGGCCCGGAACTCGGCCTGGCGACGACCCCGATCGTCCCGATCGAGGAGGACACCGACGAGGGCGAGGCCGGTGACGAGGGCGCCGACGAGCCCTTCGCCCCCTGATCCCCTCACCGCGCATGTGAGCACCTCGGCACGCCCTCTGGCCCGAAACCGCGTGCCCAACCGCGCACGTGCGCCATTCCGGACGCACCGGTGACCCAACCGTGCACGTGAGCACTTCGGCACGCTCCCTGCCCGACACGGCGTGCCCAACCGCGCATGTGAGCACTTCGGCACGTCCCCTGGCCCGAAACCGCGTGCCCAACCGCGCACGTGCGCCATTCCGGACGCACCGGTGACCTCACCACGCACGTGCGCGGTTCCGGCGGCACCGGCCGGGCGGGCCGGGGTCCGTCGAGGGGCTGCGTCCGGTACACATGGCTCATGCGCATCGTGGTGGCCCTCGGCGGCAACGCCCTCCTGCAGCGCGGCCAGGTTCCGGACGCCGACGCCCAGGTCGAGAACATCCGGATCGCCGCACGGGCCCTGGCCCCGCTCACCGACGAGCATGAGGTGGTCATCACCCACGGCAACGGCCCGCAGGTGGGTGTCCTCGCGATGGAGAGCGCGGCCGACCCGCGGCTCACCCGTGCCTACCCGTTCGACGCGCTCGGCGCGATGACCCAGGGCCTCATCGGCTACTGGATCCTGCAGGCGATGGGCAACGAGCGCCCGTACCGCCAGTTCGCCGCGATCATCAACCAGACCCTCGTCGACCGGGATGACCCCGCGTTCGCCAACCCGACCAAGTTCGTCGGCGAGGTGTATGACGAGGAGACCGCCCGGGCGATGGCCGCGCGGCACGGCTGGGAGATCCGCCAGGACGGGGAGAGGTGGCGCCGCGTGGTCCCGTCCCCGCGGCCGCGGGAGATCATCGAGACCAAGCTCATCGACCACCTGCTCGACGAGTCGATCATCGTCGTCTGCGCCGGTGGCGGCGGGGTGCCGGTGGTCCGCACCGAGACCGGTGACCTCAAGGGCGTGGAGGCGGTCATCGACAAGGACCTGTCCGCCGCGCTGCTCGCCCAGCGGCTCAAGGCCGACCGGCTCCTGGTCCTCACCGACGTCCCCCACGTCATGGAGGGGTTCGGCACCCCCGCCGCCCGCCCGATCCACCGCACCACGCCGTCGCAGCTGCGCGCCATGGACTTCCCTGCCGGCTCGATGGGCCCGAAGGTCGAGGCGGTGTGCCGGTTCGTCGAGGCCGGCGGGCGGGCGGCCGCGATCGGCAACCTCGCCGAGGCCCAGGCGCTGCTCCACGGGGAGCAGGGCACGTTCGTCACCCCCGACCCCGCCTGACCGGCCACGTCACCCACCCCGGGTTTGGCGGGCACCCACGGCGGGTACGTCATACGGCATGACCCCCGAGAGCACCCCCACCGAGCCCGAGGTCGCGCGCACCGCGGCCGCCATGGTCAACGAGCAGGGCGGCTTTCCCGCGCAGGAGCAGCAGCCGCCCGGGCTGACCAGGAAGATGGAGCCGCTGCCCGACCACGGCGAGGAGTCGTATGTCGGACACGACCGACTCGCGGGCCTGCGCGCCCTGGTCACGGGTGGGGACTCCGGCATCGGCCGGGCGGTCGCGATCGCGTTCGCGCGGGAGGGGGCGGACGTGGCGATCGGCTACCTGCCCGAGGAGCAGGAGGACGCCGAGGAGACCGCCGGGTGGGTGCGCCGGGCCGGGCGGAAGGCCGTGCTGGTCCCCGGCGACCTGCGTGAGGAGGAGACCTGCCAGCAGGTCGCCGAGCAGGCGGTGCGTGAGCTCGGCGGGCTGGACGTGCTGGTGAACAACGCCGGCTACCAGATGGCCCGGACGACGAGCCTGGAGGAGACGACGACCGAGGACATGGACCGGGTCTTCAAGACCAACCTCTACGGGATGTTCTGGCTGACCAAGGCGGTGCTGCCGCACCTCGGTCGCGGCGCCAGCATCATCAACGTCAGCTCGATCCAGGCCTACCAGCCCTCGGAGACGCTGCTCGACTACGCCGCGACCAAGGCGGCGATCAACAACTTCACGGTCAACCTGGCGGCCGAGCTCGGCGAGCGCGGCATCCGGGTCAACGCGGTGGCGCCCGGGCCCATCTGGACACCGCTGCAGCCGGCCACCCAGGAGGGCGAGCACCTGGAGACCTTCGGCGGGGACACCCCGCTGGGCCGCGCCGGGCAGCCGGCCGAGGTCGCGCCGGCGTTCGTCTTCCTGGCCGCGCCGGCCGAGGCGAGCTACGTGTCCGCGACGGTGCTCGGCGTCACGGGCGGCAAGCCGGTCTTCTGACCGCCGCTCAGGCCCAGGTCAGGGTGCGCCCGACGTAGCCGCCGAACCGCTCGACCTCGGCGGCGATCCCGTCGCGCACCGCGGGCGGGAACGGCTCGTAGGCCCAGGTCTCGACCCGGTCCGGCCGGCCGGCGGAGTCCCTGGTGTAGCGCCAGTGCCCGGCAAGCCGGCCGTCGACGAGGATCCCGTGGAAGAACCCGGTCGGCGGGCCGGTCGTCCAGTCCCGCCCCTGCGTCGTGAGGTCGCGGCTGTCGCTGTACGACATCGCGATCTCGTCGAGGGTCTGGATGAGGTGCACCTCGGTGCCTCCGGTCGGAGGCGGCGGCTCGTCGCCGCGGGTCACCAGCAGCGCCCGTCCGTCGACCTCGACCTCCTCGAGGTCGCACTCCGCGGCCGCCTGCCGCGCCTGGGTGATGGTGAGGCTGGCCCAGCGGGCCAGGTCGCGCACCGTCGCCGGGCCGCGGGTGGCGAAGTAGACCCGCGCCAGCCGGGCCCGCGCCTCCTCGACGGTGAGGCCCGGGTCGGGCGCGGCCCGCTCGTCCAGGAGGGCGTAGGTGTGCTGCCGACCCCGCACCGGCCCGCTGCAGACCACCTGGTCCAGCTCGGCCCACATGATGATGTGCGCCAGCCGCACCCCGGCCGCCTCGATGTCCGCGCGGGCCAGCTCCTCGGCCAGCTCGGCGCGGGTGAGGCTGCGCCCGGGGAGCACCTCCTCGAGCACCCGCCGGGCCCGCCGGGCGACCTCGTCGTCGATGCCGGTGAGGCGGTACTGGTGGCCGTTGAGCCGGTGCACCCGGTCGGCGGTCGCGGTGAGCGCCACCCGGATGCTCTCCGGGGTGAGCAGGTGCCAGGTCGGCCGGAGCACGTGGGTGCGCAGGATCTCCCCGCGGTCGAACGCGGCCAGCAGCTCGGGCTCGGTGACCGGGCGTGCGCTGCGCTGGGCCAGCGACCACTGCGCCGGCAGCCAGTCCTGGCCCTGGACGACCGCCAGCCGGCGCAGCACGGCGACCGGGTCGGGCTCGGTGGAGCCGGTGAGCAGCAGGTGGCGCAGCCGCCACCGGGCGGCGGTGGCGGGGTCGACCGCGGTCACGGCGTGTCGGCCCAGGGCCCGAAGACCGGGTCCCACTCCCTGACGGTGACCTGCTCGACCAGACCCTGCTGCTGGAACGGGTCCTCGCGCAGCAGGTCCCGCACGCCCTGCTCGGAGTCGCCGCGCAGGAGCAGCAGCGCCCCCGGTCCGCCGTCGTCGGCGAACGGGCCGCTGGCCAGCAGGGTGCCCTCCTCGTGGAGGGCGCGCAGGAAGGCCCGGTGCGCGGGCCGGTGCTCGTCCAGCGCGGGGTCGTCCGCATAGGCGTACTGCACGGCATACACGGTCATGGCAGGAGTCTGGCAGTCCCCGCGTCCGGTTGTGGTGTCAATGCTCGCTTGCTAGCATCCTAGACATGCCCGACGACGAGAAGGTGCAGTTCAACGTCTACCTCCCGCGCGACCTGGTGCGGGAGATCAAGCACCGCGCCGTGGACGAGAGCAGCAGCCTGTCCGCCCTGGTGGAGCGGGTGCTGCGCGACTACCTGGAGGAGAAGGCATGATCACCGCTCGACCCATCCGGTTCACCGACCACCTCGACCACCACCAGCGGGTCCTCGACGCCGTCGGCGCCCGGCTGCTCGTGGAGGCGCCCGGGTGGTTCGTCTACGCGCTCGGCTCCGGGAGGCTGGCGCTGCACCAGGCCAACGAGCACCAGCCGTCCGGTATGACGACGCTCGCCTTCGAGGTGCCGCACCTCGAGGCGTGGAGCGCCGCGGCCCGCGAGCGCGGCCTGGAGCACCGGGTCGGCGAGACCGACCACGGCACCGCCGGCATCGTCACCGCACCCGACGGCACCGGCTTCACCGTCGACCCGGTCGACCACCCGGTGCCCACGGGTGACCCCGCGCCCGGCCTGGTGGTGCTGCCGATCTGGTACACGCCCGACACCGACAGCGCGCTGGACGTGCTCACCGGCGTCGGCGCGCAGCGCCGGCTCAGCGGGGAGGACGGCATCTGGCACGACCTCACCTGCTCCGGGGGCGGCCTGGTCGCCGTCCACCGCCACGAGCACGTCGACGTCGAGCTGGCCTTCGAGTACGGCGGCGACGTCGAGGAGCTCGGCGCGACGCTGCGCGCCGCGGGCCTCGACTCCACGCTCATCGACGAGAGCTACGCCCGGACCCTGCGGCTGCCCGACCCGGACCGGCCGGGGGCGGAGATCTGGGTCAACGAGGCCCAGCGCGACCTCTACGGCTACCGCAAGCTGGGCTAGCCCCCGCCGGTGACGGTGTCGAGCGCGGCGGACAGGTCGCGCCACAGGTCCTCGACGTGCTCGATGCCCACCGAGAGCCGGAGCAGGTCCTCCGGCACGGTCGCGGGCTCGAGGGCGTGGCGGCGGCGTCGCTCGAGCTGGGAGTCCACGCCGCCCAGGCTGGTGGCGTGCAGCCAGACCCGGACGGCGGCGGCGACCCGCTCGGCCCCCTCGGCCCCGCCGCGCACCCGCACCGCGAGCATCGTGCCCCGGCCGGGGTACCGGACCTCGAGGACCCCGGGGTGCCCGGCCAGCCGCTCGGCCAGGGTCGCGGCGCTCGCCTGGGCGCGCTCCAGCCGGACCTCGAGGGTCCGCAGGCCGCGCAGCGCCAGCCACGCCTCCACCGGGCCGGGGACCGCCCCGCGGCTGGAGCGGTGCCGGTGGACCCGCTCGTACCGCTCCCGGCCGGCCTCGTCGTCCGGCAGCACCACCGCACCGAGGAGCAGGTCGGAGTGCCCGGACAGGAGCTTGGTCACCGAGTGCACGACGACGTCGGCGCCGAGGGCCAGCGGCTGCTGGAGCAGCGGCGTGGCGAACGTGTTGTCGACCGACAGCAGCGCCCCCGCGCGGTGCGCCGCCCCCGCGGCCCACGCCAGGTCGACCACCTCCAGCATCGGGTTGGTCGGGGACTCCAGGTGCAGGAGGTCGGCACCGGGCAGGGCCCGCTCGACCTCGGCCGGGTCCGTGACGTCGACGCGGCGGACGGTGAGGTCGCCCAGCGCCTCGAGGTCGTCGAGCAGCCAGCCGGTGCCGCTGTAGGCGTGCCGCGGGAGCACCACGGTGCCACCCCGGGGGACGAGGGAGAAGACCGCCGCGAGCGCGGCCATGCCGGAGGCGAGGGCCAGCGCCCGGCCGCCCTCGAGCTCGCCCACCGCCTCCTCCAGCGCGGCCCAGGTCGGGTTGGCGTGACGGGCGTAGTCGACCGGCCCGTCCGCCGCATACGTGGAGGTGAGCACGACGGGCGGGCTCACCGGGGTGCCGGGCTCCCGCGGCGGGCGACCGAGGTGCACGACACGGGTCGCCGGGTGCAGGACGGGATCGTCCATCGGGGCCTCCTCGCGGCGGTCCGGCTCAGCTCTCCTGCGCGCGCCGTGCGCGGTACGCCGCCGCGGCCAGGCGGTTGCCGCAGCCGCTGTCGCAGTAGCGCTTCGACCGGTTCTTGGACAGGTCGACGACGACATCCTCGCAGTCGTCGGCCCCGCACGTCTTGAGCCGGTGGGTCTCCCCCGCCCGGATGACGTCGACGAGCGCCATCGCCGCCTCGACGGCCATCCGCTCGGCCAGGGGCCGGGAGGGGTCGACGGCGTGCAGGTGCCAGTCCCACCCGTCGTGGCGGACCAGCTGCGGCAGCGCCCCGGCGTCGCGCAGCAGGGCGTTGACCCCCTCGACCATCTCGTCCACCGGGGCGGTCCAGATCCGCCGGAGGCGGGGCCGCAGCTCCTGGACCTGGCGCAGCTCCTCCTCGTCGTGGGTGCGGCTGCCGCTCCACCGCCAGGCCTCGACGAACGCGTCGAGCTGCTCCGGGGTGGCCAGCTCGTCGCTGGCCCCGGGCCGCCACGGCGCGGTGTTGATCAGCGCGGCGGCGGACCGCAGCGCCTCCTCGGTGTCATGGGCGAAAAGCAACTTGACTCCTGACGGTGGGCTGCCGTAACGTCATCAGCGTAACTCTTTTTGATCCTGACGCGGAACTCTCGACGCGACGAGGAGCCCTCATGGACCGTCGTTTTGTGCTCGGCCTGGCACTGGCCCTGCTCTCCGGTGCCTCCTTCAGCACGTCCGGGTCGTTCGCCAAGGGCCTCCTCGAGGCGGGCTGGACGCCCGGCGCGGCGGTCACCGCGCGCGTCGGGCTGGCCGCCCTCGTGCTGCTCGTGCCGGCGGTGGTCGCGATGCGCGGTCGCTGGCACACGCTGCGCCGCGGCTGGCCGCAGATCGTGCTGTTCGGCCTCGTCGCCGTGGCCGGCTGCCAGCTCGCCTACTTCTTCGCCGTGCAGCGGCTCACCGTCGGGGTGGCGCTGCTGCTGGAGTACCTCGGGATCATCCTCATCGTCGGGTGGCTCTGGCTGCGCCACGGCCACCGGCCCCGCCCGCTGACGGTCGCGGGCGCCGGGCTCGCCGTCGCGGGGCTGGCGCTGGTGCTCGACGTCTTCGGCGGGATCCAGATCGACCTCGTCGGCGTGCTGTTCGGTCTCGCCGCCGCGATGGGCCTGGCGGTGTACTTCATCGTCTCCGCCGACGAGACCCACCAGGTCCCGCCGATCACGCTGGCGACCGGCGGTCTCGCCGTCGGCGCCCTGGTGCTGCTGCTCGCCGGGGCCGTCGGCGTGCTGCCGATGCGGTGGAGCACCGAACACGTCGTGCTCGCGGGCACCCAGGTGCCGATGTGGCTCGATGCCGTGCTGCTCGCCGTGGTCGCCGGGGCGCTGGCCTACTTCTCCGGGATCGCCGCGACCCGCAGGCTGGGCTCCAAGCTCGCCTCGTTCGTCGGCCTCACCGAGGTGATGTTCGCGGTGCTGTTCGCCTGGCTGCTCCTGGGTGAGCTGCCGGCACCGATCCAGCTGGCGGGTGGCGTGCTCATCCTCGCCGGGGTCGTCGCGGTCAAGCTCGACGAGCGCCCCCGGCCGGCCGTGGCGGAGCCCGAGCCGCGTACGGAAGCTCAGCCGGCCGCCGACCCGGTGCCCGCCGCGACCCCGGGCGACGTCGCCTCCCCGGACGAGGTCGGCGCCCCCGCCTGAGCCCGGGAGGGCCGGACCCGGCGGAGGCGCCGTTCGTCGGTGCGCGGTAGGCGCGTCGGTGCGCGTCAGGCGGTCTGCTGCTCGTGCCGCCCCTCGGCGATCTCCTCGACCAGCTTGGCGTTGAACGCCGGCAGGTCCTTCGGGGTGCGGCTGCTGACCAGGCCGTTGTCGACGACGACCTCCTCGTCCACCCAGGTGGCCCCGGCGTTGCGCAGGTCGGTCTTGAGGCTCGGGTAGGACGTGATGGTCCGCCCCTTGAGGACGTCGGCGTCGGTGAGGATCCACCCGCCGTGGCAGATGACGCCGACCGGCTTGCCCGCGTCGAAGAACGCGCGGACGAACCGCACCGCGTCCTCGCTCATCCGCAGCTTGTCGCCGTTGGTCACGCCGCCGGGCAGCACCAGCGCGTCGTAGTCGTCGGCGTTCGTCTCCGCCACGGCCTTGTCGACCGTCGCCTCGTGCCCGTTCTTGCCGGTCAGCGTGCCGGTCTCGGGCGAGACCAGCTCGGCCTGCGCGCCGTGCTCGGTCACCGCCTCCCACGGGGAGGTGAACTCGCTGTCCTCGAAGCCGTTGGTCATGAGGAAGGCGACCTTCTTGCCGGTCAGGTGCGACATACGTGCTCCTTGGGTCGTGGGGACAGGTTCTCCCCCCACGGTATGCCGCGTGCCCACCTTCCGCAGGTCGGCCCCTCAGCGGCTGGTGTTGGTCGGGACCTGCCGGGCCAGGGCCGGGGGCATGAAGTCGTAGCGGACGAACTCGCGGGTGAACGTGCCCGAGCCGTGCGAGACCGACCGCAGGTCGATCGGGTAGCGGGACAGCTCGTGAGCGGGCACCTCGGCGTGGATGATCGTGTGCCCCTCCTCGCCCGTCTCGGTGCCGTGCACCTGGGCCCGGCGACCGCGCAGGTCGGCCATGACCGCGCCGACGTACTCGTCGGCCACCGTCACCGTGACGTGGTCCACCGGCTCCAGCAGCGCCACCGTCGAGTCGTTGGCCGCCTCGCGCAGCGCCAGCCCCGCGGCGGTCTGGAACGCCATGTCCGAGGAGTCGACCGAGTGGGCCTTGCCGTCGACGAGGGTGACCCGCACGTCGACGACCGGGTAGCCGGCCAGCACGCCCTGCTCCAGCTGGGCCCGGACGCCCTTCTCCACCGACGGGATGAACTGGCGCGGCACCGCCCCGCCGACGACCTTGTCGACGAACTCGAAGCCGACGCCCCGCTCCAACGGCTCGATCTCCAGGTGGACCACGGCGTACTGGCCGTGGCCCCCGGTCTGCTTGACCAGGCGGCCGGTGGTCTTGACGGGCCGGACGAAGGTCTCCCGCAGCGAGGTGCGGACCTCCTCGGTCTCGACCTCGACGTGGTGCCGCTCGCGGAGCCGGTTGAGCAGGTCCTCCACGTGGGCCGGACCGAGGGTCCACAGCACCAGCTGGTGGGTCTCGGGGTTCTGCTCGAGCCGCACCGTGACGTCCTCGGCGACGACCCGGGACAGCGCCTGGCCCAGCTTGTCCTCGTCGCCCGGCGAGGCGGCCTTGATCGCCACCGGCAGCAGCGGCTCGGGCAGCAGCCACGGCTCGACGAGGGCCGGGCGCTCCTGGCTGGACAGCGTGTCGGAGGTCTCGGCGTGGCTCAGCTTGGTGACGAGCACGATCTCGCCGGCGATGGCCTTGCTGCGCGCCTGGCTGTTGCCGCCGGGCAGCGGGATGGTGAGCTGCCCGACCCGCTCGTCGTCCTGGTCGTGGCCGGGGTGGCCGGAGACCTCGTGGCCGACGAACCGCTCCAGGTGGCCCGAGACGTGCAGCCGGTCGTCGGCGCGCATCGTCCCGCTGAAGATGCGCACCAGGGACAGCCGGCCGACATACGGGTCGGTGCTGGTGCGCACCACCTGGGCCACGAGCGGCGCGTCGGGGTCGACCTTGATCGGGTCGAGCTGGGTGCCGGCGGGGTCGGTGACGGTGGGCACCCACGCCTGGTCGGGAGAGGGGAAGCCGTGCTCGATGAGGGAGAAGACCTCCTCGACGCCGGCGCAGGTCGGCGGGTGGACCGGCAGGATCGGGAAGAACCGCGCGGTGGCGATCGCCTTGCGCAGGTCCTCCTCCAGGGTCGACGCGTCGATCTCCTCGCCCTCGAGGTAGCGCTCCAGCAGCGTCTCGTCCTCGGACTCCTCGATGACCGACTCCAGTACCGGGCCGCGGCGCTCCTCGATGTCCGCGAGCTCCTCCTCGGTGGGCTGCTCCGCGGGGCCGAAGCCGGCCTCAGTGACCCGGCGGACGGTGCGCCCGAGCAGGTCGGCGACCCCCTGGACGGTCCCGTCGGCCAGCAGCGGGCGGAACAGCGGCTGGGCGTCGCCGAAGGTGCGCTGCAGGTCGGCGACGACGGCGTCGTAGTCGGCGCGGGCCAGCTCGAGCTGGGTGACGACGACGGCGCGGGGTACCCCCACCGCGGCACACTCGCGCCACAACATGCGCGTGGCCTCGTCGACGGAGTTGCCGGCCGAGACCACGAAGATGACGGCGTCCGCCGCCCGGAGACCCGCTCTCACCTCCCCGACGAAGTCGGGCCTCCCGGGGGTGTCGACGAGGTTGATGGTGAGGTCGCCGCGCCCCACGGCCGTGACCTGCAGCGCGGTCGAGGGCTCCTGGCCGCCGACCTTGACCGGGACGCTCGGGTCGGGCTGGACGAGCCGCTCGTAGAGCATCGTCTTCCCGACCCCCGTGGGACCGACGAGCACGACGTTGCGGATCTGACTCGGGGTTGCGGGCGCGACCGGGGCGTCCGCGGCGGCGGCTCTGCTCATGGCTCCTACCTTTGCCGCCCTGCCGTCGCGGCACAAGGGCAGCCGCAGGTCCGGGCCCTGACGGCCGGGAATACGCGACTACCTCAGGCGGCTTGATCTCCTCGTGCCCTTCCGACCCGACCAGCAGACGGCCGCCCCCGGTCGGGTCGTCGGCGCCGCGTCCCCCGCCGTCGCCGCCGACCTCCCCGCCGACCTCCCCGCCGCGGTCCCCGCCGAGCCGTCACGGCTCTCGCGGTTGCTGCTGTTCGGCGCGCTCGTCGCCATCGGCCCGCTGACGATCGACATCTACCTCGCGGCCTTCCCCGCCGTGGTCGACGACCTCGCCACCACTGAGGCGATCGTCCAGCTGACCCTCACCGCCACCTTCGTCGGCCTGGCCACCGGCCAGCTGCTCATCGGCGCGGTCTCCGACGCGGTCGGCCGGCGACGTCCCCTCCTGGCCGCGCTGTCGGCATACGTCGTCGTCTCCGCACTCATCGCGGTGACCACCGCGGTGCCCGTGCTGCTCGGCCTGCGGTTCCTGCAGGGCCTCACCGCCGCCGCGGGCATGGTGCTGAGCCAGGCGATGGTGCGCGACCTCTACAGCGGGTCGGTCATGGCGACGTTCATCTCGCGGCTGTTCCTCATCGTGGGGGTGGCGCCGATCATCGCCCCGACGCTGGGCGCGCAGTTCCTGGAGTTCGGCACCTGGCGGACGATCTTCTGGGCGCTGGCCGTCTTCGGGCTGGTGCTGGTGCTGCTCGCCCTCTGGCGGGTGCGGGAGACGCTGCCGCCGGAGCGCCGGGCCGGCCGCGGCCTGTCGCCCCTCCTCGCCTCGTATGCCGTGCTGCTGCGGGACCGCCGCTATGTCGGGCTGGTCCTCACCGCCTGCTTCGCGATGGGGTCCCTGTTCGCCTACATCTCCTCGGCGACGTTCGTCTTCCAGGACCGCTACGGGCTGAGCACGCAGGAGTACGCCTGGGTGTTCGCCGCCGGCGCCGGGTCACTGACGCTGACCAGCCAGGTGAACGGGTGGCTGGTCCAGCGCTTCCACCCGGCGGCGATCGTGCGGGCCGCCCTCCCGGCCGGTGTCGTCGTGGCGCTGCTGCTGCTCGGCGCCTCGGTGCTGGACCTCGGCGTCGCGGCGATCATCGCCGGTGTCGTCGCGCTCATGGCGGTCGTCGGGTTCGTCATGCCGAACAACCCGGTCCTGGCGCTGGCCGACCACGGCGAGCGGGCCGGGGCCGCCGCGGCGCTCCTGGGTGCCAGCAGCTTCGTCTTCGGCGGGATGATCTCGCCGGTCAGCGGGGTGTTCGAGGCCGCCTCCGCGGTGCCGATGGCCGGGATCATGGTCGTCTGCAGCCTTGTCGCGATGGTCACCTTCTGGACCCTCGCGCGGCCGCGGGAGATCCTGCGCGACCTCGCCTGGGACACCCCGCGGCGCCCGGGCTGACCCTCCGGCCCAGGCCCCTCCGGCCCGTCACCCTCCGGCCCAGGCGCCCCAACTGCGCACATGAGCGAACGAGCAGGCCGGATCTCGGAAAACGGCATGCCGAAGCGCTCACGTGCGCCGTTGCGAGGCGCGTGCGGGCGGATCCGGTGCCGTCGGGCGGGCGCTGTCTGTGGTGGTGGGGCGTACCGTCGGGCAGCGGGCCCTAGGAGTCGTCGGGTGAGTCGTCCGGGTGGTCCTGGCTGTGCCGGGACACCGACTGCGGCTCCCCGTCGAGCCCGGGGATGACGTCCCAGCCCTCGGGGCCGGCGGACCCCGCGGGGTAGGGCTCGAGGGGGACCCGGTTCTCCCGCCACGCCTCCAGCACCGGGGCGACGATGCGCCAGCACTCCTCGGCCATGTCCCCCCGGATCGAGAGCAGCTGGTCGCCGTCGAGGATGCTGCCGAGGACCTCGCCGTACGGCGTCATCCGCGGTTTGCCCAGCTCGGCGTGCAGGTGCTTCTGCTCCAGCTCGAACGGGTCGCCCTCGGCGTTCATCGACAGGTCGAACGTCACCGCGCCGGGGCGCAGCTCGAGCAGCAGCCGGTCCGGCAGGCCGGTGTCGTGCAGCCCCTTCGGCTGGAGCCGCGGCGGCTGGAAGACCACCTCGATCTGCTTGTCGACCTCCCGGAGCGCCTTGCCGCTGCGCAGGATGAACGGCACGCCCGACCAGCGGCTGTTGCGCACCTCGACGACCACCTGCGCCAGTGTCTCGGTGTCCAGGGACGGGTCGACACCCTCCTCGTCCACGTAGTCCGGGATGTCGCGGTCGCCGACCCGCCCGGCGGTGTAGCGGCCCCGCCGGGACGCGGTCACCGGGTCGCGGCCCCACAGCTCGGTCGCACGGAGCACCTGCGCCTTGAGCGAGCGCACCTCCTCGGCGTCCAGGACCCGCGGCGCCTCCATCGCGAACAGCGCCAGCACCTGCAGCAGGTGGGACTGGATCATGTCGACCAGCGCCCCGGCCTTGTCGTAGTACCCGGCGCGACCCTCCAGGGCCAGCGACTCGTCATACGTGATGTGGACCCGCTCGATGTGGCGGTTCGACCACACCGGCTCGAGCAGGCGGTTGGAGAACCGCAGCCCGATGAGGTTGAGCACCGAGTGGATGCCGAGGAAGTGGTCCACCCGGTGGATCCGCTCCTCGGGCACCACCCGCTGCAGCTGCGCGTTGAGGGCGGCCGCGGTCTCCCCGTCGTGGCCGAACGGCTTCTCCAGCGCCAGCCGGGTGTCCTCCGGCAGCTCCAGGTGCTCCAGCAGCGCGCACACCTGCACGGTGACCGCCGGCGGCAGGGCGAAGTAGACGACCAGCGGTGCGGCCAGGCTGCCCACCAGCTCGCGGAGGGTCTCCGGGTCGAGGACGTCACCCCGGACGTAGCGCGTTGACCCCACGAGCGCGTCCACCGTCGCGGGCGCCGCACCGGCCTCCTCGAGGGCCTCCCGCACCCGCGCCCGCCAGTCGTCCTCGCCCATCTCGCTGCGGTCGGCCCCGACGACCCGCACCCGCCGGTCGCCCTCCACCGCGAGCAGGGACCCCAGCCCGGGGAGCAGGAGCCGGCGGGTCAGGTCGCCCGAGGCGCCCAGGATGAGCAGGGTGGTCGGCTCGGCCATGGGGGGACTCCTCGCTCGTTGCCGCGCAGTGCTCGTATGCCGCGCGCTCGCCGCGGCGCGGGACCGACCCTAGCGCCGGACGCCCCACCAGGTGCTGGCGTCGTGCCGGAACGCGAGGACCAGGGCGCGGGCCGCCAGGACGAAGGCGAACAGGAAGAGCGTGGCGCCGAGGACGGGGAGCAGCCGGACGCCGGGGCTGATCTCGGCGCCGCCGCCCGACACGACGAGGAGGATGCCCGAGACGGCGGCCGCGGCGGAGAGCAGGGCGACGGTGAGCTGCTGGACCAGGCCGGTGACGAAGGACCGGTCCTGCTCGTCGGCCAGCACGCGGACGTTCACCGAGAGCTCGCCGCGCTGGGCGGCCAGGGTCATGGCGTCCAGCCGCCGGGGCAGGCGCTGGAGCACCGGGAGCAGCCGGGCGGCCTGCTCCAGCAGGTCGCCCTTGAGCCGTTCCGGGCCGAGCCGCTCGGCGAACAGCTCACGACCGGCCTCGCGGGAGGCGGTGACGAGGTCCGCTCCGGGGTCGACGAGGCGCAGCGTGCCCTCGAGCGCCCCCAGCGCCCGGAACGCCGCCGCCAGCTGCGGGGGCACCCCGAAGCCGTGGCGGACCACGAGGGCGAGCAGCTCGCCGAACAGACCGGCCGGGCCCCCGGGACCCGACCCGAACCGGTAGCGGCCGAGGACCACGCCGACGTCCCGCTCGACCTCCCGGTCGTCCAGGCCGGCCGGCCGGTCCAGCACCTCGAGCAGGGCGTCGGTGGCGGCGAGCGAGTCGCCCCGGTCGACGGCCAGGACGAGCCGGGCCAGCCCCGCCCGGGCCGCGCTGTCGAGGCGGCCGACGGCGCCGAGGTCGAGCAGCGCGAGCGAGCCGTCGTCGGCGACGACGACGTTGCCGGCGTGCAGGTCGGCGTGGAAGACGCCGGTGTCGAGGACCTGCCGGAGCACGGTGCCGAGCAGCTCGCGGGCCATCGCGGCGCGGGTCTCCGGGGACAGGCCGGCCAGCACCGCCCCCGCCCGGGCGACCGGGGTGCCGACCACCTCCTCGAGGACGAGGACCCGCGGACCGGACCACTCGTCATACACGCGCGGGACGCGGACGGGCACCCGTCCGGCTCGCAGCGAGGCGGCGACGGCGTGGGTGTTGGCGGCCTCGACCCGGTAGTCGAGCTCCTGGTCGAGGCTCTCGGCGAAGCCGTCGGCGAGCGCGCGGACCCGGAGCCGGCGGCCCCACGCGGTGCTGCGCTCGATCCGGCGGGCGAGGCGGCGGACGATGTCGACGTCGGCGCGGACCTGGGCGGCGGCGCCGCTGCGCTGCACCTTGAGCACCACGCGCGTCCCGTCCGCCAGACGGGCCCGGTGCACCTGGGCGACCGAGGCCGCCGCGAGCGGCTGCTCCTCGACCTCGGCGAACACCTCCGACGGGTCCCGGCCCAGCTCCTCGGTCAGGGTGCGCCGGATCGCCGGCCAGGGCTCGGGCTCCACGTCGGCGGTGAGCCGGCCGAGCTCGCGGGCGAACTCGGGCCCGACGAGGTCGGGCCGGGTCGACAGCATCTGGCCGAGCTTGACGAAGGTGACCCCGGCCTCGGTGAACGCCAGCCGCAGCGCCCGGGCCACGCGGGGCGCGTCCTCACCCTCGGGGAGGCGCGAACGGCCGCGCAAGAAGCCGCCGAGGCCGTGCCGGGTCGCGATCGCCATGATCCGCGCGTAGCGGCGGGCGCGCCGGTACCGCGCGGGCAGCCCGCGCACCAGCGCCACCGGGCCGGGCAGGCTGCCGGTCGGGACGAGCGCCTCGAGGACGACCAGCAGCGCCAGCCCGATCGCGACGGCCCACGCGCCGACGAGGCTGAGCAGCAGGGCCGCCACGACCGGGCTCCGACCGGGGACCAGCTCCCCGGTCTCGTCCACGAGGACGCCGAGCGAGATGGCCGCCTCCTGCGCCGCGCGCCCCAGCCCGGTGGAGACGAACAGGCTGACCAGGATGGTGCGCGGCCAGCCCACCGGGACCCCCAGCAGCCGCCGGGAGACGAAGCCCAGGATTATCGCGTTGACGAGCCCGGTGAGGGCGAACAAGAGTGGTGTCATCCGACGGCTCCGGCAGCGATGAGTTCGGCCACCGGAGCGAGTCTAGGGATGTCGGACCCTGACCAGACCACGCTTTGCTAGGAGCAGCCCGTGATCCGTGCGCGCGGACTCGTGCAGATCTTCCAGACCCGGCAGGGCCGGCAGAAGTCGGAGGTCCGCGCCGTCGACGGCGTCGACCTCGACGTCGCCGAGGGTGAGGTGGTGAGCTTCCTCGGGCCCAACGGGGCCGGGAAGACCACCACCCTGCGGATGCTCACCACCCTGCTCAGGCCGACCGAGGGCGAGGCCCGCGTCGCCGGCTACGACGTCGCCACGCAGCCGGTCGACGTGCGCCGCAGCATCGGCTACGTCAGCCAGTCCGGCTCCACCAGCGGGGAGGCCCGTGCCGGGGAGGAGATCCTCGACCACGGGATGCTCTACGGGATGTCCCAGGCGGACGCCCGGCGCCGCGGCGAGGAGCTGTTCGCCCAGCTCAACCTCGACGGGATGTGGGACCGCAAGCCGCGCTCGATGTCCGGCGGCCAGCGCCGGCGGCTCGACATCGCCATGGGCCTGGTGCACGAGCCGCGCCTGGTCTTCCTCGACGAGCCCACCACCGGGCTGGACCCGCAGGCGCGGGCCAACCTCTGGGAGGTCATCGCCGAGCTGCGCAGCCGGCGCGGCATGACGGTCTTCCTCACCACGCACTACCTGGACGAGGCCGACGTGCTCAGCGACCGGGTGATCATCATCGACCACGGCAGGATCGTCGCCGCCGACACCCCGGACAACCTCAAGGCCCAGGTCGCCGGCGACCTCGTCGTCCTCGAGCTCGCCGACGCGGCGAAGGTCGGCGCCGCCGCGCAGATGCTCGAGCGCGCCGCCGGCGAGGCCCCCGAGGTGGACGGGCACACCGTCCAGGCCCGGGTTCCGCGCGGCGGGAAGGTCGTGCCCGGCCTCATGCGCGAGCTGACCCTCGCCGACATCGAGCTCGACACGGTGGAGGTCCGCCGCCCCACGCTCGACGACGTGTTCCTCACCCTGACCGGTCGCTCCCTGAGGGAGGACGTATGACGCACACCGCCACCCCGACCGCCGCCTCGCCGACCCCACCGGCCCTGCCCTACCGGCGCACGCCGGGGCTGTTCTGGCGGGAGTCGTTCATCGTGTTCCGCCGGCAGCTGCGGATGAACCTGCGCAACCCGGCCTGGGTGATCATCGGGCTCATGCAGCCGGTGCTCTACCTGCTGCTCTTCGGCCCGCTGCTCAAGCCGCTGGCCGGCCAGATCGGCTACGAGAACGCCTACACGTTCTTCGTCCCCGGTCTGCTGGTCCAGCTGGGGCTGTTCGGGGCCCTGTTCGCCGGCTTCGGCCTCATCGCCGAGTGGCGCGACGGTGTCATCGAGGCCGAGCGGGTCACGCCCGCGAGCCGCACCGCGCTGCTCGTCGGGCGGCTGATGCGGGACTGCCTGCAGATCCTCGTCCAGGCGTGCGTCCTCATCGCCCTCGGCTACCTCATGGGCATGGAGACCCCGTTCCGGGGGGCGGTCCTCGGCGTCCTCATCACGCTCGGCGTCGGCGCCGCCTGCGCGGCGGCCTCCAACGCGCTCGCGCTGACCACGAAGAGCGAGGACGTCCTGGCCCCGGTGACGAACATGGTGATGATGCCGGTGCTCCTGCTCTCCGGGATCTTCCTGCCGATGAACATCAGCGAGGCCTGGCTCGACACGCTGTCGAAGTGGATGCCGACCCGGCACGTCGTCGACGCGGTCCGCACCTCGTTCGTCGGCGACTTCGACGGCGGCATGCTCCTCTGGGGCACCCTCTGGACCGTCGGGCTGCTGGCCCTGGCGATCTGGTGGGGCACCCGCACCTTCCGCCGCGAGAACTCCTGACCCCACCGGACCCGGCCACCGAACGCCGGGTCCCGACGTCCGGTCGGGAAGGGGGCGATGAGTTCTGGCCGGAACCCAGGTCTGTCCGTCCGGAATGAGGGTCGACCCGAAGGGAACGGCTCCCTAGGGTGAAGGACGGCGGAAGGACCGACGTATGTCACTACCGACGCAACAGGAGAACCGACCGGAGGGGGCGGACGCCCCGGCGCCGGTGACCCCGGACGAGGAGTTCGTGGCCCGGGCCGAGCAGTACCGCAGGGAGATCTTCGCGCACTGCTACCGCATGTCCGGGTCGCTGCACGACGCCGAGGACCTGGTGCAGGAGACCATGCTGCGGGCCTGGCGCGCCTACGGCTCGTTCGAGGAACGTGCCTCGACGCGCACCTGGCTGCACCGGATCGCCACCAACGTCTGCCTGACCGCGCTCGAGGGCCGCAAGCGGCGGGCGCTGCCCACCGGCCTCGGCCAGCCCGCTTCCGACCCCACCGTCAAGGGCCACCAGGACCACGAGGTCCCCTGGCTGACCCCGTTGCCGGACGCCATGGTCAGCCAGGACACCCCCGAGGACGTGGCGGAGCGGCTCGAGGGCGTGCGCCTCGCCTTCGTCGCGGCGCTGCAGCACCTGCCCCCGCGCCAGCGCGCCGCGCTGGTCCTCCGGGACGTGCTCCAGTGGAAGGCCGCCGAGGTCGCCGAGGCCGTCGGCACCACGACGGCGGCCGTCAACAGCGCCCTGCAGCGCGCCCGCGAGACCGTGCGCAAGGCCGAGCTCGACCGGGACCGGAAGGGAGGGACCCTCAGCCCCGAGCTGGAGCAGCTCCTCCAGCGCTACGTCAAGGCCTTCTGGGAGAAGGACGTCGACGCGCTCGCCGAGATGTTCACCGACGACGCGGTCTGGGAGATGCCTCCCTTTCCGGGCTGGTACCAGGGCCCGGAGAACATCGCCCGCCTCATCGACACCCAGTGCCCCGGCCAGGTGCACGACATGCCCATGCTGCCGACACGCGCGAACGGGCAGCCGGCGTTCGGCCTGTACATGCGCCAGCCGGACGGCTCGTTCACGCCGTTCCACCTGCAGGTGCTCGACCTCGACGGGGGCCGTGTGCGCCACGTCGGAGCGTTCTTCGACGAGTCACTCTTCGCGATGTGCGGGCTCCCCGAGCGGCTCGGGCCCGACCACCCCGCGGTCGCAGGACGATGAGCGCCGTCCCGGCGCCGGCTCCGGTCCCGGAGCTGGCGCACCTTGAGCGTGCCCTCGGGTACACCCGTTGCGCGCTGGTGGCCAGTTTGCCGGTCGACCCGGCCGTGCCCACCCCCTGCCGCGCGTGGGACCTGGGCGACCTGCTGACCCACATGCTCGACTCGCTGCACGCGCTCGAGGAGGCCGGGCGCGCCGGGCGGGTCGGCCCGTATGCCGTCCGCGCGCCGGTCCCCCGGCCCGCGACCACCGAGCCGCTCGTCCTGGGCCTGCAGGAGTGCGCCTGCGCGCTCCTGGAGGGCTGGAGCGCCGGCGGCGGTGAGGCCCTGGTGGACATCGTCGGGTCCCCGCTGCGCGCGGGCCTGGTCGCGGCCGCCGGGGCGCTCGAGGTCGCGGTGCACGGGTGGGACGTCGGCCGGGCGATCCGGATCGACCACCCCCTGCCCGACGCCCTGGCCGAGGACCTGCTCGTCTACCTGCCGCTCCTCGTGACCCCGGCCGACCGGCCGCAGCGGTTCGCCCCGCCGCTCCCGGTGCCCGACGGCGCGCCCGCGCCCGAGCGGCTCCTGGCGGCGCTCGGCCGGGCCGCCTGACGTCATCCGGCGGGGCCTGGCGGACCCACCCCAAGTGGGTCCCCAGTCGGGCCGAAGTGCCGGTCAAGCCCCCGGGCCCAGCCTGGACGTGTTCCGAACCGACCCCTGCACGAACGGATCACGTCCATGTCACGCTTCCTCCACCGCCTCGGCGGCACGGCCGCGCGCCACCCGTGGCGCACCCTGGCCGCCGGGCTCGCCCTCACCCTCACCGTCCTCGGCCTGGCGCTCACCGTCGGTGGCACCACCCAGGACGACTACGACGTGCCCGGCATCGCCAGCCGGGAGGGCCAGCAGCTGCTCGCCGAGCACCTGCCGGCCTCGGCCCACGCCTTCGCCCGGGTCGTCGTGCACGACCCCGACGGCGGCACGCCCGACCCGGCGGTGCTCGACGACCTGTCCGCCCGGCTGTCCGGGATGGACCACGTCGCGGCCGTGGCCCCGCCGACCCTGTCCGCCGACGGCGACACCGCGATCGTCATGGTCAGCTACGGCGAGCCGGTCACCCACCCCGACCTCATGGGCAACCTGACGCCCCTCGAGGACGCGGTCGCCCCGACCCGTGACGCGGGCTACCAGGTCGAGCTGGGCGGTGACCTGCCCGACAGCGCCGCCGCGCCGATCAACGGCCAGGGCGAGCTCATCGGCGTCACCGCGGCGCTCGTCGTCCTGGTCCTGACCTTCGGCTCGGTCGTCGCCGCGGGTCTGCCGGTGGCGATCGCCCTGGCCGGCCTGGGCGTCGGCGGTGGCGGTGTCCTGCTCCTCGCCGCCGCGATGGACGTCAGCAACCTCGCGCCGACGGTCGCCACCATGGTCGGCCTCGGTGTGGGCATTGACTACGCGCTGCTCATGGTCAGCCGCCACGTCGAGTACCTCCGCCGTGGCCTCACCCCGGTCGAGGCGGCCGCCCGCGCCAGCGCCACGGCGGGCCGCTCGATCGTCGTCGCCGCCGCCACCGTCCTGGTCTCCCTGCTGGGCCTGCGCCTGGCGGGACTGCCGACGTACGACTCCTTCGGGTTCGCCACCGCGATCAGCGTGCTGGCGGTCATGCTCGCCGCGCTGACCCTGGTACCGGTGCTCTGCCGGTTCGCCGGCTACCGGCTGCTGCCCCGCCGGGAGCGCCGGGCGCGCAAGCTGGCCGCCGCTGCCGACACCGACGCCCACGCCGTCGTCACCGAGACCGGTATGCCGTCCGCCTCCCCCCCGCGCGACCCTCACCGGGCGCTGGGCCGCCCGCGTCGGCCGCCGGCCGCTCCCGTGGGCCATCGGCGCCGCGCTGATCGTGCTGACGCTGGCGGTGCCGGCGCTGGACATGCGCATCTGGCCGCAGGACCCGGGTGGCCAGTCCACCCAGCTCACCACCCGGCGCGCCTACGACCTGATGGCGCAGGAGTTCGGCGAGGGCGCCAACGGCCGGATGGTCGTCGTCGTGGACCACGGGAAGGTTCCCGCAGGTGACGTGGCCCGGCTGGCCGAGGAGGTCGTCGCGCACGAGGACGTCGTCGCCGTGTCGACCCCGTTCGTCTCCCCCGACGGTGCGGTCAGCGTCTTCGAGGCGACGCCGGCCTTCGGGCCGACCGACGAGCGCACCCCGGCCCTGGTCGAGGACGTCCGGACGCTGCTGCCCGAGGGTGCCGAGCTGACCGGCCTCACCCCGGTGATGAACGACATCGCGGCCAAGATGTCCGACCGGCTGCCGCTGGTCATCGGGTTCGTCGTCGGCGTCTCGGTGCTGTTCCTCACCGTCATGTTCCGCTCGGTGGTCGTCCCGCTCAAGGCGGCCGTGATGAACCTGCTGTCCGTGGCGGCCGCCTACGGCGTCGTCACCGCGGTGTTCCAGTGGGGCTGGGGCGTGGAGCTGTTCGGGCTCGACCACGCGATCCCGGTGTCCAGCTGGGTGCCGATCCTGCTGTTCGCCATCCTCTTCGGGCTCTCGATGGACTACGAGGTCTTCCTCCTGTCCCGGATCCGCGAGGACTGGCAGCGCACCGGCGACCCCCGCGGCAGCGTGGTCCGGGGCCTGGCCTCGACCGGCCGCGTCATCAGCGCCGCCGCGGCGATCATGGTGGCCGTCTTCCTGGGCTTCACCACCGAGGTCGACGTCGTGGTCAAGATGATGGGCCTGGGCATGGCGGTCGCGGTCCTCCTCGACGCCACGCTGGTCCGGATGGTCCTCGTCCCCGCGACGATGGCGATGCTCGGACGCTGGAACTGGTGGCTGCCGCGGTGGCTGGACCGGATCCTGCCCGAGATCCGCCTCGAGGTGGACGACGACGCCATCCCGGCCCCCGCCCCGACCCGGCCCGAGCTCTCCCCGGAGCCCGCCGCGGTCTGAGCGGACGTCATACGGACAGCCGGTCCCGCTGGTCGCGCCACCACTGCGCGGCCAGCGGGACCTGCCACTCCTCCATGAGCCGGGCCGCGTCCTCGGCGTGCCGGGACGCCCGCTCCCGGTCACCCATCCCCAGTGCGCCCAGGGCCAGCCACACGTCGACCGGACCCGAGGCGTTGCCCGAGCCGGCGGCGCAGACGCACCCGGCGAACGGCGTCAGCAGCTCGTAGGCCGTGCGGCACAGCTCCGGCTCACCCAGCGCGAGCCCCGCCTCCGCCGCGAAGCACCGGACGATGGTGGAGAACCACCAGGACGGCTGGGCCAGCTCCTCGCGGATGCCTGGCAGCCGGGTCCGCGCCCGTTCGGCCTGCCCGGCGCGCCAGTAGAGCGCGGCCGTGATCGCGTGGGTCGGCCACCTCGGCGGCCGTGGTCGGTGTCGCCACCGCGGCCGGCTGCTGCCGGACCGCCAGGTTCCAGGGGATCACCGCCGCGTCGTATGCCGGGTCACCGGGCAGGTGCACCGAGCCGGGGACTCTCGTGGTGGTCGTGGTGGGGGTGTTCAGGATCGTGGTCACGGGGAAGCTCCTCGTTCTCGTCGGGGTGTCGTGACCACGGTCGCGACGGGCGCTTGGGCGCGGATTGGTGGCCGCTTGGGGAGCGTCTTGGGGTCCGCTGGTGACGCGCTTGACCCTCGGGGACCCGGCAGGCCACCACGGGAGCACCCCCCGACCCGGCTCGACCGGGGTCCCGCAACCCCCGTCGACCGGGCCCCGGAGGGGTGTGTTATTGCACTTTCTTGCAGATTTCTTCCATCACGGCCCGTGACCCTTGTGCGACCTGCTGTGATCGTTTCGTGATGTGGTGAAGATCACACGCTTCTCGCTGGACTTTCCTGCGTCTTCCGGCGCTCCGAGGGGTCTCTCGATTTGGCACGTCCGGAGGCTTCTGGCTTCACTCATGGGGCCGCACCGTCGCGTGAGCACTTCTCCGCCTCGCTGCGCGAGAGCCTCCTCCCGAGTCCCCTACCCCTCAGGTCGTCATGCGTCTTACTGCCCGATCCGTCACCCGCGCCTCCGTCCTGGCCGTCGCCGTCGCCCTCGCGGCCCCCCAGGTGGGCGTCGCCTCCGCGACCGCCGCTCCCCAGGTCGGCGCACCGGCTGCCGTCACCTCGGTCACCCCGGTCAAGGCCGCGGCCGCCAAGAAGGTCGTCCGCTACACCAAGACCAAGGTCAACGTCCGCAAGGGTCCGGGGACCAAGTACCGCGTCGTCGGCGCCTACGCCAAGGGCCGCAAGCTCACCGGCACGCTGACCAAGAACGGCTGGCTGCGCACCGCCGCGGGCAAGTACGTCGCCCCGAGCGTGCTGACGGCCAAGGCCCCCGCGAAGAAGGCGGCGACCGCCAAGAAGGCCCCCGCCAAGCTCACCCCGTCCCGCATCCTGGCCCAGGCCGCGAAGTACAAGGGCATCATGTACCGGGCCGGTGGCAGCACCACCTCCGGCTTCGACTGCTCCGGCTACACCCGGTACGTCTTCGCCAAGCTCGGCAAGTCCCTCCCGCGCACCGTCGCCGGCCAGAAAGCCAGGACCACGCGGGTCAGCAAGCCCCGCGCCGGTGACCTCGTCTTCTGGGGCAACTACCACGTCGCGATCTACGCCGGGAACGGCATGATCTGGGACTCCGGTCGGCCGGGCCTGCCGGTCCAGAAGCGCAAGATGTTCTCCGGCGTCACCAGCTACGGCCGCGTCGGCTGATCCTCGGCCCTCCGACGGCTGACCGGCCCAGGCACACCTGGACCACACGCCCCCAGCAACGTCCGCGTTGCCGGGGGCGTCCTCGTGGCGGCGTCGACCGCCTCGCCGGCAAAGGCCCGGCCGGAGACCGCCCCTCTGGCAACCGTCCGGCCGGCGACCGCCTCGTCGGCTACCTCCCCACCAACGTCGCGTGGATCGCACCCGGGAAGCGCACGCTGAACCGCGTCCGCCCCACCCAGGACCCGAGCTCCCGGGCCCGCTCCTCGACCTCGGCGCGCCGCTCCGCCGGAACGTCGAGGAACCAGTGCAGCCGGATCTCCCCGTCGTCCGTCCGGGCCCAGGCGCCGACGACCCGGCCGTCGACCCAGACCGTCGGCCCCGCGTTGCCGTTGCGGTCCCAGGCCGGCGCCGCCTCCTCGGGCAGGTAGAAGCCGCGCTCCTTCCACCCCATGACCGTGGGATCGAGACCGGGCAGCAAGGCCACCCAGGGAGCGTCATCCCGCCCAGGCGACCCACCCCGTCCAGGCGACCCACCCCGTCCAGGCGACCCACCGCGCTCGGGCGGCTCTTCACGCGAGGCCGAGCTCCCGTCATACGCGGCCGGGGCGTCCTCGGGCAGGGCCCAGCCGGGTCCGGACTCGAGCTGCACCTCCACCGCCCCGCAGTCGGCGAGTGCGCGCCGTGTCGTGGCGAGCGTCCAGCCCGCCCACCACTGCAGGTCGGTCGTCGTGCCCGGTCCGAAGCACGCCAGCCAGGCGCGGGCCAGGTCACGGGCCGCGGTGCACTCGTCCTCCCCGTCGAGTCCGCCCTCGACCCAGTCCTCCATGAGGGACCAGGTGTACTGGCTGTTGACCCAGGAACCGCTCGGACGACCGCGGACCAGCACCCCGTCGAAGCCGAGCCCCGCGAGGACCCGCGTGTGCGCGGCCTGGGTGGCGGCATACGGCTTGCCGGGTGCCAGCCGCAGGGGGCGGGTCAGCTCAGGGACGCGCTGCCCGAGCTCCCGTGCCGTCATCGGTCCGTGCTCGCGCAGGGTGGCGACGACCCGCTCCCGGGCCGCGTCGAGCCAGGCCTCCGGGTCCTCGATGCCGTTCTCACCGAGGAAGCGGATGGTCTTCCGGCGCTCGGCCGCGGCGACCTTGCGCGTGGCGGCCGCGTGCACGGTCCGTGCCATGTCGGGCGTCGTGACCCACAGGGTCCGCCGCATCGCGTGGTGCCGGACGATGCTGCGGGACTCGTAGAGCGCCTCCTCGACGGCCTTGATGTCGGGGTTGCGCATACGCGTGAGCACGCTGAGGTAGACGGACACCGGGTCCGAAGAGTGCAGGGCGACCAGGGACCGGACGATCTCCACCACGTCGTCGGTGCGGCGCTCGGGCAGGAGCCGGTGGCGGTGGGCGATGAGGGCCCGCCGCTCGGCGTCGGTGATGACGTGGTGTGGGGCGTCGGCTGCGGTCACGTTCCCATCCTGACAAGCCGCTCGACGCGATCCCACTGGGCCGGTTCCCCGACAGAGCGGGTCCGTTTGTCTCTTCCCGTCGCCGGTCAGGCACTCCCTGTCGCGATGAGGATGTCCACAACCCTTGCGGTGATTCGAACATGTGTACTAACATGGTGGGTGCACAGCAGGGCAGGTGACCCGGGGGACGGGGGTGGCAGTCGTGGGGGCCGAGGAGTACCTGGAGCAGGTGCTGGTCCGGGCCGACTACCACGACCTGGCCTCGGCCCGGTTGTCCCTGGTCCCCGCCGGTGCCGTGCCGTTGGACCCGGTGCGGTTGCGGGAGGCGCGGCGGCGGGCGGCCCGGTTGGACCGGTTGGCGGGGGTGCTGCCCGGGCTGCCGGCGGACGCGTTGGGGTTGCTGCTGGAGGTCTCCGACGCCGCCGACCCGCAGCGGACCCACACCACCGTCCCCGGCACCGGTGCCCACCCCGGCGGTGACGGCCCAGGGGCGGGGTCGCTGGCTGAGGTGGCGGCACGGGGCCAGACGTTCCTGGCCGGGGCGCAGGCCACGGTGACCCTGGCCCGGGTGCTGGAGGGGGTGCAGCTGGACCTGCTGGCCGCGATGGCGACCACGGTCGCCGCCGAGCTGCTGGCCCGGGAGCACGCCACCACCGACCCTGGCGAGCTGTCCCGGACCGCCCGGGCGAGGTGGCGGTCGCGGACCAAGTCGGTCGTCGCCCAGGAGTTCGCCGCCGTCAGTGGGTTCGGGATCCAGGACTGTCACGACCGGGTCGGGTTCGCCCTGGCCCCGGCCCCGGCCCGCCAACCCGGCCGGGCCGCGTTACGTGAGGGCCGGGCGGACTGGTGGCAGGTGTGGCAGTGGTTCAAACGCTGCCGCAACCTGGACCCCGAGACCGCCGCCGACATCGCCGGTGCCGTCTTCCCCACCCCCACCCCCACCACCGGTCCTGACAACACCACCGGCCCCGACGGGCACGGCCCCGACAACGACACCGACCCCGACGGTGACGGCACCGACCCCGGACCGACGGACCCGGCGACCCCGGACGCTGCGCCGGCACCGGCGGGTTTGTCGCGGCGGGGGTTCATGAACCTGCTGGACCGGGAGACCACCCGGGCGACCGGGACCGACCCGGTTGCCGCCCGGGCCGCGCGGGCCGCGGCGGTGGCCAACCGGCGGGTCCGGGTGGTCGTGGACGCCGACGGCACCGGGTGCCTGACCCTCACCGGCCGGGCCTGCACGGTCGTGGCCGCCG
>Ga0310822_100053_pt1 | contig 232031 bp, 215 predicted proteins | sample P4_ome_2_FD_201313 | JGI IMG/M metagenome (GOLD analysis project Ga0310822, IMG submission 201313) | Sorghum-adapted microbial communities from Joint BioEnergy Institute, Emeryville, California, United States - P4_Day56_Rep2 | ecosystem: Engineered > Bioreactor > SSF (Solid state fermentation)...
GGCTGGTCGGCATCCTCCACGGCTGCCTGCGCCACCACACCCGCTACGACGAACACACCGCCTGGGCACACCGCCAAACCACCGCCGACACCCAAGCAGCTTGACAACTTACGGCCCTGGGATGTCTGACCCGGCCCGATCCCGCCGAGCAGCGCCGGGAGCTGAACTACCACTACCGCGGCGGCTGGGACGATGCGCGCGCCACCCCGAGGTCCGGTGACGCCCGGCTGGTGGATCTGGCCGCCTTCGATCCCGCGACCATCGTCGGGGTGCTGCGCGGCGCTCCGGAGACGCTCGGCATCGCACCGGACGAGGTGACCAACACCTATCTGATCTTCGACGGCGGCCCCGGCGAGGGGCCGGATGCGCTGACCATCTCGGTGTACGTGTCCAGCGACTTCGGCGGCGGCTACATCGCGCTGGCCGGCGACGGCACCGTCAAACGGATCAACTACCCCTGACCGGACGCCGGAGGGTCAGCCGGCGGGATGAAGGCCCGGCAGCTGCGGCGGGCCGCCATCAGCTGTCGCAGCACGGCGGCCTCGCCGCCCTCGAGTCCGGTGGACGCGCGGTCATGACCGATGGTCGTCATCTGAGCTCCGTGATCGCAGGGCTGCCGCCGCGGCCCGGTCGCGCGTCTCCGGCCGCGCCCCGTGCCCGGTAGCGGTATCTGATTCACATTCGCCGTGACCTCAGGCGATCGCCTTCGGGCGTCTGGAGGGGTCGGGTCACGACCGGTCCACCCGCCGCGGTGGCGTCGGGAGGGCCGTCGGGCGAACGGCGGGTGAACGGCGGGCAACGCCGATGTAGCGTCCTATATATCGGCGCGATACTATTGCGCGAGGTGTCGGACGGACGTAACGGCCGGTATGCGCAGACAAGGAGGTGATTCGACTGCTGGAGCTCGCCATCCTCGGGCTGCTGCTCGAATCCCCGATGCACGGTTACGAACTGCGCAAACGGCTCACCGGTCTGCTCGGTGCGTTCCGCGCGTTCTCCTACGGATCGCTGTACCCGGCGTTGCGCCGGATGCAGGCCGACGGCCTGATCGTCGAGGATCCGGCACCGGACGGTACGCCCAAGGTCCGCCGTGCCCGCAGGGTGTACCGCCTCACCGAGGCCGGCAAGCAACGGTTCACCGAGCTCGTTGCCGACACCGGTCCACAGAACTACTCCGACGATGGTTTCGGAGTTCACCTGGCGTTCTTCAACCGCACCCCGGCCGAGGCCCGGATGCGGATCCTGGAGGGGCGTCGTCGTCAGGTGGAGGAACGCCGCGAAGGTCTGCGTGAAGCAATTGCGCGGGCCAGCAACTCATTTGATCGCTACACCCGGCAGCTACATCAGCTCGGGTTGGAGTCCAGTGAGCGCGAGGTCAACTGGCTCAATGATCTGATCGCGGCAGAACGCATGGCGCAGGGTCGCGCCGAGCAGCCTTGACCGGGCCGCGAGCACCACAGAAATACGAGAGGAATCGTTTTCATGTCTGAGCAGAAGGACATCCGAGTCGCGATCGTCGGTGTGGGTAACTGCGCCGCATCGCTGGTGCAGGGGGTGGAGTACTACAAGGACGCCGACGAGAACGCCACGGTGCCCGGTCTGATGCACGTTCGCTTCGGCCCGTACCACGTTCGCGACGTCAACTTCGTCGCCGCGTTCGACGTCGACGCCAAGAAGGTCGGCTTCGACCTGTCCGAGGCGATCGTCGCGTCCGAGAACAACACCATCAAGATCGCCGACGTGCCGCCGACCGACGTCGTCGTGCAGCGGGGCCCGACCCTGGACGGCATCGGCAAGTACTACGCCGACACCATCGAGGTCTCCGACGCCGAGCCCGTCGATGTGGTGAAGGCGCTCAAGGAGGCCGAGGTCGACGTGCTGGTGTCCTACCTGCCGGTCGGCTCGGAGGAGGCGGACAAGTTCTACGCCCAGTGCTGCATCGACGCCGGCGTGGCCTTCGTCAACGCGCTGCCGGTGTTCATCGCCTCCGACCCGGTGTGGGCCAAGAAGTTCGCCGACGCCGGGGTGCCGATCGTCGGTGACGACATCAAGAGCCAGATCGGCGCCACCATCACCCACCGCGTGATGGCCAAGCTGTTCGAGGACCGCGGTGTGCAGCTGGACCGCACCATGCAGCTCAACGTCGGCGGCAACATGGACTTCCTCAACATGCTCGAGCGGGAGCGGCTGGAGTCCAAGAAGATCTCCAAGACCCAGGCCGTCACCTCGAACCTGCAGAAGGAGTTCAAGACCAAGGACGTGCACATCGGCCCGTCCGACCACGTCGGCTGGCTCGACGACCGCAAGTGGGCCTACGTCCGGCTGGAGGGCCGTGCCTTCGGTGACGTGCCGCTGAACCTGGAGTACAAGCTCGAGGTGTGGGACTCGCCGAACTCAGCGGGTGTGATCATCGACGCGATCCGCGCCGCGAAGATCGCCAAGGACCGCGGCATCGGCGGCCCGATCGAGTCGGCGTCGGCCTACCTGATGAAGAGCCCGCCGACCCAGATGCCCGACGACATCGCCCGCGCGAAGCTCGAAGAGTTCATCAAGGGCTGACTCGAGGACTCTGCCGTCAGATCGCGTGTCGCCGAGATGTCGTGATCTGACGGCAGAGTGAGCAGTCCTCCACACATGCCGATGGGTTCAGACGAGTTTCGGTATCTGCCCGAGAACGCCGAGCAGGCCGGTGTCGACACGATCCCGCCTGCTCGGCGGGTCGGCCACGGCCCGATCAGCGCGCTGCAGTTCGGCACCGCGCCGCCGCGGCTGGTGTTCCTGCACGGCGGCGGCCAGAACGCGCACACCTGGGACACCGTGATCGTCGGTCTCGGCGAGCCCGCCCTGGCCGTCGACCTGCCCGGACACGGTCATTCGGCGTGGCGCGAGGACGGCGACTACGGCCCGAAGACCAACGCCGACACCCTGGCGCCGGTGCTGCGTGACTTCGCCCCGCAGCCCGACCTGGTGGTCGGCATGTCGCTGGGCGGGCTGACCGCGCTACGGCTCGCGGTGACCGCGCCCGAGTTGGTGCCGCGACTGGTCCTCGTCGACGTCACCCCGTCCGCGCCGAGACGCCACACCGAGATGACCGACGAGCAGAAGGGCACCGTCGCGCTGGTGGAGGGGCCGCGGACCTTCGACAGCTTCGAGGCCATGGTCGAGCTGACCGTCGCGGCCGCCCCGCACCGTGATCCGGCGGCGCTGCGGCGCGGGGTGTTCCACAACTCCAAACAGCTCGACGACGGCACCTGGACGTGGCGCTACGACTCCATCCGCAAGGGTGACGGGTTTGAGGGTCTGTGGGACGACGTCCCCCGCCTCACCACCCCCACCACCCTGATCCGGGGCGCCAGGTCGGCCTTCGTCAACGACGAGGACGCCGCCGAATTCGCCCGCACCGCACCCGGGTTCCAAGGCGTTCACGTGGTCCCCGACGCCGGGCACTCGGTGCAGAGCGATCAGCCCCGCGCGCTCATCGGGCTGTTGCGCGACATCTTGAACACCTGACGGACTCAGCGCCGGACCAGCCGGTCGGCCACCGGTCCGAGCACCACCAGCGACAGCCACGACAACTGTGCCGCGTCGGGGCCCGGGCCGTACGCGATCGGGATGGACACCAGGAACACCGCCATGGTGGTGGCGTAGCCGGCGAGGCCGGCCCGCCGGTCGGTGTCGGCGTCGCGGATGAGCCCGCGTCGCCGCGCCAGCGTGAGCAGCACCGCGGACGCCGCCACCACCAGCGCGACGTTGCCCGCGTACAACGCGGTCGGCAGCGCAAGCTCCGACGTGCTCGGATCGCCGATGCCCTGGGTGGTGAAGGGAATCAGCACCACCAGGCCGGCCACCACGAGGCCCGCGGTGATCACGGCGGAATCCAGTGCCTCGAATCGTGCGATCACGGCATGGTTCAGCCGCCAGAACCCGGCGATGACCACGAAACTGATCGCGAAGCTCAGCAGTTGATCACCCACCGTGCCGCCGAGCAGAGTGCCCGGACTCCGCCACTGCTCACCCGACGGCAGGTCCAGGTTGGTGACGAGCAGGGTGGCCGAGAAGCCGAAGATCGCGTCGATGAACGCCAGCGCCCGCCCGAACTCCACCGAGTCCCGCGCATACACCTGGGAATCGGAGGGACGGCAGCCGGGGGAACCCATGTCACGCAGTGTGCCGCACAGCACCGCCGGATCGCGTTACCGTAGCGGTCGTGGCACGTCCCATTCGCATCGGTGTGCAACTGCAGCCGCAACACTCCCCCGACTACGGCAACCTGCGCGACGCGGTGCGCCGCGCCGAGGACATCGGCGTCGACATCGCCTTCAACTGGGACCACTTCTTCCCGCTGTACGGCGATCCGGACGGCGCCCACTTCGAATGCTGGACGATGTTGGGCGCATGGGCCGAACAGACCTCGCGCATCGAGATCGGCGCGCTGGTCACCTGCAACTCGTACCGCAACCCGGACCTGCTGGCCGACATGGCGCGCACCGTCGACCACATCTCCGGCGGCCGGCTGATCTTCGGCATCGGGTCGGGCTGGTTCCGCCGCGACTACGACGAGTACGGCTACGAGTTCGGCACCGCCGGCGGCCGGCTCGACGATCTGGCCGCGGCCCTGCCCCGGATCAAGGCGCGCTGGGCGAAACTCAATCCGCCGCCCACCCGTGAACTGCCGATCCTGATCGGCGGGATGGGTGAGAAGAAGACGCTGCGGCTGGTCGCCGAGCACGCCCACATCTGGCACGGCTTCGTCGACCGCTCCACCTATCCGCACAAGTCTCGGGTGCTGGCCGAGCACTGCGCGGCGGTGGGACGCGACCCGGACACCATCGAACGGTCCTCCGGGCTTCCCGTCGAAGGCGGTGTGGACGCGGCGCTGGCCGAGGCCGCCGCGCTGGTCGAACAGGGCGTCACGCTGCTGACGGTCGGGGTGAACGGACCGGACTACGACCTGTCGATCGCCGAAGCGCTGTGCCGCTGGCGGGACAACCGCTGAACCGCGACACTCGCGTGCTGCCGGTTCGGCACCAGATCGCCACGCCCGTCACGAGTTTCGTCTGATCGGCCCCGGGACGGCGCGCCCGTGAGACACTGTGGCCGCCATGCCGAAGAAGTACGGGGTGAAAGAGAAGGACCTGGTCGTCTCCCATGTGGTGAACCTGGTCCTGACCGGCAAGCTCCGCTCCGGAGATCGGTTGGACCGCAACGAGATCGCCCGGGAGCTCGGGTTGAGCCGGGTGCCGATCCAGGAGGCGGTCGTCCAGCTCGAACACGACGGGTTGCTGTCCACCCGGTACCACCGCGGCGCTTACATCGAACGTTTCGACGAATCGGTCATCCTCGAACACCACGAGGTCTACGGTGTGCTGAACGGGATGGCCTCCGCGCGCGCCGCCGCCGACCCGTCCCGCAGGATCGTCGACCGGCTTGAGGCGGTGGCCCGGATCATGGCCAACAGCAGAGGCACCCGCAAATTCCTGGACGCCGCCGGCCAGTACCGCCAGCTCATCAACGACGAGTACGCCGGTCCGCGGCTGCGCGCCGCGATCCGCGCCGCGCAGACCTTCCTGCCGCGCAAGTTCTGGCTCACCTGCCTGCAGGATCACGACGAGATCTGGCAGACCTACGACGCCGAGACCACCGCCATCCGCACCGGCGATCCGGAAGGCGCGCGCAGCGCATGCGCCCGCCGTTCGGCGACGATGGGGCGGCTGATGTGCAACGAGCTGGTGCGCCGCGGCGTGCTCGAGCCGACCGGGACGGTAGCCCCCACGCGCTGACGCCGACCCGCCCGGGCGATTACGTTGCTCACATGACCCGAGTGACCCGGGCCGCCGTGGTGGCCGTGATCGCGCTCCTGGTGGGGTCGTTGACGGCAGGCGGGACGGTGCTCGCCGCCCCGGCCGCCGCGACCGTCGACCAGTGCGCTCCGCCGGGCGTGCAGAGCGCCAGTCCGCTGCCGACCAACCTGGCCGCGGCCGAAGCCGGTCCCGGGGTGGACCGCTACACCACCGACGGGGTGGTGCCGCTCGACAACATCGACCCCTCGGCGCTGCGGCTGCGGGTGCCCGGTGTGCTCACGGTCGGCACCCTGTCCGACGCTCCACCCAGCATCTGCATCAACTCGCTCGGCGAATTCACCGGCTTCGACAACGAACTGTTGCGCGCCATCGCCGCCAAACTGGGTCTGCAGATCAGCTTCGTCGGCACCGAGTTCTCCGCCCTGCTCGCCCAGGTGGCCTCCGGCCGCTTCGACGTCGGCTCGTCGTCGATCACCACCACCGAACAGCGGCGCCGCACCGTCGAATTCACCAACGGCTACGACTTCGGCTACTTCTCGCTGGTGGTGCCGTCCGGATCGGCGATCACCGGGTTCGGCGACCTCGTCCCCGGGCAGCGGATCGGCGTGGTGCAGGGCACGGTGCAGGAGTCCTACGTCGTCGACACCCTGGGGCTGCGGCCGGTGATCTTCCCGGACTACAACACCGTCTACGCCAGCCTCAAGACCCGCCAGATCGACGCCTGGGTGGCGCCGTCCCAGCAGGCCGAGGGCACGGTGCGGCCCGGCGACCCGGCCGAGATCATCGAGAACACCTTCAGCCTGGACAATTTCATCGCCTACGCGGTGGCCCCCGGCAACCAGCCGCTGATCGACGCGCTCAACGCCGGCCTCGACGCGGTGATCGCCGACGGCACCTGGGCCCGGCTGTACAGCGAATGGGTGCCGCGCGCCCTGCCGCCCGGCTGGAAACCCGGCTCCAAGGCCGCCCCGCCGCCGCAGCTGCCGGACTTCGACGCGATCGCCGCGGAACGCGCGTCCCAACAGCCGGCGGCCGGGCCCGGAGTCCGCAAATCCACCCTGGCGCAGCTGGCCGACTCGTTTCTGGACTGGGAGCTCTACCGGCAGGCCATCCCGGATCTGCTCACCACCGGGCTGCCCAACACGCTGCTGCTCACCGTCGCCGCCGGGGTGATCGGGCTGGTGCTGGGCATGGTGCTGGCGATCGCCGGGATCTCCCGCTCGCGGCTGCTGCGCTGGCCGGCGCGGGTGTACACCGACATCTTCCGCGGGCTGCCCGAAGTGGTGATCATCCTGTTGATCGGGCTCGGCCTCGGACCCGTGGTCGGCGGGCTGACCGGCTACAACCCGTTCCCGCTCGGCATCCTGGCGTTGGGCCTGATGGCCGCCGCCTACGTCGGGGAGATCCTGCGGTCGGGCATCCAGAGTGTCGAACCCGGGCAGCTCGAAGCGGCCCGGGCGCTGGGGTTCAGCTATCCGGCCGCGATGCGGCTGGTGGTGGTGCCGCAGGGGGTGCGTCGGGTGCTGCCGGCGCTGATGAACCAGTTCATCTCCCTGCTCAAGGCGTCCTCGCTGGTGTACTTCCTCGGGCTCGTCGCCGACCAGCGGGAACTGTTCCAGGTCGGCCGGGACCTCAACGCCCAGACCGGCAGCCTCTCCCCGCTGGTGGCGGCCGGGCTGTTCTACCTGGCGTTGACCATCCCGCTGACCCACCTGGTCAACTACGTCGACAACCGGCTGCGCCGCGGCCGCAAACCCGCCGCGGAGGACCCGCTGGAACCCGCGACCGCCCAGGAGATGATCTAGATGACCCGACCGAAAGCGGTGTCGTTGGCGGCCACCGACATTCACCTGGCGTTCGGGCCCCACAAGGTGCTGCGCGGCGTCGACCTCGAGGTCCCGGCCGGCACCACCGCCGCCGTGATCGGTCCGTCCGGGTCGGGCAAGTCGACCCTGTTGCGCACCCTGAACCGGCTCTACGAACCGGACCGCGGTGACATCCTGCTCGACGGCCGGTCGGTGCTCAGGGACAACCCGGATCAGTTGCGGCAACGCATCGGCATGGTGTTTCAGCACTTCAACCTGTTCCCGCACCGCACCGTGCTGGACAACGTGACCCTGGCACCGCGCAAACTCAAGAGACTCAGCCGCGACGAGGCCCGCGAACTCGGTCTGCGACAACTGGAAAGGGTGGGTCTGCGGCACAAGGCCGAGGTGCGGCCCACCACCCTGTCCGGTGGGCAGCAGCAGCGGGTGGCGATCGCCCGGGCGTTGGCGATGGACCCGCAGGTGATGTTCTTCGACGAGGCCACCTCGGCGCTGGACCCGGAACTGGTCAAGGGCATCCTGGCGTTGATCGCCGACCTGGCCGAGAGCGGGATGACCATGGTGGTGGTGACCCACGAGATGGGCTTCGCCCGGTCCACCGCCGACACCGTGGTGTTCATGGACCACGGTCAGGTGGTGGAATCCGGCCCGCCACAGCAGATCTTCGAATCCGCGGCCACCGAGAGGCTGCGCCGTTTCTTGTCCCAGGTGTTGTAGACCGCGGTGCTCGGACGGTTTTGCTGCAATCACAACTGGCAGCGTCGGACAGGTTAGACTAGCGAATCATGATGGAGGTCGAACCGCAGGTCACCGAGCTGGCGGAGGAGCTGCAACGGGTCCTCTCCCGGGTGTTCTCGGTGCTGCGCCGCGATCCCGGCGGGAACCGGGAGGCGAAGGAAGGCGCCGACCTCACGCTGTCGCAGCTGTCGATCCTGCTGACGCTGCTGGAGCGCGGGCCCATCCGGATGACCGAGTTGGCCGCCCACGAACGGGTCCGCACCCCGACCACCACGGTGGCAATCCGGCGGTTGGAGAAGCTCGGGCTGGTCAAGCGCTCCCGGGACCCGTCCGACCTGCGGGCGGTGCTCGTCGAGGTCACCCCGCAGGGACTGATCCAGCACCGGGAGGCCCTGGAGGCCCGCCGGGCGCACCTGGCGTCGATGGTCAGCCGGCTCAGCCCGGAGGACCGCCGCGCCCTGGCCCAGGCGCTCGGCCCGTTGGAGCGGTTGGTCGCCGACCCCGGCGGCAAGGACAACTCCGACGACGAATCCGACAAGTGACCGTCAGCCCAGCCAGTCCAGCACCGCCGCAGCGGTCCAACTCTGCTGCATGCTGCCCAGCGGCTCCCCGGTGAACGGTTCGTAGTACTCGGCGAACGAGCCGTCGCTGGCCTGCCGCAACCCCTCGTGGCGCAGCATCCGCGCCCGTTCCGCCCAGCCGCGGCGGGCGAAACACCAACCGAACAACCAGTTCAGCACCGGCCACACCGGCCCCCGCCAGTATTCGCGGGGCCGGAAATCCCGCGACACCGGTGACGTCGACGGGATCGAGGCGAACTTCAGGTCGGGGTGCGCGCAGAACCGCGGACCCTCCAGCAACCGCAGCAGGGCCCGCTCCCGGTCGTGCGGCAACCCGCCGCACAGCAGCGGCGCGAACTGGGCGACCGTCTCGGTCACCACCCAGCGGTCCGCCCGCACGTCGTAATCGCGTGCGGCGCCGGTGCGTTCATCGGTGCTGGCCACCACCCCGGCCCGGAACCGGTCCGCCCACTCGTACAGCTCGCGCACGTCGGCGGCGGGACGCTGATGGTCCTCCCCGATCTCGGCGAGCACCGTGCAGGCCACCGAGAAGATCGCGGAGACGAACACGTCCTCCACCGCGAAGCTCATCACCTTGCGCAGCAGATCGTCGTCGTAGCGGGCCGCCTTCATCTCCTCCAACAGCCACAGGTAGCGGTCGTACTCGGAGTCGCTGGGCCGCTGGGTCGGATCGGTGACGATCGTGTTGTCGGCGCGCCGGTAGTGGGGCAGTTTGCCCGGAATCACGTTGGCGTACGCGCTGTCCCAGCGCGGTGAGTTGTCCATCCCGGATTCCCAGCCGTGGTAGAGCGTGATGCGGCCGCGTTCCTCCGGGTCGCGGCACTCGGCCAGCCAGCGGTGCCAGCGCACCAGATCGTCCCACCGCCGGTCGATGAACGCCGCCACCACCCTGCGGGTGGTGCGGCCCCGGGTGCGCGCGTGGTCGACGATACGCTGCACCGCGATCGCATGCACCGGCGGCTGGGTGATGCCGGACGTGTGCCGGGTGCGGGGGGCGTTGTCGGTCAGCGCCTGCACCGCCCACCGAGCCGGGCCCGGGAAATACCCGTCGTCGGTGTTGGCGAACACGATGTGCGGGATCATACCGTTGCGCCACTGCGCCGACAGCAGGGTGTCGAGTTCCACCACCGCGCGTTCCACGCTCAACGGGGCCAGACCGATCGCCACGAACGCCGCATCCCAACTCCACATGTGCGGGTACAGCAACGGCGCCGCGGTGGTCATCACACCGAGGTCATTGCCGCGCAGCAGGTAGGCGGCGCGGGCCGCAAGCTGGGTGGGACCGAAACTCGGATCGGGTGGCATCGTGTTCCATCATGCGCCGGAACGGCCGATGCCGCAGGCTAGGGTGGCGATATGCCGACCGCGATGATCACCGGCGCCGCCGGCGGGCTCGGTTCAGCGCTGACCGCGGCGCTGGCCCCCACCCACACGCTGTTCCTCGCCGGGCGTGCTTCGGACCGCCTCGACGATCTCGCCCAGCGGTACGGGGCCACCACCTGGCCGGTGGACTTCACCGACCTCGAAGCGCTGCCGGCGGTGGTCGAACCAATCGACGAACTCGATGTGCTGATCCACAACGCGGGCGTCACCCATCCCGCCGACTTCGCCGACTCCACCGTCGAGGAGTGGCGAAACTCCTTCGACGTCAACGTGATCGGGCCGGTGGCCTTGACCCAGGCGTTACTGCCGGCGCTGCGGCAGCGCCGCGGGCACGTGGTGATCATCAACTCCGGTTCCGGACTGCGGGCGCATGCCGGGATGGCGTCCTACTCGGCGAGCAAGTTCGCCGCCCGCGCGTTCGCCGACGCGCTGCGTGAGGAGGAACCGCTGCTGCGGGTGACGTCGGTGTTCCCGGGCCGGATCGACACGGCGATGCAGCAGAAGCTGGTGGCCTATGAGGGGCGGCAGTACAACCCCGACGAATTCCTCCGCCCGGAGACGGTCGCCAAGATCGTCGCCGACGCGGTGAACACCCCGCCGGACGCCCACCTCCACGAGATCGTCGTCCGTCCCTACCAGTGATTTCGGCGTGCGCACGATCGCTGAGCGACCGTCAGCACGCCGAAATCGCAGCTCGGATGGTGGCGATCACCCGGTGCGGGTACTCGGTCAGGTCCAGCCAGGTGAATCGCAGCACCTGCCATCCCCGCAGGACGATCGTGTTCTGCCGGGCCCGGTCGCGGTGGAAGTCGTCGCTGTCGCTGTGATACGCCAGCCCGTCGACCTCGATCGCCACCCTGCCGGCCGGAAATGCGACATCGACCTTGTAACCACCGATCGCGTAATTCGTTGTCCAGCCGCTGATCCCGGCGCCTCGTAACAGCCTCACCAGCTTTCGCTCGGCCGCCGACCGGGCCCCGTCGTCGGCGGCGTGCAGCAGCAGGCGAGCGGCCGGTGAACCGTAGCGGCCCTTGTTGCGCAGATGGGCCTGCCACAGCGCGCGGAGGTCGACGTGTCCCCGTTGCAGCGCCCAGTCCATCAGCGTCCCCCCGCCGCGCCGGCGCACCGCGGCCTCCACCACCGTCAGCGGCAACGCGGTCATCCGCAGTCCGCGGGAGACGACGACGTCGGCCGCCGCCAGGTCTCGGCGCCGCACCCGCGATCCGGCCTTGCGGCGGCCGTTGCTGTCCCGCGGCACCGTCACCTCGACGATCTCGGGTGCGAACTGGGTGAGGCCGTGCCACCATGCGGCGGCCAGACCGCTGCCCGCGGCATCCGGGCCGTAACTCCACACCGCTGCCCTGATCCGGGCGGCATCGGTGAATTCCCGGTCGTCGGCGAAGTAGACACCACGCGCGCAACGCCGCCACCGCCCGGCCCGCACCCGCCGCTGCACCGCCTGCAGACTCAGCCCGGCCCGCCGGGCCTGGGCGAGAGTGATCACCCCGTCGTGACGGCGAAGGTATTCGTCCAGCACGTCCGATCAGACGCGAGGACCGGGTCCGACCGTTCCACCATCCGCGATTTCGGCGTGCGCACGATCGCTGAGCGACCGTCAGCACGCCGAAATCGCAGATCAGACGACGAGGTTGACGAGCTTGCCGGGGACCACGATCACCTTCTTCGGAGTGGCGCCGGCCAGGAAAGCCTGCACCTTCTCATCGGCCAGCGCCGCGGCCTCCAGCGTCGCCTTGTCGGCGTCCACCGCGACCGTGATGTGTCCGCGCACCTTGCCGTTGACCTGCACCGGCATCTCGACGGTGTCCTCGACCAGATACTGCGGGTCGGCCTCCGGGAACGGCCCGTGCGCCAGCGATCCGGTGTTGCCCACCCGGTGCCACAGCTCCTCGGCTAGATGCGGCGCCAGCGGGGCGAGCATCAGCAGCAACGGCTCGATGGCCGCCCGGGCGGTGACATTCTCCTTGGTCAGATGGTTGGTGTACTCGATCAGCTTGGCCGCCGCGGTGTTGTTGCGCAGCGCCGCGTAGTCCTCCGACACCCCCGCGATCGTCTTGTGCAGCAACCGCTGTGTCTGTTCGTCCACCGCCTCGTGCGCGGCCACCCGGGTGGCGCCGGTCTCCTCGTCGACGACCAGCCGCCACACCCGCTGCAGGAACCGGTAGGCCCCCACGACGTCCTTGGGCGCCCACGGCCGTGACGCCTCCAGCGGGCCCATCGACATCTCGTACACCCGCAGTGTGTCCGCGCCGTACTCGTCACAGATCTCGTCGGGCGAGATGGAGTTCTTCAGGCTCTTGCCGATCTTGCCGAACTCCTGTTTGACCTCGATCTCGCCGTCCGGCCCGGGCCAGTAGAACCTGCCGTCCCGCTCGATCACCTCCGCGGCCGGCACATAGCTGCCGCGCGGATCGGTGTAGGCGTAGGCCTGGATGTAGCCCTGGTTGACCAGCCGCCGGTACGGCTCCCGGGAGGTGACGTGGCCCAGGTCGTAGAGCACCTTGTGCCAGAACCGAGCATACAGCAGGTGCAGCACCGCATGCTCCACCCCGCCGACGTACAGATCGACACCACCCGGATCGTCCGGGCCGTGAATCTCCGGCCGCGGACCCATCCAGTACGCCTCATTCTCCTTGGCGCACATCTCTTCTGAGTTGTGCGGATCGCAGTAGCGCAACTCGTACCACGAGCTGCCCGCCCACTGCGGCATCACGTTGGTGTCCCGGGTGTAGGTCTTGAGCCCGTTACCGAGATCGAGTTCGACGGTCACCCAGTCGGTCGCCTTGTTCAGCGGCGGCGACGGTTCGCTGTCCGCGTCGTCCGGGTCGAACGACACCGGCGCGTAGTCGGGGATGTCCGGAAGTTCCACCGGCAGCATCGATTCCGGTAGCGGATGCGGGCGGCCGTCCGAGTCGTAGACGATCGGGAACGGCTCGCCCCAGTACCGTTGCCGGGCGAAAAGCCAGTCCCGCAGCTTGTATTCGACCCGGGCCTCACCGCGGCCCTCCGCCGCCAGTCGCGACGTCATCGCATCCTTGGCGTCCTCGACATTCATCCCGTTGAGGAACCCGGAGTTCACCAGTTCACCGTCACCGGTGTGGGCCGCCTCCGAGATATTTCCGCCGGCAATCACTTCCACGATCGGCAATCCGAATTCCCGGGCGAACTCCCAGTCCCGCTGATCGTGGCCGGGCACCGCCATGATCGCCCCGGTGCCGTAGCCGAGCAGCACATAGTCGGCGATGAACACCGGAATGCGTTCGCCGTTGGCCGGATTGGTGGCATACGCGCCGAGGAAGACGCCGGTCTTGTCCTTGTTCTCCTGCCGTTCCAGGTCCGACTTCGCGGCGATCGCGGCCCGGTAGGCGCTGACCGCCTCCTTCGGCGTGCCGGCGCCGAGGGTCCAGCGCGGGTCCACGCCGTCCGGCCACCGGTCGGCGACCAGTTGGTCCACCATGTCGTGTTCGGGGGCCAGCACCATGTAGGTGGCGCCGAACAGGGTGTCGGGCCGGGTGGTGAACACCTCGATGTCGCCGGCATCGGTGGCGAACAGCACCGCGGCGCCGGTCGACCGCCCGATCCAGTTGCGCTGCATGGTCTTGACCTTCTCCGGCCAGTCCAGCACGTCGAGGTCCTCGAGCAGCCGTTCGGCATACGCGGTGATGCGCATCATCCACTGCCGCAACCGCTTCCGGAACACCGGGAAGTTGCCGCGGTCGCTGCGGCCGTCGGCGGTGACCTCTTCGTTGGCCAGCACGGTGCCCAGGCCGGGGCACCAGTTGACCATCGAGTCGGCGCGGTACACCAACCGGTACGAGTCGATGATGTCGTGCCGCTCCCCGGCCGACAGCTCCGACCAGGACCGTCCGTCGCCGACCGGCCGGGCACCGGACTCGAACTCCGCCACCAGCTCGCTGATCGGGCGGGCCTTGTTCTGGTCCGGGTCGAACCACGCGTTGTAGATCTGCAGGAAGATCCACTGGGTCCACTTGTAGTACTCCACGTCGGTGGTGGAGAAACTGCGCCGGTCGTCATGGCCCAGGCCGAGCCGGCCCAGCTGCCGCCGGAAGTTGGCGATGTTGGCCTCGGTGCGGGTGCGCGGATGGGTGCCGGTCTGCACCGCGTACTGTTCGGCTGGCAGGCCGAACGCGTCGAAACCCAACGCATGCAACACATTGCGGCCCCGCATCCGGTGGTACCGCGCGTACACGTCGGTGGCGATGTAGCCGAGCGGATGTCCGACGTGCAGCCCCTCCCCGGACGGGTACGGGAACATGTCCTGCACGAACATCTTGTCGGCGGGCACCGGGCTGCCGTCCGGCGGCGCCAACGAGCCCACCGGGTTGGGCACATGGAACGTGCCCTGCTCCGCCCAGGTCTGCTGCCAGCGCCGCTCGATCTCGCCGGCCAGCTTCGCGGTGTAGCGGAACGGCGGCGTGTCGGTGGTGTCGGTGCTGGTCGAGTCGGTCACGCAACACAGGGTATAAGGGCCTGCCGGATCGGTCGTACCGCCCGCCGGGCCCGGCGCCGGCAACGGGACGGTCTCAGAAGGATCGCGGACACGTCAGCACTTGATTCCGAAACGATTCCGAACCTGTCGCCGCGGCCGTCGCGGTGGCTACAGTCGGCCTCTGACCAGTGAGAACACGAACTTCGACAGACCTTTCGACAGCGTTGTCAGCATGGGAAGGAACGGGGCGATGAACCGGCTTGCCCGTCGCAAACTGAGTCTGGCGGGAGGTGTGGCCGCCGGCCTGACCGGCATCCTCGGCTTCGCGGGCAGTACCGCATCGGCGCAGCCGCTGGTACCCCAACCGCCACCGCCGCCGGCACCCGCCACGGTGACCCAGACCGTGACCGTGGCCGCCGCACCGGTGGCGCCGGTGGCGCCGGTCACACCGGTGGGCCCGGTGAACCGGACACCACCGGTGGCCGTCGACCCGGCCACCGGTGTGGCGATCGGCACCGCACCGGCCGCCGGCACCACGCCGGCCCTTCCGGTGGCCGTGCCACGCGAGACCATCGTGCCGGCCCGCTCGGGCACGTTGCGGGACTTCTTCACCGAACGCGGCGTCAAGATGGAACCCCAGGCGGCGGACGGGTTCACCGCGCTGAACATCGTGCTGCCGATGCCGCGCGGCTGGGCGCATGTGCCCGACCCGAACGTCCCCGATGCGTTCGCGGTCATCGCCGACCGGGTGGGCGGTGGGTTCTACACCTCCAACGCGCAGGTCGTGGTGTACAAGCTGATCGGCGACTTCGACCCCAAGGAGGCGATCAGCCACGGCTACATCGACAGCCTGCAGCTGCCGGCCTGGCGCACCACGGCCCAGTCGATGGCCGATCACCACGGCTGGCCGTCGTCACTGATCGAGGGCACCTACCGGGACAACTCGGTGACGTTGAACACCTCACGCCGCCACGTCATCGCGACCTCGGGATCCGACCGCTACCTGGTGAGCCTGTCGGTGACGACCGAGGTGGATCAGGCGGTGGCGGCCGCCGAGGCCACCGATGCGATCGTCAACGGCTTCAAGGTCACCAGCCCGACCCGGCCGTCCGCGCCGCCCGCCCCGGTCCGGGCACCATCGGCCGCCCCGGTGTCGCTGCCCGCCTCGGGTGCGGGGCTGCCGGCCGCACAGCCCTGACGCACCAACGATCCGGGTGTGACGCACCCCGGGGTGCGTCCCGGCCGGCCGGGTTCGTATCCTGTGCCCCATGCTGATCGCCGCGGTGCTGTCCCTGTGCGCCGCTGTCGCGACCGCCGCGGTCGGACTGCGGTTGCTGACCCGACCCGTTCCCGCCGACACCGGTGGCCAGCTGATGCGTGCGATGGCGCCGACCCAGTTGGCGGCGGCGGCGATGCTGACGGTCGGCGGTCTGGTGGGGCTGACGACCAGCCCGCAGACCGGCTGGGTGGTGCTGATCGTGTGCATCATCGGGGCGGTCGGCACGGTCGCGGCCGGCAGCTGGCAGAGCGCCAAGGCCGGCGCGGAGGCGATGGCCGCTGCGCCGCCGTCCGGCGGCTGCGGCACCGCGTGTGCGACCTGCACCCTGTCCTGCAGCACCGCCACCAGCACCAGCGCCGGCAGCTGATCCGGCGCGCCCCGCGCCCGCTGGTCAGTTGCGGCTGAGGTCGATCGGGTGGGTGGCCAACAGTGACAACGGATACGGCTGGCGGCGCAGCACCCGCCCCCACAGATCGACCCGCGGCTCCACCAGGACATCCGACGGCAGCGCCGAGAGCACGATCCAGTCGTCGCGTTCGATCTCCCCGTCCAGCTGGCCGATCGTCCAGCCGGAGTAGCCGGCGAAGATCCGGATCCCCTCGAGCGCCGGGGCGACGGCGTCCGGATCCGCGTCGAGGTCGACCATCACGATCCGGCCCTGCACATGCCGTAACCCGGGCACCCCGGCGGCGTCCACCCCGACCCGCAGCTTGCCCAGGCACAGCGCCGCGTCCCGTTTCACCGGTCCACCGATGAACACCGTCTTGGGTTTGGCGGCCAGCTTCGCCCACTGCGGCAGAATGTTGTACACCGCGGTCTCGCTGGGCCGGTTCAGCACCACACCGAGGGTGCCGCCGTCGTTGTGCTCGATGATGTAGATGACGCTGCGCCGGAACGTCGGCTCCAGCAGGTCGGTGTTGGCGAGCAGCAGCGTGCCCGACCGGACCCGCTGGGCGGCCGGTGCGATGAAGTCCTCCGGCTCCTCTGAGTGCGCCACGTCTTTCATGATGGCACCCGCGCCGAAGCGGCGGGAGTACAAACCCGCGGTTGCGCGTCGCCGCTGCGCGACGGCGGATGTGGCGGGCGCCCGACGTGGCGATCAGCCGGTGGTGGCGGCGTCGGCGCGGCCGTCGCCGTCGGTGTCGGCGAGCTTCACATCCCACCGGCCGTCGCCGTCGGTGTCGACATAGGCCCACTCCCGGCCCAGCACCATGTCGGCCGACCCGTCGCCGTCGAGATCCAGTAGGCGGTCGTCGATCTCACCGTCGCCGTCGAAGTCGACCAGCGGGCCCCCGGTGTATTCGACACCGTCGGGTCCCAGCCAGCGCATCGGCGCGCCGGCCACCCCCAGCGCCCAGCTGCCGGTGCCGTCGTCGGTGAACGCCGTCTCCGGCACGTCGTCGTCATCGAGGTCGAGCACCGCGTGGTCGGCCAGCCCGTCCCCGTCCAGGTCGGCCAGCGCATCATCGAGGCGGCCGTCGCCGTCGAAATCCAGCCCGACCGCGTCCAGCAGGCCGTCGTCGTCGAGGTCGAGGGTCGGGTCGGCGGTGTAGATGGTGGCCGAGCCGTCCTCGGCGCCCAGGCAGAAATCCATACCTCATCCGACGCCGACGGGTCGGTGCCGGTTCCCGCCTGTCACTTCTGCCCGTTCTGCCGGGCCTCCCACCACTTCAGCAGTTCGTCGACCGCTTCCTCCCGGCTCAGCGGGCCGCGGTCCAGCCGCAACTCCTTGAGATACCGCCACGCCTCACCGACCTGGGGGCCGGGCCCGATGCCGAGGATCTCCATGATCTCGTTACCGTCGAGATCCGGCCGCACCCGGGCCAGATCCTCCTTGGCCTGCAGTTCGGCGATCCGGCGTTCCAGATTGTCGTAGTTGGCCTGCAGCCGGGCCGCGCGCCGCCGGTTGCGGGTGGTGCAGTCGGCGCGCACCAGCTTGTGCAGTTTCGGCAGCAGATGCCCGGCGTCGGCGACATAGCGCCGCACCGCCGAGTCGGTCCACTTGCCGTCCCCGTAGCCGTGGAACCGCAGATGCAGGTACACCAGCTGGGAGACGTCCTCCACCATCTGCTTGGAGTACTTCAACGCCCGCATCCGCTTGCGGGTCATCTTCGCGCCGACCACCTCGTGGTGGTGGAAGCTCACCCGGCCGTCGGACTCCAGCCGCCGGGTGGCCGGTTTGCCGATGTCGTGCAGCAGCGCCGCCCACCGCAACACCAGGTCCGGTTCGCCGTCCTCCAGCGCGATCGCCTGCCGCAGCACCTGCAGCGAATGCTGATAGACGTCCTTGTGCTGGTGGTGCTCGTCGATCTCCATCCGCATCGCCCCGACCTCGGGCAGCACCACCTCACCCATCCCGGTCTCCACCATCAGGTCGATCCCGGCCACCGGGTCGTCGCCCAGGATGAGTTTGTCCAGTTCGGCCTGCACCCGTTCCGGGCTGATCCGCGCCAGCTGCGGCGCCATCCGCTCGATCGCGGCCCGCACCCGCGGCGCCACCGTGAACCGCAGCTGCGACACGAACCGGGCCGCCCGCAGCATCCGCAGCGGGTCGTCGCCGAACGACACCTCCGGCTCGGCCGGGGTGTCGAGGGTGCGGGCCCGCAGATGCGCGAGGCCGCCCAGCGGGTCGTGGAACTCGCCGAACCCGCCCGGACTGTCCGGGGTGATGCGAACCGCCATCGCGTTCACGGTGAAATCACGGCGCACCAGGTCGTCGTCGAGCCGGTCGCCGAACCGCACCTCGGGATGGCGGGACACCTGGTCATAGCTGTCGGCGCGGAAGGTGGTGATCTCCAGGCGCAGGCCGCGCTTGGCCACCCCGACGGTGCCGAACTCGATGCCGGTGTCCCACATCGCCTCGGCCCACGGCCGCAGCATCTTCTGCATCTGCTCCGGCCGGGCGTCGGTGGTGAAGTCCAGATCGGTGCCCAGCCGGCCGAGCAGCGCGTCCCGCACGCTGCCGCCGACCAGATACAGCTCGTGGCCCGCGTCGGCGAACACCGTGCCGATATCGCGCAGCAGTTCGGCGTGCCGGTTCAGTGCGACGGCGGCACCGGCCAGCAGTTCGGCATCCTCGACAGCGTTGGGCACGTTCGATGAGCTTAATGGCTACGAGACGGCAACGACCGGCGAGTACGCCCGGGCGGCATCCGGGTGCCAGCTACTATCGCTTGGGTGTCGGAGGGCGAGTGGGCCAAACCTAGACGGCGCCGAGGTCGGCGCCGCGGCCGACGCGCGGCAGGTCCGCCCCGGCCGACCCCCGAACCGGACATTTCCGGCCGACACAATATCGCCGTCCCCGCCGAGGACGGGTGCGACACGACCGAAACCCGCCCCACCGAATTCCCGCCGAAACCGGGCGCGCATTCCCGCGCCAAGCCGGACCACAAGCCGGACGGGAAACCCGACCGGAAACCCCGGTCCCGGCCGCGGCGCGCCCCCAACCGGTTGCGCACCGTGCACGAGACGTCCGCCGGCGGGCTGGTCATCGACGGCCTCGACGGACCCAAGGAGAAGCAGGTCGCGGCGCTGATCGGCCGTCTCGACCGGCGCGGCAGGATGCTGTGGTCACTGCCGAAGGGCCACATCGAGATGGGTGAGACCGCCGAGCAGACCGCCATCCGCGAGGTGGCCGAGGAGACCGGCGTCCAGGGCGCCGTGCTGGCCGCCCTCGGCAGCATCGACTACTGGTTCGTCACCGAGGGCCGCCGCGTCCACAAGACGGTGCACCATTATCTGATGCGGTTCCTCGGCGGTGAACTGTCCGACGACGACGTCGAGGTGAGCGAGGTGGCCTGGGTGCCACTCAGCGAGCTGCCCACCCGGCTGGCCTACGCCGACGAACGCCGACTCGCCGAGGTCGCCGGGGAGTTGATCGACACCCTGCAGACCCACGGGCCGCAGGCCCTGCCGCCGCTGCCGCAGATGGCGCCGCGGCGGCGCCCCCAGACTCATTCGCGTACCCGTAGCAGCCGTCGCCGCGACGACAGCGCGGCCCACTCCCGGGGTGAGGGCCGCGAGCGCGGCGCGGCCAACTCCTCCGGCCGGCGGACGAACGGCTGCGGAAAAGGACCGTGATGGCCAGTCGAGCACGCGGCGCGTTGCTCCCCCGCCTCCTGGCCGTCCTCGCAGTGCTCGCAGTCGCGCTGATGACGGTCCCGGTCCAGCACGCCGCGGCCACCGAAGCCGGCTCCGGAACCTTCCTGCAGGTGCGCATCGACCGCATCACCCCCGATGTGCTGACCACCACCAGCGACGACGACGTCACGGTGGTGGCGACGGTGACCAACGTCGGGGACCGGCCGGTGCGCGACGTGGTGGCCCGGCTGGAACTCGCGCCGGCGGTGACCACCTCGGCGGGCCTGCGCACCAACCTCGGCGGCAACGTCGACCAGTACCTGCCGGTCGCCGACTTCATCGATGTGGCACCCGAACTCGACCGCGGTGAGGACATCACGTTCACGCTCAGCTATCCGCTGCGGTCCACGCAGGGTTCGGCGCTCAACATCACCGAGCCGGGCGTCTATCCGTTGATGGTGAACATCAACGGCACCCCCGACTACGGGGCGCCGGCCCGGCTCGACGACTCCCGGTTCCTGCTCCCGGTGCTCGGGGTGCCCGGCGACGGCGCCGATTCCGGTGCCGCGCTGAGTTCGGTGGTACCGCCGGACATTTCGGCCCCGGTGCGGTACACCGTGTTCTGGCCGCTGGCCGACAGGCCGCGGCTGGCCGCCGGCGCTCCCGGCGGCACCACCCCGGTCCGGTTGGTCGACGACGAACTCGCGGTGTCGCTGGCGCCGGGCGGCCGGTTGGACACGCTGCTGGCCGCGGTCGACTTCGCCACCCGCCCGGCCGTCGACTCCCGCGGCGACCTCAGCCGCACCCTGTGCCTGGCGGTCGACCCCGATCTGCTCATCACGGTCAACGCCATGACCGCCGGGTACGTCGTCAACGACGGGCCGGACATCGGGCTCGGAACCCCGGTGCGCCCCGGCAGCGGCACCGAGGCCGCGGTCACCTGGCTCGACCGGCTCCGAGAACTGGCGACCCGGATGTGTGTGGTGTCCACCGTGTTCGCGCAGACCGACCTGGACGCGCTGCACCGCGTCGGCGACCCCGGTCTGAGCACCATCGCCACCCGCGGCGCCGCCAACATCGTCGACCAGATCCTCGGCGTCGAATCCACCCGCGGCGCCACCCTGTTGGCGGACGGCCCGCTGACCGGCCCGGCCGTCGAGCTGCTCGCCCAGCAGGGTGACACCGTGGCGATCGCGGCCGCCGACACCCCGGCGCAGGACGCCGCCACCGGCCTGCCCGCCGACGCGGACCTCACCCCGGTGCGGTACCGGCCGCAGGTGGTGGCCGCACCGTTCGACCCCGCGGTGGGGGCCGCGCTCGCCGGGGCCGGCATCGACCCGACCACCCCGTCCTACCTGGATCCGTCGCTGCACATCCCGCTGGCCGGCGATTCCCAGGTGGCCCGCCGCCAATCGGCCCTCGGGGCGCTGCTGTGGCGCAGCCTGCGACCCGACACCACACCGCGCGATCAGATCCTGCTGCCGCCGCCCACCTGGAACCTGCACGCCGAGGACGCCCAGGCGATCCTGTCGGCGGTGGCCACCGCCATCCGGGCCGGGCTGGCCGAGCCGCGCCCGCTGCCCCAGCTGATCGCCGAGACCGCCGCGGTGCCCGCCGACACCGAACAGTCGCCGCCCGCGCAGGCGGGAAACCCCGACGCCCGGATCGACGACGCGATCACCGCCGGGATCGGCGCGGTGACCGGCCGGTTGTGGGGTCTGACCGCGGCGCTGACCACCGACCACCGCACCGGGTTGACCGGCACCGGCTACACCGCGCCGTTGCGCGAGGACATGCTGCGGGCGCTGAGCCAGGCGGTGCCGGTCGACGCCCGCAACGCGCTGGCCCGCCAGCGGCTCGACACCGTCGGCGCGACGGTGGACAACCTGTTCCGCGCGGTCACCGTCGTCAACCCGGGCGACTCCTACACCCTGGCCACCGAACGCAGCCCGCTGCCGCTGGCGCTGCGCAACGACCTCGCGGTGCCGATCCGGGTCCGGCTGCACGTCGACGCCCCGCCCGGCATGACGGTCACCGATCTCGGCGAGATCGAACTGCCGCCCGGCTATCTGCCGCTGCGCGTCCCGGTCGAGGTCCACTTCACCCAGCGGTTCGCCGTCGACGTGGCGCTGACCACCGCCGACGGCCTGCCCGTCGGCGAGCCGGTGCGGCTGTCGGTGCACTCCAACGCCTACGGCCAGGTGCTGTTCTTCATCACCCTGTCCGCCGGGGCGGTGCTGGTGTTCCTGGCCGGCCGGCGGTTGTGGCACCGGTTCCGCGGCCAGCCCGATCCGGCCGACCTGGACCGCCCGGACCCGCTGGAGGTCGCGCTGCACTACGACCCGGCCACCGACACCGCCGCACCCGACTCGGCTCCCGACGCGCCGGGCGACCCGGGTCGATCACGCAGCCGCACCGGGGCGGACACCGGCGCCGGGCTCGGTGGGGACACATGAGTCCGCCCACGACGGGGGCCGGCTCCCGGCCGCCCTCTCCGGGCCGGGTGCCGGGCACCGGACTGCCGCCCACCCCCGCCCCGCCGCCGCGCATCGCGCCACCGCAGCGCATCCGGCGTGGTCCCGCGCCCCGGCGGGCCGCCGGCCGGCCGGAACTGTCCGATGCCGCGGTGGTGTCGCGGTCCTGGGGGATGGCGATGGCCACCCTGGTCAGCCGGATCACCGGGTTCCTGCGGATCGTGTTGCTGGCCGCGATCCTGGGCGCCGCGCTGTCCAGCGCGTTCACCGTCGCCAATCAGCTGCCCAACCTGATCGCCGCGCTGGTGCTGGAGGCCACGTTCACCGCGATCTTCGTGCCGGTGCTGGCCCGCGCCGAACGCGACGACCCGGACGGCGGGACGGCGTTCATCCGCCGGCTGGTCACCCTGGCCACCACCCTGCTGCTGGTTACCACGTTGATCTCGGTGGCGGCCGCGCCCGCGCTCACCCGGCTGATGCTCGGCGGCGATCCGCAGGTCAACGAACCGCTCACCACCGCGTTCGCGTATCTGCTGCTGCCGCAGGTGCTGTTCTACGGCCTGTCGTCGGTGTTCATGGCGATCCTCAACACCCGCAACGTGTTCGGGCCGCCGGCCTGGGCGCCGGTCGTCAACAACGTGGTCGCGATCGCGACGCTCGGCCTGTATCTGCTGGTGCCCGGCGAACTGTCGGTCGACCCGGTCGAGATGGGCAACGCCAAACTGCTGGTGCTGGGCATCGGCACCACGCTGGGTGTGGTCGCCCAGTGCGGCGTGCTGGTGGTGGCGATCCGCAGGGAGCGGATCAGCCTGCGGCCGCTGTGGGGCATCGACGACCGGCTGAAACGGTTCGGCACGATGGCCGCGGCGATGGTGCTCTACGTGCTGATCAGCCAGATCGGCCTGGTCGTCGGCAACCAGATCGCCAGCGGCGCGGCGGCGTCCGGTCCGGCCATCTACAACTACACCTGGCTGGTGCTGATGCTGCCGTTCGGCATGATCGGCGTCACCGTGCTGACCGTGGTGATGCCGCGGTTGAGCCGCAACGCCGCGGCCGAGGACGTCCCCGCCGTGCTGCGGGATTTCGCGCTTGCCATCCGGCTGACCATGGTGACGCTGATCCCGATCGTCGCGGTGATGACCGTCGGCGGACCCGCGATCGGTACCGCGCTGTTCGCCTACGGCAACTTCGGCTCGGTCGACGCCGGCTATCTGGGGATGGCGATCACGCTGTCGGCGTTCACCCTGATCCCCTATGCGTTGGTGTTGCTGCAGCTGCGGGTCTTCTACGCCCGGGAGAGACCGTGGACCCCGATCATCGTGATCGTGGTGATCACCGCGGTCAAGATCGCCGCGTCGGTGGCCGCACCCCATCTGACCAGTGATCCGGACCTGGTGGCGGGCTATCTGGGCCTGGCCAACGGGCTCGGGTTCGCCGCCGGCGCGGTGGTCGGCCACCTGCTGCTGCGGGCCCATCTGGACCCGCCCGGCGGGCGGTTGCTGGAGCCGGCCGTGGTGCGGACCGTGCTCGTGACCATCGCGGCCTCGCTGACCGCGGCACTGATCGGGCAGATAGCCGATCAACTGCTCGGGCTGGAGCAGCTCACCGCAAACGGCGGCGGGGCCGGTTCGCTGCTTCGGCTGCTGGTGCTCGGGTTGATCATGGCGCCGGTCATCGCGGCGTTCCTGTGGTTCGCCAGGGTGCCCGAGGCCGAGGCCGCGGTGGCTGCGGTGCGACGCCGATTCGGCAAAACACCGGCGAGCGGACCTGCGCCGGTGACCGCCGCTGCACCGGCGCCGACAGCCAACCCGGCGGCGACTACCGCGGACGAATCCCGGCCCGGAGCGCGTTTCCCGTACCCTGAGCAGAGGACTTCCGATCCGACGCGGCGGACCGGTGCGCCGGCCCCGGCCGCACAAGGAACTCCGGCAACCGCGGCCGGAGCGGGAATGCGGAAAGGACCAGCGGTGACTGACGACCCCGCAACCGGCGCCGCGCCAACGCCTGACCGGACCACCACGACCAGACTGCCCCGGCCCTCGGCCGCCGAGTCGAGCCGGCGCGCCTCGCCGGCGGGCGAGGCGCGCCCGTCGGCCGACGACTTCGAGCCTGATGTGCTGGAAGCGGACGGGGGTGGTGCGCACCCGGCCGATGGGCCCCCGGAGGTCGCCGGTGCCACGGAGTCCGTCGACAGGAGGGCCATCGACAGGAGGGCCATCGACACCGGCACCGCGGCGACCACCGAGACGGCCCGCCCGGTGATGTCGGGGCGTCCGCCGGCCGACTACGGCGGTGACCCCAGCCGCGAACCGCTGGCATTCGACTATCCGCGGGAACCGGCGATCGAGGCCGCGACCGCCGAAGAGGATGTCCACCTGATCCCGGGTGCCACCGTCGGCGGCGGCCGCTACCGGCTGCTGGTGTTCCACGGCGGGCCGGAGCACCTGCAGTTCTGGCAGGCGCTGGACACCGCCCTGGACCGGCAGGTGGCACTGACGTTCGTCGACCCGGACGCCATGCTGCCCGACGAGCAGGTGCAGCAGATCCTGTCCCGCACCCTCAAACTCAGCCGCCTCAACATGCCCGGCATCGCCCGGGTGCTCGATGTGCTCAACACCGGATCCGGCGGGCTGATCGTCTCGGAGTGGATCCGCGGCGGTTCGCTGGCCGAGGTCGCCGACACCTCACCGTCCCCCATCGGCGGGGCCCGGGCGATTCAGTCGCTGGCGGCGGCGGCCGAGGCCGCCCACCGCGACGGGGTCGCGCTGTCGATCGACCATCCGGCGCGGGTGCGGGTGAGCATCGAGGGCGATGTGGCGCTGGCGTTTCCGGCCACCATGCCCGACGCCGAACCCGAGGACGACATCCGCGGCATCGGCGCGGCGTTGTACGCGCTGCTGATCAACCGCTGGCCGCTGCCGGAGAGCGGATCCCCCAGCGGGCTGGCGCCGGCGGCCCGCGACGCCGCCGGAGAGGCCGTGGAACCGCGGACCGTCGACCGCGACATCCCGTTCCAGATCTCCGCCGCCGCGGCCCGCGCGGTGCAGGAGGGCGGCGGGATCCGCAGCGCCCCTACGCTGTTGAACCTGTTACAACAGGCCACCGCGGTGGCCGACCGCACCGAGGTGATCACCACCGTCGACGAGGGTGACGAACTGCCGCCGCCCACCCGGTTCCACGACGCGCCCGACGAGGACCCGGAAGTTCAGGCCCGCCGGCGCAAGGCCCTGCTGATCGGGGTCGGAGTCGGCGCGGCGATCATCATCCTCGCGCTGGTGGTGCTCGGTTCGATCCTGTCCCGGATCTTCGGGGACGTCGGCGGCAACCTCAACCGGGAGAGCCTGGGTCTGGGCGGCACCACCCCGACCGCATCGGCCACCCGGGAATCCGGGCCGCCCGGCGAGGTGATCAAACCGGTGCGCGCCACCGTGTTCTCCCCGATGGGCGGGGCGGACTCACCGGGTCAGGCCGGACTGGCCATCGACGGCGATCCGTCGACGGCGTGGCCCACCGACACCTACACCGACCCGGTGCCGTTCCCGAACTTCAAGAACGGGGTCGGGCTGATGCTCGACCTGCCCGAGGAGACCGAGGTCGGATCGGTGACCGTCCGACTCAACAGCACCGGCACCGAGATCCAGATCCGGTCGGCGGACAGCGCCAATCCGTCGTCGCTGGAGGACACCACGGCGCTGACGCAGCCCACCCGGATGCGGCCGGGCAGCAACACCATCGAGATCGACAATCCCAGGGCGACGGAGCATCTGCTGGTGTGGATCTCCACGCTCGGTCAGGTCGACGGCGAGAACCGCACCGACATCGCCGAGATCACCCTGCGCGCCCCCGGTGAGTGAGCGTCCCTGACCCGGGTGGCCGCACCCACACCCGAGTAATCCACAGCCCGGTTATCCACAGCCCGCACCGGCGCTGACCACGCCATACCCGGGTGCCGGCAAACAAGTGCCGGGGACGGGCGCCGGCACCGCTTACGGTTCGGCTGTGAAGAGTTTCGGGGACGATCGCCGGTCGCGGACCGACGCGGAGCTGCTGGCCGCACATGTCGACGGTGACCGCTATGCCTTCGAGGAGCTGTTCCACCGCCACCACCGGCAGCTGTACCGGCTGGCCCGGCTCACCAGCCGCCACCCCGAGGACGCCGCCGACGCCCTGCAGGAGGCGATGCTGTCGGCCCACCGCAGCGCGCCGGCGTTCCGGTACGACTCGGCGGTGAGCAGCTGGCTGCACCGCATCGTCGTCAACTCGTGTCTGGATCGATTGCGGCGCAACAAGTCCCGACCCACCGCGGCATTGCGTGACGACGTCGCGGCGACCGGTGATCCGACCGCGGCGGTGGACACCGCGATCGTGGTGCAGCGCGCGCTGATGACCCTGCCGGTCGAGCAACGCGCCGCGGTGGTGGCGGTGGACATGCAGGGGTACTCGGTGGCCGAGACCGCCCGCCTGCTCGGCGTGGCCGAGGGCACCGTCAAGAGCCGGTGTTCACGGGCGCGTGCGAAGCTGGCCGGCGTGCTGAGGCATCTCGACAGCCGATCACCGGTCGGAGCCCGCAGCCGGCAGTAGCGTTCGACCCAGTAGCGTCTGCACTCGGGCCCCTGCACACCGACCGGTGGGAGCGAGATGGACAGCGACGACGACGCTCGGCGCCGGTCTGCCGGTCCGGACCGGCCCGCGCCATCGGACGGTGGCGCGTTCGAGCCGGAACGTCCCGAGACCCCCGGTGCCCTCGACCCCGAGGCCACCGACCGGGTGCGCGCCGAGCTCGCCCGCCTGGCCACCGACACCGACTCGGCCCCACAGGTGCCGGCCGCGGTGACCGCGCGGATCGGCGCGGCTCTGCGGGCCGCTCCCCCACCCACCGGGGACCGGTCCGGCAGGCCCGGTCCGGCGCACGCGGTGCGCTCCCCGTTGCCACCGCTGCGGCGCGTCACCCTCGTGGTGGGCGTGACCGCGGCGCTGCTGGCCGCCGGGCTGGGCGCCGTCATGCTGCTCGCACGGCCCGGTACACCGGCACCGGGCCCCGCGGCGTCCCCGGAACTCACCGCCAACCGCATCACCGCCACCACGGCCCGCCCCCCGATCGGGGTGCCGGACGACGAACTGCGCGAACTGCTGACCGTGCCGCCCCGGCTGGGGCCGCTGGCCGAGCCAGATCGGCGCACCGGATGCCTGCGGGCGCTGGGTTACACCGACCCCGACGCACTGCTCGGCGCCCGGCCGCACTCCGTCGACGGGGATCCCGGCGTGCTGCTGCTGCTTCCCGGCACCACCGCCGGGCTGATCGTCGCCGTGGTGGTCGCGCCCGACTGCGGGCCGGACGGCCCGGCGATCCGCACCGAACGACACGTATTCCAGCGGTGACACCGGGGCCCGCGGGATCTGCCGGGCACATGTGATGTGCGTGTGACGATGTGCGTGTGACGTAGCCGCCGCCCACCGCCGGGAACAGTGCCGCTTAGGCTGGTGTTGAAAACCGGTGCCAGCCGCAGCGCAGAAAGGCCCATATGTCCGACCAGACCATCCACGACGTGATCATCATCGGGTCCGGCCCCGCGGGGTACACCGCGGCGATCTACACCGCCCGGGCCCAGTTGAAGCCGCTCGTCTTCGAGGGCACCCAGTTCGGGGGCGCACTGATGACCACCACCGAAGTGGAGAACTATCCCGGTTTCCGCGACGGCATCATGGGCCCGGAACTGATGGACCAGATGCGCGAACAGGCGCTGCGCTTCGGTGCCGATCTGCGGATGGAAGACGTCGAGGCGGTATCGCTGCAGGGCCCGGTCAAGACCGTGACCGTCGGCGACGAGACCCACCGCGCCCGCGCGGTGATCCTGGCCATGGGCGCCGCCGCCCGCCATCTCGGGGTCCCCGGCGAGGAAGAACTCATCGGCATGGGGGTCAGCACCTGCGCCACCTGTGACGGGTTCTTCTTCCGCGATCAGGACATCATCGTGGTCGGCGGTGGCGACTCGGCGATGGAAGAGGCCCTCTTCTTGACCAAGTTCGCCCGCAAGGTCACCCTGATCCACCGCCGCGACGAGTTCCGCGCCTCGCGCATCATGCTGGAACGCGCCCGCGCCAACGAGAAGATCACCTTCGTCACCAACACCCAGGTCACCGCGATCGAGGGCGATCCGAAGGTGACCGGCGTGCGGTTGCGGAACACCGTCACCGGCGAGGAATCCCACATGGCGGTCACCGGCGTGTTCGTGGCGATCGGCCACGACCCGCGCTCCGAACTGGTGCGCGGCCAGCTGGATCTGGACGACGACGGGTATGTGCTGGTCAAGGGCCGCACCACCGCCACCTCCGTGGAGGGGGTGTTCGCCGCCGGCGACCTGGTCGACCGCACGTACCGACAGGCGATCACCGCGGCCGGCTCCGGCTGCGCGGCGGCCATCGACGCCGAACGGTGGTTGGCTGAGCAACCCCGCACCCCCAGCACCGAGGACACCGATCTGATAGGAGCACCCCGATGAGTGGCACCGTCACCGTCACCGACAGCACCTTCAAGACCGACGTATTGGACAGCGACACACCGGTTCTGGTGGATTTCTGGGCCGACTGGTGCGGTCCGTGCAAGATGGTGGCGCCGGTGCTGGAGGAGATCGCCAACGAGAAGTCCGGCACGCTGAAGGTCGCCAAGCTCGACGTGGATGCCAACCCGGAGGCCGCCCGGGATTTCCAGGTGGTCTCGATCCCGACGATGATTCTGTTCAAGGGCGGCACACCGGTGAAGCGGATCGTCGGAGCGAAGGGCAAGGCGGCCTTGCTGCGCGAAATCGAGGACGCTCTCTGACCGGCTGACCCGGCCCACCGGGCCTGCGGTTTTCGGTATTTCGAATGTGGTCTGCGACAATGGCCCGGTAGTGCCCCAGTAGTTCATGCCCCAGTAGTTCACATATGGCCACCAGCCTCTCCGACGCTGGTGGCCATATCCGAAAGGCCAGCGTGGAGGCGTTATGTCGAGTCTGCGTCGCGGTGATCGCGGAAGTGCGGTCGCCGAGATCCGCGCGGCGCTGGCGGGCCTGGGCCTGATCGACAATCCCGACGACGATCTGAGCACCGGCCGCCACGTGGTGCCGGATTACTTCGACGACGAACTCGACCAGGCGGTGCGCGCCTTCCAGCAGCAGCGCGGCCTGCTGGTGGACGGAGTGGTCGGCGAAGCGACGTACCGGGCCCTGAAAGAGGCGTCGTACCGGTTGGGGGCCCGTACCCTGTCGCACCAGTTCGGCGCCCCGATGTACGGCGACGACGTCGCGACCCTGCAGCTGCGGTTGCAGGAACTCGGGTTCTACACCGGACTGGTGGACGGGCATTTCGGCCTGCAGACGCACAACGCCCTGATGTCCTACCAGCGGGAGTACGGGCTCTACCCGGACGGCATTTGCGGCCCGGAAACCTTGCGCTCGTTGTATTTTCTCGGTTCCCGGGTCACCGGCGGATCCCCGCACGCCATCCGCGAGGAGGAGATGGTGCGCCGGTCCGGCCCGAGGTTGTCCGGTAAACGGATCATCATCGACCCCGGGCTGGGTGGCTCCGAGCGGGGCCTGATCATGTCCACCCCGCGCGGTCCGATCAGCGAGGCAGACATCCTGTGGGACTTGGCAAGTCGGCTGGAAGGCCGGATGACGGCGATCGGGATGGAGACATCGCTGTCGCGTTCCGCCCACCACTGCCCCACCGACGCGGAACGGGCCGCCACCGCCAACACCGTCGGCGCCGACCTGATGATCAGCCTGCGCTGCGCCATGCACAAATCACCGGCCGCGCACGGGGTGGCGTCGTTCCACTTCGGCAACGCGCACGGATCGGTGTCCACGATCGGCCGGAACCTGGCGGACTTCATTCAGCGGGAGATCGTGGCCCGCACCGGATTACAGGACTGCCGCACACACGGCCGCACCTGGGATCTGTTGCGGCTGACCAGGATGCCCACCGTCCAGGTCGACATCGGCTATCTGACCAACCCGGGTGACCGCGCGCTGTTGACCGACCCGCAGATCCGCGATGCGATCGCCGAAGGCATTCTCGCCGCGGTCAAACGGCTCTATCTGCTCGGTAAGAACGACCGTCCGACCGGTACGTTCACCTTCGCCGAACTGCTGGCCCACGAGCTGTCGGTGGAACAGTCCGGCCGCATGCACTCCAACTGACACCGGATCTCACCGGGTGTTCCCGGTGGCGCGTCAGATCACGCGACCGACGCCGGCGCCCACCGGCGCCTCGATCCGCACCTCGGCGAGCAGCCGCTCCAGCGCCGCTTCGACATCGGCCTTCCAACCGAGTCCCTGTTCGAGTTCCAGCCGCAGTCTCGGGAAGTAGCGGTGTGGGGTGACCACCTCGAAACCCACCTCCTCGAGCACATCGGCGGCGATCACGCAGCGGCCGGCGGAGCAGTCGCCCAGCGTCTGCATCACCCTGGTCAGTCCCGCGGGTACCCGGTTCGGGTCGGACAGTTCGCCGACCTCGGCGGTACGGCCGAACGCCTCGAGCGCCCGCACACCACGCCGGACCAGATCACCGACGACCGCCGCCAGCAGATCCCGCGGCGTCGCATCGTGATCCGGCCCCTCCTCCACCCCGACCGCGGTGAGCAGGACCGCATCGGCGCTGACCGGCCCGGTGGGGAACAACCGTGCCCTGGGCACCACTGCTGGTGGTGCGTAGAACGCGTACCCGAAACAGTGCTCATCATGCGTATCGTTCTCAGCGTCCCGGTCCATCCGATCCACACCGTCACCGGTGGGCCGCCCGGGCCGCCGCGAGCGGGAGCGCAGGGCCAGCTGGCCGCATGAGCCCCACTCCAGCATCACCATGGACAACCAGGCTTCCTTCTCGAACTCCGGGTCGGCCAGGTGATCACCGCCGCGCATGGTGGACGGGTCGACCTCCCAGAACACGCAGCGCCGCGCATGCTTGGGCAACTGGTCGAAAGCCTCCAGCCGCAGCGGTGCGATACGTGTGGACACTAGATTTCCCCGATATCGCGGGGCGCGGCGGCGCGCAGACCGACTTCTGATCGAATCTCCTTGATACACAGGAGATTCGGCGGTTCAGCCGGCCTCGCGGCGCCGGGCGGTGCGGTGAGTGTCACTGTGACGTAATTATCCGGTGTCCCAGGTCAGTCTTGTGCCGGGGTCATCAACTCGACCAGCCGCTGTAGATCGTCGACGGACCCGAATTCGACGACGATCTTGCCCTTGCGTTTGCCGAGGCTGACCGTGACCCGGGTGTCGAACGCGTTGGACAACCGTTCGGCGACATCCTGTAGGCCCGGCATCTGGATCGGCTTGCGGCGCGGCGCCGGCGGTGTCGTCGGACCGTTGCGGTTGGCGAGGGTGACGGCCTCCTCGGTGGCCCGCACCGACAACCCTTCCGCCACTATCCGGGCGGCGAGTTCCTCCTGCTGTTCCGGACCACCCTCCAACGCCAGCAGCGCCCGCGCATGCCCGGCGGACAGCACACCGGCGGCGACCCGCCGCTGCACCGCAACGGGCAGGCGCAGCAACCGGATCGTGTTGGTGATGACCGGACGCGAACGCCCGATCCGCGCGGCGAGTTCGTCGTGTGTCACGTTGAACTCGTCGAGCAACTGCTGGTACGCCGCTGCCTCCTCGAGCGGGTTCAGTTGCACCCGGTGGATGTTCTCCAACAGGGCGTCGCGCAGCATGCCGTCATCGGCGGTCTCCCGGACGATGGCCGGGATGGTCTCCAGCCCGGCCTCACGGGCCGCCCGCCACCGCCGCTCCCCCATCACGATCTGATAGCGGACGGGACTGTCCGCCGGGGGGTCCGGCAGCGGTCGCACCACGATCGGCTGCATCAGTCCGAACTCGCGGATCGAATGGACCAGTTCGGCCAACGCTTCTTCGTCGAACACCTGCCGCGGCTGCCGCGGATTCGGTTCGATCGCCACCGGGTCGATCTCGCGGTACACCGCGCCGACGGAGTCCTGTTGCGGCTCCTGTGCGCCGCCCCCGATGACGACATCCGCCGCGGCAGACCCCATCCGTGGGCTCGTCGGATCCCCGCTGCCGTCGGGTCCGGTGGGAATGAGGGCGGCGAGACCGCGGCCGAGGCCGCTCCGTTTCCGAGTCGGTTGCGTCATGCGTGATCCTTCGAATTCGGTTGACCAGTCCCGGGTTGCTGTGCCTGCCGACCCTGCTGCAGGCCGCGTTCGGCGATCTCCCGGCTGGCGTCGAGATAGCTCATCGCCCCGCGGGAGCCCGCGTCGTAATCGAGAATCGTCATGCCGTAGCCGGGTGCCTCGGACACCTTCACGCTGCGGGGAATCACCGTCCGGAGCACCTTGTCACCGAAATGGGCCCGCACGTCGGCGGCGACCTGATCGGCCAGTTTCGTGCGGCCGTCGTACATGGTCAGCAGCACGGTGGTGACTTCCAGTTCGGGATTCAGATGCGCCTTGACCATCTGGATGTTCCGGAGCAACTGCCCCACCCCCTCCAGCGCGTAATACTCGCACTGGATCGGGATCAGCACCTCCGGCGCCGCCACCAACGCGTTGATGGTGAGCAGACCGAGCGACGGTGGGCAGTCGATGAAGACGTAATCGAAGTCGTAGTTCTTCAACTCGGCCAGCGCACCGCGCAGCCGGCCCTCGCGCGCGACCATGCTCACCAACTCGATCTCGGCACCGGCGAGGTCGATGGTGGCCGGTACACAGTAGAGCCGTTCGTTGTGGGGGCTACGCTGCAGCGCGGTCTCCAGCTCGATCTCGCCGATCAACACCTCATAGGACGACGGTGTCCCCGGACGGTGTTCGATGCCGAGCGCGGTGCTGGCATTGCCCTGCGGATCGAGATCGATCACCAGGGTCTTGAGGCCCTGGAGGGCGAGCGCCGCCGCGACGTTCACCGCGGTCGTGGTCTTACCGACCCCGCCCTTCTGGTTCGCGATGGTGAACACCCGCTGGCGGGCCGGTCGGGGCAGCTGACCGTGCCGGGCCGAATGCAGCAACCGCACGGCACGTTCCGCCTCCGCGCCGATCGGGGTGTCCACGGTGTCGGCTGCCCACGCGTCGGCCGCGGCGGGCCCGGGGCGCACCGCTGCGGCGACCGGCGCAGCCGGTGGGCCCACGGGCGCGGCCGGCGGGGCGGCGGTATTCCGTCCGGGATGGACGGTGACTGCGGGCGGCCGTGTTTCACGTGAAACATCGGCCCTGTGCGGGGGGTTGGTTTCACGTGAAACAACGCCGGGCGTTCCACCCTCCGGTGGACGACTCGGCATCGCTCCCTGCTCCGGCCTCACACTCATCCCCTTCTCCTGCCCGATCGTGTCGGCGGATCTCCGCCCTGCTTCGCGGCCGCGCGGCGAGCGACCACCACCGTCGCGGGAGGATCTAATAAGTCCGCGCCACATCTCACCACCCTGACATCCACCGCTTTCAACCGGTTCAGTACACGCCGATGTTCATCGACCTCCGCCTCCGCGCGGGCGCCCTTGATCGCGAGCATGTGGCCGCCCGGCTTCAGCAACGGCAGGCTCCACCGGGCGAGCTTGTCCAGCGGGGCGACCGCCCGCGAGGTCACCGCGTCCATCTCCCCCACTTCTCGGCGTACGGCCGGATCCTCGGCCCGGCCCCGCACCACCCGGACCTCCAGGTCGAGCTCCGCCACCACCTCGTGGAGGAATTCGCTTCGGCGCAGCATCGGTTCGACGAGGGTGATACTGAGGTCCGGACGGGCCAGAGCCAACGGTATCCCCGGAAGGCCGGCGCCACTACCGATATCGGCGACTCGCTCACCGGGCTCGATCAGCTCGCTGATCACCGCACTGTTGAGGACGTGCCGATCCCAGATCCGGTCCACTTCGCGCGGACCCAACAACCCACGCTCCACACCCGCTCCGGCCAGGATGGCCGCGTACCGCTGCGCCCGGTCCAGCGCCGGGCCGAAGATCGTCGCCGCCGCCGGAGGCGGGGCCGCCACCGCACCGTGTTTCACGTGAAACATCCTCCGCGATCGTCCGCGGCCCAGCAGCCGACGAAACTACATAGATGTGATTCGCTACTCCGGCAGCACGACCACACGGCGTGACGGTTCGACGCCCTCGCTCTCACTGCGGACCCCGGGGATCGCCGCGACCGCGTCGTGGACGATCTTCCGCTCGAACGGCGTCATCGGGGCGAGCACCTCCCGCTCGCCGGTCTCGAGCACTCGCCGCGCCACCTTCTCCCCCTCGGCGGCCAACTCCTCCCGACGCCTGCGGCGCCACCCGGCGATGTCGAGCATCAACCGGCTGCGTTCGCCGGTCTTCTGATGGACAGCCAGCCGGGTCAGTTCCTGCAACGCATCGAGCACCTCGCCGCGGCGCCCGACCAACTTGGTGAGATCCTTACCGCCGTCGATGCTGACCACCGCGCGGTCACCCTCGACGTCCAGATCGATGTCGCCGTCGAAATCGAGCAGGTCCAAGAGCTCCTCGAGATAATCTCCCGCGTATTCGCCCTCGGCGACCAACCGCTCTTCGAGATCGTCATCCACCGCATCGCTGCGCTGGGGGGTCTCGGCTTCCGTCATTTCTGATCTCCCTCGGTCAGACGTCGCGGCCGACTGCGCGGTGCCCTGTGCCCGCGCGTCCGGCCGACGGTGTCAACGCTTCTTCTTCTTCTTCTTGGGTCGCGATCCGGACCGGGCTCCCGGCCGCGGCGTCCCGCCCGGTTTCGGTGCGCGCCCCGCTCCACCCGATCCTTTGGTCTTCGGCGTCGGCCTCGTGTCCGATCCCGTCTCCGCGGTGTCCGCTTCGCCCCCGGGGGCGGCCGCCGCGGTGGCACTCTCAGCCGACGCTCCCGACGCCCCGCCGGCCTTGCGGGCCCGGCTGGGTTTGGCTCCCGGCGCCGGGGCGTTCGCCGCCCGCCGCGCCAGCGCCTCTTCCTTTTTGGCCTGTTCTTCCTTCTCGATCATCCCGAACACGTAGTGCTGCTGACCGAAGGTCCAGATGTTGTTGGCGAACCAGTAGATGATGATCGCGATCGGCAGGAACGGCCCGCCCACCACGACGCCGAGCGGGAACACGTACAACGCCAGCTTGTTCATGATCGCGGTCTGCGGGTTCGCGGCGGCCTCCGGGCTCTGCCGGGCCACCGACGCGCGGCTGTTGAAGTAGGTGGCGATACCGGCCGCGAGCATCAGTGGCACACCCACCGCGATGACCGCGGTGCGGTCGAACACCGTGAACGCCTCCAGACCCGAGGTCTGCGTCATCCACGCGCCGATCGGCGCCCCGAAGAGGTTGGCGTCCAGGAAGTGGCCTACGTCCTCGGCGCTGAAGAAGTAGTTCGGCAGCGTCCGGTTCACCTCCGGATCGAGGTGCTGGGCGCCGATCCCGAATCCACCGGTGCGGTTGAACGACCGCAACACGTGGAACAGCCCGATGAACACCGGGATCTGGGCCAGCATCGGCAGACAGCCCAGGATCGGGTTGAACCCGTGTTCCTTCTGCAGCTTCTGCATCTCCAGCGCCATGCGCTGGCGGTCCTTGCCGTACTTCTTCTGCAGCGCCTTGATCTGAGGTTGCAGTTCCTGCATCTGCCGGGTGGTCCGGATCTGCCGGACGAACGGCTTGTAGAGGATCGCCCGCAGGGTGAACACCAGGAACATCACCGACAGGGTCCACGCGAAGAAGTTCGACGGCCCCAACAGGAAGGCGAAGACCTTGTACCAGATCCACATGATGCCCGACACCGGGTAGTAGATGATGTCGAGGCTGAACCAGTTAAACACGCACCTTGCTCCTGACACGGTCGGCGGTCGCGGTCGTTCCCGCGTCGCGCCGAACCTCGCGACGCTCGGGGATCGGATCCCATCCTCCCCGATGCCATGGACCACACTTCAACAGGCGCACCACCGTCAACCCGATCCCGCGCAGCAGCCCGTACTCGGTCAGGGCATCGACCGCGTACTGGCTGCACGTCGGGGTGAAGCGGCAGGTGGGTAGCCGCAACGGGGAGATGGTGTGCTGATACAGCCGGATGAGAAAGATTAGGGCCCGTGCCGATGCGGACCCCGCCGCGCGAAGAGTCTTCACCGCCGTGCTCGGCCTTCGGAGCGCACCCGCTTCAGAGCAGCTCGCAGCTGACGTTCCAGCCGGGCCGAATCGGCGTCCCGGCTGCGCGGCAACGCGCGGATGACGATCCGGTCCGCGGGGTCGAGATCGTCGATCAGGGACGCGGCCACATGCCGCAGCCGCCGGGACACCCGGTGCCGCTGCACCGCGTTCCCGACCGCCTTGGAGACGATCAATCCGATCTTCGGTGCGCCGTCGAAGGCGTCTTCACTCACCCGCAGAGCATGCACCACGAGGTCGGGCTGCGCAGCACGCACCCCGCGACTCACCGTGGCACCGAAATCCTTCGATCGCGTCATCCGGTACCGCGCCGGCAGCACCGCGCTCGATCCCGCGTCGGATCACGCGGTCAGCGCACGCCGGCCCTTACGGCGACGGTTCGACACGATCGCCCGCCCGGCCCGCGTCCGCATCCGCAGCCGGAACCCGTGGACCCGCGCGCGTCGCCGGTTGTTCGGTTGAAAGGTCCGCTTGCCCTTAGCCACGGCTGTCTCTCCTCGTCGTGTGGCGCATCACGCACCCGACGGCGGGAAAGGAGCCGTGAGAACGCGATGTGCCGCTGATAAGCTCGTCCACCTCGCTTGCCGGCGCGGTCTCCAGCAACTGGGTCGCAGCCGGGTCACCTCTTACGGGCGACTGTTCGAGGGTACTGACGACTTTACCTCGGGTCAAACCTGCCCCGACCCGCGTAAACGCACGACAACCGGCCGGCCCCCGACCGTGTTAGATGGGTTGTCAAGTATCCCTGTCGGAATGTTGCAGAACGGTTGGCACTCGGAGAGAAAACTGTTAGCTTCTGGCAAGGCCGTTTCGTTACGAGGCGGCGTAGACAACCAAGCGAGAACGTCGACCAAGCGCGAACCCGTTCCGGATTCGCCGCAACGTTGCGCTCCGATGGCGATATCCTCGCCGGCAGACATGAGGCACGACGGCAGCTGTCGTTGTCCACAGCCTGTGGATAACTATGTGGACAGTTGGTCACGGCCTCGTCTGGTCATCTCTGGACCAGCCTTGAAGGGGGTGGCAGTCGTTGACAGCTGACCCCGACGCACCATTCGTGGCCGTCTGGAACAGCGTCGTCGCCGAACTCAACGGTGAACTCGACAGCCCCGACTCCGGTGGTGATCCGAACCGGCAGCCGCTGACGCCGCAGCAGCGCGCCTGGCTGAAGCTCGTCGAACCCCTCGTGATCACCGAGGGGTTCGCGTTACTGTCGGTCCCCACCCCGTTCGTCCAGAACGAGATCGAACGCCATCTGCGTGAACCGATCATCAACGCGCTCAGCCGCCGACTCGGCCAGCGCGTAGAACTCGGGGTGCGCATCGCCACCCCGCCGCCCCAGCCGGCCGACGACCCGCTGGTCGACACCGCGCACCCACAGGTCACCGTCGAACCCCGGGGCGGCTCCCGGGTCGACCCGGACGACGTCGACGAGGACCGCGAAGCCCGGGCCAGCGCGGAGGCCGGGTGGCCCGGCCGCTACTTCGGCGACCGTCCGTCCAGCAGCACCGACGGTGACGCCAACGGCGCCACCCTGAACCGGCGCTACACCTTCGAGACGTTCGTCATCGGCGCGTCGAACCGGTTCGCTCACGCGGCGACGCTGGCGATTGCCGAGGCGCCCGCGCGGGCCTACAACCCGTTGTTCATCTGGGGTGAGTCCGGCCTCGGGAAGACGCATCTGCTGCACGCCGCCGGCAACTACGCGCAGCGGCTGTTCCCGGGGATGCGGGTGAAGTACGTCTCCACCGAGGAGTTCACCAATGACTTCATCAACTCGCTGCGCGACGACCGCAAGGCGTCGTTCAAACGGAGTTACCGCGACATCGACATCCTGCTCATCGACGACATCCAGTTCATCGAGGGCAAGGAAGGCATCCAGGAAGAGTTCTTCCACACCTTCAACACGCTGCACAACGCGAACAAGCAGATCGTCATCTCCTCGGACCGCCCGCCCAAACAGCTGGCCACGCTGGAGGACCGGCTGCGCACCCGGTTCGAGTGGGGGCTGATCACCGATGTGCAGCCGCCGGAGCTGGAGACCCGGATCGCGATCCTGCGCAAGAAGGCGCAGATGGACCGGCTCGACGTGCCAGACGATGTGCTCGAGCTGATCGCCAGCGCGATCGAGCGCAACATCCGCGAGCTGGAGGGCGCGCTGATCCGGGTGACGGCGTTCGCGTCGCTCAACAAGACACCGATCGACCGGTCGCTGGCGGAGATCGTGCTGCGCGATCTCATCTCCGATGCCAGCACGATGCAGATCAGTGCCGCGGCCATCATGGCGGCCACCGCCGAGTACTTCGGCACCACCGTGGAGGAGTTGCGCGGCCCGGGCAAGACCCGCGCGTTGGCGCAGTCCCGCCAGATCGCCATGTATCTGTGCCGCGAGCTCACCGATCTGTCCCTGCCCCGGATCGGGCAGGCCTTCGACCGGGACCACACCACCGTGATGTACGCGGAGAAGAAGATCCGCGCCGAAATGGCCGAACGCCGTGAGGTCTTCGACCACGTGAAGGAACTCACCACCCGCATCCGCCAGCGCGCCAAGCGCTGACATCCGGTCACCGACCACGCCGGACGCGGTCCCCGCCGGCCCTGGCGGCCCGCCGGCTGCCAGCCCTGCCCTTGGGCCGGTGTGCGCCTGTCCGCCCGCCCGCACATCGGGCCCGGTGCGCTGCCGCAACTGGTTCTCCCGGCTCTCCGGTGCCTGCCGGCCGTGCCGTCACCGGGTCGCGGCGGCGCCCGGGCGGCCGGAACGGCCGGAAAACTTTCGTCACACCGGTGCCTTCTGTCACATCCCAAGCTGTGGATAGGCCTGTGTACAACTTGGGATCAACCGCGGGAGAAATGCCCAGCCGATCCACATCGGCGCCGCCGTCCACAACCCCCCACCGGCATGCCCATAGCCCTTCCCCAACTCACACACAAGCCGACACGCCGAACATGCAGCGGGGATTGCGGTTCATCCACAGAATTCACAGCCCCTAATACTGTGGCTCATATATCTACCTGGATTCTCCTCAGAACACAGGCGCTGGGGATGAGTGCTTCCACAGGCCTCCGTGCAGGCCCGATATCCTGCGAAAGCACCGGTTGTCGGCCCGTTCGATTAGCTTTCAGATTCGGACGGAAAGCTCTACGGTGGTTCTGCGATTGCCGTCACCGCCCGGCCCCGCGCGCCGCGCGCAGCCCGGCCGGCTGTGGCCCGGAAGTCGCATTTGAGCGTGTTTGTGATGTTGATCGAAGGGACACGAGAACGTGGCGACGACGACGGTTGGTCTCACCGATCTGAAGGTGCGCCTGGTGCGGGACGACTTCGCCGACGCAGTCGCGTGGGTGGCGCGCAGCCTGCCCAGCCGACCGACCGTACCGGTACTCGCCGGTGTGTTGCTGACCGGTTCCGATGACGGCCTGACCATCTCCAGCTTCGACTACGAGGTGTCCGCCGAGGTTCAGATTCCCGCCGAGATCGCCGCGCCCGGCACCGTTTTGGTCTCCGGGCGGTTGTTGTCCGAGATCACCAGGGCGCTGCCGAACAAACCTGTCGACCTCAGCGTCGAGGGCACCCGGGTGTCCCTCACCTGCGGCAGTGCCCGGTTCTCGCTGCCGACCATGGCCGTCGAGGACTACCCCGCCCTGCCGGAGTTGCCGGCCGAGACCGGTTCGGTGCCCGCCGACCTGTTCGCCGAGGCGATCGGGCAGGTCGCGGTCGCGGCCGGACGGGACGACACGCTGCCCATGCTCACCGGCATTCGGGTCGAAATCTCCGGTGACCGAATGGTTTTGGCGGCCACTGACCGGTTCCGGCTGGCGGTGCGGGAGCTGACCTGGACCACGAAGACACCCGATGTGGAGGCCGCGGTGCTGGTGCCCGCCAAGACCCTCGCCGAGGCCGCCAAGACCGGATTGGACGGCAGCGAGGTCCAGCTCGCATTGGGCGCCGGACCGTCGGTCGGCCAGGACGGCCTGCTCGGGATCCGCAGCGAGGGCAAGCGCAGCACCACCCGGCTGCTGGACGCCGAGTTCCCGAAGTTCCGCCAGCTGCTGCCCACCGAACACACCGCGATGGCCACCATCGGCGTCGGTGAGCTCACCGAGGCGATCAAGCGGGTGGCGTTGGTGGCCGACCGTGGCGCGCAGGTGCGGATGGAGTTCGCCGACGATGTGCTGCACCTGTCGGCCGGCGCCGACGACGTCGGCCGTGCCGAGGAGGATCTCCCGGTGTCGTTCTCGGGTGAGCCGTTGACGATCGCGTTCAACCCGGGTTACCTCACCGACGGGTTGGGAGCGTTGCATTCCGAGCGGGTGACGTTCGGCTTCACCACCCCCAGCAAGCCCGCCGTCCTGCGGCCGGCGACCGAGGCCGACGCGGCCCTCAACGGGAACGGACCCTTCCCGGCGGCGGAGACCGACTACGTCTATCTGCTGATGCCGGTGCGCTTGCCCGGCTGACCGGCCAGACGGCCAGGAATGAGGCGCATATGCAACTCGGGTTGGTCGGCCTGGGCAAGATGGGCTTCAACATGCGCGAACGGCTGCGTGCCGGTGGTCACGAGGTCATCGGTTACGACCCCCGTCCGGAGGTCACCGACGTCCCGTCGCCGGCCGCGCTGACCGACGCCTTGACCGCCCCCCGGGTGGTGTGGGTGATGGTGCCGTCCGGGTCGGTCACCCACGACACCATCGTCGCCCTGGCCGATGTGCTCAGCCCCGGCGATCTGCTGATCGACGGTGGCAACTCCCGCTACACCGAGGATGCGAAACATCAGAAACTGTTGGGCGAGAACGGGATTTCGTTCATCGACGCCGGAGTATCCGGCGGGGTGTGGGGTCTCACCGACGGCTACGGCCTGATGGTCGGGGGCAGCGCCGACGATGTGGCGCGGGCGATGCCGATCTTCGACGCGCTGCGCCCACCGGGTCCCCGGGCCGACGGGTTCGTCCACGCCGGTCCCACCGGCGCCGGGCATTTCGCCAAGATGGTCCACAACGGTGTCGAGTACGCTCTGATGACCGCGTACGCCGAGGGTTACGAACTGCTCAGTGCCGCAGACCTGATCACAGATCCGCAAGCGGTCTACCAGGCCTGGACCAACGGCACCGTGGTGCGGTCCTGGCTGCAGCAGCTGCTGGCCAAGGCGCTCGAGGAGGATCCGGGATTCTCCCGGATCACCGGTTACACCGAGGACTCCGGGGAAGGACGGTGGACCGTCGAGGAGGCGATTCGATTGCGGGTACCGGTACCGAGCATCGCGGCGTCGCTGTTCGCCCGGTTCTTGTCCCGCCAGGATGAGTCACCGACCATGAAAGCCGTCGCGGCCCTGCGTCAGCAGTTCGGCGGCCATGCGGTGAAACGAGTCAGTGAGTCGGGCTAGTGTACGTCCGCCACCTGTCGCTGACCGATTTCCGATCCTGGGCCCGGCTGGATCTGGATCTCTCCCCGGGCCGCACCGTCTTCGTCGGGCCCAACGGGTACGGCAAAACGAACATCGTTGAGGCGCTCTGGTATTCGTCGACCCTCAACTCACACCGGGTGGCCACCGACGCACCGCTGATCCGGTCCGGCGCGGACCGGGCGGTGGTGTCGACCATCGTCGTGAACGACGGGCGCGAGCTGGCCGTCGACCTGGACATCACCACCGGCCGGGCCAACAAGGCCCGGTTGAACCGCTCCCCGGTACGCAGCGCGCGGGAGATCCTCGGCGTTCTGCGCGCGGTGCTGTTCGCGCCGGAGGATCTCGCACTGGTGCGCGGCGAACCCGGGGAAAGGCGGCGCTATCTCGACGAATTGGCGACCACCCGGCGACCGTCGCTGGCGGCGGTCCGCGGCGACTACGACCGGGTGCTGCGGCAGCGAGCCGCGCTGCTGAAGACCGCGGGCACGGCCCGGCACCGCGGTGACCGCAGCGTGCTCGACACCCTGGACGTGTGGGACGGGCACCTGGCCGGCTTCGGCGCCCAGCTCGTCGCGGCCCGTATCGATCTGATCAACCACCTGGCCCCGGAGGTGGAGAAGGCGTATCAGATGCTCGCTCCGTCGTCGCGGCCCGCGGCCATCCGGTACCGCAGTGGTGTGCAGGCCGTCGAGGAAGAGGCCGCGGCCGGCACCGTGAGTGCGGAATTCTTGGAAGCCGCCCTGCTCGACGCCCTGGCCCGGCGCCGCGACGCCGAACTGGATCGCGGGGTCTGCCTGGTCGGGCCCCATCGCGACGACCTCGAACTGCGGCTCGGCGACCAGGTCGCCAAAGGCTTTGCCAGCCATGGTGAATCGTGGTCGATGGCACTGTCGTTGCGGTTGGCGGCCTATGAGTTGTTGCGCAACGAAGGGCCCGGTGATGACCCGGTGCTGCTGCTCGACGACGTGTTCGCCGAATTGGACACCGCCCGCCGGCAGGCCCTGGCCAATGTCGCGGCATCGGCCGAACAGGTGCTGGTCACCGCGGCGGTCCACGACGACGTGCCGGCGGACTGGGATGCCACCCGCATCGAGATCGACATGCGCGACGCGGACATCGGGCGGATCTCGGAGGTGAGGGAGGTGAGGACGTGACCGCCGAAGCCCCCGGCCCCGGCCCGGCGGATCCCCCTCCCGCCGACACCGACTCCGGGGAGCCCGACTTCGACAGCGCCGGTCCGCCGGCGCATCTGGCCGGACTGCGTGGGATGGACCTGGTGCGGCGCACCCTCGAGGAGGCCCGGGGTGCGGCCCGCCGGCAGGGCAAGGAGGTCGGCCGCGGATTGTCGTCGCCGGCCCGCCCGGCCCGCCGCTCGGGCGCCGGCCGGCGACGGACGTGGTCCGGGCCCGGACCGGACAGCCGCGACCCGCAACCGCTCGCCGCGGCCGCCCGCGACCTGGCCCGCACCCGGGGCTGGACCGGCCGGGTGGCCGAGGCCTCGGTGGTCGGCTGCTGGCCGGAGGTGGTCGGTGAGCAGATCGCCGCACACGCCGCGCCGACCTCACTGCGCGACGGGGTGTTGACCATCTCGGCCGAGTCGACCGCCTGGGCCACCCAACTGCGGATGGTGCAGTCGCAGGTGCTGGCCAAGATCGCCGCCGCGGTCGGCGACGGTGTCGTCACCTCGCTGAAGATCGTGGGCCCGGTCGCACCGTCGTGGCGCAAGGGCCGCTACCACATCCCCGGCCGCGGACCCCGCGACACCTACGGCTGACCGCACGCGCCGACGGGGCGTGTGGACCGGCTCGCGCTCCGTGTCCCGGGTGATGTCCCGGGTGCTCCCGCGGGTGATCGCCTCAAACGCGCGCCAACACCGTGAGCACCCGTTCCGAGGGTGAAGACGCACCCGATGCCGAGAAATTCCCTACACGGCGCAGATAGATGGGTCAAAACGCCGTCACAGAATGGGCCCAGATGCTGCGGAGCGGTAGACTGGTTCCGAGAGACTCGCGGGCGGCGACCAGGCCGTCGGCGTTCACCCCGTCAAGAGAGTAGGGATTCCTCGGCTCGTGGCTGCCCAGAAGAAGAAGAAACAAGAGGATTACGGTGCCCAGTCCATCACCATCCTGGAAGGACTGGAGGCGGTTCGCAAACGCCCCGGCATGTACATCGGCTCCACCGGTGAACGGGGCCTGCATCACCTGATCTGGGAAGTCGTCGACAACGCGGTGGACGAGGCGATGGCCGGCCACGCCACCAAGGTCAGGGTCCGGCTGCTCGCGGACGGCGGTGTCGAGGTCAGCGACGACGGCCGCGGCATCCCGGTGGAGATGCACGAATCCGGTGTTCCCACCGTCGACGTGGTGATGACGCAGCTGCACGCGGGCGGCAAGTTCGACTCCGATGCCTACGCGGTGTCCGGCGGCCTGCACGGGGTGGGCGTGTCGGTGGTCAACGCGTTGTCCACCCGCATGGAGGTGGAGATCTGCCGGGACGGATACCAGTGGTTCCAGACCTATGACAAATCGGTCCCCGGCACCCTCAAACAGGGTGAGAAGACCCGCAAGACCGGCACCGTCGTGCGGTTCTGGCCGGACCCGGACGTGTTCGAGACCACCACCTTCGACTTCGAGACGGTGGCCCGACGGCTGCAGGAACAGGCCTTCTTGAACAAGGGCCTGACCATCGAGCTGATCGACGAACGGGTCACCGCCGAAGAGGTGGTCGACGAGGTCGTCAGCGATGTCGCCGAGGCACCGAAGTCCGCGGAGGAGGAGGCCGCCGCCGCGAACACCCAGAAGGTCAAACACCGCACCTTCTACTACCCCGGCGGCCTGGTCGACTTCGTCAAGCACATCAACCGGACCAAGTCGCCCATCCACCCCAGCATCATCGACTTCTCCGGGAAGGGAACGGGCCACGAGCTCGAAGTCGCGATGCAGTGGAACGCCGGCTACTCCGAGTCGGTGCACACCTTCGCCAACACCATCAACACCCACGAGGGCGGCACCCACGAGGAAGGCTTCCGGGCCGCGTTGACCAGCGTGGTCAACCGGTATGCCAAGGACAAGAAGCTGCTCAAGGACAAGGATCCGAACCTCACCGGCGACGACATCCGCGAGGGTCTGGCCGCGGTCATCTCGGTCAAGGTCAGCGAACCGCAGTTCGAGGGCCAGACCAAGACCAAACTCGGCAACACCGAGGTCAAGTCGTTCGTGCAGAAGACCTGCAACGAACAGCTGAGCCACTGGTTCGAGGCCAACCCGGCCGAAGCCAAGATCATCGTCAACAAGGCGATCTCGTCGGCACAGGCCCGTATCGCGGCCCGTAAGGCGCGGGAGTTGGTGCGGCGCAAGAGCGCGACCGACATCGGCGGCCTGCCGGGCAAGCTGGCGGACTGCCGCTCCACCGACCCCACCGTGTCCGAGCTCTACATCGTGGAGGGCGACTCGGCGGGCGGTTCGGCCAAGAGCGGGCGCGACTCGATGTTCCAGGCGATCCTTCCGTTGCGCGGCAAGATCATCAACGTCGAGAAGGCCCGCATCGACCGGGTGCTGAAGAACACCGAGGTGCAGGCCATCATCACCGCGCTCGGCACCGGCATCCACGACGAGTTCGACATCTCGAAGCTGCGGTACCACAAGATCATCCTGATGGCCGACGCCGACGTCGACGGGCAGCACATCGCCACCCTGCTGTTGACACTGCTGTTCCGGTTCATGAAGCCGCTCATCGAGAACGGCCACGTGTATCTCGCGCAGCCGCCGCTGTACAAGCTGAAATGGCAACGCAGCGAACCGGAGTTCGCCTACTCGGACCGGGAGCGCGACGCGCTGCTGGAGGCCGGGCTGAAGGCCGGCAAGAAGATCAACAAGGACGACGGCATCCAGCGGTACAAGGGTCTGGGTGAGATGGACGCCAAGGAACTGTGGGAGACGACGATGGATCCGTCCACCCGCATTCTGCGGCAGGTCACCCTCGACGACGCGGCCGCCGCCGACGAGTTGTTCTCGATCCTGATGGGCGAGGACGTCGAGGCCCGCCGGAGCTTCATCACCCGAAACGCCAAAGACGTTCGGTTCCTGGACGTTTAGCGGGCCACGTCTCGCCACTGAGTTACGAACGAGGATTTCATGACTGACACCACGCTGCCGCCCGGAGGCGAAGCCGGCGACCGGATCGAACCGGTCGACATCCAGCAGGAGATGCAGCGCAGCTACATCGACTACGCGATGAGCGTGATCGTGGGCCGCGCGCTGCCGGAGGTCCGCGACGGGCTCAAACCGGTGCACCGCCGGGTGCTGTACGCGATGTACGACTCGGGCTTCCGCCCGGATCGCAGCCACGCGAAATCGGCACGCTCCGTTGCCGAGACGATGGGCAACTACCATCCGCACGGCGACGCGTCGATCTACGACACCCTGGTCCGGATGGCCCAGCCGTGGTCGATGCGGTACCCGCTGGTCGACGGTCAGGGCAACTTCGGCTCACCGGGTAACGACCCGCCGGCCGCCATGCGCTACACCGAGGCGCGGCTCACCCCGCTGGCGATGGAGATGCTGCGCGAAATCGACGAGGAGACAGTCGATTTCGTTCCTAACTACGACGGCCGGGTGCAGGAACCGACGGTGTTGCCGAGCCGGTTCCCGAACCTGCTCGCCAACGGGTCCGGGGGCATCGCGGTCGGCATGGCGACCAACATCCCACCGCACAACCTGCGTGAGCTGGCCGAGGCGGTGTACTGGTGCCTGGAGAACTATGAGGCCGACGAGGAGACCACGCTCGCCGCGGTGATGGAGCGGGTCAAGGGACCCGACTTCCCGACGGCCGGGCTGATCGTCGGCAGCCAGGGCATCCACGACGCGTACACGACCGGACGCGGTTCGATCAAGATGCGCGGCGTCGTCGATATCGAGGAGGATTCGCGCGGCCGCACGTCGCTGGTCATCACCGAGCTGCCGTACCAGGTCAACCACGACAATTTCATCGCCTCGATCGCCGAGCAGGTGCGCGACGGCAAGATCGCCGGGATCGCCAACGTCGAGGACCAGTCCAGTGACCGGGTCGGCCTGCGCATGGTCATCGAACTCAAGCGCGACGCGGTCGCCAAGGTGGTGCTGAACAACCTCTACAAGCACACCCAGCTGCAGACCAGCTTCGGGGTGAACATGCTGGCCATCGTCGACGGGGTGCCGCGCACCCTGCGGCTGGACCAGATGATCCGGCTGTACACCGACCACCAGATCGACGTCATCGTCCGGCGGACCCGGTACCGGCTGCGCAAGGCCAATGAACGGGCCCACATCCTGCGCGGCCTGGTCAAGGCGTTGGATGCGCTCGACGAGGTGATCGCGCTGATCCGGGCCTCGGAGACGGTCGACATCGCCCGGGACGGGCTGATGGAGCTCCTCGAGATCGACGAGATCCAGGCGCAGGCCATCCTCGACATGCAGTTGCGCCGGCTGGCCGCCCTGGAACGCCAGCGCATCGTCGACGACCTGGCCAAGATCGAGGCCGAGATCGCCGACCTCGAGGACATCCTGGCCAAACCGGAGCGGCAGCGCGGCATCGTGCGTGACGAGCTCAAGGAGATCGTCGACAAGCACGGCGACGACCGTCGTAGCCGGCTCATCGCCGCCGACGGCGAGGTGTCCGACGAGGATCTGATCGCCCGCGAGGACGTGGTGGTCACGATCACCGAGACCGGGTACGCCAAGCGGACCAAGACCGACCTGTACCGCACCCAGAAGCGCGGCGGCAAGGGTGTGCAGGGCGCGGGCCTCAAACAGGACGACATCGTCAACCACTTCTTCGTGTGCTCGACGCACGACTGGATCCTGTTCTTCACCACGCAGGGGCGGGTGTACCGGGCCAAGGCCTACGACCTTCCGGAGATGTCGCGCACCGCACGCGGTCAGCACGTCGCCAACCTGCTGGCCTTCCAGCCCAACGAGCGCATCGCGCAGGTCATCCAGATCCGCAGTTACGAGGACGCGCCGTACCTGGTGCTGGCCACCAGGAACGGACTGGTGAAGAAGTCCCGGCTCAGCGACTTCGACTCCAACCGCTCCGGCGGCATCGTGGCGATCAACCTGCGCGAGGGTGACGAGGTCGTCGGTGCGGTGCTGTGCTCGGCCGAGGACGACCTGCTGCTGGTGTCCGCCAACGGGCAGTCGATCCGCTTCTCGGCGACCGACGAGGCGTTGCGACCGATGGGCCGCGCCACCTCGGGCGTGCAGGGCATGCGGTTCAACGAGGACGACCGGCTGCTCTCGCTCAACGTGGTGCGCCCGGACACCTACCTGCTGGTCGCGACGTCGGGCGGGTACGCCAAGCGCACCCCGATCGAGGAGTACCCGGTGCAGAACCGCGGCGGTAAGGGTGTGCTGACCATCCAGTACGACAGGCGTCGTGGCAATCTGGTCGGGGCGTTGGTGGTCGATGACGAAACCGAGCTGTACGCCATCACCTCCAGCGGCGGGGTCATCCGCACCACCGCACGTCAGATCCGCAAAGCCGGTCGCCAGACGAAGGGCGTTCGCTTGATGAACCTCGCCGAGGGCGACACACTGGTGGCCATCGCCCGCAACGCCGAGGCGGGAGACAGCACCGATGAGGTCAACACCGACCCCGACTCGGTCTGATGAGTGAGGAGCCGTTAGGTGAGTTCTCCGAAGGAACCGGGATATCCGCCTGCGGGTGAACGGACGCCGGGTGTCAACGGCTCCGGGCCGGCCGGTGACCGGACTCCGGGCACCGAGACCCGGGTGACCGAAGTCCCTCAGGGCGCGCATGCGGGCCAGTCCCGCGGCGCCGAACCCGCGGGCGCGGACTCCCGGGCCGGCCATGAGGCCGGCGAGCGGCGGACCTGGCAGCGGGGTCCCGACCGGGGTCCGAGTGGTCCCCGGAGCCCGGAGGGCGCCCCGACGGCGGAGCATCCGCGCGGCGACGGCCCGCGGCCCACGGGCGCGGGAGCCGGTGCGGGCACCGGGGCCGGCGGCGGCGCGGTCGGGGAGGCCCGCGCCAACCGGTTCCCGTCGTCCCCCACCTCCGCCCCGGCATCGCCGGACGCCCGTCCCGACACCCGTCCCGACACCGGGGAGGCCCCGGGCCGTAGCGAGCCCGCGTACACCAGCGAGCTGCCCGATCTGTCCGGTCCGGTGCCGCGTCCACCGCACCGCAAGACCGGTCCGGACCGGCCGGCCGGCGATCCGTCCCTCCGCAACGCGCCGACCACCCGCCTGCAGGTCGGGCACCGGCCGCGCGGGCCGGTGCGGGCCAGCATGCAGATTCGCCGGGTCGACCCGTGGAGCGTGCTGAAGGTGTCGTTGGTGCTCTCGGTGGTGTTGTTCTTCGTGTGGATGATCGCCGTGGCGTTCCTCTACCTGGTGCTCGGCGGCATGGGCGTGTGGAGCAAGCTCAACAGCAATGTGGGCGATCTGCTCACCAGCGCCAGTGGCACGACCGGCGGCGAGTTGGTGTCCAGCGGAACGATCTTCGGGGGTGCCGCGCTGATCGGTCTGGTCAACATCGTGCTGCTCAGCGCGATGGCGACGATCGGGGCGTTCGTCTACAACCTGACCACCGATCTGGTCGGTGGGGTCGAGGTCACCCTCGCCGATCGGGACTGACGGAGCGGTGAGCGATCCGGTTTTGGGTCGGCGCGGCGAGTGCGGTAATCTCGTCGCTCAGCCGCAACTTTTACCGGGCCTATAGCTCAGGCGGTTAGAGCGCTTCGCTGATAACGAAGAGGTCGGAGGTTCGAGTCCTCCTAGGCCCACGGATGCCGGTCCACCCGGCAGACCCGTCGGAAGGTTTCACCGTGAGACTGGTGTTGCTGATCACGGCAGCGGCCGTCGCTGTGCTGTTGTGGCGGTCGCGGCGCGGAGCCGAGGTCTGGCATGTCGCCCCCGATCAGCCGTCCTGACATCGAGGGGCCATAGCTCAGTTGGTAGAGCGCTGCCTTTGCAAGGCAGAAGTCAGGGGTTCGATGCTTATCTCTAGGAGAGGTAGATGAAAGTGGGTGTGACCAGCGGTGATACCGCCACGGTCATATCCATGACGGGGCCATAGTTCAACGGTAGAACGGGGCCTTTGCAAGGCTCAAATCGGGGTTCGATTCCCCGTGGCTCCACCTTTGGTCGGTACGGCCGGCGGTGACACTACGCCCGTCTGATCCGCCCGATGCCGGGCAGGAACCGGTCGACAGCCTCACAGTAGTCGCGGTAGGCCTGGCCGTGGGTGGCGGTGAGGTAGGGCTCTTCGATCAGGCGGACCTGCAGTTGACTACCGATGATGATCATCACGACGCCGGCGAGTGCAATACCGTTGGGAACCGCAAAGGTTAGTCCGATAACCATGACGTTGATCGACGTGTAGATGGGGTTGCGCACGATCGCGAAAATGCCGGTGGTGACCAGTGGCGGGCGTTCGGTGGGGTCGACAGTGGTGCGCCACGAAGATCCCATTGCGCGTTGGGCGCCGAACGCGGCGAACACGCCCAGTGCGGCGAGCATGATGCCGGCGACGCGGCTGGGCCCGTGGTCCAACAGTGGCACTGGCTGCAGGCCCAGCAGTTCGGCGATGGGGGCGGCGATGCCGGGCAGCAGCATGCCGGAGGCCAGGGTTCCTCGGGCCCACCACTGTTTGGGTGTGCGAGGGATGCGGATGCCGCTGTCGCCGGTGCGATGGCGTTGAATACGGGCTCGCACGTAGCCGTCGAGCAGCCAGAAAGCCGCGACGAGGAGCAAGGCGATGATGGCGTACATCGCGGACATCGTGGTCGGCTTTCGTGGTCGCGGGGGTGGCAGGTCAGATCTTTCGGGCGGCCCCGATGAAGAGGAGCCCGCGAAGGTGGTGTTCGATGCGGGCGGTGCCGTGCAGGCCGTGGCGGGCCAGTTCAGCGGCGAATTCGTCTGACTCGAAGCGGTTTTCGCGTGGGTGCACGGTGAATGTGCGGAACGCCCAGGTGTCGAGCATGCGGCGTGGAACTTCCTCGAACAACAGCAGCCCACCGGGGCGCAACACTCGGGCGATCTCGGCGACGGCCAGCTGCCAGTGCGGGACGTGGTGGATGATGCCGAAGTCAACGACGGTGTCGTGGCTGGCGGTCGGCTGATGGATGTCGCAGACATCGCCGACTGACAGGGATACGGGCCTGTGATGGAGGCGTTTGCGGGCGAGCTCGACCATGGTGTCGTCGAGGTCGAATGCGGTGACGTGGCGGGCCTGGAGCCGGTCGAGGATGACTTCGGAGCCGACACCTCGTCCGCAGCCGGTCTCGAGTACGTCCTGGCCGGTGAGGTCGCCACCGGCGAGGCGGCGAAACCATGCGGCTTCCCGATGGTGTTGATGGGCAGCCCGAATCGGGTTGTTCATCGCTGCCCGTTCGATGGTGTTGAGCTTCACCGCGCCACCTCAGCCTTCATCAATCGCAAGCGCTGTCATCGACTAATTCCGATCAATCTATGTTGTAGGCTATCATCGCGATATGTCGATGAAAAGTATGGGTGCTGCGCCGCCGAGTGCATCGCGCGACGAGTTGGCGGGGGCGGTGGCGTTGTTTCACAGTCTGTCCGATCCCACCCGGTTGGCGATCGCCCGCCGCCTAGCTGGTGGTGAGGCTCGGGTGGTGGATCTGACCGGTGAGTTGGGATTGGCACAATCGACGGTGTCGTCGCATCTGGCGTGCCTGCGCGACTGTGGGCTGGTGGATTTCCGGCCCCAGGGCCGCGCCTCGGTGTATCGGCTGGCCCGGCCGGAACTGCTGGACATGTTTCGCGCGGCCGAGGCGGTGTTGGAGGCGACCGGCAACGCCGTCGCCTTGTGCCCCAACTACGGCCACCCGACTGAACGGAAGGTAGCGCGATGAGCGAGGCGTGCGGCTGCGGCAGCGACGACCGCAACGAAGGCGAGCAGGAACCCGAACGGCTCTGGGAGATCACCGAACTACGCGCGGCCGCAGCCGCGGGGGTGGTGCTGCTGGCCGGCTATGCGGTCGGCTGGTCCGGCGGCCCCCATGTGGTCGAAATCGGCCTGTATGCGCTGGCGTTGGCGATCGGGGCCTACACGTTCGTACCCTCGACGCTGCGCCGGTTAGCGCAAGGCAAGATCGGGGTCGGCACGCTGATGACGATCGCCGCCATCGGCGCGGTGATCCTCGGCGAGGTCGGCGAAGCCGCCATGCTGGCGTTCCTGTTCTCCATCAGCGAGGGCCTCGAAGAATACTCACTGGCCCGGACCCGCCGGGGACTGCGCGCGTTGTTGGCGCTGGTGCCCGACGAGGCCACCGTCCTGCGCGACGGCGCCGAAATCACCATCCCGCCAGCGGAGTTGCGGGTCGGTGACCGGATGCTGGTCAAGCCCGGCGAACGGGTCGCGACCGACGGCACCATCACCTCGGGGCGCACCGCACTGGATGTCTCGGCCATCACCGGCGAATCCGTTCCGGTGGAGGCCGGACCCGGCAGTGATGTGTTCGCCGGATCGATCAACGGCACCGGGGTGCTCGAAGTCGAGGTCACCTCCAGCGCTGCTGATAACTCGTTGGCCCGCATCGTGGCGATCGTGGAGGCTGAGCAGTCCCGCAAGGGCGCCAGCCAGCGCCTGGCCGACCGCATCGCCAAACCGCTTGTTCCGGCGATCATGGTCGCGGCCGCGCTGATCGCCGCCATCGGTTCCGTGTTGGGTGATCCGCTGGTGTGGATTGAACGTGCCCTGGTCGTGCTGGTGGCCGCCTCCCCGTGCGCGCTGGCCATCTCGGTGCCGGTCACCGTCGTCGCCGCGATCGGCGCCGCCTCCAAGCTCGGCGTCCTCGTCAAAGGCGGCGCCGCGCTGGAAGCCCTCGGCGCGGTGCGCACCGTCGCGCTAGACAAGACCGGCACCCTGACCGCCAACCAGCCCACCGTCATCGACGTCGCCACCACCAACGGCAACAGCCGCGACCACGTGTTAGATGTGGCGGCGGCGTTGGAGGCCCGCAGCGAACACCCGCTGGCTGCAGCGATTCTCGCCGCCACCGAGGGGCCGGTCCAACCAGCTGAGGATGTGGAGGCGGTGACCGGGGCCGGACTGCTCGGCCACCGTGACGGCCACCGGCTACGGCTCGGGCGCCCCGGCTGGCTCGACCCCGGACCCTTGTCCGAACACGTCGCGGCCATGCAGGCCGCCGGCGCCACCGCCGTGCTGGTCGAAGACAACGGTCAGGTCATTGGGGCGGTCGCGGTGCGCGACGAACTGCGGCCCGAAGCCGCCCAGGTCGTCGAACACCTGCGCCGCGGCGGCTATCAGGTCGCCATGCTCACCGGCGACAACCAAGCGACCGCCCAAGCCCTGGCCCGCCAGGTGGGGATCGATACGGTGCATGCCGATCTGCGGCCCGAAGACAAGGCGGCGCTGATCGGTCAACTGCGCCAACGCTCCTCGACGGCCATGGTCGGTGATGGCGTCAATGACGCCCCCGCTCTGGCCACCGCCGATTTGGGGATCGCGATGGGTGCGATGGGCACCGACGTGGCCATCGAAACCGCCGACGTCGCCCTCATGGGTGAAGACCTGCGCCACCTCACCCAGGCCCTGGCCCACGCGCGGCGAGCCCGGCGCATCATGCTCCAAAACGTCGGCCTCTCACTGGGATTGATCGCAGTGCTCATCCCGCTCGCCCTCACCGGTGTGCTCGGCCTGGCCGCGGTCGTCGCGGTGCACGAACTCGCCGAAATCGTCGTCATCGCCAACGGTGTCCGGGCCGGGCGCACCAAACCACTGGCACAGCCAGGCCGGGACCATGATCCGGTGGCCGAAGTAGCCGCCTCCGCGATATCGCGTTGACCACCGGCATCATCCATCGCGTAACCAGCCAGGCGAGGAGGTCAGCAAGGTGTGGTGTTTGCCGATGACTTATCACGCCTTTGCGTCACGGCCGGCAGCGGTCAGGCCGAGACTGTGCGCTCGCCGCCAGGCGGCCGCCAGGTTTGCGCTTCGGCTCTTGCCTGATACCTGGCAGAGGTACGTGCTGCATTCTTTGTTGTTGGTCTGCCACCGCAGTTCGGCGTAGATACGCAGGTATCTGCGCCGCAGGACGACCCGTCCGAGCGCACCACCACTGTCGTTCACCACACGGCATCGGCGGCCGCCTGCGGCGTGGTCCTGCTCAAGGGCTTGCCCCTGCTTGGTCCAGTGGACCGGCGCTTTCCACTGCTCGTCGCGGACCGGGGTGCGATTCCAGCCCACGATCGCGCCCGGTGTTTAGACCATCGTGAGGTGCCGGGCGCCGGGCCTGTCGCTTACGCCGAAGAGCGCGCCGCGTTGCGCGCCGGTGAGCAGCGTAATGTCGTCGAGTTCACTGGCGGTGTAGCCGCCGGCCGCGAGTTGGCCGAGTACGTCGCCGACGAGACGGGGCATCTCCTCGGCCACGCCGGGGCGGGGGCCATACATGCGGCCGGTCTCGTTGAGCAGCCGGAACATCGAGCGGTACTGGTAGTCGGAGAGCACACCTCGCTCGCGGGCCCGCACGACCAGCGACGACGCGCTCACACCCCAGGTGAGGCGCAGCTCATCGAGTTCATGCACGGCCCGCACTGACACGCGGTCCAAGTCAAAGCCGATGTCGGCGATGGGGGCGAGGAACTCGGCGGCGAAACTGTTGGCCCGCCGCTCGGCCTCGGCGGGGCTGACCAGCGTCATCGCATCCATGACCAGGTGGCCGAGTTCGTGGGCCAGCGTCATCCGCATGCGGTCGGGCGGCCGGGCCGCGTTGACGTACACCAGGTGCGGGTGATACTCGCTTGCTCGCAGGGTCACCGCAAGGAGGCCCGACGGCTGCTCAACCAGGTGGCGGTCGGGGTGGGGGCGATGCTGCTGGCCGCCGTCGATGACTGGAACGCCTTGTCGGCCCGGCACTCCGCACATCTGCGAACCGTGATGCAAGGGCTCGGGCGCGGCACATATGTTGCGGCCGCCGTCGCGGCGGGCACCGATGTGTGGCTGAGCACCCGCGGTATGCATCCACCCGGACACACGGTCGTCAAGCCCTACCGCTGGCCCGAGATCAACAGCCGCGGCAAGACGCACATGATGATCCACCACAACGAGATGGAACCGACCACCCCGCGGCGGACCGCGTTCTTCACCCAGGATTCGGCGACCCTGCGCCTGATCGGCGATCCCACCCATTGCGAGCTGACCTGGGACTACGACATCGTCACCGACACCCATATCCGCCGGATCTGGGTCAGCGCGCCGGGCGTCGACTGGGACCGCTTCGAGGTTCCGATGGCCAAGGTGCAGGCCCAATACGCGACGTGCCGCTAGCGCGACATGAAGTGGCTGCCCGGGGCACTTCCTGCCGACACCGCCGCAGCCGCGCCGATGCCGGCCCGCCAACCGCAGGAAGACCTGCGGCCCGACATCCAGGTGCGGCCCCGGCGCCCCGAGGAAACCCGGGATGCCGAGTGAAGGCGGCACCGGTGACCATCCACGGACGGGCGTCGTGGACGGTCGTAGACGCTTCAGGCCTACCGGTCGGGGAGGTCGAGCAGTTCCTGCACTGGCTGCGTGCGATCGGCCGGTCGCAGAACACCGTCCGCTCGTATGCGCGCCACCTGAGCTTGTTCTACCGGTGGCTGGGCGCACGCGGAATCGACTGGGACGCCGTAGTATTCGACGCACTGTGTGATTTCGTGGGGGCGCTGTCGGCCGGTTTGCCCCCGCTGCCGACCCGGTCCGGTAGCCGGGCGCCGGGAACGGTCAAAGCGGTGAGCGCGGCCGTGCGCGAGTTCTACGAGTTCCACCGCGTCGAAGGCCGCGGACCGCAGGATCTGGTGTTGACCCGCAACCCGTCGCGGCTCCCGCGCCGGGCACACAGCTTCCTGGCCCACATCGAGCAACGCCACCCCAGCGCGGTCTCCCGGTTGACCCGGCCGGGCAAGCAGCCGGCAGAGACCGTGCAGCTGATCGACTTCGAGGCCGACTTCGCGACGTTGCTGGCGGCGGCGTCGACCCACCGCGACCGGCTGCTGCTCTCCGCGCTCTATGACCTGGGCCTGCGGGTCGGGCAGGCGTTAGGCCTACGGCACGCCGACCTGGACCCGATGCGCAAGCGAGTGCAGGTGTGCCGCCGGGAGGACAACGCCAACGGGGCGCTGTCAAAGCAGCGAGCGCAATTCGCGGTGGCCGCGCCCCGCCGGTTCTTCGACCTGTACGCCGCTTACCTCCTCAGTGAGATCTCCGACCTGGACAGCGATTACGTGTTCGTCAACCTGTCCCGGCCCCCGGTCGGCGGGCCGCTGTCGTACTCGAACGCCTACCAGATCATCGAGCACATCGGCTCCGTAGCGGGCCTTGACGGGCTGCACCCACACATGCTGCGCCATACCCACGCAACTGCGCTGGCCAAGGCCGGATGGACGTCGGCTGAGATCGCTGCCCGGCTTGGCCAGTCGCACGCCGCCAGCGCCGACGTCTACATCCACCTCGCCAGCGACGATCTGGCAGACCGATTGCGCCGCACCGAGCAGCTGGTGTGGGCGCCACCGCAGCGCGAGGCAGGCCATGAGAAACATTGATTCCCACCCTGACTCCACGCGCAGAGGCCGCCGTTCGCCGCTACGGGTACCCGACGGGCCGTGGTGTCAGCCGACGTGGCAGGTGGTCGAACCGGCCGGAGACCGCCGCCGCCAGGCGGCGGACCCCTGCGCCGTCGACGCATGCAACAGCGAGCGGTACTGGCTGGGCGGCCCCCACTCCGCAGGCGCCGAGCGGCGCGGATTGTGCTACGCGCACTACTTCCAATGGTTCCGCGCCGGCCAGCCCGCCGACTTCACCGCATGGGCAACCTTCGAAGCCCAACCCGTCGGCGCCCCGCGCGGCCACCTCTCGGCCCAGATCGTCGACTTCCGGCGGCTACCGCAGATCGCGGCCGATGAGATCCGGTTCGTCGTCGCCACCAAGGTGCGCCGCGGCGACTGGACCCCCAACACCAGCCTCCGCCGCTTCTTGATGGTGCTCATCGACACCGCCGACGGCCGGATCACCGACTCCCTCACCGAGCGACCCGCCGGCGAGTGGCTTCTGCTGTGCCGGCAGCATTGGCCGCACGCGAGCTCGTTCGACTCCCTGTGCGCACCCTACATTCGGCGCTTCTTCCGACTCCTCGACGGCGCCACCAACCCGGACCCGTGGGCCGACGACCACTGGCACTGGCGAGACGGATTCGAATTCGTTCTCGACGCCACCCAATCCGGATCGACACACACCGCCGTGGACTGGTCGACGGTGACCGTGCCGTGGCTGCGTGACGCGGTCAAAGAACTCGCACGCCGGCAGCTCACCACCGCCACCCTGGCCTGGGGCACGCTGACCCAGTGGGTGCGCGCCACCCGCCAGCTCGCCCGGTTCCTCACCCGCGACGACGAATCACCGGAACCGTCCGCGGTGACCAGGCCGGTCTTCCTTGACTACCTGGCGTGGACCCGGCGACCGGACACCCAAGCGGACGCGCGGTTGGCCAATACCGCCGCCTACCTGCTGGAGTCGCTGCACGACACCCAGATCGTGCCCGCTCTCGGGTCGGCGGTGTTCCTCCGACGAGGCGAGAACGTGCACCGCAAGACCCGCAGCCCCCGCCCGTTCCCGCCGGACGTAATCGAACGCGTCGACACGCTGATCGTCGACAACCCCGCAACCGACCCCACCCTGCGGTCGATGATCGCCACCACCCGGTGGGCAGGCTGCCGCATCTCCGAACTGGTCGCCCTGCCCATCGACTGCCTGCACCGCTCCGACGCGGGCTACTGGATCGAATATTGGATGCCCAAAACCCGGGCCTGGCGCCGATTCCCCATCCCGGACAGCCTCGCAACCATCGTCCTCGACCAGCAGACCCGCGTGCGCGACACCTACGGCCCCGACGCCGAGCACCTATTCCCCGGCGCCCATATCGCGCACCGCGACCAACTGCAACGCCTCACCGCCGACGCTCACGAGCGCGGCGACGCAGCCGCCGTCGAATTGAACACGGCGATGCTCGACAAGGTCTCCAAACTGATCAGCGAAATCGACCCGAACACCACGCAGGAACCTCAGTGAGCGCCGACGACCGCGAACGCCGCACCGCACGCCTGACCGCAGCAGCCGCCGCCCGCACCACCGACGCCACCGCCCGCGCCCGCCGCGCGATCACCCGACTGCGAAACACCGGTCAGCCCGTCACCTTCGTCGACGTCGCCCGCGACGCCGGTGTATCGACCAGCTTCCTCTACCAGCACAGCCAACTACGCGACGACATCACCAACCTCCGCACCACCACGACCACCACGGCGACGGCCGCAACAGGGCGCGCGGCAAGCCTGGAATCGCTACGCACCAAACTCGCCACCGCGATCGCCCGCAACCGTGAACTCACCGAACAACTCGCGCAGCTTCGCACCGAGAACGAAGCACTTCGCAGCCGACTCCTCGAATCCCGCATCCCTGCGGCGACACCGCATCCGTCATAGCCGGACCGGACCCAACCAGAACCAACGGGGCCACAGCGCAGCCCACCACCGTCGACGACTTCCTACAGATAACCCGGCCACGACGACGGACCTACGCCAAGCCGCGGCCCCGTCGTAGACGTCGACTCCACACGCCGCTCACCTAGAGATATCGGATCCCCTAGGCTCCACAACCTCTCCCCCATCCTCTCCGTGAGATCCCTCCGTGCGCATCCGAGACCGGCCGTGTCCTCCGGATGACGGCCGTTCAGGGTTTCGGCTGCACGTCCACGCTCGGCGGCAGCGGCGACGGCTCCGGCCGCATCGACCGCCGCACGATCGTCACCGTGATCGCCCCGCCGACCAGCGTCACCGCGGCGATCGCGGCGACGATCAGGGGTTTGCGTCGCCGGCGGGCCTTCCGCGCGTCCTGCAGCGCCTGCGGCAGCCCTGAGACCACCTCCTGGGCGGCGGCCAACTCCAGCGCCAGCGCCTGTTGCGCGGCGGCCAGATCCCTGCCCAGCCGATCCGACACCCGGGCCCGCCGATACCGTCGTGCGAGCCATGCCGACGACGATCGCGCTGACTGCACACCGATCCCGGCCAGACCGCGGCCCAGTTCCACCGGGCCGACCGCGGTGTACTTCAGTCCCCGCTCGAGCCGCTCCCGCGGCGTCACCCCGATATCCGACTTCGCAGCCCTCACGGCCATCGCATCCCCTCCTCCGCCGGTGTGTGCCCACCCAGCCTGCCATGCCGGTCGGCTGTCCGAGGACCGGTTGACGGGGGTGCCCGTGTGCGGACGCGAACCGGGAATGGCAGACTAGCTCCCCGTGACGAGCCCTATTCAGACAGCCACCGCCACGCTGCACACCAATCGCGGCGACATCAAGATCGCGCTCTTCGGCAACCACGCGCCCAAGACCGTCGCCAACTTCGTCGGCCTGGCGCAGGGCACCCGCGACTACAGCACCCAGAACGCGTCCGGCAGCACCTCCGGCCCGTTCTACGACGGTGCGATCTTCCACCGGGTGATCCAGGGCTTCATGATCCAGGGCGGCGACCCGACCGGCACCGGTCGCGGTGGGCCGGGTTACCAGTTCGAGGACGAGTTCCACCCCGAGCTGCAGTTCGACCGGCCGTACCTGCTGGCGATGGCTAACGCCGGCCCGGGCACCAACGGTTCGCAGTTCTTCATCACCGTCGACCAGACCCCGCACCTGAACCGGCGCCACACCATCTTCGGTGAAGTGGTGGACCCGGAGTCGCAGAAGGTCGTCGACGCGATCGCCGCGACCCCGACCGATCGCAACGACCGGCCGACCGATCCGGTCGTCATCGAGTCGGTCACCATCTCCTGACCACCGGCCCCAGCTGACCGCGCGGCCGTCGCCGGCCCGCGCGGTCGGCCGCGGCTGCTTCAGGTCCGGGCGTATCCGGCCGCGGTGAGCGCGTCCAGCACGGTGAGCGGATCGGTCCCCAGATCCCAGCGGGTGAAGACCAGCAGGCGGTCGTCGTGGGTGTCGATCTCGAGGAGCTTCACCGTGCGGGCCAGCCGGCGGAACTCGGTGATCCGGATCAGCTTGATCGCGCTGCGCGGCACGACCTGCGTCCGCCACCACCCGCGGATGACCAGGCCGGCGTCGGAGATTGCCAGCTTCGGGCGGGCCCGCCAGGAGAGGATTGCAAACGCAATCAATCCGACGGAGGCAAGCCCGATGAGAAGCCGTCCGGGCAGATCTGTGACAGCTGTCACAGCAGTGGTAGCCAAAAATAGCCCGAGTAGGCCAATCACAGCGATACTGCCGGTCGTTGGCCCCCACTGAGTTTGCTGCATGAGTTATCTACAGCCCTCTACCCGGGCCGATGTGGTTATCCACAGGCGCTATCCCCAATGGGGATGAATCACATCGGTGTGATTGTTCGGTGGCTCGTTGCTGAGAACAGCGACCCTCGACACCCAACATGAATTCATTCCCCGCCGCGACCGGGTCAGCGCCACCGCATGGTGAGCAACAGACCGGTGATCATGAAGGCAAACGCGATCGCGTAGTTCCACGGACCCAGGTCGGCCATCCACATCAGCACCGACGGGGTCTCCCGCCCCGACGCGGCCAACTGGAACACCAACAGCCACAACAGGCCGAACAACATCAGGCTCACGAAAAAGACGACGAACCAGACGCTGGACGGCCCGGCCTTCACCTTCACCGGGGTCCTGCTCACCGGGCCGGCGGTGAAATCGTTCTTCTTACGGACCTTCGACTTGGGCATGAGGTACCTTCACGGACGGTCGGTGCCGCACTGTTGCCGGTGTTGCCGGGCAACCGTTCGATGCGACGATGATGACGTTGATGAATGCATCACGAGCCTAACGTAGGTGCCGCGGCCGGAGGGGAGACGATGGACCAGCAACCCGCCGAGCGGTCCTCCGGGGACGAGGCGGGCCGCACCGACCGGACGGACGGCGCGCAGCGGCGCCGCTCGCCGTGGCGGTACGGGGTGCCGCTGGTCTGCCTCGCCGCCGGTCTGCTGCTGTCCGCCACCCACGCCGTCGCCGGCGGCGACGAGATCCGCCGCAGCGACGCGCCCCGGCTCGTCGACCTGGTCCGGGAGACCCAGGAGTCGGTGGACCGGCTGACCGCCGAACGTGACGCCCTGGCGAACCAGCGGGACAACCGCCACGGGGCGTCTCCCGGCGCGGGTTCGGCGTTGACCGCGATTACCGAACGTTCCGCGCGGCTGGCCGACCCGGCCGGGCTCGACCCGCTGCGCGGCCCCGGCCTGGTGGTCACACTCACCGACGCGCAGCGTGACGCCGAGGGCCGCTTCCCGCGCGACGCCACCCCCGACGATCTGGTCGTGCACCAGCAGGACATCGAAGCCGTCCTCAACGCACTGTGGGCCGGCGGCGCCGAGGGCATCCAGATGCAGGATCAACGGTTGATCGCCACCTCGGCACCTCGCTGCGTCGGCAACACGCTGCTGCTCAACGGCCGCACCTACAGCCCGCCGTATGTCATCACCGCGGTCGGCGACGTGCCGCGGATGCAGGCCGCGCTGGCCGACGCGCCGCTGGTGCGGCTGTACAAGCAGTACGTGGTCCGGTTCGGCCTGGGCTACACCGAGGAACCGCGCGCCGAGGTGGAGATCGTCGGCTATCGGGAGCCGGTGCGGATGCGGTTCGCCACCCCGGCCGGTCCCATCGGTTACTGATTTCGGCGTGCCCGCGGTCGCTGAGCGAGCGTCAGCACGCCGAAATCGCCAGGCGGTAGCCTGATCGGGTGCAGATTCTCGTCGTCGACAACTACGACAGCTTCGTGTTCAACCTCGTGCAGTATCTGGGGCAGCTCGGGGTGGACGCACAGGTGTGGCGTAACGACGACGCGCGGCTGGGCACCGAGGCGGCCATCGCCGACGCGGTGGCGGCCGTCGACGGCGTGCTGCTGAGCCCCGGACCGGGCACCCCGGAACGAGCCGGCGCCTCCATCCCGGTGGTGCGGGCCTGCGCGGCCGCCGGCACCCCCCTGCTCGGCGTGTGCCTGGGACACCAGGCGATCGGGGTGGCGTTCGGGGCGACCGTCGACCGGGCGCCCGAACTGCTGCACGGCAAGACCAGCACCGTGCACCACACCGATGTCGGTGTGCTGCAAGGCCTCCCGGACCCGTTCACCGCGACCCGGTATCACTCGCTGACGATCCTGCCGCAGACCCTGCCGGCCGAACTGGAGGTCACCGCCCGCACCGCCGGCGGGGTGATCATGGGGGTGCGGCACCGCGAACTCCCGATCCACGGCGTGCAGTTCCACCCGGAGTCGATCCTCACCGAGGGCGGTCACCGGATGCTGGCCAACTGGCTGGGCTTCTGCGGGGCCGCGCCGGACGACGCCCTGGTCCGCCGCCTCGAGGACGAGGTGGCCGAGACGGTGCGCGCGGCTACGACGCGAAGTTCAGCGTGATCCGGGCGTCGTAGTTCACCCCGGCACCCGGCGACGGGTTCTGCCGGACCACCGCGTTGGCGCGTTGCCCGCTGTTGGGGATGTCGGCGCCCTTGTCGAGCACACCGGTCCACCCCAGCGCCCGCAGCCGCGGCTCGGCGTCGGTCCAGAACATGCCGATCAGATCGGGCATGACGAACTGATTGCCCTTCGACACCTCGAGTTCGATCACCGAATCCAGCGACACCGTGGTCCCGGCCGGTGGATTGGTGCCGACGACCTGGCCGGCCGGGGCGGTGCTGTCCACCGCCGACTGGGTGAACTTGGTGAAGCCGTACACCGAGAGATTCCGTTCGGCCAGCTCGACGGTCTGCCCGGTGATGTCGGGGACCTCCCGGGTCGCCGGACCGGTGCCCACCACCACGGTGATCTCGTTGGTGATCGCCGCGGTCTGGTTCGCCGGCGGGTTGGTCGCCACCACCTTGCCGCGGAGCTCCGGCGTGGACGGCGACTCCGACTGCCGGAACTTCCCGAACCCGGCCGCCGACAGCCGGCGCACCGCCTCGGCGTAGGTCAGCGACGACACATCGGGGATCTCCCGCTGCTGCGGCCCGGTGGACACGTTCACGGTGATCTCGTCACCGGCCGACACCGAAGTGTCGGCGGGCGGATCGGTGCTGATCACCCGGTCCGGCGGCACCGAGTTGTCCGGCTGCTGCTGGGTGCGGGTCTTGAAACCGCGGTTCTGCAGCGCGGCGATCGCGTCGGCGGACGCCTGACCGCTCACATCGGGCACCTGCACGTTGCGCGGGTTGCCGCCGATCATGTTGATCGCCACCGTGACCACCACGGTCAGCACCGCCAGCACCGCCACCGCGGCCACCCAGCGGCCCACCGACCCGCCCCGGTCGGATCCCGTGTAGCGCGGGATCACCGGGTCGATCACCGCATCGGTCGGCTGGGTGCGGTCGTGAGCCGGCCCCGACGCCAGCAGCGAGGTGCGTTCGGCGTCGGTGAGCACCTTGGGCGCCTCGGGCTGTTCACCGCTGTGCACCCGCACCAGGTCGGCCCGCATCTCCGCGGCGGTCTGGTAGCGGTTGTCCGGGTTCTTGGCCAGCGCCTTGAGCACCACCGCGTCCAGTTCCGGCGACACCGCCGGATTGCGCCGCGACGGCGGCACCGGATCCTCCCGGACGTGCTGGTAGGCCACCGCCACCGGGGAGTCCCCGACGAATGGCGGCTCACCGGTGAGGATCTCGTAGAGCACGCAGCCCAGCGAGTACACATCCGAGCGGGCGTCGACGGTCTCCCCGCGGGCCTGCTCCGGCGACAGGTACTGCGCGGTGCCGATCACCGCCGCGGTCTGGGTGACGCTGTTGCTGTCCGCGATGGCCCGGGCGATGCCGAAGTCCATCACCTTCACCGCGCCGGTCTTGCTGATCATGATGTTCGCCGGTTTGACGTCGCGGTGGATGATGCCGTGCTGGTGGCTGAAGTTCAGCGCCTGACAGGCGTCGGCGATCACCTCGATGGCCCGTTTCGGCTCCATCGGACCGTCGGTGTGCACGATGTCGCGCAGCGTCACCCCGTCGACGTACTCCATGACGATGTAGGGCAACGGCCCGGTGGGGGTCTCGGCCTCCCCGGTGTCGTACACCGCGACGATCGCCGGATGGTTCAGCGCGGCCGCGTTCTGCGCCTCACGGCGGAATCGCAGGTAGAAACTCGGGTCGCGGGCCAGGTCGGCGCGCAGCACCTTGACCGCGACGTCGCGGTGCAGCCGCAGGTCACGGGCGAGATGGACTTCGGACATGCCGCCGAAGCCGAGTATTTCGCCGAGCTCGTAGCGGTCGGACAGATGCTGGGGCGTCGTCATGGCAGTGTCTGTTCGAGATCTGGTGGTCGGGGCGCGGCGGGATCCGCAGCCCACTCAATTGTGTCCGGTCCGGACCCGGTTTCCGGTACCGGAGTCTCGTCGGGATCGAACCCGGTGGGCTCGAACCGCGGCAGCGCCCCCGGCGCCGGTTCGGTGACGGTGGTGGTGACCGTCGGCGGCGGCGACTGCTGTTCGCGCCGTTCCTGGGCGTTGAGCACGATGAGGATCGCGATGATGATCGCCAGCGCGCCGAGCACCCCGGCTGCCCACAGCAGCGCGCGCTGACCCGGAGAGAAGGTGCGCCGCGGCGGCGGGCGGTGCTGGGCGGGACGCGGCCGGACACCGGTGGCGGCGGCGCGGACCTGCGCCCCGGACGGGATGGCGGCCGGGGCGGCCCGGTTGATCGACGGCGCCTGGTTGGGGCGCGGCGGGCGGCGGCCGGACCGCACCGCGGCGACGGCGTCGGCGAACTGACCACCGTTGCGGTACCGCATGCCCGGGTTCTTCACCAACGTGATCTCGATCAGCTCCCGCACGTTGGGTGGCAGATCGGCGGGCAGCGGTGGCGGTGTCTCCTTGATGTGCTTCATCGCGACGGTCAACGCGCCGTCCCCGGTGAACGGCCGGCGGCCCGACACCGCCTCGTAGCCGACCACACCGAGCGAGTAGACATCGCTGGCCGCGGTGGCGTCGTGGCCCAGCGCCTGTTCCGGGGCGATGTACTGGGCGGTGCCCATCACCATGCCGGTCTGGGTGACCGGGGCGGCGTCGACCGCCTTGGCGATGCCGAAGTCGGTGAGCTTCACCTGCCCGGTCGGGGTGATCAGGATGTTGCCGGGTTTGACGTCGCGGTGCACCAGCCCGGCGGTGTGCGCGACCTGCAGGGCCCGGCCGGTCTGCTCGAGCATGTCCAGCGCGTGCCGAAGCGACAGCCGCCCGGTGCGTTTGAGCACCGAGTTCAGCGGCTCGCCGTTGACCAGTTCCATCACCAGGTAGGCGGTGCGGCCCGACCCGTCGATGTCGGTCTCGCCGTAGTCGTACACGCTGGCGATGCCGGGATGGTTGAGCATCGCGACGGTGCGGGCTTCGGCACGGAACCGTTCGACGAACTCCGGGTCGTCGGAGAACTCGGCCTTGAGCACCTTGATCGCGACGCGGCGGCCCAGCCGGGAGTCCACACCCTCCCAGACCTGGCCCATGCCGCCGGTGGCGATGAGCCGCTGCAGCCGGTACCGCCCGGACAGCGTCACTCCGACGCGGGCCGTCACGGGACGACCCCGCTTCGATCGGGCCGAGACTGGGACAGCGACCGGGACGTCATGCGTCCTCCCGCAGCGCCGCCGCTATGGTGGCCCGCCCGATCGGGGCGGCGAGGGCGCCACCGGTGGCCGACAATCTGTCACCGCCGTCCTCCACCAGCACTGCCACGGCGACGCGGGGTGCCTGCGCGGGTGCGAACGCGATGTACCACGCATGCGGCGGGGTGTTGCGCGGATCCGGTCCGTGCTCCGCCGTGCCTGTCTTCGAAGCGATCTGCACGCCGGCAATGGCCCCCTTCTGCTGTGTCATTTGCTCGGCGCCGACCATCAAGTCCGTTAGTGTAGCCGCGACCTGGGGTGACACCGCCCGGCGCTCTTCGACCGGGGCCGTGCTGCTGATGTGGGACAGATCAGGTCCGCGAAGACTGTCGACCAGATAGGGCCGCATCATCACGCCGTCATTGGCGATGGTGGCCGCCACCATCGCATTCTGCAAGGGGGTCATCTTCACGTCCCGCTGCCCGATGCTGGACATACCCACCGCGGCGGCGTCCTCGAGCGGGCCCACGCCGGATTCGGCGACCTGCAACGGGATCGGCGGCAGCGGGGTGTCCAGGCCGAAGTTCTCCGCGGCGGCCCGCAGCGCGTCGGCGCCCAGGTCGATGCCCAGTTCGACGAATGCGGTGTTGCAGGACCTCGCGAACGCCTCGCGCAGCGACGCCGTCGGCCCGCCGCCGCAGGGCTGGCCGCCGTAGTTCTGCAGGGTGGCGGTGCTGTCGGGCAGCGGCACCCGCGCCGCGGCGGTCAGCTGGGTCTCCGGGGTCGCGCCGGCCTCCAGCGCCGCGGCCGTGGTGATCACCTTGAACGTCGAGCCCGGCGGGTAGGTCTGGGCGATGGCCCGGTTGAGCATCGGCTCGTCCGGATCGTCGCGCAACCGCTGCCAGGCCGCGGTCTGGTCGTCGATGTTGTGGGTGGCCAGCTCGTTGGGGTCGTAGGACGGTGTGGACACCATCGCCAGGATCTTGCCGGTGGACGGTTCGACGGCGACCACCGAACCGGTGCACGGGCCCTCACAGCCCTCCTGCATGGCCTGCCAGGCGGCCTGCTGCACCCGGGTGTTGATGGTGGTGGCGACATTGCCGCCGCGCGGATCGCGGCCGGTGAAGAAGTCGGCCAGCCGGCGGCCGAACAGCCGCTGATCCGAACCGTTGAGCAGCGCGTCCTCGGCCCGCTCCAGGCCGCTGCTGGAGAACCGCAGCGAGTAGAACCCGGTGACCGGCGCGTACATCAGCGGTTCCGGGTAGACCCGCAGGAACCGGAACCGCCCGGGGGTGGACACCGAATAGGCCAGCAGCTCCCCGCCCGCGGTGATCTGACCGCGTTGCCGGGAGTATTCGTCGAGCAGCATGCGCTGGTTCCGCGGATCCGACCGCAGGCTGTCGGCGGTGAACACCTGGGTGAAGGTGGCGTTGGCCAACAGCAGCACGATCAGCGCCATGAACGCGATCGACAGGCGGCGCAGTGAGGTGTTCATACCTTCTCGATCACCTCGGTCTTGGCCGTCGCGATCGGTGTCGGGTTGGTCTTGCGGGTGTCCAGCGGCGACCGCGCGGCGTGCGAGATGCGCAGCAGGATGGCCAGCAGCAGGTAGTTGGCCAGCAGCGACGACCCACCGTAGGACATCCACGGGGTGGTCAGCCCGGTCAGCGGGATCAGCTTAGTCACCCCGCCGACGACGATGAACAGTTGCAGCGCCAGCGTGGACGCCAGCCCGGCGGCCAACAGCTTGCCGAAGCTGTCCCGCACCGCGATCGCGGTGCGCAGGCCGCGGATGATGACGATGGTGTAGAGCATCAGCACCGCGGCCAGCCCGACCAGGCCGAGCTCCTCACCGACGGCGGCGATGATGAAGTCGGTGGATGCCGCCGGCACCGTGCCCGGCTGACCGTTGCCGAGACCGGTGCCGAAGATGCCGCCGGTGGCGAAGCTGAACAGCGACTGCGCCATCTGGTAGCCGCCGCCGTCGAAGTCGGCGAACGGGTCCAGCCAGGTCTGCACCCGCAGCCGCACGTGGTCGAAGATGTGGTAGGCGACGAAGCTGCCGGCGGCGAACAACGCGAGGCCGATGACCACCCAGCTGAGCCGTTCGGTCGCGATGTAGACCAGCACCAGAAACGACGTGTACAGCAGCAGCGAGGTGCCCAGGTCCTTCTCGAACACCATCACCCCGACCGACAGGATCCACGCCGCCAGCAGCGGGGCCAGATCGCGGGGCCGCGGCAGATCCATGCCCAGGAAGTGTTTCCCGGCGCTGGTGAACAGGCTGCGTTTCTCCACCAGCACCGCGGCGAAGAACACCAGCAGCAGGATCTTGGAGAACTCGGCGGGCTGGATGGAGAAGCCCGGGAACTGGATCCAGATCTTGGCGCCGCCCTGCTCGGAGAATCGGCGCGGCAACACCGCCGGTATGGCCAGCAGGATCAGCCCGGTCGCCCCGCACAGGTAGCCGTAGCGGGACAGCAGCCGGTGATCCTTGAGGAACACCACGACCAGCGAGAAACCGATCACCGCGGCGAGCGTCCACAGGGTCTGCTGGGTGGCGCTGGGGCTCTCGACGGCCTGACCGGACAGTTCCCCGGCGGCCAGGTCCAGCCGGTGGATCATCACCAGTCCCAGCCCGTTGAGCAGGGCCACCACCGGCAGCAGCAGCGGATCGGCATAGGGCGCGAAGCGGCGTACCGCCAGATGCGCACCGCCGAACAGCGCCAGATAGGCGGCCCCGTACTGGATCAGATGCCAGCTGACGCCGCGTTCCTGGTTGGCCTCCACCAGCAGCAGGGCCACCATCGTGATCACCGCCGCGAACGCCAGCAGGAGAAGTTCGGCGTTGCGCCGCGTCGGTAACGGAGGGACCACCGTCACCGCTGCCTGGGGCTGCGTGGTCACGGCAGTTCCCGGCAGGTTGTGCCCGGCTCAGGAGGCGGCGGCGGAAGCGCGGTCACGGTCGGGGCCGGTGGCCGCGGCGGCCCCGGGGTCTCGGCGCCGGGTGTCTGGCCTTGAGGTGTCTGGCCGGCGGGCGTCCGGGCCTCCGGCGCCGGGCTGGGCGGCGCGGGCGAGATGGTGCGCGGTGTCTCGGGCGCCGGGTTGCCGCCGGTCTGCGGCGCCCGGGTCGGATCGTTGTGCTGGGTGGGCAGATGCGGTCGGGGTGCCGGGCTGGTTGTCGGCTGCGGCGCGGGGCACGGGGGCAGCACCGAGGTGCGGGCCAGCTCCTCGATCTGACCGATGGCGTCGTCCAGCGAGCCGCCGGGCAGCCCGGCCGACACCTGGGCCCGTTCGGACGGACGCATGTCATCGAGGTGCAGCAGCTTGCAGTTCAGGGTGTCGTCGGGCTGGTCGGGGCTGATGAGCGACAGCTGGTTGCGGGAGCTGATGCAGCCGACCAGATACGGCTCCTGCAGCGAGTAGCCCAGCACCGAACCCTGCACGCCCCGCATGATCGACACCGTGCCGTTGTCGGCGACGACGTAGAAGTTGTTGCGCACGATCTCGCGGGCCACCGCCAGGCTGGCCAGCACCGCCAGCACGATCAGTGTCGCGCCGATGACGATGCGGCGCCGCGACCGGGGTTTGGCGGGGGGTTCCTCGGCCGGCGGCAGGGCGCGTTTGACCTCGTTGCGTTTCGGGTTGAACGCCGAGGCGCGGCCGGCCGAGGTGTCGGGCGGCGCGTTCTGGTCGTCCTCACCGGAGACGGCGCCGGCCAGGATCGGTTGGGTCTGGCCGTATTCGTAGTCGACGACGTCGGCGACCACCACGGTGACGTTGTCCGGCCCGCCGCCGCGCAGCGCCAGCTCGATGAGCCGGTCGGCGGCGTCACCGGGATCGGGCAGCTTGAGCGCCTCCAGGATGGTGTCCTGGCTGACCGGGTCGGACAGCCCGTCCGAGCACAGCAGATAGCGGTCGCCGGCGCGGGCCTCGCGCATGATGAGCGTGGGCTCGACCTCGTGGCCGGTCAGCGCCCGCATGATCAGTGAGCGCTGCGGATGGCTGTGCGCCTCCTCGGCGGTGATGCGGCCCTCGTCCACGAGGGTCTGCACGAAGGTGTCGTCCTTGGTGATCTGGGTCAGCTCACCGTCGCGCAGCAGATAGCCACGGGAGTCGCCGATGTGCACCAGACCGAGCCGGTTCCCGGCGAACAGGATCGCGGTCAGGGTGGTGCCCATGCCCTCGAGTTCCGGGTCGGCCTGGATGTGCTCAGCGATCGCCGCGTTGCCCTCCTTGACGGCGGCCTCGAGTTTGCTGAGCAGGTCGCCGCCGGGTTCGTCGTCATCGAGGGGTGCGAGCGCGGCGATCACCAGCTGGGACGCCACCTCACCGGCGGCGTGGCCACCCATCCCGTCCGCGAGCGCGAGCAGGCGCGCTCCGGCGTAGACGGAGTCTTCGTTGTTCGCGCGCACCAGACCCCGGTCACTGCGCGCCGCATAGCGCAGGACGAGTGTCACGGGCGTAGCTCGATCACCGTCTTGCCGATGCGAACCGGCGTGCCAATCGGGACGCGTACCGCGGTAGTCACCTTCACCCTGTCCAGGTATGTGCCGTTGGTCGATCCTAGGTCTTCCACGTACCACTCTGACCCGCGTGGCGACAGTCGCGCATGGCGAGTCGAGGCGTAGTCGTCGGTGAGCACCAAGGTGGAGTCATCGGCGCGGCCGATCAGCACCGGCTGGCTGCCCAGCGGGATGCGGGTGCCGGCCAGCGCGCCCTCGACCACCACCAGTTGGCGCGCGACGTTGCGGCGTTGCCGGCTGGGCAGCAGCGAACCGCGCAGCGGCAGGCCGCGGCGCATCATCACAGCCCCGGTCGGCGCGTAGATGTCGGTGCGCAAGATCCGCAACACCGACCAGATGAACAGCCACAGCAGCAGCAGGAAGCCGACGCGGGTCAGCTGCAGAACTAACCCCTGCATCTGACGTCCTCTCCGTGCCCGGCCGGTTCTCGGTGCGCCGAAGTCATCGGCTCAGAGATCATCGGCAACGTCACGATACTTGGACAACGATCATCATGAGGGCCAAGCGTGCGGCTTCGCCCCCATGTCGTGATCGGTGGGTCCTCAGTGCATGCGCACGATGATCTCGGAGTGACCAAGCCGGATCACATCGCCGTCGGCCAATTGCCATTCCTGCACCGGAGCGTTGTTCACGGTGGTGCCGTTGGTCGAATTCAGGTCCGACAGCAACGCGACCTGACCGTCCCAGCGGATCTCCAGATGCCGGCGCGACACCCCGGTGTCGGGCAGCCGGAACTGGGCGTCCTGACCGCGCCCGATCACATTGGCGCCCTCCCGCAGCTGATATGTGCGGCCGCTGCCGTCGTCGAGCTGCAGGGTGACGGTGGTGGGACGTCCGGTGGCCGGCGGCTGCTGGTAGTCCTGCCGACCGTAGCCGGCGTCCTGGCCGTAGCCCGCCCCGGCGTAGTCGTAGTCGCCGCGGCCGGGGTCGCCGTAGCCGGCGCCGTAACCACCGGCATCGCCGTAACCACCGGCATCGCCGTAACCGCCGGCACCGTAGTCACCCTGACCGGGCTGCTGGCCGTAGTCCGGGCGGCCGTAGGGCTGGCCCCCGTAACCCTGGTCGCCGTAACCCTGATCCGGGTAGCCGCCGCCCTGGTCGGGGTAGCCGCCCTGATCCGGGTGGCCGGGCCGGCCGTAGTCGTCCGGACGGCCGCCGGGCGGGCGACCGTAGTCGTACTCCCCGGCGGGCGGCGCGCCGTAGCCGGGCTGACCACCGGGCGGTCCGTATCCCGGCGGGGGCTGGCGGTAGCCCTGGTCGTACCCGCCGCCGGGCGGCGGTCCGTATCCGGCCGGCGGGCGCTGCTCATACGACGGCGGATAACCGCCCTGGTCCGGGTAGCCACCCTGCTCGGGGTAGCCCCCCTGGTCCGGATTGCCGCCGCGCGGCGGGTAGCCGCCCTGGTCCGGGTAGCCGCCCTGCTGTTCGGGATAGCCGCCGCCGGGCTGTTCGGGGTAGCCGCCCCGGGGTGGGTAGCCACCCTGATCGGCCGGCGGGTACTGGCCGCGCGGATCGTCTGGGCGGCCGTAACGGTCGTCGTACTCGTCGTCGGCTGGCCGCCCCGGTCCCTGGCCGCCGCGGTAGCTCGGATTGTCGCTCATCGGTGGTACTCCTGGTTCTGCGGTGTACGCGCGGTCTTGTTGCGCTTGGGCGGGTTCGCCGGTAGTGGTGTCGGGGTTGACCAATCCGCGCGCGCGGAACTGTCCAGTGTGCAGATTGGAAGACTGTTCGAATCTAACGACCACATCACCATATGTTTGCCATCCCTGATCGTGGATGTATCCCTCCAGATGCTTGGCAAAAGTGGTCGACGTACGGTCCGGATCGGCACTGACCTTCCTGTAGTCGGACTCACTGAGGGTAATGACGTAGTCGTTCGGCGCCAAAATCCGGCCGCCGCCGACGTCCCGAGCGCCGGCCTGCGCTTCGCGGCGCAACCGGGCTTCCACCTCCTGGGGGACGATCGAGCCGCCGAAGACCCGCGCAAAGGCGTCGCCGACCGTCGCCTCGAGCTTGCGCTCGATCCGGTCCGCCAAACCCATACCCGATTCGCTCCCGCTCGACATGTAGGGATCCGGTTCTCCAGGATCCGATGATTCTGGTCAGCTTGCTATGCCGCCGCGTGTCGCCTGGCGGCGGTGGTTAACTGCATGGTATCGGGATCACCCGCCACAGTGGCACCAACAGAACTCTGAGAATCGCGTCCGGCCTGGTCAGAGGCATGTATCGAGGAAGACATGGGGGCCTGTTGAAGGCCGGCACGGCGACTCGGTAAGGTTTGAGGTACCGGATGAAGCGGTGATAAGCTCCTCCGGTTGTTGGGGCGAGTGGCGGAATGGCAGACGCGCTGGCTTCAGGTGCCAGTGTCCTTCGGGACGTGGGGGTTCAAGTCCCCCTTCGCCCACACCTGAGCGGTTCTTCGGACCGCACGAGGCCACGGTCTTCTCGGAGGGTCTTCTCAAAGCGAGATCTTCGACGGAGACCGTGGCTTTTTCTGTCGGATTCTGTCGGGTTCTGTCGGGTTCTGTCGCGCGCGTGCGTCGGGGCTTTCGAGTACTTCGACACTCAGCCGGTCAGTTCGTCGACGATGACCTCGGAGTCGTGGGTGTGGTCGCCGGTGTTGCGGCATTCGCCGAGGATCTGGATGTAGCCGCGGTCGGGGTAGTCGGGATTGGCGGCGACGATGGCCATCACCCCGCCCATGTGCAGGACGCGGCCGTGGGGCCGTTTACCCGGCGGCGGACCGTCGATCCAGCCGTCGTCGACCATCGCCGCCACGATCTGCTCCAGGTAGGCCTGCTTGTCCACGTCGGCGGGAAAGGTGAACCCCATCCCGACCCGCCCGCGGAACGGGGGCGCGATCTGATCGGTGCAGGAGGCGAACCGGAACGCCGCCCCGATGAGATTCAGGCCCGCGGACCGGACGATCCGTTTCGCCGGTTCCACCACCTGGGCGCGGGTCTGTTCGTCGGTCATCTCCGGCCCCTCCAGGCCGGCGGCCGATCCGCCGGAGAACATTGCGCATCCTCCTAGTAGTAGCGCGGCGATCAGGACGGTGCTCAGCAGCCCGGTGCGGTGCCGGCGGTCAGTACTGGTGATTCTGGGTGACATGGTCGCGATCGCCTTCTGGGTCGTTGACGGCAGGGGTTCCGGGGATCCGGGTGTCCCAATCGGGTAGGTCGACTTCGCCGATGAACGGCAGATTCACCGTGTCCGGCAGTCCGATGTGCACCTGGCGCCGGCCCTCGGCGGTGTATCCGTTCTCCGCCAGGGTGGCGCCGTTGCCGTTGGCGATGTCGGTCATCGCGCGGAGCGACTCGCTGCCGACGTCGTAGTAGGCGGAGTGGTGGCCGAAACTCGGCCCGCTGCGCCCCGGCACCTCCGCGTCGAACCGCACCGAGCCGTAACCGTCGCCGGCCGGATCGGTGCCCAGCCCGGCCCGGGAGCCCAGCGGGTGGTCGAGAACGTGGTTGAGGATGTCGGGCACCGCGCCGCCCTGGCCCAGCCAGGTGACCGGGTCGCTCGACGCCGCCCCGACATAGACCTGGCCACCCTCGGGCAGGTTGAAATCCGCGGCGCTTCTCGCCAGATCCGTTCCGGGACTGCCGATCAGCACCGCGTTGTCGGCCTGCATACCGCTGCCCGCGAACGCGTCGGCCACCGTGGTCGAGCCGTAGGAGTGCCCGATCACGGTGACAGTCCGGTCTCCGCCCTCGTGGGTGACGCCGAGCCCGTTGACATCCGCGGCCAGCAGCTCGCCGCCGTCGCGTGCCAGCCACGGAGTCGCGATGCGCGGATCGAGCGGGCTGTCCGGCGCGTCGTAGCCCATCCAGGCGATCACCGACGCCGGCTTGCCGGGCTCACCCAACCGCATCTGGTCGTAGAGGTTGGTGGCGTTGTCGCCCTCCAGCCAGCCCTGGGCGACGCTGCTGCCGGTGCCGGGTACAACCACCGCGGTGTTCTCGGCCTCGTCCGGGTTGCCGATCGCCACCGCCGCCCTGCCCTGGCCGTTGAAGGCCAACGGATCGTAGGCCCACAACATGACGGGCCGGGTCTCCCCGGTGTCTGTCCCACCCATGGCGTCCAGGCCCTTTTGGGTCTGGACCGCGTTGCGGTAGCGGGTGGCGTCGGCGGCCGTCAGACCGTACGCGCCGGGATCGGCCAGCACCTCGTCGGGGGTCACCCCGTGGTGTTCGGCCGCATCCCGGACCCGGTCCAGATCATCCCGCAGGACCGCCTCATTGACCTGATGGCGCACCTCGGCCGGAATCCCGTTGAGATTCCCCAGCTCCGGCGGATGGTCGGCGATGAGCCGGCGCCGCTCCTCCTCGCTGAGCGAATCCCACCACTGTTTGACGTCCTCGGCGGGGGCGTCGGGCGGCGGGGGCCGGCGGGGGTCGCCGAGGGTGCCCGGCGGGGGTCGCCGAGGGTGCCCGGCGGGGGTCGCCGAGGGTGCCCGGCGGGCTCTCCGGTACCGGACCCTCCATCACGGCGGTCACGGCCGCCGCGGTCTCGGCGTCGATCCCGGCGAACAGCGCGAGCAGTTTCCTGAGGATCGCGGTCCACGCCGGCGCGAGGACCGCGAGAACCGCCGGAACCGGGGGCGCGGTGACGGTTCCGTCATCGGCGACCCGCCATCCGGTGGCGTCGGCGGCCTGCCCCCGCCAGAACTCCCGCAGGTGCGCGACGGCCCGGCGTTGGGTGGCCAGCACGACGTCCAGCGCCGAGATCTTGCCGCCCAATTCGGCTGCGGCGTCGACCAACTGATCGGGTCGGGAAGATTCCACGACCGATACCGTCATCGACACCCGCGACCTCCTTGGCTCCTTCGATCCTCGCACGGCCAAGGGGTCGGACCGGACACGAATTTCGTCGCGGGCCGCCGTATCCGAGGGCGCTGGTCGATGGCCGCGGCGCCCGCTGGATCAGCGTGGGTCAGTAGCCGGGGGTGCTGACTTCCTCGAGCGTCTCGGCGGGACCGGACATCGGCGGCGGCGCGGGCATGGTCGGTTGGGCGACCCCGCCGATCGGGCCGGCCGGGTTGTCGACGGTGCCCCCGCACACCGAGCCGTGCACCCCGGGTGGGCAGCCGGGCGAGTTGGGCACCAGGCCCGGCAGGCAGTGTCCGGTGAACACGTCGAGGTCCTCACCGCCCGGGCAGACCGCGAGGGGCATGCCGGGTGCGCCGGTGAGCGCACCGGCCAGTGGCACCGCACCCGCGATCGCGAACGCACTCACTGCAACGATCCGGACTACCGTAGTTCGTAAAGTCGCCACCCGGTCAATCTAGCGCGGAACGCCCCGCTCAGCAGGACATGGGAGCGGCGCCGGTCGTCTCATCCGCGCAGGAACTGCCGCAGCCAGTCGAACCAGGCGTCCATCCCCTCCCCGGTGCGGGCGCTGACCGGCAGGATCCGCGCCGTCGGGTTCACCTCCCGGATGTGGGCGATGTAGCGGTCCACGTCGACGTCCAGGTGCGGCACCAGGTCGATCTTGTTGAGCAGGACCACATCCACCGCCCGGAACATCACCGGGTACTTCAGCGGCTTGTCCTCGCCCTCGGCCACCGAGTACACCATCGCCTTGGCGTGCTCGCCGACGTCGAACTCCGCCGGGCAGACCAGATTGCCGACGTTCTCGATCACCACCAGCTCCAGGTGATCGAGGTCGAGGTCCTGCAGGGCGCGGTTGACCATCGGCGCGTCGAGGTGGCACTCGCCGCCGAACCCGTTGTTGGTGTTCAGCAGCGAGATCTGTGCCCCCCGCCCGCCGAGCTTGGCGGCGTCGAGGTCGGTGGCGATGTCTCCCTCGATGATGCCGATCGCGATCTGATTGGCGAGTTCGTCCAGGGTGGCCGCCAGCACGGTCGTCTTGCCGGACCCGGGTGAGCTCATCAGATTCAGCGCGCGGATCCCGTTCTCTTCGAATATCTTCCGGTTGATCGCGGCCCGGCTGTCATTCTCGGCGAAGATCGACTCGAGCACCTCGATCCGCTGGCCGCCGGTCTGATAGCCGCTGTGGTCACCATGGTCGTGCGGGTGCTCGTGTGCATGGTCGCCGTGTTCGTGGCTGTGTACGGTGCCGTCGTCGTGACGGTGGAAACGGCCCACGGTTCTTCACCTTTCCAATCAGACGTCAGGCCACCTCGAGGGAGGTCACCAGGAACTCATTGCCCCGGATCACCTCGACGTCGGGGCTCGAGCAGCGCGGGCAGCATATCGACCAGCGCGACTCTATCTGTGAATCCTCCTCGCACGAGCGGCATTTCACCGCTGCCGGGATGAACTCCAGCTCCAGCTCGGCGTCGGCCAGCTGTTCGTACTCGCGCACCAGCGTCCAGCAGAACTCCAGCGACTCCGGCACCACCTGCCGAAGTGCGCCGATCTGCACCCGGACCACGTTGACGCGCCGCCCCTCGGCGTGGGGTTTGACCACCCCGGCGATCGCCTGACAGAGAGACAACTCGTGCACACCCCCATGCTGCCCGCTCGGCGGGGTTTCCGGGCCGGATTGCGGGCCTACCGGCGCAGCGTCTCCGACGGTGTCTCGCCCCACCGTTTGCGGTACTCCACCGCGAAACTGCCCAGATGCTGGAAGCCCCAGCGCTGTGCCACCGCGGTCACGGTGACCCCGTCGGACGGGATCGCGTCGGTCAGCTCCTCGTGCACCCGCTGCAGCCGCCGTTCCCGCACGAACTCCATCGGCGTCAGCCCCAGCTCGTCGCGGAAATTCTGCTGAATCGACCGCACGCTGACGTGCACGGCCTTGGCCACCGACTCCACCGTGATGCGTTCGGCCAGATGCTCCTCGATGTAGTTCATCGCCGCGCGCACCACCGCCCGGCGCTGACCGGGCTGCGGCGGGGGCCGCAACAGCTCGTCGTAGTAGGTCGACGGCTGCAGCTGCAGCAGACTGCTCATCACCAGCTCCTCCACCGGGCCGATGCCCTGGCCGCGCTGCACCAGCGACCCGGGGTGGAACACCTCGGTGTGGATCAGCTGCACGGCGGTGTGCCAGCGCATCGCCGCCTCGGTGGTCATGTCGAACTCCGGATCGAACTCCAGGGGCCGCCGCAGCCGGCGCCCGAGCAGCCGGGTCAGGTGGGCGGCCATCGCCGCCTCCTCGATGCGGATCACCAGTTGCGGTGAGTCGTGCTCGAACGCGATCCGCAGCGGCCCGCGCGGGCTGGTCACCAGGGACCGCACCGGGGTGATCTGAAACTGCCGGCCGCGGTGGTGCACCTCGGCGGAACCGTTGAGCGACATGTGCACCGCGAAGTAGGCGCCGAGCCGCGGGATGTCCAGCGCGCACGGGACATGCAGGTCGAGGTAGAGCATGCTGACGTTGCGCAGCCGCACCCCGTGGGCCGTCGCAGCGAACCCCGCCGAGTCGGGTGCGCCGACGGTCAGCGTCAACGGGGCCAGCACCTGCCCGGTCAGCCGGGCCGCCTCGGCCACGTCCTCGGTGTAGAAGATCTCGTTGTCGACGAGCGACGGCGGCACCCCGCGGGACCGGACCTTGCGCCGGACGGGATTGCTGGTGCGGCGCACATCGATGAAGCCGAGCCGGGTCAGTCGCGACATCCCTGCAGCAGAACCCCAGGATTGACGGATGCGTCAGCCAACGGAAAGGGTCTCCTAAGTTAGTTGCTTTGGCGGCGCAAGACCTACTGTCGGCGGCTGCGCGCCAACGAGTGGAAGTCTGCGCAATTCTGACAGCTCGTGCGCGAAAGCGATAGGCAGACAACTCACAGTGCGTTACATATGTGAATTACACCACTATCCGTCGCGGCCTTCTGACGATCGGAGGATGGATGTCAGCAAACGGGCAGGTGGCCACCGTCACGCCGGCCGACGACCTGCGGGCCCGGCTCGACGATCCGGCGGTCGCGGCCGCGCTGAACAACGTGCTCGACCACGCCGAACTGCTCGCCTTCCTGCTCGGCGGGTTGGACGGGATGCTCCGGCGCGGGGACGAGATCACCGAGTCGCTCGCCGGCGCGATCCACGAGATCCGCGACAGCGCGGCGGTCGACACCGTCCCGGGCATCGAGTCGCTCAAGAACGTCGACCTGCAGGCCCTGGCCGACAGCCTCACCACGCTGTCCGGCGCGCTGGTGAAGGCCACCCCGGCCATCAACACGCTGCTGTCCTCCCGCCTGACCGATCCGCAGGCCGTGGACGTGTTGGCGAATCTCGGTGAGGCACTGGTCGACAGCCGGGCGGCCGCCCGCTCCGACCCCGCCCCGACGACACTGCGCGGGTTGTGGCGGATGCGCAAGGACAAGGACGTGCTCCGCGGCCTGGGCTTCATGATGCAGGTCGCCCGCGAGTTCGGAAGGCGCATCGGCTCGGGCTGATCCACCCGCGCGACACCAGCCCCAGCCCAACTCAGCCCACGATTTTTCGCCGGCCACCCACGGCGGCGGCGCCGATCTCTTTGGAGAGGAGTTCAGATGGCTTCGGTTCTCTGGCTGCAGGGAGGTGCCTGTAGTGGCAACACGATGTCCTTCCTCAATGCCGACGAGCCCAACGTCGTCGACCTGATCGTCGACTTCGGGCTCGACATCCTCTGGCACCCCTCGCTGGGCATGGAACTCGGCGACAACGCCCAGAAAGTGTTCTGGGACTGCGTCAACGGGGAACGCCCACTGGACATCTTCGTCTTCGAAGGCACCGTCATCCGGGCCCCGAACGGCTCCGGCCGGATGGACATGTTCGCCGGCCGGCCGATGATGGACTGGGTCACCGACCTCGCCGGCGCCGCGCAGATCGTCGTCGGCATCGGCGACTGCGCGTCGTTCGGCGGAATCCCCGCCATGGCGCCGAACCCGTCGGACTCCACCGGCCTGCAATTCCACAAGCGGGAGAAGGGCGGCTTCCTGGGCGCCGACTTCCGCTCCAAGATGGGCCTGCCCGTCATCAACATCCCCGGCTGTCCGGCACATCCGGACTGGATCACCCAGATCCTGGTGGCGCTGGCCTCCGGCCGGGCCGGCGACATCACGCTCGATGAACTGCACCGGCCGGAGACCTTCTTCAAGACCTTCACCCAGACCGGGTGCACCCGGGTGCAGTTCTTCGAGTACAAGCAGTCGACCATGTCGTTCGGCGAGGGCACCCGAACCGGTTGCCTGTTCTACGAATTCGGCTGCCGCGGGCCGATGACCCATTCGCCGTGCAACCGGATCCTGTGGAACCGGCAGTCCTCCAAGACCCGCGCCGGGATGCCGTGCCTGGGCTGCACCGAACCGGAGTTCCCGCACTTCGACCTCGCCCCGGGCACATTGTTCAAGACCCAGAAGGTCAGCGGCACGATCCCCAAGGAGGTCCCGGAGGGCACCGACCACCTCACCTACATGGCGCACGCCGCCGCCGCGCGGATCGCCGCGCCGCAGTGGTCCAAGGAGGACATGTTCGTGGTCTGACCGCGTTCATCACCGTCAGCCCAATCACCGCACCGGTTCGTCGGAAGGACCAGAAGACAATGACCTCGCTCGATCTGTTCGTCAGCCCCCTGGGCCGGGTGGAGGGTGACCTCGACGTCAGGGTGACCATCGAGGACGGAGTCGTGACCTCGGCCTGGACCGAGGCGGCCATGTTCCGCGGCTTCGAGATCATCCTGCGCGGCAAGGACCCGCAGGCCGGCCTGGTGGTCTGCCCCCGCATCTGCGGCATCTGCGGCGGCAGCCACCTGTACAAGTCCGCCTACGCCCTCGACACCGCGTGGCGGACCCACATGCCGCCCAACGCGACCCTGATCCGCAACATCTGCCAGGCCTGCGAGACCCTGCAGTCCATCCCGCGCTACTTCTACGCGCTGTTCGCGATCGACCTGACCAACAAGAACTACGCGAAGTCCCCGCTGTACGACGAAGCGGTGCGCCGGTTCGCCCCGTACGTGGGCACCAGCTACCAGACCGGGGTGGTGCTGTCGGCCAAACCGGTCGAGGTGTACGCCATCTTCGGCGGTCAGTGGCCGCACTCGAGCTTCATGGTTCCCGGCGGGGTGATGTCCGCGCCCACCCTCGCCGACGTCACCCGGTCGATCGCGATCCTCGAGCACTGGAAGGACAACTGGCTCGAGAAGCAGTGGCTGGGCTGTTCGGTGGAACGCTGGCTGGAGAACAAGACCTGGGACGACGTGCTGGCGTGGGTGGACGAGAACGAGGCCCAGTACAACAGCGACTGCGGCTTCTTCATCCGCTACTGCCTCGACATCGGCCTGGACAAATACGGTCAGGGAGTCGGCAACTACCTGGCCACCGGCACCTACTTCGAACCGTCCCGGTACGAGAACCCGACGATCGAGGGCCGCAACGACGCGCTCATCGGCCGGTCGGGCATCTTCGCCGACGGCAAGTGGTACGAGTTCGACCAGTCCCGGGTCACCGAGGACGTCACCCACTCGTTCTTCCAGGGCGACCGGCCGCTGCACCCGTTCGAGGGGGAGACCATCCCGATCGACCCGGAAGTCGGCCGGGCGCAGGGCAAGTACAGCTGGGCGAAGTCGCCGCGCTACGACATCCCCGAGGTGGGCCGCATCCCGCTGGAAGCCGGCCCGCTGGCCCGCCGGATGGCCGCCGGCGGTCCGAACGCGCTCGAACACCAGGACAACGATCCGCTGTTCGTCGACATCTACAACAAGATCGGGCCGAGTGTGATGGTGCGGCAGTTGGCCCGCATGCACGAGGCGCCCAAGTACTACCAGTGGACCCGGGCGTGGCTCGATCAGCTCGACCTCAAGGAGAGCTTCTACACCAAGCCCGTCGAGCACGCCGAGGGCAGGGGTTTCGGCGCCACCGAGGCGGCCCGCGGCGCGCTGGCCGACTGGATCGTCATCGAGGACAGCAAGATCGCCAACTATCAGGTGATCACCCCGACGGCGTGGAACATCGGCCCGCGCGACGCCTCGGAAACCCTCGGACCGATCGAGAAGGCCCTGGTCGGGGCGCCCGTGGTGGACGCCGAGGACCCGGTCGAACTCGGCCATGTGGCCCGCAGCTTCGATTCCTGCCTGGTCTGCACGGTGCACGCCTACGATGGCAGGTCCGGACGGGAGCTTTCCAAGTTCGTCATCAACGGAATGGTGTGATCCCCACGTCTGCCGAAGCCGACATCGACATCGAACCGCCCGGCTGTGCGGTGCTGGTGGTGGGCTGCGGCAACCTGCTCCGCGGTGACGACGGGGTCGGGCCGATCCTGATCCGCCACCTGTGGGAACGGGGGGTCCCGGACGGCGCCCGCCTCGTCGACGGCGGCACCGCGGGCATGGACGTCGCCTTCCAGATGAAGGGTGCGCAGCGCGTCGTCATCGTCGACGCCGCGCTGACCGGTGCGGCGCCGGGCACGGTGTACCGGGTGCCCGGCGCCGAACTCGCCGAGCTGCCGCCGCTGCAGGGTCTGCACACCCACTCGTTCCGGTGGGACCACTCGATCGCCTTCGCCCGGTGGGCGCTCGGCGACGCCTGCCCGGACGACATCACCGTGTTCCTGATCGAAGCCGGCGGGGTGGAGCTGGGCGCGGAGCTCAGCGCACCGGTCGCCGCGGCGATGGAGGAGGTGATCGAGCTGATCGAGGCGGAGTTCCTGGCCGGGCTGCGTCCACGGCCCGACGGCCGGGCGAAGGTCGAATTCACCGCGGACGGGTATCTACGGCTGGACGCCACCCTGGCGGCCAGCCGGTTCCCGTCCGATGCGGTCGCCGCGGTCCGGCGCGACACCGAACTGTGGGTGCTGCCGCTGCGCGGCCCCCGCAGCGGCGGGTTGCTGCTCAAACAGCGCACCCCGGCCGGGGACCGGGCGGTGCTGGTACGGGAGGTGCTCAACGATGACATCCCGGTGGGGGTGCGCGAGGCGTTCTGGGACGACGGCCGCTCGGCGCTGCGCATCCCGTTGGGGTCACATGTGTGACCGGCATGAGCGACGAGCCGCCCGAGCGCCCGAAAACCGCTCCCCGAGCCCACAGTTCCCGCGACAATGCGCTCGATGTGCACACCGTCGTCAGCGCCGAACGTGGTCAGTGGGTGGTGGAGATCGTGGTGATCTTCGCCGACGGCGTGGTGCGCAAACGGATCAGCACCTACCACACCCGGGCGCAGGCGGAGCTGGCGGCCCGGCTGATCAAACGCGGTGCGGAACGGGAGATATGAGCCATGTCTGAGGTCTTGACCACCCCGTCGGCCCGGCAGACCCGGGTGCGGGCCGTGCGGCCGCAGCCGCTGGGGGCGTTTCCGCTGCCGCTCGGCTACCTGTTGATCCCGGCCGGGCCGGATTGCGAACAGGCGCGTGTCGATCTGCTCGCCGGACGGCTCCCGGCGTGCTGGCCGGCCCGGCTGCGGGCCCATGAACTCGCCCTGGCCGGCGACCGCGACGGGGCGCTGACCGCGCTCACCGAACTGCTCGACGCCGACCCGGGTGACGTGGTCGCCCGCTACAACCGGTTCGTGCTCGACCCGGACAGCGCCGAACCGGCCGAGTTGCGCGCCGCGCTGGGCGAGTTCGGGGTGCTCGTCGATCTGGTGTCGTTCGTCGTCGGCCGCACCGACACCGCACCCGACGCCGCCGGCGCCGATGCCGAACTGGCGGCGGTGGTGCTGGCCGCGCAGGCCAGTGCCGCGCTGGACGGTGGGGATCCCGCTGCCGCGATCGGGTTGCTGGACCGTGCGGCCGAGGCGGCCGCACCGGTGTCGGCCCCGCTGCAGGGGGTGCTGTTGTCCGCGGCCGGTGCCATCTGCCGCGACACGGGCGGCCCGGGCGGGCAGCAGCGGCTGGAACAGGCGGTGCGCTGTCTGACCGACGCCGACGGGCTGCGGGTGGCCCGGGCGGAGGTGCATCTGACGCTGGCCGGGCTGCTGCACGAGCAGGCCGCCGGACGGCCGGAACTGCTGGCGCGGGCCGTCCCCCACTACCACTCGGTGCTGCAGCTGGTGCGGCGCGAGGACGCGCCGGTGCTGTGGGCGACCGCGCACGCCGACCTGGCCGCCGCATACCTGACGATGCCGATGGTGGAGGCGTCGGGTCAGCTGCGGTTCGGTGTCGCCGCCCAGTCGCTGCGTTCGGCGCTGACCGTGTTCACCCGCGAGGATCACCCGCAACGGTGGGCCGGCACCCAGCTGAACCTGGCCAACTCGCTGATCTACACCCCGTCGAAGCATCACGCCGACAACCTCGTCGAGGCGGTGGAGCTGTACGAGGGGGTGCTGGAGATGCGCGACCGGAACACCGATCCGGTGGGCCGGGCCCGGGTGCTGGCCAACCAGGGCAATGCGCTGGCGCATCTGGGTGTGTTCGACCGGGCCCGGGCCAAGCTCTACGAGGCGCGGTTCCTGTTCGAGGAGGCCGGTGACGAGGAGTCGGTGCGCGCGGTCCGCGGCGTCCTCGACGAGATCTCCCGGCAGCTGGCCGTCAGACGCACCGACACCGAATCCGACTCGAGCCCGTCGTCCGACTGAGAGGAGCGGAGATGTCGACCACCACGGCGGCCGCCTCGCCGGCCGGCGCCGCACCCGACGCCGCCGCGGATGCGGGTGCGCGGGAGTTCGAGGCGCTGGCCGAACGGGTGGACAAGGCGATCGCCGCACTGGCGGAACTGGACGAGCGGTCGCGGAAGGTGGCCGACGAGGTCCGGGCCGCGATCGAGGAGGTGCACCGGGTCGGGCTGACCACGATCGTGCGGCGGATGCGCGCCGACGAGGGCGCCAAACAGGTGCTGTTCGAGCTCGTCGACGACCCGGTGGTGCGCATGCTGCTCAGCCTGCACGGCATCATCCGGCCCGATCCGGTGACCCAGGCGCACCGGGCGCTGGAGGCGGTCCGGCCGCAACTGCACAGCCACGGCGGCGACGTCACCCTGGTCCGGGTCGAGGACGGCGTGGCCCAGGTGCGGCTGGAGGGCGCCTGCAACGGCTGCTCGATGTCGGCGGTGACGTTGCGCGATCTGGTGACGGGCACGCTGACCGAGCAGGTGCCGGCGATCACCCGGGTGGAGGTGCTGCCCAACGAACCCTCCCCCACCCTGATCCCGGTGGAGGCGTTGCGGATCGGCCTCGATCTGCGCGACGACGGATGGGTCGGCGCCGGACCGGCCGCCGACATCGCCGAGGGGACCCTGGCGGTGCGGCAGCTGAGGACGGGCTCCGGTGACCGGGTCGGGGTGATCATCGTCAACGTCGATCAACGGTTCGCGGTGTACCGCAACGAATGCGCGCATGAGGGCCTGCCGTTGGACAACGCGGTGCTGGACACCGCCGACGGCACGCTCACCTGCCCCTGGCACGGGTTCTGCTACGACGCCGCATCCGGTGAATGCCTCAGCGCGCCGGGAGCGCAACTCGAACAGCTGCCGTTGCGGATCGATCGCGGTGAACTCTGGGTGCGGGTCGGGCCATGACCGGCTACACCGTCGTCCGCACCTCCCTTCGGCCCCCGGCCGGCCACCCCGCGCCGCCGACCGCGGATCTCACCGGGGGCTGGACGCCCGAGGTGTGGCTGGGCGCGCCCGCGCCGGGCGGTCTGGCGTTGCCGCCGGCGCACCCGTCGATGGCGTGGATGTACTCGCCGCGGGGGGTGTACCTGGGCGACCGGCACCTGGTGGTGGCCGATTCGGGCAATCACCGGGTGCTGATCTGGCACGGCCTGCCCGACCGCGATGAGCAGCCGGCCCACGTCGTGCTCGGTCAGCCCGACGGCGTCAGCGAGGGCCGGGCCGCCGGCGGGCGCGGACCCCAACGCGGCATGCACCTGCCCACCGGGGTGCTGGTGCACGACGGCCGGCTGATCGTCGCCGACGCCTGGCACCACCGGATCCTGGTCTGGGACACGGTGCCGCAGCGCGACGACGTCGCCCCGGATGTGGTTCTGGGACAACCGGATTCCAGCTCGGTCGCGCCGAATCAGGGCGGTGGGTGCACAGCGTCGACGTTCTACTGGCCGTACGGGATCGCGGTCACCGGCTCGACGTTCTGGGTGGCCGACACCGGCAACCGCCGGGTCCTGGGCTGGACCGGCGGCATTCCCGACCCGGGCCGGCCGGCCGACATCGTGCTGGGCCAACCGGACGCCACCCAGCGCGCCGAGAACCGCGGCGGCACCGCGGGTCCGGCGAGTTTCCGCTGGCCGCACGCCCTGACCGGACGCGCCGATCTGCTGCTGGTGGCCGACGCCGGCAACCACCGGGTGCTCGGGTGGTCGCCGCAACCGGCCGGCGACCGGCCGGCCGGCCTGCTGCTCGGTCAGCCGGATTTCGGCACCTGTCAGGAGTGGCCGTACGGGCCGCAGTCGGCGGACCGGTTCCGGTTCCCCTACGCGATCGCCCTCGACGGCACGGACGGGACGGAGCGGCTCGCGGTCGCCGACACCGCCAACAACCGGGTGCTGCTGTGGGATGGGCTGCCCGCCGACGGCCGGGGCGCCGACCATGTGCTGGGCCAACCGGATTTCACCGCCAACGGGGAGAACCGGTGGTCGTCGGTGCAGCGGGACACCATGTGCTGGCCGTACGGCATCTCGTTGCGAGAAGACCGGTTGGCGGTCGCGGATTCCGGCAACAACAGGGTCATCGTCTGGCGGCGGTCGTGATGGAGTCCCCGGTTCCCATGGAGTCGCCGGCGCCGGTGACGGCGGCGGCCCACCCCCGCCCGGCCGGTGAGCGGCGCCGGCGCCTGACCGTCACCGGTGTGGTGCAGGGTGTCGGATTCCGCCCGTTCGTGCACCGGCTGGCCACCGAACTGAACCTGACCGGGTTCGTCGGCAACGACTCCGGATCGGTGTTCATCGAGGTGCAGGGCCCCGCCGGGGCGCTGGATCGGTTCGCCGCGCGGCTGCGCAGCGACGCCCCGCCGCTGGCCACCGTGCGCGAGGTCGTCGCCACCGAGATCCCCACCGTCCCGGCGGACCCGGCCGGCGGGGAGCCGACGGCGCCGGCGGCGTTCCATATCGTCGACAGCCACACCGCCGACGCCGCCGCCACCCCGGTCCCACCCGACGTCGCGATCTGCGACAACTGCGTGGCCGAACTGTTCGACCCCGCCGACCGGCGGTACCGGCACCCGTTCATCACCTGCACCGACTGCGGGCCCCGGTTCACCATCATCAAGGCGCTGCCCTACGACCGGCCGGCCACCACCATGGCCGATTTCCCCATGTGCGACCGGTGCGCCGAGGAGTACCACGACCCCACCGACCGGCGGTTCCACGCCCAGCCGATCTCCTGCCCGGACTGCGGGCCGCGGCTGGGGTTCCGCCGCGGCGACCAGCCGGTGCCCGACACCCACCACATCGACGCGGCGATCAGCGCCGCCCAGGGGGCGCTGGCCGAGGGCGCGGTGGTGGCGGTCAAGGGTATCGGCGGCTACCACCTGGCCTGCCGCGCCGACGACGAGGACGTGGTCAGGGCGCTGCGCAGCCGCAAACACCGCGGCGGCAAACCGTTCGCGGTCATGGTGCGGGATCTCGACACCGCCCGCCGCTACGCCGAGATCGATGACGACGAAGCGGCGGTGCTGACCAGCCGGGCCCGGCCGATCGTGCTGGTCCGGCGGCGGGCCGGGGCGCCGGTCGCCGCGGCGGTGGCGCCGGGCAGCCCGTGGCTGGGGTTGCTGCTGCCCTATTCACCGATCCACCACCTGCTGTTCGCGCCGGTGCCCGGCTCCGACCGGCCCGCACCGGAGGCGTTGGTGATGACCAGCGCCAACCTGTCCGACGAACCGATCTGCTACACCGAGCGGGACGCCGCCGAACGGCTCGGCGCGCTGGCCGACGCGGTGCTCGACCATGACCGGCCCATCCACATCCCGTGTGACGACTCGGTGGTGCGGGTGGTCGACGGGCGGGAGCTGCCGATCCGCCGGTCGCGCGGGTACGCGCCGCTGCCCGTCGACATCGCGGCGGCCACCGACGGGACCGCCGCTCCCCCGGTGCTGGCGGTCGGCGGTGAACTGAAGAACACGTTCTGCCTGACCGACGGCGGGCTGGCGTACTGTTCGGCGCACGTCGGCGACATGGGGAGCTGGGAGACGTTGCGCGCGTTCGAGCGGGCGGTGGGCCAGATGACCCGGCTGCGGCAGCAGCCCGTCCGGCTGGCCGCCGATATGCACCCGGGCTATCTGACCCGGGAGTGGGCCGAACGCCAGGCCGGCGGCCGGCCGCTGGATCTGGTCCAGCACCACCACGCCCACCTGGTCTCGCTGCTCGCCGAACACGGCCGCCTCGGTGAACCCGCGGTCGGCGTCGTGTTCGACGGCACGGGCTACGGCACCGACGGCACCGTGTGGGGCGGTGAGATCCTGGCGGTGGGCGCCCGCAGCCACCGGTTCACCCGGGTCGGCCGGCTGGCGACGGTGCCGCTGCCCGGCGGGGACGCCGCGGTGCGCAATCCGTGCCGGATGGCGCTGGCGCACCTGTGGGCGGCCGGCATCGACTGGGAGCCGGATCTGGCGCCGGTGGCGGCGTCGAGCGAGGCCGAGTTGCGGCTGCTGCGCTCCCAGCTCGACAGCGACGTCGGATGTGTGCCGTGCAGCAGCATGGGCCGGCTGTTCGACGCGGTCGCCTCGCTGCTCGACGTCCGGCACCGCATCGATTACGAAGGGCAGGCCGCCATCGAGTTGGAGGTGCTGGCCACCGACGCCGCCGACGCCGCCGAGCATGACCCCGACACCGGGCTGAGGTTGCCGGTCACCGGCGACGGCGTGCTCGACCCGGCGCCGCTGATGCGGGCGCTGGTGGCCGCGCTGCGGTCCGGAACCGGGCGCCGCGTGACGGTGCCCGCCCTGGCGGCCGCCTTCCACCGGGCGGTGGCCGACGCGGTCGCCGAGGTGGTCGAGCGTGTCGCCGGCCCGGTCCGACTGGTCGGGCTGACCGGCGGGGTCTTCCAGAACGTGCTGCTGCTGCGGGCCTGCCGGGAACGGCTGCGGCAGCGGGGTTTCACGGTCCTGACGCACCGCACCGTCCCGCCCAACGACGGTGGTCTGGCGTTGGGGCAGGCGGTGGTGTCGGTGCTGACGGCGGCCGACCCACGAACGGACACGGTGGAGGAGGGCTGAGGCATGTGTTTGGGCATCCCGGGGCGGATCGTCGAGATCTGGGATGAGGACAGCGGCGCCCGGATGGCGCGGGTGGCGTTCCCCGGGGAGGAGCGCACCGCGTGTCTGGCGTATCTGCCCGACCTGCAGGTCGGCGACTACACGATCCTGCACGCCGGGTTCGCGTTGACCCGCCTCGACGAGGACCAGGCCGAACTCACCCTGGCGACCATGGCCGAATACGGGGTGTTCGGCGACGGATCGGCGGTGACGGCGTGATCACCACCGCAGTCGACCGGGGCCTCGACGCGGATCTGGCCGCCGATCTGGCCGCGGCCGCCCTGACCCTGGCGCGCCGGTTCTCCGCGGAGGCCACCATGTGGTGCCTGGCACCCGGCTGGGAGCCGCACGCGCAGCACGTCGCGGTGGAGTTCGTGCACCCGGTGATCGTGGGTAAACGGGCGCTGCCCGCGGTCGCGGTGACCGGTGCCGATCCGGTCGGCGCGCTGCGGATGTCGGTGCGGCCCGGCGACATCGTGCTGGCCGTCTGCGGCGCCGACCATCCCGATGTGCGGTCGGCCATGCTGCGTGCCCCGGCCTGGGGCGCCACCACGGTGTGGATCGGCCACGGGGCCCGGCCGCCGGCCGGCGCCGCGGACCACGTGCTGTGGCTGGACGACCCGGACCCGCGCATCCCCGCCACCGGCGGGTTCGTGCTGCTGTACCACCTGCTGTGGGAACTCACCCACGTCTGCTTCGAACATCCGGGGCTGCTGCGGGAACCGGAGTGCACCGACGAGGTGTGCATCACCTGCAGTGACGACGGCTGTCTGGCCGAGGTGATCGACTCCCCCGGCTCCCCCGGCTGCCCGGGCGGCGTCGGCGGGGTCGTGGCCCGCACCGCCGAGGGCACCGTGACGGTCGACACCTCGCTGGTCGGGCCGGTGGACGCCGGTGACCTGTTGCTGGTGCACGCCGGCCTGGCGATCAGCAAGGTCACCGACGACACCCGCGATGCCGTCACCGGTGACGGGGAGGTGGGCCGATGACCGCGTGGGATGTCCCCTCCCCCAGCGCATCCGGCACATCCGGGGACGGGACCGACTTCCTGTACCCGTTCATCGAGTCCCAGGAGTCCGACCCGCAGACCCTGCTGGCCGACCTGGCCGCGTCCGCGCAGGCGAAGGCCGCCGAGAGCGCCGCCCTGCGGCGCACCACGCTGGCCGCCAACGCCGACCTGCTCAACACCGCCGCCGCCGAGATGGCACGCCGGTTCACCGCCGGCGGCCGGCTGTTCACCTTCGGCAACGGCGGCAGTTCGACCGACGCCGCGACGCTGGCGGCGTTGTTCGCCGGCCCGCCGACCGGACGGCCGCTGCCGGCCTGGTGCCTGACCGCCGATCAGGCGGTGCTCACCGCACTGGGCAACGACGTCGGGTTCGAGTTGATCTTCGCCCGCCAGCTGATCGCCCGCGCCCGCCACCAGGACATCGCGATCGCGTTGTCCACCAGCGGCAGTTCCGCGGACCTCACCGCGGCGATGCGGGAGGCCCGGCGGCGCGGCCTGTACACCATCGGCCTCGCCGGCTACGACGGCGGCCAATTCGCCGAAAGTCCGGACGTCGACGCGTGTTTCGTGGTCAGGTCACAGAGCGTGCACCGGATCCAGGAAGCCCAGGCGCTGCTCGGATATCAGCTCTGGGCCCTGGTTCAACAGAACGTCCAGGCGCAGCCGGTGCGGCAGAAGGGAGCCCGAGATGGCTGAGGCAGAGGCCCGGGTCATCGAACGGATCGAGTCGTTCCGCCGGCGGCGGCCGCGGCTGCGGGACGAGATCGTCACCCTGGCGCACGGCGCCGGCGGCAAGGCCTCGGCCGCGCTGGTCGACGCGGTGTTCGTGGAGGCGTTCCGCAATCCGCTGCTGGAGTCGCTCGGCGACGGTGCGGTGCTGCCCCTGCCCGACGGGCGGCGGATGGCGATGTCCACCGATTCGTTCGTGGTGCAGCCGCTGCGGTTCCCCGGCGGTTCGATCGGGCACCTCGCGGTGCACGGCACGGTCAACGACCTGGCCATGGCGGGGGCGGTGCCGTCCTGGATCAGCGCGGCGTTCGTGCTCGAGGAGGGTTTCCCGGTCTCCGAGCTGAAGGAGATCGTCGCCGACATGGCGGACGCGGCCGCGGCGGCCGGCGTCCAGATCGTCACCGGCGACACCAAGGTGGTGGCCAGGGGCGCGGCCGACGGGCTGTTCGTCACCACCGCCGGTGTCGGGTTGATCCCGGCCGGCCGTGAACTGTCCGCCGCCGCGGTCCGGCCCGGCGACCGGGTGCTGATCTCCGGGTCGATGGGGGAGCACGGCATGGCGGTGATGCTGGCCCGCGGCGATCTGGCGATCGACGCCGACATCTGCTCGGACACCGCGGCGGTCAGCGGGCTGGTGGAGACGCTGCTGGCCGCCGCGCCGTCGACCCGCTGGCTGCGTGACCCGACCCGCGGCGGGGTCGGAACGGTGTGCAACGAACTGGCCCGCGCCGCCAACGTCGGGGTGGTACTCGACGAGGAGCGGCTGGTGGTGCGGCCCGAGGTCGCCGCGGCCTGCGAGATGCTCGGCATCGACCCGCTCTACGTCGCCAACGAGGGCAAGTTCCTGGCCGTCGTCGCCGCCGAGGAGGTGGACGCCGCGCTGGCCGCGCTGCGCGCGCACCCGTTGGGCGCCGACGCCGCCGAGATCGGCGAGATCACCACCGAACCCGCCGGCACCGTGGTGCTGCGCACCGCCTTCGGCGGCAGCCGCATCGTCGACATGTTGGTGGGGGATCCGCTGCCACGGATCTGCTGAAACGAAACGGAGAGGATGCCCATGTGCCTCGGGATCCCCGGGCGGATCGTCGAGATCACCGACGCCGAGAACGGTTTGGCGAAGGTGGATGTCAGCGGTGTGCAACGCGTGATCAGCGTGCGGCTGTTGGAGCAGCCACCGGAGCCGGACGACTGGGTGCTGGTGCACGTCGGATTCGCGATGGCCAAGATCGACGAGACCGAAGCCCTGCTGACGTTGGCGGCGGTACAGAAGCTCGGCGAGGCCTACGACTCCGAACTCGAAGGTCTCGACTCATCCTCGATCATCTGAAAGCGAGCGGGCAACATGCGATTCGTCGACGAGTTCCGTGATCCGGCCGCGGCCCGGAAGTTGTTGGCCGCCATCGAGGTCCTCGCCGCCGGCGGCGAGGACGGGGCGCCGTTCAAGTTCATGGAGGTGTGCGGCGGGCACACCCACACCATCTACCGGCACGGCATCGAACATCTGCTGCCGCCGACGGTGGAGCTGGTGCACGGCCCGGGCTGCCCGGTGTGCGTCATCCCGATGGGACGCATCGACGACGCGATGTGGCTGGCCGCGCAACCGGACGTGATCTTCACCAGCTTCGGCGACATGATGCGGGTCCCGGGCTCGAACGGGTCACTGCTGGACGCCAAGGCCCGCGGCGCCGACGTGCGGTTCGTCTACTCACCGCTGGACGCGCTGAAGATCGCCGTCGACAATCCGGACAAACGGGTCGTCTACTTCGCGATCGGATTCGAGACCACCGCCCCGTCCACCGCGGTGACCCTGCTACGGGCCACCGAACTGGGGCTGCGCAACTTCAGTGTGTTCTGCAACCACGTCACGATCGTGCCGCCGATCAAGGCCATTCTGGAGTCCCCGGATCTGCGGCTGTCCGGGTTCCTCGGGCCCGGGCACGTGTCCACGGTGGTCGGCATCCGGCCCTACCGGTTCGTCCCCGAGGTGTACCGGAAGCCGTTGGTGGTGGCCGGATTCGAACCGCTCGACATCCTGGCGGCGGTCGCGATGCTGCTGCGCCAGATCCGCGAGGGCCGGTGCGAGGTGGAGAACCAGTACTCCCGCATCGTGGCGCCGCAGGGCAACCCGGCCGCGCTGGGCATGCTGGCCAGGGTGTTCGAGCTGCGACCGCATTTCGAGTGGCGCGGGCTGGGCTTCATCTCGCAGAGCGCGCTGAAGCTGCGCGACGAATTCGCCGACTACGACGCCGAGCGGTTGTTCGACATGCCCGGCGTGCGGGTGGCCGACCCGAAGGCCTGCCAGTGCGGTGAGGTGCTCAAGGGTGTGCTGCGCCCGTGGGAGTGCAAGGTGTTCGGCACCGCGTGCACACCGGAGACCCCGATCGGCACCTGCATGGTGTCCTCGGAGGGCGCCTGCGCGGCGTACTACAACTTCGGCCGGCTGCACCGCGACGCGGCCACGCTCGTGGGGCAGGCCGGGCGGGGGTGACGGCCGTGGGTCCCCCGACCGCCGCCGTCCCGACCGGCGCCGAATCGGACGGTGTGCTGATGTTCGCCCGGTACGCCTACGCGCCGAATCAGCTCGGCTACTGCGGCCCGGTGGAGAGCGCGGCGCTGCGCAGCGGCTCGGAGCAGCGCATCCGGGCGGCGGCCCGCCGGTTCTCCGGCGCCTGGCCGTATCTGCAGGTGCTGGCCCGGCTGACCGGTATCGCCGACCCGCTGGATTCCCGGCTGGTGCGGGCGTACTGGCTGGGTGGCGGGGTGTGCGACCAGCTGGATCCGGCCGAGTTCTACGCCGAACTGCTGGCGGTGATCGGACCGCAGGCCGGCCACTACTGGACGCATCTGACCCCGGAGCTGGCCGCGGAGGCCACCGGCAACCACTGCTTCCACGTGTTCGGGGTCTATCCGTGGTCGCGGCTGCTGGGTCGGGGCATGGACGAACATCCGGTGCATGTGCTGGACAGCTGCCGGATCACCCCGGCCGAGGTGCTGGACCGCGACGGGGATCAGATCGTGGTCCGCAGCCGGCCGCTGCTGTTCGAGGACCGGCGGTTGCGGCTCGGCGAGCCCACCACCCGGACGGTGGCCGTGTCGGTCGACGGGCACAGTGCGCTGCCCGATGTGGCGGCCGGTGACCGGATCGCCCTGCACTGGGACTGGATCTGCGGTCGGCTCGAGCCGGAGCAGATCGCGAGCCTGGACACGTCGACCGAGCGGCAGCTGGAGCTGACCAACCGCCGGCTGGGGGTGGAGCTGTCATGAGGCCACGCATCGTCCAGACCGACGACCAGATCGGCTTCCACTGGGTCACCCCGGCCGGCGCAGCGACCACGCTGCGCGAGCTGGTGGTCGACGATGACGAACCGGATCGGTTGGTGGCCACGCACATCGAGGCGCTCGACGATGCGTTGATCATCGCCGCCGAACGGTTCGGCGAACTCCTCGGTGGCGGCAGGCCGCCGCGGGATCAGCAGGAGCGCGACGGGCTGTCGGAACTGCACCGGGTGTTGGACCTGCTGTGTTTCGACTACGCGGCGGCGCTGGACGCGGCGGGACTGACGGCCGATGTGCGGGCCGGTCAGATCATCGGGACGGCGACGCTGTTCTCGATCTGCGCCCGCCGGCCGTTGGGGCTGCTCGGGCCGGCACCGTTCGACGGGGAGCTCGACGATCCGGCGCTCGGGGTGGTCGCGGGTTTCGGGGAGATGCACCAGGTCGATCCGCGGCGACCGTGGCTCGGCGGCCGCTGGCTGGTGCGCACCGAGTCGGGCCGGCGGTTCCCGTTGACGCTGTCGATGCTGTTGTTCGACAGCTCCGGGGTCAACAAGGACGCGGCCCGCGTCGAGCATCTGGACGCCATCGAGCGGGTATTGACCGCCGCCGACCGTCCGGAGGCCGATCCGCTCGCGGTGGCGTGCGCGTTGGACTGGTTGTTGTACGACTGGCTGATGGCGCACCGGGCCGACCAGGACAGCGCCGAGATCGTCATGCCCAAACGCCACGAATCCGATGCCGGTCTGCTGGTGCGGGCCGCCGCCGCGTCGGTCGCCGCCCGCGCGACCGTCGATCCGGGCCTCGGAGTGCCGGCCCGTCAGTTCGGATAGAACACCGGATAGAGCACCGTGGGGTCCGTCCCGGACCCGGCGGCCGCCGGTGGTGCCGGGGGAACCGACGCCGGCGCGACCTCCGCGGGCGGGGCCGGCTGGAGTGGGTGCGCCTCCCCCGGTGCGCCGGGACCGGACGGGCCGCAGCCGGCCAGGATGCGGGCGATCGCATCGTGTTCGGCCTGCGTCATCCACAGGCCGTACGCGGATTTGATGTCGACGATGCGGCTGACGTAGGTGCAGCGGTAGGACCGGTTGGGTGGCAGCCAGGTCGCCGCATCCCCGTCACCCTTCTGCTGGTTGGCCCACCCGGCGGTGGCCTGCAGGTTCATCGGATCGTTGGCGAAATTGCGCCGTTTCACCTCGTCCCACTGCTGGGCGCCCTTCTGCCAGGCGTCCGATAACGCGACGACGTGGTCGATCTGCACCTCGGCGGAGGTGTCCCGGCCGCGCCGGAACTCGATCGTGGTCCCGGTGTAGGGGTCGTGCAGGGTGCCGGACAGTACCGCGCACCCGTTGGAGCCCGGCCGCAGTTCGATGTCGACCAGGTCGCGGCGCAGGATGTCGTTTCGGGTGTCACAGCCGTTGCGGCCGCCGGGCACGGACACGTCGTCGGTCCACCGCTCGCCGAACTGCCGGCGGTCGTAGCCGGTCTTCGGTGCCCGGCCCTTGATCGGAATGGTCGCCAGCTTCTCCAGCGCCTCGTTGGATTGCTGCTCGATCCGGTGCGGTTCGCCGGTGTCGGCCGGGGCGGGGGCAGGGGGACCGGCAGCCGAGCCGGTGGGTGGCTCCGCGACCGTGGGGAACGACGCACCGGGACCGTCGGCCGCACAACCGACCGCCAACGCGGCCGCGACCACGGCGGCGGCCACCGCGTACCAGCGGCTGCTGGTTTGCTGCATGTTCGCCAGTCTCCTGTTGTCCGTCGACTGTTCAGCCGACCTTCACGTCGAACGAGCCCCAGCGTAGGCGTCAGGTCCGACATGCGCGGGTGCGGTCGCGTCGCACCGTCGCACCGTGTAGGCACATGGATATGGGTGATTACTGGTCGGCAGTGCTGCTGATCGCGGCCCTGTTGTTGCTCAACGCGGTGTTCGCGGGCAGCGAGATCGCGCTGATCTCCCTGCGCGAGGGGCAGCTCCGGCAGCTCGAACGCCGCGGCGGTCGCACCGCCCGGACCCTGGTGCGGTTGGCCCGCGACCCGAACCGTTTCCTGGCGACCATTCAGATCGGCATCACCCTGTCGGGATATCTGGCGTCGGCGGCCGCCGCGGTCACCCTGGCGCAGCCGCTGATCGGGATGCTCGGATTCCTTGGCACCGCCGCGCCCGCGGTGAGCATCGGCCTGGTCACCCTGATCCTGACGTTCATCACGCTGGTGGTCGGTGAGCTGGCTCCCAAGCGGCTGGCCATGCAGCACGCCCAGCGCTGGGCGCTGCTGGTGGCGCGGCCGCTGAACGTGATCGCCGGGTTCTCCCGCCCGGTGGTGTGGCTGCTGAGCAAGGCGACCAACCTGGTGGTGCGGCTGCTCGGCGGCGACCCCAACATCCGCCAACAACCCCTCACCCCGGAGGAGTTGCGGGATCTGGTCGCCGGTCACCGCGGGCTGACCAGCGAACAGCGGATGATCATCAGCGGCGCGTTGGAGATCAACGAACGCACGCTGCGGGAGGTCGTGGTGCCGCGGCTGGCGGTGGTCACCCTGGGGGCCGACATGCCGGTCGTGGAAGCCCGCAGGGTGCTGGCCGAGGCCGGGCATCAACGCGCCCCGGTGGTGCGCAACGCGAGCCTCGACGAGGTGGTCGGGGTGGTTCACCTGCGGGATCTGCTCGGCGACGAGGGCATCACCGCCGACGTCGCGCGTCCGGTGGTGCGGTTTCCGGACTCGCTGCGGGTGTCGGAGGCGTTGCGCCGGTTCAAGGCGGAGCGGGAGCAGTTCGCCGTCGTCCTCGACGAACACGGCGGCGCCGAGGGCATCATCACGCTCGAGGATCTGCTGGAGGAGATCGTCGGCGAGATCTACGACGAGGCCGACAGCGATGTGCAGCAGGTGCAGAACCTCCCCGACGGCAGCGTGGTGTTGCCGGGCACCTTCCCGATCCACGATCTGACCGACATCGGCGTCGATCTCGGTCCGGCCGCCGAGGGTGACTTCACCACGATCGCGGGCCTGGTGCTGGATGCGTTGGGCCGCATCCCGACCGAACCGGGCGACTGCGTCGAACTGCCGGACTGGGCGGTCGAGGTGACCGCGGTGGCCCAGCACACGATCACCGAGGTGCGTCTCATTCCTCGGCGCACCGCGGGCCCGAAAACCGACCAATAGCCACCCGAAAGCGGACCAACAGCCTTCACAGTCTCCGCGAACGTGCATTCCGCGCGGAAAATGGGCGGATGGACCGCAGCAGTTGCACGTTCGGCGCGGCGAGTCGGCAGCACGGGGCCGGCCCCGATCGGCGCGGCGCTGGAACCGGTGCGGCGAGCCGGCCCGATCGCGTGAGCGGCGAGACCGCTTCGTGACCTGACCGGGTCCGAACCGAGGCCGGTTTCCCCTGCGCGGCAGATCGGGACCGTGACCTTGGCTTCCGACACTGAACCCATGCCTGTCGAAGAAACCATGTGGAACCTGCCCGTCACCCGGGATCAGGAACGGCGCGGGCTGGAACCGCTGCGCGCGGTGCTGGCCGAGATGATCGCCAGACGGCTGCCGCCGGGTAAGCGGTTGCGCCGGGTGGTCACCTGGTGCGCCGACGGCGGCGGCCTGTTCCGCCCGCGCGCCTACACCCGGATGTACGCCGTGGCCTACGAAGTGGAATTCGCGCTCTGACGACTGCCCCCACCGCGGCCGGCCGGCAGCCGAACCTGCCAAGATGACCGCGTGGGCAAGAACGAACGGGCGAAGATCGTCATGACCGACGACGAGATCGCCGAATTCATCGAACGCAGTCGCACCGCCACGTTGGCAACGCTGTTGCCGGACGGTCGGCCGCATCTGGTGGCGATGTGGTACGGCGTGATCGACGGCGACATCTGGTTCGAGACCAAGGCCAAGTCGCAGAAGGCGGTCAACCTGCGACGCAACCCGACCCTCACCGTGTTGATCGAGGACGGGCACACCTACAACACGTTGCGCGGTGTCTCCATCGACGGCACCGCGGAGATCGTCGACGACGATCCCGACATGCTGCTCCGCGTCGGGATCAGCGTGTGGGAGCGCTACACCGGGCCGTACACCGAGGACATGAAGCCCTACGTCGAACAGATGATGAACAAGCGGATCGCGGTGCGGGTCAAGGCCTCCCGGTACCGCAGCTGGGACCACCGCAAACTCGGTCTGCCCGACATGCCGGTGGCCGGCAGCACCGCGAAGTATCTGACCGATGGTGCCTGAACGACCCAAGCAGCTGGACTCGCCGCTGCTGCCGGTGATCTTCCGCTACGCCACCCGCGCGCAGGTGTGGGTGTACCGCAGGACCGGCGGACGGATCGGCGGTAAGTGGCGCATCGGCGCGGGTTTCCGCAAGCCGGTGCCGACGCTGTTGCTCGAACACCGCGGCCGCAGATCCGGCAAGACCTTCGTCGTCCCGCTGCTGTACATGCGCGACGGCGACGACGTCATCGTGGTCGCCTCCCAGGGCGGGCGGCGGGAGAACCCGCAGTGGTACCGCAACCTGGTGGTCGACCCCGATGTGCACATCGAGATCGGCGGGCAGCGGTTGCCGGTGCGGGCGCGCACCGCGACGCCCGAGGAGCGGGCCCGGCTGTGGCCGCGGCTGGTCGAGCTGTACGCCGACTTCGACACGTATCAGAGCTGGACCGACCGCGAGATCCCGGTGGTCATCCTGCAGCCCCGTTAGGCCGAATTCCGCCGAGCTTCTCCACCTCGTCGAGGGTGGGCGCCCGGAAGCCGCCGTGCGCCAGCCCGGTGGCCATCGCGCTGCCGATCGGGCCGCGCCGGTCGAACAGCGTGGCCACCCCGGTGGCGATGCCGGCGTGGCTGTAGTGGGTGACCGCGGACAGGCCGATGTCCGGGCCGTCCGGCAGCCGGCTCAGTGTCAGCGTGTAGTCCGGGTTGATGTAGTACAGCCCGGCGTCGCCGAACTGGGTCAGTGAGCTGGTGATGTCGCCGGCCAGTGCCGCCCGGGTGAACGGGGTCAGGTCCACACCGTCGATCAGCGGGTTCAGCTCTCGCACCCAGCCGTGCTTCGGCCCGACGTACTGCCACGGTGTGAAATCCGGACCGGCGGTGGGGTTGTCGAGGTCCGCCCCGTACAGCCAGAACGCCATTCCTCCGGCGAAGCCGGTGTCGGGGAACCGCGACGGCCGCGGCGGCACGTCGACCGGGGTGCTCCACACCTTGCCGGGTGGATGGTCGCCGGGCCGCAGGAGCAGCGTGCTGGCGCGGGACACCACGGTGTCGTCCTGAACGATTTCGCTGTCCACCAGCCGCAGCCGGCTGCCCGAGCGCACCACGGTGGTGCGCAGCCGCATCGGGGCCAGGGCCACCGGCCGTAACAGGTCGACGGTGAACCGGGTGGGGTGGAAGTCGGCGTCCCAGGCGTCGCGTTCCACGGCGTGGGCCAGCAGTCCGCCGATGAAGGTGCCGCTGAGCTGGTCGCCCCACGGACCCTTGGTGAGCGGTGACGGAATGTACCGGTCACCGTCGATACCGAAGTAGGCGGCTCTCGTTGCTGAGGTGCTCATCGGGGCCGACCCTACCGAGGGCCGGTCCGCCGCCGGATAGCTGGGCTAAGAATCGGCGAGGCGGCGATGCTCCTCGGTCGCGGCGTCGGTGACGTCGGTGTATTCGGGGTGCTTGCCGACGTAGTTCTGCACCATCTGACACACCGGCACGATCCGCAGTCCGGCGTCGCGGGTCTGCCGCAGCGCCTCGCCGATGAGGATGGTGGCCAGACCGCGGCCCTCGAAGGCGCTGTCGACGGTGGTGTGGGTGAAGACGCGTTGGTCGCCGTGGTCGATGAAGTCGGCGCTGCCCACCGACTTGTTCTTGACCGCGATGGTGAACCGGCCGTCACCCGGTGCGACGGTGGTGGGGGCGCCGGTCTTGTCGGTGGTCATGGCGGTTTCTCCTCATGTCTGCTTCGTCATGTCTGCTTCGTCGACGACACACCGCGGCGGTTTGGTGTCAGCAGGTGGCACCGATCCGCCGCAGTGTCACGTTCCAGTGGGGTTTTCGCGGGGCCGCAGCCTGGCGTGCGGCAGCGGCGGGGCCGGCAGCCGGGGGCGCGGTCCGCGGTAGCCGTCGACGGCGCCGAACCGCTCGCTGCGCTCCTCCCACTCCCGGCGGTAGCGGACGATCTCGTCGTGGCTGCGGCCGACGAAGTTCCACCACATCAGGATCTGCTCGGGAAACGGCGGACCCCCGAACAGCATCAGCCGCGCCGGCCGCCCGCCCCGGTTGACGATCGCCAACCGGTGATGGCCGGGCGGCTGGTAGAGCAGCTCGGCGGGCCGAAGCGCGGCGCCGGCGACCGTGACCTCGCCGGTGTCGAGCAGCACCCCGTGTTCGAAGCCGGGGTCGATGTCGAGGGTGAGCCGCCCGTTCGGGTACAGGTCGATCTGGGCGCCGAGCAGCGGGGTGAAGGTGGGAACGGGGGAGCGGGCGCCGGCCAGGTCGCCCAGAAACACCAGCAGCCTCGCGTCGTCGAGTTCGTGCGGCCGCGGGACGAAGTGGATGAAGTCGCGGGCGGTGTCGCGGTCGGAGTCGGGGAGCGCCACCCACAGCTGCACCCCGTGCAGGACCTCGGTCGCGGCGGTGGACACCTCGGAGTGGCAGATCCCGCGTCCGGCGGTCATCAGGTTCAGTTCGCCGGGCCGCACCATGGCGTGCACGCCGCCGCTGTCGCGGTGTTCGATGTCCCCAGCGAACAGCCAGCTGACGGTCTGCAAACCGGTGTGCGGGTGCGGTGCGACGTCCATTCCGGGACCGGTGCGCACATCCTGGGGCCCGTAGTGATCGATGAAGCACCACGCCCCGATCAGGGACCGTTTCCGTTGCGGCAGGGTGCGACGGACCGGCATGGCCCGCGGACCGCCCAGCGGAACCTCCCGCGGCCGTAGCACCGCACCGGTGAACGGCTCGACGCCGCAGGTGACCTCGACGGGGGCGGTCTCGGTGTTGCTCATCCATGCAGGTATACCCCGGAAATGGCGGGCCGATCGGATTAGCATCGACGCCCATGGGTGAAGTGACCGCCGGGCTCACGGCAGCGGACGTGCGGAACACGCGTTTCGAGAAGCCCGGCTGGGGGCGGCGCGGATACCACCCGAAAGCGGTGGATGACTTGTTGATGCTGGTGGCCAGGCGCCTCGACGGGCGTGGTTATCTGTGCGCCGACGATCTGCGCGGCCTGCGATTTCCCAAGGCGCCGTTGTTGCGGCGCGGTTATGACCGCGCTGCGGTCGACGAGTTCCTGGAGCGGATGACGGCCGCCGTCGCGGCTCTGGAGACCAACGGCTGACGACGGAAAAGACGACCACGGTGCCGGCTGACTCCCGGCGAGTGGTCGCTCGCAGCGACGATTCTTACTGTGAGCCCGGGTCAGGTCCGGCACCGTCACCTGCTGCAACGGGGTGCCGGCGCGCGGTATTCCACGGCTGGGCGGGATCGGACGGTGGCAGAACTGGCGGAATCGTGTGGGCCTGGGTATCACTGAACTGACGCCGCCGCAAATGAAGACGGCGTCTCCAGCAAGTCCACGCGCCTGATAACTTTCCCTAGCGAGTGACGACTGTGCTAGCCAACCGATTCAGGAGCGAAACTGTGAAGATCACGACCTCTTTCTTCGCCGCGGCGGGTCTGGCCGTCGCCGGTGCCATCGCCGGGGTGGCGACCGCCTCGGCGGAGAGCGCGCCCGATGTGACCACCGCCGAGATCGGTGAGCAGGCGAAGCTGCAGAACGGCGATGTCGTTCAGGGCTGGACCATCACGGATCTCAAGCCCAGCTCCGACGAGATCCCCTACGAGGTGCAGGGCACCCTCTGGGAGGCCACCGCCACCGATGAGGCGATCCAGGGCACTGTCATTCCGATCGTTTCGAATCTGAACGCACGGTCCGCGGACGGCGAGAACTACCGGGTGTTGTTCCAGGTGCCCACGCCGCAGGGGGTCAACCCCGAGGCGCTGGCCGAGGGGGAGAAGACCACCGGCAAGGTGTACTTCGACGTGACCGGCCAGCCGCCGGAGAGCGTGGTGTACAACGACGGCGAGAAGGACCTGGTGGTCTGGGTGAAGCCGGAGGAGTCGACCGGAACCGGCCAGTCGTCGGCGGCGCAGACCAGCACCCGCCCGGCTCCGGCGAGCTCCGGGTCGTCCAGCACGGACGCCGAGTCCGACACCGAATCCGACACCGAATCCGATGCCGCCGATGAGGCGCCCGAGGGCGCCGAGGCGGATGCCGCTGCGGTTCCCGCGGGCAGCTCGGGCACTCCGCTGCCGGCCGGCAGCTCGGGTACCCCGCTGAACGCCGACACCCAGGCGGCGGAGGGCGCACAGGCCACTGCCGAGGACGCCGAGTCCGCCACCACCGAGGGGACCGAGGGCGCCGAGTCCAGCGCCGAGGGTGCCGAGGGTGCCGAGGGTGAGGCCACCCCGTCGACTGGTGGCGTCGCGGCCGCTCCGGTGCCGGCCGGTAGCTCGGGCACCCCGCTGCCGGACGCCGCTGCCCGGCCGGCCGGCCAGGGCACCCCGCTGCCCGACGCCCCGCACGGCCCGGGCGCGCACAACGCGGAGGCGGCCGAGGCTCCGGCCCCGGGTGAGTCGACCGGCGAGGCGGCTCCGACCACCACGCCGGTGCCTGCCCCGGCGTCCTGATCTCACTCAGGAGTGGGTGGTCCACCAGGCATAGAGCTCATCGAGCGTGGGCCCTTGTGGACCGGAATGGACGGCGCTGACCACCAGGTTGGCGTCGTCCGTCCACGCCACCAGCGGCTCGTTCTGCTGAATCCCGCAGAACAGCGTGCCGCTGATCCGGTCCGGGGTGGCGTTGCGGCGCCACGGCCCCGGTGACTGGATGAAATTGGGGCAGTTCACGGTGGCCGACGCGGCGATGATCTCGTCGAACGCCCGTTGCATGGCGGCCTCGTCCCGCGCCAGCGTGTAGGTGGCGGTCGGCGGGCCGCCCGGGTCGGTGTTCTCCCGGCACACCACCTGGGCCAGGGCCCCTTCCGGGGCGGGCACCGGGCCGCAGGCGCCGGCCGAATAACCGGGCGGCAACATCGTCAGCAACCGGTTCTCCGCGGCGGTGTCCCGGGGCGGCGACGTCGTTTCGGCGGTGTCGTCGGCCCGGGCGCCGTCGGCCTGGTCGGTGCCCGACGGGCTCAGCAGCCAGAACGCCAGGCCACCGAGGACGGCGACGGCGGCCACCCCCGCCACCCCGGCGATCAGCCGGCGCCGATTCGGTTGTGCGCCGCCCGCGGACGGGGTGGTGATCCGGGGCGACACCGGGGGCGGCGGGCCGGCCGGCGGATAGCCGCCGTGCGGCTGTGGCGCCCCGGTCCACTGCAGGTTCTGGCCGGGGCTGACCCCGACGGGCGGCACGACGGAGGGTGACACGCCGAACTGGGGTTGCGGGCGGGGCGGCGGCATCGGGGGCGGCGCTTCCCGCACGGCGTCGGGTGGGGGTGCGGCCTCCCGCACCGCCTCCGCTGCGGCGCGGGCGAACTCCCGGGCGGTCTGGAACCGCTGGGCGGGGTCTTTGGCCAACGCCTTGGCGACCACCCAGTCCAGCTGCGGCGACGACCACGGCACGAACTCGGAGAGCTTCGGCGGCTCCTGGTGCAGGTGTGCCAGCATGATCGCGGCCGGGCCTTCGGCGTCGTGAAAGGGTTTGCGCCCGCTGAGCATCCGGAACAGCGTGCAGCCCAGCGAGTACAGATCGGCCCGGCCGTCGATGGCCCCGCCGGCGATCACCTCCGGCGCCGCGTACGCCAGGGTCGCGATCAGCGAGTTGTCCATCGCGGCGTTGCCGTCGTCGAGGGCGCGGGCCACCCCGAAGTCGCTGAGCAGCACCTTCTCGTCGTCGCCGGGATCGTCGGACAGCAGGAAGTTGGCGGGTTTCACGTCGTGGTGCACGACGTTGCGCTGGTGGGCGTAGTCCAGCGCCTTGGCGACCTCGCTGACGATGTGGGTGGCGCGCCACGGGGTCATGGTCTCGGCCCGCAACGCGGCCTCGGCGTCGGTTCCGGGCACGTACTGCATGGCGATCCACAGCTGGCCCTCTTCGGTTTCCCCGCGGGCGTAGATCGACACGATGTTGGGGTGGTCGAGCACCGACGCCACATCGGCTTCCTTGATGAAGCGTTCCCGGAAGCCGGGATCCTGGGACAGCTCGGTGCTGAGCACCTTGAGGGCATCGTGCCGCGGCAGCGTGGGATTCTTGGCCAGGTAGACGGTCCCCATTCCACCGGTGCCCAGAATGCCCTCGATGCGGTAGCCCGCCACCATGGATCCGACCGGAAGCATGGTTAAAGCATCGCGCACGCCGTCATCGTGGGCAGCGCGGGTCTGGAAATCGATGCACAGGGTGTCGGTCCGCACCGCACACCGTCCGCTGACCGCTGCCGCCGGGTGAGGTTTCAGCAAAACGTTCAGCAAAACGTTCAGCAAAACGAGGTGTTGCCCCGCCGCAGCCGACCCCTCGTGAACAGCTACGGAAGGGCAACGGCGTCAGGCGGATTCCTGGTAGACGCGGCGGGTCCGGCGCACTGGGTAACCGTTGCGTTCGGCCAGTGTCCGCAGCTGCCGCAGGGCGAAGGTGCGGCCCCGGCCGGACTCCGGGATGACGATTCCGGCCCACAGGCCCTCGGCCCGCGGTGATTCGCAGGCCTCCCGCGCGCACAGCCAGCGGCGCGGGCAGGCCCGGCAGATCGCCTTGGCCTCGTCGTCCGGCATGGTCGTCCACCGCTCGGGATCGCTGGTGCACGCGCCCAGTGGCGTTTCGTCGAACATGAACACGCTCATTGAGTCGGCTCCCCTCGGTCCGTGCGCTGCCACTGCAACGCGTTGCGGGCAATGTATAGCACCAAACCGTAGCAGTGCAACAGTTAGGGGGAAGATTCTTCCCTAGCGGAGGGCTCGACTGCCACTGAACTGTAGCGCTGAAGCGGAATAACTCCCCTGAGCCATAGCGTTAATCCGGTGCAGTAACAACCAACGCGACGGCGCCGACTTCCATGCTGCGGTTTCACCCGTCCACAAGCTGTAGCGGTGAAACACCTCGAAGCTAGAATCGCCGTAGCAGAAGAACACTTCCCGCAGTACAAGCATCGACCAGAAAGCGCAGTCCATGACCGATGTCGATCTGACCGCATCCCCGGTCAGCGAGGTCGATCCGGGACTGGCGCGGGCCGGCGCCGCCGCAGCCGCGCGCCGCCGCGAACTCAACATCAGTCAACGCCGGCTCGCCGCCGAGGGGATCATCAACGCCGGAGCGCTCATCGCGTTCGAGAAGGGCCGCAGCTGGCCCCGCGAACGCACTCGCGCCAAGCTCGAACAGGTGCTGCGCTGGCCTCCCGGCACGATCGCCCGGCTCCGCGCGGGCGAGGACGTCGGCCCTGCCGGCGGGCCGGCGACCGGTGCCCAGGAGCCGTCGGCGACCCGCACCGATCAGGCCGACTACCGGCCGAACGCCCCGGGGTCCGATCACGGCGGGTCCGATGACGAGGTGCCGTTGGTCGCGCAGGCCGTGCTGGCGGCGGTCAACACCCTCGACGACGCGTCGGAGGCGCTGCCGGACGTCGACCATCCGGAGTTCACCCCCCGGCTGACGAAGATCCTGGCCGATCTGCGCCAACTCGAGGCGGTGGCCGCCCGGGCGGCCCGCATCAGCCGGGTGTCGCCGCGGGTGATCAAGGCGCTCAGCGCGGTGCGCCGCAGCATCGACGAACTCACACTGCGGGGCGCCCGCGCCCCGCAGGCCACGCTCGGCCAGCGGCTCTACGCGGCGCGGCGCGGCGCCAACCTCACCATCGAGGAGACCGCGCAGGCCGCCGGGGTCCCCGCCGAGGTGATCATCGCCGCCGAGGCGGACGAGCCGGTGGCGGCGACGGCCGCCGGGGCGATCGAGACGCTGATCGCCGAACTCGACCAGCCCTGACGGGTCAGAGCACCGCGCGTTCGCGGACGCGGTCGTCCTGGGTCGGATAGAACTCGGCCAGCGCGGCGGCGATCTCGATGAACCGCCGTCGGGTCTGCCGCGACATCTCGCTGGTCCCGTTGATCACCCCGCCGGGCCGCAGGTGCCCGTCGAACGGCACCTCGATCACCCGCTGGCCCTGGCTGGCGAACTGCTGCGCCAGGATCGAACGGGTCCGCTTGTCGGCGTGCCCGTCGGAGTCGTTGAGCACGATCACGGTGTGGCGGAGCAGATCGGTCAGCCCGCGGGCGTTGAGCCAGTCCAGCGTCTGTCCGGCCGCGGCGGCTCCGTCCACCCACGGTGAGGACACCACGATCAGCGCGTCGAGGTCCTTGAGCACCTCCTGGGTGACCGGCGAGTCCATGGTGGAACTGCAGTCCACGATCGAGACGGTGAAGTGGCGGTCCAACCGCGAGGTGGCCTCCCGGTAGATCGCCGCGTCGAGGACCCGCCGCCGCGCCGGCGAGGTCTCCCCGGCCAGCACGAACAGGCCGGCCGCATTGTTGCCGACCCGGTTGCGCACATCGGCGAAGGTCTCGAGCTGTTGATCGGAGGCGAGTTCCCAGTACGAACTCTGCGCCTTCGGGTCCACCCGGCTGCCGAGCTTGCCGAACGCGGTGTCGGCGTCGATGGCCACCACCCGGTCGTCCTGCCGCAGTTCGGCGAACACCGAGCCGACGCTGGCCGACACCGTGGTCTTCCCGACGCCGCCCTTGCCCATCACCCCGACCTTGAAGTGACCCCGCAGCGGGCCTTTGATCTTGGCTTCGAGTTCGGCCTCGCGGATCTCGTCCGACGACCGGCCGGGATTGATCCACCCGAACGAGGCCCGGTACAGCAGCCGGCGCCAACCGCGGCTCGGCGGGATCCGCCGGGGCGGCATCAGATCCGCGGGCCGGATCCGGTCGGCGTACGACGTCGGGCCCGCCTGCGGACCGGGTGGGTAACCGCCCGACCATCCCGGACCGGTCGGTGGCTGGCCGGGCGCCGGACCGCCGGGTGGGGGACCGGGCTGGTTCGGCCATCCGGGCTGCGGCGGCCACGGAGCGTGTTCCGCGGGCGGCGCCGAGCGGGGGTCGCGGCCGGGTGCCTGGCCCTGCGGCTGGCCGGGGCGGGGAGCTCCGGGACCGTAGGGGGATTGACGATCGCGGAAGAGCCCGGGTATCGGGTCGACCGGCCGGGTCACGTCGGTCGCCGACGGGTCCGGGATCCGGTTCGGTCCGGTGGGTGCGGACTGGGGGTCGGTGGAGTTGTCGGCGCCGCCCGGCGGCGGATAGTCCACCGGCGGGCGGGACGGCACGGGGGCTTTCGGGGGCGGTGCCGGCTCGGCACTGGCCTGCGGCTCGTAGTTGCGCTCCTCCGGGCCGGTCCAGCCCAGTTCGCGCCGCAGGGAGTCGTCGCGATCGGTCACTGCATCTCCCTTTCGCATCTCGCCCGGCATCGCCCAGAACGGGTGACGCCGGTGCCTCCAGTATCAACCACACGTGAAACGCGGACTGCTGACGGCGCTGGGCAGCCGATCAGCAAACCGGAATCGGGCGACATCCCCCGTCGCCACCGGCACCGGCACCGCATTTGCGGCGCACCTGTGCCGTCAGTGGCAGGGACGTCCCACTGAAGAAGTTCCAGGCCGCCGGTCCGACGGGGGAGTGCGCCGTGCCACATCCCCCGACCGAGGTGTATCTTCGCTGTGAGCGTGCGACGAGGTGTTCCACATGCGATATATCGCCTCACTGTGAATAGCTGAAATGTGACGACCACCGCGGATGGTCTTGGCGAATTCATGTATTCCGGTGGTCGGAATCCTTGGTACGCTCCTTTGCGGTGACGGGGCCTCCGGGACGGAACGGGTCGACGGTTGCGACGCGCGCCGCAAAGCAACCGCAAAGTCCTCGCAAGCGGTCGGCCGGTTCGGGGGAACGCTCGCCGCGTCCGCGCGCCGCGACAAGGGAACAACTGGAGGGGAACGTTCATGGTCGGCGAACACCGCGCCACGTCGGCACCGTTCGGCTCGCGCACCGCGATCGGGTGAGACGATGTCGGTCCCGCAGTCGCTCAATCCGAACGCCTCGCACATCGATGATGTGGTCGGGGTGGAGGTCACCATCGACGGCATCCTGGTCATCGCCGACCGCCTGCATCTCACCGACTTCCCGCCGGCCCTCGGAATCCGGCCCAACATCCCGCAGGAGGACATCCGGGAACGGGTGTGGGCGCAGGTCGCACGCGATCTCGCCGCCCAGGAGGTGCTGGACGCCCACGGCAGACCGCACCCGGAGGTCGCGGCCATGGTCGACGCGCTGAGCCGGCCGGACCGCACCCTCGACGGCCGGTGGTGGCGCCGCGACGTCGGGGAGAAGATGATCCGCTTCGTGGTGTGCCGGAAAGGCGACCGCCACGTCATCGCCGCCCGCGACGGCGATCTGCTGGTGCTGCAGCGGATCGCCCCACAGGTCGGGCTGGCGGGCATGGTGACGGCGATGCTCGGTCCCGCCGCCCCGGCCGACGTGGAACCGTTGACCGGGCTGGCCAGCAATCTGTCGGAGTGCCGCACCGCAAGCGAATTGGCGCAATACGGCATCGACCAGGCCTCGGCCCGCACCTACTCGGAGATCATTGCCGACCCGGCCGGCTGGGTGGAGATCACCGCGGCCGAACGCCACCCCGGCGGAACCACCACCTACACCGACGTCGCCGCCGGTGTGCTCGATTCCCGGCAGGGCCGGATCGTGTCGCTGCCCCGTCGGGTGAACGGCGAACTCTACGGCAGCTTCCTGCCCGGCACCCAGGAGAACCTGCAACGTTCGCTGGAGGCGCTGGTCGGGTTCCTGCCCGCCGGCAACTGGTTCGAGCACACCGATGCTGACCCGGCGTATTCCGATGGGACGCAATGGAACTGAGGCATCAAACTGGGGCGCTGTCCAGATCGAGCGATGACAAGGTGACCACGATGACACGAAATGATCTCCGGGCGGAGATCGTCGCGACGATGTCGTTCTCCGACCAGGCCGGCCCGCGCCGCGACCGGATCGGCCGGCGCGCATGAGTGATCACCTGGCCAGTCTGTTCGGCAGCGCGGTGGGCATGCTGCCCAGCGCCCCGGAGCGGTCGCTGGAGCTGTTCACCGAGATCACCAACTACGACGAGTCGGCGTGCGACGCCTGGGTGGGCCGCATCCGGTGCGGGGACACCGACCGGGTGACGTTGTTCCGGGCCTGGTATTCGCGCACCAACTTCGGTCAGCTGGCCGGCGCCGCCGAGATCTCGATGAACAGCGTCAACGCCCGCATCCCGATCGGCGGGCTGTTCGGCGACATCACCTATCCGATCAACTCGCCGTTGGCGATCACCATGGGTTTCGCGGTCAACGAGGCCGCGGAGGGCAATTACGCCGACGCGATGGAGGCGCTGGAGGAGGTGCAGGCCAACGGGGCCGAGCACCTGGTGGCCTGGGTCAAGGCGGTGATCTACGCGGCCGCCGAACGGTGGACCGACGTGATCGACGAGGTCCGCGGCGCCTCCGGCTGGCCGGACAAGGTGCTGGCCGCCGCCGGCGGGGTCGCCCACGGGGTCGCGGCCGCCAACCTCGGTCTGTTCACCGAGGCCGAACGCCGGCTCACCGAGTCGAATGCGTCGCCGGCCGGTCAGGCGTGCGCCCCGGCGATCGCCTGGTATCTGGCGATGACGCGGCGCAGCCAGGGCAACGAGGACGCCGCCGTGGCCCTGCTGGAGTGGCTGCAGGCCACCCATCCGGAGCCCAAAGTCGCTGCGGCGCTGAGGGATCCGAACTACCGGTTGGAGACCACCACCCCGGAGAAGATCGCGTCGCGCACCGATCCGTGGGATCCGTCCAGCGTGGTCGCCGACACCTCCGGGCGGGAGAAGCTGCTCGCCGAGGCACAGGCCGAACTGGACCGTCAGATCGGATTGGGCCGGGTCAAGCAGCAGATCGAGGCGTATCGGGCCGCCACCCAGATGGCCAAGCTGCGGGCCGCCCGCGGGATGAAGGTCGCCCAGACCTCCAAGCACATGATCTTCGCCGGGCCGCCGGGCACCGGCAAGACCACCATCGCCCGGGTGGTGGCGAACATCCTGGCCGGGCTCGGCGTCATCAGCGAGCCGAAGCTGGTCGAGACGTCGCGGAAGGATTTCGTCGCCGAGTACGAGGGTCAGTCGGCGGTCAAGACGGCCCGCACCATCGACCGCGCGCTCGGTGGGGTGCTGTTCATCGACGAGGCGTACACCCTGGTGCAGGAGCGCGACGGCCGCGCCGACCCGTTCGGCACCGAGGCGCTGGACACGCTGCTGGCCCGGATGGAGAACGACCGGGACCGGCTGGTGGTGATCATCGCCGGCTACAGCGCCGACATCGACCGGCTGCTGGAGGCCAACGACGGTCTGCGGTCCCGGTTCGCCACCCGCATCGAGTTCGACTCGTACAGCCCGGATGAGATCGTCGAGATCGCGACGGTGCTCGCCGCCGGCAATGACTCGTCCCTCAGCGACGAGGCGGCCAAGCGGGTGCTGGATGCGGCGACGCTGCTCAGCCAGCGCACCCTGAACGGTAAGCCGGCGCTGGACATCGCCGGGAACGGCCGCTACGCGCGGCAACTGGTGGAGGCCGGGGAGCAGAACCGCGACATGCGGTTGTCCCGGTTGCCGGACATCGAGAGCCTGGGCGTCGAGCAGCTCAGCGAGATCAGCGGCGACGACATGGCCGCGGCCATCGCCGATGTACACGCGCGGCTGAACATCAGCGAGTAGGCGATGGCGGGATTCCGACTCACGACCAAGGTCCAGGTCAGCGGCTGGCGGTTTCTGCTGCGCCGTGTCGAGCACGCGATCGTGCGTCGGGACACCCGGATGTTCGACGACCCGCTGCAGTTCTACAGCCGGGCGGTGCAGGCCGGCATCGTCATCTCGGTGTTGATCTGCCTGGGCGCGGTGCTGCTGGCCTACTTCAAGCCGCTCGGGAAACGCGGCGGTGACACCCTGCTGGTGGACCGCACCACCAATCAGCTCTATGTGACGCTGCCCGGCAGTGATCAGCTGCGGCCGGTGTACAACCTGACCTCGGCCCGGCTGGTGCTGGCCAACAACGCCACCCCGTCGGCGGTGAAATCCGAAGAGCTGGACCGGATGCCCAAGGGCCAGCCGATCGGCATCCCGGGCGCGCCGTACGCCACCCCGCTGGCCGCGCCGCAGTCGACGTGGACGTTGTGCGACACCGTCACCAGACCGGAGAGTGTGAGCCCGACGTTGCGGACGTCGGTGCTGGTGCTGCCGTTGGCCACCGACACCGCGGTCGGACCGATGAACCCGAACCAGGGCATGCTGGTGACCTATCAGGGCAAGCCGTGGCTGGTCACCGATCGGGGCCGGCATTCGATCGATCTGGCCGACCGGGCGGTCACCTCTGCCGTCGGCATCCCGGTGACGGCGCGGGCCACCCCGATCTCCACGGGCCTGTTCAACGCGCTGCCCAACGCCGGGCCCTGGCAGGTGCCCGATGTGCCGGCCGCGGGCGCGCCGAATACCGTTGGGCTGCCGGAGAATCTGGTTATCGGCTCGGTGTTCAAGACCGTCACCGACTCCGAACAGCACTATGTGGTGTTGCCGGACGGGGTGGCCCGGGTCAACAACACCACCGCGGCCGCATTGCGGGCCCGCAACTCCTACGGGCTGGTGATGCCGCCGACCATCGAGTCCAGCGTGGTGGCGCGCATCCCGGAGCACGTGGTCGTCTCACCGCTGCCGGACCGTCCGCTGGACATGCTGTTGCGCGAGGAGACCCCGACACTGTGCTGGTCCTGGCAGCGCGAACCCGGTGACCAGGCGCCCGAGACGACGGTGATTGCCGGCCGGCGGTTGCCGATCGCCCCGTCGGCGATGAACCGCGGTATCGACCAGATCGGTGGTGACGCCACGGTGTATCTGGCCGGCGGCCAGTACATCCGGTTGCAGTCGCCGGATCCGCGGTACGGCGAGAGCCTGTACTACATCGACCCGCAGGGCGTGCGGTACGGCCTACCCGACGAGGACACCGCCGGCTACCTCGGCCTGCACGGTCCGGCGACCGCGCCCTGGCAGGTGGTCAGCCTGCTGGTGGACGGACCGGTGCTGTCCAAGGCGGCGGCGCTGGTGGAACACGATGTGCTGCCCGGAAATCCCCATCCCCGCAAGATCGCCGACGGCGCCGCGGCGGCGCCGGGTCCCGGAGGCGGCTGATGACGACCCGTAAGTTCACCCCGACCATCAAACGCGGGCCGCGGCTGACGCCCGGCGAGATCAACGTCACCCCACCGGAAGACCTCGGCGTCGAGATCCCGCCGTCGGGTGTGCAGAAGGCTCTGCCGTGGGTGATGGGCGGCTGCATGCTCGGCATGATCGCGATCATGGTGTTCACCGGCATCCGGAACCTGTCGCCGTACATGCTGATGATGCCGCTGATGATGGTGATGGCCACGGTCGGTTTCATGGCCGGCGGCGGGCCGGGCGGCAAGCGGGTGCCGGAGATCAACGCCGACCGCAAGGAGTATCTGCGGTATCTGGCCGGGCTGCGCAACCGGGTCACCTCGTCGGCGGCCGCCCAGGTGACGTTCTTCGCCTACCACGCACCGCATCCCGACGATCTGCTGTCGATCGTCGGCACCCACCGGCAGTGGTCACGGCAGACCAACGCCGACTTCTACGCCGCGGTGCGGATCGGGATCGGCTCCGAACCGGCGGTGGACCGGTTGCTCAAACCGTCGGTGGGGGCGGAGCTGGTCGGCCCGCAGGGCGCACCGCAACCGCACCTGGAACCGGTAAGCCACATGTGGGTGACGAAGTTCCTGCGCACCCACGGTCTGATCCACGACTGCCCGAAACTCGTTCAGCTGCGGACCTTTCCGACCATCGCGATCGGTGGCGACCCGGAGGGCGCGGCGCGGCTGCTGACCGCGATGATCTGCCATCTGGCGGTGTTCCATCCGCCGGACCTGCTGCAGATCCGGGTGTTGACCGACAACCCGGAGGATCCGGAGTGGTCCTGGATCAAGTGGCTGCCGCACGTGCAGCACCCGACCGACACCGACGCGGCCGGTCCCACCCGGATGGTGTTCACCCGCCCGGACGGGCTCAGCGATCTGGCCGCCCGCGGCCCGCACACCGCCGACTCCGCGCCGTCCGGCCCGTACGTGGTGGTGGTCGATCTGACCGGTGGGAAGGCCGGATTCCCGGTGGACGGCCGCGCCGGGGTCACCGTGCTCACCCTGGGTAACCACCGCGGCTCCAACTACCGCATCCGGGTGGCGGCCGACGGCACCGCCGACGACCGGCTGCCCGGGCAGTCGTTCCGGCTGGTCACCTCGGTGGCCGACCGGATGACCCCGGAGCAGGCCGGCCATGTCGCCCGTAAGCTCGCGGGCTGGTCGATCACCGGCACGATCATCGACAAGAACGTGCGGGTGCAGAAGAAGGTGGCCACCGAGTGGCATCAGCTGGTCGGCGCGCAGTCGGTCGAGGAGGTCACCCCGGCGCGCTGGCGGATGTTCGCCGACACCGACCGGGACCGGTTGAGGATCCCGTTCGGTCATGAACTCAAGACCGGCGAGATCATGTACCTCGACATCAAGGAGGGCGCCGAGTTCGGCGCCGGTCCGCACGGCATGCTGATCGGCACCACCGGTTCGGGCAAGTCGGAGTTCCTGCGCACCCTGATCCTGTCGCTGGCGGCGACGCATCACCCGGATCAGGTGAACCTGCTGCTGACCGACTTCAAGGGCGGTTCGACCTTCCTGGGCATGGAGAAGCTGCCGCACACCGCGGCGGTGGTCACCAACATGGAGGAAGAGGCCGAACTGGTCAGCCGGATGGGCGAGGTGCTCACCGGCGAGCTGGACCGGCGGCAGTCGATTCTGCGTCAGGCCGGTATGCAGGTCGGCGCCGCCGGTGCGCTGTCCGGTGTCGCCGAGTACGAGAAGTACCGCGAACGGGGGGCCGATCTCCCGCCGCTGCCGACGCTTTTCGTCGTGGTCGACGAGTTCGCCGAGCTGCTGCAGAACCATCCGGACTTCATCAATCTGTTCGACCGGATCTGCCGGGTGGGCCGCTCGCTGCGGGTGCATCTGCTGCTGGCCACCCAGTCGTTGAACACCGGCGGGGTGCGCATCGACAAGCTGGAACCGAACCTCACCTACCGCATCGCGTTGCGCACCACCAGCTCCACCGAGTCCAAGGCCGTGATCGGGACGCCGGAGGCGCAGTACATCACCAACAAGGAGAGCGGCGTGGGCTTCCTGCGGGTCGGGATGGAGGATCCGGTGAAGTTCCGCACCGTCTACACCGGCAACCCGTACGTCCCCCACTCGTCGGCCTCCGAGAACGGTGAGGCCAGACCCCGGGTGCCGGAGCGGCAGCGGGTCCGGATCCGCGAGTTCACGTGCGCACCGATTCCCGAGGCGATGGTGAACTGATGAGCGTCACGTCCAATCAGCGGGTGCTGCGCGAGGTCGTTCTCGACCAGTTGTCGACGGGCGAGAACCGGGCCTACCGGATGTGGTTGCCGCCGTTGGCCGAACCGACCCCGGTCGACGAGCTGATCGCCCGCGACCCGAACCGCCGCCCGCTGTGGTTCGGTCTGGGCGTCATGGACGAGCCCCGCCGGCACCGCCAGGAGGTGTGGGGTATCGACGTGTCCGGGGCGGGTGGCAACATCGCGATCGGAGGCGCCCCGCAGACCGGCAAGTCGACGTTCCTGCAGACCATGATCCTGTCGGCGTCGGCCACCCACACGCCGCGGCAGGTGCAGTTCTACTGCGTCGACCTCGGCGGCGGCGGGCTGATGTACCTCGAGGATCTGCCGCATGTCGGAGGCGTCGCCACCCGTTCGGAGCCGGACCGGGTGAACAGGGTCATCGCCGAGGTGAAAGCGGTTCTGCGGCAACGCGAAGCGATCTTCAAGCAGCTGCGCGTAGGCTCGATGGAGCAGTACCGGCAGATGCGGGAGGACCCGAACAACCCGGCGTCCAAGGATCCGTTCGGCGACCTGTTCCTGGTCATCGACGGCTGGCCCGCGTTCGTGTCGGAGTTCCCGGATCTGGAGCCGGTGGTCCAGGATCTGGCCGGTCAGGGTCTGGCGTTCGGGGTGCACACCGTCATCTCCACCCCGCGGTGGACCGAGTTGAAGTCACGGGTGCGCGACTATCTGGGCACCAAGGTCGAGTTCCGGCTGGGTGACGTCAACGAAACCCAGATCGACCGGATCACCCGGGAGATCCCGGCGGACCGGCCCGGCCGCGCGATCTCGATGGAGAAGCACCATCTGATGATGGGGGTGCCCCGGCTCGACGGGGTGCACAGCGCCGACGACCTGGTCACCGCGATCACCGCCGCGGTGGAGCGGATCGCCTCGCGGCACACCGAGGTGGCACCACGGGTGCGGGTGCTGCCCGAGCGTATCCACCTCAACCAGCTGGATCCGAATCCTCCTGGGCCGGAATCGGATTACCGCACACGCTGGACCATCCCGCTGGGGGTTCGCGAGGCGGACCTGTCGGTGGCCTACAACCAGATGTACATCACCCCGCACCAGATCATCTTCGGGGCGCCGAAATCGGGCAAGACCCGTATCGCGCATGCGTTGGCGCAGGCGATCTGCGCGCGCAACAGCCCCGATCAGGTGCGATTCATGCTGGCCGACTTCCGGTCCGGGTTGCTCGATGCGGTGCCGGAGAGCCATCTGCTCGCCGCCGGGGCGGTGAACCGCAACAACACCGTGCTCGAGGAGTCGATCAAGGCGTTGGCGGCCAATCTCAAGAAGCGGCTGCCGCCACCGGATCTGACGACCGCGCAATTACGGTCGCGGTCCTGGTGGAGCGGCCCGGATGTGGTGCTGCTGGTCGATGACTGGCACATGATCGTCGCGGCCAGCGGAATGATGTCGCCGATGACGCCGCTGGCCCCGTTGTTGCCGGCGTCGGCCGACATCGGCCTGCACATCATCGTGACCTGTCAGATGAGTCAGGCCCACAAGGCGACCATGGACAAGTTCGTCGGCGCCGCGTTCGGCGCGGGATCCCCGACGATGTTCCTGTCCGGCGAGAAGAACGATTTCCCGTCCCGCGACATCATCGTCAAGAAAAGGCCGCCTGGCCAGGCATTCCTGGTCACGCCGGATGCGAAGGAGGTCATCCAGGCCGCGTATGTGGAGGCCCCGGAAGAAGAAGTGTGACGACCACCCCGCAATGGCGGTTAGTATCTACCCAGACTCTTTCAGCAACGGTCGCTGAGAGGCGTCAGCAAACAATTCGGGGGAGCCGGTATTGACGCCCAGGCAAGCGTCATTTCGTCCCGGTACATATCGATGTCCAGTCAATTCGACCCATCAAGGAGCCAGGCGCAAATGCAACCTATGACTCATGATTCGGGCGCTGTGGGAATCGGCTCCCAGGTCATCGCAAACGGAACCCGCGGCCTGGCCGTCGGCACCGCCGCCTCCGCCGAGGTGACCGCGTTGGTGCCGGCCGGCGCCGATGAGGTGTCCGCGCAGGCGGCGGCCGCGTTCGCGAAAGAGGGGATGGAAGCGCTCGCGCTGAACACCTTCGCGCAGGAGGAGTTGGCCCGGGCCGGTGCCGCGGTGGTTCAGATCGCCGGCATCTACGACGCCGTCGACGCCGCGAACGCCGGCACCCTGGCCTGACCCGCACGGTAGAGAACCGCCCACGACGTTCCAGGAGCTCCGTCGATGTTCTGGCATGCGATGCCCCCCGAGGTGAACACCTCGCGGTTGATGGCAGGTGCCGGCACAGCGCCGATGCTGCAGGCCGCCGCCGGGTGGGAGGCGTTCGCGATCTCCCTGGAGACGCAGGCGGACGAACTGGCCGGCAGCCTCGCCGCACTGGCGGGGGCCTGGACCGGTGGCGCCAGTGAACGCGCGATCGCGGCGATCACCCCGATGATCGTGTGGCTGCGGACGGTGTCGGCGCAGGCGCACAAGCGCAGCGCGCAGGCGCTGGCGCAGGCCGCGGCCTACTCCACCGCGATGGCGACCACGCCGCCGCTGGCGGAGATCGAGCAGAACCACATCACCCGTGCGGTGTTGCATGCCACCAATTTCCTCGGCATCAACACGGTTCCCATCGGCATCAACGAGATGGACTACTTCGTGCGGATGTGGAATCAGGCGGCCGGCGCGATGGACGTCTATCAGGCGGAGACGGCGATGAACATCCTGTTCGAGCCGATCATGCCGATGAAGCCGATCGTGATCCCGGGCGTCGGGGAGGCCGCGGTCGCGGGGGCGCTGGGCAAGGCGGCGGCGATGGCGCCGGCTGCGGCGGCACGTGATCTGGTGTTCGCGAAGGTCAGTGCGCAGGCGACGGTGGAGTCGGCTGCCCTGCAGGCGGGCCGGGCGGTGGCGCAGGGCAACATGGCCGCCCAGCGGGCCGAGGGAACGGTGCAGAAGACCGAGAACCTGGCCCACCAGAGCGCCACCCGGTCCGAGCCGCAGCAGTTGCAGCAGGGTGTCCAGATGGGCATGCAGATGGGCAGCCAGCTCGGGTCGACGCTGGCACAGCTGCCGCAGCAGGCCGGCCAGATGATCAGCCAGCCCATGCAGCAGTTGACCGCACCGCTGCAGCAGGTGTCGTCGGTGTTCGGGCAGATGGGCGGGATGGGCAGTGGCGACCGCGCGCAGATCGGGTTGATCGGCGCCAGCCCGTTCTCCAACCATCCGCTGGCCGGTGGATCGGGCCCGGCCACCGGCGCGGGTCTGGTGCGGGCGGCGTCGTTGCCGGGCCTCGGCGGAACGTCGCCCACCACCTCGCTGATCTCGAACCTGCTCGGGCACCAGAACCCGACGGCGGCGCCCGCTCCGACCGGGGCGGTGGCCGGTGGCGCGGGGACCGGGCCGGCGCCGATCGGCGGTGGGGGTATGGGCGCGCCGATGGCGGCGATGGGCCAGAACCAGAAGAGCGGCGGCTCCAAGTCCGGGCTGAAGGCGCCCGCCCCGCTCGTCCAGGACCTGAGCGAAGACGAGGGTGACGACTGGTAGTCGTCCCGACCAGACTTTCCGGCCACCCGGCCGGTGAGACTCGCCCCCGTGGTGAGGACAAAGGAAGAAGAGAAAGAGAATCCAGCATGGCACAGATGAATACCGATGCCGCTGTCCTCGCCAAGGAGGCAGCGAACTTCGAACGGATCTCCGGTGAGCTCAAGGGCGTGATGGGGCAGGTCGACGCCACCGCGAGCGCGCTGGCCGCGCAGATGGTCGGTGCGGCGGGTACTGCCGCCCAGCAGGCGCTGCTCCGTTTCCAGGAGGCCGCACAGCGTCAGGTGCAGGAGCTGAACGACATTTCGGCCAACATCCACACCTCGGGTGTGCAGTACAGCGCCACCGACGACGATCAGGCCGCCGCGCTGGCGCAGGCGATGAACCTCTGACCATCACGACTCAACCGAACGGAGTAATCAATGTCGCAACAGGTTTGGAATTTCGCCGGTATCGAGGGTGGCGCGGGTGAGATCCACGCCGCCGTGGGCACCACCGCCGGGCTGCTCGATGAGGGCAAGGCGTCGCTCGCAGCGCTGGCCTCGGCGTGGGGCGGCTCGGGTTCGGAGGCCTACCAGGCCGTGCAGATGCGCTGGGACAGCGTGTCGGCCGAGTTGAACGCGGCCCTGCAGAATCTGGCCCAGACCATCAGCGAGGCCGGTGCCAACATGGCGCAGACCGAAGCCGGAGTCACCGGGATGTTCGCCTAACACGACGAAGCACGCAGGTGGGCGGAGCGGCCGCGCCCCCGGGAGGCGGCCGATTCGCCCACCATCGTGCGTGCGTCATGTCACCACTATCGAGAGGTACTCATGTCGGCCGACTATGACCGGCTCTTCCAGTCGGCGGAATCGGATCAGCCAGAGGATCGCACGGTTCACGTGGATCGGGACGCCATTCTGTCCAAGGCTGTGGGAGCGACTCCGACCGCGGGGGGAGCCGGGCGCGACGACGCCAAGGCGCCGCCGATGCCCGTCGCACCGCCCCAGACCCAGTCCGTGCCGGCACCCGCACCGGGGCAGAGCGAGATCACCACGCAGATCCCGGTCACCGACCCCGGCGCCGCACCGCCGCCGCCGGCGAATCCGTTGTTGCGCACTCCCCAGGCGGCGGCGAACACCGCCGGCGCCCAGCAGGAGCAGCAGCGCCCGGCCGTCGTCCAGCGGCAGCGCCCGGCCGCCGCACCGGCCCCCGCGCCGTCGCACCACTTCGCCGACGCCCAGCCGGAGATGAACCCCACCTGGCAACCGGGGCAGCCGATGGGCGCCCAGCCGATGGTCAGTCAGCCGGCGGCGCCGAACGCCGCGGCGATCGGGGACCACCGTGCGATCGACGCGCTGTCGCATGTGGGTGTCAAATCCGCGGTAAAGATGCCGTCGCAGCGGGGCTGGCGCCATGTGCTCTATCTGCTCACCCGGATCAATCTGGGGTTGTCGCCGGACGAGCTGTACGAGCTGGATCTGCACAACCGGATCCGGCGTAACGCCCGGGACTCGTATCAGATCGGGATCTTCGGTCTGAAGGGCGGCGTCGGTAAGACGGCGATCACCATCGCGTTGGGTTCGGCGCTCAGTTCGATTCGCGGCGACCGGATCCTGGCGATCGACGCCGATCCGGACGGCGGCAATCTGGCCGATCGTTCCGGCCGGCAGTCCGCGGCGACGATCTCGGATCTGCTCGCCGACAAGGAGTTGTCGCGCTACAACGACATCCGCGCGTACACCAGCATGAACGCCGCCAACCTGGAGGTGTTGTCGTCCGAGGAGTACAGCTCGGCGCGCCGCGACTTCAACGATGAGGACTGGAAGAACGCCACCGACATCGTGTCGCGGTACTACAACCTGGTGCTCGCCGACTGCGGGACGGGCCTGTTCCACCCGGCCACCCGCGGGGTGTTGTCCACCGTGTCGGGCATGGTGATCGTGGCCAGCGCGTCGATCGACGGTGCCCGGCAGGCCGCGGTCACCATGGACTGGTTGCGGCAGAACGGCTATCAGGATCTGCTGAGCCGGGCGTGTGTCGTGATCAACCACGTGGTGCCGGGTAAGCCGAACATCGACGTGGAGGATCTGGTGCAGCAGTTCGAGCGCCACGTCTCGCCCGGACGTGTCATCGTGCTGCCATGGGACAAGCACGTCGCCGCGGGCACCGAGATCAAATTCGAGCTGTTGGGCAAGAAGTTCCAGCGGCGGATCGTCGAGCTCGCCGCGGCCTTGTCTGACGACTTCGACCGCCTCGAACGACGTTGACCGCCACCGCATCCGCCGCGACCACCGCGAGCGTCACCCCGGGGCGTCCGTCGACCACCCGGGTCACCATCCTGACCGGTCGGCGGATGACCGACTTGGTGCTGCCGTCGGCCGCACCGATCGAAGGCTACATCGACGAAACGGTGTCGGTGCTGGCCGAATTGCTCGAGGACACCCCGGCCGACGTGCTGGCCGGATTCGACTTCAAGGCGCAGGGAATGTGGGCGTTCGCCCGTCCCGGTGCGCCGCCCCTGAAGTCGGACGAATCCCTCGATGACGCCGGGGTTGTCGACGGCTCGCTGCTGACCCTGGTGTCGGTGAGCCGCACCGAACGGTACCGGCCGCTGGTCGAGGATGTGATCGACGCGATCGCGGTCCTCGACGAATCCCCGGAGTTCGACCGTTCGGCGTTGAATCGCTACATCGCGGTGGCCGTTCCGGTCCTCAGCCTGATCATCACCGCGATCGCGTTGTGGTCGTGGGCGAACAGCGGTCAGAGCTGGTGGTGGGCATTGGGTCTGGGCGTGCTGGGGCTCGGTGTGCTCGGCGGCAGCATGCTCGCCAAGAGCCGCTACGACAACCTCGACATGACCGAGAGCCTGCTGGTCGGATCCCTGCCACTGTTGGCCGGCGGTGCCGCGTTGGCGGTACCGCTGCCGCGCGGTGTCACCTCACTGGGCGCGCCACAACTGGCCGCCGCCGGCGCGGTGATCCTGCTGATCACGTTGGCCACCCGCGGCGGACCCCGTAAACGCGCCGAGTTGGCGTCGTTCACCGCGGTGGGCGCGCTGGCGGTCACCGCCGCGGCGATCGCCTACGGGTACGGCTGGGAGTACTGGGTCCCGGTCGGCGCCATCGCATTCGGTCTGATCGTGGTGACCAACGCGGCGAAGCTGACTGTGGCGGTGGCGCGGATCGCGTTGCCGCCGATTCCCGCGCCCGGTGAGACCGTCACCAACGACGACCTGCTCGACCCGGTGATCACCCCAGACGGATCCGATGAGGAAACGTCGACGTGGCAGGCGATCATCGCGTCGGTGCCCGAGTCGGCGCAACGTCTGCAGGAACGCAGCGTATTGGCCAAACAGCTGCTCATCGGATTCCTCACCGCGGGCGCGGTGGTGTTGTCCGCCGGCGCGATCGCGGTGGTGGTGCAGGGCCACTTCTTCGTCCACAGCCTGATCGTGGCCGGGTTGGTCACGATGATCTGTGCGTTCCGGTCGCGGCTGTATGCCGAACGGTGGTGCGCCTGGGCGTTGTTGGCCGCCTGCACCGCGATTCCCACCGGGGTGATGGTCAAGCTGTGCATGTGGTACCCGGAGCGGGCGGCGGTGGTGTTGGGCATCTACGTGGCGGCGGTGCTGGTGGCCGTGATCGCCGTCGGTGCGACACACGGGGTGCGCCGCATGTCGCCGGTCACCAAGCGGATATTGGAACTGGTCGACGGCGCCGCCATCGCCGCGACGATCCCGATGCTGCTGTGGATCGGCAGCGTGTTCGACATTCTGCGCAACATCCGATTCTGAGGAGAGCACCGGTGGCTGGTGAGGTCTTGAAGGTCAGTCCCAGTGACCTCGAAAGCGCGGCAACCGCATTCGATCAGTCGGCCGGCGCCCTGGGGGCGTTGGAGGCCGATGCGCCGCTGGGTGACGGCGCTGCGGCGGTAGCGCAGCTGGCGACCGGTGCGGCCTGCCGCGCCGCGCAGAGTGAGGTGGCGGCCGCCGTCACCGCCCTGGCCGACGACCTCGCACGGTACGGCTCGAATCTGCGGACCGCCGTCGCGCGCTATGCGGGCACCGATCAGGCCGCCGCCGGCGCGATCGCGAAGGCCGGGGTCTGACGACCCTCAGTTCGCCGCGCGTAGCTCCTCGGTGATCGACTGCGGCACCGTGCCCTCCGCTTTGAGTTGGTCGGTGAGATTGCGGCAGTCGCCCCGCACCTCGATGAGCCCATGGCCGGGCATGTCAGGGTGCGGGTCGACGAACGCCATCATCTGTCCCCGGTGCACCACGTTGCCGTAGGGCTGCAGTCCGGGCGGCGGACCGGGGCTCCAGCCGTCCGCGATCATCAATCGGGTCAACTCTTCGATGTAGGCGTCCGGATCGACATCGGGTGGAAACGCGAAGCGCACACCGGCGACCCCGCGGAAGGGCGGTTCGGTCTGGTCGTTGCAGCTGTCGAACCGAAACGAGCCTGTCACGTCCTGCAGGCCCGCGGTCCGCACGATCCGTTTGACGGGCTCGACGACCTGGGCGCGGGTCTCCTCGTCGGATAGTTCGGGGCCGTCGAGCTGATCCGAGGTATTCGAGAACATCCAGCACCCTCCTAGGAAAAGCGGTGCGACGACCAGCGCGACCAGGGTCGGCAGTCGCCGGCGGTCAGTAGTTGTGGTCTGAGGTGATGGACTCTTGCGCACGGTCACCTTCCGGATCGTTGTAAGCGGGAGTGCCGGGAATGCGGATTTCCCAGTCTGGCAGGTCGATCCGCCCGAAGGGCGTGTTCAGCCCGTCGGGCAGCCCGATATGGGCCTGCTTGCGGCCCTCGGCGATCATGCCGTTGTCGGCGAGCTTGGCGGCGTCACCGGTGGCGATGTCGGTGATCGCCCGCAGCGACTCGCTACCGGGGGTGTAGTAACTCGAATGGTCGCCGAAGCTGGGGCCGGTGCGTCCCGGCACCTCGGCGGTGAAGCGCACCCCGCCGTAGCTGTCTCCGGCCGGATCGGTGCCCAGCCCGGCCGCCGGGCCGAGGGGGAAGCCGAGCTGGCTGTTGATCAGATCAGGCGCGATACCGCCTTGTCCCAGCCAGGTGACCGGATCGCTGGACGCGGCACCGACGTAGACATTGCCGCCCTCGGGCAGGTTGAAATCGGCGGCGCTGGGGGCCAGGTCGGTTCCGGGGCTGCCGATCAGCACCGCGTTGTCGGCCTGCATACCGCTGCCGGCGAACGCGTTGGCCACCGTCGTGGACCCGTAGGAATGGCCGATGACCGTGACGTTGGACGGACCCCCCTCGTGGGTGGCGGCCAACCCGTTGACGTCGGCGGCCAGCAGGTCGCCCCCGTGACGGGCCAGCCATGGGGTGGCGATACGCCGATCGAGCGGGCTGTCGGGGGCGTCGTACCCCATCCAGGCGATCACCGAGGTCGTCTCGTCCGGGTCGGCCTTGCGCATCTGGTCGTACAGGTCGACGGCGTTGGAACTCTCCAACCAGCCCTGCTCGACGCTGCTTCCGGTACCGGGCACCACCACCGCGGTGTTCTGCGCCTTGTCGGGGTCGCCGATCGCCAGCGCTGCCTTGCCCTGACCGTCGAAGGCGAGCGGCTCGTAGGCCCAGAGCAGCACCGGCCGGTTCCGGATGTCCTCATCGCGCGCCTGCGCCAGACCTTTGCGGGTTTGTTCGGCGTTGTGGTAGCGCGCCGCGTCGGTGGCGGACAACCCGTAGGCCGCGGGGTTTTCGAGCACCTGATCCACCGATACGCCGTGTTCTTCGGCGGCGTCGCGCACCCGGTCGAGGTCGTCGTTCATCACCTTCTCGTTGACCTCGCCGCGGACCTCGGCCGGAATGCCGTTGAGGTTGCCCAGCTCCGGCGGATGCGCCGCGATGAGGCCGTCACGTTCGGCCTGGCTCAGCGAGTCCCACCATTCCTTGACGTCGTCGGGATCGGTGTCGCCGGCCGGCAGTTGGCGCGCATCCCCGAGGGTGCCCGGAGGGGTGGCCGGAACCGGTCCACTGGCGGCTTCTCGCACCGCCGCAGCGGTTTGGGTGTCGATCTCGGTGAACACCGCGAGCAGCTTCTTGATGACCGCGGTCCACGCCGGCGCGAACAGTTTGAGGATGGGCGGCACGGGTGGCGCGGTGGCGGTCCCGTCGTCGGCGATGCGCCATCCGGTGCTGCGCAGCATGCCGACGAGGCGCAGTAGCCGATCACGGGTCGATGTGAGTTGGGCGCCGCCCGAAGCCAGCGCCTGCTGCATGGCCGACAGCCGGGCGCGCAGCGCCTCCTGGTTGTCGAGGTTGCGTTCGGCCCGCGCGAGCGCCGCGCTCGCCGCCTGACCTTCCCACGCTTCCCGCAGGTGGGCCACCGCGCGGCGCTGCTCGGCCAGGGTGGTGTCCAGCTGCGTGATCTTGTCGTTCAGCGTGCCGGCGGCCTGGAGCAGCCCCGCTGGGTTGGCAGCCTCGACCGTGGACACGCTGACCGACACCCGACCTCCTGCAGTTTGCTGCTTTGAGTATCACACGCCGGCGGGAGGGGTCCGTGCACCAAATCTGATCTTGTGAATCTCGTGTATCTAGCGTTGCTACGCTCCGGTAGCATTTGCAGGACAATTTACGAAAGGGGCGGTTCGTGTACGCCAGGTCTGCTGAGTTGGGCACTGATGCGCGGGCGTCAGGCGGATAGCTCGCAGCTCGGCCGTCCTGCGTTGGTTTGGTTGGGGGATACACGATGACTTCGCCGTACGATCCGGATGCGGAGTGGGACGGAGAGTCCGGAGGTGTCGGCGACTCGGGCGATGACCTTGCTGCGGCACTGGACTTCTCCGCACCGGGTGAGGACGACGCCGATGTCGACGACTTGTACGTCGCCGAACCCGAACCGGAGGAGCCGGCAGAGGGATACGTCGATCCCTACGAGCAGGCGGAGGAGCCCGAGGATCTCGGGCCGCTGTTCTCGGTGACCAATCCGCCCGGGACGCTGACGGTCACCGCTTTTCTCGATGGCGGCATCCAGAGTGTCGAGATCTCACCGAGCGTGACCGGCATGACCGAATCCGAACTGGCACAGGAGCTTTTGGCGATCGCCAAGGTCGCCGCGATGAAGGCCCGCGCCGGTCAGTACGAATTCCTGTTGGAGGCCACCCCTCAGGAAGCGGGGGAGCGGGAGTTCCTCGGAGAGTTCCTTCAGCATGGGGTGGGCCTGCCGACTCCGGAGCAGGCGGCCCAGGTCGAGGCCGAGTTCGTCCAGCGGTATCTGCGCGATGATGTCTGAGCTGCTAACAGCGAGGTAAATAATGGAGAGCCGTGGGCCGCACCCCGCAGTTTCTTTGCGCGCAGCCTCCGAGTTTCGTGCTCAAGTTCGTGCAGAAACCGTTGCTGCTGCTCGGGTAACATTCCCAGATGATGTTGTAGGGCGTGCCACTCTCAGCGTGAGACTCGGTTGCCCGGAGCGCACGGATTACTCGTATAGGAGATGAGGGATGGCTGTACCTAACCTCCGGATCCATGATGAGGGAGCGCTGCGCTGGGACCCGGCGGAAGTGGACGTACCGGGAGTACCTGCCATTGCCCCGAGCGACGACCCGATGAGTGTCATGGTCGCAGCTGTGATGCCCGAAATCCCGACCGAAGTAGCCGAGAAGGTGGCGGCGACACGAGCACGGGAAGAGAAGTTTGCCGCAGACTTGGCGTCAGCCAGACGGGCTTATCGGACAACAGACGATGCCGGTCAGCAGGACATCGAAGCAGCCGGCGAATCGATAGCGCCCAACGGTGCCGGTGTAGGTGCGTCGAACGCACTACCGGCCAGCGCCACTGGCCGATTCGGACAACTCGGACAACTGCTCGGATTGCCGATGGAGATGGTTGGCGGGGCACTCGCCGCACCGCAAGCTGCGATTCAAGGGGTGCAGGGGGCGGCTGACCAGGTTTCACAGCTAGCAGCGTCGATGGCCGAAAGCCTCGGCGGTGCCGACATGAGTTCCAGTTCCACGCCTTCTGAGCTGGGTAATCCGCCTGAGTTAGAGGCCGAGCCTGCTGAGGAGGCAAGACCGGAACAGGCGACCGGGGTGGACCACGAGCGATATCCGGAAGCTACGGCCGAAGCAGGAAACGGAGACGGTAAGGAATCTCTTCAAAGCGCAGACTCAATGCCGCATGACCTGACCGTGGACTCCGCACCGAGGATTAACCTGTGACCGAATTTCGCACCGTGGGTACGGGAGTGTGCCAATGACACAACCGCCGCCACCTGGGGGCCCGTATCAACCCCAGCCGCCGTGGACACCGCCGCCAGGTCAGCCATGGCCGCCGCCCGGCCCGCCGCCGAAGCGAGGAAATGGCTGGAAATGGGCGCTGGGCGTCGTAGCGCTGCTAGCGGTAGTGGGTGTGACAGTCGCGGCGACTGTGTTCGTGGTCGGCAGGGACGGCGAGGTAGAGCCGACATCCCGTACACCGGATGATGGCAGCGCCGTGTCCGATGTCGCGAGCGCAAACGATACTGGCCCGGTAACTATCATTACCGATGAGCCCACTTGTGCGCCACTGCGCCCCATTCTGAATTCTTTATCCGACGCCCAGAAGAACGGTTGGGACAAGCGAGATTCCGCGATCCCATCCACGGCGTGGACTCCAGAGATGCGCGAGCAGTATGAAGCGGTTGGAGCGGTGATGCGCGAAGCTGCCGACCAATTCGTAGCTTTAGCTCGAATTACGCCACATCGGGTAGTGCGCGAACTGTACGAGCAAGTCATTGCTTACCTGCGAGCATATGCCGATGCAATTCCCGACTACACCGCGCCTGACGACAACCTCATTAGAGTGGCGACATCTGCAGCTGGTGCCGTATCGAGCATCTGTTCATCGATCGATTATGGCGCTGCAGCTGCGCGTGCCCATTTCATAGAGCCTCTATCAGCGCCAAGTCGGCTCGCTCTTGTCGACGACCTGGAGAATCCGGAGCGGTTCCTCACCGAGCCGAATAGGGTATGCGGCGATTGGGCAGACGCGGTCTCTGGGTTTCAACGCGATGCCGCAGCGTGGGGCGCTACCTCGCCCGATATACCGGTTGGAGAATGGTCGACGGAGCAGAAAGCTCTTAATGACGAGGTAATACCGGTAATGAAGAGGTTCGCTAATCAATTGTTGACCCTAGGTGAGCGCAGCGGCAACCCAATTGTGCAAGATTTCGCGGATTTATCGGCGCAGTACCGGTTCGCTTATGTGGAGGCGATACCGACATATATGCCTGCCGATAAGTATCTCGCGAACACGTCCATGCTCTTGAGCGGCGTCGTTAACGCAGCTTGTAAGGCTTTCGGTAACTAAGCGATGGAATTCTCGGATCTGCCCATAAAGTCTTCGCAGGTGGTGCGCGATGGCTATTGAGCGCGACGACAGCGAGTACGGTGGTCAGACGGTTGCCGGGCCGGCGTGGGTTAATGTAGACAAAGACCTTTTAGCAGAGGCGAAGGATCAGTTCAGGGCTTTGGAGCGCGATCTGCGCAATAGTGTCGTGCCGTCTACCGGACGACAGATGATGAGACTTTCAGATTCCTGGGATGGTGCAGGTTCTGAGGCTGCAGTTGGTGAAGCAAGTGCAATAGGTGATGAGCATGAAGCAAATGCGGATGTGGCAAAGGAGACCGCGCGCAAGCTTGAACAGATGGAAGGTGCGGTCGCTCGAACTAAGAATCGAGTGAACTTCGTCGCCAAGTTTGTTCAGGTGTTGTGTGAAGAGATCAAAAAAGAGTCCGTCCCGGAGAATGCGGAAGACACACGTGAACGGCGCATCGCAGACCTCATAGAAAAAGGTTACAAAGAAAACCTCGATATTGTATCGAGTAATACGCGGAAGTTAGCAGGAACTCTGGGCATACCTTCTGAGACTCCTGGAGCAAACGGGGAAATGCCAACCCTGCCGAGCGAAGACACCGGATCCGACAGCTCAGAACAGAGGCTGGGTGACACACTAAGCGGATTCGATGCCCTGATGAACCCGACCATAACACCTCCGACCGATAGCAATGGCCCCCGAGAATCGAAACAAAGCGTACGTGACACGCTGAGCGAATTCGGCGCGGTTGAGCCGTCTCCCGCGCTACCGCCGCAGGGGGACGCCGAGGTACCCGGGCTGGGGGGCCAGCCGCTGGCTGATACGACGGACCGTTTCCACGGATCGCCACCCGCGGTCACTCCCCCCAAACCGGGGCCGGCCGGTCACATCCCACCCGTCCGTGCACCTGCTCCATCACCGACAGGGGTCGTCCCAGAGGTTCCGTCATCCGTAAGCGGTGGCGGCTCCGGTCCGGTCGGCTCTCCTGGGAGCTCGTTGACCGCCGCGTCGTCCAGCGCTGCTACGTCAGGCACGTCGATATCGCCCCCGACTAGCTCTTCCACGTTCGACCCGTCGACTGCGCAGGCCGCTGAGGCCGCGCAGGCCGGCGCAGGTAATCCTGCCGCCACTCCGCCGCCACCGACGCCGTTGGACGCAGCTGTTCGAGCGGCCAGTGCTGCGCAAGTGCCGATGGCCGCGCCGATTCAGCCGCTGGAGGCACCCGCGGCGGCTCAACCACCGCCGGCGAGTCCAGCCGCAGCGGCAGCACCCGCACCCCCGAACACACCGCCGACTGGCGGTGCGGCTGGACCGGTCGGCTCGGGTGGCGCTGCGCCCGCTGCACCGATGCCGGGCGCCGGCGGTGGAACCGGCGGCGGGCCAATGCCGTTGGGGCCGGCGCCAACTCCGCCGCCGGCCGCACCCGTCCCTCCCGCAGCACCCGCTCCAGGACCGGTGGCTCCGCCTGCGGCGGCCACCGGTGCGTCGGGTGTCGCGGCCGCCCCGGTGCCGGTGACCGCCACGCGGGCGCAGCGTGACGCGGTCGCCGGTGCGGCGACTGCGGGTGCGCTGCGGCGTCTGCAGGGTGGAAATGATCCGTTGCGGTTGGCCCGCCAGATCGCGGCAGCGTTGAACGCACCGCCGTCCATCCCGGAAGTGCAATGGGGCTTTTTGTGGGCCACCGGGGTGACTGTCGACGGCACGATCGTGGTGGCCAACAGCTACGGTCTGGCCTACATCCCCGACGGGGTCAACCTGCCCGAACAGGTGAAGATGGCCACCGCCGACGAATCGATCCCCCCAGCCGAGCGCGCGAAGTGGGCGACCTACCCGTTCCTGGCGTTGCAGGGGTGGGCACAGCACACCGGCGCCACGTTGCAGGCCGTGGTCGGCACCGACGAGCAGCTGCGCGGGATCGACCCGGGGGCGCGCAAGGTGTTGATCGATGAGGCGGACATTCCGCAGAACGGCACCATGCAGGGTCGCAGCCGGCTGGAAGTCATTGCGCCCGAACCGGCGGCGCGACTGGCGGCCATGAGTGAGGCCAATTTGCCCGATCTCCTGCCGCCGCCGCCGGTAGACGCCACTGCGCCCGAAGACAGGTCGAGCACGTTGTGGTTCGACATGATCAAACCGCTCATGCGGTCTGGAAAGGGCCGAGAAGCCGACCACCTCACGGCATTGGTCGCCTACGCCGATCACCGCCAGGAGCTGGCTCTGCACCGCGCCCACACCGCCGCAGAACCACACATTCTCCGCGATGCGATCGCAGACTGGGTGTACTGGCAACACCTGAGCGTGCTCACCACCGATGCTTTAACGGAATTCGCCACCACCTGACGATGGGGCGATGTGCCGGCGTGGGGCGGCGGAGGGGTTTTGCGACCACGACGGCCGCTACCACATGGGGAATTTGAATGGCACGACATGTTGAATCGGGAGGCAGCAGCCCGACGATCGAACATCTGCCGGGCGACATCGTCCGGATGCACACGGTGGCAGATCGCCAGCTGGTTCACCGGATGGCCTTCGCCGCGTTCGCGAGCACACGCTGGCTGTGGTGGAGCCTGGGCATCGTATTGATTGCTGGCCCAGCGGTTATCGCCTGGATCGGCGGCGCAGATGCAGAACAGCTGTCTGTCGGCGACCTGCTTTTCTACCTGATCTTCGGTGTCGTGTTCTTCATCGTGTTCGCTGCCGGGGTGTTGTATCGGAGCGGTCCCGACTACTGGCGGCTCTATAAATTGCCCATCGGCAACACGATCTACGTCGACGTCGCGCCGGAATGGATCGGCGTGGGCTGGAGTGACAGGTACACCGCGCTGGCTCGGCGGCACATTGAGCGAGTCAGTGTGCACAAATCGGTCTTGGTCATCGTCGGATGTGGATACAAAATCTTGGCTCCATGCGAATTGATACCGATCGACACTGCGAACTTGCTGCAATCAGAATCCAAGAGACGAGATTCAACCGATAGCACTGCGCCCCCACGCACCGCACCGCCACAGAGACCACCGTTTTCCACCGACCCGCCGGAAGCGACAGAGAACCAGGCGATTCGAACGCATGCGACCGCCGACCATACCTTGGCGAATCGGCTAGCAGTATCGGTGCGGCAGTCATCGGCAATACGAAAAGTTACCCTTCTCCTGTTGATTCTGGGAGTAGTCGGAGGGATTGGGTTATTCCTTGATGATGAGCGGCCTTTGGACTCGATGTTCCTGGCGTTGCTCGCCACCTGCGCTGCCGGCTACGGCATCATCGGTTACCACATGTTTCTTGGCGCGGCAGCGCATCTGCGCAGGGTGGTTCCGGAGGGCACGGCGCTCACCGCGGAGTTTGGACCGGACTGGATCGGCATACGCTTGGGCGGATACTACGAGGCGTTCGGTGCCGCTCGAATCATCAAGATGGAGCGGGTCGACTCAGCGCTTATCGCGACAATCCAAGGTCCGGCCGACGGGGTCGCCCCGCGAAGGTCAGCAGAAGGCCTGGTGATACCGACCGAACTGACCCCGACAGATGTCGTCGAGGGTTTGTTGCAGCGGTACGGCTGACCGAGCATCGCCGGTGAGGGACACAAAAGGCGCGGGGACTACCACATGACGGTCGAAACTCGTGCAATGTCCTGTGCCACACCATTGCTAGGCTCGGGTGCAGCGAGGACTGGAGATCAACAGTGAATAGCTATGAGGCCTTCAACTGGGGCAAAGGCGTCATCGAGCGTCCACAGACGGAGAGCAGTACCGGGTGGATGATGGCAGGGGTAGGCGCCGACTACATCTCGCTGATGCAGGGCGTAGCGGAGGCCGGCCGGAAGATGAACCCGAGTCTCGCCGCGTCGCTTGCCACTCCGATCATCAGCCGTGGACTTCTGGTGATGATGGGAATGGACAACGCCACCGGAATCGGTGGGCCGGAGAACGGACATAGATTTGACCAGGGCGCCCAAGGTTTCAGAGCCGCAAGCGCGGCGCTGAACGACACGAAGCCGCCAGAGAGCTGGGCCGGGGAGGCCTCCTCGACCTACGCCGACAGAAATGTCGAACAACAGCAACGCGCCGAGAAGATGGCCGAGACGGACGAAACTATCAAGGACGTGCTGGATACCGAAGCCGGGCAGCTCCAACAGACACGGACCGTCATCAGCCGCTCCCAAACCCTCCTTACCCTGCAGATCCCAGTAGCCGTCGCGCTCAAAGCGATGCCTGTCAAAGGGCCGGCAATGGCACTCGCGTACGAGATAGCCGCGGTGGCGGCAACCTTGCCGCATGCGATGAATCGCTTCACGCGTATGGCGCATGACGCTGCCCGTAACGCTACTGAGATCAGGCGGGCCGGTGCGTCTTACGACTCCATCGCCGCGGATGCTCAGCAGTCCTGATTTCTGGGCCAGCCGTGAATACGAAAGGGAAATAACGTGAGCGGTGATCTGAAAGTCACAGCGGCTGATTTGAACCAGCGGGCCGGTGGGCAGCGGAACGTCGCCACCACCATCGCAGCTGCCGAAGCCGCGACCGACGGCGCCACTGCAAAAGTCGCTCAGACGCACGGCATTGTGTGTGCCCTGTCGACGGCCGCCCTCGCTGCCGCCCAACTGTCACGTAGCAATGCAGCCCAGGCCATGCGGAATGTTTCCAACGAACTCGCCGAAAAGCTGGACACCGCCGCCGCGGAATACACCCGCACCGACCAGCAGGGTCAGCAGAGCCTCGACGGTCAGATGCGACCGGGCTGAATAGCCCGTTACTGCAGGAGCTGACCGAGGTCGTCGGACATCTCGTTGACCATCGCGTCGATCCGTTCCCGGTCGGCCTCGATGGACGATATCGCCGTGGCGGTCGCCTTCTGTAACGCCTCGTTGACCCGTTGCTCTACGGTCGCTGCCCCCAGTCGCAGCAGTCCGTCATCGATGTGGATGTTGGTCAGCTGTTGATGGCCGTCGAGCGTGACCTCGACTGTCTCTGATTCATCGGTGGCGACGAAGGTTTGGCTGTTCATCTTGTGCAGCTGGTCGTCCATGATCGACTGCAGCTGCTCACCGTGCCGCAGCACTGCGGCCACCTGCGGATGCAACTCCTCGGTCACTTGGATTCCTTACCTTCCTGCGGATCCTTACGGCGTCGGTTGCCGATGATGCCCTCGGTCCACGGCCGGTCTTCCTTGTAGAGATCCTCATCGGCAGCCAGGTTGGGGTCACGCCGCTTTTCCTTGCCCTGATTCTGGCCGCCTCCGGCACCCATGGGCATACCGCCCATGCCGCCCATCATGCCCATGCCACCACCAGCCATCGTGGCGCCGCCGGCGACCGGTGCACGGCCGGACGCCGGTGTCGCAGCAACCGTTTCGGCGGTCACCGCGGGCTGCAGCGGCTGTGGCGCCCCGCCGCCGGCGCCACCCCCGGCACCGCCGCCGGCGCCTCCGCCTCCCGCGGCGGGCTTGACACTCGGATCGTCGGTCGGCAGCCGCGGCATCTCCGGCTTGCCACCCGGCAACCCACCTGGCAATCCACTGGGCATACCGCCACCGGTCGGCGCGCCGCCCCCTGCGGGTGCACTCCCACCGGCGGGCGCGCCTCCGCCAGACGATGGTGTTTCACCACCCGCGGGTGCCTGTTCGCCGCCGGCAGGAGCAGCGCTGGCCGGTGAGATTGCGGGTTGACCGAACGGATCCTCGGTCGGTGTCCCCGACTCACCGCCGGCGCCTTCACCGCCGGGCGCACCACCGCCCCCAGGACCGCCCTCGCCTGCTGCATCGTCACGCCGTTCGTCGGCGGAGGACTCGGGCACGTCGTTGACGCTGACCGGGACCCGGTCGTAGGGCCCGGTGGGCGGCGCCTCGATGTCGATCTTCTTGGCCCGCGCGTCACTGGCGTACTTCTGACGCGCCGCCTCCGACATCTTCTGGAACTCTTCGTACTGGCCGAGTTGTTCGACCATGGGCAACTTTTTGAAATTCTCGACATCTTGGAGGTCTGGATGATTCTGCTGGGCGACGCGATGTGCTTCCGCCAACTTTTGTGCTTGTCCGGCGATCTCGCGCGCCCACCCTGCCGCGTCGTACAACCAGGACTCATGGCGGCGTAACCGATCCTCGGCGGATTCGGCGGCTTTACCTTCCCAGTGAGTGTCGCCGAGGGAGAAGTCCTTACCCCGCTCGGTCAGCTCGTCGGCCATCCGGTACATCTGTCCGGCGAAGTCATGCAGTGACTGGCCCTGGTCGCCGGCGTTGATCTGTTGCGCCGCCGCAATCCAATCCAGCGCATCCTCGGCATCCGGTGCATCCGGGAACGCCTCGGCCGAAAACGGCACCTCCGGCGGCAGATTCGGGTTGGGCGGCAGCACAGACTCGGCACCGGCCGGTCGACCTTCGTTCAAGGCGGCTGCTTTGAGTTCGTCGATCGTGCGGTATGCGTTGGCCGTGCATTCCAGGCAGGCGCCCAGCCGGTGGGCTTCGGCCTGACACGATGTCAGCGCGGAGGCCAGCGTGTCACGCGAGGCTCGGATCTGTGCGGCCGCCTGCCCGGAGATGAACAGCATGCTCGGCGGCAGCGGAGCCTGCGGCACCGTCGGTAAGGGATTGGTGATCGACGACTTCTTGGCGTCCAGCGTTGCCGGGTCCACCTTCAAGTACGTCTGTTCCGACATGGCGACTCCTTACTGCTCCAGTGCCATCTGGTAGCGGCTCTCTTCACGCGGATTGATCAGCCGGATCGGCAGCTGACGGTGTCGCGGGGTGTCGATGAAGTTGTGCCGCAGGATGACCCGGCCTATCCCGGGATGCGGCCCGAGGTAGGTGGTGGCATTCGGCCAGCTGATCTTGGCTTCCGGCCCCACCCGGGCATTGATCAGCGAGGCGAACTCCCGGAATTGCGGCAGCAGCGTCACCACCCCGCCGGCCGCGGCCGAACGGACCACGAACTGGGTGAACAACCGGGCGTCGCCGAGATTGATGCTCACATCGACGTCGTCGAACGGCATGTAGACCGGGTAGCGGTCGACGGTCTCCCCGACCAGCACCCCGGCCGAGCCGATCGGCAGCTCGTGATGTTTGTCGGTCACCGGGCTCAACCCCTCGAGCGCGGCGCGCTGACCACCGAACAGGCAGGAGAACCCGCGCGGCGTGGTGGGATTCGCCAGCGTCGTCAACAGCACCGTCGAGGTCGGCGGGGCGCCCGGCCGTACCCGCAACCGGGTGATGGTGTGGTCCGCACGCGCCGACCACCACACGTCCGGGCCGCCGGGCGCGCTGTAGGCCGCGGTGAAGGTGCTGCGTCCCTTGATCGACGACCAGGTCTCCCGTTCGAAGCTGATCTCGGTGGCCCGGTCGAGGTCATCGAAACTGCGCGCACACCGGGCGTCGACGCCGTGGCTGGCCAACTGGTCGGCGATCCGGGTGGTGGACGCCACCAGATACCGCGACAACCCGGCCACCCCGACGTCGCGGCGGCGCGCCGACTTCTGGGTGCGTTCCGGATCGGCGCGCAGCACGATCCAGGTCCGCCGGTTGGCCGGCGCCGGATACGGGCCGAGCACCTGCTCATAGAGCGCCAGCAGACTGGCCGGGGCGGTCTTGCCCACCCGGTACCCGGCCGAGACGATGTCGGCCTCCAGATCGGGGCAGTGCGCGGTCAGCAACTGCTCCACCAACCGGGTGTCGAGCAGATCGTCGGTGAACGCCTTGCCGTTGACCAGCACGGTGGGGGTGAACGGGCGGGGCACCAGCTCGATCGCCGACACCAGGTGGTCGCCCTGCCAGCGCACCGCGACGTGATCGCCGGGTGCGACGGTGGCCCCCACCGCGGGCTCCGACGGCCGGGCCGGCGGCACCCGGTGGCGCCGGCGCCAGGAGAACACCGCCGCGACCCAACCGGTCAGCCGGCGGCCCCGGATGGTCAGCACCGAGGCCGGCGCGATGAACACCGCCACCACGACGCCCAGCCACAGCATCTCCAGCCGCTCGAACAGCACGACGACCGCCGGGATGAGCACCGCCGCCCAGATCCCGTGGCCGGTGCTGAACCGCATCCCGAACAGGTTTCGCAGCGACTTCATCGGCGCCTCAACGCCCGTCGGGTCAGCGCTCCGATGCCCAGCGCCAGCGCGACCGCCGCGCTCGACACCACCACCCAGGTGATCGGCCCGCGGTCCGGCGGCGGGATGAACTCCGGTTCGGGAATCTCCTTGGCGCGGTACGGAGCCGTCTCCGGCCCCTCGGGCACATCCCAGGTCAGCGCGGCCACCGGATCGATCACCCCGGCGCCGACGTAGTTGTCCACCCCGCCGCCCGGATGCCGCGCGGTCGCGGTGATCCGGTTGATCACCTGCGCCGGCGTGAGGTCCGGGTAGCGCTGCCGGATCAACGCGGCCAGCCCCGAGACATACGCCGCGGCAAAGGAAGTACCGGCGACCGGGACCAGGCCGTCCTGCCCCTGCAGCGCGTTGACCGGCTCACCTCCGTACCCCAGTGCGGTGATGTTCTCCGCCGGCGCGGCCGCACCGACCCACGGCCCGGACATCGAGAAGTTGCTCGGCTGACCGGTCGGACCGATCCCGCCGACGGTCAGCACCAGCGGCGAATACCAGGCCGGGCTGACGATCGTCTGCACCTGCTGCCAGCCGCGCGGGTCGGACGGCACTGCCGGATCGGGCGGCGGGTTCTGGGTGCAGTCCTGACCGGTGTTGCCGGCCGCCGCGATCACCACCGCGTTCTTGACGTGCACCGCGTAGTTGACGGCCGCGCCGACACCCGTCTCGTCGATCGGGCGGGTCACCTTGTAGCAGGCCGCCTCACTGATGTTGATCACCTGCGCACCGAGGTTCGCCGCGTGCACGATGGCGCGGGCCAGGCTGCGCAGCGAGCCGGCGGTCTGGGTGGTGTTCGGATTGTTCGGATCGGTGCGCGCACCGACCGGCTGGAACGCCGCCGAGGTGTGGCGCAGCGACAGGATCCGGGCATCCGGCGCCACCCCGATGAAGCCGTCGGTCGGGGCGCCGCGCCCGGCGATCACCGAAGCCGTCAGAGTGCCGTGCGCATCGCAGTCGGACATGCCGTTGCCGGCCGCGTCGACGAAATCGCCGCCCGGTTCGGCCGGCACCCGCGGTGACCCGTTCACACCGGTGTCGATGACCGCGACGGTGATCCCCGCCCCGGTGGCGAACTTGTGCGCCTCGGTCAGCCGCAGATAGTCGCTGGCCCACGGTCGGTCGGCGAAGTTGGAGTCCGGGTACACCGTCGGCGCCGCACACACCCGGCGCTGCTCCATCGGATTGTCCGGACCGGTCTCGTCGGGCGGGACCGCCGCCGGGTCGATCACCGGAGGTTCGATCGCCCCGGCGGGCGGCGCGGTCACCACGGCCAGCAGCAGCGCCGTGATCAGCACACCCAAGCGGTGCACGGTTGCTCACCCCCCTGCAGAGCGGATGCGAGGTCGATGCCGGCCGGGAATCCACGCAGCAAACTGTTGACGGCCGAACGAAGGGTACATCCTCTCACGTCGCAGCGAAGGCCTGGTCGCACCAGGAAAGAATACGACGGCTGGTCAGGGCTCGATTCCGCTTTCTTCTGCCGACGAATCCGGGACAGAAGCGAATTAGCTGGTCAGACCGTCCCATACACGGCAATGCCATCCCGGGAATGAATCGGACCGCGGTCCGGTTGTAGCCGGTATGCCTGCTGTCACCGCTGATGTTCTGCAACTGCCCCGCATCACCCGGGCCACCCCCGCCGATACGGAACGGCCGGTTCGCCGGATAACAACCGGACGCCCTGGCTATGAAGGCGAGGGGTTCCCGGTGGTCCGCGCCTTCGCGGGGGTTCCCCGCGCTGACCTCGACCCGTTCGTGCACATGGATCAGATGGGCGAGGTCCAGTACCAGCCCGGCGAGCCCCGAGGCACGGACTGGCATCCGCACCGCGGCTTCGAAACCGTGACCTACATGATCGACGGCCGGTTCGCCCATCAGGACTCACACGGTGGCGGCGGCCTGATCGGTGACGGCGCCACCCAGTGGATGACCGCCGGGTCGGGCATCCTGCACATCGAGACACCGCCCGCCGAGCTGGTGCAGAGCGGTGGCCTGTTTCACGGCGTCCAGCTGTGGGTCAACCTGCCCCGCGCCGCGAAGTTCACCCTGCCGCGGTACCAGTCCATCGAAGGGACGCAGGTGGCGCTGGTGGCCGGCGCCGACGGTGGCGCGCTCGTCCGCATCATCGCCGGCGAGATCGACGGCCACCGCGGCCCGGGCGTCACCCACACGCCGATCACCATGGCCCATGCCACCGTCCAACCCGGCGCGCAGTTGAACCTGCCGTGGAACCGCGACTTCAACGCGCTGGTCTACATCCTGTCCGGCCGTGGCACCGTCGGCCCCCAGGGACACCCGATCCACCAGGGCCGGCTCGCGGTGTTCGGACCGGGTGACCGTCTCACCGTCGGTGCCGACACCACGCAGGACTCCCACCGGCCGGCTCTCGAGGTGCTGCTGCTCGGCGGCCGGCCGATCCGCGAACCGGTGGTGCAGTACGGTCCGTTCGTGATGAACACCAAGGCCGAACTGATCGAGGCGCTCGAGGACTTCCAGGCCGGGAAGTTCGGCACCATCCCGCCGGACGCGCTGCGTCCCCACCGGGCGGGTGCCTGATCACTCCCCTCCGGGGATGGTGGCGAACCCGCCCGAATCCAGCGTGCGCAGCACCTGTTCGGCGATCCAGGCCAGCACCCCCGGGTCGCGGGGCAGCGTGGCCTGCTCGTAGCCGACCAGGATGTACATCGTCAACGACGCGAACACGTGCGCCTGGCGTTCATTGCCGAGCACCTCCAGCGCGGACTCGTACATGATGTCGAACCGCTGGCGGTCGACGGCGACCTGCACCTCGTAGACGTCCGGATCGAACGAGCTCCAGACCCGGATGGCGGCCTCGGCGCCGTGTGGCAACTGCAGCGACTCCTGCACCAGCGTGCCGATGCGCCGACGTGGATCCGGTGTGTCGCGCACCGATTCGATGATGGCGGTGGTGCGTTCCCGTCTCCAGAACTCGATCAGCTCGCGGGTATAGGTGGGCCACCCGGAGAAATAGTGGTAGAAGGATCCCGTCGTCACGCCCAGCCGATTGCAGACCTCGGCGAGCTTGAGCCCGCCATATCCGAGATCGGCGAGGACGGCCAGGCCGGTTTCGAAGTAGGCCTCCCGTGTCACGCCGCTTGCCATGGATTCAGACCCTAATTCCCGGCGCGCATGATCGACACCATTCCGGGATGGCGACGGCCCGTTTCGTGTTTCGCCCGGCCCGTCACGGCACCGCGGTGACCGCCCGGAATTCAGTGTTCTGCCTGTTCGCCGGGGTGCCTGTGGCACAATTCGGTCCGTGCCGCCGAACCCTGCTCGTCGAGGTCCGGGACGTCCTCCTGCGGCGAAGGCCGAAGAAACACGCGCCCGCATAGTACGTGCCGCTCGCGAGGTCTTCAGTGAACTCGGTTACGACGCCGCGACTTTTCAGGAGATCGCCGTCCGCGCCGATCTGACCCGTCCCGCGATCAACCATTACTTCCCCAGCAAGCAGGTGCTGTATCAGGAGGTGGTTCAGCAAACCAACTCGCTGGTGGTCGCCGAGGGGATGGAACGGGCCAAACGGGAGACCACGTTGCTCGGCCGGCTGTCGGCCTTTTTCACCGCGGCGATGCAGGCCGAATCCGAGGACCGGTCGACCGCGGCATTCCTGGTGATCTCGGTGCTGGAATCGCAGCGGCACCCGGAACTGACCATCGACGAATTCGACGCGCTGAAGAATTCCCGCGCGTTTGTCACCTGGGCCGTCAACGACGCGATCGAACGCGGCGAACTGACCACCAACACCGACGTCAGCAAAATCGTGGAAATGCTCGTCGCGGTGCTGTGGGGGATGGGTTTCTACGCCGGGTACGTCGGCAGGCAGGAAGACCTGAAAACCGTCGTCGAACAGTTCGAACTGTTGTTGGCCAATAGGCTGTGGCAATTGAAGAGCTGACGCCCTGTTAGCCGGCCAACCACGCTGACCTGCGGTGACATTGCCCACAGGCCGAATAGGCTAGCTAACTTTTTCGTTAGTATGGTCATGATGTTTGACGTGACCGAGGCGGCGTCGGCACGGAGCGAGGGCGACAGCTGGGACATCACCGAGAGCGTGGGCGCGACCGCTCTCGGGGTCGCTGCCGAACGGGCCCTCGAAACCTCGCAGCCGGATCCGCTCATCCGCGACGAGTACGCCTTTCTGCTGGTGTCCGCCGCCGGTCCGCCGTGGACCCAGTTGGCCAGCAGCGATCTGAGCTGGCTCGGCGACGACGAGACGGCCCGGCGGATGCACCTGATGTCACGCGACTACCAGGCCGTCCGCACCCACTACTTCGACCGGTACTTCGCGGCGGCCGCCCGCGCGGGTATCCGGCAGATCGTGCTGTTGGCCGCCGGACTGGACTCGCGGGCCTACCGGCTGGACTGGCCGGCGGGGACCGTCGTCTACGAACTCGACCAGCCCCGCGTGCTGGACTTCAAGAACCGCACCCTGCAGGCGCACGGTGCGGTCGCCAAGGCCGACCGCCGGACGGTGGCCGTCGACCTGCGCGACGACTGGCCGGCCGCGCTGCGGCACGCCGGGTTCGATCCCGCCGCCCCGACGGCCTGGCTGGCCGAGGGGCTGCTCTGTTATCTGCCCGCGGACGCGCAGGACCGGCTGTTCGAGCGGATCACCGCGCTGAGCGCACCCGGCAGCCGGCTGGCGGTGGAGGCGTTCCACCACGATCCGCAACGGGCCACCGAACGGCGCCGCGCCGAATGGCGCGACCGCACCGCCCGGATGAAGGCCGCACTCGACCTCAACCTCGACTTCGAGGCCCTCACCTACGACGACCCGGACCGCGCCGACGCCGGCGAATGGCTGGCCGCCCACGGCTGGCACCCGGACAGCGTCCCCGGCACCGAGGAGATGGCCCGGCTGGGCCGGCCGGTGCCGGCGGATCTGCTCGACGTCGCGGTCCCGAGCACCCTGCTGCGTGCCCACCTGAACGGAGCGTCCCGATGAGTTCACTACGCACCGACGACGACACCTGGGACATCGCCACCAGCGTCGGTTCCACCGCGGTCATGGTCGCGGCGTCCCGCGCCGCCGAGACCGAACGGGAGGACGCGCTGATCCGCGACCCGTACGCCAAGGTGCTCGTCGCCGGTGCGGGCACCGGGGTGTGGGAGCTCATCCTCGGCGACGACTTCACCGCGAAGATCGAGGCCGCCGACCCCGAGACCGCGGCGATCTTCGATCACATGGGCAACTACCAGGCGGTGCGGACCCACTTCTTCGACACGTACTTCGCCCGGGCCGCCGAGGCGGGGATCCGCCAGGTCGTCATCCTGGCCTCGGGCCTGGATTCCCGCGCCTACCGGCTGCCGTGGCCGGACGGCACCGTCGTCTACGAGATCGACCAGCCCAAGGTGCTCGAATACAAGTCCGCGACGCTGGCCGCCCACGGTGTGCAACCGGCCGCCGACCGTCGCGAGGTGGCGGTGGACCTGCGCCACGACTGGCCGAAAGCACTGCGTGCCAAGGGCTTCGACCCGCAGCAGCGGACCGCCTGGCTCGCCGAGGGGTTGTTGATGTACCTGCCGGCCGACGCGCAGGACCGGTTGTTCGAGAACATCACCGCGCTCAGCGCGCCCGGCAGCCGGCTGGCGGTGGAGACCGCCGCGGAGGAGCCGGTGGACCGGCGCGAGCAGATGCGGGCCCGGATGGAACGCATCGCGTCGCAGTTCGGCCTGGAGAAGGCCCTCGACGTCGCCCAGCTGATGTACGACGACCCGGACCGCGCCGACGTCCCCGAGTGGCTCACCGGCCACGGCTGGCGGACCGAGTGGGTGTCCGCGCCCGACGAGATGCGGCGGCTGGACCGCTTCGTCGCGGCCGCCATGCCGCCCGGCGACGACGCCGACGCCGCGGACCTCGACGACACCGCCTTCTCCAAATTCGTCACCGCGGAGCGTCCCTCATGAGACCGCCCGGCCATCACCCCGGCCTGGCCGAGCGCATCGGCGCCCCGGCGGTGCTGGCGGCCGCCGCCCGCGCCTCCGAGTCGGCCCGGCCCGACGCGCTGATCAGCGACCCGTTGGCCGCGGCACTGGTCAGCGCACCGGAACTGGCCCGGCTGGCCGACGCCACCGCCGAACTCAACGGGCAGGTCCCGGCGCTGGCCGCCGCGCACCGGCAGCTGACCGACTACCTGGCCGCCCGCACCCACCGGTTCGACGCGTTCTGCGCCGACGCCGCCGCGGCCGGGATCCGGCAGATCGTCATCCTGGCGTCCCGCCTCGACACCCGGGCGTTCCGGCTGTCCTGGCCCGACGACACCATCGTGTTCGAGATCGACCGGCCCAACACCCTGCTGTACAAGGCCGCCGCGCTGGCCGGGCAGGCGGCCCGGCCGCGGGCCCGGTGGCGGCCCGTCGGCGTGGAACCGGTCGCCACCTGGCCGCGCGCGCTGTGGAACGCGCGGTTCAACCACAACGAACCCACCGCCTGGCTGGTCGAGGGGCTGATCCCGATGCCGGCCGCCGAGCAGGATGCGCTGATCACCGAGATCGACATGCTCAGCGCAGCGGGCAGCCTGCTGATCCTCGACGACTCGGTCGGCCCGCATACCGGCTACAACGATCCCGCCGACTGGCTGACCTCACGCGGCTGGGGCGTCGAAACCGTCTGGGCCCGTGACTATCTGGCCGAACTAAACCGCCCCGTGGTCAACACCGGCGACGAGTTGTTCGAGCTGTCGGCCACCTTCGTCACCGCGGAGAAGATCGCATGACCGACCGCCCGCCCCGACCGCGGTCACCCCTGGAGCGGATCCCGGGGCGGGCTCCACTGGACTCCGTGGTCCGGCCGTTCCGGCGCACCGGGCGGTACTACGGCGGCCTGTGGCGGGAGTACCTGCGCAGGACGCCGCAAGAGGAGGAACTGCCGCTGACCCGTCCCACGCTGGCGTTGGCCGCCGAGGCGTTCCGCGACGAGGTGGTGCTGCTCGGGTTGCGGACCCGCCGCCCGGTCAGTGACGTCCGCGCCTTCGAACGGATCACCGCCGAGGTTCGCGAAGCGCTCGAATTCTTCGGCAGCCGAGGCTGCCTCGACGACCCGGAGAAGTTCTTCACCCCGCCGCCGGCGCTGGACGAGGTGACGGTGCTGCCGCGGGAGGGCCGCCGGCGTGACCACGACCGGATCCGCTGGGACAGCGGATACGCCCCGCTGCCGGGCGCGCCGGGCGGCCAGCGGTATGCGGGCTACAGCGCCAACGACCGGTGTTATGCGCTGCTGCTGCGGCACGCAGAACCCCGGCCGTGGTTGATCGGCATCCACGGCACCGAGATGGGTCGCGCCGCGGTGGACCTGGCGGTGTTCCGGGCGCGGCGCCTGCACCGCGAGCTCGGCCTGAATGTGGTGCTGCCGGTGCTGCCCATGCACGGCCCGCGGGGACGCGGACTGCCCAAGGGGGCGGTGTTCCCCGGCGAGGACGTGCTCGACAACGTGCACGCCACCGGCCAGGCGGTGTGGGATGTGCGCCGGCTGATCTCGTGGATCCGCGCCCAGGAGCCGGACTCGGCGATCGGGTTGAACGGCATCTCGCTGGGTGGCTTCGTCACATCGCTGGTGGCGAGCCTGGAAGACGGCCTGACCTGTGCGATCCTCGGCGTCCCGGTGGCCGATCTGATCGAGCTGCTGGGCCGGCACGCCGGCCTGCGGCGCGGCGACCCGCGCCGGGAGACCATGGAGTTGGCCCGGCCGCTGGGCCGGATGATCTCACCGCTGTCGCTGCGACCGCGGGTGCCGCCGCGTGGCCGGTTCGTCTACGGCGGGATCGCCGACCGGGTGGTGCACCCGCGCGAGCAGGTGGTGCGGTTGTGGGAGCACTGGGACCGGCCCGACATCGTGTGGTACCGCGGCGGGCACACCGGTTTCTTCCAGTCCCGTTCGGTGCAGCGGTTCGTCGAGGACGCGCTGGCACAGTCCGGGCTGATCGAGGCGCCCGGACGCGCCTGATCCGAGCCGATTCCGGGGGTTCGCCCGAAGCCACCAGACTGGCCAACCGGTTGGTTACTATGAGGCTTTCCCGGTCAGGAAGGATCACACCATGACCACCGAGTCCGCCACGGCACCCGCCACCAAGACATCCGCCACCCCCGATATCGCCGGCACCGTGCAGCGGCTGCGGCGCACCTTCGCCAGCGGCCGCACCCGCGACATCGCCTGGCGCAAGCAGCAGCTGCAGGCGCTGGAACGGCTGGTGGTGGAGAACGAGACGGCCATCGCCGCCGCGCTCGAGAAAGACCTCGGCCGCCAACCCTTCGAGGCGTGGCTGGCCGACGTCGCCAGCACCGCCGCCGAGGCGAAGACGGCCGCCAAAAACGTCCGCAAATGGGCCAGACGCCGTTACAAGATGCTGGAGTTCTCCCAGCTGCCCGGCCTGGGCTGGATCGAGTACGAACCGTACGGGACGGTGCTGATCATCGGTGCCTGGAACTTTCCGTTCGCGTTGACGCTCGGGCCCGCGGTCGGGGCGATCGCCGCCGGCAACGTGGTGGTGCTCAAACCGTCGGAGGTGTCCCCGGCGTCGTCGGCGCTGATGGCCGAGCTGGTGCCGAAATACCTGGACAACGACGCGATCGTGGTGATCGAGGGCGACGCCGCCGTCAGCCAGGAACTGATCGCCCAGGGCTTCGACAAGATCTGCTTCACCGGCGGCACCGACATCGGCCGCAAGGTGTACGAGAGCGCCGCACCGCATCTCACCCCGGTCACCCTGGAGCTGGGCGGCAAGAGCCCGGTGATCGTCGCCGCCGACGCCGACATCGACGTCGCGGCCAAGCGGATCGCCTGGACCAAACTGATCAACTCCGGTCAGATCTGCATCGCCCCCGACTACGTGCTCGCCGACGCGTCCATCCGGGATCAGCTCGTCGACCGGATCGCCGAGGCGGTCCGCAGCTTCGAGGGCGAGTCGGGCGGCAAGCCGATCGTCAACAAGCGCCACTTCGACCGGTTGACCGCCGCGCTGGCGGCCACCAAGGGCAAGGTCGTCCTCGGTGGGGGATCGGATCCGTCGACGCTGAAGATCGAGCCCACCATCGTCGTCGACCCGGCGCTCGACGAACCGTTGATGACCGATGAGATCTTCGGGCCGATCCTGCCCATCGTGACCGTCAGATCCATCGACGACGCAATCGAATTCGTCAACGCCCGGCCCAAGCCGCTGGCCGCCTATCTGTTCACCAAGACCAAGGCCATCCGGGAACGGGTGGTCAGGGAGGTGCCGGCCGGCGGCATGGTGATCAACCAGTTGCTGTTCCACTTCGCGACCGCCAAACTGCCGTTCGGCGGTGTCGGACCGTCGGGCACCGGCGCGTACCACGGCCGGTACGGGTTCGAGGAGTTCAGCCACCGCAAGACGGTGATGACCAAACCGACCCGACCCGATGTCGTCCAGATGCTCTACCCCCCGTATACAGAGAAGGCGTGGAAGCTGGCCCGCAAGCTGTTCTGACAGCGGCGGCCCGATAGCCAAGAGGAAGGAACGTCATGCCCGGAGTGCAGGATCGCGTCATCGTCGTCACCGGTGCCGGCGGCGGCCTGGGTCGTGAGTACGCCCTGACGCTGGCCCGTGAGGGCGCCAGCGTGGTCGTCAACGACCTCGGCGGGGCCCGCGACGGCACCGGTTCGGGCTCGGCGATGGCCGATCAGGTGGTCGCCGAGATCAAGGAGGCCGGTGGCCGCGCGGTCGCCAACTACGACTCGGTCGCCGAGCCGGAGGGTGCGGAGAACATCATCAAGACCGCGCTCGACGAGTTCGGCAGGGTCGACGGCGTGGTCAGCAACGCCGGCATCCTGCGCGACGGCACCTTCCACAAGATGTCCTACGAGAACTGGGACGCGGTGCAGAAGGTGCACCTGTACGGCGGGTACAACGTGCTGCGGGCGGCCTGGCCGCACTTCCGGGAGCAGAACTTCGGCCGGGTGGTCGTCGCCACCTCCACCAGCGGCCTGTTCGGCAACTTCGGCCAGGCCAACTACGGGGCGGCCAAGCTCGGCCTGGTGGGCCTGATCAACACACTGGCCCAGGAGGGCGCGAAGTACAACATCAAGACCAACGCGATCGCCCCGATCGCCGCGACCCGGATGACGCAGGACATCCTGCCGCCGGAGGTCTTCGAGAAGCTCACCCCGGAGTACGTGGCCCCGGTGGTGGCCCACCTGATGAGCGAGGAGATCGAGGACACCGCGTCGGTCTTCATCGTCGGCGGCGGCAAGGTGCAGCGCACCGCGCTGTTCCAGAACGAGGGCGTCACCTTCACCGACGGGGTTCCCACGGTCGCCGACATCGCCGCCCGGTGGAACGAGATCACCGACCTGTCGGACGCCAAGCTGGCCACCTTCAAGCTCGGCTGACACGGTGAAGGCGCTTGTCGCGCAGGAGCTGTCCGGCCCGTCCGGTCTGGTCTACACCGATTGGGAGGACCCGTCGGAGAACGACGACGTCGTCGTCATCGACGTCCGGGCGGCCGGGCTGTCCTTTCCTGACCTGTTGCTGATCCGCGGCGAGTACCAGCTCAGGCTGGACCCGCCGTTCATCCCCGGGATGGAGATCGCCGGCGAGGTCCGGTCGGCGCCGCAGGGTTCCGGATTCCGGCCCGGACAACGGGTGTCGGCGTTCTCCATGATGGGCGGCTTCGCCGAACGGGTCGCCGTCGCGCCGCAGAACGTCATCCCGACCGCCGACGGCATCGACGACGCCTCGGCCGCCGCGCTGCTGGGCAACTACTACACCATGTACTTCGCGCTGGCCCGCCGCGCGGCGCTGCGGCCGGGCGAGACGGTGCTGGTGTTCGGTTCGGCCGGCGGTGTCGGAACCGCGGCGATCCAGATCGCCAAGGCGATGGGCGCCCGGGTGATCGCGATGGTGCGGCGCGCCCGGGGGACCGAGTACGTGGAGTCCCTGGGGCCCGACGTGGTGCTGCCGCTCACCGAGGGCTGGCCGCAGGCCGTGCGCGACGCCACCGACGGGCGCGGCGTCGACGTGGTGGTCGACCCGGTCGGCGGTGACGTGTTCGACGACGCGATCCGGGTGCTGGCCACCGAGGGCAGGCTGCTGGTGCTGGGCTTCGCCGCCGGGCAGGGCATCCCGACCGTCAAGGTGAACCGGCTGCTGCTGCGCAACGTCGGCGTGATCGGGGTCGGCTACGGCGAGTTCGTCGCCCGCAATCCGGGCGCCCAACAGTTGTTCGGGTCCGGGCTGCGGCATCTGGTGGAGGGCGGGCTGCGCCCGCCGCCGCCGGTGCGGTTCCCGCTGTCGGAGGGCCGGGCCGCGTTCGAGGCGCTGGCCGCCGGGGAGGTGCTCGGCAAGGCCGTCCTCGAGCCGTGAGGGCGGCCCGCCGCCGCGGCTAGAGTCGAGCCATGAGCACCGGCGGCGTCATCCTGGTCGCCCTGGCCGTGGCCGTCGGGATCGTGGGCATCGTGGTGCCGATCCTGCCCGGCACCCTGCTGATCTTCGCGGCGATCGGGGTGTGGGCGTTCGTCGAGGCCTCACCCGCGGCGTGGGTGACGTTCGGTGTCGTCACCGCGCTGCTGGGGGCCGGTCAGCTGATCAAGTATCTGTGGCCGATGCGGCGGATGCGCCGCGCCGACGTCAGCACCTCGACCCTGGTGGTCGGCGCGGTGGTGGGCATCATCGGGTTCTTCGTGATCCCGGTGCTGGGCCTGGTGCTCGGCTTCGTCGGCGGCGTCTACCTCGCCGAGTTGGGCCGCCGCGGCGACGCCCGGGCGGCCTGGTCGGCCACCGTGCACGCGATCAAGGGCGTCGCGCTGTCGGTGGGGCTGGAACTGGCGGCGGCGCTGCTCGCCACCGCGGTGTGGGTGGCCGGGCTGTTCGTGACCTAGCTGCGTTGGGCGGGGCTGCGTTGGGCGGGGCTGTGTTGGGCGGGGCTGTGTTCGGCGGGGCGGGACCACGCCGTCTCCAGCCGGCGCAGGAAACCGCCGTCGGTGTCGGCCGCGGTCACCCGCAGGACGGTCCAGCCCATCTCGAGCATGTCATCGTGACGGCGGATGTCCCGGTTGATCGCGCGGCGGCTGGTGAAATGGTGCCGGCCCTCGTACTCGACGGCGATCCTCCGGTCCCGCCACCCCATGTCCACCACGCCGATGAGGACACCGAACTCGTTGTGGATCGGCAGCTGCGTCTCCGGCGGGGGATAACCGGCCCGGACGATGAGCAACCGCAGCGCGGTCTCCCGCGGAGACTCGGCGCCGGGGTCGACCAGCGCGATCGCCTCCCGCGCCCGGCGCAGGCCGTGGCGACCCGGGTGGCGCTGCGCCGCGGCCTCGATGTCGGCCACTTTGAGCCGGGCCGCCCGGGCGAGCGCGTCGATCGCGGCGACGGAGGTGCCGACCGGATACCGGCAGGCCAGGTCGACGGCGGTACGGGCGGGCGTGGTCAGCCGCATCCCGTCGATCTCGCAGATCTCGTCCTCGTCGAGGGTGTGCCCCCAGGTGAGGATGCCGGGGGTGCGGCGCCGGTTGGTGTCGATGACGGTGGCGGGCCGGCGGGGGTCGACGTACTTGGCGCCGTGCAGTGCCGACGCCGAGAAACCCGCGAGCACGCCGTGACCCCGCGACCGCAACCAGCACGCCTTGGCCCGCAGCACAGCGTCGAGTTCGGCGTCGTTCGCGATGTACACGTCGCGGTGGATCGCGCGGTACCGCGTCCGCAACTGGTGGCGGGTGAGGGCGCCGGACGTCAGCGCCTCGCTGCCGAGGAAGGGCTCGGAGAACGGTGCCGCCATGACGGAAGTGTGCCGCGGCGGTCCGACAGCCGATTTGTGTAACGCTGTGGCGGAAAAACGCCCCTCAAACCGCCACAGCGTTACGCAACGCGGACATCAGCCGAGCAGGACGTCGCGCAGTCTGGCGACGTCGTCGGCGCTGACATCGGCGGCGGACAGGAAGTTCGACAGCGAGCCGAACTCCTCGTCGATGGTCCGCCACGAGATGGCCAGGTAATCCTCTTCCACCCCGAGCACCGCATCGGTCAACCGGGCCTCGGCCAGCGTCTCCAGCTCGGGGGTGTCGGCGTACCGGTCGCGGATCCAGCTCAGGATGCGGCCCCGCAGCTGCGGCACGGCATCGTTGCTGCGCAGGTAGTCGGCCATCACCGCGTCCCTGTCCACCCCGGCCGCCGCCAGCACGGTGGCCACGGTGAACCCGGTGCGGTCCTTCCCCGCGAAGCAGTGCGCGATCACCGGCCGGCCGTCGATCAGCAGACTCACCACCTGCTGCACCGCCCGCCGCGCCCCGCGCAGGGTGGGGAACTCCTTGTACGCCGACGTCATGTACCGCCGGGCGGCCGCGGAGACGTCCCCGTCCGCGGGCTGTTCGGACATCATCCTCCGGAACGCCGACTCGTGCGGCGCCTCCCCGTCGACCGACGACTGGTCCGGGAACGGCAGCTGGTGGATGACGACGTCGTCCGGCACCCTGGCCGGCCCTCGCCGCTGCACCTCGGTGGGGGAGCGCAGATCGGCGATGTCGGTGACGCCGAGGCTGCGCAGGATCCGCCGGCCCGTCTCCTCGAGATGGCTCAGTTCACTGGACCGGAAGAACCGTCCCGGCCGGATTCCGGTCTCCTCGGCTGTGTCCCGGAAGTTCCACGCCCCGGGCAGCGGGTCGGTGCTCAGGAGCTGCTCACCTTGATCGCGGCCGCGGCCAGCGGCGACTTCTCCTTACCCAGCTCGGCGCGGGCGATGGTGCGCATGTGCACCTCGTCCGGCCCGTCGAACAGCCGCATCGCCCGGTGCCACGCGTACAGCCGGGCCAGCGGGAAGTCGTCGGACACCCCGGCGCCGCCGTGCACCTGGATGGCCCGGTCGATCACGTTGCACGCCACCGTGGGTGCGACGGCCTTGATCTGCGCCACCTGCACCTGCGCTTCCTTGTGCTTGTTGCCGAGCTGGTCGATGGTCCAGGCGGCCTTGTGGCACAGCATCCTGGCCTGGTCGATCTCATTGCGGGACTTCGCGATCGCCTCGCGCACCACACCCTGCTCGGCCAGCGGCTTACCGAACGCGACACGTTTCTGCACCCGGTCGACCATCAGCGCCAGGGCGCGTTCGGCGGCGCCCAGGGCGCGCATGCAGTGGTGGATGCGGCCCGGACCCAGCCGGGCCTGGGCGATCGCGAAGCCGGCGCCCTCCTCACCGAGCAGGTTCTCGACCGGCACCCGGACGTTGTCGAACACGATCTCGCAGTGGCCGTGCTGGTCCTGCCAGCCGAACACCGGCAGTGACCGCCTGATGTCCACGCCGGGGGTGTCGGTCGGCACCAGGATCATCGACTGCTGCTGATGGCTCGCCGCATCCGGATTGGTGCGGCCCATGACGATGAGGATCTTGCAGCGCGGGTCGGCGGCGCCAGTGATCCACCACTTGCGACCGTTGATGACGTAGTGGTCGCCGTCGCGCAGCATGGTGGTCTCGATGTTGCGGGCGTCGCTGGAGGCGACGGCCGGCTCGGTCATCGCGAATGCGCTGCGGATCTCCCCGTTGAGCAGCGGTTCCAGCCACTGCTTGCGCTGCTGCTCGTTGGCGAACAGGTGCAGGGTCTCCATGTTGCCGGTGTCGGGGGCGGCGCAGTTGATCGCCTCGGGGGCGATCACGGTGCTCCAGCCGGAGATCTCGGCCAGCGCCGCGTACTCCAGGTTGGTCAGCCCGGAGACCGGCGGCAGGAAGAGGTTCCACAGCCCCCGTTCCCTGGCCTTGACCTTCAGCTCCTCCACGATGGGCGGCACCGTGAAGTCGTTGGGGCCCTTTTCCTCGCGGTATCGGTCGTACTCGGGTTCGGCCGGGAACACGAACTCCGTCATGAACTCGGTCAAACGTTCGCAATAATCCTGAGCTTTAGCCGACAACGCGAAGTCCATGACCGTCACGATATGACATCGGCGAAAACGCTTAAGAGCCTGGTCAGGCTAACCCGGGTACGGCCCCGCATCCGGCGGCGAAGTCCGGCGTGCGGTCGCGGTGGTTGGGCATGCTGGAGGGCATGACCAGAGAACAACTCACCGCCGAGATCATCGCCGCCCGCCTCGCCAAGGGGCTGACCTGGCAGCAGCTCGCCGACGCGATCGACAGGCCCGTGGTGTGGACCACGGCGGCGCTGCTCGGGCAACACCCGATCCCCGCCGACAAGGCGCGCGTGCTCGTCGACATGCTCGGCCTGGGCGACGACGCGGTCGCGCTGCTGGGCTCGGTGCCGATGCGCGGCGGGCTGCCGTCCGCGGTTCCGACCGATCCGACGATCTACCGGTTCTACGAGGTGCTGCAGGTGTACGGGCCGGCGATCAAGGAGGTCATCCACGAGCAGTTCGGCGACGGCATCATGAGCGCGATCAACTTCAGCGTGGACGTGCAGAAGAAACCCCATCCGGACGGGGACCGGGTGGTCGTCACGCTGGACGGCAAGTATCTGCCGTACGACTGGACCGCCTCCGAGGAGGAGCCGGGAGCCCGGTAGCTGCGCACCGCAAGCCGCGAAACGTGGCGTGCATCACATTTCCGAAAGCCTGTGGAGCTCCCGGCATTTGGCCACACTGTGGTCATCATCACTGCGGAACCGCTTGTTAACCCCCGGGGTTCGACGCATCATGGAAGAAGCCAAACTCTGGAATGATTCCAAACAACAAAAAGGACGGTGTGACACATGGCGTTGCTGACGATCGGCGATCAGTTCCCCGCTTACGACCTGACGGCCGTGATCGGTGGTGACCTCTCCAAGGTCGACGCGAAGCAGCCGGATGACTACTTCACCCGTGTGACCAGCAACGATCACCCGGGCAAGTGGCGGATCATCTTCTTCTGGCCGAAGGACTTCACCTTCGTGTGCCCGACCGAGATCGCCGCCTTCGGCAAGCTGAACGACGAGTTCGAGGATCGCGACGCCAAGGTTATCGGCGTTTCGGTGGACAACGAGTTCGTGCACTTCCAGTGGCGTGCCCAGCACGAGGACCTCAAGACGCTGCCGTTCCCGATGGCGTCGGACCTCAAGCGTGAGCTGTCGGAGGCCACCGGTGTGCTCAACGACGAGGGTGTCGCCGACCGTGCGACCTTCATCGTCGACCCGAACAACGAGATCCAGTTCGTGTCGGTGACCGCCGGCTCGGTGGGCCGCAACGTCGACGAGGTGCTGCGGGTGCTCGACGCGCTGCAGTCCGACGAGCTGTGCGCGTGCAACTGGAAGAAGGGCGACCCGACCATCAACGTCGCCGAAGAGCTCACCAAGGCGGTGTAGCGCGTGAGTGTTGACACCATCAGGGAAGCGCTACCCGAGTATGCGAAGGACCTGAAGCTCAACCTGGGCAGCATCACCCGGAGTACCGAGCTGTCCGAGCAGCAGCTCTGGGGTGCGCTGGTGGCGACCGCGGCGGCGACGAAGTCCGACCGGTTGCTGCGTGAGATTGCCGAGGACGCGCTGGACATCCTCAGCGAGGAGGCCTACAACGCCGCACTCGGCGCGGCCGCCATCATGGGGATGAACAATGTGTTCTACCGCTCCCGGGGCCAGCTGGACGGCGCCTACGACGACCTGCGGGCCGGGCTGCGGATGAACATCATCGGCAATCCCGGTGTGCCCAAGGAGGATTTCGAGCTGTGGTCGCTGGCGGTGTCGGCGATCAACGGCTGCGGGTACTGCCTGACCGCCCATGAGAAGACGTTGCGCGACGCCGGTGTGGATCGCACGACGATCTTCGAGGCGATCCGGTTGGCGTCGATCATCTCCGGCGTCGCCCAGGCACTGCAGACCGCCGAGGTCCTCGCGGACACCAAGTAGCCGCCGACGAGAAGTACGCACGCCGCCGGGCATCCCAGCACGGGATGCCCGGCGGTTCGCGTTCGGGCCCGGGTTCGCCCATTGCAGCCGTCCGGCCGGGTACGGCGGTTTAACCTCTTAGCCATGCGAGGACTGAAGCGCGGTGCAGCGGTGGCGGCGACGGCCGTGATGATGTCGGCACTTCCGGCTGTGGGGATCGGGGCGGCGACGGCCGCGCCCGGCGACGGCCGGGTACCGTTGTCGCCGATCCTGCGCAACTGCGATCACCAGGTACGCAGCTACTTCGCTCCGTCCGGCACCGCCACCGCGTACGCCATCGTGAACGCCACCGGCTCGACGGTGACCGCTGACATCACCATGGCGACCGCGGACCGCAACACCGCCTACCAGGTGAAGCTCATCCAGACGCCGCGGTCGGCGGCAGCACCGTGCAATCCGGGTGATCCCGGTGTCACCACCGGTGTGCTGCACACCGATTACGCCGGCGGCGGACAGCTGCGGCTGACCGGTGACCGCATGCCGGACAGCACCGGGCTGTGGGTCGAGATCAGCCGGCCGGCACCGCATTCGCTGGTGCCGATGGAGTACTACACCTCCGACGTGATCTCCCGGTTCTGAAAACCGGTTTCCGAGCGGTTATCGGGTGAGGCCGCGGGCGATGACCAGCCGCTGAATCTGGTTCGTGCCCTCGAAGATCTGCATGATCTTGGCTTCCCGCATGTAGCGCTCCACCCGGTAGTCGCGGGTGTAGCCGACCCCGCCGAACACCTGCACCGCATCGGTGGTGACCTTCATCGCGGCATCGGTCGCGGTCAGCTTCGCGATGCTGGCCTGTTGCGAGTACGGCCGGCCCTGGTCGCGGCGGCGGGCGGCGTCCAGATAGGTGGCGCGGGCGGTGGCCACCGCGGCGGCCATGTCGGCCAACAGGAAACCCAGTCCCTGGTGGTCGATGATCTTGCGGCCGAAGGCGGTTCGTTCGTTGGCGTACGCGACCGCCTCATCCAGCGCGGCCTGGGCCAACCCGGTGGCCACCGCGGCGATGCCGAGCCGGCCGGAATCCAGTGCGCTGAACGCGATCTGCAGACCTTGCCCCTCCTCACCGATGCGCCGGTCGGCGTCGATGCGGGCGTTGTCGTAGAAGGCCGAGGTGGTGGGCACCGCGTGCAGACCCATCTTCTCCTCGGGTTTGCCGAAACTCAGCCCGGGCTGATCGGCGGGCACCAGGAAACAGGACACCCCGCGCGAGCCCTCTCCGGTGCGGGCGAAGAGGGTATAGAAGTCGGCCTTGCCGCCGTGGGTGATCCACGATTTTGAGCCATTGATCACATAGCCGCCGTCCGTCGGCGTCGCCGCACACCGCAACGCCGCCGCGTCCGACCCGGCCTGCGGCTCGGACAGGCTGTAGGCGCCGATCTGCTCACCGGACAGCATGCCCGGCAGCCAGCGCTTCTTCTGCTCCTCGGTGCCGAACACCAGCAGCGGGTGGGACGACAGGCTGTGCACGCTCACGGCGACCGCGACGGACGCCCACCGAGCCGCGATCTCCTCCAGAACCTGCAGGTAGACCTCGTACGGCTGACCCCCGCCACCCCATTCCTCGGGCTGTGGCAAACTCAGCAGACCGGCGGCGCCGAGTTGCTCGAACACCCCCTCCGGATAGGTCTCGTCCTTCTCGTGCCGATCCACGATCGGGTCGAGGACCTTGTCGGCGATCTCCCGGGTGAGTTCGATAAGCTCAGCCGCCTCCTGTGAGGGCAGCAGACGGTCCACGGCCATGGGGTGAATACCTTCCTACTAGGGTGTCGGCACAATGCATACCGCAGGATGAATGAACCACATCTGCGGACACCGGGAAAGAAGCGGGTCAATTCATGACAGGAACTGAACCGGGCGCTGCGCGTCCAGGGCAGGAATCCGCAGCTCAGCGGCGCGGGGCGACGATCGGTGTCGTCGCCGAGTCCAACGCCGACGAGCGGCGGGTGGCGTTGGTGCCCAAAGCGGTGGCGACGCTGGTGAAGAGCGGACTGAGCGTGGTCGTCGAGTCCGGTGCGGGCGAGCGGGCGTTGTTGCCCGATGCGCTGTACACCGAGGCCGGTGCGACGATCGGCGATGCGTGGGCCGCCGATGTGGTGGTCAAGGTCGCACCGCCGACCGCCGAGGAGGTCAAGCGGCTGCGCAGCGGGCAGACGCTGATCGGGTTCCTCGCGCCGCGCAACGCCGACAACCAGATCGAGGCGCTGAAGTCCGCCGGGGTACAGGCGTTCGCCCTGGAGGCGATTCCGCGGATCTCGCGGGCCCAGGTGATGGACGCGTTGTCGTCGCAGGCCAACGTGGCCGGTTACAAGGCGGTGCTGCTCGGGGCGATGGAGCTGACCAGGTTCTTCCCGATGCTGACCACCGCCGCCGGCACCGTGAAGCCGGCCAGCGTGCTGGTGCTCGGTGTCGGGGTGGCGGGCCTACAGGCGCTGGCCACCGCCAAGCGGCTCGGCGCCCGGACAACCGGCTACGACGTGCGCCCCGAGGTGGCCGATCAGGTCCGTTCGGTGGGCGCGCAGTGGCTGGATCTGGGCATCGAGGCGGCCGGTGAGGGCGGCTACGCCCGGGAGCTGACCGAAGAGGAACGCGCCCAACAGCAACGGGCGCTCGAGGAGGCCATCAAGGGCTTCGACGTGGTGATCACCACCGCGCTGGTGCCGGGCCGCCCGGCGCCGCGGCTGGTGACCGCCGACGCGGTGCGGGGGATGAAGCCCGGCAGCGTGGTCGTCGACCTGGCCGGTGAGACCGGCGGCAACTGCGAGCTGACCGAACCCGGGCAGACCGTCGTCAAGCACGGGGTGACGATCGCGTCGCCGCTGAACCTGCCGGCGACCATGCCCGAACACGCCAGCGAGCTCTACTCCAAGAACATCACCGCGCTGCTGGATCTGCTGATCACCGACGGCGCGCTGGCCCCGGACTTCACCGACGAAGTGGTGGCCGAGGCCTGTGTGACCCGCGGGAAGGATGCCTGATGTACGACGAATTACTCGCCAACCTGGCGATCCTGGTGTTGTCCGGGTTCGTCGGCTTCGCCGTGATCTCCAAGGTGCCCAACACCTTGCACACCCCGTTGATGAGCGGCACCAACGCGATTCACGGCATTGTGGTGCTCGGCGCGCTGGTGGTGCTCGGCAAGGTCGAGAATCCGTCGCTGGCGATGCAGATCATCCTGTTCGTCGCGGTGGTGTTCGGCACGCTCAACGTGGTCGGCGGCTTCGTGGTCACCGACCGGATGTTGGGGATGTTCAAGACCCGCAAGCCCGTTGCGGTCGAGGCTGAGGAGTCGGCCCGATGAACTACGTCGTGTCGATCCTCTACATCGTCTCGTTCGCGATGTTCATCTACGGCCTGATGGGTTTGACCGGGCCGAAGACCGCGGTGCGCGGGAACTGGATCGCGGCCGCCGGTATGGCGGTGGCGATCATCGCCACGCTGATTCTGATCCGCGACACCGACAACTGGCCGTTGATCATCGCCGGGTTGCTGATCGGTGTCGTGCTCGGCGTGCCGCCGGCGCGGATGACCAAGATGACCGCGATGCCGCAGCTGGTGGCGCTGTTCAACGGTGTCGGCGGTGGCACGGTCGCGTTGATCGCGCTCGCCGAATTCATGGACACCGAGGGCTTCTCGGCGTTCAAGCACGGTGAGGAGCCGACCGTGCACATCGTGGTCGGATCACTGTTCGCGGCGATCATCGGCTCGATCTCGTTCTGGGGCTCGCTGATCGCGTTCGGCAAGCTGCAGGAGATCCTGCCCGGCCGGCCGATCGGCTTCGGAAAGGTCCAGCAGCCCTTCAACATCCTGCTGCTGATCGGCTCCGTCGCCGCGTGTGTGGTGATCGGTCTGGACGCCCATCCGGGCACCGGTGGTGCGTCGCTGTGGTGGATGATCGCGGTGCTCGTCCTCGCCGGGGTGCTCGGCCTGATGGTGGTGCTGCCGATCGGCGGCGCGGACATGCCGGTGGTCATCTCGATGCTGAACGCGTTGACCGGATTGTCGGCTGCGGCAGCGGGTATGGCGCTGAACAACCAGGCGATGATCGTGGCCGGCATGCTCGTCGGCGCCTCGGGTTCGATCCTGACCAATCTGATGGCCAAGGCGATGAACCGGTCCATCCCGGCGATCGTGGCCGGCGGGTTCGGCGGCGGCGGTGGGGTCGGCGGTGACGGTGACTCCGGCGAGAAGGTGGTGAAGTCCACCTCGGCGGCCGACGCGGCGATCCAGATGGCCTACGCCAACCAGGTGATCATCGTGCCCGGTTACGGGCTGGCGGTCGCCCAGGCCCAGCACGCGGTCAAGGATCTGTCCACGCTGCTGGAAAGCCGCGGTGTGCCGGTGAAGTTCGGTATCCACCCGGTGGCCGGCCGGATGCCCGGGCACATGAACGTGCTGCTGGCCGAGGCCGAGGTCGACTACGACGCCATGAAGGACATGGACGAGATCAACGACGAGTTCGCTCGTACCGATGTCACGGTCGTCATCGGCGCCAACGACGTCACCAACCCCGCGGCCCGCAACGATCCGAGCTCGCCGATCCACGGCATGCCGATCCTCAACGTGGATCAGTCCAAGTCGGTGATCGTGCTCAAGCGGTCGATGAGTTCCGGATTCGCCGGTATCGACAACCCGCTGTTCTACGCCGAGGGCACCACCATGCTGTTCGGCGATGCGAAGAAGTCGGTCACCGAGGTCATCGAGGAGCTCAAGGCCCTTTAGCCCCGGTTCCGTCGTCTGGCGATTTCGGCGTGCGGACGTTCGCTGAGCGACCGTCTGCACGCCGAAATCGCTAACCGCCGAGCAGGACCACTTCCATCAGGTGCTGGACGGCGGCCTGGGCGGACGGGCTGGCGTGCGAGTCGGTCAGCCGGCCGAGGTCGGTGACGAGAGCGAACGCGCAGTAGACCGCGTAGCGGGCGGTGGCCACGGTGAGCTCTGGCCGCTGCTCGGTGACCAGCCGCGCCCAGGAGTCCACCAGCGACTGCTCGATGCGTTCCACCACCCGCGCTTCGCTCTCCGGCAGGTTGCGCCGTTCGGTGTGCTGCACATAGGCCAGTGCCGGCCGTTCCCGGAACTGGTCGAGGTAGGCCCGGACCAGCTGAGTCAGCGCGGTGTGCGGATCCGCGGTGGCGGCGGTGATGCGCACCAGATCCTGGGAGGTGCGGTCCACCGCGCGCCGCAGCGAGGCGGCCAGGATGTCGGCCTTGCCCGGGAAGTAGCGGTAGATCCCGGTGGTCGGCACCCCGACCGCGGCGGCGATGTCGTCCATCCCGGTGTCGCGGAACCCGCGTTCGTGGAACATCTGGATCGACTCGTGCAGCACGCATTCGTAGATGCCGGCCGCCAGGGTCACCCGGGGTGGCGGGGGGTCCGGCGCCCGGCGGCGACGGGGTGTCGGCAGATCGGCGGCCAACAGGTCTTCGACCACCGAGGCCAGAAACGAGCGGATGCCCGGCACCGACAGCGGTGCGGAGTGGTCGGCGATGCTGCCGATCGCGCTCAACGCCGACGCGGTCAGCGTCCACCGCTGCCGTGACCCCAGCTCGGGCCGCATCACCCGCAGCGGCCGCTGCAGCCGCCGGTTCACCAGCTGGATCTGACGTTCCAGGATGTCCCGGTCGGGCTCGCGCAGGTAGCGGCCCTCCCACCGGTACAGGCCGCCGGCGGTGCGGTTGGCGATCGTGACGTTGATCAGCGCGTCGACCAGCGCGGCGAGCAACCCGTGCGGGTCCTCGGCCGGGTCGACGTCGTCGCCGAAGTCGGTGGCGTCCACCAGCAGCTGACCCAGGCCCAGCACCGAGTCCCGGAAGAGGTCGTACTTGCCCTGGGAGTGCCGGTACAGCGCGGCAGGGGAGATACCCACCCGGGCGGCGATCTCCTCCATGCTGACCGCGTGGTACCCCTGTGCGCCGAACGCGTCTGCGGAGGCCCGGGCGATCAACGCCTTGCGGTTCTTCGGGCGCTGCCGCCCATTGCGGTGTGCGTCGGAACCGGCGGCGGACATGGCACGTACGCTAGCGCCCGCGGGCCACTCAAGGCGAGCGAGGCAGCGATGTCCTGACCGCCGGCACCGGGCGCCACACCCGGCGTTCTGTCCTCAATGGGCTCTAAGTCGTTGGGCTACAGCGACTTCAGGCCCTCAGTCCATGGGGAGACGACGTGAATCGGGTGCGCGAATATGTGAACGCGGATACCGCCCGCGGGAGGTCCGGATGCCGGGATTACCGGGTATCCACTACCCAGAGCCGGTCATGTACACCTACTGTCGCGTTGAGCCACGACGGTGAACACGCCGCTAGGAGACGAACGTGACCCTGACCGACGAAGACCGCGACCGAACCGACCGCGACGAGACCCCGGAGCCGGAGAGCTCGGAGCAGGTGGTCACGGAGACATCCGCCGAGGAGGCCGGGGAGACCGGGGAGACCGGGGAGACCGAGAAGACGGGAGAGACCGAGAAGACCGGGGAGCCCGGGGAGCCCGGCCCGGCGGCGCGCAGCCGGCGGGCCGGGTGGCTGCGGGTCGGGGCGGTCACCGCGGTGTTCGTGGTGCTGCTGGGCCTGTGCGGATTTCTCGGTTGGCAGGTGTGGCAGCAGCGGCAGCTGGACCGGGCGGCCGACGAAGCCCGGCAGGCGGCCGTCGAATACGCCAGGATCCTGACCAGCATCGACGCCGACAAGGTCGACGAGAACTTCGCGCAGGTGCTCGACGGCGCGACCGGGGAGTTCAGGGACATGTACTCCGCGTCGAGCGCACAGCTGCGTCAGCTGCTGATCGACAACAAGGCCTCGGCGCGGGGCGTGGTGCTGGAGTCGGCGGTCCAGTCGGCCGGCGAGGATGAGGTGGTCGTGCTGCTGTTCATCGACCAGACGGTGTCCAACGCGCACGTGCCCGAGCCGCGCATCGACCGCAGCCGGGTGAAGATGACGATGCGGCACGTCGACGGCACGTGGCGGGCCGCGAAGGTCGCACTGCCGTGAGCAGCCGGTGGAAGTGGATCAGATCGCGGATCAGACCGGTGGATAGGCGGGCGGGGGATAGCCGCCGCCGGGGCCGGAGATGCCGCGCAGCCCCCAGGCGAACCAGTTGAAGAAGTACTCGATCTCGTCACTGGCGTCGTAGTCCGGGTTCGGATCCATCACAACCTCCTGTAGCGACGAGCCTCTGCGGGAAGTCTAGCGTCATCGGCGCGGGCGGCGGGACCGGATGAGCATGCCCATCTAAACTATCCAACCAGTTGTTTGACACCCAGTGTTCGACCATGTGAGGGGCCCGGTTCACCCGGGGCCGTTTCGGAACAGCCGATAGTGAGTTGCCCATGTCTACCGATCGCACATCTTCGCCCAACGGGATGACCCGGCGCGAGGAGCTGCTGGCCGTGGCCACCAGGCTCTTCGCCGCCCGCGGTTATCACGGCACCCGGATGGACGACGTCGCGGACGCGATCGGTCTGAACAAGGCGACGGTGTACCACTATTACGCCAGCAAGTCGCTGATTCTCTACGACATCTACCGGCGCGCCGCCGACTCCACCGTCGCGGCGCTGCACGATGATCCGAACGCGTCCGCGCGGGAGATGATCTATGAGTTCACCCGCCGGTTGCTGGTCGGCATCGCCGGTGACATCGAACGGGCCGCGGTGTACTTCCAGGAGGCGCCGTACATCACCGAGTGGTTCACCGAGGAGCAGGTGGCCTACATCCGCGAATCGGAGGCCAAGGTGTACGAGCACGTGCGGGATGTGATCGACCGCGGCATCGCCTCGGGTGAGTTCTACGAGTGCGACTCACATGTGCTGGCGCTGGGCTACATCGGGATGACGCTCGGGTCCTATCGGTGGCTGCGTCCGGACGGCCGGCGCACCGCCGAGGAGATCGCCGAGGAGTTCAGCACCGCGCTGCTGCGCGGGTTGATCCGCGACGAGAAGATCCGCGCCGATTTCCCGCACGGCACCGGCGAGTCCGAAGCCGAACCGGCTAACCCGGCAGGGTGATGAGCTGACGCACCGCGGCGCCGTCGGCGAGCCGGTCCAGGCCCTCGTTGAGTTCGTCGAGCGTGATCGTCGACGAGACCAGTTGCTCCACCGGTAGCCGGCCCGAGCGCCACAGGTCGACGAACCGCGGGATGTCGCGGGCCGGGACCGCCGACCCGAGGTAGCTGCCGATCAGCGACCGCCCTTCGGCGACCAGTCCCAACGGGGACACGGTGAGCCGGGCGTCGGGCGGGGGCAGCCCGACGGTGATCGTCCGGCCGCCGGGCGCGGTCAGCTGGATCGCCGTCGCCAGCGCGTCGGGATGTCCGGCCGCCTCGATCACCACCTGGGCCTTCAGGTTCGCGTCGACGGCCTGGTCCGGGGTGTAGACCTCATGTGCGCCCAGCGTGCGGGCGGTGTGCAGTTTGTCGGTGCGCTGATCGACCCCGACGACCCGGACGTCGGGGTGGGCCAGCGCGGTCAGCACCGCCGCCAGTCCGACACCGCCGAGGCCGACCACGATCACCCGTTGTCCGGGTCGCGGCCGGCCGACGTTGAGCACCGCCCCGCCGCCGGTGAGCACCGCACAGCCGAGCAGCGCCGCGACGGACGGCGGCACATCGGAGTCCACCGGCACCACCGAGCGGCGGTCCACCACGGCGTGGCTGGCGAAGCCGGAGATCCCGAGGTGGTGGTGCACCGGTTGCCCGTCGCGGGTGAGCCGGATGGCGCCGCTCAACAGGGTGCCGGCGGTGTTGGCGGCGCTGCCCGGTTCGCACGGGGTGAGGCCGTCGGTGGCACACGCCGGGCAGTGCCCGCAGCGCGGCAGGAAGGTCATCACCACCCGCCGGCCGGGGCGCAGGTCGGAGTCGCCCGGGCCGAGTTGTTCGACGACGCCGGCGGCTTCGTGGCCGAGCAGCATCGGCACCGGGCGGACCCGGTTGCCGTCGACGACCGACAGGTCGGAGTGGCACAGCCCGGCTGCCTCCATCCGCACCAGCAGTTCGCCGGGCCCGGGTGCGGACAGCTCGAGGTCCTCGATGGTGAGGGGGGCGGATTCGCGGTAGGGGCGCGGCAATCCGATCTGGTCGAGCACCGCACCCCGGATGGTGGTCATGACCTCAGCATGCCTGCGAGACTGCAGCCATGACCAGCGATGAGCGGACGTTGACCGGGCGGGATTTCAAGGTGCACTGGCCGGTGCAGACCCGGTGGGCCGACAACGACATGTTCGGGCACCTCAACAACGCCGCGTATTACGCGTTGTTCGACACCGCGATCAATGCCTGGATCAACACCACCGTCGGCATCGACCCGCTGGCCGCCCCGTGGCTCGGGGTGGTCGCGGAGTCGGGTTGCCGGTATTACGCCGAGCTGAGGTTCCCCGACCCGCTGGTGGTCGGTCTGAAGGTGACCCGCCTGGGCAACAGCAGCGTGACGTACCGGCTGGCGCTGTTCACCGGGGACGGGACCGCGCCGGTGGCTGCGGTGGGGCATTGGGTGCACGTGTATGTCGACCGGTCCTCCCGCCGCCCGGTGCCGATCCCCGACGCGATCCGGGAGCTGCTGGAAACGGCGCGCTGAATCGGCCGGGCGGTCGGTCGATATGCTCGGCTGATGCCAACCGTGAGCAAGACCGTGGAGGTGGCGGCGCCGGCCGACAGGATCATGGCCATCGTCGCCGACTTCGAGTCCTATCCATTGTGGAATCAGGAGATCAAGGGCTGCTGGGTGCTCGCGCGTTACAACGACGGCCGGCCCAGTCAGCTGCGCCTCGACGTCGTCGTGCAGGGTCAGTCCGGCACGTTCATCACCGCCGTGTACTACCCGGCCCCGAACCAGATCTTCACGATGCTGCAGCAGGGTGACCACTTCGAGAAGCAGGAGCAGACGTTCTCGGTGGTCGCGATGGGGCCGAACTCGTCGTTGTTGACCGTCGACCTCGACGTGGAGACCAAGATGCCGGTCCCGAAGTCGATGGTGAAGAAGCTGGCCGGCGACACGCTCGACTATCTGGCGGACAACCTCAAGACCCGCGCCGAACAGCTGGCGTCCTGAACCCCGTCCGGCGTCGCGGCGGTTGACGGGCACAGCATCCCGGCGAGGCGGCCCACGGGTGAATCCCGGATGTCAGGTCCAGATGCCGACCTTCTCGAGTTGGGCGATCAGCCGCTGCGCCGAGTCGGTGAACAGGTCGACGGTCACCCGCGTGGCCGTCTCGGTGTCGCGCCGGCGCAGCGCCGCGATCAGCTCGCGGTGCCGCGCCACCGTCGCGGTGCCCCACTGCTGATCGGTGGCGTAGATCTGCGGCGGCATGTAGCGGGCCACGTGGTAGAGGAACCACGCGAGCTTGATGCGCCCGGTGGTGCGGTGGAGCACGCGGTGGAACGCCGACATCGCGGCGGCCACCTCGCCGACCACCCCGCGGTCGACCGCCGCCGCCAGCGCCTCGTTCAGCGCGGTCAGCTCGTCGAGTTCGGCGTCGGTGATGCGGTCCACCGCGGCGGCGGTCAACTTCCGCGCGATGGTGGCCTGCAGCCAGAAGATGTCCTCGATGTCGCCGCGGGTCAGCGGTGCGACGACATGCCCGCGGTGCGGTTCCAGCTGCACCATCCCCTCGCCGCGCAGCGTGCGCAGCGCCTCCCGGATCGGGGTGATGCTGACGCCCAGCCGGGCCGCGGTCTCGTCCAGCCGGATGTAGGTGCCCGGCTGCAGTGCGCCGGACATGATCTCGGCCCGCAGCTGCGCCGCGACCTCGTCGGACAGCTGCTCGCGGCGGCGCCCACCGCCGTTCGGGCCGAGACGGGAGGTGATCGGTGCGTTCATGGCCGAGGCGCAGTCCTTCGGTGATCGACAGTGGGCTTGTTCCCGCGCGGCCCAGGCCATAGTGTGACCGTGGCTACACCATGTTTGATCAAATATAAACATCACGCAAGCACCACCCGGGGAGCCCGATCCATTGACTGAGACGTTGCAGCAGCCCTACCTCGCCAGGCGCCAGAACTGGGTCAACCACCTGGCCCGGCACGCCCTGATGCAACCCGACGCGACCGCGCTGCGGTTCATGGGCCAGACCACTACCTGGGCCGACCTGCACCACCGGGTGAACCGGCTGGCCGGCGCGCTGCGGCGGCGCGGTGTCGAGTTCGGCGACCGGGTGCTGATCCTGATGCTCAACCGCACCGAGTTCATCGAGACCATGCTGGCCGCCAACCGGCTCGGCGCCATCGCCGTCCCGGTGAACTTCCGGATGACCCCGCCCGAGATCGCCTTCCTGGCCAAGGACTGCGAGGCCAAGGTCATCGCCACCGAGCCGGTCCTCGCCGGGGTGGCCACCGCGGTGCGTGACCTCGCCCCGAGCCTGAGCTCGGTGATCGTGGCCGGTGCCGCGGACGGCTCCGACACCCCGGACGTGCTCGACTACGAGGCGCTGATCGCCGAACCGGGAGAGGACCCGCCGCCGGTCGACATCCCCGACGATTCGCCGGCGCTGATCATGTACACGTCGGGCACCACCGGCAACCCCAAGGGCGCGGTGCTGACCCACTCCAACCTCACCGGACAGGCGATGACCAACCTGTTCACCATCGGCGTCGACCTCGCCAACGACGTCGGGTTCATTGGGGTGCCGCTCTTCCACATCGCCGGGATCGCCGGCAACGTGCTCAGCGGGCTGACCCTCGGCTTGCCGACGGTGCTCTACCCGCTCGGCGCGTTCGATCCGGGCGGTCTGCTCGACGTGCTGGAGGCGGAGAAGGTCACCGGCATCTTCCTGGTCCCGGCCCAGTGGCAGGCGGTGTGCGCCGAGCAACGCGCCCGGCCCCGCGACCTGAGGTTGCGCGCGCTGTCGTGGGGCGCGGCCCCGGCGTCGGACACCCTGCTGCAGGAGATGACCGAGGTGTTCCCGGGCACCAAGATCTTCGCCGCGTTCGGTCAGACCGAGATGTCGCCGGTCACCTGCATGTTGTTGGCGGAGGACGCCGTTCGCAAACTCGGCTCGGTCGGCAAGGTCATCCCGACGGTGGCCGCCCGCATCGTCGACGACACCATGAACGACGTGCCCGTCGGCGAGGTCGGTGAGATCGTCTACCGCGCACCCACACTGATGGCCGGTTACTGGAACAATCCACAGGCGACCGCGGAGGCGTTCGCCGGCGGGTGGTTCCACTCCGGCGACCTGGTCCGGCAGGACGAGGAGGGCTACATCTGGGTGGTCGACCGCAAGAAGGACATGATCATCTCCGGCGGCGAGAACATCTACTGCGCCGAGGTCGAGAACGTGCTCGCCGCCCATCCGGCTGTCGCCGAGGTCGCGGTCGTCGGTCGGCCCCACGAGAAGTGGGGTGAGGTCCCGGTCGCGGTGGTCGCGCTGAACCCCGACGCCGAGCTCACGATGGCCGAGTTGGAGGAGTTCCTCGCCGACCGCCTGGCCCGCTACAAGCATCCGAAGGTGCTGGAGATCGTCGATGCTTTGCCTCGAAACCCTGCCGGCAAAGTCCTCAAGACCGAACTGCGGGCCCGCTTCGCGGCCGGCCCATCCGCTGAAAAGGAGCAAAGCTCTTCTGGGGCAACCACATCAGCAGGGAGCTCGTAGAGGCAGCTGAGGGTGACGGGTTTGCTAACGGTTCGAAACACAATCCGCCGGATGCCGTGTGCCGCCGCCATCTCATCGGGTACAGTCCTGTGGTCCCACTTACTACCCACCAGTAAGAAAGCGGAAGTCACGAATAACGGGCTGGACCAAGGAGGAGGCGTGCGACAGGGGATGCCGATGCGCCACGCAGATCGCGGCTCCGGGGCAGGAGGCAGCCGGTGACGACCACCGACGGGCTGGTCGGCTACGTCCGTGGTCAGGCCAAGCCGGTACTGGAGTCGGTCGGCGGCTTCGTCCGCATGACGGTGCTCACCGGCAAAGCACTGTTCAAACCCCCGTTCCAGTGGCGCGAGTTCATCCTGCAGGCCTGGTTCCTGTTCCGGGTGTCGTTCCTGCCCACCATCGCGGTGTCCATCCCGCTCACCGTGCTCATCATCTTCACGCTGAACATCCTGCTGGCGGAGTTCGGCGCGGCCGACGTGTCCGGGGCGGGCGCGGCGCTCGGTGCGGTCACCCAGCTGGGCCCGCTGGTCACGGTGCTGGTGGTGGCCGGCGCGGGCTCCACAGCAATCTGTGCGGACCTCGGCGCGCGCACCATCCGCGAGGAGATCGACGCGCTCGAGGTGCTCGGCATCGACCCGATCCACCGGCTGGTCGTCCCCCGCGTGGTCGCCTCCACGTTCGTGGCTCTGCTGCTCAACGGCGCGGTGATCACCATCGGCCTGGTCGGCGGCTTTGTGTTCGGCGTGTACGTCCAGAACGTGTCGGCCGGTGCCTATCTGTCCACGCTGACGTTGGTCACCGGCCTGCCCGAGGTGGTCATCTCGATCGTCAAGGCCACCACGTTCGGGTTGATCGCCGGCCTGGTCGGCTGTTACCGCGGGCTGACGGTGTCCGGCGGCGCCAAGGGCGTGGGCACGGCGGTGAACGAGACGCTGGTGCTCTGCGTCATCGCGCTGTTCGCCGTCAACGTCATCCTCACCACCATCGGTGTTCGGTTCGGAACGGGGCGCTGATATGACGGTAGAAACCGGTACTGTTCTCCGCCAGCGGTTCCCGCGCGCCTATTCGACCGGTCAGCGTTGGGTCGGCGCACCGGCCCGCGGGCTGAACTCGGTCGGCCACGTCGCCTGGTTCGTGGTGCAGGCGGTCGGGATGATCGGCCACGCCCTTCGGCATTACCGGCGTGAGCTGCTGCGGCTGGTCGCCGAGATCGGTATGGGCACAGGGGCGATGGCCGTCGTCGGCGGCACCGTCGCCATCGTCGGGTTCGTCACCCTCTCCGGCGGCTCGCTGATCGCCATCCAGGGTTTCGCCTCGCTGGGCAACATCGGCGTCGAGGCGTTCACCGGCTTCTTCGCGGCGCTGGTCAACGTGCGCATCGCGGCGCCGGTCGTGGCCGGTCAGGCCCTGGCGGCCACCGTGGGCGCCGGCGCCACCGCCGAGCTGGGCGCCATGCGGATCAGCGAGGAGGTCGACGCGCTGGAAGTCATGGCTATCCGGTCGATCTCGTATCTGGTGTCGACCCGGATCATCGCCGGCTTCATCGTCATCATCCCGCTGTACGCGATGGCGATCATCATGAGTTTCCTGTCCGCGCAGGTGACTACGACATTCTTCTACGGCCAGTCGGTCGGCACCTACGACCACTACTTCCGGACCTTCCTGCGCCCCGACGACGTGATGTGGTCGTTCGTGCAGGCGATCATCATCTCGGTGATCGTGATGCTGAACCACTGCTACTACGGCTACTACGCCAGCGGCGGCCCGGTGGGCGTCGGCGAGGCGGTGGGCCGGTCGATGCGGGCGTCCCTCGTCGCGATCGTGCTCGTGGTCCTGTTGGCCTCGTTGGCGCTGTACGGCACCGACCCGAACTTCAACTTGACGGTGTGATCTGATGACGGCACCTCTGAACGCACCCAGGACACCGCCCTACAAGATCGTCGGGGTGGTGCTGTTGTTGGTCGTCGCGCTCGTCGTGACGTTGGTATGGATGCAGTTCCGCGGCGCGTTCACGCCGCGCACCCAGTTGACCCTGCTCGCCGACCGGGCCGGTCTGGTGATGGACCCCGGTTCGAAGGTGACGTTCAACGGCGTGGAGATCGGCCGGGTGGCCCAGATCCACGCCGACACCTCCGACGACCGCACCCGGGCGAACATCGTCCTCGACGTCGACCCGAAGTACGTCGACCTGATCCCGTCGAACGCGGACGTGGAGATCAAGGCCAGCACGGTCTTCGGCAACAAGTACGTGGCTTTCGCCTCCCCGCCGGATCCGTCGCCGACGCCGATCACCTCGGCGGCCACCATCGACGTGACGAAGGTGACCACCGAGTTCAACACGCTGTTCCAGACCGTGGTCGACATCGCCCGGCAGGTCGACCCGATCAAGCTGAATCAGACGTTGACGGCGACGGCGCAGGCGCTCGACGGGCTCGGTGACCGGTTCGGTGAGTCGATCATCGACGGCAACGCGATCCTCGACGACCTGAACCCGCAGATGCCGCAGATCCGCTACGACGTGCAGCGGTTGGCGGATCTGAACGCCGTGTACGCCGCGGCCGCTCCGGATCTGTTCGACGGGCTGGAGAACGCCGTCACCACCGCGCAGACCCTGTACCAGGAACGCGGCAACCTCGACCAGACGCTGTTGGCGTCCATCGGATTCGGCAACACCGCGGGCGAGGTGTTCGAACGCGGCGGTCCGTATCTGGTGCGTGGCTCCGAGGATCTGGTCACCGTGACCGAGATCCTCGACTACCACAGTCCGGCGCTGTTCTGCATGATCCGCAACTACCACGACGTGGCGCCGAAGGTCGCGGCCAGCCTGGGCGGCAACGGCTACTCGCTGCGCCAGCACGCGTTCCTGGTGGGTCCCGGTAACCCCTATGTGTATCCGGACAACCTGCCGCGGGTGAACGCCACCGGTGGGCCGGGTGGACGGCCGGGCTGCTGGCAGCCGATCACCCGCGACCTGTGGCCGGCACCGTATCTGGTGATGGACACCGGGGCTTCCCTCGCGCCGTACAACCACATCGAGCTCGGAAAGCCGTTCGCCATCGAATACGTCTGGGGCCGCCAGATCGGGGAGTACACGATCAACCCATGAAAATCACCGGTACTGCGATCAAACTCGGCGCCTTCTCAGTGGTGCTGCTGGTGTTCACTGCGCTGATCGTCGTGGTGTTCGGGCAGGTGCGGTTTGACCGGACCACCGGGTACACCGCGGTCTTCTCCAGCGCCAGCGGGTTGCGGGCCGGACAGTTCGTCCGGGCCGCCGGGGTGGAGGTCGGCAAGGTCTCCAAGGTCGAGCTGATCGACGGTGGGCAGCGGGTCCGCGTGGACTTCAACGTGGACCGGTCGCTGCCGCTGTTCCAGGACACCACCGCGACCATCCGCTACCTCAACCTGATCGGTGACCGCTATCTGGAACTCAAGCGTGGCAACAGCAATGAGCGGCTGCCCGCGGGCGGTGAGATCCCGCTGGAACGCACCCAGCCCGCGCTGGACCTCGACGCGCTGGTCGGCGGGTTCCGGCCGCTGTTCCGGGCGCTGGACGCCGAGAAGGTCAACACCATCGCCCAGTCGATCATCACGGTGTTCCAGGGGCAGGGCGGGACCATCAACGACATCCTCGACCAGACCGCGCAGTTGACGGCGACGCTGGCCGACCGGGACCAGGCCATCGGTGAAGTGATCCGCAACCTCAACACGGTGCTGGAAACCACGGTGCGCCACCAGAAGGAGTTCGATGAGACCATCCACAACTTCGAGGTGCTGATCACCGGGTTGCGCAACCGGGCCGATCCCATCGCGGAGTCGACCGCCAACATCTCCAACGCCGCCGGCACCCTCGCCGATGTGCTGGCCCAGAACCGGCCGCTGCTGGACAGCAGCATCGATCATCTGGAGGCCGTGCAGGGGCCGCTGGTGGAACAGAGCGCCGAACTCAACAACATCCTGGTGCAGCTGCCGACGGCGCTGAAGACGATCGGGCGTGCCGGAGGTGTGTACGGAGACTTCTTCAACTTCTATGCCTGTGACATCTCGTTGAAACTCAATGGTCTGCAGCCGGGCGGCCCGGTCCGCACGGTGAAGATCACCACGCAGCCCTCGGGTAGGTGCACACCGCAATGAGGACTTTGGAAGAGTCGGACCGGCTCCGCAACGGCCTGAAGGGCATCATCATCCTGCTGCTCGTCATCGGTGTCGGGCAGAGCTTCGCCAGTGTGCCGATGCTGTTCGCCACGCCCACCTACTACGCGCAGTTCTATGACACCGGCGGCATCAAGGCCGGTGACAAGGTCCGCATCGCCGGGGTGGACGTCGGCCTGGTGCGGTCGGCGACCATCAACGGCGACAAGGTGCGCATCGGCTTCACGCTGGGCGGGGTGCAGATCGGTACGGACAGCCGGGCGTCGATCCGCACCGACACCATCCTGGGCCGCAAGAACATGGAGATCGAACCACGCGGCACCGAACCGCTGCGCACCAACGGGGTGCTGCCGATCGGGCAGACCACCACGCCGTACCAGATCTACGACGCGTTCTTCGACGTCACCAAGGCGGCTACCGAGTGGGACACCCGCACGGTGCGGGAATCGCTGAATGTGTTGTCGGAGACCATCGACCAGACCTATCCGCACCTCAGCGCGGCGCTGGACGGGGTGGCCCGGTTCTCCGACACCATCGGCAAGCGCGACGAGCAGATCACCCAGCTGCTGGCCAACGCCAACAAGATCGCCGAGGTGCTCGGCGACCGGGGCGGCCAGATCAACGCGCTGCTGGTCAACGCCCAGACGCTGCTCGGCGCGATCAACGAACGCACCCAGGCCGTCGACCTGCTGCTGCAACGGATTTCGCAGGTGTCCACGCAGGTTCGCGGGTTCATCGACGACAATCCGAACCTCAACACCGTGCTCGAACAGCTCCGGCAGGTCAGCGACATCCTGGTGGAACGCCGTTACGACCTGGTCGACGTGCTGTCCTCGTTGAGCAAGTTCACCGCGTCGCTGGCCGAGGGCCTGGCTTCGGGCCCGTACTTCAAGGTGATGCTGGTCAACCTGGTGCCGTACCAGATTCTGCAGCCGTTCGTCGATGCCGCCTTCAAGGAACGCGGCATCGATCCGGAGAACTTCTGGCGCGGTGCGGGTCTGCCGGAATTCCAGTGGCCCGACCCGAACGCCGAGCGGCACGCCAACGGTGCGCCGCCGGCGGCGCCGAGGCCGATCGAGGGCACCCCGGAGCATCCGGGTCCGGCCGTGCCGCCCGGGCATCCGTGCTCGTACACCCCGGCGGCCAACGCCGCGCCGCGGCCGGGTGATCCGCTGCCGTGCGCCGACGCCGGAGTCGGACCGTTCGGCGACAACCCGTACGGCCCGAACTACGCGCCGCCGAACGTGGTTGGTGAGCCGCACAATCCGGACGCCCAGCCGTCGCCCGGTCTGCCCGCGGCCGCGGTTCCCGGTCAGGTGTCGCCCAACGTTCCCGGGGCGCCGGGGCCGGGGGTGGCACCCGGACCGCCGGGCGCCCGCACCGTTCCGGTGGGCCCGCCGCCCGGGCCGCCGGCTGACTTCACCCCGGCGATCGCGCCGCCGGTCCCGCCGGATTCCGGGCCGCCGCCACCGGGTCCCGGTCAGCAACTGCCCCCGGTGGATCGGGCGCCGCTACCCGGTAACCCGCCATTCCTCCCGCCCGGTGCGCAAGAGGGGACGTTCTACTGATGTCGACGATCTTCAATGTGCGAAACCTGCGGTTGCCGAGGCTTTCCCGGACCGCGGTGATCCTGGGCGCGCTGGTGGTGGCGCTGGCGCTGGTCGCGGCGGTCGTCGGCTACCAGCTGTACAAGCGGATCACCACCAACACCGCGGTCGCCTACTTCGAGCAGACCCTGGCGCTGTACCCGGGCGACAAGGTGCAGATCATGGGGGTCCACGTCGGCAACATCGACACGATCGAACCGGCCGGCGACAAGATGAAGGTGACCTTCCACTACGACTCGAAGTACAAGCTGCCGTCCGATGTCAGCGCCTCGATCCTGAACCCGAGTCTGGTGGCGTCGCGCAGCATCCAGCTGTCGCCGCCCTACACCGGCGGGGACACGTTCCCCGACGGCGGGGTGATCCCGATCGAGCGCACCCAGGTGCCCGTCGAGTGGGATGAGCTGCGGAACTCGATCGACCGCATCCTCACCGATCTCGGTCCCACCGACGAGCAGCCGATGGGTCCGTTCGGCGACGTGGTCGACTCGTTCGCCGACGGCCTGGCCGGCAAGGGCCAACAGATCAACCAGACCCTGACCAGCCTGTCCGAGGCGCTGACCGCCCTCAACGAGGGCCGGGGCGACTTCTTCGGCGTGGTCAAGAGCCTGGCGTTGTTCGTCAACGCGCTGCATCGCAGCGATCAGCAGTTCGTCGCGCTCAACCGCGATCTGGCGCAGTTCACCACGTCGTTCGCCAACACCGATCAGGAGCTGGCGAACGCGGTGCGCGACCTCGACGAGCTGCTGACCACCACCCGGCAGTTCCTCGACGAGAACGCCGAGGTGCTCACCTACGACATCAACAACCTGGCTGAGGTGACCAACACGATCCTGCAGCCGGAACCGCTGGATGGTCTGGAGACGGCGTTGCACGTCTTCCCGACCATGGGCGCCAACATCATGAACATCTCGTCGCCGAACAGCGGTGGGATCGTGAGCCTTCCGGTGGTCACCAACTTCGCCAACCCGCTGCAGTTCATCTGCAGTGCGATCCAGGCCGGAAGCCGGCTGGGTTATCAGGAATCCGCCGAACTGTGCGCGGAGTATCTGGCGCCGATCCTCGACGCGATCAAGTTCAACTTCCCGCCGTTCGGGTTCAACCAGATCACCACCGCGTCGGTGCTGCCGAAGCAGGTGGCCTATTCCGAGCCGCGGCTGCAGCCGCCGCCGGGCTACAAGGACACCACGGTGCCCGGCATCTGGTCCCGCGACACCCTGTTCTCGCACGGGAACCACGAGCCCGGCTGGATCGTGGCGCCCGGCATGCAGGGCATCCAGGTGCAGCCGGCCACCGCGAACATGCTCACCCCGGATTCGCTCGCGGCGCTGCTGGGCGGGCCCGACCCGGTGAACCCGCCCGCGCCGCCGGCGTTCGGCACCACCCGGGACGGCAACCTGCCCGGGCCGCCGAACGCGTTCGACGAGCGCAATCCGCTGCCGCCGCCGTGGTATCCGCAGCCGGGACCGCCGCCGGCGCCGGCGCCCGGGGTGATTCCCGGTGATCCGTTGGGGGCGATGGCGCCGGGGCCTGCCCCGGCACCGGCCGGTCCTGCGCCGGCGGCGCTGCCGGCTGAGGCGGGAGCGGGGTGATGAGTGTGCGTGCACTAAGGACGACGGTGACGACGGTGACGACGGTGAAGCGGACGGTCACGCGGGCCACGCGCCGATCGCTGGCCCTGTTGACGATTGCGCTGGTGCTGACCGCGTGCGGGTCGTGGCGCGGTATCGCCAACGTGCCGTTGCCCAGCGGGCCGGGCACCGGCGGCGGCATGACGATCTATGTGCAGATGCCGGATACGTTGGCGCTCAACGTCAACAGCCGCGTGCGGGTGGCCGACGTGGAGGTCGGCACGGTCCGGCGGATCGAGCTGAGGGACTGGACGCCGGTGCTGACGCTGGCGCTGGAACCCGGTATCGAGCTGCCCACGAACACCATCGCCCGGATCGGGCAGACCAGCCTGCTGGGCTCCCAGCACGTCGAACTGGACCCGCCGGACGACCCGTCGCAGCAGATGCTGCGCGACGGTGACACCATCCCGCTGGATCAGGCCGAGGCGTTCCCCACGACCGAGCGGGTGCTGGCCAGCGTCGGCACCATCCTGACCGGCGGCGGGATCCCGAATCTGGAGGTCATCCAGACCGAGGTCTACAACATGCTGTCCGGCCGGGCGCCGCAGATCCGCGACTTCCTGACCAAACTGGACACCTTCACCGCGGAACTCAACGCCCAGCGTGACGACCTGACCCGCGCCATCGACAACAGCAACGAGCTGTTGACGATCGTGGCCAACCGGGAGAGCACCCTCGACCGGGTGCTGACCGAGTTCCCGCCGCTGATCGAGCATTTCGCCGAGACCCGCGATCTGTTCGCCGACGCGGTGCTGGCGCTGGGCCGGGTCAGCGAGGCCACCGACACCTACCTGGGGCAGGCCAGCGATCCGCTGCACACCAACCTGCAGAACCTGCAGCGGCCGCTGCGCGAGCTCGGCCGGGCGTCGCCGTACCTGATCGGTGCGCTCAAGCTGATGCTCACCGCGCCGTTCAACATCGAGAACGTGCCGAAGGTGGTGCGCGGCGACTACATCAACGTGTCGCTGCTGCTGGACCTGACGCTGTCGGCCATCGACAACGGGTTCCTGTCGGGCACCGGTGTGGCGGGCATGCTGCGCGCGCTGGAGCAGGCGTGGGGCCGCGACCCGGCGACGATGGTCCCCGACACCCGGTTCACCCCGAACCCGAACAATGTGCCGGGCGGACCGCTGATCGAGAGGGCTGAGTGAGCCATGCTGACCCGCTTCATCAAGATGCAGCTGGTGATCTTCACCGTCCTCACGGTGATCGCGCTGGTGGCGCTGGGGTGGTACTACCTGCGGGTGCCGTCGCTGATCGGCATCGGGCAGTACACCCTGCATGCCGAGCTGCCGCGCTCCGGCGGGCTGTACGCGACGGCCAACGTCACCTACCGGGGTCAGACGATCGGCAAGGTGACCGCGGTGGAACCGACCCCGCGCGGGGCCCGGGCCACCATGAGCATCGGCAGCGAGTACAAGATCCCGATCGACTCGACGGCCAACGTGCACTCGGTGTCGGCCATCGGTGAGCAGTACCTGGATCTGGTGCCCGCCGGCACCACGGACGTGTACTTCTCCGACGGTGACACCATCACCGAGAGCACGGTGCCCAGCGAGGTCGGTCCGGCGCTGGACGCCGCGAACGAGGGTCTGCAGGCGCTGCCCGCCGAGAAGATCGACTCGTTGCTGACCGAGACAGCCGCCGCCGTGGGTGGTCTGGGCCCGTCGCTGCAACGGCTGGTCGACTCCACCACCGCGATCGCCCGGGATTTCCGGGACAACCTGGAACCGGTCGGCGACATCATCGACAACTCGGCGCCGATCCTCGACAGCCAGGTCGACTCCGGTGACGCGATCGCGCGGTGGTCGCGCAACGTCAACATCCTGGCCGCGCAGGCCGCACAACAGGACGCGGCGCTGCGCAGCGGTCTGCAGCAGGCCGCGCCGACCGCCGATCAGCTGAACGCGGTGTTCGGCGGGGTGCGGGAGTCGTTGCCGCAGGTGCTGGCGAACCTCGCGGTGGTCAGCGACATGCTCAAGCGCTACCACAAGGGGCTGAACCAGTCGCTGGTGATCCTGCCGCAGGGCGCGGCGATCGCCCAGACCACGACGGCGCCGTTCCCGGGCGAGGCGCTGGTGCACCTCGCGCTGGGCATCAACATCCCGCCGCCGTGTCTGACCGGGTTCCTGCCGCCGTCGCAGTGGCGCTCGCCGGCCGACACCTCACCGCAGCCGCTGCCGGAGGGTACCTACTGCAAGATCCCGAAGGACACCCAGGGCAATGTGGTGCGCGGTGGCCGCAACTATCCGTGTGTGGATGTGCCGGGTAAGCGGGCGGCGACGCCGCGGGAGTGCCGCAGCGACGAGCCGTACGTGCCGCTGGGCACCAACCCCTGGTACGGGGATCCGAACCAGATCCGCAACTGCCCGGCTCCCGGCGCGCGTTGTGATCAGCCCGTCGATCCCGGCAAGGTGATCCCTGCGGAGTCGGTGAACAACGGCATGAACCCGTTGCCGGCCGACCGGCTGCCTGGTCCGGTCCCGCCGGTCAGCGATCCGCTGACCCCGCCTGGGCCGTCGGGCATGGTCGAGTGCAGTGGACAACAACCCAACCCCTGCATCTACACTCCCGCACCAGGGACGGCCATCTACAACCCGGCCAGCGGTGAAGCGGTCGGCCCGGACGGTGTGAAGTACTCCGTCAGCAACTCGAGCAACCCAGGAGACGACGGATGGAAGGAGATGCTGGCACCCGCCGGCTGAACCGCACCACCGATGCTGATGACGCGCCTGGCGAGTCGCTGGCAGGAGACCCGACCGACGTAACCGAACCGAGCACCCAGACACCCGAACCACCCGCCGAGGAGCGGCGGTCGTCCCGGCTGAGCGGCGCCTGGGTCGCCGGCATCTGCGCGGCGCTGGTGGTGGGGGCCGCGGGCCTGGCGGCCGGCGGGTATCTGGCGTGGCGGTCCCATGAGCGCAGCGTCGACATCGCCCGCATCGAGGCGGCGGCACTGGAGGCCGCCAAGGACTGTGTCGCCGCCACCCACGCCCCCGACGTCGAGTCGATGGCCACCAGCCAGGCCAAGATCATCGAGTGTTCCACCGGCGACTTCGCGGTGCAGGCCAACCTGTACAGCGGCATGCTGGTCGATGCCTACCGCGTCGCCGACGCGTCGGTGCAGGTGTCGGACATGCGGGCCGCGGTGGAACGGCACCATGACGACGGCGTGGTCGACGTGCTGGTGGCGATGCGGGTGAAGGTCACCAACACCGCGGCCGCCGATCAGGAGCACGGCTACCGGCTGCGGGCACAGATGGCGCCGGAGGACGGCACGTACAAGGTCGCCAGATTGGACACGGTCACCTCGTGACGGCGGTGCTGGACTCGTCGACCGACAACCGGCCGGTGGAGCCCGCGGCCCGGTTGGCGTCCTGGCCGGCCCGGGCCGGCGCGCTGGCGGTCGACGTGCTGCCCGGCCTGGGGGCGGTGGCGTCGCTGCTGCCGTGGATCCTGGCCGGCCCGCGGATCGGCTGGCCGTGGTGGGTCTGCACGGTGGCGGCCGCGGTGGTGACGGTGGCGGTGCTGGTCAACCGGTGGTTGCTGCCGACCCTGACCGGATGGAGCCTGGGCCGGGCGCTGCTGGGTGTGCGGGTGGTCCGCAGCCGGGACGGGGCGGCCGCCGGGCTGGGCCGGTTGGTGCTGCGCGACCTGGCGCATCTGCTCGACACCGGGGCGGTGTTCATCGGGTGGCTGTGGCCGCTGTGGGACCGTCGCAACCGCACCTTCGCCGATCTGCTGGCGCGGACCGAGGTGCATCAGCTGGCGCGGCCCCGCGCCGCGGGCCGGCGGGATCCGCGGCGGTGGACCGTCGTCGTGCTGGTCGCCACGGTGCTGCTGTCGGTGGCCGGGGCGGTGTTCGGGTACCTCACCGTGTACCGCCCGCAGCAGCAGACCGACGCGGCGCGGGCCGAGATCGCCGAGCAGGGCCCGCGCATCGTCGAACAGATGCTGAGCTATCAGGCCGACACCATCGACGAGGACTTCGCCCGCGCCCGGTCGTTGACGACCGAGCGCTACCGCGAACAGTTGACCGCCGAACAGCAGGCGGTGAAACTGACCGAACCCACCACCAACGACTACTGGGCGGTGAGCAGCGCGGTGCTGTCGAACACCCGGGACGAGGCGGCCATGCTGCTGGCCATGCAGGGGCAGCGCGGCGCCACCCCGGAGGAGCTGAAATTCATCACCGCCACGGTGCGGGTGGAGTTCAAGAAGTCCCCGGAGGGGCAATGGCAGGTCGACGCGCTGACGGTGCTGAAGCGCCCGTACCTCGGTGAGGATCAGCCGTGAGTCCACGCCGCCGCATCACGGCCGACGAGCACCGCGATGTCCTCGACCTCTCCCACGCCCGGCCGCGTCCCCGGTGGCGCTGGGGGCCGGCGGTGTTGTCGGCGCTGGCGGGCCTGCTCGTGGTGGCGGCGATCGCGGCCAGCACCTACATGGTGGTCCAGTACGAGAGTGACCGCCGCGCCGCGCTGCGCGACGCGTCCGCGCTGGGCTACGTGCGGGGTTTCATGACGGCGTACACGTCGCTGGATCCGTTCAACGCCAACGACTATGCGGACCGCATTCTGGAACACGGCACCGGCGAGTTCGCCGCCATGTACCGGGAGAAGATGAACCAGATCGTGATCCGGGTGGCGCAGTCCGAACCGACGACCGGTGAGGTGCTGGAGGCGGGCGTGCAGCGCTGGTACGAGGACGGCAGCGCCGACGTCCTGGTCGCCACCAAGATCAGCAGCACCATGCCGGACGGGGAGACCACGGTGGAGAGCGGAAGCCGTTGGGTCGTCACGGTTATCGAGGAGGGGCAGCAGTGGAAGATCAGCAAGCTGATCCAGGTGTATTGACACCAGATCCGGGGCCCGGCGCCGACTCGGATGACACGTCGACCGCCCGGCGGGTACCGGTCGGGAAACGCAAGCGCGCCCGGGGCTCCGAAACCGCTCCGGTGGATGACGACGCCGCCGCCGAGGCCGTCGAGGAACTCGAGGCGGCGTTGGCGGTCGACCTCCCACCGGGCGTGGAGGAACCGGAACCCGGCCCAGAACCCGCCGACTCCCCGGACTCCGCCGACTCCGGGGAGGGGCCGGTGCCGGGTGTGCACCGCCCGGCCGGCCGGCGCTGGTTGATCGCGGCGGCCGCGGCGGCCGTGGTGTTCGTCGCGGCGGGCGGTTTCGCCGGCGCGATGGTGCAGCCGTACCTCGCGGACCGGGCGCTGGTGGCCACGAAAATGGAGGTGGCCCGCACCGCCGCCGAGGCGATCACCACGTTGTGGACCTACACCCCCGAGGACATGGAGGATCTGCCGAACCGGGCAGACAAGTACCTGTCCGGGGACTTCTCCGATCAGTACCGCCGGTTCATCGACGCGATCGTGGTGTCGAACAAACAGTCGCAGGTGACCAACAACACCGAGGTGGTCGGCACCGCGGTGGAGTCGATCTCGCCGACCGAGGCCACCGCGATCGTCTACACCAATTCCGTCGCCACCAGCCCGGTCACCAAGAACATCCCGTCGCTGCGGTATCTGTCGTACCGGCTGACGATGGAGCGCAAGAACTCCGAGTGGCTGATCAACCGCATGACCGCGATCACCCAGTTGGACCTGACCCCGCAGTTGTAGGTGTTCCACGTGGAACCGCGGGGCTAGCGGAGCCGAGCGATGGCCGTCGCATCACCTGTCACGCCGCGGCTCACCGTGCTCGCCCTGCTGCTGATGACCTTCGCCACCGGGCTGGTCGACGCTGTCAGCGTGTTGGTGCTGGGACATGTGTTCGTCGCCAACATGACCGGTAACGTGATCTTTCTGGGGTTCTGGTTCGTCCCGACCTCCGGGGTGGACCTGACCGCGGCGGTGGTCGCCTTCCTCGCGTTCCTGGTCGGGACCGTCATCGGCGGACGGCTGGCCCGTCACCTCGCCCACCATGTCCGCGGTTGGATCACCTCCGCGCTGTGCGTGGAAACCGTTCTGCTGCTAGCGTTGTCGGCGCTCGCCGGAGCAGGGTGGCTCGACTATCACAACGACCAGAAATTCATCCTGATCGCCGGGCTGGCCGTCGCGTTCGGATTGCAGAACGCCTCTGCACGCAGGTTCGGCATCCAGGAGCTGAGCACCACGGTGTTGACGTCGACGATCGTCGGCATCGGTTTCGACAGCCGACTCGCCGGCGGCACCGGGAAGCGCGAAAAGCTCCGCTACACCGTGGTTCTCACCATGCTGGGGGGAGCGATGGTGGGCGCCACGATGACCCTGGTGACCGTCGCGCCGGTGATCGCCCTGGCCGCGGCGTTCGTGGCCGTCAGCGCCGCGATCTTCTGGTCGGGACCCTCGCCGACCTCGGAGAATGATCTGTGACACACCCGGCATCAACGGAATTCGTCAAACATCATCCCTCGGCGCCGCCCGGGTACTTCGCCTGGGAGGCAGCCGGCTTGCGGTGGCTGGCCGTGGACGGCGGGGTGCGGTGCGCACGGGTCATCGATGTCGACGACGAGTCACTGACGCTGGAGCGGCTGACCTCGGTGCCGGCGACCCGTGCGGCAGCGCGCGAATTCGGCGCGCGTCTCGCCCACACGCACCACGCCGGTGCCGACGCGTTCGGTATCGGACCGGAAAACTGGTCGGGCCACGGGTTTTTCGGCCCGCTGTCGCAGCCGTTGCCGATGTCGTTGACGGCTCACGACAGTTGGGGTGAGTTCTATGCCCTCGAGCGGCTGGAACCCATGGTCGGCATGGCGGCGGCGCGGTTGAGCGGTGCGGCACGGGACTCCCTGGACCGGGTGACGGCGTGGTGTCTGGACGGGCGCTTCGATGACGATGACCCGCCGGCGCGGTTGCACGGGGACCTGTGGAGCGGGAACGTCATGTGGACCCCGGACGGGGTGGTGCTCATCGATCCGGCGGCGCACGGCGGCCACCGGGAGACCGATCTGGCGATGCTGGCCCTGTTCGGCTGCCCCTATCTGGACGAGGTGCTGGCCGGCTATCAGTCGGTGCGGCGGTTGCGCGACGGTTGGCCCGACCGCGTCGCGCTGCATCAGCTGTTCCCGCTGCTGGCCCATGTGGTGTTGTTCGGTGGCGGGTACGCCGAGCAGGTCGAGGTTGCATCCGCAAAAGTCGTGCGTACGTTCAGCTAACATAAGCGTGCTTAGCATCCGATGCGCTTCAGGCGGCTTCCGCGCGCCCGCGGCGGCTCGCCGTGTCCGGGCCGCCGCGGCCCGCCCTTCCCCCGACTGCCGGCGTGCCGGAATGATGAGGATGCGCTCACGGCAGGTCTCGCAACGCCACTGGCCAATGGCGGAACACCATATATAGAAATCACCGCAGTTCGCAGCGGTTCCGCGCGAAGGCAGAGCGGCTACCGGCCTGGTAGGGCAAAAAGTCGAGTTGTTGCTTGAGAAAAGGAGATCGTTGCTTTCATGAAGTAATTAGCTCGGGCTCGGCATCGCGGCAGGATGGCGGCGGTGGACGCCATAGCTGTTATCCGGGTCACAATCTGACGCGTAGGGATATTTACTCGGCAAGACTTTCAGCAACGTCACAAAGCTGCTACCTTCCCTGAGACCAAGCTGAGAATCCGGGGAGGGTCCGATGTCGAAGCACCGCAGACGGAGTCGCCGGTCGAAAAAGGTCGCGGCGCTGGGAGCGGCCACCGCAACCGCCACCGCGTTGACCGTCACGGTCACACCGGCCCCCGAACCGCGCGCAGCGGTGCGGACGATGGCCGACGGCGTCAATCCGGCGGCGCATCCGCTGCTGCTGATTCCCGAGGTGGAGCTCGTCGAGCTCACCCCCGAGGTCCTCGACACGCTGAAGAACGCCGACCCGGAACAGCAGAAGCGGGCACTCAGCGCGCTCAACCCCGAACAGCTCGGTGCGGTGGTCGAGGCGCTCGGACCCGACGCCGCGGGCGTGGTGGGCAACCTGGCGATCTTTCCCGGCATCGACCTGATCGGCGGTCTCCTCGACCTCATCAAGGACCTGACCGGTCTGGATCTCTTCAACGAGCTGAAAGACCTGAATCCGCTCGAGCTGGCGGGTGTCCTGCTCTCGCTCGAACCGGGCGATCTGCTGTCCAAGTTGGGCTCCATGGAGGTGGCGCAGCGGTTCGAGGTGCTCAGCAACCTGAATCCCGCGCATCTGGCAGATTTGCTCCGCAATCTCAACCCCGGGGACCGGTCCACGCTGCTGGGCCAACTGCTGCCCGAGCAGGTGGGTCAGCTGCTGGCCACGGTCGCCCCGGCCGATCTCGCCAGCCTGATCGGCGGGCTGACGGAATCGCAACTCATCGAAGTGGTCAGGGAACTGGCGGACACCTCCCGCCTGGCTCCGCTGCTCGCGCAACTGACCGCCCTCGACCTGCTGGGCATGCTGAATCAGCTGACCGGACAGGACCTGATCGATGTCGTGCAGGCGGCGCCGGCGGACACCTTGTCGGCGGTCCTCGCCGACCTCGACGCGGCCCTGCTGTTCCAGGTGCTCTCCGCGCTCGACCCCGTGCCGCTGGGGGATGTGTTGCGGCGGCTCGAAACCGCGCAGCTTGCCCAGGTGCTGGGCACTCTGGACAACGCGGGCGATCTGTTCGCCGTGCTCGCTGTCCTGGAGTCGGCGGATCTTGCGACACTGCTCAACCGGCTCGAGCCCGAGGATCTGACCGACCTGCTCAACAGCCTGGACTCCGTCCAGGTCGGGCAGCTGCTGTCCGGACTGTCCGCACCGGCGCTGGCCGGACTGCTGAGCACGTTGACACCGGAACAGCTGAACGCGACCGTCGGCGCGCTCGGCGACGGATTGCCCGCGCTGGTCGAAGCGCTGACCCTGGTGCAGCTGCGGCACCTGCTCACCACGCTCGACCCGGAACTGCTGCCGGACGTCCTGGCCCGGGTCGCACCCGTCGACCTCGCCGCGGTGCTGCCGAATCTCGACGCCCTGCAGCTGAACAGGGTGATCGGCGCGATCGACCAGGACTCCCTGCCCGGTCTGCTCAACCTGCTGAGCCAGGCACAACTCGTCGGGGTGCTGGCCGACGCCGACCTGGAATACGTTGCGCGGCTGGTCGGGGCGGCCCAGCCCGGCGCGCTGGCCGGTGCTCTGACCGGGCTGACCGACACCCGGTTGGCCGCTGTGCTCGCCGAGCTGATCGACACCGACCGGCTGTCGGATGTGCTCCTCCGGCTCGACGGCGACGGGCTCACCCAGCTGTTGACCACGGTGGGGGAGGGACAACAGCTGGCGGCCGTCGTCGAGGCGGTGCGGCCCGCATCCCTCGCCGCCGTGCTGTTCGATCTCGACAGCCAGCACCTGAACCGGGTGCTGGCCGCCGCCGGTGCGACCCAACTGGTCGACCTTCTCGATCTGCTCACCCCGGCCCAGTTGCGGGATCTGCTCAGCACCGCCGAGATCGAGCAGCTGCAACGCCTCATCGACGCCGCCGCCGACGGTGCGCTCGCCAACACGGTGGCCCTCCTCGACAGCGTGGCCCTTCTCCACGTGTTGGAGCGGCTCGACGACCCCCGGCTCGACGCCGTGCTGCGCGGTCTGTCGACCACCGAACTGGCCGCCGTGCTCGCCACGGCCGAAGACGTGCAGCTGACCCGCGTCCTCGGGTTGGCCGGCCCGGCAGCGCTGGGCGCGGCGCTCGGACAGCTCGACAGCGACCGGCTGGCGTCGATCCTGAACGCGATCGGTGACAACGAACTGGCGGCGGCGCTCAACACGCTGACCGCCGAACAGCTGAAGACGTTGCTCGGCAACGTCTCGGAGGGCGACCTGGAGCGGGTGCTGGACGCCGTCAGCCCCGGTGGCCTGGCCGAGCTCATCGCGGGCTGGCCCATCGGTGACCTCCCCGGTCTGCTGCGGGGCCTGGACGACGCCGAACTGGTCGGGGCGCTGGCCGGCCTGACCGTCGAGGAGCTGGCCAGGGTTCTGGGGATCGGGGATGAGGCCGAACTCGCGCGCGTCGTCGCCTTGGCCCAGGTGGGCACCCTCGCGTCGGCGCTGGGCCTGCTGGACGAGCAGCAACTCAGCGGGGTGATCGCCGAACTCGCCGCCGGCGATGCGCTCGGCGACGTGCTGCGCAGCCTCAGTGTCGACGAGCTCACCGATCTGGTCACCCGTATCGAGGGCGGAACGCTGCAGACCGTGGTGAACGCCGTCGCCCCGAATGCGCTCGGCGCGGTCCTGGTCGAACTCGACGCGGGCGAACTACGGCAGGTGCTCGACGCGCTCGGCGACGCCGAACTGACCGCTGCGGTGAAGTCCCTCAGCACCGCCGAACTGGTCGGGCTGCTCGACGTTGTCGCATCCGACCAACTCGGCACGGTGCTCGGGGTCGTCGAACCGGCCGCCCTGGCCGCCGCCCTCGCCGAACTCGACGGGCCGTTGCTGGGTGCCGTGCTCGGCGGGATCGACGCCGAGGAGCTGCCGGCTGTCCTGGGCAATCTCACCACCGATGCGTTGGCCGGTGTGCTCACCGCCGTCGACTCGCAGCTGCTCCCGACGGTGCTCGACGCGGTCGCCCCCGAAGCGCTCGCCGGCGTCCTGGGCAGCCTGTCCGCCGACGAGCTCACCCGGGTGCTCGACAATCTCGACGACCTCGAACTCGGCCGGGTGCTCGACGAACTCACCCGCACCGAGCTGACCCAGCTGCTGCAGACCGCCGAGGGGGACGTGCTGACGCGGCTGGTCACCACGGCCGCGCTCGACGACCTCGCGTTCGCCCTGGTCGGCCTGGATCCCCAGCAGCGGGTGGCGGTGGTGTCCGAACTCATCGGCACCGGACGTCTGATCGACGTGCTGGGTGTCCTCAGCGCGGCCGAGTTGACCGACGTGTTGACCAAGTTGCCGGACGGCGAACTGGAGTCGCTGCTGAGCGGACTGACCGGCACCGAGCTGCTCGGGGTGTTGGGGCAGCTCAACCCGGCGCAGCTGGCCGATGTGCTGGACAACCTCGACAGCGGTGTCGTCGCCGAGCTGCTCGCCACCCTGCAGCCGGGCGACCTGGCCGGGCTGCTGCCCGATCTGGTGCCCGACGTCCTGGACGCGGTGGTGGAGCAGCTGCAGCTCACCGGCCAGCTGGGCGCGGTGCTCGGCGAGCTGCCCATCACCGATCTGCAGTACGTGCTGAGCCTGGTGGATGAGGATCTGCTGGCCGGGGTCGTCGAGGTGATCGATCCGGCTGTCCTGGCCGGCACGCTGCTCGGCCTGGACGAGGGGCTGGTCGCCCAGATCTTCGCCACACTCGACAACGCCGACATCGCCGCGGTGCTGGCCGCACTCGATCCCGCGGATCGACTGGAGATCATCACCGGCCTGACGGGATCGATCCTCGAGGGGCTGACCGGTGACGAGCTGGCCGCGGTGCTCGCCGGCCTGGACGCGGACCAACTCGAAACCCTGTTGGGCCTCATCGATCTCGACCTGATCCCCGATCTGATCATCGGGCTTCCGCTCGATGAGCTGATCGACCTGCTGCCGTTGTTGGATGCGGTTCAGCTGGCCGAGGTGCTCGGGCAGCTGGAGCTCGACGAGCTGGTTCAGGTGCTCGGCGCGCTGGATCCGCTGGACCTGGTCGCTGTGTTGACCCGACTCGACCTCGAGGATCTGACCGATCTGCTGGCCACGCTGGGCGCCGACACGTTGACCGACCTGCTCGGCGGGCTCGGCGCCGACGCCCTGGCGGACCTGTTGAGCGGGCTCGACCCGTCTGCACTGGTGGATCTGCTCGGTGCGCTCGATCCGCGCGACCTCACCGATCTGCTGGGCATCCTCGATCCGGGCATCCTCACCGACCTGCTGGACGGGCTGGATCTGTCGGTGATCACCGAGGTGATCGACCTGCTCAACCTGGCCGGGCTGGTCGAGTTGCTCGACAATGTGGGGTTGACCGATCTGCTGGATCTGATCGGTGGGGATCTCGGCGATCTGCTCGACGATCTGCTCGGCCTGCTGCCCGGTCTGACCGATGAACTGGGCGTCAACCTCATCACCACCGGGCCGCCGTTCAGTCTGCTGAGGCTCGTGGGCGTGGACGTCGGCTGGGTGCCGGCGTTCCCGAGCCAGATCGCCGACGCGATCAACGGCACCGATTACCTTTCGGTGCTCGGGCTGGCCAATGTGCGGATACCGATCGTCGTCGGGTTCGGGCTGGGCGCGTTCGCCGCCGGCCTGGCCTACGGGTCGGTGGTGAACGCCCTGCCGTCGCAGCCGGGCGGCCTGCAGGATTCCAATCCACTGGCTTCCAGCGTCACGCTGCTGCCGATGATCCTGCTGCGCAACCCGGGCCGCGCCAACGGCGGTCTGTTCGCCCGGCTGGATCCGCTCGCGCAGCTGTTCGGGTTCTCCACCCGCACACCGGATTTCGAACTGGAGAACTCCGACGGTCTGCTGACCGGTGCGACGCTGCTGCCGATCAAGATCGACGCGGCGGTGGAGTACGACATCCTGTCGGACTTCCCGGCCTGGCCGAATCCGTTCTCGTTGCTCAACTCGCTGATGGGCATGCTGTTCCCGACCTACATGCTGCGGGGACTGGACCTGGGCGCGTTGCTGCCGCAGCTGGGGGTGACCCTCGAAGAGCTGCTGGACGACCCGGCGGCGATCAACCGCTACACGACGATGCCGGCGAACACGTTGCCGCTGCTGGAGCCGCTCTATCTGTTCACCGACGTGCTCAGCATCGTGTTGGGCCGGCCGATCGCCAACCCGCTGGCCAATGCGCTCGCGCCGGCGCTGAGCATCCTGGTCAACCTCGGCTACACCGATGTGGACCCGGAGGACGGTTACGACCGCTTGCTCGATCAGGCCGGGGTGCCGACGGGTTTCTTCACCCTGCCCAACCTCACCCTCGAACAGTGGCTGCGGGTGCCGTTAGACGTGTTCAACGCCCTGGTCGCCGGGTTCTACAAGGAGTTCTTCAGCGGTAACCCGACACCGGCCACCCCGAACGCGATCGAGGGTCTGCTCGGTGTGCTCGACCTGGTGGACGATCTGCCCGGCCTCGGCGATCTGCCCATCGGCAACGTGTTCGCAACGGAGGACGGTGGGGTGCAGACGCTCGGTGACATCGCGGAATCCCTGGTCAGCGGCGAGGACGCGGATCTGAGCGGCGAGTTGCCCGATCTCGGCCTGCCCGATGTCGCCGGGAAGCTGCCCGAGCTCGATGAGGCGCAGCTGCTGAGCCTCGACGATCCCGGCGTCGAGAGCACACTCGACCGCGAGCTCACCCTGACCGCGGAGGCGCCCGACGGCGACCTCGGCGGCGACTCGGCTCCGGCTTCCGGTGAGGAGGGTGTCGTCGAGGGCTCCGACGGTCTGGACCTCACCGACGGCGGCCTCGACACCGTCGAGACCGACATCGACGATGCCGCTGCGGGTGACGACGACGCTTCCGACACCGACGGGGAGCTCGAATCCCTTGAGCTGGTGGATATCTCACCCGGGCCCGATACCGGCGGAGCCGCGATCGGCAACGGCCGCCACACCCGGGGTGTCAATCGCAACCAGGCCAACGACGCGACCCGCCAGGCCGCGGAGGCGATCGCGGAAACCCGCGACGCGCTGCGGCAGCGCAGTGGCACCGATGACGAGACCGGTCCGGCCGGTACCGGGGCGGACGCGCCCTCGTCGCTCGCCGGTGCCGCCGCAACCGGGACATCCGCCAAGGCCGGTGCCGGAGCGGAGACGGAATAGATCGCCGTCTTCCACATCGGGAAACTGGAAAGCGCAGCTAGCTAACAATATGGGCCGGGCACGGCACTCGGCAAAGTTCTGACCGCGCAGCATAACCGCGTTTACGAACATCCGAAGGATATTCGCGGAATTTCACCCGGTCGACATTGCGTGCACCAGTTCGGCGCCGGGAGTCTCGAAGCCCTCGTCACGGACTCGGCGTGCCACATGACGTCGAAAGACTCCTGCTGAGCAGGCGCTTAGCGTCGGGTCGCCGAGTCCTGTGCTCGATCCCCGCGCTCGTGCGGCTGGAGATTTCCCACGGTTCCGTAACCCTCCCGTTCCGGTGTGGCGGGAGGGTGTGCGCATAACGCGCGCTCATGTGCTTGCAAAGGGAAAAATTGACGACGGCGTAGGGGTTCTTTGAGGACGCTATTCCGCAAACAATGGCGATGCTAGTCTCCGGCTGAGAACAAGCTGAGAGCTGTCAAAGGAGACGGTCAGATGGCGAAGCACACGAAGACCACGCGCCGCTCGAAGAAGTTGGCGACCCTCGGTGTCGCCACCGCGACCGCGACCGCCCTGACCGTCGGCGCCGCCCCGCCCGAGGCCGAGACGTCGGCGCTCCGCAACGCCGACGTCGACCTGCTGGCCGGCATCCAGTTCTATCCCGAACCCGAGCACATCCCCGACCTGACCTTCGGGCTGGGAGCGGTCGGTTACGGCCTCTCGCAGGATTTCGCCGAGATGGTGATCCGCGGCCTCGTCGACAACATCAGCTTCGCCGCGCTGGCCGAAGCGCTCGGCCTCGATCTGCCGCTCGGCCTCGATCTGCAGAGCCAGCTCGAGAACGTTCTGAACAATGCGCTCGCCATGCTGCTGGGGCCGGTGTTCGGCACGCTCGGCCAGATTCCGCTCGATCTCGACCTCGTGGGCTTGGTGGGAGGCCTACTCGATCAGAAGATCACTGCGGAACTCGCGGACACGCTCGGCACTGTTCTTCAAGGGCTGGAGGACCTGCCGTTTCTCGGGTCGATCCTGGGCGACATTCTCGATCTGATCCTCGGCGGAAACGGAAACGATGGCCTGGTGGACATGGTGCTCGGCGAGCTCCTGGGCGACATCATCGGCGGAATCCTCCCCGGCGCGGAGCTTGACCTCGACTCGCTCGGCGGACTTCTCGGCCTCCTCGGCCTGGACCTCAGTCAGCCGCTCAACCTGTCCAATCTCAACCTCGGTCTGAACCTCGTCACCACCGGTCCACTCTTCACGGCGCTCAAACTGTTCGGAGCCGACTTGGGTTGGGAGCCTGCGCTTCCCAACGCGGTGGCGCGGGAGATCAACGAAACCGAATACCTCAACGTCGATCTCCTCAGCCTGCTCAACACCCTCGGGCTGGATGATCTCAGTGCCGCGCTCGGCGACCTGCCGATCGTCGGAGATCTGCCCGACCTGATCGCGCTCCGCGTACCGATCGTGATCGGTGTCGGCCTGGGAGCTTTCGCGGCCGGCGCTGCGTACAACCAGGTCGTCGCGGATCTCGCCAATCAGCCGGGCGGGGTGAACGGCGCGGAATCGCTCTTGGGTAGCTACACCATCCTGCCGATGATCTTGTTGCGCAACCCCGGACGGGCGAACGGTGGACTGTTCGCCCGGATGTACCCCCTGGCCGGGCTCTTCGGGATTGACACCGTGACACCGGAGACGAGTGCCCAGAGCAGCGGTGGCACGGTGCCCGTGCTGGGTACCGGGCTGACCGTCGGCGGCGCGAATCTGATTCCCGTCAAGATCGACGCTACCGCGGAATACGACTTCCTGTCGGACTTCGCAGCCTGGCCCAACCCGTTCAGCATGGCGAACAACGTTGCGGCCCTGCTGTTCCCGACATATCTGCTGCGCGGTCTCAGCGCTCCGGACCTGGTGGATTCGTTGGGTGAGCAGCTGACGCCGCAGCTGGCTCAGATTCTGGACAATGTCCTCCCATTGGACGAGGCCCAATTGGACGAGGCCCTCGCCATCAACCTGTACCTGACCCTCCCGATGGATACGTTGCCGCTGCTGGAACCGCTTTATCTGGCAACGGATTTCATCAACCTGTTCACCCCGGGTTTCGATGTCAACAATCCGATCGCGACAGCGCTGAACCCGGTGCTCACCAGCTTGGTGAATCTCGGCTACACCGACGTGTACTGGGACGACGCCAAGGGTCAGTACGACCGGACGCTTCTCGAAGCCGATATCCCCACCGGTTTCGGCACCCTTCCGGCCGACGTCAACTGGCTCGAGGTGCCGGGCAACCTGTTCGCCTCGCTGGTGCGCGGTGTCCAGGACGCCTTCGAGGAGGGGCTGATCGGCCCCGAGGGTTCCAACGTGCTGCGCACCCTGCTCGGCCTCATCGGCCTCGACCTCGGCGGGCTCGGCGCCGGCGCCGCCGGCCTGAGTATGGATGGTCTGCCCGAATTGCTCAGGGACGCCGTCGAAGACGCTGTTGGCGGGCTGGGCGAGCTCGGAGGGGTCTCGCCGCTGTCGGCGTCGCAGCCCGAGGCGGCGGCGGTGCCCGACCTCGGGGCCGACACCCTCACCCTCAAGACCGGCCAGCGCGCGGCCGCGCTGAACGAGTCCGATGGTGCGGGGCTGAAGGAGAACTCCGAACAGCCGCAGGACGCCGCCGGTGAGAAGACCGTCATCGACACTTCGACCGGCGACGAATCCCCGCAGCCGACTCCGGACGCACCACGCGAGGACGCGATCAAGCCACCGTCCAGCAAGCTGCGCACCGGCAGCAACGGTCGGGGTGAGGTCCGGACGGGTCTCGGCGCCCCGGGCAAGCACCTGCAGCAGAGCACCGAACGGCTCGGCCAGCGGCTGCAGGACCGCGCCGACAAGATCAACGACGGTCTTCGGAACGCGGGCGCCGGCCTTCGCAACGGCTTGACCGCCGGGCCGTCGAGCAAGTCCCAACCCAAGTCCCAGCCCAAGACGCCGGCCAAGGCCGGTGCGGGCGTCGGCGCCACGTCGGATTCCGAGTCAGGCGGGGACGAGTAGTGCCCGTCCTGCGAGCGGGCCGTTCCATCCGGGAGATGGGGCGGCCCGCTTCTGGTTTGACGGGCCTCAATAGTTTGCGAAATCTGCACATCGGTGCAGCAATCGGGACTTGCTGACTCCTGACATCTTTGTCATGCAGAACAGTCGTCTTCGGGACGGTGCTGGCTGCCGTCCCGGTTTTCGCAGCTATGTCCGGCTTTGATGTCTGTGCCTGACAGATTTCGGCTTCTGACGAGACCGGGAGATGCTGCTGAACGCAAGCTTCAGGATGGCTGTGAAGATGCTTAACGAGTTTGCTAAAGTTTCGCCGTCGTGAATGGGTTCGAGTAGCTCACGAAAGGTCGTCGATGCCCGAACACCTGGCTCCGTCTCCTCCCGGTCGCGCCAGAGCCGCCGCGATGGCGCTGGCGACCACCGCGGCCCTCACCGTCGGTGTCACCGCTCCCAGCCTGCAGAATCAGGCCGCGCCGCAGGTCGTCGACATCGACGAACACCGCATCGTCGACGACGCCGAGGTCGCGCTGTCCGCGATCGCCGGTTTGTACGGGGTGGGGCCGATCTTCTGGGCCGCCGAAGCGTTGGGCATCACCCCGGAGAACGTGGTCCGCTCGGCGGTCGGCACGCTGGGCAGCCCCCTGCTCGACGACACGGTGGAACTGCTCTTCGACGCGCTCGGGCTGGTGTTCGACACCGGCGCTCCGGGACCGCTTCCCGGCGATGTCTACGGCCGGGTGAACGGGCTGAATTACACGACCGATCTCATCCTCGACACGCTGTTGGCCGGTGTCAAAGACAGGGAGGTCTGGTCCGCGTTCCTGAGAATATTCGGCGTCGACGTCGGCGGAGCACGAACGGTTGGTGACGCGGTACGAGCGGTCGCGGATCAGTTTCCGATCCTCAAGCAGCGGCGTGCCGTCATCCTGTCCGAAGGGCTCGGCGGGCTGACCACCTCGCTCGCGTATCGCGACATGATCAAGGCGGTCACCTCGGACGACCCCGATTGGGAGCCGGGCGTCACCGGGCAGTGGCTGATCTTCGTCAACAACCCGGGCCGCCCCGGTGGCGGCCTGTTCGCGCTGGCCACCCCGCTGACCAGCCTGGTCGGGTTGAACCTGACCACACCGGCCGGTGGCAGCTACGTCAATGACCCCGACGATCCGACCAAGGTCCTCAACACCTCGGTGCTCGACATCGGCTGGGCGTACAACGTCATGTCGGACGCGCCGACCACGCTGAGCCTACTGGCCTGGGCCAACGCCCTGGCCGGCGCGATCTTCCTGAGCCACCTCATCCCGGACGATCTGAACATCGCCGACACCAATCTGTTGGAACAGGCGCTGGCAGTAGGACTCGCCAACGGGGTGGCGGTTCTGCTCGACCCCACCGGTGGACAGGGCAGCAAGGTGGTGCCGATTCTCGGTGACCTGATCGACGCGCTGAACACGATCCCGCTGGTGGACCTCCCGCATGTCCCGGGGCTGAACGGCACCTCCACCTACATCACCTACGACTCCGGCAACCTGCCGCTGCTGGAACCGTTCGACGTGCTACCCCGGATGCTGGGGATGGTCGGGCTGAATGTTCCTCAGCCGGTGCTGAATTCGGTGGAGAACGCACTGCGGCTGGCGATCAACACCAGCTACCAGGATGTGGACCCGGTGACGCTTGAACGCCGCTTCGACATGGCCGGCCGGCAGGCGGTGTTCGGGCAGTCCCCGCTGACACCCAGCCAGCAGTTCGACGCCGGATGGCTGATCGCCAACACGCTGATCAACGACATCCAGGACAATCTGCTGAACCCGGTGGCCTGGACACCGAGCGTCGCCGGGCAGCCGGTGTTGAACGAGGCGTTGCGGGCGTTGATCCAGAACGCGGCCGCGATCGCGGTGTCGCAGCTGATCAATGCGGGCATCGACGTGGTCCAGGACATCGGCGAGGCCGGGTTCGGTCAGGTTCGGACCGCGCTGACCCCGGTGCTCGACGTCGCCGACGAGTTGAACCGGCAGACCCGGGCCACCACCACGGTGACGCTCCAGGTCGACCAGCCCGCGACCGCGGCGAAGACCAGCGAAAAGCCTGCTGCCGCCGCGACTTCAGCGCTGCAGACCTCCGCTGCCGACACCGCGCGTACCGCGCCGGCCATCGACACCGACGGTGACGACGAGCCCACGGCCGAGGCCGGGAAGCCGGTCGAGAAGACGTCGACCCAACGCCGGACCCGCACACAGCCGGGTGGTCAGCCGGACAAGGCCGGACATTCGGGGACGTCGGCGGTCGACCGGCCCGCCAGCAAGCCGAAGCCGCCGAGCATCGGCAAGAGCCCGGCCGAGAAGGCCGGAAAGTCCGGCCAGCGCGACGGGCGCGACAAGCGCGACCGGAACGCCGCCTGATCGGTTCCCCCGCATCCGGGCGGATTTTCCGCGGAGGCGGCGGGCTCAGTCCTCAGGTGACGAGTCGGCGGACGTCTCCTCCTTGACCGTCGTCCGACCCGTCGAATCACCCTGCCCGGCAACTGTCGTCCGGTCGGCATCGGTCACCGCAGTGACACCGACGAGTTCCCGACCGGTGTTGTCGTCGGCCTGCACACCGCTCGACCATGTGGGCGACCCGGCGGGTGACGCGTTGAGGTCGTTGCGTCGCAGGGTCGGCTTCAGCCGCTGCACTTTGGTGTTCTGGACGCTGTCCCCGAGATTGTTCCGGGCAGTGTTCTGGGCGTAGTTCTGGGTGTTGTGCTCGAGTTTGGTGTCGAGCTCGGCCGCCGGCGTCGGCTCCGGTTCGCTCGCCTGCGGCACCGGGGCATTGTTCGGCTCAGCAGGCGGGAGTGGGTCATTCGTCCCGAATGCCGTTGCGGTCAGCGGCTGTTCGGGGACCTGTACGAACTTCGCCTCGGCTGCCGTGGCGTTCTCGGTGCCGGTGGCGAGCAAGGTGGTTGTTCCGCCGCCGGCGAGGCTTTCGAACAGGCCCCGGATCACGTCGCCGAGGGCATCCTCGGCGGCGGCGATGATCGGTGAGCCGATGGCGTCGGCGGCCTGCAGGACCGGCGCGACCACGGGGGCCAGCGCGCTCTGGCCTTCCCGGAGCTGAGACTGTGTGAAGGCCGGCAGGTCCGGGATCACCGGTTCGAGGGCGTGCAGGAGCTCGGAGACCCCGGTGCCGATTTCCCGGCTCACAGTCTTGATGACCTCACCGGGGAAGCCGAGCAGTTCGCCGAGCTGCTCGACCTGCGCCTGCGGAACCTCGATCCCGAAGAGGTTGAGGAACTGCACAACCCGGGACAGTGTGCGGGTCAGCACATCGGTGAGTTCGTCACCGATGCCTCTGCCGAGCGCGGCGATCAAGTCGCCGGGCAGATAGAGCGCCTGATCCTTGGTCAGCGTCCGGGTGCCGAACAGCGCCGCCTCGTGAAAACGGTCGAGGGTGCGTTCCCACGAACCGTCCGGGTTACGCACCACATCGTCATAGGCGATGTTGGTGAGGATCCGCAGGAACGGTTCGAGCGCGTCCGACACCGGGGTGTTGATGTCCTCGCCGGTGACCAGGCTCAGCAGTTGAGCCGGTAACCGGAGCGGAGCCAGCAGCGGTAACTGGTTCGGGGCATAGGTGAGGTAGACCGTGCCCGCGTCCCGTTCGCCGACCGGCACCACGTACATGCTGAGGGTGAATCCATCCGGCGCCCCACCCGGATTGGTCGGGTCGATGCCCGTGAGCAGATTGGTCAGAAAGATTCCGGACGCGAGCGAGTTCAGCCATGCCACCGGATTCGCCGTCGCCGGAGCATCCGAGAGGATGTCGTACGCCCACGTCGCGTCCACCTTGGCGGTGACGACGGTCGGCTTACCGTCACCATCGGTGGCGAGGGCTTCCAACAGAGCGCCCAGGTCGTCCGCGGTGAGCCCGGAAGTGTCTCCGGTCAGCAGTCTGGCGATGAGATCGGGATCGACACCGGCCGGCAGCACATCGATCCGTTCCGGTGAAACCGGGTCGACTCCGCGCACCGCTTCGTAGATCGGGGCGAACCGCGCGTAGAGCCCCCCGTTCGGCCGGCCGGGATTGCGGAGAAGGATCAGCGAGAGCAGCGAGATATCAATGACACCACCCGGTTTGACGACACGCCAGACCGGCTCCCCCCGGGGGCTCATGCCGGGATTCACCCACCCGGGGTGAATCTGTTGGTGGATCGGGTTCCGGAAATCGGGATCGTCGGGATCCGGGCTGGACGCGCCCGGCACGAGGATGTCGCGAGGGTCGGTCAACGGGACGCCGACCACCCAATCGCCGGCGCCGACCGCGTCGATGATCGCCTGATACGCCAGACCGGCGGCAATGGCTCCGTCGCCGTAGGCGATCAGGTTGGCGTTCTGCAGATACCACGTCCAATTGAGCGCGGGAGCCACCTCGAGCGCGAGGCTCTCCGCCAGGTGAAACAGAGGCTCGCGCCGCGGGTCGATCCACTGGCCCCTGACGACGGTTTCAACATTGAAAAAGTCTGCGCGCCATTCGAGCGAGGTGTGCCAGACGGGACCGATCGCCACACTCGGTGTCGCCGGTAAGCCGAGGAGTTGCGTCGGCAACCCCGTGATCGGGTCGGTGTCGCGCAGCGCGGCCACGGCGCCGTTGATCGCGGCCGGGTCGGCAGGCAGCAGGTTGACGCCCGGGATGTCGATCGGTAACCAGCCGGGCAGGCCGATCACATGGGTTTCGCTCACCGCGGCGTTGGCCATGAACGGTGTCAGCCCGACCGCCACCGCGGTCGCCGCGCTCGCCCCGGCAAGGGCGACCTTCGTGGCCTTCAGCCGCCGGATACGCCGGCGTCGCGCCCGGGCATTCTGCATTCTCGTTCGATCCGACGACATCTGAGCAGACCCCCTGTGCAGCTTCTCAGCGAACGCTCAGGAAGTTAGCACTCAAGATCAGCGAATACAGCAAATTTTTAAGCCAGCGTCAGCAACTGATTGCGAAACCAACAAATCCGCCACATCGGGGTGGGTGCCCGATTTGCCAGAGCATTTCGGTGTGAAATATCAATCGTTCGGATGAATGAGATCGCCCCCGCCGAGTCGAAATTAGCACAGTCGTCAATGCATGGGGCCCGTCCGCTGTCCGCATCAGGCCTGTTACCCAGCTGAAAAGGCCCGTGTATGCCAGTCCTCGCCGCCCTGTCCCGGGAAGTTGCTGCGTGACTGCGAATCGTGAACGCGACGCCCGTAGATCGTTCTCCGCGAAAATATCCGGGCTTATGGAAAGCCGTGATCAGATAGCCATGTGAACGCCGAAATTTCATCGACCTTGGTGGAGGCGAAACCCGTACTTACCAACGGGTAAACTTCTGGCAAACCCATCCGCGCGACGCCCGATTCAGGACCGGGCCAGCGTCTGATCCACCAGTTCGGCCAGCACCGGGGCGAGCACCGCCGCGTACTCACTGGTGATGTGGTTGTCGTCGCGGAACACCAGGGTGTCGCCGATGACCACCGGGCAGCGCCGGTCGGTGCAGAACAGCTCGGACAGGTCGGCGTAGACGCCGCCGGCGGCCGTCGTCGCCGCCGCCTCCGCGGCCACCCCCTCACCGTTGATACCGACCCGGCGGGTGGGGGAGCAGGCCAGCACATCGTCCATGTTGTCCGACAGGCAGTTCGGCACCGTGCCGTGCGGATCGGGAACCGGGCCCAGCACCAGCACCTGGGAGCCGAGACCGCGCAGCGTGGACACCAGTTCGGTCAGCCCCCGCAGCCATGCCTCGTCGTAGGAGGTGAATCCGAAGTCCGCCCCGTAGCGGCGCACCATGTCCACGATCACCAGCTGTGGCGGGTTCTGCCTCAACCGGGACAACACCTGGGTACGCCACCGCCCGCACTCGGTGAACGTGCGGCCCAGATACGGGCTGAAGATCGGCAACTCCTGCGGCGGGCAGGTCACCTTGCCCATCGTCTCGAGCCGCCAATGCCGCTGCTGGGCGACAGGGTTCAGAGCGGACTCCCACATCGCGGCGTGCGAGTCGCCGAACAGCGCCACCCGCACCGGGGAGCGGACGTCACCGGAGGCGCACTCCGGCTGATCGACGTCCCGCCACGACCGCACACAGCCGTTGACGAACATCTCCGGTTTGGCGTTGGGCGCCTGCGCCAGCGAGGGTTTGAGATTCGCCGGAACCGGCCGCGGCTGGGTGGAGGCCGCCACCGCCGCCCGGATCTGTTCGCGCGGGGTCAACGGGCGCGGTTCGGGGACGGGAGCCGAGATCGCCGCCGGGGCCGCCGCCTCACCCGCGCCGACCGGGACCGGCCGGATCGCCAACAGCACCAACGCCGCGCACACCGCCGTCGCGGTCGCCACCGCACCGACCGCCAGGCTGCGCACCGTCGAGGACCGCAACGCCTCGGCGAACCGCGCCGGATTCTCGACGAGGTGCAGCGTCATGATCGCCAACCCCAGCGACACCAGCACCATCGCCAGGTTGCCGGCCAGCCCGATGTCCCTGCCGAACAGAGCCGGCGCCAGGATCAGCACCGGCCAGTGCCACAAATACCACGAGTACGACACCCGGCCGATCGACCGCATCACCGGTGTGGACAGGAACCGTCCGGCGCCCAGATCGGGGGTGGCGCAGCCGGCGATGATCACCAGCGCGGTCCCGAACACCGGCAGCAGCGCCGCGGTCCCCGGATACGGGGTGGCCTCGTCGACCTGCGTGCAGGTGAGCGCGATGAGCGCCAGCCCGCCCCAGCCGACCACCGCCGCCGACACCGCCGGCAGCCGTCGCCACCACGGGATCGTCAACGCCACCAGACCGCCCACCGCCAGTTCCCAGGCGCGGCTGGGCAGCCCGAAGAACGCCCACGACGGCGACGACTCGGTCAGCGTCAGCGACACTCCGAACGACACCGCGCCGACTGCGGTGAGTGCCACCAGATACGGCGTCGCCGACCGCATCGCCGCCACCCCGGCCAGCCGGGTGGTGCGGCCCAGCAGCCACACCGTCGCCAGGATCAGCGCCGGCCACACCAGGTAGAACTGCTCCTCCACACCCAGTGACCAGTAGTGCTGCAGCGGTGAGGGCTCCGTCGTCGACAGATAGTCGGTGCCCTCGATCGCGAACCGGTAGTTGCCGACGTACAGGGCGGCGGCGATGCCGTCGCCGATCACGCTGCGGGCCTGCAGCGGGGGCAACAGCAGCACCGACAACACCACGGTGGCGGTCAGCACCGTCGCCGCGGCGGGCAGCAGCCGGCGCGCCCGGGCCGCGTAGAACCGCGCCAGCCGCACGGTGCCGGTGTTGGCGGCCTCCCGCCACAGCAGCCCGGTGATCAGGAAACCGGAGATGACGAAGAAGACGTCGACGCCGATGAACCCGCCGCCCATACCGGGCAGCCCGGCATGGAACAGCACCACGGCGATCACCGCGACCGCGCGCAGCCCCTCGATGTCGGGGCGGAAATGCCAGTCCGGCCGACGTCGTCCGCTCGCGGGAGCTCCGCGTCGGGCCGCTGAACGGGGGACGGTGGCGACTCTGTTCACTCGAACAGGGATCGTCTCACGTCAGCTACCCGAACCGTGGTATTTGACGTCGCGTCCGGAACGCGTCGGCTATCCGCCCGGCACTAGTTGAACGCCAGCCAGCTGGGCAGCGCCCGTTCCCGCGAATTGCACAGCACCTGACGGGTGTCGCAGTTGCCCCGCGGGGCGCCCGCGCCGCTCCACATCCCGCCGGTGTCGCGGCGCAGCACGATCGCCGACGACCCGCCGCCGTCGAGCAGGATCGCGCTGTCCGCGCCCATCCCGCGGAACAGGTCCTGGATGTTGTCCGGGGTGTAGCTGCCGCCCTGGAACACGTAGAACTGGTCGAGTTGACGGTTGTAGCCGATCGCCGTGCGTGCCGCCGCGGGCCCGCCGTCATTGAGCTGCTCGGTCTTCCCCGGCCCGAGCAGCCCGATGCCGGCGACGGCCACGAAGCGGGTGTTGCTCTCCAACAGTCTGAGGATCTCCGGTGACGCCGCGTCGTAGTCCGACGGATGCTTGGGCATCACCACGTACGGTTGGCCGCCGACCGGCAGGATCATCGTCGCCAGCGCCGACCAGTGCTCATTGCCGCCGGACAGGCCCTGCTTGCCGGCGTAGACCGGGGTACCGGTCACCGCGGCGTTGGCCCGCCCCAGCCCCCGGGTGTTGTCGACGTACGCGCCCAGTGGCGAGCTGCAGTTGGTGTCCCGCCAGGAGCCGCCCTTCTGCGGCCGCACGTCGAAGAAGTTGGCGTTGATCGCGACGACCGGCTGGCCGAGCACCTGCCAGGCCTGCAACGGCGGATACGTCTCAGCTGCCTGGAACAGCCCCTCGCTGGTGCGGGCCCGTGGGTCACGCTCGCACCGGGCCTGATATCCACGGTGGGTGTCGACGAGCAGCCGCGGCGCCAGCCGGGCCGAGGCGTTCTTGATGGTCAGGAAGTGGCCGCCGTTGTTGAGCGTGTACTCGCGGCCGTCGGCGGCGCGGAATGGAGCGGCGAACTTCCCGCCGAAGTTGTACACCAGGTAGGAGCCCTTGGTGTTGGCGATCGCCCCGAGCAGCAGGGCCCGGGCGTCGGGGTTGGCGCCGGCGGTCGGGACACCCACCGTCGCCGACACGGCAGCCAACGCCGACGCGGCCAGACCAGCCGCTGCTCGGCGCAGCACCGCCATCGTCCCCGGCACCGGTTTCCTTCCTGTGGCCCGTCGGATCGCTCCCGGTAAATCACAGTAATCACACCAGCCACACTGTCAATTTGTATAACGGGCTGATCACGAAAACGTTCCAGTCGAATCGCGTTATCCCGCATCGCCTTACGAGCAACGTCCGACGGGCGTTCCATACGGATGTCACCGCAAGTTTCGGCTGGATCCAGACGGCCGACCGATTCGGAGATTAGGAAATCTCTTTGACGGGCACTGTGTCCTAGGACGGCGCGACCGCGCCGAGACAGAAGGAGTCAGATATGGGAACCATCATCGTTGCACTCATCGTCGGCGCATTGCTCGGTGCGTTGGCCCGGCTGATCCTTCCGGGCAAGCAGAACATCGGCATGCTCATCACGGTCCTGCTCGGCGCGGTCGGCGCGCTGCTCGGGTCGTGGATCTCCAACGCCATGTTCGGCACCGGCGACAAGATGTTCTCCCCGATCCCCTTCGTCATCGGCCTGGTCGTGGCGATTCTGCTGATCGCGATCTACGCCGGCGTCGCCGGACGACGCGGCGCACCCAGGGCCTGATCGAACGGCCTGATCGAACCCCCCGATGGCGGATCGTACCCCTCGCGACCCGCCATCGTTTCCGTCTGCCGGGGCCCGGTTCAGCCGCCGAGACCGGTGTGCATCTCCCACACCAGGATCTCCGCCGGCCCGGTCGCGGTGACCCGGTGCCCGCCCGAGGCGGTGAACCGCACCGCGTCCCCCTCGCCCAGCGCCCCGGCACCCTCCAGGGTGACCGCGCCGCGCGCGATGAACAGATGCAGATAGCGGGCCTCGGGTAACCGCACACTGTCGCCGGGCGCCATCCGGGCGCCGTGTAGGGCGGCGTGGCGGTTGCCGATGGTGATGGCGGTCTCGCCGCGGTACCGCGGCATCCCCGAGGCGATCGGGATCAGCCCGCTGCGCAGCCGCGCGTCCTCGATCTCGAGCTGCTCGTAGCTCGGCGTCACACCGTACTCGTCGGGCAGCACCCACATCTGGATGAACCGCACCGGCTCGCGGTGCGGTTGCTCACCGGTCAGCGTCCAGGAGTCGTTCTTCTCCGAGTGCAGGATCCCGCTACCCGCCGACATCCGTTGCGCCAGCCCGGGGTAGATCACCCCGGCGTTGCCCTCGGAGTCCTGGTGCACCAGCGAACCCTGCAACACCCACGTCACGATCTCCATGTCGCGATGCGGGTGGGTGTCGAATCCCGTGCCCGGCGCCACCCGGTCGTCGTTGTTGACCAGCAGCACACCGTGGTGGGTGTTGGCCGGGTCGTAGTGGTCGGCGAACGAGAACGAATGCCTGGAGTCCAGCCAGTCGATCGTCGTCGCGAACCGGTCCCCGGCCCACCGGATGTCCATCGTCTCGGCCGGCATGACGCCAGCCTACCGGCGGTCTACCAGTCCGATTCGTCGTAGACGATGACGCCGCGGATGTTCTTCCCGTCGAGCATGTCCTGGTAGCCCTGGTTGATGTCCTCAAGCCGGTAGGTGTTGGTCACCATCTCGTCGATCTTGAGCAACCCGGACTTGTACAGCGCCACCAGCCGCGGCGTCTCCACGTGCGAGCTGCCGCCACCGAAGATGTTGCCCTTCAACGTCTTCTGCAGCATGGTGAACAGGAACAGGTTGAGCTTGACGTCGACGTCGGTCATCGCGCCCATGCCGGTGACCACGCAGGTGCCGGTCTTGGCGGTCAGCGTCATCGCCTCTTCGATGTACTCGCCGCGCATCTCGCCGACCGCGATGATGGTCTTCTCGGCCATGAACCCGTGGGTCAGCTCCAGAACCGGGTTGATCGCCTCGGCCATTGACGAGAAGACGTGGGTGGCACCGAATTTCAGCGCGGTGTCGCGCTTGAACTCCACCGGGTCGATCGCGATGACGTGCTTGGCGCCGGAGATCACCGCGCCCTGCAGCGCGCTCAGGCCGATCCCGCCGACACCGACGATGACGACCGTCTCACCCGGCTGGACCTGCGCGACGTTGGTGGCCGACCCGAAGCCCGTCGGCACCGCGCAGCCCATGATCGCCGCGGTCTCGAACGGCACCTCCGGGTCGATCTTGACGACCGAGTCCTTGTGCACGGTCATGTAGGGGGCGAAGGTGCCGAGCAGGTTCATCGGCGACACCTCGGTGCTGCCGGCACGCACCCGGGAGGTGCCGTCGGCGATCGCCTTGCCGCCCAGCAGCACCGCGCCCCGGTCGCACAACGAGCGGTGGCCGCGCAGACACGGCTGGCACTGGCCGCAGGACGGGATGAACGCCAGGATGACGTGGTCGCCCTCCTGTAGGCCGGTGACGTTCTTGCCGACCTTGGTGATGACCCCGGCGCCCTCGTGCCCGCCCAACGCCGGCAGGCCGATCGGGGTGGCGCCGGTGGTCAGGTGGTAGTCGGAGTGGCACATGCCCGCGGCATGCAGCCGGATCTGTACCTCGTCCTCGACGGGGTCACCGACGTCGATCTCGTCGACCCGGAACGGCGAGTTCAGCTCCCACAGCAGTGCGCCTTTGGTCTTCATGACCGGCGATCATAGAACACGTTCCAAAACGCGTGTCAACTAGCTTTGTGACCTGCTTGTTCACCAGTTATGCACCGTCGGCCCCTTTATCGGCGATGCTGTGGACAAGCTGATGGCCGGGGCGCCCGGTTGTCGGAACGGGCCGCGACGGTGGCGGCATGGCTGAAGGTCCGTTTCTCGGCAGTGAGGCCCGCGCGGCCGGGCTGGTCACCCGACGCACCCTGCGCAGCCGGCACCGACTGATCTATCAGAACGTCTATCTGCCGGTGGGCGTGCAACTCACCGCGCAGACCCGAGCGGTGGCGGCATGGCTGTGGGCCCGCCGTGACGCCACGGTGGCCGGCCTGTCGGCCGCCGCGCTGCACGGCACCAAGTGGATCGATCCGGCGCTGCCCGCCGAGCTGATCCGCCCGTCGCCCGGCAGCCCCGACGGCATCGTGATCCACCGCGACCGGTTGGAACCCGGCGAAGTGTGCACCTTGCGGGGCATCCCGGTCACCACACCCGCGCGCACCGCCTACGACATCGGCCGCCGCCAGACCCTCACCAGGGCGGTCGTCCGGCTGGACGCGCTCGCCAATGCCACCGGCCTGACAGCCGACGCGGTCACCGCTGTGATCGACCGGCACCGCGGCGCCCGGGGTTTGGTGCGGTTGCGCCGCGCGGTCGGCCTGATGGACGGCGGTGCGGCGTCCCCGCCGGAGACCCGGACCCGCCTGCTGTTGCTGGCGGCGGGTTTTCCGCGGCCCCGCACCCAGGTCGTCGTGTGTGATCCGTTCGGCTACTTCATCGGCCGCATCGACATCGGGTGGCCGGAGTACAGAGTCGGCGTGGAGTACGACGGCGCCTGGCACTGGGCGGACGCCGCCGCCCACGCGCAGACCATCGACCGGGTGGCCGACCTCGAGGAACAGGGCTGGATCATCATCCGCATCAGCCGCGACATCCTGCGCTACCGCCCCGGCGTCTTCCTCGCTCGAGTGCGTGACGCGATGCGGGCTGCCGGGTGGCCGGACCATGCGTCCATCCGTCTCGATGCGCGGTTGGGCCCGTGAGTGTTGGGTTTTGTCACGGTTTCCGGTGGGCGAGCGTGACAAACCCCGACACTCGGCGGAAGGGCAGGTTTATTCGAGGGTGTCGGGCAGCCCGAGCTTCGCGAACGACGGCATGTGAAACGCCACCACGTGGGAAATGCCGTCGGCACCCACCGCCAGCACGTGCAACTGAAACGCTGTGTGCAGACCGGTCTCGGGGTCGCGCAGGTACATCGCCCCGGCGGGCTGACCATTGGCGGTCGTGATGGATAGTCGGTGCGCGACTGGATGGCGTGAGAGACGGCCAGGCGGCGAACACGGTGGTCAGGTGGGCCCTCGATGGCGTCGCGCATGCGGTTGAAGATGGGCCTGGCGTCGAGGTCGGATTTGGACAATCCGAAACGACTTCCACGTGCCAAAGGTCGTGGTACTTGGCGATGACCTCGGTGGCCGGCATCACGGTGACCGGCACGTTGGTCGATCGTCGTGCGAACCGGTCCTCGGCCCGCCGGATGTCGACCGTCTCGGCCGGCATGGCACCAGGGTAGACAGCGCGCGGCAATGCCGTCCGGTTCATCAAACTCTCCGGAGCGGAACTTGCCCTACCGTTAAGAACGTTGAGGGCAAGCTTCCTCAAGCGCCTGCATTTGCTCGTCCAGCTCGGCGGTTACCTGAGCGTATGACTCTGCGGAGGGGGGCAGACTCATATCCAAGAGATCGCGGGTGTCGCTTTCGCTACGAAATTGTTCGATCGCGAGAACTGACTGCTTCGCTAATTCAGCCGCCCGCTGGGCGTGTGTGGTTAATCCGGGCTCGGTGACCTCTGCGGCATGCCGCTTCATCCCGTCAGCCCACGCTTTGTAGTCACCAACCGTTGGCGCAGAAGGCTCATCGTACGAACCCGCCGAAGGTATATGGGTCCGAGACCGCATGAGTTCCATCTGCGAGTCGTTGAATCTCAGAAGTTCTCCGACGGCACGGCAGCCGTTTGACTGGCCGCCGTTAGCAATCGCGGTTAGTGCCGCGACGACAAGTACGACCGCTGTGACAGCAGCGATTGAGATCAACAGCGCTCGACCCCGAGGAAGTCTTGGCATGCGCGTAATCACCGCTGGTCACCAGCGACCGCGTGACGAGGATGCCTCAAGTCGGGCATGTAGTCCGATGGAAGTTTGACTGAGTTCCATAACGCAAAACGAGTTTCTGGAGTTAGCGAGCAACTTAAGTTTGGCTGCATCCGAAGCATTACGCGAAAACAACTCCTAGGTATGGGAAGCAACTTGCAGTCGGGGTTCTACGACAGCTTTCTTTGCATATTCGAGGGAGGCGGGATGGATGGTAATTTCGATGCCGATATCCCCAGTCGACTCACCTGACTGTCAGGCGACCCCGGCTCAACCGCCGTTTATCATGATTGGAATAGGAGGCGGAAGTTTCGGAAACGCTGCGTCCACCATCTCAAGAGATCCTCCGCACCCGTCGGGAATGTAGAACGTGTTATTTGGAAACTTCGTTGACAGTAATCCAATTTCAGCCAAGCTCGATGGGCGCCAGGGTCCGGGTCTGGGGAACTCCGAAAGGGAACCGTGGTCGCCGATGCCCACTAGCCGATTTTGATCTTGGATCTCATACGTATAGTCTTGCCAGGTCGCTGGATACCATTTCTCGCCGACTTGGACCATCGTTACGATATCGGTCTGCTGGGTTCCTGATATCCGAATCCGATAATTATGCTCGAGGTCAAGCCCATTCGCATGCCCTGGTTGCCCGTACGACATTGGTCCGGTCCATGGTCCTTGCCTCGCAGGGTGCGGTTCGTAAGGAGTAACTTGCCCAGTACCGCTTTCAGAAGATTCAGGCGGCCTCGGGTCGGATTGGCCGCGAGAGTGGTCGATAGTCCAAGTTCCTGTGCCCGAGACTTTTCCCGGTGGTGGCGGGGCAGCCCAGACTGTCTCGCCCTGGGCCAGTGGCTGAAGGGGATCTATCGAAGTATTAGTTGAGAAATCAGTTAGAAAAAACTGCGGTTTGCTGTCATTGAGGTCGCTGTGGAGGGCCGATGACCCTGCATGGGATGAGCCCCCCTTCCACGTGTGGGGCGGCATGCTCTCTAAGGTGGCGGCTCCCCTCTTAAGCTCTTCGCCGACTTCTGCGTCTTGCGATGCCAGTGCCTGCGCCCGCATCTCGATGTAGCCCCGGTGCTCCTCCGCCCTTATCTGGCGCTCCTCGAACAGAGCCACCTCGTCGCCGGTGTATTCACGCCGGTCAGTAACCGACAGGTCTTCATCGACGTGGAAGTGATCGGTTTCAGCCTCGGCGATCGCGTCGAGGGCCTTGTCTCTCGCCAAACTTATGTTTCCTGCGCCGCGGTTCGCTATCTTTTGCATCTCGCGCATAAAGTCAGCCGCGCGGTAAACGACACCGCGGTCCGCATAAGCCGACTCCTCTGCATCGTCTGCTGCGTCACCATGCCAGTTGGTCCCGCCGGGCGCTGTCAATTGCTGAACGTGTGTGTCCGCAGCCGTCTCGATGTTCTCGGCTGCTGCACCGTATGCCGCGGCAGACGTAGATAAATAGGAGATAGCTTCTGTCCAACCCTCGATGTCGGAGCGCGAAGGGAGATTTGCGCCCGTAGCGTGCCGCGACAGTGCGGCGGTTGGAAAAGGCGCGGTCATATGCGCACCGTCGCAATGTCAGCGGCCCCGCGCGCATCGGACTCCGTGTAGCTAGTTGCTGCCACTGCCACGGAACCCGCCCGTTCCCGGAGGCGCCTCGCGTATGCCGCCCTGAAATTCTCAATCGACGCAGCGAAGCTCGCCGCGCCGACACTAGACGGAGCGCCGTTATTCCCCACCGCCACACCGGAGTGCGCTACATCATCAGCGTGTGCGCTGAGTATCGCCGAAGCGACGCGCAACCCCTCGGGGTCAACATCAAGCGGATCAGACATTCCCACCTCCGAGCCGGTACCGATGCTAATTCACGCGTTCGACACCGTTGTAAGCGAGCTTTCGAAGCCACCCTAGCAAACAGTAGGTACCCTCAAGAACGTTACTTTTAGTACTGGTTGCGCATTCGATGCGGTTACGAGTCAAGAAGCTGGAGGTTCGGGCCCATTCGGCCTCCAGACCGCCGTGAGTGATCGCATGTCGAAGATTGCGACGAAAAGGGGCTCTTCGATCTTGAGCGGGTAATGCGCTGCAAGTCCGGTTGCGGTCCGCTGTTTGCGGGTGCAGTGGAATCGTATCCGGCGGGCTGAGTTGGTGGGGTTACGGAAGCCGCAGCCGGCGCATTTGACCTGTTTGACCAGCCGGTTGTAGCCCTCGGTGCGGGCGTTGGTGATGCCGGTGCCGATGAAGGCGTTGATCTCGGGCCACCAGTCGACGGTGCCGGCAGGGCCACCAGCTCGGGAATCTTCGAGTCGATACACCAGGCCAGGAAGCGGTGCAGCCGGTGGCGGGTCAGATGCGGGTCGCCACCGACGCGCACGGTGGACAGCAGGGTGCGTATTCTTCCCTGGCGATCCACGCTGACAGGATCTGGCCGGTGTCGTCGACGTCGATAATGGCGGTCCAGATGGAAGCGGTCGACCACGATCGTGGCGTTCGGTAACAACCCGCGTGTGCACATCGCCGCCGCGTACACCGCAGCCGGGTCGATCGCCACGAACTGCACACCCGCGCGGAAAGCCTCGCTGCGCTCAGAGCCGACCGACGAGCCAGCGAAGCGTCCGTCACAGCGTGATCGGAAGCCCGCATTTGGCGAACAGAGCGGCATCGAGGAACGCCACCACATGGAAAACCCCGTCGGCACTGACGTCGAGCACGTGCAGTTGAAATGCCTCGTGCTGGCCCGTTTGCGGGTTGTGCATGTACATCGCCGCGGCGGGTTGACCGTTGACGGTGGTCGGCACCAGCCGCATATCCCCGGGCCGCTCGGCGGGGCAGTTGTGTTTGATCAGCGACACGATCTGCTGCGGACCCTGATACCAGCCGTCGAACGGCGGCATCTCCCACACCGCGTCCGCGGTGAACAACTCGACCAGCTTGTCGATGTCATAGCTCTCGAACGCGTCGATGTAGCGGGTCAACAGCTCCTGGGCCTCCGGCGACTCGGGCGGAACCAGCTCGTCGTCCTCGCTGGGGCCGACCTGATCGAGCTGCGCGCGGGCCCTCTGCAACAGGCTGTTGACCGCGGCGGTCGAGGTGTTCAGCACCTCGGCCACCTCCGCGGCCCGCCACTGCAACACCTCCCGCAACAACAGCACCGCACGCTGCCGCGGCGGCAGATGCTGCAACGCCGCCACGAACGCCAGCCGCACCGACTCGCGGGAACCGACGATCGTCGACGGGTCGGCCGCGTCGTCGGGCAGCGGCTCCAGCCACGGCACCTCCTCACGCGCGACGATGTCGTCGGTGGGATCCGAACTCGGCGCGCCCAGCCCGGTCGGCAGCGGCCGGCGCTGACGGCCGTCCAGCGCGGTCAGGCAGGTGTTGGTGGCGATCTTGTACAGCCAGGTGCGCACCGACGCCTTGCCCTCGAACTTGTGGTGGGACTTCCAGGCCCGCAGGAAGGTCTCCTGCACCAGGTCCTCGGCGTCGTGCAACGACCCGGTCATCCTGTAGCAGTGCGCCAGCAGCTCACGGCGATACTGCTCGGCGTCGGCCAGAAAGGCGTCGGAGCCGCCGTCAGGGGGTGCGGTGAGCACAGTCACGTGTAGGAGCGTACGCAGCATCACCGACATCCGGCACCCCGCAATCTCCGGCCCGGCCCGCTAGTCTCGCTGCGTGGCCAGTACCCGTACCGAGCGCACCTTCGACGGCGTCGGCGGGGTGCGCATCGTCTATGACGTGTGGACCCCGGACACGGCGCCACGCGGGGTGGTGGTGATCGCGCACGGCTTCGGCGAACATGCCCGCCGCTACGACCACGTGGCGCAGCGGTTCGGCGCTGCCGGTCTCGTCGTCTACGCCCTGGACCACCGCGGACACGGCCGGTCCGGCGGGAAGCGCGTCTACCTCAGGGACATCTCCGAATACACCGACGACTTCCACACCCTGGTCGGCATCGCCACCTCCGAACAGCCCGGGCTGCCGGTGGTGGTGCTCGGCCACAGCATGGGCGGTGGCATCGTGTTCGCCTACGGGGTCGAACACCCCGACGACTACACCGCGATGGTGCTGTCCGGCCCTGCGGTCTCGGTGTCGGCCGAGGTGTCGCCACTGCTCGCGGTGGCCGCCAAGGTGTTGGGCAGGCTGGCCCCCGGGCTGCCGGTCGAGCAGCTGCCCACCCATCTGGTGTCGCGCGACCCGGACGTGGTGGCCGCCTACCAGGCCGACCCGCTGGTGCACCACGGCAAGATGCCCGCCGGGATCGCCCGGGCGTTGCTGCTGGTCAGCGACACCATGCCGCAGCGTGCGCCCGCGCTCACCGCGCCGCTGCTGGTGGTGCACGGCGATCAGGACAAGCTCGTCGGCGTCGACGGCAGCCGCCGGTTCATGCGGCACGTCGGCTCCACCGACGCCGAACTCAAGGTCTACCCGGGCCTGTACCACGAGGTCTTCAACGAGCCCGAACGGGAGCAGGTCCTCGACGACGTGGTCGCATGGATCACCGAACGGCTGTGAGCCCGGCTGTGCTGCTGCGGATCTGGCTGCTGTGCCTGGCCGTGGTGGCGGTCGGCTGCACCGCGGAGCCGGCCGAGCAGCCGGCGCCGTTCACCGACACCGACGTCACGTTCGACGCTGACGGGCTGACCATCCACGGCAGCTACCGCGCCGGCCCCGAACCCGGCCCGGCCGCGCTGCTGATCTCCGAGAGCGGCCCCACCGACCGCAACGGTGACAACGCCGTCGTCGGGCCGATCGGCAACATGCGCCAGTTGGCCGATCTGCTGTCCGAACGCGGGGTGGCCAGCCTGCGCTACGACAAGGTCGGCACCGGCGCCACCGGGCTCGGACCCTACGAGCAGAACCCGCAGGACGTCGGCAGCGCCGTCTACACCACCGGCGCCCGCGCGGCTCTGACCTTCATGGCCGATCAACCGGCCACCGACCCGGACCGCATCTCGGTGTACGGGCTGGGGGAGGGCGCCGTGCACGCGCTGCGCCTGGCCGACGGTGCGGACGAGGGGACCCCGAGGGTGCATTCGCTCGGCCTGCTGCAACCCCCGCCCCGCCGCTACCTCGACATCATCACCGAACGGGTCCGCGCCGACAGCAGTCCCGAGACGCTCGCCGCCTGGCTGGCGGCGGTCGACCAGGCCCGCACCCGGGGCACCGCCCCCGACCAGTTGCCCGACGGGTTGGGCGCGATCCTCAACCCGGGCAACGTCAAGGCCGTCGTGGAGGCCGACAGCGTCGATCCGCTCGCGCTGGCCGCCCGGGTCCCCGCCGGCACCCCGGTGCTGCTGACCTGCTCGGACACCGACGCCCAGTCCGACTGCGCGGAGATCCAGCCGCTGGCCGACGCGCTGGCGCACACCGACCTCACCGTCGTGTACCTCGGCGGGGTCAACCACGTGCTGCGCGACGACCCCACCGACAACGTCGCCAACTACGCTCAACAATCGCCGCTTTCTCCACAACTGGAGGCCGCGGTCGACCGGTTCGTGCGGAAGTGACGTCGGGTCCCTGCCATACCGTGACTGTCATGAGTGACGACAAGATGCTGTCCCGCATCGCGGCGCTGCTGCGCCAGGCGGAGGGCACCGACAACCCGCACGAGGCGGAGGCGTTCATGGCCGCCGCGCAACGGTTGGCCACCGCGACGTCGATCGACCTGGCGGTGGCCCGCGCCCACTCCGCCGAACGCACCAAGGCCCAGATGCCGGTGCAGCGCACCATCACCATCGGCGAGGCCGGCACCAAGGGGCTGCGCACCTATGTGCAGCTGTTCGTGCTGATCGCCGCCGCCAACGACGTCAAATGCGACGTCGCCTCCAACTCGACGTTCGTCTACGCCTACGGGTTCCCCGAGGACATCGACGCCACCCACGCGCTGTACGCCAGCCTGGTCACCCAGATGGTCAAGGCGTCCGAGGCCTACATCGCCTCCGGCGCGCACCGGCCCACCCCGACCATCACCGCCCGGATCAACTTCCAGCTGGCGTTCGGCGCCCGTATCGGCCAGCGGCTGGCGCAGGCCCGCGAGGAAGCCCAGCAGGCGGCCACCGAGGACCGTGACACCGCTCCCGGCACCGCGATCGCGCTGCGGGACAAGGACCTCGAGTTGCAGGACTTCTACCGGCAGACGTCCAAGGCGCGCGGCACCTGGCGGCCCACCAGCGCCACCGCCGGCTATTCGTCGGCGGCGCGGCGGGCCGGGGACCGGGCCGGCCGGCGCGCCCGGCTGGGCCCCAGCCCGGAGTTGGCCGGCCCGCGCGCCGCACTGGACAAGTGATGCGCCCGGAGTGGTCACCGAGGTGACGGTCCGTGACACCCAACGCGCCAAGGTCTACGCGGCCGAACAGTTCGTGCGCACGATGTTCGACCGGGCCGCCGAACACGGCAACCGCGCCGTCGACTTCTTCGGCACCCGGTTGACGCTGCCGCCGGAGGCGCGGTTCGGGTCGGTGGAGTCGGTGCAGCGCTACGTCGACGAGGTGCTCGACCATCCCGCGGTGCGCGAACAGTGGCCGTCGGCCGGGCCGTTGGCGGTACGGCCGCGGCGCGGGGTCACCGCCGCCCACTACGAACGCCGGGGCACCTCGGCGGTGATCGCCGTGCCCGAACGCCGCGACACCTGGGCGCTGCGCGAACTGGTGGTGCTGCACGAGATCGCCCACCACCTGTGTGACGCCGAACCTGCGCACGGCCCGGAGTTCGTCGCCACCTTCTGCGCCCTGGCCGGCGCGGTGATGGGACCGGAGGTCGGGCACGTGCTGCGCGTCGTGTACGCGAAAGAAGGTGTGCGATAGCCGAACGGCTAACGTGAGGTCTGTGACCGAAGCCGATCCGCGCGCCCTCGACGCCTTGTTCACCGAACTGCTGCGCACCGAAGACGAGGCGCTGATCGCCGCCCGGGAAGCGGGGAAGGCGGCCGGCATGCCCGCCATCGAGGTGTCGGCCCAACACGGCAAGCTGTTGTCGCTGCTGACCCGGATCAGCGGGGCACGCCGGGTGCTGGAGATCGGCACCCTGGCCGGCTACAGCACCATCAACCTCGCCCGCGGGGCCGGCGCCGACGGCCACGTCGTCACCCTGGAGTACGAACCGGCCCACGCCGAGGTGGCCCGGGCGAACCTGGAGCGCGCCGGGGTGGCCGACCGGGTCGAGATCATCGTCGGCGCCGCCCTGGACACCCTGCCCACGCTGGCCGGGCGGGACCCGTTCGATCTGGTGTTCATCGACGCCGACAAGGAGAACAACAGCGCCTATGTGCAATGGGCGATCCGGCTCGGCCGGCCCGGCACCGTGATCGTCGTCGACAACATCGCCCGGATGGGCCGGGTGCTCGACCCCGCCCCCGACGATCAGCAGGCCCGCGCCGTGCGCGACATGCTCGCGATGATGGGGGAGCATCCGCGGCTGGACACCGCCGCCATCCAGACCGTCGGCGCGAAGAACTGGGACGGATTCGCGTTGGCCGTGGTGCGGTAAACGTCAGCCGGGTCGACCGGTCAGCCTGTCTCTGCGGCGTCGACTTCTGCACCGTGGTCGTGCGCCATTGAACACCACGGCCCTGGGTGCAGAACTCGAAGAGCGGGTATCCGGGCGGGATGTGGACGGTGAGCATAGACATCCCGGCGCCCGCGGCTACGGTGTGGCAACTCCTCACGGACGTCGGTGCCTGGCCGCGGTGGGGTCCGACGATCACGCGGGCCGAGCTCGACGGTGCCAGGTCCGACGGTGCCGGTTTCGAACGGGGCGCGACGGGGCGCGTGTGGACCCCGGTCGGGGTACCGCTGCCATTCACGATCAACGAAGTGGAACCCGGGCGGGCCTGGGGCTGGCGCGTCGCAGGGGTGCCAGCCACCCGCCACGGCGTGGAACCAGACGGACGCCGCTGCCGTGCCTGGATGAGCGCACCGCTGTGGGCACCCGCCTATCTGCCGGTGCTGGCGTCGGCATTGCGCCGCATCGAACACATGGCCACCGAAGGCGGGTCGGGTTTCCGATCGAAGAGGTCGCCGAACTCTTGACGGAGACCGCCACCGAGGGGTTGCGCAACCGCTTGCTCGAGGTCAGCCGTTGCCCGGGATGAGACCGTACTCCTGCAGCAACTCGCCGATCTCATTGTCGGTGACCTTGGAGATCATCCGTTTACGGATGATCTCGGGCACCGGCAGGTCGACTTCCTTACCGTCGCGTAGATGCAGCGTGGCGTTGAGAAGGCTACGAACGTCGTAGGTCGATCCGTGCACCTCCGGCACCCCTCGTTCGACACCGAGCAACCGGTAAGCCGCTTCCATACCAGTGCGCACCGAATATTCGGTGGTGAAGATGCAATCACGGCTGGTCTCGGCGAACTGACCGATGAACGCGAAGTTCACGGCCCCGGCCGGCACCACATCGGGTCGGTCGCCGGCTGCCCGCGGCATGAAGAACGCCGTCACGTACGGCATCATCACCGGCACCGTCTTTGCTGCGGTCGCGGCCAGTTCCGGGATGTCGGACTCAGGAACGCCGATGTGGTACAACCACTCCTGGGTGATCTCTTCACCGGTGCAGTCCTGCATGGGTTTCTTCACGTAGTCACCGGGCGTGTCCACGAATAGCCCATACACCCACGCCACAATCTGGTCGGCGGGTTGCTGTTTGAAATGCGGCTGCCGGTTGACCGTCCAGCTCATCAACCAACTCGAATCGCGAGCGGTGACGATCCCGCCGGTGACGACCTTGCCGGAAAACGGGTCCCGCTTGCAGATTTTCTGAATGTACTCCGGGATACGGTGATCCAGCGTGGTAACCGTGGCCGATTCCCACTTGGTCTTGGGGATGTGAGCACCGAACACATCCGGGTTGCCGAACGACGGGTCTTTGGCCGCGATGCGCCGCCACAGATCCCACGCCGGGGCGGGTCCGGTGTTGAGCTTGGCGGGGGTGTGATGGTCACCGTCATCTGAATTTTCGGTGAGCGATCCGATGGTCGTCAACACCAGGTCGTCGACACCGAGGTCGACACCGCCCTCGACGCCCTCGGATACCCAATTTATCCTGGTGGCCTGCTTGCGATCTCCGTCGATGTCGAAATCGATGTCGGTGACTTCGGTGTCGAACTTGAAGGTGACACCCTGATCGAGCAGCCATTTGTACATCGGTAGTACCAAGGACTCGTACTGGTTGTACTTGGTGAACTTCAGCGTCGACATATCGGGCAAGCCCTTGATGTGGTGGATGAAGCGATGCAGGTACAGCTTCATCTCCAGAGCGCTGTGCCACTCCTCGAAGGCGAACATGGTGCGCCAGTACAGCCAGAAGTTGCTGTCCAGGAAGTCGCGGCCGAACACTTCATCGATCCGCTTGTTCTCCATCTCCTCACGGGTCGCGAGAAACACCTTCAGAAGTTCGTGTTGCACCTTGGGGTCGAGGTTGAACTTGCCGTCGGTACGGGCGTCCTGGCCACGATTCTCCGTGACCCGGCACAGGCTGAAGTTGGGATCATCCTTGTTGAGCCAATAGAACTCGTCGAGCACGCTGTAGCCGTCGATCTCGATGGACGGTATGGAGCGGAAGAGATCCCACAGACACTCCATGTGATCTTCCATCTCACGGCCACCGCGGATCACAAAGCCCTTCTCGGGCATCTTGATGCCATCGAGCGCCCCGCCGGGCAGCTTCAACCGCTCCAGGATGGTGATCTGATCACCACGCATCTTGGCGTCCCGGATCATGAACACCGCCGAGGCCATCGACGCCAACCCGGCACCGACGAACCATGCCGTTTTACGCTCGACGCCTTCCGGGGCGCGAGACTGCACGAATGAATAGTAGTTACCGGCGGTGTATTCCACGGGAGAGATTCCTTCGACGTCGGGGTGGGGAGGTGGTTGACGAGCGGGGGAGTGATCAGCGGCCGAGGCGCTCCTTGACAACGTCGACACCGTCGTGGCTGAGCCGGGCGAGCACCGCGGCCCGGGAGGCAGGATCCAGCGCCGCGATCATGTTCTCGATGTCGGTCGTGGTGGCGATCACGTTGGCCCGTTTACGGCCGAAGAACCGGACGATGATGACAAGCAGCAGAGCCGCCGCGACGGCAATTCCGGCTCGGGCCTTGATGTTTTCGCCCATGAGCGATCTCCTGTCGTTGAATTGCGGTGAAATAGACAGCTTCGGTATCTGATGTTGACGCCGGCCTACCGGGAGCGTTCGAGACGAGTGATGCCGCGGCGCATCTGCAACGCCTTCACGATCTGCACGATGCCGAGCACGATCAGCCAGACGCCGGTGACCACCACCAACAGTCCGATGGAGCTGATCGGCCAAACCAGGATCACCATGCCGGCCAGAACTGTGATGAAACCGAAGAAGACCTGCCAACCGCGGCCCGGCAGATCCGGGTAGCTGATACCCATGACGGTCTCGGACACGCCCTGGAAAATGAAGCCGACACCGACCCAGATCCCTAGCAGCAGTACGGCGTATCCGTCACCGAAATTGCGGAAGGCCAGCAGACCCAGCACCACCGACAGGATGCCGGTGATGAAGAACAACACCCGGGTGCCTGCCGACTCGTCGGCACCGAAGGCGGCCGCCACCTGTGCGATACCGGACACCACGAGGTACGCCCCCAGCAGGATGGCTCCGACCAAGACGGTGGCCGTCGGCCACCCAACCATCAGGACGCCGAGAACTACCGCGACCACACCCCAGACCAAAGCCGTCTGCCAGAGGGCACTCAGCAATCGAGGAGTTGTCGATGCAGGGAACGTGGTTGAAGCAGGCATACCTCTCCTATCGGTGGCAAGCTGCAGGTGGGCCGGGGTGGAAAAAGGTCCGCACGCCGAGGCCCGCGCACAGTCTGATTCAGACCTTACGCCACCAGCTGCGTCTACGTGTTGTGTTGATCGATAGGAATCGGCGGCCCTGATTGTGTTCGTCCACAGCCGGGTCCGCAGTGCGTGCGCTTATGCTTGCTGACCGTGACCTCCGCCGATGCCGACGCTCGCGTCAGCGAGCTTGGTGCGCTACTGGAATCGCGGGTCGATGAGCTCGCGCGTGGGGTCGTCGCATCCGTCCGGACCGGAGTTGCCTTCTACCGCGACAACGACGTCGTCACCGATGAAGATCTGTTCGAGACAGCGGTCGGGCACCTCACGGTGCTGTTCCAGTCATTGCAGCACAACCGCACGTTCGACACCGGGCCGGCCGACGAGACCGGGCGCAAGCGTGCCGCCGCAGGAATCCCGATGCCGGCCGTCATGGACGCCTTCCGCGTCGGCAGCCACCGCGCGTGGACATCGATGCGCGAGTTCGCGGCCGATCATCCGGAGATCAGTGGGCCGGCGCTGTTGGGCGCGACCAAGCGGTTCTGGGAGGGCCAGGATCAATACACCGAGGCAATGACGACCGCGTACCACGAGCAGGCCGCACAGCAAGTCATCGACGATGCCGCGGAACGGGCGGCGCTGACCGAGGCATTGCTCGGGGGCCGCCCGCTCGGCGACCACAGCCTGTGGGATGTTGCAGCGCTGCTACGGATTCCGGCCCGTGGGCCGTATGTCGTGGTTGCTGCCACAGTGCCGCATGTCGGTCGGCAGGCGCTGCCACAAATCGCGGCGCGGCTACGCACTATCGACGTGTTCTCAGCCTGGCGACTGCTGCCGGACATCCAGATCGGCATCGTGCAGATACCGTCGGCGGATGCGCTGACGAGGACCATCGAACTGCTGCGGAGGTTGACGAGCACCCGGGCCGGGGTCAGCCCGGTGTTTTCCGATCTTGCCGACACCGCGCGGTACTTGCGCTACGCGCGGGTGGCGATGGATTCCCCCACTGCGCGCGACCACTCGGTAGGTGTCTTCGACGACTCGGTTCTGGGCGTGGCCGCCGTCAGTGCACCCGAAGTGACCCGCAAGATCGCCGAGGTGACATTGGGCTCCTTCCAGCGCTTGCCCGAAGACGAAAGGCACTCCTTGTTGGAAACTTTCGCGGCGTGGCTGGACCACGACGGCTCGCCGCAGGGTGCCGCCGACGCCCTGTTCTGTCATCCCAACACCGTACGTAACCGGCTTCGCCGCATCGAGGAACACACCGGAAAGTCGTTGAGCATTCCTAGGGAGCTCGCCGAGCTGTGCCTGGCTTTCGAGGTCGCTGCTCGCCTCGGCGATCAACGCTCGCCACTGAATTGACGCCTCGCGGATTTCCCGCGCAGCACCGAAAGGATCGCATCATGTCAACACCCATCAGCACCGTCACCGTTCTGGGTACCGGAGTGCTCGGATCCCAGATTGCATTCCAGAGCGCATTCAAGGGCTGCATCGTCACCGCCTACGACATCAACGACGATGTGCTCGTCGGTGCGCGCAAGCGGTTCGACGCCCTGGCCGACACCTATGCACGCGAGGTGGCCGGCGCCACCCAGGACGATTGCCGAGCGGCGTTGGACCGGTTGACGCTGACCTCCGACTTGGCCGCAGCGGTCGACGACGCCGACCTGGTGATCGAAGCCATTCCGGAAATCGTCGATCTCAAACGGGAAACCTTCGCGAAGATCGGTGACTTCGCGCCGGCCAAGACCATCTTCGCAACGAACTCGTCCACGCTGTTGCCCAGCGAACTCAAGGACGCCACTGGACGCCCGGACCGGTTTCTGGCGCTGCACTTCGCCAACCGCGTCTGGCAGTTCAACACCGCCGAGATCATGGGCACGACCGACACCGACCCGGACGTCTACCAACGGGTCGTTGAGTTCGCCAAGGGGATCGGCATGATTCCGATCGAACTGCACAAGGAGAAGGCGGGCTATGTGCTCAACTCGTTGCTGGTGCCGTTCCTGCACGCCGCGGCCGAACTCGCTGCCGGCGGCTATGCGGACCCAGCGGATGTCGACACCACCTGGCGTATCGCCACCGGGGCCCCGCTGGGACCGTTCCAGATCTACGACATCATCGGCCTGAACACGCCGTACAACATCATGGTGCACGGCGATGCCGAGTCGCAGCAGCTGGCCTCCTGGTTGAAGACGAACTACATAGATCAGGGCAAGCTGGGCGTCGAGTCGGGCGAGGGGTTCTACAAGTACCGCTGACCGACCGCTTACGTGCAGACCGCCCCGGTGGCAGCCGAGCCCACCAGCTTGGTGTACTTGGCCAGCACACCGGTGGTGTACCGCGGCGGCAACGGTTCCCAATCCTTCTTGCGGGCCTCGAATTCGGCCGGATCGACCAGCACGTCGAGGGTGCCCTTGGCGACGTCCAGGCGGATCCGGTCGCCGTCGCGCAGGAACGCGATCGGCCCGCCGTCGACAGCCTCCGGTGCGACGTGGCCGACGCACAGCCCGGTGGTGCCGCCGGAGAACCGGCCGTCGGTCAACAGCAGCACATCCTTGCCCAGGCCGGCGCCCTTGATCGCACCGGTGATCGCCAGCATCTCGCGCATTCCCGGCCCGCCCTTCGGGCCCTCGTAGCGGATCACCACCACGTCACCGGCCTGGATGGTGCCGTCCTCCAGCGCGTCCATCGCGGCCCGTTCCCGGTCGAAAACCCTTGCGGTGCCTTCGAAGACGCTGGTGTCGAAGCCCGCCGACTTGACCACCGCACCCTCGGGCGCCAGCGAGCCGTGCAGGATGGTGATCCCGCCGGTCGGGTGGATCGGATTGCTCAGCGCCCGCAGCACCTTGCCGTCCGGGTCCGGCGGGGCGATGTGGGCCAGGTTCTCGGCCATCGTCTTGCCGGTCACCGTCAGGCAGTCGCCGTGCAGCAGACCGGCATCCAGCAGCGTCTTCATGATCACCGGGACGCCGCCGATGTGGTCCACGTCGAACATCACGTGTGCGCCAAAGGGTTTCACGTCGGCCAGGTGCGGCACCTTGTTGCCGATCCGGGTGAAGTCCTCCAGCGTCAGCTTGACGTTGGCCTCATGGGCGATCGCCAGCAGGTGCAGCACCGCGTTGGTCGACCCGCCGAACGCCATCACCACCGCGATCGCGTTCTCGAACGCCTCCTTGGTCAGGATGTCGCGGGCGGTGATACCGCGGCGCAGCAACTCCACCACCGCCTGACCGCTCTTGCGGGCGAACCCGTCGCGGCGGCGGTCGGTGGCCGGGGGAGCGGCGCTGCCGGGCAGGCTCATCCCCAGCGCCTCGGCCGCGCTGGCCATCGTGTTGGCGGTGTACATCCCGCCGCAGGCGCCCTCGCCCGGGCAGATCGCCCGTTCGATCGCGTCGACGTCCTCCCGCGGCATCAGCCCGCGGGCGCAGGCGCCCACCGCCTCGAACGCGTCGATGATCGTGACCTCACGCTCGGTGCCATCGGACAGTTTGGCGATACCGGGCAGGATCGTGCCGGCGTAGAGGAACACCGCGGCCAGGTCCAGGCGGGCGGCGGCCATCAGCATGCCCGGCAGCGATTTGTCACAACCGGCCAGCAGCACCGATCCGTCCAACCGCTCGGCCTGCATCACGGTTTCCACGCTGTCGGCGATCACCTCGCGGCTCACCAGCGAGAAGTGCATGCCCTCGTGGCCCATCGAGATGCCGTCGGACACCGAGATGGTGCCGAACTCCAGCGGATAACCCGCGGCGGCATGGACCCCGTCCTTGACCGCCTTGGCCAACCGGTCCAGTGACAGGTTGCACGGGGTGATCTCGTTCCAGGAGGAGGCGACGCCGATCTGCGGCTTGGCGAAGTCCTCGTCTCCCATGCCTACCGCGCGCAACATCCCCCGGGCGGCGGTCTTCTCCAGGCCGTCGGTGACGTCGCGGCTGCGCGGTTTGATGTCGGGTTGGTTCTGGGCCATTTTTCCAGTATGCCCCGGCTGTTTAGCCACGCCAAAACGATTATCGATACCCCGGTAGGGTATCGGGTATTCTCGCGGTATGACGACCATGACTGCCCGGATCGTTGCGGTGTTCGCCGCAATGGCCACCGCCTGGTTCCTGTCCGCGTGCTCCAGCGCCGATACCGAACCGTCCGACGCGCCGACCGACAACACCCAGACCACGGAGTATGAGGCCGCCGCGCACAACGACGCCGATATCGCGTTCGTCTCCGACATGATCCCGCACCACCAGCAGGCACTCGAACTGACCGCGCTGGTGCCCGACCGGTCCACCGATCCGGAGCTGGCCGAACTGGCCGACAAGATCGCCGCTGCCCAGGATCCGGAGATGCGCGCGATGCAGGCCTTCCTGGTGCAGTGGGATCCCGGTGACCAGGACGGTGAGCGTCAGCACGACGGCCACGGGATGGACACCGACCACAGCGATATGCCCGGGATGATCGACGAGGCGACGATGACGCGGTTGGAGTCGTTGAGCGGGGCGGAATTCGAGACGCTGTGGCTCGAGTCGATGATCGCCCACCATGAAGGCGCGGTGGAGATGGCGCAGACCGAACTCGCCGAGGGGGAGAACGTCGACGCCAAACGGATGGCTCAGCAGATCATCGACGCCCAGCAGGCCGAGATCGCGCAGATGCAGCAGATGTTGGAGGCTCGATGACTGCCGCAGCGACACACGGTTACTCGTCGCAGAAGGACAACTACGCCAAACGGCTGCGGCGCATCGAGGGGCAGGTGCGCGGCATCGCCAAGATGATCGAGGACGACAAGTACTGCATCGACGTCCTCACCCAGATCAGCGCAGCGAACAGCGCGTTGCAGTCGGTGGCGTTGGCGCTGCTCGACGAGCATCTGGGCCACTGTGTGAGCCAGGCCGTCGCCGAGGGCGGTGAGCAGGCCGACGCCAAACTCGCCGAGGCATCAGCCGCGATCGCCCGGCTGGTGCGGTCCTGACGTCAGCCCTGCAGTTTGTCCTCGATGCTGCGCACCTTGGCGGTGAGCTGACCGGTGTGACCGGGCCGGATACCGGCCTTGAGCACCAGGCTGACCCGGGGTGACACCGCGGCGACGGCGTCCACGGCCCGCTTCACCACCGCCATCACCTCGTCCCATTCGCCTTCGACATTGGTGAACATCGCGTTGGTCTCATTGGACAGTCCGGACTCGCGCACGATGCGGACCGCTTCGGCGACGGCCGCGCCGACGCCGCCGGTCTCGTCGCCGCCCATCGGGCTGACACTGAACGCTACGATCATCGCTCCAGCCTGCCAGCAGGTAGCTGATTCGACACCGGCCGGGATAACCGTCGGGCGTCGCAACGGTTTCGAATCGTCCCAACGGTGAACGACTGTGGTGCGTGTGGCCGAATTTCGACCGATGAGCCGATAGCGTGAGCTCCGTTCATGAACGTGTCGTCCCGCACCGCATGGACGCCGCGCATCGCCGTGCAGTTGACGGTGCTGGCTGCGGCGGCGTTTACCTATGTCACCGCGGAGATGGTGCCGGTCGCCGCGCTGCCGGCGATCGCCGCCGACCTCGAGGTGAGCACCGCCGCCGTCGCATCCTTACTGGCCTGTTATGCGCTGGTCGCGGCGGTCGCGACCGTCCCATTGGTGCGGCTGGTGGGGGCGCGGATGACCGGGCGCTCACCCACGGACTGATGTGGTCGGTGATCGCGCCGATCGGTATCCGGTTGGTGCCGGCCGGCCACGCCGGAAAACCCCGACGGGACCTCCGGGCTGTACGTCACCGCATTCCAGGTGGGCATCATGACGGGGTCGCTGGCAGGTGGGCTGCTCTACCGGCAGCTGGGTCCGGCCGCGGTGATCGCGGTGTCGACGGTGCTGATCACCGCGGCAACGGTGCGGGTGGCCGCGACCCGTGGGCTGCTTCCGGGGCCGGACGTTGACCAGCAGGAAGTAACGATTCATCCGGCACAGCGATGAACACTGCAGTTCAGCGGGGACAATGGTGCCCTGCGGGTTGTCGGCGGCCGGACCGGTGGTTCCGCTGTGCCAGACTGGTTGGACGTTTACGACTGGAGGTAAGACGTATGCGGCGGACGAGGAGCAGACTGCTCACCGCACTCATCGGGGCCGGATTCGCCGCGGGACTGGTAGTGAGTCCGGCGGTATCGGCTCAGCCCGCTCCGCCACCGGCACCACCGGCACCCGCACCACCGGCTCCCGCCGCGCCGGGTGCGGCCGAGTTGCCACCGGACGATCCGGCCGCAGCGCCGGCACCGGCAGTGTTCAACCCGTTTGCCGCCCCCCAACCGAAGATTCCGGCCGACACCCCGGCGGGCCAGAACCCGCTGCCCTACACCGGGGACCCGGTGTTCCTGCCGCCGTCGTTCAACCCGGTCAACGGTGCCCTGGTCGGTGTGGCCAAGCCGATCATCATCAAGTTCCAGCGGCCGATCGCCAACCGGCAGTTGGCCGAGGACGCCATCCACATCTCGTCGAACCCGGCCGTCCCCGGCCGGTTCTACTGGATCAACGACAGCGAGGTGCGGTGGCGGCCGCAAGACTTCTGGCCGGCCCACACCACCGTCGACATCGACGCGGGCGGCACCAAGTCCAGCTTCCGGGTCGGAGAATCCCAGGTCGCGACCATCGACGACAAGACCAAGAAGATGGAAATCATGATCAACGGCGAGTTGGTCAAGACCATGCCGGTGTCGCTGGGCAAGGAGGGTTACCAGACCAAGAACGGCACCTACTACGTGCTGGAGAAGTTCAAGGACATGGTCATGGACTCGTCGACGTACGGCGTGCCGGTCGACGACCCCAACGGTTACAAGGTCAAGGTCAAGGACGCCGTTCGCATCGACAACAGCGGCATCTTCGTGCACGGGGCGCCGTGGTCGACCGCTGCGCAGGGCTCGTCGAACGTCAGCCACGGCTGCATCAACCTGAGCCCGTCGGACGCGGAATGGTTCTACGACACCTTCGGTAGTGGAGATCCCGTCGTCATCAAGAACACCAGCGGCGGTTGGTACACCCAGCAGGACGGCGCCCACGACTGGCAGTTGTTCTGATTCGGCTCACCGCTGCGCAGGTTTGGTGGTGAACACACAATCCCCGCAGACCCCGCCGCCCGGGGTGCGGTAGTACAGACAACAACTGGTGCGGCGGTAACTCTCGCCGACGAAGACGACGGCGCCGGCGAGCCGTTCGTCGGCGCAGATCCGGCGGGCCAGCTGCCAGCCCCGGCCGTCGGTGGCCGTGGCGCGGTCGAAAATCCGTGCGGCGCTGAGTAAGCCGGAGACCGAGTTACCGCGTAGCAGCCCCTCCGCGATCGGTCCGCGGCGGCGTAACGCAGCGGTGAGTGGCACCAGATGGTCCTCGATGACCATGTCGACGAGCAGCGGTTCGAGGTTGTCGCCGTGCCGGCCGGTGGGGTGTTCGATGTGCAGGCGGATCTGCCCGGCGGTCTCGCTGAACAGCAGTTGGTCGCCGGTCAGGTCAGGGAGGACCCCGTGGCCGGCGAGCGCGCCGAGCCCGACCGACCAGAGCCGTGCGGACAGGCCGAGAAAGAACGTCGACACCGCGACCCGGCGTTCCGCGGCGTTGATGCGGGTCTGCACCCGGCCGACGATCATCTCGAGCAGGTCGATGTCGGTATGCAGTCGGCGCACCGACATCCAGCCGTCCTCAGTGAGCGGCCCGGTGCTGACCGTGAAATACGGGCTGACGGTGGCGATGTCGGCCAGCGTTTGTGGGATTTCGGCGTGCGTACGATCGCTCAGCGAACGTGAGCACGCCGAAATCGCAGTAGGGCGAGACATAATTCAGCTTTCTCGGGGTGCACCGCCCCGGGCCGCAGGACGCGATGACGCGAGTCTCCTGGCTCTCGGATCACTGCTCGCCTCGCCTTCCAGCCGGGTGGCCGTGGCTCGTTGAGGGTCGCTCCCCGATGACAGTGGCGGGACCGCGCCGGAGTTGCACCGGCTTCCTACGTCGTCATCGCCTTACCGGCGTCATTATGGCATCCAGCGATTTCGGCGTGGTTACGACCGCTCACCGAGCTGTGGTGTCTCGGGACATCGCTGACAGTCATGATGGCGGTTTTGGTTCGCGGGTGCGGTAGGTGCGGGTGGTTTTGTCGCCGCGCTGGTAGCTGCGGGTGGGGTCGGCGGTGAAGGACCGCACCAGTGTGGTGCCGCTGAGGATCGTGATGTGTTCGCCATCGCGGATGATGTCGCATTCGTGTCCGGCCCAGCGCAGTCCAACGTTGAATTTGTAGGGGGGCGACGAAGACGTATCCCGACGTTTGGCCGACGGTGTGTCGGCTGACGATTACCGGCGCCGGCACGGGTCGGTCGGAGGGCCGGGTGTCGACCAAACAGCGCGGCCGTCTGGTCCGCGAGATCGCCGAACGTCACCATGTCGACCCGTTCGGCACCCAGGTACAGGTGGCGCGGCCCACCCTGGACCGCTGGATCCGCCGTTACCGGGCCGGCGGGTTCGAAGCCCTGGTGCCTGAACCACGCAGGTTGGCCACCCGCACCGATGTGCAGGTGTTGGAGTTGGCGGCCTCGTTGAAGCGGGAGAACCCTTCCCGCACGGCGGCGCAGGTGGCCCGGATCCTGCGCACTGCGACCGGCTGGTCGCCTTCGGAGTCGACGTTGTTGCGCCATTTCCACCGCTGTGAGCTGATGGGCCCGGCCGCCGGGCACGGCGGTGAGGTGTTCGGCCGGTTCGAGGCCGCTGACCCCAATGAGCTGTGGGTCGGGGATGCCCTGCACGGGCCGCGGGTCGGGGACCGCAAAACCTACCTTTTCGCCTTCCTGGATGATCACAGTCGGCTGGTGGTCGGGCACCGGTTCGGGTTCGCCGAGGACACCGTGCGCCTGGCCGCCGCGCTCAAGCCGGCGCTGGCCGCTCGCGGGGTGCCGGCTTCGATCTATGTCGACAACGGGTCGGACTTTGTTGACGCGGGGCTGCTGCGGGCGTGCGCGAAACTCGCGATCCGGCTGGTGCACTCGACCCCCGGCCGGCCGCAGGGCCGCGGCAAGATCGAACGGTTCTTCAGGACGGTGCGTGAGCAGTTCCTCGTCGAGGTCACCGACACCAGCACCGAGGACCTCGCCGCGGCCGGGGTCGACCACACCGGCGCGTTGTTGGAGCTCAACCGGTTGTTCATGGCCTGGGTGGAGACCGAATACCACCGCCGCACCCACTCTGAGACCGGGCAGTCCCCGCTGGCCCGGTGGGATGCCGGCTTCGACCGGCTCGGCGGACTACCGGCGTTGCCGACGGCGGCTGATCTGACCGAGGCGTTCCTGTGGTCGGAGTTCCGGGTGGTGACCAAGACCGCCACCGTTTCCCTGCACGCCAACACCTACCGGGTCGACCCCGCCCTGGCCGGGCGCCGGGTGGAACTGGTGTTCTCCCCGTTCGACCTCGAGACGATCGAGGTCCGCCATGGCGAGCGCAGTTTCGGTGCCGCGGTGCCACACACCATCACCCGCCATGCCCATCCGAAAGCCCGACCCGAAACCCAGGATTCGGCACCGCCGGTGACGGGGATCGATTACCTGGCGTTGACCGCCGCCGCCCATCATGAGCAGATGCGTGACGATTTATGTATCGGCTATCACGCCCTCTACGGAACCGACGCCGACTACACATCACATGACGACGACCCCGTTCCCGGTCAGCTCTCGATCACCGACCTGACCGCAAGCGGCGCGTTCGAGGACGGGGTTTCGGCGTGAGTATTCAACGACTGCAATCACATTGGGGTTTCACCCGGATGCCGTTCGGGCGGGACCTGGCCCCCTCGATGCTGCACCGCCACCCCGGCCACAGCGAAGCGATCGCCCGGATCGGCTGGTGTGTGGACCAATGCGCCATCGGGGTCATCACCGGCGAAGTGGGTGCCGGCAAAACCGTGGCGATCCGCGCGGCAGCCACCTCCTTGGACCCGGCGCGGCACGTCATCATCTACCTGGCCAACCCCACCATCGGGGTGCGCGGCATGCTCACCCACATCGTGGCCACCCTCGGACACACCCCGGCGTTTCACACCGCCCGACCCGCTCCCCAGGCCGCTGACGCCTTGCCCGCCGAGCACGCCGAACGTGGCCGCAACCCCCGTGCTGGTCATCGATGAAGCCCACCTGCTCGACAACCATCAACTCGAAGCGATCCGGCTACTGACCAACCACGACATGGACAGAGGTTCACCGTTCGCCGTGGTCCTGGTCGGGCAACCCACCCTGCGGCACCGACTCCGACTCGGGGTGCTGGCCGCGTTGGATCAGCGCATCGCGGTGCGCTACACCCTGCCCGGCATGACAGCGGCCGACACCGCCGACTATATCGCCCATCACACCAAGATCGCCGGCCGCTCCGATGCCCTGTTCGCCGACGACGCGACGACCCTGATCCACAACGCCTCCCGCGGACATCCACGTGCGGTCAACAACCTCGCCCTACACGCGTTGACTGCCGCGTTCGCCGCCGGACACTCCATCGTCGGAGAGAAAGCCGCCCGCATCGCCATCAGCGAAACAGCAACCGACTGAACCCGATCCGCTTCACCACGGCGACCACCACGTCACCGCGAAGAAGATCCCGTCACCGAGATCACAAACGCCCCGCTCGCCACAGGCCAGCGGGGCGTTCTCATCACTACATCGTCATCAACACCGATGACCCCGACATCGTCACCTTCAGCGACGGCCAACAGGTGGTCGGTGAAGCCGATGAGTTTGGCCCAGGCAACCAGATCGGTTGCTGCCATGATGATTTCAAGCCAAGCACGGTTGGCTGCGAAGGAGTGGAAGGGCAGGTTGCGCAGTCCGGTGGCTTTGGCGCCGCGGATGCGGTCTTCGACGCGGGCATGCTGGCGGTGGCGTAGTTCCAGTCCGGCGAGCTGGCCGGGAATCACCGCGTTGGGGGTGTCGGTGAGAAACCCGGTGACGCGGTGCCCGTCGGAGTCGGTGAAGCGCAGCTGCGCGCCGGGATGGGGCCGTTCCTTGCGCAGGATCAGTCGGGTGCCGGGCGGCCAGGCGCCCAGGTCGACCAAATGGGTGGCTTCGGCGACCCGGGCGCCCGCGCGGATGTCGCCGCTGGAATCGACGGCCGGATACCAGCTGTCGGTGGCGGTCAGTACCTCGGCGGCATCGCGGATGCGGGCATCAATCGCGCAGCCCAGCGAGAACCCGACGTGCGCGGTGCGGCAGGCCGCGGCGAACCCGTGGGTGGCTCCGGCTGAATCCGAGCGGATCAGTACCTGTGGGCCATCGGGATTGTTCGGGCCGGGCCGATATGCCGCTGGCAGCGCGTGCAGCGCCTGGTCGAGCACCGTGATGTGGTCAGCGGTGGTGTTGGAGCCGGCGTTGCCGGCCCGTAGCAGCCCGGCCAGGGCTTCGCCCCCAGCGATGTCGGGGCGGTCCAAAAACACCAGCAGCGGGTGGAACCCGAATGTTTTCTTCCATGTCGCTGCGGCGTTTTCCTTGCGGTCGAAGTGATCGAGGCAGATCGTGGCATCGACATCGAGATGCAGCCAGCCGTTGTGGGCCGGCGCTGCGCCGGCGCCCACGCCGCTGCCCGCGCGTGGGCACGTGCCGCCCGGATCGCCGGCAGGTGCGCAGCGTCCATGCGTTCATCGAGCAGGCGCCACAGCGTGGTTGTGGAGCCCACCGGCCCGAACACCTGCTCACGGTCACCGAGCAGGTGGCCGACCCCATCGACGCAGTCCGCGCCGTCGGCCACCGCAGCGGCCAGATCGGCGAACACATCACCGGGCGCGTGGACCCACGGCCCCTTGTAGGTATCGGCCAACACGGCGGTGACCTGCGAAGACAGCCCGGTCAGATCCGCCAACTCCCGCAACAGGCCTACCCCGGCATGCGACACCACCCCGTAGCCGTCCGCTGACATTTTCACCCGAGGCCGTGCTGCGATACCGTTCACGTAGAAAGTGCCTCCCCGCTGGAATGATGGACCGTAGAGAAGTCTCATTATCCCTTGCCGGACAGGCACTTTCGCTAACCCAGCACCGTGTCACCCAGAATTTCGCGAAAAATCCAGGCTAACGGGTAGGAGCTTAGCTTAGTGGAATCGCCGCATCCCCGGCGGCATGCGCACGGATTCGCGGTCGACCGGTACGGCGTAGCTGAAACTCGGTTCCACCGTCAATTCTTCGACGCGTTCGGCGGACTCTTGGTTAAACAGGACGCAGAGGCTAGCGAGCTGTTCCGCCGAGACCTTGGATGCATCGCAGTTATCGTTGGCTACGACGCTGAGGTCGTTCAACAGGTGGCCGCCGACAGCGCCGAGGCGGCGTGCGGTTTCCTATACCAGCTCTCGCCAGCTCATCCAATCGAGCGTGCTGCCCGAGGCCGGCGCGGTCGGTAGGAGGCTCGCGGCCCGTTGGGCCACATCCCAGAAGGATTCGATGTCCACCACGGGGCTCCTTCGCTTGTCGTGCGCGTCACAAGGACTCTAAGCATGTGCGGTGAGAACGTCAAGGGACGACATTGACAACATTGCAGGACGCCCCGAAGAAATCTGAACCCGAGGCGTAAGAGAGGGCGAGATGGAGTCTCGTTATAAGCAGGAACGAACACGATTAAGAACCTTAGGTCGAAGCCTGTACCTACTAACGGAGACAACCGATGACCGCAACATAGAGTCACGACACCCTCTATGGCGTGCGTGTTTCGATGCGACGGGCGGTATCGCTCGTCCGCTGGCGACAATGCTGGTGGCTGACTTCGGGGCGGAGGTGAGGCGGGTCGACGACGGTGACCGCTGGCCGGGAACGGTCAGGTGGCACCGGAGAACGACCATCGTGTCGGTTGGCGCAGTGGCCAGGTCGTTGGCTGCCGACGGGGGACCGTCGTCATCACGACCGATGACACAACGCAAGTCAGTTGGGCCTACCGCGGACGGCTTGAACCGAACCGGTCGGCACGTCTGCAGCATCCCGTGGTGGCAGCCCTCTCGCGGCGGCGAGTGGACCGATTCCGACGCGATGACGGCTGACGGATGGTCCAAGCTGACTTCGGGATGGCGCGCTGGCAGAAGTCGTTCAGTGGTGGCCCGGTCGAGTGCGTCTACCCGTTCGCAGCTATCTCCAGGGTGCGTGGGGCGCGACAGCGGGTATTGCGGCGTTGATCGAGGGGTCCCGCACCGGTTGGGGTCAACGTGTCGTGATCGGCTTTGTGCACGGTGCGATCGTGGTGGCGACGACAACCATGTTCGCGGATCCCGGCGATCACGTCGGTCGTTCCGGTGGGCCCAAACCCGCGATCCGGCACATATCAGTGCGGCGACGGGAAGTGGATGTTCCTCGTTGCGTTGGGAGTCAAGTTCCAGGATGTTTCGTTCGCACTGCTGCGGAACAAGCCGTGCCGCGCCGCGCCCTGCCGTGCCGCTGCGCGGCGTCCGGGGCCCGTATTCCCGACGACGACATCGGAGCTGCGCACAAGGCTACGTAGCGCGGCATACCCGACGTCGGATTTGACGCCAATCGCCACGGATTCCTTCGATCGGTTCAGCCATACGAAGTAACTCGACAACCCGTGCGACGACTCGTCGTAACAGCGGGCGAAGTTCCCGCTGCGGCCGTTCCACCTTGATGGCTCGGGCGCAGAGACCGGCCAGCTGGCGGGTCGCGGACTGTAATGCGCCCCGGTGTGTTCGAGTGATAGCACCGTGACGTCGGTGAGTGGAAGCAACCGCTTCCTCCGAACTCGCATGAGGGAACGAATGTCTATGTCGTTCAGGACTTTTCCGGGTAAGTCCCGTGGCGTGGTGGGATTTCGGGGCTGAGGAGCACCGCGCTGGCCAGCTGTGGTGTGTCGTTGGGCCTGTTGGGGTGGGTCATCGCGTAGTGGTCATTGAGTTACCGACCAAAGTGACTCAAGTAAAGGACGCACCACGCGATGACCCAGGACCATTTTGCCTTGCTGGCCCAGCTCGATGCGCTCAAGGCTGCTGATGCCGGGGCGGTGTTCGCCGAGCTGATCCGTGCCGGGCTGCAGGCGTTGATCGAGGCCGAGGCCACTGAGGCGATCGGAGCCGGCCGCTACCAACGCAGCGATGGACGTGCCGCGCATCGCAACGGGCATCGGGCCGAGACGGTGTCGACGACCTCCGGCGATATCGAGGTCAAGACTCCCAAGCTGCGGGCCGGTTCGTTCTTCCCGTCGCTGTTGGAGCGGCGCCGGAGCATCGACCGCGCCCTGCATGCGGTGATCATGGAGGCCTACGTCCACGGCGTCTCCACGCGCAGTGTCGATGACCTCGTCGCGGCCCTGGGGGTCGGCTCCGGGGTGTCGAAATCGGAGGTCTCCGGATCTGCGCCGGCCTGGACAAGGAGATCGACGCGTTTCGTACCCGCAGCCTGACCCACACGACGTTTCCGTACGTGTTCTGTGATGCCACGTTCTGCAAGGTCCGCGTCGGCGCGCACGTCGTGTCTCACGCGTTGGTGGTGGCCACCGAAGTGTCCATCGACGGCACCCGCGAAGTCCTCGGGACCGCGGTCGGTGACAGCGAGTCGTTTGAGTTCTGGCGTGAGTTTCTGGCCTCGCTCAAAGCCCGCGGCTTGGCCGGGGTACACCTGGTCATCTCTGACGCGCACGCCGGGTTGAAGTCCGCGGTGGCTCAGCAGTTCACCGGATCAGCTTGGCAGCGCTGCCGGGGGCATTTCATGCGCAACCTGCACGGCGCGGTCGCGGCCAAACACGCCCCAGCGGTCACCGCGGCGGTCAAGACGATCTTCGCCCACACCGACCCGCACGAGGTCGCCGCGCAGTGGGATCGGGTCGCCGACATCCTGTCGGGCAGCTTCCCCAAGGTCGCCGCCATGATGGACGAGGCCAAAACCGACGTGCTGGCGTTCACCGCGTTCCCGCGCACCAATTGGCAGAAGATCTGGTCGAACAACCCCATCGAACGGCTCAACAAGGAGATCAAACGCCGCGCCGATGTCGTCGAGATCTTCCCCAACCCGGCAGCGTTCCTACGCCTGGCCACCGCCGTGGTCATCGAAATCCGAGGTCTCCATGGCTGAGCTGCGCAAAATTATCGCGGCCAAACACGCCGCCCCCGAACCAGTTCCCGAACAACGCCAAATCGCCTAACATTCACCACGACTCGTTGATCACAACGCATGAACCCACGCCGATCCGAAGCCACCCCAAGGCACACTATCACTCCTCCCGATTTAGTCGTGTTGAAACATACCTTGATGGCGTCCCACGGCTTCGAGTCGTCGGTTCCGGAGTGCCGTTACTTAGCCTGGATACACCGATTGGGTAGCGGTGTGGAGTGGGTCGTAACGCCCACTTCGGGACGCTACCCAATCGGTGTATCCAGGCTTAGCATCTGACCCGACATAGTGGTGGTTTGAAGTGGACCTCCACCAGCGCGTCTTTAGGCGCGGTACGCGGCGCGGGCGGACGCCTGCACACGAGTTGAGCTGCGGAAAACACTCGTGGATTGCGACCGGTGGATGCCGAAACCAGGGAATGCGGCAGAGTTGCACTGAGCTTGTTTATCGTGTATCTTCCATGCATAAGCTCAACTAGTGGTGTCTGGCGGTGGCCGGCCACGCACGAGGCTGACGAGGGCGCCAAGAAAGACGTTTCAGTCGTCGGAGAGTCGAGGTATACATGGCACAGTCGGCCACCGCTGTGACATACGATTTTCGTCATCGTCGGGCCCGGGATGTGTCCGCGGAACAACGGGTCTGCGTGTCGTGGACGCCTCCGCATTCTCCTGGCAGCCCTCCGTCGATAACAACGCGCCGACGATGGCGATGGCGTGGATCGCGGCCGATGTGATTCTCGCGGACCACCCGCTCAGCGCCTCATGACCATGAGTATTGCAATCCCGTAGACGAACTGGTAAACGGAGCGAGAAACGAATGACCAACGCCCGCAACACCGACGCTGCAAGACACGAAGTCATCGTGATCGGTGGAGGTATCACCGGCCTTTATCAACTGCACCGCCTGCGCGAAGAGGGATTCGACGTGGTGCTGCTGGAGGCCGGTTCGGGTGTCGGGGGTACCTGGTTCTGGAACCGTTATCCCGGCTGCCGGTCTGACTCGGAGAGCTATTCGTACGGCTACTTGTTCTCTCAAGAGATTATGGACGAGTGGACGTGGTCGGAAGAATACGCTTCTCAGCCCGAGACCGAGCAGTACCTGAACTTCGTGGTCGACAAGCTTGATATGCGGGATGCGATCAAACTAAATTCGCGTGTTAAATCGGCGGTATTCGACGACGCAGACGATTGCTGGGAGCTCACGACCGACAGCGGCGAGGTCTTCGGCTCGCGGTTCGTCGTGACCGCGCTGGGAATCCTGTCGGCGCCGATCTTTCCGGCGGTACCGGGCCTCGACGACTACAACGGCGAGTGGTATCACACGGCGCTATGGCCCCACGATGAGGTCAGCTTCAAGGACAAACGGGTCGCTGTCATCGGCACGGGTTCGAGCGGTGTCCAGATCATCCCGTTCGTGGCGCAGGACGCTGCAGTGCTCACGGTGTTCCAGCGGACCCCCAACTGGTGCACGCCGATCAACAACAGGCCCATCCCGCCCGAAAAGATGGCGGAGATCCGGCGGAATCGGGAGGCGCTTCGGGAGCGGTGCATGGCCTCTCCGTCAGGCGGGATGCACAGCCCCAAGCCAGATCTGGCAATGGATCTGACTCCAGAGGCCCGACTGGCGGCGTTCGAGGAGTTGTATAACGCGCCGGGATTGACCATGGCATTGGCGAACTTCCGTGATGTGTCCACCGATCAGGAAGCCAATGACCTGTTGACGGCATTCCTCGCCGAGAAGATCCGGGCCAAGGTCCACGATCCCGAAGTAGCCGAACGGCTGATCCCGAAAGACCACGGCTTCGGGCAGAAGCGTCCACCTCTTGAGAACAATTACTACGAGGTCTTTAACCTGCCGCACGTCAAACTCGTGTCAACCCGCGAGGAACCGATGGTCCGGATCACCGATCACGGAATCGAGACGTCGAACGGGCATTACGAGGTCGACATGATCATCTTCGCCACCGGGTTCGAGGCGGTCGTCGGTTCCTTTAATCGAATCGACATACGTGGCGTCGACGGCCGTCGCTTGAAGGACCACTGGGCTCACGGGCCCCGCACCTATCTCGGTATTCAAAGCGCCGGCTTTCCGAACATGTTCATGGTCGGTGGCGCGCAGAGCACGGCTGGCAATATCCCGCGCTATACAGAGGTGCAGGTCGACTGGGTTGTCGAGTGCATCAAGTACCTCCGCGACGGCGGGTACAGCCGGGCCGAAGCCACCACGGAGGCCGAGGACAGCTGGATAGAACTCATTTCTTCGACGATCGAAGGCACGCTACAAGCGACTGCACGATCGTGGGCGTGGGGATCCAACGTACCGGGCGCGAACCGCGGCACCTTTCTCCTGTACGCGGGAGGTCTACCGCGGTACCGCACTGAGCTGAACGACGTTCGCGAATCCGGCTATAAGGGTTTCGAGATCACGGGATGAGCGAATGCGTCGAGCTCACCACCGGCGATCAGTGGCCGCACAGCGGTTCCGGGATCGGGGATAATAGTGTTCAAACATCGCAGACGTCACAGTTGTGAGATTCCCAAGGAGTGCATCAGATGGCGACCATGCTAGAGCGTGCCCGCAGCGCAGGCTTGCCGATACACAATTTCGATCTCGAAAGCGACGAGCGGTGGGGGGTGAACCCTCACAAGGTCTGGGATGAGGCCACCAGCATCGCGCCGCTGTTCTACAGCACCGCCAACCGTGGCTTCTTCGTGGCTGCTGACTACGAGACGATCAAGACGGTGCTTCGTGATGTCAACGTGTGGGCAAGCACCCCGACGACGATCGTGTACACCAAGCAAGAGGTGGTCATGAACGTGCCTCCTCTGAGCATGGATCCCCCAGAACACACCGCATACCGCCGCGCGTTGATTCCCTTGTTCAGCCCGAACGTCCTCCAGCCTCTGGAGCCGAGGATTCGCGCGTTGTCGCACAAGCTTATCGACGACATCGTCGCCAAGGGATCCTGCCAATTCACAGCGGATTTTGCGTCGAAACTGCCAGCGCAGTTCTTCCTGGGTTGGATGGGATTCGAGCATGGGGACAAGCAGCGCATGTTCGAGTTGGCAGAGAAGGCGACTTTCGAATTTCCAACCCCGGAAATTCGTCGTGCCATCGAGGAGGAGATCGAGGAAATCGTCTCCGGCCTGTACGAGTTGCGCCGCCGCGAACCTGCTGACGATCTCGCAACGGCCCTGGTAGGCCTTCGGCTTAACGATGAGCCGATCAACGAGAAGACGCTTATCGAGATGGGTGTGCTCGCGTTCATCGCGGGGCAGGAGACGACATCAACGCAGTTGGGGTATATCATGTATCACTTGGCGACCCACCCCGACGACCGCAAGCGGATCGTCGAGAATCCAGAAATCATCCCCAACGCGATCGAGGAACTCACCCGCTTCTACAACACGGGCGGCCCGTCGGGCCGGGTAGCCAAGGCAAAGGGGGTCCTCAACGGCGTCGAAATCGAGCCTGGTGACCGCATCTTCATCGCGCGGTCTGGAGCCGATCGGGCGCTGGCGCACGAGGTGCAACTGGACCGTTCCCCGAACCGGCACACAGCATTCGGACTGGGGATTCATCGCTGTATCGGTTCGCACGTCGCGCGCATCGAAATGCGGATCGCGCTAGAAGTATGGCACGAGCGGTTCCCGGAGTACGGTGTCACGCCTGACTTCAAGCCGAAGCACCGATACGGCTCTTTCATGCAGCAACTCACCCAGTTGCCTCTCGAAATCCCCGGCCTGGGTACCACAGTTTAGTCCTACACCAAGACAGCTGACACGTAAAACTGTTTAGGAGCAACCCGATGAATTCGCCCGACCGAGGATTCAGGTACGCGATCGACGACTCGATCTGTGCAGGTCATGGCCGATGCTACGCGCTTGCGCCGGAGTCATTCACCGCAGACGACATCGGGTATGGACAGGTCGTGGATAGGGTCGAACCTGCAAGCAATCGACCGGAGATGGAGAATCTCGTCATCTCGTGCCCTGAAGGCGCGATCTCAATCGGGCCGGCCTGAATGCCGTTCGACGCCGCTTCCGTGGCGACGACGGGGTAGACGTGATCGCGGCTCGCGCCCTGTGATTCACACCGTCGTAAATAGGCGCGCGGGCACGCGGAGTTCGACGAACGCTCTGGTCCTTGAGCGCCGCCTCGGCATCATGGTGGGCCCGAACAATCGACACCGCACGCCGAAGCGGGTCGTCGTTCGGTCCGCACGCTACGAGAACGAGGCGAGAGCTCGCCGCCGTACGGGATACGCACGCCAGCATGACTCCGTTTGCTGCGCGCTCGCGTCGCACAGTACCGAATCGCGGTGATCCGGGGTGCCCTCCGGAACAAAAGTCTCGCGCGAGCCGCACGCCCCTTATAGCACGAGTGGGCTTGACCCCTGATGGTGGACACAGGGTCAGGCGGCTTGTGCCGTCTGAGTGATCCGGTTCTCGTATTCGACCGGGGAGATCATGCCGATCGCCGAGTGCCGGCGGCGGCGGTTATAGACTC